>MDTG01037356.1_pt1 | contig 218180 bp, 186 predicted proteins | sample 811421 | NCBI WGS metagenome assembly MDTG01 (sample SAMN05326645, study PRJNA326480) | marine metagenome | isolation source: seawater | place: Pacific Ocean: South East | collected 2011 | reverse complement strand
TTCCGTCGTCCACATTCTGTCCGCTCCCATTTCCTCTGGCGCGGCATAGAATCACAACGGATTCACCGGATTCAATAACCTTCCGGACGGGCTCTAAGAGTACCGGCCAAACCTGAATCTCTCAGCTGGTTAGACCTGATCCAGCAAACGAAACAATAACCTACTCACGCGAAGTAGGGTTAGAACGGATAATGCGCCAAGGAAAACCCAGGGAATAAAAATTCCGTTTTCTATTTTTAGATGCCAGATATTAAGTGCGACTGGGTTTTCTGGATCAAAAAACATTAGAATAATTGAGGCGACCGCCAATGATATTGATGAATAAATAGAACTTTTTATGTAACCAAAAAGCATTGATAGAAACCCAGATTTACGCAAGATCACATAGGCCGCAGAAGATGATGTACCGAGTATGACAGCCTTTGTCGCGCTTAGAAAACCGACAAAAATAGCCGACGCCCCTGCAGCTGCGCCCAAGACAGCGGTGTAAGCATTTGCAGGAGGCATAGGAGCACCGATAAAATTATATACGACTGTCAATATTGCAGCCAATACGTAAGGATATATTTTCTCTATTTGAGCCGAGGTCAACACTATGTCAGCCCCTGCTTGGTCCAAGCTGCCATGGCCTTTTTTAGAGCCTGGATCCTCAAATTTCTTGGAAGCTCTCTATCTGGACCCGGTAGAACATCAATTCTAGTTCGGAGAATCGCGTTCATTAAATCGAGTATCTCTGTACGATCATCGGAATCGTCCTTCGCTCCTATTTTAAAACTTTCGACTTGGTAATCACCCCCTGTAATCTTCTTAATTAAATCCCTCACTATTCTGGGTTTAATAGTTTCATATTTCTTTCTGCCCGCAGTCAATTTTATTGTCACCGTCTGCGAACCGCCAGCTACTCCCATCTCAAGAACCTCGCCCAGAGAGGCTCCACTCGCCTGCAACACGCTACTCGCGGGCGGGTTGTTTATTTTTACATCAATCGACTTAAAAATTGTCTTCCTGTTGAGCTGAGCCTGCACCTGCTGGTTCAAAATATGGCTTATCACAAAACCTTCATTCGCGGCTGGACCAGTTCGGCCTAATGAACATGAAGCACGAGAGGCAAAATATTTGAAATAGGCTTCTATCGAACCTTTTCGAGGTCCATAATGATTTCCTTGTAGAACCAAGATGCTTGTCGACTGCCAAAATATGCCCGCCGTTTCTTCCGATAGTGCTTCGTCAGGTTGAAGACCCAGCGATTGCGCCGGCCTAAGGACAGTTGCTTTACCAGGCAACGCTGTTTCCCGAAGTTTCAAAAAGTGAAGTTCCGTCTCTCCTCCAACAGTTCCTGCCGTCTCCAACCTTATGCCAAGATGGAATCTCTTTTGGAGAGGCAAAGACATCACATAATCAACGACTTCGTTAAATGTTGTCGTTGTCGCGCTGCCAGCCACACTTTCAACCTTGAACGCATAAATATGCAAGTTACCCTCCGGTCAAGAAAAGTACGAATTTGATCATATCGCCTTCAAACTCCATTTTTAAGCTTGAATCCACTCCAGGGGTTCCAACGAAAAGCACAGTATTCCTCGAAGACCCATCACAGATGTAGGCGAACGCCCACGACATCCTTCGAAATCGTGTGGAAAATCAATGGCGATCGCCTCGAACTATGTAAAGTACAAATGGTTTGCACTTGGGGAAAAGGAGACAAAAGATCAAATGATCGGTGATTCGTCGCTCGGGTAGGCGTAAACAAATTATTGACTATCTTAATTCAATTCTTCTGTCACAATTATTCTATGACATCCCCATATATATAAATCAAAGTAATTCTATGATTTTAATGTTTAGTTATCATGTATTAATTACATCAAATCCATAAAATAATTATATAATTATATAATATTACGTATTTGCGATCCCCCCCCGAGGAACAGAGCGATTTAATATTTCGGCATCAATTTCAGCAGGTATATCAGGAGATCCATGAAATACCTCCACAGGTTGTTTTATTGTCTATTTTAAAACCGAGATATCTTTGTTATTCTTTTTCGTGAAGCTGATCGCCGCAGTCTGCTTCAGGGCGTGAGAAACCCTTCACATGCGGTAATCCGGCCTTTTCGCCCCAGGCCGGACGACTGCTTGCGGCCGGGGGCCCGAACGATGTCCAAGGGCGGTGGCCTGAAAAGTTCGGGGGCCGATATCGCATGATCGGCTGAATACCCCCGGTCGAAGCTTCGGCAGTCCAGGATGATGACCGAAGGGCGGAGGTGCGCCTCCGCTCAACGCGTCTTCATGCCGGCTTTCCTGGCGGTGGACTTCCCCGCATTTCAGCACCGAATACATCCGCACCGCGATATTCCATGCGGCTAGAATAATAAAAGCTGCGACATCCTTCAGTATTTATCGCGCGGACCGCGCATAGAGCGGTTTTCCTTTCCGTTATCCCCACCGTCATGGCATTGTCGAGCCGGGAACCGGAGGACGCAGCCGGTGCCTGGGGCGTGAGAAACCCCTTCACATGCGGTCTGCCGAACTGGAATCGGCTATCTTGGCTCTTGCGGCCGGGGGCTCGGACGTATGTCCAAGGCTCCGCCTAAAGGTCCGAGGGCCGCTCATGTGACGGTTTTCTCAACCCCGGCCACCAAGCCAAAAGCTCAAGCGCATCTCACGGCGGGCGCGCCGTCCTGCGCTTCAGTTGGTGGACCGGATGAGAAGGACAGGAGCGGCATGCGCCGCCGCCTTGGCGGTGGCGTTGGCGTCGCCCCATGCTCTCGCCCGGGAACTGGCCGGCGAAGCACGGGTGATCGACGGCGACACATTGGAAGTTGCGGGTGAGCGGGTCCGGCTTTACGGCATCGACGCACAGGAGACGGACCAGATCTGTACCGACGGCGAAGGCCGGCCCTGGGCCTGCGGAGTGGCCGCGGGAGAGGCTTTGCGTGCACTGACACAGGGACGCGAGGTGGTCTGCGTGGTGACAGGGCGCGACCGCTATAAGCGCACCCTCGCCCTCTGCCAGGCGAACGGCGAGGATCTGGGCGCCCGGCTGGTGCGCGACGGGCTGGCGCTGGCCTATCGTCGCTATTCGGGCCTTTACCTCACACCGGAAGCCGACGCCCGCGCCGCCGGCCGCGGCCTGTGGGCCGGCCGGTTCACGCCGCCCGAGGTCTGGCGGCACCGCGGGCGGCAATAGCGCCCGCTATCGGACGGGCCCGCTCCGTCTGCCAGTCCGCTCAGATCCCGGGACCGAAGCGCCCCGCCATCAGCCCGGGCAGCGACAGATCCACATCCAGTTCTTCCCAATGCAGGCCATAACCCCTGCCGAGGATCCGGACCGCGGCAAGCTGATCAGCAGTTGCCCCATCCAGCCCCGCAACCAGCCGTGGCGGAAAGGCGAAGACGCAGCCATTCTCCAGATCGACGATGACCAGACCCTCGGTGCGGTCATAGCGTGCCGCCGCGGCGCGCGGTTCCTGCGCATGGGCAAGGCGGCCGCGCTCCAGGGCGGCATCGATTGCGGCATCGGTCAGGTCGGCCATGGATCGGTCTCCCGCAGGTCGGAACACGCCTCGGGCTCTCATGCGCCTGCACCCGCACGGAATTGGCGCACGCCCGCTTGTGAGGCAATCATCACCCGCTTACACTAGAACAGGCTGCCAGATGCAGTAACGCACAGAGTGAACCACCGATGCCGATCTCCCATTTTTTCGCGAGACCGGGCATCGGGCCGGTTCGCCATCTGGGGTCGCCCGACGCCGACACCCTGCTGATCGTCATGGGCCGGAACAATTATCGGCAGGCCTCGTCGATGATCGACCGGATCATTGGCGTGATCCACGACCGGGGCATCCCGGTCTGCTGGCTGGAGACGCGCACCACCCGGACCTTCAAGCTGCTCGACCACCGGTTCGAGGCCCTGGTCGGCCCGCAGGTCGGGGCGCTGCGCCGCCGGTGGCCCGCCCTCGGGTGGATCGTCGAACGGCTGATCAAATCGATGATCCTGCTCACCCGTCCCGACCGCTGGGACTATGCCGTCCGGCCGCGGAAGCGGGCGCATGTCGTTGCCGCGCGCGATCTTTGCAGCTATCTGGACACACTGCCGGCAAGGCGGATCTGGTGCCTCGCCCATTCCGCGGGCGGGATCGTGACCTCTCTGGCCGGCGCGGATCCCAGGATCACGCGGCTCGTCTGCTTCGGCTATCCCTTCAGGCACCCGTCGCAGGATGAAGACCCGGCCCGCACCGATCACCTCGCCCGGCTCGACACGCCCTTCCTGATCATCCAGGGCGATCGGGATCCCTATGGCACGGCGATGGATGCCGGGCGCTATACCCTCTCCGGAACCATCCGCATTCTGCCGGTGCCGGGCGGGCATGATTACGCCGATCTGCCGGGCCAGGACGAGGCCGCCGTCCTCTCGGCCATCCTCGCCTTCCTCGACCTTGCCCCGGACATGGCGGCCGGGGCATCCGCGGCACCGGCCCTGGGCGCGGCGGTCGGGGGGTGATGCGACGTACAATAGCGACCATCGGGGACATACTCGCCGAAGGCACTTTGGCTCAGTCGAGCCAATTCTCGACCATGAGCCCCTTTACGCGACTGAACTCCCGCACGTTTGCCGTCACCATAACAGCCCCGAGTGCCAGACAGTGCGCAGCAATCAGCAGATCATTCGGGCCGATCGGCGTACCCGCCTGTTCAAGGTCCCGCCGGATCCGGGCATAAGCTGCGTCCGATGGCTCATCGAATGGCAGAATCGGCACTGCACCCAAAATGAGTTCAACCTGTTGCGTGATTCGAGGAGAGCCCCGCTTCAAGCAACCATAGCGCAGCTCTGCAGCCGTCACGATGCTGACGGCGATCTGCGCCTCCCCGACATCGGCAATCCTCGCCGCCACCTTTCCCTGCGGGTTGCGAACCAGGTCAGACACGATATTGGTGTCCAAGAGATGCAGGTCGGCCATTCAGAGGTCGATATCGTCAAGGGCGCGCAGACCTTCGTCCACGTCGGGAAATGCTTCGTCAATCGGCTCCAATGTCGCCAGAAGCGCGAGCAGCCCCGGCCTGGCGACGGGTTCGATGACCAGACGGTCGCCCTCGCGATGAATGATCACCTCGTCGCCCGGCAGTTCAAAACCCTTCGGGATCCGCACGGCCTGATCAGGGCCGGCGCGGAACAGTCTGGCGTGACGCATATCCATCTTCGACATCACCGCGTCTCCCTTAGCTGCTCCCCCGAGCACCCCCTTCTGTCCGCTCCCCTTCGGCCTGCTGCTTTCGAAAGGGCGGCTTCCCGTCTTTCAAACGACGCGGGCGGGGCACAGCCTTGGCATCGGCCGCAGGGCAGGCTTCCCCGATTATGCCGCCCGATCCGACCGAAGTCCCTGGAAAATCGCGCCCGGACGCGCTACCTATCGCCCCGAGAAACCATGTCCTTTTCCCTTCCTCCGAACCCGTCCGAGCGCATGACCGACATCACCGACATCGGCGCCGAGATCGCGCGTCGCCGCACCTTCGCGATCATCTCGCATCCCGACGCCGGCAAGACCACGCTGACCGAGAAGCTGCTGCTGTTCTCCGGCGCCATCCAGATGGCCGGTGCGGTGAAGGCGCGCGGCGAGCAGCGGCGTGCCCGGTCGGACTGGCTGAAGGTGGAGCGCGAGCGCGGCATTTCGGTCTCGGCCTCGGTGATGAGCTTCGAGCATGACGGCTTCGCCTTCAACCTGCTCGACACGCCGGGCCACGAGGACTTCTCGGAAGACACCTACCGCACGCTGACCGCGGTCGACAGTGCGATCATGGTCATCGACGCCGCGAAGGGCATCGAGGAACAGACCCGCAAGCTGTTCGAGGTCTGCCGCCTGCGCGACGTGCCGATCATCACCTTCGTCAACAAGATGGACCGCGAGGCCCGCGACCCGCTGGAGCTGATCGACGAGATCGAACAGACCCTGGCGCTGGACGTGACCCCGGCCGCCTGGCCGATCGGCATGGGCCGCCATTTCCGCGGCTGCTATCACGTGCTCGACGACCGCATGGTGCTGATGGATCGCGGCGACCGGTCGAGCATCAATGACGCCTCGTTCTCGGTCACCGGCCTGGACGACCCGACCATCGGCGAGCACCTGCCCCGCGACCAGTGGCAGGAGCTGAAGGACCAGGTGACCATGGTCCGCGAGCTGTGCCCGGCCTTCGACCTGCAGGCCTATCGCGAAGGCCACATGACCCCGGTCTTCTTCGGCAGCGCGCTCAACAATTTCGGCGTGCGCGAGCTGCTGGAAGGCGTCGGCCGGCTCGCCCCCTCGCCGCGCCGCCAGCCGGCGACGCCGCGCGACGTGGCGCCCGACGAGGACAAGGTCACCGGCTTCGTGTTCAAGATCCAGGCGAATATGGATCTGAAGCACCGCGACCGCATCGCCTTCGTGCGACTGTGCTCGGGCCATTTCAAGCGCGGCATGCGCCTGCTGCCGGTGGGATCGACCAAGGCGGTCAATGTCAGCGCGCCGGTCATGTTCCTGGCCCAGGATCGCGAGATCGCCGACGAGGCGGTCGCCGGCGACATCATCGGCATCCCCAACCACGGCACGCTGCGCATCGGCGACAGCCTGACCGAGGGCGAGGAGATCCGCTTCACCGGCATCCCCTCTTTCGCGCCGGAACTGCTGCGCCGCATCCGCCCGGAAGACCCGATGAAGGCCAAGCATCTGGGCCGGGCGCTGGAACAGTTGGCCGAGGAAGGCGTCGCCGCAGTGATGAAGCCGCGCATCACCTCCTCCGCCTGGGTGGTGGGCGTGGTGGGCTCTCTGCAGTTCGACGTGCTGGCCGACCGCATCCGCACCGAATACGGCATTCCGGTGTCGTATGAAACGGTCGAGGCCTATGCGGCGCGCTGGGTGTCGGGCGATCCGGCCGAGATGAAGCGCTTCGCCGACAACAACGTCTCGGCGCTCTCCGACGACCATACCGGCCGACCGGTCTTCCTGGCCCGCAACGCCTGGCACCTGAACCGCACGGTCGAGGACTGGCCGAAGCTGAAGTTCGACAAAGTCAAAAACCAGGTGAATTGAAGGCAGGTCTCCTGCCCGAAACAGGGGTTAGCCCCGCTTGTGCGGGGCTAACCCTCTGTTAAAAAAAGAGGAAGCCGTCATCCCCGCGCAGGCGGGGATCCACCTTCTTCTTCTTCTCCCCTCACCGCACCCCCTCGGGCAGGGCCGCCAGCACCGCGTCGATGCGGGCCTGAGGGTCGAGCACGTCGGCGGGCATGCGCAGCACCGGCACGTCGGGGGCGAAGCGTTCCAGCAGGCCTTCGATCAGGATCTGGAACTTGATCTGCAGCCAGTGATTGGGCGAGCGGACGCCGTCGGCGACGAAGGGAATGGCGCCGGCGGGCAGGATCACCACCAGATCGAGCGGCGCCATCTGGGCGACCGCATCGGCCGCCAGCGCATCGGTTTCGGCCTCGTCGGAGCCGAAGCCGTAATGCAGCCAGAAGCCCAGCGTGTCCAGCGGGCAGCGATCGGTGACGGCACCGCCAGTTTCGGCGATCGCGGCATCGCGCGCCGCCAGATGCTCGTCATACAGCTCCCGGATCAACGCCCGGAACTGCGGCCATTCCAGCTTGTGCAGGTCGAGCCCGGCTTCGATCCGGCTGCGCATGTGCTCGGGCACCACCGGCAGGCCGAAATGGCGGCCAAGCGCATCGACCAGCGTGGTCTTGCCGGTGCCGGCACTGCCGGTGACGGCGATCCGCGGACGCCGGGGCGTGGTCTCGGTCATGATGGGGGCTCCGTACACGTGACGATGGGATGACACCACGTCAGACTAGCACGGAGCCCCCTTCGGGATCAGGTATTCTGCTGATCCGGCCGCTGCCTGATCAGGCGACGCGGTCGCCCTTCTTGGCCTTCACCGCCCGGCTGTCGACGCCCGGCAGCATGTTGGCCGGATCGCGGGTGACCACCACGTCGAGCACCGTCGGACGGCCACGCTCGGCCATCGCCGCCGCCAGCGCGCCCGACAGGTCGTCCGGATTCTCGACCCGGATCCCCTTGGCCCCCATGGTCTCGGCGATCTTCGCGTAGTTCATCTCGCGCAGGTCGCTCGACTGGTAATTGCCGGTACCGTACATCAGGTGCTGCAGCGCCTTCACATAGCCGGACGCCGCGTTGTTGACGATGATCAGGGTGAAGGCGAGGTTCATGCGCAGCGCGGTCTCAAGCTCGCCCAACGTCATGTTGAAGCCGCCGTCACCGGTCAGCGCCATCACCGGCCGGCCGGGGGCCGCCAGCGCGCAGCCCATCGCACCGGGCAGGCCATAGCCGATCGAGGCGAAGCCGCGATCGGGCACGAAGCCGCGACCGGCACGCTTGGTGTCGAACAAGAGCCCGCCCCAATGGGCCGCGAAACCGCCATCGGCGACCAGCAGACCATCGGCCGGCAGGGCCTTGGTCACCTCGGTCATCAGCCGGGCCATGGTGATCGGCCGCTCGTCGGAGCTGAGCTTCGGCGCCACCTCGGCCCGCCATTTGGCCATGCGCTCACCGATTTCGGTGGCATAGCCCGCACGCGCCGCCCGGGCCGCCTCGGCGGTGGGGGCGAGCTTTTCCGTCAGCGCCTCGACGCCTTCGCGCGCATCGCCCCAGAGCCGGACGGTCGCGGGATAGCAGCGGTCGAATTCCTCGGCCAGGATGTCGAGATGGATCAGCGTCTTGCCCGCGGGCGGCACGCTGTAGCGCTTGGTCGCGATCTCGCCCAGCTTGCAGCCGATGGCGAGGATCACGTCGGCGGTTTCGATCACGTCGTTGGCGATGCGGCTGTAGCGGCCGAAGATGCCGAGCGACAGCGGATCGGTGCAGGCGATCGCGCCCTTGCCCGAAAGCGTGTGGGCGACCGGAATGCCGAAGGCATGGGCGAAGGCTTCCAGCGCCGGCGCCGCCTGCGACAGATGCACGCCGCCGCCGGCCAGGATCACCGGGCGCTCGGCCTTGGCCAGCAGATCGGCCGCACGGGCCAGATCGGCCGAGGCCGGGCGGCAGCGCAGCGAGGGCGCCGCCTCGGCGGCCGGATCGGCATAGAAGTCCGAAGCCTGGAAGACGATCTCGTCATGGGCGACGTCTTCCGGCACGTCGAGCAGCACCGGGCCGGGGCGGCCCGAGGTCGCGACGGCGAAGGCACGGCGGACGAGTTCGGGGATGCGGTGGGTGCGCTCCACCCGGATCACTTCCTTGACCACCGGCCGCAGAATGTCGAGCTGGCGGGTCTCCTGGGTCATGTTCTTCCAGGAGTGGTCGCGATGGGTGTCGCCGACGATGGCGACGATCGGCACGCCGGCATTGTAGCTCTCGACCAGCGCCGTCACCAGATTGGTGGCACCCGGCCCGAGCGTCGCATCGCAGACGCCGACCCGGCCGGTGACGCGGGCATAGGCGTCGGCCGCGAAGGCGCCGCAGCGCTCGTCATTGATCAGGGCATGCGAGAGGCCCAGCCGCCGGCAGGCATCGTAGAACGGCAGCAGCTGAAAGCCGCCCATGCCGAAGAGCGGGCCGATGCCATGGGCAAGCAGCATGCGGGCGAGCGCTTCACCGCCGGTGATCGGGCCGTCGGGCAGTGCATTGGCACCGGCTGCGGTGCCTGCGTCGCGCGTCGTCATTGTCGGGTCATCCTTATGGATCAGGGAAGGTCGGGAAAACCGATGGGATCGGTGGGGATCAGAGCACACCCCACCCGTCGGGCCGCGCCTGGGGGAGGCGCAGCCCGTGGGCCGGAGGTGTCGGAAGGGTTCGTGGCTCAGACGGGCTGTGTCAGACGACGTAGCCCAGGGTTTTCGGCAGCCAGAGGGCAAGGTCCGGCACCGCCATCAGCAGGGCGAGCAGCAGCACCATGGCCAGCACCATCCAGATCACCCAGGGCACCGTCTCTTCGATCGGCACCTTGGCGATGCGGGCGGTCACGATCAGGTTCACGGCAACCGGCGGCGTGAACTGGCCGATCGCGATGTTCATCGCCATCAGCACGCCCAGCCAGGTGAGGTTCCAGTCATAGGTCTGGGCGATCGGCACGATCAGCGGCAGGGTGATCAGATAGATCGACACCCCATCCAGCACCATGCCGGCGAAGAGCAGGATCACCATGATCATGCCCAGAATGACCCAGCCGTTGTCGGTGAGGTCCAGCAGACCGCGGGCTGCGCTGTCGAAGGCGCCGAGCGTGCCGCCGGCCCAGGCGAAGATGCCGGCCAGCGCGATGATCAGCATGATCACCGCCGAGGTTTCGGCACTTTCGGCCAGCGCCTTGTAGATGTCGCGGAGCTTCAGTTCCCGGTAGACGAAGAGGCCGATGAAGATGCCGTAGAACACGGCGACGACCGCGGTCTCGGTGGGGGTGAACAGGCCGGTGCGCAGGCCGCCCAGGATGATCACCGGTGCCATCAGCCCCGGCAGCGCCTGGATGAAGACGTCCAGGAAGCGACGGCGCGGCCCCTGCTCGCCGGCTTCGGCGGCACCGAAGCCCTGACGGCGCGAGATGATCAGGGTGGGGATGGCGATGAACAGCCCCGACAGGATGCCCGGGATCAGGCCGGCCGCGAAGAGCGCGCGGATATCGGTTCCCGGCACCATCACGCCATAGACGATCAGCGCGATCGAGGGCGGGATGAGGATGGCGGTCGAGGCGGCCGACGCAATCACGCTGGCTGAGAAGGCGGCCGGATAACCGACGCGCCGCATGCTGGGGATCATCACCGTCGCGACCGCGGCCGCATCCGCGGGACCCGACCCCGCCATGCCGCCCATGATCATGCAGACCAGAATGGCGACGACGGCGAGACCACCCCGGCGGGGGCCGACGAAATAGGCGGCGAATTCGACCAGGCGCCGGGCGACGCCCGAGCGTTCAAAGATCACACCCGTCAGCACGAAGAGCGGGATCGCGATCAGCGGGTATTTCGCGATGCTGTTATAGGTGTTGGTACCGACGGTGCCGAGCGCGTACTGGTCGAGCCCGGTCAGGATGCCGGCGACACCCGAGAGGCCGAGCGCCACGGCGATCGGCGTGCCCAGCAGCAGGAGCAGCAGAAAGGCGCCGATAAGGAAGACGTTTGCGGTCAGCATCAGAGGCTCGTCCCCCGCTTGGGCCCGGTAAGATCCGCCGCATCCCCCGGCAGCACATCGTCGCCGGTGGCGATGTCGATGGCGGTCTCGTGGGTGCGGAAGGCCCGCCATTCCCTGTGGGCACGGCCGATGACACGCAGGATGATCGCCACCGAGACCAGCGGCAGCCAGATGGTGTAGATCCAGCTCGGATAGCCGAGCGCCGGCGAGGTTTCGCCGTATTCCATCTCGTCCAGGGTCAGCAGCCAGCCATACCAGGCGACCAGGGCGAACATGATCATGGTCAGCAGATGGGTGAGCATGATCAGGCCCATGCGCGGCCGGCGGGGCAGGCGGTCGACGATGGCGGTGATCCGGATATGCCCGCCGCGGATGAAGGCGAGCGAGGCCCCCACCATGGTCATCACCACCAGCAGGAAGATCGAGAGTTCCTCGGTGGCGGCGAAGGAGGCGTTGGTGACGTAGCGCACCACGACATTGCCGAAACTGATCACGCAGATTCCGGCCATCGCGAGGGCGGCAATGAATTCTTCGATACGACCGCTGACGACCGGGCGGTCGACCTCGCGGACCGCTTCCGGCACGTCGTCATGCTCGGGGCTGGAGGCCACGGCAGTCGTTCCCCGGTTGAAGGCTGTGAGGGGCGGGCGTCCAGGACGCCCGCATCGGCAGAAGGCCGCCGGGTGAGGCCCGGGGCGGCGCCGAGGCCGCCCCGGCAGAGGCTCACTTCTTGCGGTTGGCGACCGACTCTTCCGCCGTCTTCACCAGCTCGGGGCCGATCTCCTTCGCCCACTTCTCGTAGACGCCGCGGGTGGCGTCGACGAAGGCCTGACGCTCGGCATCCGACAGCCGGGTGATGGTCACGCCCAGGCCCTCGATCTCTTTCAGGGTCGAATCGTCCTGGGCGGTGATGCCCTTGCGGGCGATCTGGATGCCATAGGCGCCGGCATCCTGGGCGGCCTTGCGCAGCAGGTCCTGATCCTCAGGGGTGAAGGTGTCCCAGACCCGCTTGCTGACGCCGAAGATCAGCGGGTCGGCGACATAGCCCCAGAGGGTGACGTGCTTCTGGCCGACATTCTGCAGCTTGGCGACGGTGAAGATGCTGAGCGGGTTCTCCTGGCCGTCGACCGCGCCGGTCGCCAGTGCCGGCTGGGCATCCGCCCAGCTCATCTGGGTGGGGTTGGCACCCAGGGCGGTGAAGGTATCCAGATAGAGCGGCGAGCCGACCACGCGGATCTTCAGGCCGTTCAGATCCGCCGGGGTCTTGATGTCACGCTTGGAGTTGGTGAGCTCGCGGAAGCCGTTTTCGGCCCAGCCGAGCGGCACCACGCCACGCTTTTCGATGATGTCGAACAGCTCCTTGCCGACCGGGCCCTGGGTCAGGGCGTCGATCGCGGCATGATCCGGCATCAGGAACGGCATCGAGAAGATGTTCAGTTCCTTGACCTGCGGCGACCAGTTGATGGTCGAGCCGACGGCCATGTCGATGATGCCCTGGCGCATCGCCGAGAATTCTTTGGTCTGGTCGCCCGAGACCAGCTGCGCGCCGGGATAGACCTTCATGTTGATCCGCCCGTCCGAGCGCTCGCGGACCAGTTCGACCCACTTCTCGGCGGCCAGGCCCCACGGGAACGGCGCCGGCACGACGGTCGAGACCTTGTATTCTTCCTTGTAGTCGGCCGCCTGGGCACCGCTCAGGGCCGTGGCCAGCAGCGCCGCGGCCGCGACCGCGCCGGCAGCCGCCTTGAAGACACGCATCATCATCGCTTCGTTTCCTCCCTAGGATCTTTTCGGTCGCGGGTGCGGATCCCGGCCGCACCCGCCACGGTCTCCATTCTCGGCGTTCTTTGCGCCTTTGGGAAAGCCGCAACGTGTGACGCGCGTCGCGTTTTCCGATCGGTGGTCGTCAATGGCGGCGGCCAGGGGATCAGCGCCCCAGGGCCACCTTCACCGCCTTGCAGACATCGCCGGCGGTGATCTTGAGTTCGGATTCCATCGGCGGGGCATAGGGCACCGGCGCGCGCGGCGCACCCAGGCGCCGGACCGGCCCCTCCAGACGGTGATGCAGTTCCTCGGCGATGGTCGCCGCGATCTCGGCACCGAAGCCGCCGGCCTGCACCGCCTCGTGCACCACCAGGGCGCGGCGGGTGCGGGACACGCTTTCCAGCACCAGTTCCCGGTCCCAGGGCCAGAGGGTGCGCAGGTCGATCACCTCGACATTGATCCCCTCCACCCCCAGCGCCGCGGCGGCATCCAGCGCCGTCCAGACCGTCGCCGACCAGGTCACCAGGGTGATGTCGGTGCCGGCCCGGCGCACGATCCCCCGGCCGAATTCGGCCGGCGCATCGCTTTCCGCCGCGGGGCCGCTCAGGGCCCAGAGGTTCTTGTGCTCCATATGCACGACCGGATCGTCGGAACGGATCGCCGCCTTGAGCAGGGCGTAATTGTCGGCCGGCGTCGCCGGCACGGTCACCACCAGGCCGGGGATATGGGCGTACCAGGCTTCCAGCGACTGCGAGTGCTGGGCGGCGGATGACCGCCACATGCCGATCGGCTCGCGCACCACCAGCGGCACGCGGGTCTGGCCGCCGAACATGTAGCGGGCCTTGGCCGCCTGATTGACCAGTTCGTCGACGGCGCAGAGCGCGAAATCGGAAAAGCGCATCTCGACCACCGGCCGGGTGCCGCTCATCGCAGCACCGACGGCAGCGCCCATGATGGTCGATTCCGAAATCGGGGTGTCGACGATGCGGTTCGCGCCGAAACGGGCCTGCAGACCGTCATACTGCTTGAACACGCCGCCGCGGCCCAGATCCTCGCCCAGCGCCCAGACCAGCGGGTCGCGGTCCATTTCCTCGGCAAGCGCCAGCCGGCCGGCTTCGAGATAGGTGATGTCGGCCATGGGTCTCAGCCTTCCCGGGTCCAGAAGCGCGCCGGCGCACCGGCATCCTGCACATCCTCGAGCGCCAGCGCCGCGGGCGCCCAGGGGGCCGCCTCGGCCGCATCCAGCGCTGCGGTCATCTCGTCGGTCGCCGCCTGTTCCAGCGCGTCGAGTTCGGCCGCGGGCACGCCTGCGGCTTCCAGCAGGGCGCGGTTGCGGCGCATCGGATCGCCGGACCAGCGGCCTTCGGCCTCGCCCGCCGGGCGATAACCCGCCGGATCGGAAGCGGTATGGCCCAGCAGCCGGTAGGTGCGGGCATGGATCAGGATCGGGCCCTCGCCGGCCCGCAGCCGGGCGACGGCATCGCGGGTCGCCTCGTCCACCGCCACCAGATCGTTGCCGTCGATCTCGATCGCGGTCACGTCCATGGAGCGGGCGCGGGCGGCGGCACCTTCGCCGGCCGTCAGGGTCGAGGTGCGGGTGGTCGCCGACCAGCCATTGTCCTCGCACACGAACAGCACCGGCAGGTTGAAGACCTTGGCCCAGTTCAGACCTTCCATGAAGGGGCCGCGATTGATCGCGCCGTCGCCGAACAGGCAGACCACGACCTGGTCACCGCCCTTCAGCCGGATCGCCTGGGCGGCGCCCACCGCGATCGGGATATTGGCGGAGACGACACCATTCGCCCCCAGCATGCCGACCGAGAAATCGGCGATATGCATCGACCCGCCGCGGCCGTCGGACGTGCCGCCGGCCTTGCCCAGCAGCTCCAGCATCATGGCGCGGGCATCGGCACCCTTGGCCAGGGTATGGCCATGGCCGCGATGGGTGGACAGCAGCAGGTCGTCGCGGCGCAGCTGCGCACAGACGCCCGCGGCCACCGCCTCCTGGCCGATCGACAGATGCACCGCCCCCAGCACCAGGCCGCGGTTCTGCCCGGTCTCGGCCGCGCGCTCGAAGGCGCGGATGCGGGCCATCAGCCCGTGGAGCGCCGTAAGGCGCGGAATGTCGTGATTGCTCGCGGTCGCCGCTGGGGCGCCGTGCTGCCCGCCGGTCATGAGCCGACCTTTCCTCCCTGTCCCGCCGTCGGTTGCGTCTTGCCCGGCCTCGGATGGCCCGGGCTCGCATTCTTGGATCGTGGCACCTTGTCCGGTGCCTCGCCGACGCAACGACGATAACGGCGGTGATCGAGAGCTGTCAAATCCAGGTCCAATATTTGGACCCGACCACGTCGTTTCTTTCAAGGCCGTCCGAAAAGGACGCCATACCGATTGCCCTGTCAGCACAAGAGGTCAGGCCGTCTGTTCCATATAATGGATCTTCTGTCGCATGGATGCCGGCTGCATCCGGCCGCGCCGGGTCCGTATCATGGTGCCGCGACCTCGACGGATGCACGACCGCCGGGCATGATGGCCGAAGCGAAGATCACGAAGCCGGGCGCGCCGCGACACCGGCCGGACGACAGGGAGAAACGTGCATGGCCGACACGACCACACCGCCTTCTGCCGCCACCAGGCCGATCGTGGCCGACAGCGTCACCCGCCTGGGGCCCGAGGCGGAAGGGGCGGTGCTGGTGGCCGCCAGCCATGGCGGCGTCTATGCCGCCTATCTGGCGGCGGTGTCGAAGGTCAGGGGGGTGATCCTGAACGATGCCGGGCTCGGCCTGGATCGCGCCGGGATCGGCGGGCTGGATCTGGCCCAGAAAATCGGCCTCGCCGCCGCCACCGTCTCCCACGACAGCGCCCGGATCGGCGACGGCCGCGACATGATGGCGCGCGGTCGCATCTCTCATGCCAATGTCGCCGCGATCGCAGCCGGGGTCGAGCCCGGCCAGAGCTGCGCCGAGGCGGCCGAACGCCTGGCCGCCGCCACCCCGCCCTTCGACCGGCCGGCCCCCTATGCCGAAGCACGCCGGGAACTGACCCCGCGCGGGCCGCTGGGGCCGCGGATCGTGCTGATCGACAGCGCCGCCCTGGTGAAGGCCGAAGACGCCGGCCAGGTGGTCATCACCGGCAGCCATGGCGGGCTGATCGGCGGCGACACCTGGAATGCGCTCAAGACCGACGCCTTCGCGGCCGGCTACAACGATGCCGGCATCGGCATCGACGAGGCCGGCACCACCCGTCTGCCCGCGCTCGACGCCCGGGCCATCGCCGGCTTCGTGGTCAGTTGCAACACCGCCCGGATCGGCGAGGCCGCCTCTACCTACGAAGACGGCCTCGTCAGCCGGGTCAACCGCCGGGCCCATGCGCTGGGCCTGCGCGAGGGCCAGTCGGCGCGGGAAGCGGTGGAGATCCTGATGGACGCCATGGAAGGCCGGATCGAAACGGCCTGATCACCCGGCGCGGATCTGCCGCAGGAATCCGGCCACCTCCCCCTTCAGCCGATTGGTCTGTCCGTCCACCTCGCGTGCGCCGTCGAGCAGGGCTGCGGCACTGGTGCCGGTTTCGGTTGCGTCGCGGCCGACCCCACGGGCATTGGTCGACACGTCGCCTGCCGCCCGGGCGGCCTCGACCACCGTACGAGTGATGTCCGCCGTGGCGGTGGCCTGCTCCTCTGCCGCCGCGGCGACGGCCGCCGACATGCCCTGAATGTCACGAACCACGCTGCCGATGCGATGCATCGCCTCGACCATGGCCGTGGCCGCGGATTGAATGGCACCGATCTGCCCGCCGATCTCGCCGGTCGCCCGCGCAGTCTGGTTGGCCAGCGATTTCACTTCACCGGCAACGACCGCGAAGCCCTTGCCCGCCTCGCCGGCGCGCGCCGCCTCGATCGTCGCATTGAGGGCGAGCAGATTGGTCCGGGCCGCGATGTCCGAGATCAGGGCGACCACGTCGTCGATGCGTGCCGACGCCTCGACCAGGTCGCGGACGCGTGCTTCGGTGGCATCGGCTTCGCTAACCGCCTGTGCGGCGGTCACCGCAGCCCGCCCGACCTGCCCTGCAACCTCGCGGATCGAGGCCGACAATTCCTCGGCCGCCGCCGCCGCCGTTTCCACATGGCTGGCCGCACGCTCTGCCCCCGCCGACGCGGCGCCGGCCTGGGCATCGGTGCGGCGGGCCGCTTCGGCGACATTGCCAGCAACCACCGTCATGCGCGAAGCCGCGCCGGCCACGACCTCCATCGCCCCGCCGACGCTTGCTTCGAACCGTGCAGCCAGCTCGGCCAGCTGGGCCCGCCGTTCCTGCTCGGCCTGACGGCGGCGGCTCTCCTGCTCGCCACGAAGCCGCGCCGCCTCGGCGCTGCCGTTGCGCAGCACCAGAACCGCCCGGGCCAGGGCACCGATTTCATCATGCCGGGCCGTCGCCGGAACCTCGGCGTCCAGCGCGCCACCGGCAATGGCGGCAACCGTGCCGGTCAGCCGGTTGAAGGGCCGGATCACCCGATAGGCCACCAGCAGCATGCCGGCAAGCGTTGAGACCAGCGCCAGAACGATCAGGGCCAGAGACGACAGTTCGGCATCCGCCTGTGCATCATGCGCCTGGCGGTAGACGGTGTCTGCCGACCTGACCTGAACGCCGATCAGGCGATCGATCGAGGCCGTCACCGGATCGATCGCCGCATACAGTGTGTCGCGTACGAAACGATCGAGACCGGCGGTGTCGCCTGCGGCCACGATCGCCGCCAGACGGCCGACTTCCACATCGGCGGCGCGCATCAGCCGGTCGGCCGCACCGGCCAGCTCCGCCTCCTCTCCGCCGGACAACCCCGCACGGTATTCCGCCCAGCGGGCAGCGATCTGCCCACGCGCGGCATCGATCGATGCGGCTGTCGTCGCACGATCGGCATTGCCGTTCCGGAGCTTGTGCGCTGCATCGACGATGGACACCGCATAGGCATCCGAAATCGCCTTCAGCGCCTGCAACGGCATCACCCTGTCGATATAGACCCGCTCGAGCGCGGCATCCGCCCGAACCAGGGCACGCTGCCCGTTCATCGCCACCAGGACCGCGACCACACCCAACAGGCCAAGCACGGCAAACAGCGTGCCCCTGACCGTCAACACCCTCCGCATGCACCCTCTCCATCCGAGTGGCGGCACCGTATCGCCCTCTCCCTCCCATCAAGAGCGATCGCCCGATGGCAGAATGATGACTCAGACGGCGCGTCCACCGGAACAACCGTTAAGGGAGAGGCGCATATTGCGGGAAAGGGGGCCGGGTCAGACGGCGGCGCGGGCCTCGAAGGCCTGTTTATAGGGCTCGCGCAGTTCGCGCTTCAGCACCTTGCCGATCGGGCTGCGCGGCAGTTCGTCGCGCAGTTCCACCGCCGACAGCCGCTGTGCCTTGCCCAGCCGCTCATTGGCCCAGGCGCGGATCTCCTCGGCAGTCGCCTGCTGTCCCGGCTTCAGAACCACCAGTCCGAGCGGGGTTTCGCCCCAGTCCCGGCTGGGCACGCCGATCACCGCGGCATCGGCCACGGCCGGATGGGCGAAGAGCACCGCCTCCAGATCGACCGCATAGATGTTGAAGCCGCCCGAGATGATCATGTCCTTGCGCCGGTCGAGCAGGCGGACGAAGCCGTCCTCGTCGATCGCCCCCATATCGCCCGAGCGGAAGAACACCCGGCCCTCGGCATCATGCCAGAGCATTTCCTCGGTCTTCTCGTCCAGGTTGTGGTAGCCGCTCATCATCGCGGGACCACGGCCGACCAGTTCACCGATCTGCCCCGGGGGCAGTTCCCGCCCCTCTTCGTCGATCACCAGGATCTCGGCACCGGCCGAGGGGCGGCCCACGGTATCGAGCTTGTCGGGATAGGCGATGACGTCGAGCAGGCACGAGATGCCGCCCTCGGTCAGGCCGTAGATCTCGATCATGCCGCCGGGCCAGCGCCGGGCGATCTCGCGCTTCACCTCGGCCCTGAGCGGCGCGCTGGTCGACAGCTTCATCTGGAAGGACGACAGGTCGCGGCGGTCGAAATCCGGATGGTCGAGGATGCGGGTATACTGCACCGGCACCAGCATGGCATGGGTCGCCCGCTTCGCCTCGGCCAGTTCCAGGAAGCGGCCGGCATCGAATTTGGCCATCAGCACCGCAAGCCCGCCGAACAGCACCGTCGGCAGCAGGGCGGCCAGCGTGGTGTTGGAATAGATCGGGGTCGAGACGATCGACACGGTGTCGGGCCCGAAGCCCATGGTCTGGATGCGCCGGGTCTGCGCACCACGCATCTGATGGCTGTGGACGATGCCCTTGGGCACCCCGGTGGTGCCCGAGCTGTAGATGATGTTGAAGAGGTCGAGCGCCTCGATCGCCACCGGGGCAGGCGTGGCGGGGGCAGAGGCCAGCCAGTCGGCAAAGCCGGTCCAGTTACCACCGGGCCACTCGCTGCCGGGCGCCATGTCGAAGCCGATCAGCCTGACATCGCCCAGCCGGTCCAGCGCCGGTTCGATCAGCGGCAGGGAATAGGCATCCACCGCCAGCAGGCGGGCGCCGGAATCCTGCACCATCGCCGCCAGCTGTTCGGCACTCGCCAGCGTCGAGAGCGGCACCGCGCAGGCGCCGGCCCGCAAGGTCGCCATATAGAGCGCCAGCACGTCGACCGCATTGCGGGCCAGCATCGCGACCTTGTCGCCGCGACCGATCCCGTCCTGCTGAAGGGCGGCGGTGATGGCATCGATCCGGGCATCGAAGCCCCGCCAGTCGAGGGCGGTGGTCTCGTCCTCGACAGCCGGTGCGCCGGGCCGTTCGGCGGCATGGGCGCGGATGGCGTCGCTGATGTTCTGGAAGGCGTCGGCGTTGTCGCGGATATGGTCGGTCAAAGTCTGGCGGCGCATGGTCTGGCGGTCCTCCGGTGCCGCGTTCTGCGCGGCGTCATGGTTGCGACCATCGAACGCCCCCGCATCGCAACGGTCAAGACGGCGGCCCCGGTGTCCGCGCTGCGGAATTAATCGGGCCAGGAGGCGACCCGGTCGAACAGTCGGTCTTCGTCCACCGTCTCTTCCGAGACCACCCGGCCATGGGCGCCGACCCCGGCGCGGCGGACGGATCCCGGATCGCCCGAGACCAGCGGATGCCACCAGGGCAGATCGCGGCCTTCCGCCACCAGCCGATAGGCGCAGGTGGCCGGCATCCAGTCGAGCGCGCCCAGATTGTCGGGCGTCAGCACCACGCAATCGGGCACGATGGCCTTGCGGTTGGGATAGTCGCGGCAGCGGCAGCTGTCGCAGTCGAGCAGACGGCAGGCGACATCGGTCGAGAGTACCGCCCCGGTGTCCTCGTCCTCCATCTTGACCAGGCAGCACTTGCCGCAGCCGTCGCAGAGGGCATCCCATTCCTCGCCGCTCAACCGGTCGAGCGGCTTCGCCTTCCAGAACGGGATGCCGCCGCCGGCCGCACCTTCGGACATCAGCCCACCACCAGCGGTTCGAGCGCGGCCCTGAGCGCCGGCGGCAGCGGCACCGGCCGGCGGGTGTTGCGGTCGACATAGACATGCACGAAGCGGCCTTCGGCGGCCGCCAGATCGGCATCGCCGTCGAACAGCGCGATCTCGTAGGCGACCGAGCTGTTGCCGAGCCGGCCGACGCGCAGGCCGGCGGTCACCGGCTCGGGGAAGGCGAGCGAGGCCATGTAACGGCAGGCGCTTTCGACGACCAGGCCGATGACGTTGCCGCCATGGATGTCGAGCGCGTCGCGGCGAATCAGATACTCGTTCACCACAGTGTCGAAATAGCTGTAATAGACCACGTTGTTCACATGGCCATAGACGTCGTTGTCCATCCAGCGGGTGGTGATCGACAGGAAATGGCGGTAGTCGGCGCGGGTGCCGCGGGCCGGCATGGTCATGCGGTCTCTCCGTCCTGGAGCGGGTCTTGGATATCGCCATGGCGGGCGAGCACCGCCGCGACCCGGGGCAAGGCCCGGGCCCTGCCGGCAATGGCGCCCAGATGCGGGGTCACCCGGGCAAAGCGGGCACGCCCGCCGGCCCAGGCGCTCATCACGGCCAGATAGAGGTCGATGGCGGAGAAGCGACTGCCCAGGAACCAGGGCCCGGCGGGGTCGGCCGCGGCTTCGAGCATCCGCCACAACCCGTCGCGCCGCACCTGCATGCCGGCACGGAAACCGGCGAGCGGTTCGCCTGCCAGCCCGGTATCGTCGGCATGTTCGGGCACGGTGACCGCCGGATAGATCTCGGCGACCAGGAAGACCAGCCAGCGCAGGAAGACGGGCCGGAGCGGATCGCCCGCCGCCGGCACCAGTTCCGCCCCGCGCGGGCCGGCCAGATCGGCCAGATGAAGCAGGATGGCGGCACTCTCGGTCATCACCAGATCGCCGCCATCCGGTGCGGCGCCGGGGATCACCAGCACCGGCACCTTGCCGGTGGGATTGAGCGCCAGCAGCCGGTCGCGGCCGGGCCCGGGCTCCCGATAGGGCAGATCCTCAAGGACATGGGGCAGCCCCAGCAGAGCGAGCGCCATCTCGACGATCGCCGAGCCACAGCCCGGCGATCCGATCAGGGTAAGCGGGGCTGCATCATCCGTCATGTCAGAGCGCTGCCTCATAGATCGCGCGGGCATCGTCGAGCGTCACCTCGCGCGGGTTGTTGACCAGCAGCCGGGTCTGCTTCATCGCATCCTCGGCCAGAAGCGGCAGGTGATTATGGCCGACGCCGACCTGGGCCAGCCGGGTTTCCAGCCCAAGCTCTTCGGTCAGCCCCGCCAGCGCATCGGCGAACCGGGCCGAGACCGCTTTGTCACCGCCTGCCCGATCGAGATCGGGGAAAACGATCGGCGCCAGCTCGCCATAGGCCCGCGCCGCCGTCTCGCTCTCCAGATTGAAGCGCAGCACATGCGGCAGCACCAGCGAGTTCGACAGCCCGTGCGGCACGTGGAAATGGCCGCCCAGCGGGTAGGCGAGCGCATGGACCGCGGCGACCGGGGCATTGGCGAAGGCCTGGCCCGCCAGCAGGGCCCCCAGCATCATGTCGGCACGGGCGGCACGGTCGCGGCCATCGGTGCAGGCGCGGCGGATGGCGCCGCCCAGCAGGCGCAGGGCCTCGCGCGCCAGCACATCCGACAGCGGGTTCTTCTTGTACGCGCTGGTATAGGCCTCGATCGCATGGACCATGGCGTCGACGCCGGTCGCCGCGGTCACGTTCTTCGGCAGGCCGAGCGTGAGGTCGGCATCCAGCAGCGCCACATCGGGCAGCAGCAGGGGCGAGACCACGCCTTTCTTCTCGGCGGCCCCGGTGGTGACGATCGAGATCGGCGTCACCTCGGAACCGGTGCCGGCCGTGGTCGGGATCTGCACCAGCGGCAGGCGGCGCCCTTTGGCATTGCCGACACCATAGATCGTGTCCAGGGCGACAGGGGTCGCGACCAGGAAGGCCACCAGCTTGGCCACGTCCATCGAACTGCCGCCGCCCAGGCCGACCACGCCGTCGACACCGGCATCGCGGGCCTCGGCCGCGGCGGTCTCGACCACCTCGGCCGGCGGGTCGGCGACCACGCGGTCGAAGATCACCGGTTCCAGCCCGGCGGCGGTCAGGCTTTCGAGCGCGGCATCGGTCAGACCGAACTTCCGCACCCCGGGGTCGGTGACGACCAGCACCCGCGTCGCCCCGAGATCGCGCATGATCTGGCCGAGCCTGGTGCAGGCCCCCGGCTCGCTGACGATGCTGCGGGTGGTCTCGAAGACGAAGGACGGTACGGACTGCGGCGACATGGCGGGCGACCTCCCAGGGGTAGCCGGCATCGGGGCCGGCGGTTCGTTCGTTGATTAAGGCGCCGGCAGGCCTCGCCGGTCCGGCGGTCAGGATGAGAGCCCCGGCCCCCCGGGTCAAGTCGCTGCCGCACGCGCCACCATGGCATGCATATCCTGCGCGTGGGATCACTCCCCGGTGTATGTCGGTCCACATGGCGTTCGAACGGTGTCTGGTACTTGACGCGTCGCCCGGCCGCGCATCACCATGGCATGTATGGACCGGTCGTGAGCTGCCCATGGCTGGAGATGCCCTTGATATGGGATCCCCGCCCGGCCACTTCCGAAGAGGCAGTGCACCGATACCCGGTGCCGGGCCGGTCCCGTGCCAGCGGCCGCAAGAGAGATGCAGGGTGGCAAATGCCCGCCGCCCGTTTCGTCGTTTCCCCGCGCGGCTGCAAGCTCCCAGGGAGGACGGGTCGACGATGGCGACCAGCGATACCGGAACCGCAGAGGCCCGGTCCGAGACCACGGATACCGGTGCGACGCCGCGGGTGACGCTCGACGACAAGTACACGCTGCCCCGGGGCCGCATCTATGTGACCGGCACCCAGGCCCTGGTCCGCGCCCTGCTGCTGCAGGCGGAACGCGACCGTGCGGCCGGGCTGAACACCGGCGGCTTCGTCTCGGGCTATCGCGGATCGCCGCTGGGCGGCGTCGATCAGGCGCTCTGGCAGGCCCGCAAACATGTCGACAAGGCCGGGATCGTCTTCAATCCGGGTGTGAACGAAGACCTGGCCGCAACCTCGATCTGGGGCACCCAGCAGCTTCATATCGGCGGCGGCACCTCCGACAAGGATGGTGTCTTCGGCCTCTGGTACGGCAAGGGCCCGGGCGTCGACCGCTCGGGCGACGCGATCAAGCACGCCAATCTTGCCGGCACGGCGCCCGTCGGCGGCGTGGTCGCGGTCTTCGGCGACGACCACACCGCCAAATCCTCCACCGTCGCCCATCAGTCCGAACCCGGGCTGATCGCCGCCCATGTGCCGGTGCTGAACCCGGCGACCATCGGCGAGCTGGTCGACTATATCCTGGCCGGTTTCGCCCTCTCCCGCGCCTCGGGCTGCTGGGTGGGGGTGAAGGCGCTGGCCGACACGGTCGAAGGCTCGGCCTCGATCGAGATCGATCCGGCGCGCCATGCCTTCCGCCTGCCCGACGACGTGACCCCGCCGCCCGGCGGCTATCATATCCGCTGGCCCGACCCGCCGGTCGACCAGGAAGCCCGGCAGTTCCGCCACAAGCTGCCCATGGTCCAGGCCTGGGTGCGGGCCAACGGGCTCGACCGCGTCACCCACGACGCCCCCCGGCGCCGCTTCGGCATCGTCGCGGTCGGCAAGGCCTGGGGCGACGTGCTGGAGGCGCTCGACCTGCTGGGCGTCGACGAGGCCCGCCTCGCCGCCCATGGCATCGCCATCTACAAGCCGGCCCTGGTCTGGCCGCTGGAGCCGGTCAACGCCGTGCGCTTCGCACGCGGCCTCGACGAGGTGCTGGTGGTCGAAGAGAAGAAGGCGATCGTCGAGGAACAGCTCGCCCGTCTGCTCTACGGCCTGCCCGATGCCGACCGCCCGCGGCTTTCGGGCAAGACCGATGCCGAAGGCCGGCCGCTCTTCCCCCAGGATGGCGCGCTCGACCCGCTCGCCATCGCCCGCGCCATCGCCGTGCGCTTCGGCCTCGACGATGCCTCCAGGGCGCTCGCTTCGGCCTGCGGCGGTGCCGCCGCGGGTGCGGCGGCCTCTGCCGGCAACGAGCCGCCGCTGCCCGGCCGCTCCCCCTGGTTCTGCTCGGGCTGCCCCCATAACAGCTCGACGAAACTGCCCGAGGGCAGCCGCGCGCTGGCCGGCATCGGCTGCCACGGCATGGCGATCTACATGCCCAATCGCCGCACCACGCTCTGGAGCCATATGGGCGCCGAAGGGGCGGCCTGGATCGGCCAGGCGCCGTTCTCGAAGGACGGCCATATCTTCCAGAATCTGGGCGACGGCACCTATTTCCATTCGGGCCTGCTCGCCATCCGCGCAGCGATCGCGGCCAAGGTGAACATCACCTACAAGATCCTCTACAACGATGCGGTCGCCATGACCGGCGGCCAGCCGGTCGACGGCCAGCTGCTGCCCTGGCAGATCACCCGCCAGGTTTCGGCCGAAGGCGCCGCCCGGGTGGTGGTCGTCACCGACGAGCCCGACAAATATCCCGCCGGCACGCCCTGGGCCGAGGGCGTGACCATCCGCCCGCGCGACGAGCTGGACCAGGTCCAGCGCGAACTGCGCGAGACGCCGGGCGTGACGGTGCTGCTCTACGACCAGACCTGTGCCGCCGAAAAGCGCCGGCGCCGCAAGCGCGGCACCATGGCCGATCCGGATCTGCGCGCCTTCATCAATCCCCGGGTCTGCGAAGGCTGCGGCGATTGCGGCACCACCTCCAACTGCGTGTCGGTGAAGCCGCTTGAGACCGCCTTCGGGCGCAAGCGCCAGATCGATCAGTCGAGCTGCAACAAGGATTTCTCCTGCGTCGAGGGCTTCTGCCCAAGCTTCGTGACCGTGACCGGTGCAAAGCCGGCGAAGCGCGCGGCGGCCCCGAAGCCCAAGGCCGCGGGTGGCGACGGCCCGGCCCCGGATGAAGGTCTGCCGCTGCCCAAGGTGCCGCCGGTCGCAAGCGGCCGGGCCAATATCCTGGTCACCGGCATCGGCGGCACCGGCATCGTCACCATCGGTGCGCTGATCGGCATGGCCGCCCATATCGAAGGCCGGGCGGTTTCGGTGCTCGACCAGACCGGCCTTGCCCAGAAGAACGGTGCCGTCACCTCGCATGTCCGGGTGGCGCCGGTCACCACCCCGCCCCCGGGCGGCCGGGTGCCGCCGGCCTCGCTCGATGCGCTGATCGCCGCCGACATGGTGGTGGCCGCCGGCGCGGAAGCCCGCGCCACCTATGCCGCCGGCCGCACCCGCGGCGTTGCCAACACCCATGTCGTGCCGCTCGCCTCTTTCGCGATCCAGCCCGACATGAAGCTGGGCGACGGCGCGACCGCGATGGCGGTGGAGGCCTCGATCGGCCGGGATGCGCTGGAGCGGATCGATGCCACGCGCATCGCCCGGGCGCTGTTCGGCGACAGCCTTTATGCCAACCCGTTCCTGCTCGGCCTCGCCTGGCAGAAGGGGCTGGTGCCGGTGGGGCTGGAAGCGCTGCGCGAGGCGATCCGGCTGAACGGCCAGGCGGTGGCGATGAACCTGCAGGCCTTCGCCTGGGGCCGCAAGGCTGCCGTCGACCGCGCCGCGGTGCTGCGGGCCGCCGGGCTCGACCAGCCGGCCACCGAAACCGCCCTGCCGCAGGTGGCAGGCGGGCCCGATCCGGAGACGGCGCCGCTGCCCGAACTCCTGGCCTTCTATGCCGACGAACTGGTGCGCTATCAGGATGCCGCCTATGCCGCCCGCTACCGCTCGGTGGTGGAGCGGGTGGAGGCGGCAGAGCGCGCCCTTCTGCCGGGCGGCGGCGATCTCCGCCTCAGCAGGGCAGTGGCCCGCGCGCTCTATAAGCTCATGGCCTACAAGGACGAATACGAGGTCGCCCGGCTCTATACCGACGGCAGCTTCGCCAGGGCGCTCAAGGCCGAACTCGACGGCGGCCGGAAGATCACCCTGCATCTGGCGCCGCCGATCCTGTCGAAACCGGATCCGGTCACCGGCAAGCCACGCAAGACCACGTTCGGTCCGTGGATGTTCAGCGCCATGCGCCTGCTCGCCCGGATGAAGCGCCTGCGGGGCACAGCCCTCGATCCCTTCGGCCGCACGGCCGAGCGCCGGGCCGAACGGGCGCTGATCGAGGCCTATATCAGCCGGATCGACGGGCTGCTGCCGCGGCTGACCACCGCCAATCGCGACCTGATCCGCGACATCGCCGCCGTGCCCGAGAAGATCCGCGGCTATGGCCATATCAAGGAAAGCGCCATGCGCACGGCCGAGGTCGAGGAGAAGCGCCTCCTCGCCCGCCTCGATGCCGGGCCGGAGGCAAGCCGCGTCGCCGCGGAGTGACCGCCTTCAATCTCCGGGATCATCCTCGCCGCCGGCTTGGGCGGGGATGATCCCGGTTGCCGTTTCGGCACATTCGCAAACTTCGCAATTCTTCTGCCATCATCTTCGCAAACTTCGCAAGACGACCGCCCGCGTCAACCGCGGGCGAGGAGATCGCGTGCCGCCTCTTCGACCCCGGCTTCCGACGCCACCACCCGGGCCGGGACACCGAAGGCCTTCTCGGCCATCAGCGCCTGAGCCTCCATCACCAGTCGCCGGCTGCGGCTCTCCTCGACGACGATCATGCCCTTGCAGATCAGGCCCAGCACCTCGCGGCTGCGCTTGAGCCAGAGCGCCCGGCGCCTGCGGTCCTCGTGCGTCTCTTCCGGCTGCGGGCCTGAGAAGATCACGACGAAAGGCGTGCCGCGGTCGAGCAGGGCCTGCATCTCTTCTTCCCAGGCGACGGCATAGCCGGGCCGCACGGCATCAGGCCGGGCGCGGACCAGCGGGAAGGCGGACAGGTCGTGAACTATGAACCGGAGATCGGCGCCGGGGATAGCGGACATGACGGAAGGGTCTCCTCTGACGGATCGGGGCACGGATGCGCCCTGACGATCACGCTAGACGCCCGGGCGCTTGCAGCGGTAACCGCATCCGGACAATAAATGTTGAGAAGCTGCCAGATCGCAGGGGAGATGCGCCGCGCATGGATCTGTTCGACCGCCCCGACGGGCCGCCGGTCATCGCGCTGGCGAGCGGTGTGGGGCTTGAGAACGATTTCCCGCTCGGCAGCCATGAAGTGGACTGGCATGCCCACCGCCGCGGCCAGCTGATCTGTATCGAGACCGGGCTGATGCACAGCCGCACGCCCCATGGTTCATGGCTGCTGCCGCCTCACCGGGCGGGATGGATGCCGCCCGGCATACCCCATTGGGGAGCGATGACCGGCGTCACCTCGGGCTGGACCGTGCTGGTGGCACCCGAGGCCTGCGCCGGGCTGCCGGCCGGCCCGCAGGTTCTGGCCGTGAACGAGGTGATGCGGGCGCTGGTCCGCCGTGCCGCAGGCTGGTGGCGGGCCGACCGGCTGGATGCCCGTCAGGAACGGCTGACCGCCGTGCTGCTCGACGAGATCGCCGCCGCCCCGGCCGAACCGCTCCATCTGCCCATGCCGACGGAGCGGCGGCTGGCCCGGATCGCGACCGCGCTTGCGGCCGATCCGGCCGATGACAGAACCCTGGAAGACTGGGCGAGCCAGGTGGGGCTGTCGCCCCGCACGGCCCGCCGGGCCTTCATCGCCCAGACCGGCATGACCTTCGGAGAATGGCGCCGGCAGGCGCGGCTGGTGCGGGCGCTGGAGATGCTCGCGACCGGCGAGCCGGTGGCGATCGTCTCGGATGCGCTGGGCTATGCGGGGCCCAGCAATTTCATCGCCATGTTCCGGCGGCGCTTCGGCACCTCGCCCGCCCGCTATTTCGCCACCACGAAATCGAAGCCATAGCCGCCATCGGCCGCCTGGGCCATCACCAGGTCGGGCCGGAAGATCCGGTCGCGATCATTGCCGGGCTCGTCCGTGAAATAGAGCTGGGTGGTCAACACCGGCCCGCCCGGGGCCTGGACCCGGATGTGGATGTGGCGGGTGCGGCCGGGATAGAGGCCGGGCCTGAGCGTCGTCAGCCGGTAGCGTCCGGCATCGTCGGCGAACTGATGGCCGCGCATGCGGAAGCCCCGATTGTCGTAGGCACCCGTCGGATCGGCATGCCAGATGTCGAGCAGCGCGCCCGCGATCGGCCGGCAGTCGGTATCGAGCACCCGCCCGCTGACCTGCATCACCTCGCCATCAGACGCATCGGCCGTGAAATCCGCCTTCTGCGGTGATCCCGGGCTGAAATAGGGGCCGGCGGTCTGCCGGGGCGTGGGATCCCCTGCCCCGCAGGCCGGCGTCGCGGCGCGCGTCATGCCCGGCCGGACGAGGCCCGCAAAGGGCAGCAGCACGGCCGCACCGGCCGAGAGATGCAGCAGGCGCCGCCGCGACGGCTGTCGATCCCGGATATCGGCCATGACCTTCCCCCTCCGCCCATCGATGCTCTGAGACAGGGCATATCGGGTCTCTGGCGCCGGCAGATCAGGGGGTGGCGGGCGCCCCCGTGGGCTTTGCCACGCCGGAGCCGTCGAGCAGCGCCCGGTCGCGGGCACAGGCGCCGATCACCGCATCCATGACCGCCCGCACCCGGGGGGAGCGGCGCAGATCGGCATGGACAAGCAGCCAGATGTCGCGGCCGGCCTCGCCTTCGGTGTCTTCCACCACCCTGACCAGCCGGGGATCGGGATCGGCAAGGAAATGCGGCAGGGCGGCGAGCGCCAGACCGGTCGCCGCATATTCGGCCAGCGCCGCCAGATCATTGGCCCGCAGCCGGATCGGCCGGCCGGCCGCCTGGCGGATCAGCCAGCGCTGCTGCGCCACACCGGCCAGACGGTCGTCATAGCCGGCGAATTCCCAGCGCGCCGGCGGACGGGCGGCATGTTCGGGCGTGCCGTAGAGGGCGAAGCCCATCCGGCCCAGATGCCGGCTGATCAGTTCGCCATCACCGGTGCGCTCCAGCCGGACCGCCAGATCCGCATCCCGGCGCAGCAGGCTGACCGCGCCGATATCGCCGGCCAGTTCTAGTTCAAGCTCAGGATGGGCAAGGGCCAAGGGCGCCAGTCGCGGCGCCAGGAAATGCGCGCCGAAGACCGGCGGTACCGCCACCCGCACCGTGCCGGCGAGCCCGCCCGCCGCCGCACCGGCACGGCCGAGGGCGATCACCCCCTCTTCCACCCGTTCGGCCGCCGGCAGCAGGCGTTCGCCGTCGGCGGTGGGCACCCAGCCGCGCGGCAGCCGGTCGAAGAGCCTGAGGCCGAGCGCGGTTTCCAGCGCATCCACCCGCCGGGCAACCGTGGTGTGGTCCACCTTGAGCACCCGCGCCGCCCCCAGCAGCGACCCGCTGCGCTGAAGCGCCAGGAAATAGCGCAGATCGTCCCAGTTCATCGCCCGCTCATGCCCGGATCTGTGGATAATTCCACAGAGATTGCGCAAAGCTGCCAGCTGTTTGGGTGGATGTCCACAGATCTATCCTCAGCCCCAGGGCCGCAGCACCCCGCCGCGGCCGAGGCTGAAGGAGATCCGATCCATGTCCGCTGTCGCCACCGCCCGCGCCGTCCGCCTTCATGCGGCCGGGGGGACCGAAGGTTTCCGTGTCGAGGAGCTGCCGGTGCCGGCCCCGGGACCGGGCGAGATCCTGATCCGCCAGACGGTCGCCGGGCTGAACTTCCTCGACATCTACCACCGCCGCGGGCTCTATCCGCTGCCGGCCCTGCCGACGGTGATCGGTGCCGAGGCGGCAGGCGTGATCGAGGCGGTGGGGCCCGAGGTCATGGGGCTGGCGCCGGGCGACCGGATCGCCTGGGCCGGCGCCCCTTATGGCGGCTATGCCACCCATCGCCTGCTGCCGGCCTGGCGGGCCCTGAAGCTGCCGGATGCCGTGGGTGACGACATGGCCGCCGCCTCTCTGCTGCGCGCGCTGACGGTCGAGATGCTGTTCACGCGGGTCAGGCCAATGCAGCCGGGCGAGACCGTGGTGGTACACGCCGCCGCAGGCGGGATCGGCCGGATGGCGATCGCCCATGGCCGGCGGCTGGGGCTGCGGATGATCGGTATCGCCGGCGGGGCCGAAAAGGCGGCGCTGGCCCGCGCAGCCGGCGCCGATCTGGTCATCGACCGCAGGGCGGAAGATCCGGTGGCCGCGGTGCAGGCGGCAACCGATGGCGGCGCCCATCTGGTGATCGACGGCATCGGCGGCGACATGCTGGCCCGGAGCTTCGGCATGGCCCGCCGTTTCGGCATGGTCGCGAGCCTGGGCGAGGCAGCGGGGCGGATCCCGCCGATCTCCGTCTATGATCTGGGCCCGGCGCGATCCATCGCCCTCGCCCGGCCGAGCGTGATCGGCTTCATCTCCGATGCGGAAACCTATCGCAGCGCCGGTGCCGCCGTGATCGCGCGCATGGCAGAGGGGCTGATCGTGCCGACCGGCGGCCGCCTGCCGCTCGACCGGATCGCCGAGGCGCATGACCGGCTGGAATCCGGCGCCGGCACCGGCGCCCTGCTGCTCGATACCGGCGCCTGATCGCGCGCAGGACGCCCCAAACGCGTAACGGCCCGCCGAGGGGGGCTTCCCCGGCGGGCCGTCACGGTGCCCGGAACCTCGGCGGTTCCGGGCCTGATCGGTCTGGGCCTGATCGGCCTGGGCAGTGGGCGGTCAGTGCGACATCAGCACCGGCACGGTCATATGGCCCATGATGTGGCGGGTAACGCCGCCCAGCACCAGCTCGCGCAGACGGCTGTGGCCATAGGCACCCATCACCAGCAGATCGATATCGTTCTCGGCGACATGGTTCAGCACCGCATCGCCGATGCCGACATCGCTGGTCGACATCTTCTCGACCGCCACCTCGACATTGACGCCGTGGCGGGCCAGATAGCGGGCCATGTCGTGGCCGGGCGCCTCGCCATGGCGGCCGGGCTTGGGATTGATCACCAACAGCTTCACGGCATCGGCGGTCTTCAGCATCGGCAGGGCGTCGACCAGCGCGCGGGTGGCCTCGCGGCCGCCGTCATAGGCGGCGAGCACCTTGCTGCCGACCTTGCCGCCCTTGGGCAGGCCGATATAGGGGACGACCAGCACCGGCCGGCCGGCACCGAACATGGTTTCCTCGATCAGCAGGTCACCGGCATCGTCGGTGCCGGGCTCGGGCTGGCCCAGAATGGTCAGATCGGCATAGCGGGCATGCAGGGCGACGCGGTCGATGTAATCGGTGGCGATCACGCTCTCGGAGCGCATCTCGACGGTCATGTGCCGCCGCTTCAGCATCGTGTCGATCTCGGCCAGGCGCAGCTTCGCCTGCTTCTTGCGCTCTTCCGCCGCCGCTTCCAGCACGCTGGAGGGGACATGCTCCATCATGTAGCCGGGCATCACCACGTCGACCGACAGATAGACGGCGGTCAGATGGGCGTCGAACCGCTCCTGCAGCATGCGCGCGACATCGAGACGGGCTTCGGTCGACGGACGATCGTCGACATGGACGAGCAGGCTCTTGTAGGACATTGACCGGACCTCCTGGGGGGACTGCGCGAAAGCTCCACCGGCGACCGCCGGTGCGGCACCGGGCGGGGCTGGCATCCCGTCCGATGGCCATCACTCTAAACCCTGGATGCATCCGAACCTTGATCCGGATCAAGCCTTCGCAAAACCGTCGGGAAAAAGTGCCGCCAGCGGTGCCGAGGCCTTGAGCGCCACTTCATCGATCTCGGCCTCGGGGTCCGACAGATGGGTGATGGCACCGCCGGCCCCGACGGTGGCGCCCTGGCCGTCGACCACGGCGGTGCGGATCACCATCGAGAGGCGCAGGGATCCGTCCAGGCCGATGCGGCCGATGGCGCCCGAATAGACCCCGCGCGCCTCGCCCTCCAGCCGGTGGATGATCTCGAGCGTGCGGCGTTTCGGCGCACCGGTCATCGACCCGCCGGGAAAGCAGGCCCGCAGCAGCCCCGCCGTCCGGCGCCCCGGCGGCGCGGATGCCAGCCGGGCGGTGACGGTGCTCACCAGCTGATGGACGGTGGCGAAGCTCTCGATCCCGAACAGCACCGGCACCGCCACCCCGTCGGGGCGCGCGACCCGGCCCAGATCGTTGCGCATCAGATCGACGATCATCAGGTTTTCGGCGCGTTCCTTCTCGCTCGCCGCCAGTCCCGCGGCAAGTTTCGCATCCTCGACGGGATCGGCGGCCCGCCGGACGGTGCCCTTGATCGGCCGGGCGGTCGCGATGCCCGCCACCGGGTCCAGATCGAGAAAGAGTTCGGGCGATCCCGACAGCACCGCCATGTCGCCGAAGCCCAGCCAGGCCATCAGCGGTGCCCGTGCCGCGCGGCGCAGCCGGCGATAGCTCTGCCAGGGGTCGATCGCCCCGCGCACCCGGAAGCGGGTGGTCAGGCAGATCTCGAAAGACTGGCCGATGCGGATCAGCCGCTGCGCGGCGCGGATGCGGCGGCGATAGGCGGCGCGATCATGGACTGCCGCGACCGGCAGGGCGGCGGGGGTCATGTCGGGCGGCGACAGAGGGCGGGCAGATGCCAGGCGGCCGGCCCAGGCCTCCGCCCAGGCATCGGCCTGAGCGGAGGCCCCGGCATCGCCTGCCGGCACCAGCATCACCGCCTCGATCGCATAACGTCCATCGGCGCCGGCCCGGGCCACCAGCAGCCGGTCGGCCAGGATCAGGCGCAGATCATCCCGGCCGGAGGGGTGGTGGGCCACGCCGGTGGACAACTCCGCCAGTTCGTAGCCCAGATAGCCGAAAAAGCCGGGACCGGGCAGCCGCCCGCCGGCGCCGTCGGCAAGCGGCGCCAGCGGGCCGATCCGATCGATCGCCGCCCCCAGCAGATCGAAGGCGTCGCCCGCAACCTGCCCCAGCCGCTGCCCGCCGCCGTCCGCGACGGTCATCCGGCGGTCGGCGACGCGATAGGACAGACGCCGTGCCAGCGGCCCCTGATCGGGGATCAGCACCGGCTGCGCCGCCGGATCGCCATCGGCGGGATCCAGCCAGACCGACCAGCCGCTCAGCCGGCGGACGAGGTCGGCCGCCGCCTCGATATCGACGCCCTCGGCGAGCGGCCGGCGCAGCACCCTCCACCCCTCTGCCCCGGCTTCGGGCAGCAGGCCGGGCGGCCAGGGATCGTCCACCGGCGGCACCGCAAGCCGCTGCGCAGGGGCCGCCGGTGCCGCGGTTCCGGGGCCGGCCAGCCGGGCGAAATTCGCCAGCAGTCGCGCGCCATCGGGCGTCAGGATCGATTCCGGATGGAATTGCAGGCCGTAGACCGGTGCCGAGACGTGGCCGAGCGCCATCACCGCGCCGTCATCGCCGGCGCGGGCCAGAACCTCGAGCCTGTCGGGCAGCGGTTCGGCCGCGATCAGGGAATGGTAGCGCACGGCTTCGAAAGGCGAGGCCACGCCCCGGAACAGCGGATGGCCCTGATGATGCACGGGGCTGGTCCGGCCATGGCGCGGCTCCCCCGCCTGCACCACCCGCCCGCCCGCCGCGGCGGCGATGCCCTGATGGCCAAGGCAGATGCCGAGCACCGGCAGCCGGACGCCGGGGCTGAGCGCCAGTTGCAGCACCTCGGCCCCCAGCCGGAAATCCGCCGGCGTGTCGGGCCGCCCGGGGCCGGGCGAAATCAGCACGGCCTCGAAGCCGTCCGCCGCAAGCTCCGCCCAGCGCGCGGCATCATGCGGCACCACCAGCGGCAGCTGCCCGGTGACCTGCCACCACAGCCGGGCCAGATTGCCGGTGAAGCTGTCATGGTTGTCGATGAGCAAGGCCCGCATCGGTTCCCGCCAGTCCCCCACTGTTCCGTGCTGTCAGCATATAGCCGGAGCGATCGGCCCTGGCGACGGGGAGTTGGCCGATCACGACACTTGCCTGCCAAATGACCCATTGGTAAGTTCCCATCCCAAGAGACGATCCCCACGCCGGAGCTGCCCGACCATGCGCGACGTCTATATCATCGGTGCCTTCTCGACCGCCTTCGGCAAGAAGCCCGAGACCGGCTTCAAGGCTCTGACCCGCGAGGCCTATACCGGCCTCCTGGCCGATGCCGGGCTGGAGACGGGGGCCGGGATCGAAACCGGCTGGTTCAGCAATTGCGGCATGGGCAGCTGGGGCCAGCGCAATATCCGCGGCCAGGTCTGTTTCACGCCGCTGGTGCGCGAGGGCCTGTTTCCCGAGCGGGTGCCGATGGTCAATGTCGAGGGCGGCTGCGCCTCGGCGATGATGGCGCTGTCCGGCGCGTTCAAGGATGTCGCCTCGGGCGAGGTCGAGCTGTCGATGGCGATGGGCGTCGAGAAGACCTTCGTGCCCGGCGATGCCGAACGCACCAAGGAGATCTTCGAGGGCGGCATCGATCAGATGGACCCGGATGAATGGCGGCAGTACTACGCCGCGGCCGGCGAGACCGCCAACAAGCCCTTCGAATACGGCCCCGACCGGACGGTGTTCATGGACACCTATGCCATGCAGGCCTGCTATCACATGGCGAAATGGGGCACGACCCAGCGCCAGATCGCCATCGCCGCCTCGAAGAACCACTGGCATGGCAGCCTGAACCCCAAGGCCCAGTACCGGTTCGAGGTTTCGCCCGACGAGGTGCTGGCCGACCGGCCGGTGAGCTTCCCGCTCACCCGATCGATGTGCGCGCCGATCGGTGACGGCGCCGCCGGTGTGCTGGTGTGTTCGAAGGATTATCTCGATGGTCAGCCGGCCCATATCCGTGCGCGCGCGATCCGCATCGCCGGCCTCGCCATGTCGGGCGGCAAGTATCGCGATCTCGACGAGCCCGGCCTGAGTTCGGTGGCGGCGAAGAAGGCCTATGCCCGCGCCGGGCTCAGCCCCGCCGACATCGATCTGGTCGAGCTGCACGACGCCACCTCGTTCTGCGAACTCTATCAGCTGGAGATGCTGGGCTTCTGCGAGCCCGGCACCAGCGGCCGCTTCATCGAGGCGGGCGAGACCCGGCTGGGCGGCCGGCTGCCGGTCAATACCTCGGGCGGGCTGGTCTCCAAGGGCCATCCGGTGGGGGCGACCGGCCTGTCGATGGTCTCGGAACTGGCCGCCCAGCTCCGCCACGAAGCGGGCGACCGCCAGGTGGCGGATGCGAAGATCGCCCTCGCCGAGAATGGCGGCGGGGTGGTCGGCTTCGACGAGGCCGCCTGCGCGGTCGCCATCCTGGCCCGCGCCGACGCCTGACCGGTACCACAAGGGTCCGGCGCGCGTGCGCCATGATCTTTCCGGCCGCGCTCGCACGTCCCTGGCAGCAGCGGCTCTCTTGCGGGGCGGCCCCTTATCCCCCGGGCCGTCCCGCATTTTTCTCTCGCCGGCTGGACGACGCCGCACAGGCATGACAGCCTCGGGCACCCGCCCGGAGGAGATGCCTTATGATCGCCCCCAGCCTCGTGATCCGTCCGGCCACCGAAGCCGATCTGCCAGCCATCGTCGCCCTGCTCGCCGATGACGTGCTGGGCCGGACCCGCGAGGATCCGCGCCTGCCGCTCGACCCCGCCTATGTCTCGGCCTTCCGGGCGATGGCTGCCGATCCGAACCAGATCCAGCTGGTCGCGGACGCGGCGGGCCAGGTCCACGGCACGCTCCAGCTCACCATCATTCCCGGCCTCTCGCGCAAGGGCCGCATCCGCGGCCAGATCGAGGGCGTGCGCGTCGCCGGCACCGCCCGCGGCCAGGGCCTGGGCGAAACCCTTATCCGCCATGCCATCGGCCTTGCCGCCGATCGCGGCTGCAGCCTGGTTCAGCTGACCACCGACCTCACCCGCAAGGACGCCCACCGCTTCTACGAGCGGCTGGGCTTCACCGGCAGCCATCTGGGGATGAAGCTGGAGCTTTGATCACCTCCGGCATCCGGAATCGGGCGCGGTACTCGGCCGGTGTCACGCCCAGCCGGCGCAGGAAAGCCGCCCGCATCCGGTCCACGCCACCGAAGCCGGATGTCCAGGCTATTGCCTTCAGCGGCGCATCATCCGCCTCGAGCAGGCGGCGAGCGGCATCAATGCGGGCACTCTCAACAAAGTCACGTGGCGTCGTACCGGTCTCCCGGAAGAAGAGCCGCGTGAAATTGCGAGGACTCATGCTCGCGATGCGCGCGAGATCCTCCAATCCATGCGGCGCTGACGGCTGCTCCATCACATGGGCCTGGACCCGGGCGACAGGCGAACGTTCGTCGACAGGAGCGGTCAGGAACGGGCTGAACTGCGACTGGCCGCCCAGACGCTGTGCCACCACCACCAGCCTTCTGGCGACAGCCAGTGCCGCCGCACGCCCATGCGCCTCGGCAACCATGCCGAGAGCGAGATCGATACCAGCAGTCACACCCGCTGACGTCACCAGACGGCCATCACGTATATGTATGCGGTCGTGTTCGACCCGAGCCGCGGGGAACATGCGGGCAAGTCGGGCCGCGTTCTGCCAGTGGGTGGTAACCGACCGGCCGTCGAGCAACCCGGCATGGCCCAGGACGAAGGCGCCGGTACAGATCGAGCCGTAAAGTGGCGCGGCTTCCGCCACCTGCCTCAGCCAGCGCGTGACAGCGGCATCAGGCTCAGCCTCGGGGAGGTCCGGCCCGCCCGCGACCAGAACTGCATGGTAGTCGAGGCCCGCTTCGTCGACAGACAAATCGGCTGACAGGCGGAGGCCCGCCGTGGCGCGGACAGAGCCCGCACGTCCCGCAACCAGCACGATCTCGTAGCCTGCCTTGGCGTCGATAAAGCCGTTGGCCTCAGCGAACACGTCTGCCGGGCCTGCAACGTCGAGCAGCTGCACACCCTCGTGGATCAGGATCGCTACACGCTGCGCTGTCATTCCCCCTATGCCTCCGCCTGTTCGTCCGAAAAGCACGTACAGACGGCCGGAAACCGCGGACTGGTCGCGTTGCCCAGGCTCCGGCACGCCTGCAACACTCAGCACGCATGAGATGGCTGCGGACCGGCCACTCTCCTCCACTACACTTTCGATAACAAGAGGCAGCCATGACCAGGACCGTCGCCGGAATCCGTATCCCTGACAGCGCACTTGCCCGCCAATGCGACCAGTTGGTGCGCGATACCGAGTCCGATCTGCTGTACCACCACTCCAACCGGGTTTTTCTGTTCGGCGCGCTGACCGGACGCCGCAAGAAACTGCCGGTCGATCACGAACTGCTCTATGTTGGCGCGATGTTCCACGACATGGGCCTTCAGCCACCCTATGCCAGTGCCACGGAACGTTTCGAGGTCGACGGAGCCAATGCCGCCCGCGACTTCCTGCGCGGCCACCATATCGACGAAGGCGATATCGATGATGTCTGGGACGCAATCGCCCTCCACACCACGCCCGGCATTCCTCAGCACAAGCGCCCCGTGGTCGCACTCGTCACCGCTGGCGTGGAAGCAGATGTGCTCGGCATCGGCTATCACGATTTCACCACCGCGGACCGGGACGCGGTCTGCGCATGCCATCCGCGCGGCCACGGCTTCAAGGAAGGCATCATCCGCGCTTTTGCGAACGGTACCCGGCTCAAGCCCGAGACCACTTTCGGCAATGTGAAGGCTGACGTGCTGGCCCGCAACGAGCCCGGCTATCGCCGGACGGACTTCTGCAGCCTGATCCTCAACGCACCCTGGACAGAGTAGGCGGTATCAACGATCAAGCCGTCAGCACGGCGTCGAGCTTCACCCCCGCGCGCAGGAAGCCGGTGGCGGCGACGGTAATGCCACCGCGGACCAGGCTTCCGGCCGTCATTCCAACCGTCCCCGAAGGCGGAGCTTCTGCCGCGACACTCACGGCGCCACAAGCCGCATCTCGATCCGCTCCTTGCCCTTGCCGACATTCACCCGCTTGAGCGTGATCGCGCCCACTTCGCCGGTGCGCCGGAGATGGGTGCCGCCACAGGGCACGCGGGCAACACCCTCGACCTCCCAGTAGCGGCGGCCGGCCGCCTGATCCGAAAAGGCCGAAATGATCGGGAGGTCGGCGGCGACGAGTTCCGCCACATCGGCCAGGAAGACCGGCAGCAGCGGCGTCACGGGGCTGGGCCAGAGGAAGTCAATCCGCGCCTTGTCTTCGGCGATATGCGCGCCGATCTTGGCCGCCCCCGGCATGTGCCGGTCGGCCAGTTCCAGCACCAGCTCGGCGGCGAAGTGCAGCCGCATCAGCCGGTAGCGGCGGGTCATATCGATCTCGGCCGTGACCGGGGCCCCCGGTTCAAGGCCGTGATCGGGGGCGAGGCGGTAGCGGATCCCGGGGCCATCGGCGACCGCTTCGAGCACCTCGTGGCCACCGATCCGGCCGCGATCGCTCTCCTGACCGCCCGAGAAGGCGAAAAAGATCGTCCGGTCGAGGGTGATCCAGTCGCCGTCGACCGCCGCGACCCTGCTGTCCAGCCGGTCGAGATAGGGGTCTTCCCAGAAAAATCGCTCGGTCATCAGATCCCTCCGCTTTGGCGATACGACAGGCCGCAACGGCCGGCGACCACTATGCCGCCCGACATCATGCCGTGCCGGCTTCGGGCGCCTTGACCGGCGCCTGAGCGGCAGCTAGCGCCGCCTCGTCGATCCGTCCGTCGGCATCCCTCGCCATGCGGTCGACCAGGGCGCGGGTGTCGGGATCGGTCAGGGTATCGACGAAGAGCGTGCGCTCGGCCGCAAGCCCCTGTTCCAGCGTGCCGTCGAGGGCGGTGCGGACCAGCCGCTTGGCATGGGCGATCCCCAGCCGCGGCAGGGCGGCAAGGTCTGCGGCGAGGGCGACCGCGGCACCGGCGACATCGCCGCCTTCGGGCACCAGCGCCGAGAGCAGCCCCAGCCGATCGGCCTCGGCCGGAGAGACGATGCGGCCGCGGAGCACGAAATCCAGCGCCCGGGCCTCGCCCAGCAGCCGGGTCAGGCGCTGGGTGCCGCCACCGCCCGGCAGCAGCCCGGCGCGCACTTCCGGCAGGCCGAACTTCCAGGGCCCGTCGAGGGCCACCCGCAGGTCGCAGGCCAGTGCCAGTTCGAAGCCGCCGCCCATCGCCCAGCCGTTGAGTGCGGCGATCCAGGGCCTGGCGCTCGCCTGGATCCGGTCGAGACAGGCATTGAACGGGGCGGGTTTCACCGGCCGGGAGAGATCGTTGAACCGCCGGCCGGAAGCCGCGACCTTCCCGGCCGTCGCCCCAAGCTCGATCAGGCTGTAATGGCGCACGAACATGCCGGGCACGGCGCCGGTCAGCACCACGGCCCGCACGCCCGGATCGGCATCGAGCGCCGTGACCGCTCCGGCGAGCGCATCGGCGGCGGCGGCATCCATCAGCCCCTCGGGGCCGGGATCGATGCGCACCAATGCCACGCCCGGTGCCGGGCGGTCGATCTCGATCAGGGGCGTCTCGGGCGTTTCAGGGGTCTCGGGCGTTTCAGGGGTCTGGGCGGCGTCGGCTTCACGGGTCATCGGGCGGGCGTCTCCTGGGGGTCGGCTTTTGATTGAGCCCCAGCTTACCTCAGGCCGCCACCGATTTGCCCGGCCGGAAATGCACCGGCAGCGAGGTGATGCCGCGCATAATCAGCGAATCATGCCAGTCGGGGGCGGCGGTACCGAGGGTTAGGTCGGGTATGCGGCGGGCGATCTCGCGACAGGCGATCTCGGCCTCCAGCCGGGCGAGCGGCGCGCCCAGGCAGAAATGGATACCCTGGCCGAAGGTCAGGTGGCGGTTGGGGCTGCGGTCGATGACGAAGTCGTCCGGCGCCTCGAAGACCCGCGGGTCGCGATTGGCGGCGTTCAGCATCGCGAAGACCCGGTCGCCCTCTTTCAGTTCCCGCCCCTCCATCTCGTGCGTCACCCGCACCACCCGGGCGATACCGCCCGAGGGGCCGTCATAGCGCAGGCATTCCTCCACCGCCGTCGCCAGCAGTTCGGACGAGGGATCGGCCACCAGCCGCGCCCAGGCACCGGCATGCATCCGCATCGAATAGATGCCGTTGGAGATGAGGTTGGTGGTGGTCTCGTGGCCCGCGAACAGGAACAGCATGGCGGCGGCGATCAACTCGTCCTCGGTCAGCCGTTCCTCGGGCGTGCCGGCGGCGATCAGGGCGCTCAACACGTCCTCGCCCGGCCGGCGGCGGCGATCGGCGATCACCTCGCGGAAATAGGACGACATTTCGAGCGCGCCACGACGTGCCCGCTCGTACTTGTCGGGCACGTCGCGGGCGCTGCCCAGGAACAGCGCCAGATCGTCCGACCAGTCCTTGAACCGGTCCAGCTGATCATGCGGCACGCCCAGCATGTCCATGATCACCGTCGCGGGCAGGGGGTAGGCGAAATCCCGCACCAGATCCATCCGGCCCCGCGGCAGCAGATCGTCGAGCAGCCGGCCGACGATCCGCTCGACATTGGGGCGCAGCCGCTCCACGGCCCTGGGGGTGAAGGCCTCGTTCATCAGCCGCCGCAGCCTTGTGTGCTCGGGCGGGTCGCGGAACACCATCCAGAGATTCAGATAGCGGATCAGCTCCCCCACCACGCCGCGCCGGGCCTCGGGCAGGCTGTCGTAAAACGGCGTCAGCCGGTCGGGCGACATCCGCCTGTTCAGGGCCACCTTGCGGACATCGGCATAACGGGTGATGACCCAGGCGCGCAGATGCGGGTTCCAGTGCACCGGATCCTCGTCCTGCAGACGGCGGAACGACGGGAAGGGATTGTTGCGGATCTGCGGATCCCTGGGGTCGTAGTCGACGGTCATCTTGTCGCGGCCTTGGTCTCGGGTGAGATTGGGGATTGAGCGAACGAACGTTTGGTGCCATTCCTCCGAAGCTAGCAGGTCGACCTTAACCAAACAATTGTTTGTTAAATGACCGGCCGGCTGCCTGCGCCGATCCGCCGGCTTGCCGCCATCCGCGGAGGTGCCTATACAGGAGCGCGGCAATTCAATCGGCGTTGGGTTTCATGCGGCTTCGGGACGAGGCCGTGCTTTGACGACAGAGACGGGAAACGGGCATGGCGAGCGAGACCGAAGGCAGCGAGGCGCAACGCCAGAACAACCGCCGGGACAAGCTGCTGGAAGCGGCCGCCCAGCTGTTTTCGAGCCAGGGCTACGAGGCGACCTCGATGCGCGACATCGCCGGTGCGGTCGGCATGCTGCCAGGCTCGGTCTACTACCACTTCCCGTCGAAAGAGGACCTGTTCGTCGCCGTCCACGATGAAGGCGTGCGCCAGATCACGGACTCGGTCCGCGAGGCGGTCAAGGGCGTGACCGATCCGTGGGAGCGGCTGGAGGCCGCCGCCGCGGGCCATATGGAGGCCCTGCTGGCCGATAACGGCTTCGCCTCGGTGGTGACGCCGGAATATTCCACCAAACTCGGCCAGGCAACCGAACGGCTGATCGCCCAGCGCGATGCCTATGAGCGGATGTTCGCCACCTTCGTCGATGCCCTGCCCCTGCCCGCAGGGGCCGACCGGCCGATGTTCCGGCTGGGCCTGCTCGGCATGCTCAACTGGGCGCGGACCTGGTATCGCCCGGGACGCAAGACCCCGGCCGAGATCGGGCGCGAGATGGTGCGCCTGCTCAGGCAGGGGCCGATGGGCTGACGGGCACGTCCAGGAAGCCCACCGGCCGGCCGCGCAGAGGGCCCGACAGCTCGCCCTCGCGCATCACCACCTGCCCGCGCAGAACGGTCGCCACCGGCCAGCCGGTTACCTCCATCCCGTCACAGGGCGTCCAGCCGGCCAGGCTGGCGATATCGGCATCGGCGATCGTGCGACGCGCGCCCAGGTCGACCAGCACCAGATCGGCATCGAACCCGACCGCGATCCGCCCCTTGCCCGCAATCCCGAAGATCCGCGCCGGGCCGGCCGCGGCCAGATCGACCAGCCGTTCCAGGCTCAGACGCCCCGCCGCGACATGATCCAGCATCACCGGCAACAGGGTCTGCACCCCGGTCATGCCGCTGGGAGAGGACGGATAGGGCCTCGCCTTCTCGGCCCGGCTGTGGGGGGCATGGTCACTGCCCAGCACGTCGACCACGCCCTCGCGGACGGCACGCCAGAGCGCCTCGCGGTGAGCGGCCTCGCGCACCGGCGGGTTCATCTGGGCCAGACTGCCCAGCCGCTCATAACAATCCGGCGCCTCGAGCGTCAGATGGTGGGGCGTGACCTCGACGCTGACCCTGGGCTTGTGCCCGGCCAGAAAGGCCATCTCTTCGGCGGTCGAGACATGCAGCACATGCAGCAGCCGCCCGGCCTCTGCCGCCAGGCCGACAATGCGGCGGGTGGCGATCAGGGCGCTTTCGGGGTCGCGCCAGACCGGGTGCAGGCGCACATCACCCGCAGCCTCTGCGATCGCGCGTCGCGCGCGCAGCCGCGCCTCGTCCTCGGCATGGACCGCCATCCGGCGCCGGCCACTGGCCAGGATCCGGCGCAGCACAGCCTCGTCATCGGCCAGCAGGTCGCCGAAGGAACTGCCCATGAAGACCTTCACCCCGGCACAGCCCGGCAACAGCTCCAGCCGGGCCAGATCTCCGGCATTGGCGGCGGCACCGCCGATATAGAAGGCATGATCGCACCAGGCATCGCGGGCCGCGATCGCAAGCTTGGCCTCCAGATCCGCCGCGGTGAGCGTGGGCGGACTGGTATTCGGCATCTCGAAGACGGTGGTCACCCCACCCAGCACGGCGCCGCGGGTGCCGGCGCCGATCGTCTCCTTATGGGTGAGCCCCGGTTCGCGGAAATGCACCTGGCTGTCGATCACCCCCGGCAGCACATGCAGCCCGGCCGCATCGACCACCGTCTCCGCCGACCAGGATCCGGCGAGGTCGCCGAGCGCCACGATCCGGCCTGCCCGACAGGCGATATCGGCCCGGACGCGGCCGCCGGGCGTGACGACCACGCCACCCCGCACCAGAAGATCGGCCGCCCCCGTCACGCCGGCACCGCCGCGGGCATCAGCTCCCGCAGGCGCGCATCCTGCGCCACAATACCCGCTGCCAGATCCGGCGCCCGGCCACGTTCCGCCAGCAGCGTCACGGCTTCGGTCAACGGCAGCGTTCCCGGATCCTCGCCGTCGCGGGCGGTGATCGCCACCTGCCCCGCCGCCATTTCGGCGTCCCCCACCACCAGCAGGAAGGGGATGCGCTGCAGGCGCTGATCGCGGATCCGCCAGCCCAGGCGCTGGTTGCGAAGGTCGGCCTCCGCCCGCACACCGGCGCCGGTCAGAACCTGCGCCACGGCGGCGGCATGGGCGGCATGGCGATCCGATACCGGCAGCACCACCGCCTGCACCGGCGCCAGCCAGGTTGGCAGCCGACCGGCATGATGCTCCACCAGAATGCCGATGAACCGCTCCAGCGAGCCGAACAATGCGCGGTGCAGCATGACCGGCCGGCGCCGGGCGCCGTCGCTGTCGACATAGTCGATGTCGAAGCGTTCCGGAAGGTTCATGTCGACCTGCAGCGTGCCGCACTGCCAGTCGCGCCCGATCGCATCGTGCAGGACGAATTCAAGCTTGGGGCCGTAGAACGCCCCCTCCCCCGGATTGGTCCGCCACGAAAGCCCGAGACGCTCAAGCGCGCCGGCAAGTGCCCCTTCCAGCAGATCCCAGTCGGCATCTTCTCCCATCCGGCTCTCGGGCCGGGTCGAGAGCTTGATGGTGACGTCCTCGAAACCGAAGGCACGGTAGACGTCGAGCACCAGGGCGATGACGGTGCGGCATTCGTCATCCACCTGCGCCGGGGTGCAGTAGATATGGGCATCGTCCTGGGTGAAGTGGCGCACCCGCATCAGCCCGTGCAGCGCGCCGGAAGGCTCGTAGCGATGCACCTTGCCGAACTCGCCCATGCGCAGCGGCAGGTCGCGATGGCTCTTCAGGGCGTGGCGATAGAGCAGCACACTGCCGGGGCAGTTCATCGGCTTCAGCGCGAAGGCCCGGCCGTCGCCGGTTTCGGTGGTGTACATGTGCCGGCGGTAGTTCTGCCAGTGGCCCGACGTCTCCCAGAGACCGCGATCCATGACATCGGGCGTGTTGACCTCGACATAGCCGGCGGCCGCCTGGCGACGGCGCATACAGGCCAGCAGCTCCTGAAACAGCGTCCAGCCGCGGGGATGCCAGAACACCGCCCCCGGCGCCTCGTCCTGGAAATGATAGAGGTCGAGTTCCCGGCCGAGCCGGCGATGGTCGCGCGCCTCGGCTTCGGCGAGGCGTGTCAGATGGGCATCGAGCGCCGCCCGGTCCGCCCAGGCGGTGCCGTAGATCCGCTGAAGCTGCGGATTGCGGGCATCGCCGCGCCAATAGGCACCCGAGATCCGCATCAGCCGGAACGCCTTCAGGAAGCGGGTGTTCGGCACATGCGGTCCGCGGCACATGTCGACATACTCGTCGTGGAAATAGAGGCCGAGTTCTGCCTCGTCGGGCATGTCCTCGATCAGCCGGAGCTTGTAATCCTCGCCGCGGGCCTCGAAGATCCGGATCGCCTCGTCCCGCGGCAGCATGCGCTTCACCACGGGGCGCTCGCGGGCGATCAGCTCCGTCATGCGCGTCTCGATCGCCGCCAGATCCTCGGGCGTGAAGCCCCGGTCGATGGCGATGTCGTAATAGAACCCGTCCTCGATCACCGGCCCGATCACCATCCGCGCCGCCGGATGAAGCTGCTTGACCGCCTGGCCCAGCAGATGGGCGCAGGAATGGCGGATGATCTCAACCCCTTCGGAATCGGCAGGGGTGATGATCCTGACCGCCGCATCCCGCTCGATCAGATCCGAGGCATCGACCAGGCGGCCGTCGATCATGCCGGCCACGGTGTTGCTGGCGAGGCCGGGGCCGATCGCGGCTGCAAGATCCATCACGGTGACGGGATGCGGGAAACTGCGACGCGCTCCGTCGGGCAGGGTAACGGTGATGGAGGGCTGGGTCATCGGGGATCAGAACTCGTTCTGGATGGTCTTGTAGCCGCGGACCAGCGCATTGTTCGTGCGCGCCACGTCTTCGGAGAACTCGCTTGCATCGGCCGATACCCGGGGCAGCCGGGCAAGATCGGTCGCAGGACCGATGCGCTGGGTGGAGGTGACGTAGAAGCCCGCCGGCAGATGGCAGCCATCGACCACGGCATTGTGGCGGACGACGCAGCGATCCTCGATCGTGCAGTTGAACAGCACGCTGTTGAAGCCGATGAACACACCATTGCCCACGCGGCAGGGGCCGTGAACGATGGCGCGGTGGGCAATGGAGGTCCGCTCTCCGATGGTGACCGCGGCACCAGATTTGGAGTGGATCACCACCCCGTCCTGGATGTTGGAATGCGCCCCGATCACGATCGGCTCGATATGGCCGTCGGCATCCATCTCGTCGGCACGGATCACCGCATAGGGGCCGATGAAGACATCCGCCTCGACGATCACCAGCCCGCAAAGGATGGCCGTCGGGTCGACAAAGGCATCGGGGTGGACACGCGGCAGATCGCCGCGCGGGTTCTTGCGGATCACGCGTGCATCGTCCTCAAAGACTGGCAGGGTGGTCGGGCCACCCCGGAAACGGGTTGTCGAGCGCGGTCCAGGCGGCAGGCCCCGCCGCCATCTCGGCATCGGTCAGCAGACAGGCATCGAAACCGGCGCGCAGGCGGGGCTCGTCCATGGCGATGCCGATCAGCACCAGTTCCTGGCGGGCATCACCGGTCTCCGGATCCCAGCTTTCCAGGATGGTCTCGACATGGGCGGGATCCTCGGGCCAGTCCTCGGGCGGCAGGGCGGCCCACCAGTGGCCGGCCACACCATGGCGGGCGACGGCGCCCGCCTGCGACCAGGTCCCCGCAAGCGCCGGATGGCTCGCCAGCCAGAAAAACCCCTTGGAGCGGACGACACCCGGCCATTCGCGGCCGATCCAGGCGAAGAACCGCCCCGGATGGAAGGGCCGCCGGGCACGATAGACGAAGCTGCCGATGCCGTAGGCCTCGGTCTCCGGGACATGCGTGCCGCGCAGTTCGCGCAGCCAGCCCGGCGCCTCGGCCGCGGCGGCGAAATCGAACAGGCCGGTGGCCAGCACCCGGTCGAGCGGCACCCGGCCGAAGGCCGCGGTCTCGATCCGCGCGCGGGGGTTCAGACTGCGCAGGATGCCGGTCAGCCGCCCGAGATCTTCCGGGGTCACCAGATCGGTCTTGTTGAGCACGATCACGTCGCAGAACTCGACCTGCTCGATCAGCAGATCGACCACCTTGCGGCGATCCTCGGGCCCCATGGATTCGCCGCGATCCTGAAGATCATCGCGTGAAGCGTAGTCGCGGAGGAAATTACAGGCGTCGACCACGGTCACCATGGTGTCGAGCCGGGCGACATCGCCCAGGCTGCGGCCCTCTTCATCGGCGAAGGTGAAGGTTTCCGCCACCGGCATGGGTTCGGAAATGCCGGTCGATTCGATCACCAGCTGATCGAACCGCCCCTCGCGCGCCAGCCGCCCGACCTCGATCAGCAGATCCTCGCGCAGGGTGCAGCAGATGCAGCCATTGCTCATCTCCACCAGCTTTGCATCGGTGCGCGTCAGCCCGGCGGTACCGGCGCGGACCAGAGCCGCGTCGATATTCACCTCGGACATGTCGTTGACGATCACCGCCACCCGCCGCCCCTCGTGATTGCCGAGGATATGGTTGAGCAGCGTGGTCTTGCCGGCGCCGAGAAAGCCCGAGAGCACGGTGACCGGCAGGCGTGTGTCCGTGGGGGGATGGGAGACTGACGGGGTGGGCATGGAACTGGTCCCTGTATCGGAAGACCAATTATGCTATGTTATACTATAACATTTTAAAACCCTGTTTCTGCCCGCATGTGTCCTAGTCCCACCCCGCCTCCGCCGCCATCGCCACCGGCGCGCCCTCGCGCGCGGTCCAGAGCTTCAGCCCGTCTTCGGTTTCCGCTGCATGCAGGCGCACCGGGTCGGTGTCGAACAGCGGCGACAGGCTGCGAAAGCTGAACCGGTCGGGCGCGCGACCATCGAGGCCGGCTGCGTAATTGAACAGCAGGGTCGCCTGAAGCGGCCCGTGGATCACGAGGCCGGGATAGCCCTCGACACCGGTCGCATAATCCCTGTCGTAATGGATGCGGTGACCGTTGAAGGTGAGCGCCGAATAGCGGAAGAGCAGCGCCGGGCCGATCTCGACCGGACGGTGATGACGGCCGGCGGGCGCAGGATTGAGGGGGGCCGGTTTCGGTGCAGGCACAGGCCCCCCTGCGGCGGGGTCGGGGGCTGCGCGATAGACGATGTCCTGGCGTTCGGTCGCGACCACCCGCCCGGCGGCGGAAATCAGATGTTCGACCGTCACGAAGCAGAGACTGCCGCTGCGTCCCTCGCGGAGCGTGACATCGGCGATGCGCGACAGGCGCTCCATCACCTCCCCCACCCGCAGCTCCCCGGTAAAGGTGAGCGCCCCACCCGCCCACATCCGCCGGGGCAGCGGCACCGGCGGCAGAAAGCCGCCGCGGGCCGGATGCCCGTCCGGGCCGAGGGCGGCCGTGGCCACGGCCGGCTGCCCCAGACACCAGTGGATCAGCCGGGGGACCGCCTCTCCCGGCTGCGGGATCGGGCCGCCGATGTCGAAGGTGGCGCGGAAGCGCCGGACCAGATCGGGGGTCACCGCTTCGGTCGTGGTCTCCTGGCGGCCGATCCAGCCGCGCAGACGATCGAGGTCGATGCCGGTCGTCATGTCGCCTCCGGATCGAGAGGGAGATGGTCACCCAGCGCCGGCACCGGGCCGTAGCGCCGGGGCGGACCGTCGAAGACCGGGGCCGGGGCCGGCATGGCGACCGGGCCTGAGGGCGTGTCGACGGTGATCCGGCGGAGATGGGGGTGGGCGGCAAGGCCGGCCATGTCGTTGAGGTCGGCGAAAGCGATCCCCACGCGCTGCAGAAGCGCCCGGATCGACGGGCCGTCATCGGCGCCGATCGCCGCCGCCACCACCGCATCGGCCTCGGCGCGATGCGCCACCCGGCCGCGATTGCCGGCAAAGCGCGGATCGCTCGCAAGCCCGGGCCGGCCCGCAATCTCGCGCACGAAGGCCGCCCATTCCCGGTCGCTCTGGATCGCGACCAGCAGGATGGCGCCGTCGCGGGTGCGGAAGGTGCCATAGGGCGCGATCGAGGGATGGGACAGCCCCACCCGCCGCGGCGGCCGCCCGCCTTCCTGATGCAGCAGCGGCACGGTCAGCCAGTCGGCGGCGACGTCGAACATCGAGACCGCGATCGCCGCCCCCTTGCCACTGATCCCGCGGGCGATGAGTGCCTCCAGGATCGCGGCATGGGCGGTGGCTCCGCTCGCGATGTCGACGATCGAGGTGCCGACCCGCGCCGGCGCGTCCGGCCCGCCAGTGATGGAACACAATCCGGCTTCCGCCTGGACCAGCATGTCATAGGCCTTGCGGTCAGCGAGCGGCCCGGTCTCGCCATAGCCGCTGATCGAACAGATGATCAGCCGCGGGAAATCGCGCCGCAGATCCGCAACCGCACAACCCATCCGGGCCAGCGCGCCCGGCTTCAGGTTCTGGACCAGCACATCGGCCCGGGCCAGAAGCTCGCGGAAGGCCACCCGCCCCGCAGCCTGGGCGAGGTCGAGCACCAGGCTCTCCTTGCCCCGGTTCAGCCAGACGAAATAGCTGCTCTCACCATGGACGACATCATCATAGCCGCGGGCGAAATCGCCCTCGGGACGCTCGATCTTGATCACCCGCGCCCCGGCATCGGCCAGGCGCACGGTGCAGAACGGGGCCGAGACCGCCTGTTCCAGGGCGATCACGGTCAGGCCTTCAAGCGGCCGTGCCAGCGGATCCATCAGGTCCCCCCTCCCCCCGTCAGAACGACCGTGGCAGGCCGAGCACATGCTCGGCCACATAGGCGAGGATCAGGTTGGTGGAAATCGGCGCCACCTGATAGAGCCGGGTTTCGCGGAACTTGCGCTCGACATCGTATTCGGCGGCAAAGCCGAAGCCGCCATGGAACTGGATGCAGGCATTGGCCGCCTCCCACGAGGCCTTGGCCGCCAGGTATTTCGCCATGTTCGCCTGGGCCCCACAGGGCTGCCCGGCATCATAGAGCCGGCAGGCTTCCCAGCGCATCAGATTGGCGGCCTCGACCTCGATGAAGCTTTCGGCGATCGGGAACTGCACGCCCTGGTTCTGGCCGATCGGCCGGCCGAAGACCTGCCGCTCCGAGGCATAGGCCGAAACCTTGTCGATGAACCAGTAGCCGTCGCCGATGCATTCGGCCGCGATCAGCACCCGCTCGGCATTGAGCCCGGTCAGGATATAGCGGAAGCCCTGCCCTTCCTCGCCGATCAGGTTTTCGGCCGGGATCTCCAGCTCGTCGAAGAACAGCTCGTTGGTCTCGTGATTGACCATGTTGGCGATCGGCCGGACGCTGAGCCCGCGGCCGATCGCATCGCGCAGATCGACGATGAAGATCGACAACCCCTCGGATTTCTTCGCCACCTGATCGAGCGGCGTGGTCCGGGCCAGCAGGATCATCAGGTCGGAATGCTGAATGCGCGAGATCCAGACCTTCTGGCCGTTGATCACCCAGCGGTCGCCGCGCCGGACCGCGGTGGTCCGGATGCGGGTGGTGTCGGTGCCGGCCCCGGGCTCGGTGACGCCCATCGACTGCAGCCTGAGCTCGCCCGCCGCGATCGCCGGCAGATAGCGCCGGCGCTGGTCCTCCGATCCATGCCGGACCAGGGTGGTCATGTTGTACATCTGGCCGTGACAGGCCCCGGAATTGCCGCCCGAACGGTTGATCTCTTCCATGATCACCGACGCTTCGGCGAGGCCCAGCCCGGCGCCGCCATACTCTTCCGGGATCAGGGCCGCCATCCAGCCGGCACGGGTCAGGGCCTCGACGAAGGCCTCGGGATAGGCGCGACCGGCATCCACCTTGCGATGATATTCCGGCGGGAAACCGGCGCAGAGCGCCCGCACCGCCGCCCGGATCTCGGGATGGGCCTCGTCACCGACGGTCTGCATCCTCCGGAACCTCCCTGGACTTTTTCGTTATCCAGGCAGTCTACCCCGCAGCGGGCCGCGCGCGCAGGCCATCGATGATCGTCCGGACCATTTCCTCCGCCAGGCGGTCGCGCGCGCCCTCTCCGGCATCGGCTTCGGGGCGATACCAGAAGATCGACCATTGCAGCGCGCCCAGCATCATCTTGACCGCGATCGAGGGGGCGACCGGCCCCAGCAGCCCCGCCTCGGCCGCGCGCAGGGTCTGGGCCTTGAACAGGGCTTCGAAGCGGTCGCGGCTGGCGATCAGCTCGTCAAGGGTGCGGCGCTGATCGGGGGTGGTCGCCCCGAACCGGTGGATCTGCACGCCCTGGGCAACCACGGTTTCGAAGGCATGATGGTCCATCATTGCCCGGGCATGGGCCAGCAGCATGGCGCGGAGCACCGCCAGCGCATCGCCGGCAGATGCCATGGCCGGCTCCACGGCCGCGAACAGCCGCCGCATGCCCTCGCGGTGGACGTCGAAGAACAGATCGGTCTTGGTAGCGTGGTAGTGGTAGATGAAGCCCTTGGTGCAGCCCATCGACCGGGCGACGTCGTCGATGCTGGTGGCGTGATAGCCGGTGCGCATGAAGCAGTTGGCCGCCGCCTCCAGCAGTTCCATGCGGCGGCTCGCCGCCTCGGCTTCGTCGATCTTCCGCCCGCGTCGCGCCACGCCGTCCTCCACGATCTTCATCGCCGGGCATCCTAAGCCAAGCCGTCCCGAGGGGCCAGATCAGCGGCAGCTGCTTGCCCAAAAACATCCTATTCAGTAGTATGTTAATAAACGTCCCACCGGATCAACCGGTTCGGGCACCCTGGGAGGAGACGCCGTCCATGACGAACGTGTTGATCACCGGCGCCGGCGGCTTTCTCGGCCGGCGCCTGGCCCGGGTGATTGCCGCAGGAGCCCCACTACCGGGGACGGATGGCGGCAAGGGGCCGGCCAGCCGGCTGGAGCTGGTCGATCTGACGGCACCGGAACCGCCGGCCGGGGCGGCGATGCCCGTTGCCTGCACCGCCGCCGACCTGGCCGATCCGGCAACAGCCGCGGCTCTTGGCGCCAGGGGCGCCGACATCGTCTTTCATCTGGCCGCCAGCCTGACGCTGGATGCCGAACGCGCGCCGGATGCCGCCTGGGCGGTGAATGTGGAGGCGCCACGCCGGATGGCCGAAGCGGCAACGGGCCACCCCCGCTTCATCTTCACCAGTTCGATCGCGGTTTTCGGCGGCGACCTGCCACCTGAGACCAGCGACGACCTCAGGCCAATGCCCGCCACCGGCTATGGCACCCACAAGGCGATCGCAGAGTTGATGCTGGCCGATCTGTCGCGCCGGGGCCGGATCGACGGCCGCTCCCTGCGCCTGCCGATCGTGGTCACCCGCCCCGGCGCACCGACGCCCGCGGTTTCCGACCGGATCGCGGCGCTGATCCGTGAGCCGCTGGCCGGCCGCGACGTCGTCTCGCCCCTGCCGCCCGAAACCCTGGTGCCGCTCGCCTCGGCGGGCGCGGTGGTACGGGCACTGCTGCGGCTGGTGGCGGTGACGGAGGACGATCTGCCGCCCGGGCGCGTCCTCAATCTGCCGGCGCTCACCGTGACCATCGGCGAGATCGCCGCCGCCGTGAAAGCCCGCGGCGCCACCGGAGGGATCGGTTTCGCGCCGGAGGCTGATCTGGCCCACATCGTCCAGGGCTGGCCGCAGCACTTCGTCTCGGCCCGGGCCGAGCCTCTGGGTATCCGGCCGGATGCCAGCCTCGACGCCCTCATCGCCGATCATCTGAGGCATGAGGGGGCCGGCCATGTCGGGTCCTGATCGGAGGGGCGTGGGGGACGGCACCGGCTGTCCCGAGATCTGCATCATCGGCGCCGGTTCGTCGGGTGTCGCGGTCGCCAAGGCGCTCAAGGACCGCGGCATCGCCTTCGCCTGCTACGAAACCGGCTCCTATATCGGCGGAATGTGGCGCTATCGCAACGACAACGGCATGTCCTCTGCCTATGCGGCGCTGCATATCGATACCAGCCGGGACAATCTGGGCTATCCGGATTTCCCGATCCCGAAGCACCTGCCCGATTTTCTTTCCCACGCCCAGTTCCTGGCCCATCTGGAGGCCTATGCCGACCATTTCGGCATCCGCCCGCTGATCACCTTCCGCACCGCAGTCACCGCGGTCACGCCGGCGGGCGACGGGCGCTGGCAGGTCTCGCTGTCCGACGGCCGCAGGATCCCCTACCGCCATGTCGTCGTCGCCAACGGCCATCTCTGGGATCCGCGCCTGCCTGATTTTCCGGGGCAGTTCGACGGCACGACGCTGCATGCCCATCACTACCGCACGAACGATCCCTTCGAAGGGCGGCGCGTGCTGGTGGTGGGCCTCGGCAATTCGGCGGTCGACATCGCGGTCGACCTGTGCCGGCGGGCCGCCCATGTCTCGATCTCCACCCGCCGCGGCGCCTGGATCATGCCCAAATACCTGATGGGTGTGCCGGTCGACCGCTGGTCGGCGCTCCTCTCGCGCCGTCTGCATCTGCCGACCCGGCTGACCCGCATGATCATGGCCCGGCTGATCCGGCTGGGGGTCGGCGATCAGCGGCGCTTCGGCCTGCCGCGTCCGGCCCATCCGATGTGGCGGGAACATGCAACGCTCAGCCAGGATCTGCTGCCGGCGATCGGCCATGGGCGGATCACCGTGCGCCCCGACATCGCCCGGCTGGACGGCGACGGGGTGGTCTTCACCAACGGCGCCCGCGATCCCTTCGATGCGATCATCTACGCCACCGGCTATCGGACCAGCTTCCCCTTCCTCGATCCCGGCCTCGCCCGACGGGCCCTCGGCGACGAGAGCCGGCCGGCGCTCTATCGCCGCATCCTCTCCCCCGCCTGCCCCGGCCTCGCCTTTGCCGGGCTGGTGCAGCCGATCGGGCCGACAATTCCACTGGTCGAAATCCAGGCCCGCTGGCTCGCCAGCCTGCTGTCCGGTGCAATGGCCCCGGCCGGGCCCGAGGATCAGCGCCGCGAAATCGCCCGGCATCACGCCGTCCAGCGCCGGACCTGGCTCGACAGCCCGCGCTATGCGCTGGAGGTGGACTACAAAACCTATGCCCGACAGCTGAGGCGCGACATGGCCCAGGGGCAGGCCGGGATCTGACCCGGCTGGCGCCGGATTCCGTTCCGCCTGGCGATCCCCCGGGCAAAAAACCGGCGCCACGGTCCGGAATGGCTGCCGAATTCAACCTGGGCGTGATAAATTCTCGACCCGCGGGCCGTCCGGTGCCCGGTGGTCCGGGAGCGGCAGGCCGATCCGGCCCGCCAGGATCGTATTGTGGTTGCCGAGCCGGATGGACTAGCCACAAGATCGCCCCCATCTGGGGAACGGGCGGCGCCTGGCGCCGGTCCGCATCCATTGTCGACCTGATACGGAAACCGGAGTCCGATGACCGCGACCTCGACCACTTTCGATCCCGCCGCCTATGGCATCGCGCCGGGTGCCGCCGGCGACATCGTCGCAACCCAGCCCGGCGGGCGGCACGAGACCGATATCGCCGTGATCGGGGCCGGCCCCGTCGGCCTGTTCTCGGTGTTCGAGGCCGGCATGCTGAAGCTGAAGACGCATGTCATCGACGCGCTGCCGCATGTCGGCGGCCAGTGCAGTGCCATGTATCCCGAAAAGCCGATCTACGACATCCCCGGCTGGCCGAAGATCGAGGCACAGGCCCTGATCGACCAGCTGGCGGCCCAGGCCGCCCCCTTCGACCCGGCCTGGCATCTGGGCCAGCAGGTCACGGACCTTTCCCGCGACGAGGCCACGGGCGACTGGATCGTGGGCACCGACAAGGGCACCGAGATCCAGGCCAAGGCGGTGCTGATCGCCGCCGGCGTCGGCGCCTTCGGCCCCAACCGGCCGCCGCTCGCCGGCATCGAGGCCTATGAGGAGCACTCGGTCTTCTATCGTGTCGCCCGCAAGGAAGCCTTCCGCGGCAAGCGGGTGGTGATCGCGGGCGGTGGCGACAGCGCGCTGGACTGGGCGATCGAACTTGCCGATATCGCCGCTGCGATCATGGTCATCCACCGCCGCCCGAAATTCCGCGGTGCACCGGAAAGCGTGGCCAAGCTTCATGCCCTGGCGGCCCAGGGCAAGATCGAACTGGTCGTGCCCTACCAGCTCCACGGCCTGGAGGGTGATCCGGAAACCGGCCGGCTGGATGCCGTGACGGTCGCCGATCTGGACGGCAATATCCGCCGGCTGGAGGCCGACGTGCTGCTGCCCTTCTTCGGCCTGTCGATGAATCTGGGCCCGATCCTGACCTGGGGCCTGGCGCTCGACCAGAACCACATCACGGTCGAGCAGGCGACCATGTCGACCAGCCTGCCCGGCATCTTCGCCATCGGCGACATCGCCCGCTACCCGCACAAGCTGAAGCTGATCCTCTCGGGCTTCGCCGAGGCCGCCTCGGCCACCCATGCCGCCCGCGAGATCTGCCGCCCGGGCGAGGTGATGCATTTCGAATATTCCACCACCAAGGGCGTGCCGGGGGCATGACCGCCACCGCCCTCGTCATCCTGCTCCATGGGGTCGGCAGCAATGGCGCCGATCTGGAGCCGCTCGGGCAGTTCTGGCAGGGGGCGCTGCCGGGGGCGGTGTTCGTGTCGCCGGATGCGCCGCATCGTTTCGATCAGGCGCCGACCGGCTTTCAGTGGTTCTCGATCGGCTCGATCACGCCCGCTGACCGGGCGGCCAGGATTGCGGCGGCGCGGGCGGATTTCGATGCGCTGATCGACCGGATCGTGACGGAGCAGGGCTTTCGCGACCGGCTGGACCGGGTGGCGCTGGTCGGGTTCTCGCAGGGCTCGATGATGCTGCTGGACGGCATCGCCCGCGGCCGCTGGCCAGTGGCGGCGGGCGTCGCCTTTTCGGGGCGGCTCGGCACGGCCGATCCGCTGACGCCGGCGCATCTGACGCCGCTGCTGCTGATCCACGGCCTGGCCGATCCGGTGGTGCCGGCGGAAGAGAGCCGGCTGGCCGCCGAACGGCTGGCCGAAGCCGGGATGGATGTCGAGGCGCGGTTCGAGCCCGGGCTCGGCCACACCATCTCCCAGGCCGGCGCCATGGAGGCGGGGCGGTTCCTGGCCGACAGGCTGGGCTTCGGATCCGCCTGACGGGATCAGGCGATCAGCGGCGCGGTCACCGCGCCCAGCGCCCGGACCAGATCGGCCGGTGCGAGCTTCGCCTGAAGCCCGCGCTGGCCGCCATTCACGAAGACATAAGGCTCGGCCATCGCCGCCGCCTCGACCGCGGTCGGTACCCGCTTCTTCTGACCGAAGGGGCTGATGCCGCCGACATGATAGCCGGTGATGCGCTCGGCATCGGTCGGGCGCATCATCACCGCCGCCTTGCCCCCGAAGGCCTGGGCGAGCTTTTTCATGCTCACCTCGTGATCCGACGGCACCACCACGCAGACCGCGCGGCCGTCGACCTCGGCCATCAGCGTTTTCAGCACCCGCCGCGGCGGCTCCCCGATCGCCTCGGCCGCCTGCAGGCCGATGCGCCCGGCATCGGGATCATAATCGTAGGTCAGCGTCTCGAAGGCGATGCCGGCCCGGGCGAGGGCCTGGGTGGCGCGGGTAGATGCCGTGGGTTTCCCGGATTTCGCCATGACGGGGCCGCCTTCCTGCACGAATGTGACGGCGGAGATATAGCACGGCCGGACGTAAGCGGTCACAGATGCAGCGCCTGGATTTCGCGGCGCAGCCAGCAGATCTTCGGATCGCGGTCCCGGCGCGGATGCCAGGCCAGATGGATGGTGAACCCCGGCACGGTCACGGGCGGCTCGAAGATGTCGAGATCGCGGGTGCAGGCCATGGCCAGACGCTCGGGCGCCATCGCGATCAGATCGCTGCGGGCCAGCAGCGGCGGCAGTTGCAGGAAACTCGACACCGAGGCCGCGATCCGTCGGGTTCGCCCCAGGGCCGCCAGCGCCTCGTCGGTCACCCCGCGGAGCGCGCCGCCCACGGGGGAGACCAGGACATGCGGCAGGCGGCAGAATTCATCCAGGTCGAAGGGGCCGGTGCCGCGCGGATGGCCGCGCCGCTGCACCACGACGAAGCGTTCGTCGAACAGCCGGCTGCGGATCGCCCCCTGGGGCAGCAGCGGCTCCGAGGCGATCATCAGATCGGCGCGCCCCTCTTCCAGATCCTGACGGCTGCGCTGCGGGTCGTGGGCCATCATGATCACCCGGGTGTCAGGCACAGGCCCGTCACCGCGGCCTTCGAAGGCCGCGACCAGCCGGCCGGTCACCGCGGCATGAATATAGTCGGTGGCGATCACCCGCACCGTGACCGGCCCGGCCATGGGATCGAAAGGCAGTTCCGCGGCAACCAGAGACTGAAGCTCGTCGAGCAGGCGATTGAGCGGCTGGCGCAGCGCCTCGGCGCGGCTGGTCGGCACCAATGTGCGGCCAGACCGGACCAGCAGCGGGTCGTCGAACAGGTCGCGCAGCCGGGCGAGCTGGGCGGAGAGTGCCGGCTGGCTGATCCCCAGCCGGCGGGCGGCGCGGGTGACGCTGCGTTCCGCCAGCAGCACATCCAGCGACAGCAGCAGGCCCAGATCATGCCGCGGCAGATCCATGCAGGTTATCCTTCCTATACAAAACATCGATTTGAATTATGCCAGGACCGAAGGCAGCTTCAACGGCCGGAGCCATCCGATCTCCGCTCCCGGCATTCCATCGCAACCGCCCCGCCCCCCGCCTCCCCGGGCGCACAGGACCTCCGCATGCCCCCTCACACCCGCGCCACCCGCCGTCTTCCTGCCCTGCTGGCCCTGGCCGGCGGCTATTTCACCGTGGGTGTCGCCTCCATGTCGGTGATCGGTTTCGCCCAGCCGCTCACCGCCGACCTCAGCCTTCCCCCCTCGGCCGTGGGCGGGCTGGTCACGGCCTTCGCCATCACCTATGCGCTGGCCGCACCCGCCATGCAGATCCTGTTCGGCGATCGCGACCGGCGGCGGATGGTGATGATGGGGCTTGCGGGCGTGTGCCTGGGCGCCGTGCTCTGTGCGCTGGCGCAAAGCTACGGAATGCTGGTCGCCGGCCGCACGGTGATGGCGCTGGGGGCGGGTCTGGTCGGCCCGACCGTCTCGGCCACCGGTGCCATTCTGGTCGACGAGGATCGCCGGGCCTCGGCGCTGGCCACCGTCTTCGGCGGCATGACCGCGGCGGTGGTGATCGGCGTGCCGATCTGCAGCATGGCCGGGATCGCGATCGGCTGGCGCGGCGTCACCTGGGGGATCGCGGCGATTGCGGTGCTGGTCGCCCTGGCGGTGCGCGCGACCGTGCCCGGGGGGCTGCGCGGCTCTCGCTCGGGTGCGAGGGTGCTGCTGCGCATGATGGTCGACCGGCGGATCGGCATGGCGCTGGTGGTGCCGCTGATGCAGATGTCCGGCATCTTCGTCACCTACGCCCTGCTCGCCCCCTGGATGACCGCCGTCGCCGAGGCCGGCGGCCGCGTCCTGCCCGAAACCGCGGTCCCCACCGCCATGTTCATCTACGGCGCCGGCGGGCTGATCGGCAATGCGCTGGGTGCCGTGCTGGAACGCCGTTTCGGCGCCGTCGGCACGCTGCGCATCACCCTCACCGCCCTGGGTCTGGGCTTCGCCGCGGCACTGGTGGTGCCGGGCGGGCTGGTTCCGCTCTATCTGCTGATGTCGGTCTGGGCGATCACGGCCATGTCGTTCATGGCCCCGCAGCAGAAGCGCCTGGTCGATCTGGCCGGCGATCGCGCCGGCCTCGCCCTCGCGCTCAATGCGTCCGCGCTCTATGCCGGCATGTCGCTGGGCTCGGGCGTGGGTGTGGCGGTGCATGGCGGGGCGGGGCCGCTGCTGCTGCCCGCCGCCTCGCTCGCCTTCGTGGTGGTCGCCATGCTCGCGCTCGAGATATCGCAGCGGCCAGCGCGGGCGTAACCGCGGCCAGGCAGGCGACCGCCGATCAGATCACCCGCCCCTCCGCCGCCCAATAGGGCGCGCGCAGCTCGCGCTTCAGCACCTTGCCGAGCGCGTTGCGCGGAAATTCCGCACGGAACTCCACCCCGACCAGGCGCTGGGTCTTTGCCAGCCGGTCATTCGCCCAGGCCTTGAGATCGGCCTCCGTGACCCGGGCACCGTCGCGCGGGATCACCAGCGCCAGCGCCGCCTCGCCCCATTTTTCATGCGGCACGCCGATCACCGTCACGTCGAGCACATCGGGATGACCGCCCAGCACGGTCTCGACATCGGTCGGGAAGACGTTGAAGCCGCCCGAGACGATCATGTCCTTCTTGCGGTCGAGGATGTAGAGGAAGCCCGCCTCGTCCAGCCTGCCGATATCGCCGGTGCGGATGAAGCTGCGGCCGCGCTCGTCCCGCCAGATCGCGGCGGCGGTCGCCTCGGGCCGGCCGTGATAGCCGGCCATCATGCCGGCGCCATAACCGGCGATCTCGCCCGCCTCGCCTGCCGGCAACTCGCGCCCCTCATCATCGATGATCCGGACCTCGAAACCCAGTACCGGCGTGCCGACCGAGCTCAGCCGGGTCGCATGGAATTCGGGCTTCAGCATGGTCGCGAAGCCTTCGGTCAGGCCGTACAGCTCGTAAAGCCCCGGCCCCATCCGCGCCAGCACCGCCTGCTTGGTGTCGGGCCGGAGGGGGGATCCGGCCGAGAGCATGGTCTTCAGGCTGGAGAGGTCTGCGCGATCCAGCGCCGGGCAGGCGAGGGTCAGGATATACTGGGTCGGCACCATGAAGGTGTGGGTGATCCGCTCCCGCGCCACCGTCTCAAGGAAGGCCGCCGGGTCGAATTGCGGCAGGATATGGAGCGTGCCGCCGGTGAACAGCACCGGCAGCACCATCAGCCAGGTGCCGTTGGAATAGAGTGCGGTGGTGGTCAGCGCCCGCGAGGTCTGGTCGAACCGCATCTCGATCGCGTTCGAGAACGACCAGTGCTGCCGCGCCCGGTGGGTCTGTACGATGCCCTTGGGCAGGCCCGTGGTGCCCGAGCTGTAGATGATGTTGAACGGGTCATCCAGGGCATAGCGCACGGGCGGCTGGGTTGCCGGCGCCTCCCCCAGAAACGCGTCGTAAGCGGTCCAGCCGGGCTGTTCGGGGCCCAGCACCACGAAGCGGTCCGGCGCCACCCGGTCGAGCCTCTCCCTGACCGGCGCGATCCGGTCGATCAGCCCGGGGGCGACGATCAGGGTGGTCGCCCCGGAATCGGTGATCAGATGGGCCAGCTGGTCGGGCGTCAGCATGGCCGACAGCGGCACCAGACAGGCCCGCGCCTTGACCACGCCGAACATCACCGGGATGGTCATGACCTCGTTGCCGAGCAGCACCGCGACCTTGTCGTCGCGGCCGAGCCCGCGGGCATGGAGGGCATTGGCCAGCCGGTTCATCGCCTGGTCGAAATCGCGCCAGCTGAGCCGGTCTGCACCGCAGACGATGGCGTCCTTCCGGGGGAAATGGCGGGCATGAACCGCCCAGATCTCGGGCAGATAGACATGGATGTCGTCGGGCCGGTCCAGGGCACCCTCGCTCTCCCCGGATCCCGTCCGGTCAGAGAGGGCCGGCTGCGTCACCACGGTCATCTCCTGCGTGTCCTCCGTCTGGCTCTTCCCGCCGGGCTGACCCGGGCGGGCGGCAATTAAACAAACCATTGTTTGGTTCATTCCATCGACTCTGGCCCGCATCTTCCCGCCTGTCCAGGCCGAAAGCGGCCCGGCTTCAAAACTACCAAACACTTGTTTTTCTAATGTCGGAAGCTCTGCTAAGCTCACCCGCAAACGAGCCCGGCCACGAGCCGGACCAGAGGGAGGGAGACGACGATGGAACGGGTGAAGCGGGGTGTGCTCGGCACGGCGCTGGCGGCCGGCCTGATCTGCGGCACGGCCGGCATGGCGGCAGCGGCAGAGATCAGCGGCGAGGTGGTGCGGATCGGGGTGATGAACGATCAGTCGGGCGCCTATGCCGATACCTCGGGCCCCGGCTCGGCCGCTGCCGCCCGGCTGGCGATCGAGGATTTCGGCGGCACGGTGCTCGGCAAGCCGATCGAGGTCGTCGCGGCCGACCATCAGAACAAGCCGGATATCGGCGCCGGCACCGCGCGGCGCTGGTATGATCAGGACGGCGTCGACGGCATCTTCGACATCGCCAATTCGGCGGTCTCGCTGGCCGTGCAGGAACTGGCCAAAAGCGACGGACGGCTGGTCGTTCATGTCGGCTCGGCCAATGACCGGATCTATGGCCAGGATTGTGCCGCGACCGGCTTCCTCTGGCTCTACGACACCTTCTCGATCGCCCAGGCGATCGGCAAGGCCGTGGTCGCCCAGGGCGGAGACAGCTGGTACTACATCTCGGCCGATTACGCTTTCGCCAAGGCGATGGAAGGGGCACTGACCCCGGTGGTGGAAGCGGCCGGGGGCAAGGTTCTGGGGGCCGTGCGCCACCCCATCGGCACCACCGACTATTCCTCGTATGTGCTGCAGGCCCAGGCCTCGGGTGCCAAAATCGTGGCGCTCGCCAATGCCGGCGTCGATACCATCAACACCATCAAACAGGCCTCGGAATTCGGCCTCACCCAGGGCGGGCAGAAGCTGGCGGCGACGGTGTTCTATCTGCACACCGTCCACGGGCTGGGGCTGGAGGTCGCCCAGGGGCTGCAGGTGGTGACCGGCTTCTACTGGGACATGGATGACGGCACCCGCGCCTTCGCGAAACGTTTCGAGGCCGCGACCGGCGGCAACATGCCGTCCCAGATCCATGCCGGCACCTATTCGGCGGTGCTGCATTATCTGAAGGCGGTGGAGGCCGCCGGCACCGACGAGCCGCGGGCGGTGGCGGCGAAGATGCGCGAGATCCGGGTGAATGATTTCTTCACCAGCGATGCCGAGGTCCGCAGGGACGGCCGGCTGATGCGCGACTACCACCTGGTGGAGGTGAAGACCCCCGCCGGATCGACCGGTCCGTGGGACTATTACAGGGTGCTCGACCGGGTGCCGGCGGCCGATGTCATCCGGCCGATGGACCCGGCTCTCTGCCCGATCCTGAAGTGAGACATCCGCGGCCGGCCCGACCCGGCCGGCCGCGACAATCTCGGGCTCAGCCGCCGAAGCGGCCGCGGTGGACGAAGGCGTCGCGGGGGTGGCGCTCCCGCGCCGAGATCTCCCGACCGCGCAGATCTTCGGGCAGCTCGGCGGCATCGCCGATCGGGCCGATCGCAATCATCGCCACCGGCTGCACGTCTTCCGGCAGGCTGAGCGTGCCGGTGGCCACCCCGGCATCGAAACCGGCCATCTGGTGCAGCCACAGCCCCTCGGCGGTGGCCTGCACCGTCATCATGCCGACCGCCAGGCCCAGATCGTAGAGCGCCGTGCCGATCGGCTTGCCGTCGGGACGAAGCGTGCGGGCCGCGGCCAGCATCAGCACCGGCGCCCGGGGTGCCCAGCGCCGGTTGCCAGGCAGCAGGCAGTTCGCCAGGCGTTCAAACCCTTCCGGATCCTCGGACCGGCTGGCGGCCACGAACACCCAGGGCTGCTGATTATTGGCCGAGGGTGCCCAGCGCGCCGCCTCGAAGACCGGCGCCAGATCGTCGAGGGACAGATCGACATCGGCAAAGGCCCGCGGGCTCCAGCGTGCCGAGAGCAGCGGCAGGATCTCCGGCTCCGCCGCGGCGCGCTTGATCGCCGCCAGATCGGGCGCCCAGTCTTCGGGCGCATGCCCGTTCCAGCCATAGGGGGCCAGATCCTCGCCGGTCAGGGCTTCGCTCATGCTCCGTCTCCGCTGATTTTATTCCGCGTGGCAGCCATATATTCCGCAAGGCGGACATGGCCGATTTTTCGGCCACACCGCCCTGTCGCCTCCTTATATTCGACGGCAGGAGACGCTCCACAAGACCCGCGACAAGGCCCGAACACCGATGAGCCATATGGAAACCTCGCCCAAAGCCGCTGCCGCCTTCGACTGGTCCGACCCGCTGCTGTTCGACGACCAGCTGACCGAAGACGAGCGGATGATCCGCGGCTCAGCCCGCGACTTCGCCCGCGACCGGCTGCTGACCCGGGTGATCGACGGCACCCGGCGTGAGCATTTCGACCGCGAGATCATGAACGAGATGGGTGCGCTGGGCCTGCTGGGCCCCACCCTGCCCGAGGAATACGGCTGCCCGGGCGTCTCGCATGTCGCCTATGGCCTGATCTCCCGCGAGGTGGAGCGGGTCGACAGCGGCTACCGCTCGGCGATGAGCGTGCAGTCGTCGCTGGTCATGCACCCGATCTATGCCTATGGCTCGGAAGAGCAGCGCCGGAAATACCTGCCGAAACTCGCCACCGGCGAGATGGTCGGCTGCTTCGGCCTGACCGAGCCCGATCACGGCTCGGATCCGGGCGGCATGAAGACCCGGGCCACGAAGGTCGATGACGGCTGGCGGCTGAACGGCGCCAAGATGTGGATCACCAATTCGCCGATCGCCGATATCGCCGTGGTCTGGGCCAAGACCGATGACGACGTGATCCGCGGCTTCGTGGTCGAGCGGGGCATGGACGGGTTCTCGACGCCCAAGATCCAGGGCAAGATGTCGCTCCGCGCCTCGATCACCGGCGAAATCGTGCTCGACGACGTCTTCGTGCCCGAGGAAAACCTGCTGCCGAACGTGAAGGGGCTGAAGGGCCCGTTCGGCTGCCTGAACAAGGCCCGCTACGGCATCGCCTGGGGGGCGATGGGCGCGGCCGAGTTCTGCTGGCACCAGGCCCGGCAGTATGTGATCGACCGCAAGCAGTTCGGCCGGCCGCTGGCCGCCAACCAGCTGATCCAGAAGAAGCTGGCCGACATGCAGACCGAGATCACGCTGGGCCTGCAGGGCGTGCTGCGCCTGGGCCGGCTGATGGACGAGGGACGGGCGGCGCCCGAGGCGATCTCGCTGTTCAAGCGCAACAATGTCGGCAAGGCGCTCGACATCGCCCGCCTCGCCCGCGACATGCATGGCGGCAACGGCATCTCGGACGAATTCCACGTCATCCGGCACCTGGTGAACCTGGAAACCGTAAACACCTACGAGGGCACCCACGACATCCATGCCCTGATCCTGGGCCGCGCCCAGACCGGCATTCAGGCCTTCTTCTGATCAGGCTGCCCGATCGTCGATCTGCCGGTCCGGCAGGTCGACGATCACCATGGCACCGCCCAGGCGGCCGGTTTCGACCCGGATCCGGCCGCCCATCAGCGTGACCAGCCGGCGGACGATGGCAAGGCCCAGCCCTGCCCCGCCATGGTTGCGCGACAGCACGCCGCCGCCGGTCTCGAAGGGCCGGCCGATGTCGCGGGCCAGCGCATCGGGCATACCGGGACCGTCATCCTCGACCCGGATCACCACCCCGGCCGTGCCCGGCATCGCCTCGATGCGGACCTGGCCCCGGGGCCGCGCGAACTTGATCGCGTTCGACGCCAGATTGGCGATGATCCGCACCATCACCGTGGCATCGCCGGCAAGCGCCACATCGGGGGCGATCGCCACCTTGACCGTGACATCGGGCCGGCCCTCGGCCGCTGCCGCCCGATCCAGCCCCTGGCGCACGATCTGATCCAGATCCACCGCCTCGGACGCCAGCAGCGACGGATCGTCGAGGCGGGTGAGATCCAGGATGTCGTCGACGATAGCGAGCAGCCGCCGCCCGGCCTGATGGATGGCGGTGACATAGTCGCGCTGGCGCTGCGGCAATGGCCCGTGCAGCCCTTCGATCAGCAGTTCGGCAAAACCGATCACGGCGTTGAGCGGCGTGCGCAGCTCGTGATTCATATGGGCGAGGAAGGCGGATTTGGCCGCACTCGCGGTCTCGGCGGCGGCGAGCGCCCGGGTCAGCCGACGCTCCGCCTCGACCAGCGGGGTCACATCGGCGAACTGGGTGATGCAATGGGCGGGATTGCCGTCGGCATCGCGGATCACGGCGCCGGCCACCCGGAACCAGACGACATGGCCTTCGGCATGAATATAGCGGCGCATGCCGTCGAGCGGCCGGCCGTCGACCCGGGCGGCGGCCAGCCAGCGTTCCGCGGCCGCCAGGTCGTCGGGATGGATCAGGCTGCGGAAATCCGCCCCGGCCAGGGCTGCCGCCTCGCGGCCCAGGCTGCGCGCCAGCGCCAGATTGACCCGCAGCATCCGCCCGTCGAGCCCGACCACGGCCTGACCGACGCCGGTGCTTTCGAAAGACAGCCTGAGGCTTTCTTCCGCCAGCCGCCGGTCCGACAGGTCACGGATCGTGCCGATATAAAGCCGGACATCGTCGCTGCGGGTCAGCATGCTGACGACCAGATCAATCGGCACCGGCGTGCCGTCGCGGCGGCGGCCGGTCAATTGCCGGCCCCGGCCGATGATCCGCTGGCGAATGTCGGGATCGGCCGTGCGCAGATGGCGGTCATGGCCCGCCGCCTCTTCGGGCCGCATCAGCAGATTGACGCTTTGCCCGACCAGCTCGGCCGGGCTGTAGCCGAAGATCAGTTCGGTGGCACGGTTGGCGAACTGCACGATGCCGTGATCATCGATCACCACGATCGCATCATGCGTGGCATCCACGATATCCGCGAACAGCGCCGGATCGTGGGAGATGGCAGGTCCGGTCTGCATGGCAGGGGCAGGTTTCCGCAAAGCAGCAAGTCGGAGATGCCGCAATCTACGGAGGCGCGGGCCTTGCGTCTATGCACCGGAAACGGGGACCACCTGCCCGATCCATGCAAGCCCGAACCCGGCCCTTCTGTGCGCTTCGTCACATTCCGGGGCTGAGATTGAGCCAGATCGAGGCATTGAGTGCGGTGGCAAAGGCCCCCCAGGCGAGATAGGGCAGCATAAGCAGCCCCGCCACACGATCATGACGGCCGAAGGCGATCGCGGTCGCCGTGACGGCCACCAGCAGCACCAGGATGTCGACCAGCGCCAGCCCGACCTGGTGCAGGCCGAAGAACAGTACCGACCAGGCGAGGTTGAGCGCCAGTTGCACGAGATGCAGACCAAGCGCCCCCCGTGCCCCGGCTATGCCGGCCTTGCGCCAGACCCGCCAGGCCGCCACCGCCATCAGGATATAGAGCGTGGTCCAGACCGGCGCGAAAACCCAGTCGGGCGGGGTGAAACCGGGCTTGGGAAGGGTGCGGTACCAGCCGTCGATTTCGGGTGTGGTGACCGCACCGCCAAGCCCCGAGACCACGGCAGAGAGCGCGAGGAACCCCAGCAGCACCAGCAGCGACCGCCCTGAGAAGACGGGCGGACGGGCGGTGCGGGGGAGGCCGGCAGAAGGGGAGGTCATGGGTAGCATCCTGATGGTTCCGAGGGGGGAGACGCCGGCCGGGCGGTCAAGGGGAGAGCCGCGCCCGCACCGCGGCGGTTCCGTCCGGCAGCACTTCGACCACGACGATCTCTCCCGATGCCGGGAAGATGCCGGTGACGGCGGTGATGTTGACCTGGTGGCTGACCATGATCAGCGGCGGATCGCCGGCCTTGCGCTCGGCGATCCGGGCCAGGATATCGCGCCGCGCCGCATCTTCGCGACTGCGGTCGCGGAAAAAACTGTCGAGCGGCGGAAACGGATCCACCTCGCCCAGATCCAGTTCGCGGGCGGTGTCGGTCGCCCGGCACCAGCGGCTGGTGAGCACGAGGGCATCGGCCAACCCCGCTGCCCGAAGCAGACGGCCGGTCTCGCGCGCCTCGGCACGCCCCGCCTCGGACAGGTTGCGCTGGGTGGTGCAATCGTCCAGGCGGAAATGGTCGGGGTCGCCGGTGCCCGGGGCCGTGGCATGGCGCATCAGCGCGGCATGGCGGGGAAGATCCAGAAGCTCGACCACGCGGCCCGTCTCCTCTGCCTGAGCCGGACGCAAAACGGCCGCGACCAGGATCAGGGCCAGCGAGGCCAGGGAACACAGACGGAAGACGCCAGGCGCATGCATGGGGAAGCCTCCGGCAAGGGGTATGACGCCTGTCGTCTTACGCATGCCGGCCGGCCATGGATCAGGCGACCTGCCCCACCCGCTGCCGGTCCGGCAGATCGACGACGACGGTGGTGCCGCTGCCGGCGCTGGTATCGACCGAGATCATGCCCCCCATCAGCATCACCAGCCGGCGCACGATGGCGAGGCCCAGCCCGGCGCCGCCATGATTGCGCGACAGAACCCCGCCGCCGGTCTCGAACGGCCGGCCAACATCCGCGGCGAGCCCCGCCGGCATGCCGGGCCCTTCGTCCCGAACCCGGATGATCACCCCATGACCGGCATCGCCGTCATAGCGGCTGGCTTCGATGGCGACCCGCCCACCGGGGCCTGAGAACTTGATCGCATTGGAGGCGAGATTGGCGATGATCCGGACCGTCGCCGCGGAATCGCCCGACAGGGTCACGCCCTGATCGATGGTGACGGTGACGACCACATCCGCCCGCCCCTCGGCCACGGCCGCCCGTTCCAGGCCCTTGCGCACCACCCCGCTCACATCGACGTCCTGGGTCTCCAGCATCGACGGATCGTCCAGCCGGGTGAGGTCGAGGATGTCGTCCACGATCGCGAGCAGCCGGCAGCCCGCCTGATGGATGCCCTCCACATAGTCGCGCTGCCGGGGCGGCAACACGCCATGGAGGCCTGCGATCAGCAGTTCGGCGAAACCGATCACCGCATTCAGCGGCGTGCGCAGCTCGTGGTTCATATGGGCAAGGAAGGCCGTCTTGGCCGCACTCGCGGTCTCGGCCGCGGCCAGTGCCATGGTCAGCCGGTGCTCGGCTTCGACCAGGGGCGTCACGTCGGCGAACTGAACGATGCAATGCGCGTGGTGGCCCTTGCCGTCCCGGATGACCGCACCCGCAACCCGGAACCAGACCTTGCGCCCGTCGGCATGACGGCAGAGCCGCATGCCGTCCCGCAATCGCCCGCCCTCGCGCATGGCTGCAAGCCATTCATGCGCGGCGTCGACATCATCGGGATGCAGGATCGCGCGGACATCGCCGCCGATCAGCCGGCCCTGTTCATACCCGAGACTCCTGGCCAGCGCACCGTTCACCCGAAGCAGGCGGCCGTCGGGGGACATCATCGCCTGGCCCACGCCGCTGCTCTCGAAACCGAGACGCAGGCTTTCCTCGGCAAGTTTCCGGTCCGAGAGGTCGCGGATTGTGCCGATATAGAACCGGGTCCCGCCCGGCCGCGGCAGCATGCTGACCACCAGATCGATCGGCACCAGGGATCCGTCACGCCGCCGGCCGAGCAGCTGGCGGCCGCGGCCGACGATCCGGCGGCGCAGATCGCTGTCGGCAGCGGCCAGATAGCCGTCATGGGCCTCGGCTTCCTCTGACCGCATCAGCAGGCTGACATTGCTGCCGACCAGCTCGTCCGATGCATAACCGAAGATCAACTCCGTCGCCCGATTGACGAGTCTGATGATCCCGCGTTCGTCGATGACCACGATCGCATCATGGGTGGCATCGACAATATCGGCAAACAGGCCCGGATCTTCTGGCAGTGTCGGGTCCGTCTTCATGCGCAGGCATGTCCCACCATGGTGGCGAAAACGCCGGACGCATTCAGACTAGGCTAATCATCTGCACTTGTCGACCATGAGGCGACTAAATAGCTGCAGTATGCATCCCCTGCTGGTATCGGCTTTCAGATGCCCGCAGAGATGCGGATCCAGGTCGCCCAGGCCATCAACAGACCGAAGACCATGATCATGCCCGGCGCCAGAAAGCCCAGGCCACGATCCAGCAGACGGGCGGTGCGCGACCCGCCGCCGGCAGCCAACGCCACCAGCGACCGCCGGACCCCGACCACGCCCAGACCGATCAGCACGACGGTGATGGCCGAGCCCAGGCTCATCGCCACGACGCCCGTGACCCCCAGCAGGAAGGCGCCCTGGCTCATCGAAAACAGCAGCAGCAGAATCGCTCCGGAACAGGGGCGGATGCCGGCCGCGACAATCATGCCCCAGAAGGCATCGGGGTGACGCCGGGCCGGTGGGGCGTGGTGGCCGTGATCGTGGTGATCATGATGATGATCGTGGCCGCAGGCATGGCACCCGGAAGACTGGTCGTGCCCATGGTCGTGATGGCCATGGTCGTGATGGGCGTGATCATCATGGTCGTGGTGCCCATGATCGTGGTGCCCGTGATCATGGCCGCAGGCGGCGCGACCGCGCAGCAGGTTCACGATCATCCAGCCGCCCATCGTCGCGATCAGGGCATAGCTCGCCAGTTCCAGCGCCAGCGGATCGGTCATCCGCCCCAGCCCCTGCCGCCCCAGAATCAGGGCAAGGCCGCCGATCACCAGAATGGCCACCGCCCCCTGCATCAGGCTGATGGCGACGCCCATCACCATGCTGGTTCGTGCATCGGCCGGCCGGCCGGCCAGATAGCCCGCCACCGCCACCTTGCCATGACCGGGGCCGGCCGCGTGCAGCAGACCGTAGACGAAGGCGAGGCCGATCACGGTCAGGGCGGGCAGGATGGTGCCCTCGCGCACCGCCTCGCCCAGCCGGCCCGAGATCAGCGCATTGAGTTCGCCCTGCCAGGTGATGATCTGCATCAGCACCGGGCCCAGAATGCCGGCCCCGACCGCCGCCTCGGTCACCGGTGCCGGCGGCGGGGTCGCCCCGCCGCCGCGCCCCAGATAGCTGGAGGCCAGGGCCAGAGTCGGCAGGAAGGCCGGCAGCAGGGTCGCGACACAGGCGAGCACCGCCGCCCGGATCCTCCGCATCCGGTCAGCGCGCAGGGCAGACGACATCGATCACCTCGGGGTTCACATAGCCGAAATAGATGGGGTTGAGCGTGTCCTCACGCGCGACCGGGCGGCAGAGGTCGAGCGGCGGCGCGTTGAGGTGCAGCGACCCGGCCGGCAGGTCGAAGGCGATGTAGTATTCCGGATCATAGACCCCGAGGGTGATGCGGTGTTTTCGCGGGTCGACCGGCTCTTTCAGGCGGGCGCGGAACGTCATGGTCACGACCTTGTCGCCGATCGCGGCGGCCATGCCGTCGACCCCGGCCAGCTCGACGAAAGAAGCGTCGACCTGGACATGGGTGAAATAGCCGTAGTCCGACATGTTCTTCAGCAGTTCGGCCGTCAGGGCCGCCTGTTCGGCAGCATCGTAGCGGCCGTCGGCATTCCCGTCGAAATCCTGGATCAGAACCGCGCTCAGCATCGGGTCGAAGGTCCAGCTCAGCTGGATCGCCGTCACCTTGTCGTCGACCGTCTCGGGCGTCGCCTCGGCCGTGACCCAGACATGCGGGTGTGCGCGGGCCGCAGACGGCCGAAGCAGGGGCACAAGCGCGGCCGCGACCGCAGCGATGAATAGAGCGGTGCGGAAACGCGTCCGGATCATGGGCGGTCCGAGCCTCGGTTTCGGGATGGGCAGACCGACGGTACCGCCGCTGCCCGCCTGCTTGCAACCGGCCACGGCATGCCGGGCGGCACGAGCGTGTCACATGGACATCGTCTTTCCGGATGACGAGAGGCCGACATGCAAATTTTATGAAATTCTGCGCCTCCCTCCGTCCGAAAGCATTGGTTAATATGCAGGCCGCATGCTTGACCCGTGGATCGCCCGACGGACGATCCGGGGGGAGGACCGCCCGACAGAATGGCGGCCGCAGGCAACAGCTTCCGGGCCGGAAGCGGGCCATACAGGAACGGAACGAGCCGCGTGACGGATGGGATGATGACGCTCCACGAGGATGCCGCCTCCAGCGGCGGGCATCCGCCTCGTCCTGAACGGACGTCGGACGTTCTGAAGCGGCTGATCCGGGACTGGCCCGGTGAGCGTATCAGCCTGCACGATCTGACCACGGTGATGGGCGATCGCGCCTTCGCCGCCCTCATCCTGCTCTTCGCCCTGCCCAACTGTCTGCCGCTGGGCATTCCCGGCCTCTCGGCCGTGCTGGGCGCGCCGATCGTTCCCTTCGCCATCGGCCTGATGCTCGGCCAGCGCAGCCCCTGGCTGCCCGCGTTCCTGGCCCGCCGGTCGTTCCGCAAGACCGACTTCATGATGGTCTTCAACAAGGCCCTGCCCTGGCTCGAAAAGGTGGAGCGCCTGCTGAAGCCGCGCTGCGCCTGGGTGATCGAGGGCAAGGCCGAACGGCTGCTCGGCGTGATCATGGTGATCCTGTCGATCGTGCTGGTGCTGCCCATCCCCTTCGGCAACAACCCGCCGGCGATCGCAATCTCGGTGATCGCCCTCGGCCTCATCGAGCGCGACGGGCTGACGGTGCTGATCGGCTATGTGCTGGGCCTGCTCAGCTGCGCCCTGGCTGCCGCCGTCGTGGTCGCCCTGTTCAAGGCGCTGGTCTACGCCCTGGTGCACTTCCTGACCTGAGCCGCAGGGCTCAGCGTCGGCGCAGCGTCAGCGCCGCCGCGATCGCCCCCAGGAACAGCGCCACGGCGCCCGCGATGAACAGCGGCCGGTGCTCGCCGGACACCGCGTACCATTCCGTCATCGCAAAGCCCGAAAGGCTCTGCGCCACCGCGAAGCTCACGGTCATCGCCGCCCAGGCCTGGCGCTGGCGATGCGGGCTCGCGATCTCGGTGATCCGCCCGGCGACCATCGTCCCCATGCCCGGCGTCAGCAGCCCGACCACCGCGGCACTCGCCGCCAATGCCCAGGGGGCGGTGGTGAAGGCGGCGAGGCCGATGGCGGTACCCTTAAGCATGAGGCCACCGACAAGAGTGCGCCCGAAGCCGATCCGCTCGGCGACCAGCCCGACGGTGATCGGCCCGAAAGCGGCGCCCAGGCCGAACAGACTCCAGGACGCGCCGGCGGCCGCAAGGCCGAGGCCCAGGGTGCGGGCGACGTAATCTGCCCAGAACAGGGTATGGGGCACGAAGCCGAAGGCATCGAGCGCATAGGCAAGGCCGATCAGCGCCAGCGCCGCACCGGTGGCGGCCGGCGGCACGCCAAGATGGCCGCCCCCGACCGCCGGCCCCGATGCCTCGCGCGGCCAGCCGTTCCAGCCGACAACGCCCAGCACCAGGGCGAAGACGGTGAGCATGGCCCAGGCCTCGACCACGCCGAAACCGGCTGCGATCGGCACCAGCTGGCCCGAAACCACCACGCCCAGGCCCACACCGGTGAAGACCAGCCCGGCCACCCGGCCGCGCCGCCGGATCGGTGTCGCCGACAGCGCCGCCGGCACCGCGACGATCATCAGAATGGCGCCGGTGATGCCGCCGGTCGCGCGCCAGACCGCCAGCCAGCCATAGCCCAGATGCACCGCAGAGGCGGCGAACGAGATGACGGTGAGCGCAATCGCAATCCGGATCAGCGTCGCCACCGGAATGCGGCGCGCCAGAGGTGCCGCAGCCAGGGCCCCGGCCAGATAACCGCCCAGATTGACCGCCCCCAGGCTGGCCGCTGCCGCGCCGTCATACCAGCCGCCCTCGACCAGGGCCGGGATCATCGGCGTATAGGCGAAGCGGGCCAGCCCCAGGCCGATCAGCACCGAGGCGAAGGCCGCCGCGGCCGCCCGCAAGGGGATCCGGTCCTCGTCCGGCATTGCAGGGTCGCGCGCACTCATGATCCGGCCTCCCACACCCAGGCGCGCCGGTGCACTGCCGCGCGCGTTTCATTGGGCGGATTATGACCGGCGCCGGGGGGCCGCTGTCGAGCCCGCGATGCGGTCCGCCCCGCATGGCTGCCATGCGGGGGCACCGCCGATCATGTTGCAACGCACCGTCATTGGGCGTAGCCTGTTCGGACAGGCGGGCGTGCTCCGCCATGTGATTGTGAGCAGGGCAGCTCCCGTCGGCATCTCGTGCCGGCCGGGGGCTTTTTTTATGTGCAGGGCCATGGGCAAGAGATCGATACCGGATAGCTGGCGCGTGGGCGTGCTGTTCTCCGACACCGGCGTCACCGCCGCGGTGGAACGCACCCAGCGCCATGGCACGCTGCTCGCGATCGAAGAGATCAACGCGGCCGGCGGCATTGCGGGCCGGCAGATCGAGCCGGTGGTCCTGGACCCCGCCTCGACGCCCCGGCTCTATCGCGATCAGGCGGAACACCTGCTGGATGTGGAACGGGTGCCGGTCATCTTCGGCTGCTACATGTCCAGCACCCGCAAGGCCGTGCTGCCGGTGGTGGAGGCGCGCAAGGCGCTGCTGTTCTACCCCACCCTCTACGAGGGCTTCGAATATTCCCGCAGCTGCATCTATACCGGCGCCTGCCCCAACCAGAACTCGGTCCAGCTGGTGAATTATCTGACCGCCCATTACGGCAAGCGGCTGTTCATCGTGGGGTCGAACTATGTCTACCCTTATGAATCCAACCGGATCATCGCCGATCTCTATCTGCAATCCGGCGGCACCGTGCTGCACGAGATGTATGTGCCGCTGGCGGTGGACGAGATCGACATGGACGAGGTCATCGGCCAGATCCGGCGCACGCGGCCGGACGTGATCTATTCGACCGTCGTCGGCGACGGCATCGCCCGGTTCTACGAAGCCTATCGTGCCGCCGGCTTCGACCCGGCAACCATGCCCATCGCCAGCCAGTCGACCAGCGAGGCCGAAATCGCCCAGATGAGCCCGGGCATCGCCGAGGGCCATATCGGCGTCTCGCCCTATTTCGCCGCGATCGACACCCCCGCCAACCACCGGTTCGTGGCGGCCTTCCGACGCCGCTTCGGCGCCGATGCGGTGATTGCGGCGGCGGCCGAAGCGGCGTATTTCCAGGTCCATCTCTATGCAGCCGCCCTCGCCCGGGCCGAAAGCGACCGGGCGCAGGATCTGCTGCCCCAGCTCTACGAGGTCGAGGTGGACGCCCCGCAGGGCCGGATCCGGATCGAGCGCGACAACAACCACACCCATCTCTGGCCCAAGGTCGGCAGGGTGACGGCGGCGGGTCAGTTCGATCTGGTCTATGACCCGAAGACCCGGGTCCGCCCGGATCCGTACATGCTGGAATATCGTCTCGACGCCCCGGCGGCCGATGGCCTGCCGGTGGCAGGCCTCTGACCCTCCTTCACGGGAGCGCCCCCACGTGTCGGTCGCCCTGCTGCGTGATCTTCTCGGCCTCAAGGTTCTGGTGGTCCATCCGCCGGACGAGGAGGGCGCCTTCCTGGTCGATCATCTCCGCCGCATCGGCTGCATGGTCACGACGCTCTGGCCGGTGCCGGCGGAACTGCCGGCCAATGCCGAAGTGGTGCTGCTGACCATCGCGGTAGAGTACCGGGCCGGGATCGAGCGCCTGCTGAAATCCATGGGGCCCGTGCCGCCGACGATCATCGCCATCGTCGGCTACGAGGATCCGGGCACGCTGCAGATCGTGCTGGAGAGCGGTGCCTTCGCGGTGCTGGAAAAGCCGCTCAAACCCTTCGGCCTGCTCACCAACCTCGCCATCGCCCGCAGCCTGTGGCTGGAACGCCAGCGGCTGCTGAAAGAGAGCCGCAAGCTGCGCCGCAAGATGGTCGGCGAACAGACGCTCGCCCGCGCCAAGGCGATCCTGATGGCATCGAAGAGCCTGAGCGAGAACGAGGCGCATCAGTTCATCCGCCGCCAGGCCATGGCGCGCCGCGTGCCGATGGAAGAGATCGCGGCCGCGATCGTGAAGACCGAGGACCTCTTGACCCTGCCCCGCAAAGCTGATTAACATTCGCGCATGCTCAAGATCTGAGCAGCAGTCGGCGTCCTCTGAAATCGGGTCACCCGGTATAAATTCAGGCCACGCCGTGCTGCCGCCGGAAGAACGGGGATGTTCGACCGGCACGTGGCAAGGATGCCTCGCAACCCCGCCTTCCGGGGTCTGCGAGGTTTTTTTATGCCCATGCCGACAGGGCTGTCGGCACTCACCCTCGACCAGAAAACGAGGCAGAACCCACTGCGTTCTACTTGAACGCAGAACGGGAGAAGTGCGCCTCATGCTCTGTCCGACAGGCGTGAAATCCCTCCACCGACGGCCTTCCTCCCCCCGGATGCCGACCGGACACCCCCGGTCTTCCGGCCCTTTCTGAACGGCTCCGACCTGCGCCGCGTGCGCCAAACATCACGGGCGAAAACGCCCGAGGCTTCACCTCACCGTCATCGGGAGACCGACCCCATGAGCATCACCCGACGCTCGCTGCTGAAATCCACCGCTGCCGCCTCACTTGCCGCCGTGGCCGCCCCCTCGCTGATCGGCCGGGCGCTTGCCGCCGACACGATCAAGGTCGGCGCGCTCTATTCCCAGACCGGTGGTCTCTCGATCGTCGAGAAGATGCTGGCCGATGCCGTGATGATGGCGGTCTCGGAGGTCAACGCCCAGGGCGGCGTGCTCGGCCGTCAGGTCGAGGTGATCGTCGAGGACGGCGCCTCGGACCCCAAGACCTTCAGCGAGAAGGCCTCGAAGCTGCTGGTCCGCGACCGCGTGAACGCGGTCTTCGGCTGCCACACCTCGGCCAGCCGCAAGGCGGTGCTGCCGCTGTTCGAGCGCCGCGACGGCATGCTGTTCTACCAGACCCATTACGAGGGCTTCGAGTGCTCGAAGAATGTGGTCTATACCGGCGCGGTGCCCAACCAGCAGCTGGGCAACTACATTCCCTGGATCGTCAAGACGCTGGGCAAGAAGAAGTTCTTCATCGTCGGCTCGAACTACGTCTACCCGCGTGAGATGGCCAAGGTCAGCAAGAAGCTGATCGAAGAGGCCGGCGCCGAATGGGTGGCGGACGAGTATCTGGAACTCGGCCATTCCGAATGGGCGACCATGGTCCGCAAGATCAAGGAATCCGGCGCGGATGTGGTGCTCTCGAACGTGGTCGGCGACTCGATCGTCGCCTTCTATCGCGAATACAAGAACCAGGGCATGTCCCAGGCCGATGTGCCGATCTGCGCGACCGTGACCTCCGAGATCGAGATCGCGGCCATGGGCGCGGAATACGCCGCCGGCAGCTACCCCTCCTTCCCCTATTTCATGTCGCTCGACACCCCCGCCAACAAGGCCTTCATCGAGCGCTACCGCGCCTTCGTGAAGGATCCGGCGGCGCTGACCTACCACTCGCTCGAAGCCGCCTATTTCCAGGTCTTCCTGTGGAAGCAGGCGGCCGAGAAGGCGGGGTCGGTCAAGGCCGACGACATCCGCGCCGCGATCGGCGGCCAGAGCTACGACGCGCCGGGCGGCAAGGTCACCATCGATGGCGACAATCTGCACGCCTATCTGACCCCGCGCATCGGCCAGTGGCAGGCCGACGGCCAGAGCAAGGTGGTCAACGCCTATCCCGAGCCGATCCGCCCGCTGCCCTATGCCGCCTATGGCGAGACCGCGGACAACCTGTTCTGCACCGCCAAGGGCCTCGACAGCGCCAAGCTGAAGGGCTGACGCCCAATTCCGGCCGCCGCGAAGGTTCCGGCCTTTCGCCCCTGTCTTACGGGGTCTTTGCGGCGGCCGACAACGGGTGGAGTCCGTCCCACATGCTCGACATCCTCTTCATCGGCCTCAGCCTGGGCTCGATCCTGCTGCTGGTCGCACTCGGCCTCGCCATCACCTACGGCGCCATGGGGGTCATCAACATGGCCCATGGCGAACTTGTGATGATCGGCGCCTATACCGCCGTGCTCTCCGGCATCTGGCTGGATCTGGGCCTGTTCGCGGCCCTGCCGCTCGGCTTCCTCTCGGCTGCGGCCATCGGCTGGGCGATCGAGCGGGTGGTCGTGCGCCGGCTCTATGGCCGGCTGCTCGACACCCTGCTCGCCACCTGGGGCATCGCGATCCTGCTGCAGCAGGCGGTGCGTCTGGAATTCGGCCTCAGCTTCTTCGGCATCCACATCCAGGGCCTGGGCTCCGGCCTGCAGAATGTCGCCGTCCCCCAGATCCTGCAGACCACGATCACCATCGCCGGCAGCTCGATCAACGCCTACCGGGTGTTCATCGTGGCGGTCACCCTGGTGCTGACCCTGCTCACCTGGGCGATCATGTACCGCACCCGCATCGGTATGCAGGTCCGGGCGATCATCCGCAACCCGCGCATGGCCGCCGCCTCGGGCATCGACGTCGCCCGGGTCAATGCGCTGACCTTCGCCTTCGGCTCGGGCCTCGCCGGGGTCGCAGGCGTGATGATGTCGGGCTTCAAGACCGTCTTCCCCGACATGGGCAGCTCCATGGTGGTCGACGGCTTCCTGGTCGTGGTGGCGGGCGGCGTCGGCAGCCTGCTGGGCTCGGTGCTCTCGGCCGGCATGCTGGGCGAGATCAACGCGGTCGCGGCCGCGGTCACCAACGACATTCTGGCACGTGCCATCGTCTTCGGGGTGGTGATCCTGATCATCATCGTGAAGCCGGCCGGCCTGTTTTCCTTCAAGGGGCGCTGAGCCATGCGGATGCGTCTCTCGACCACCACCACCCTCCTCGCCTATCTGGCCTTCGCCGGCCTGGTTCTGGTGGCCCCGGCCTTCCTGGACGATTTCTGGCTGAACCGCATGGCGAAGTATCTGGTCTTCGGCATGCTGGGTGTGGCCATCTCGCTCTCCTGGGGCTATGCCGGCATCCTCAATCTCGGACAGGGCCTGTTCTTCGGCTTCGGCGCCTATATGCTCGCCATGTCGCTGAAGCTCGCAAGCCCGACCAGCCTTGCCCAGGGCTCGGACACGCCGGTGCCCGACTTCATGCTCTGGAATGCCGAGCCGGGCGCGCCCACGGATCTCTGCTGCATCACAGGTTCGTCCTTCCTGTGGAAGCCCTTCATCTCTCAGGGCTTCGGCATCTTCATGGGGCTGGCCCTGCCGGTGACGGTCGCCTTCCTGCTGGGGATGGTGGTGTTCCGCAAGCGCATCGCCGGGGTGTTCGTCTCGATCATCACGCTTGCGCTGGTGCTGCTGGTCCGCCTGCTGGTCATCGACGCCCAGCCCTTCACCAACGGTTTCAACGGTCTGACCGATCTCGGCTGGCTCACCATCGGCGGCTTCGAATTCGATCCCTATTCGCAGGCCACCTATTATCTGGTCGCGATCACCCTGCTTCTGGTGCTGGCCGCCACCCGGCTGCTGGTTGAAACCCGCGCCGGCCTGGTGCTGCAGGCGATCCGCGACGATGCCACCCGCGCCCGCTATCTGGGCTTCGACGTGCCGGCCTATCAGATCTTCTTCTTTGCGGTCTCGGCCGGAATCGCCGGGCTTGCCGGCATGCTCTACGTCGTGGTGGCGGAGTTCGCCTCCCCCACCTTCATGGACCTCGCCTTCTCGATCACCATGGTGGTCTGGGCGGCGGTCGGCGGCCGATCCAGCCTGCTCGGCGCCTGCATCGGCGCCATCCTCATCAACATGATCGAGGCCGGCGCCAGCGAGACCGAAGCCCTGGTCGAGGCGTGGAAAGCGGTGATCGGGCTGATCTTCGTCCTGGTGGTGCTGTTCATGCCGCGCGGCCTGGGCGGCCTCGCCCATGACCTGATCGACCGGGTGAGCGGTGCGACCCGCAAGGCGGAGGGCCGGAAATGACAGCCGGAACCAGACACGGCATCGCCCTGACCCTCGACGGGCTCGGCGTCTCCTTCGGCGGCTTCAGGGCCGTGGACGAGGTGAACCTCACGGTGGCCGACGGCGAACTCAGGGTGCTGCTCGGCGCCAACGGCGCCGGCAAGACCACGCTGATGGACCTGATCTCGGGCCGCACCCGGGCGAGCCGTGGCCGCGTGCATCTGCACGACACCGAGATCACCAACTGGCCCGAACACCGCATCGCCCGCGCCGGGCTGGGGCGCAAGTTCCAGATCCCGAGCGTGTTCCGCGAATTGACCGTGCGCCGCAATCTGGAGGTCGCCGCCTTCCGCGCCCCCAGCGTCCGCGCCAATCTGGGCTTCGGCCTGGATGCGGCAGGCCGAAGGCGGGTGGACGAGGTGCTGGAGCTGACCGGCCTTGCACAAGAGGCCGAGACCGTCGCGGGTTTCCTCAGCCACGGCCAGACCCAGTGGCTGGAGCTGGGTCTGCTGGTGGTGCGCAGCCCGCGGGTGATCCTGCTCGACGAGCCGACCGCGGGCATGACCCAGGCCGAGACGCTCAAGACCGCGCGGATCATCAACGACCTCAAGGGCAGCCACACCCTGCTGGTGGTCGAGCACGACATGGCCTTCGTCCGCGAGATCGCGACCCGGATCACCGTGCTGCATCTGGGCCGGGTTCTGGCCGAGGGCACGGTCGCCGAGATCGAGACCAATGCGGATGTGCGCGCCGCCTATCTCGGCACGAAGGGGATCGGCTGATGCTGCAGATGTCCGCGATCGACAGCTATTACGGCCGCAGCCATGTGCTGCAGGGCGTGGCGCTGGAAGCGCCCGCCGGCCGGATCACCGCGGTGCTGGGCCGCAATGGCACCGGCAAGACCACGCTCATGAAGACCATCATGGGCCTCACCGACCGCATGTCGGGCAGCATCCGGCTCGACGGTACCGAGATCGGCCACGAGCCGACCTTCCGCCGGGCGCGGGCCGGGATCGGCTACGTGCCCCAGGGCCGCGAGATCATTCCCGACTTCACCATCCACGAAAACATCCTGATGGGCGCCTTCGCCCGCACCGACGGCCGCATCGAGGTGCCGGCACTGGTGCCCGAGCTGTTTCCCTATCTGCCCGAGAATTACGACCGCCGCGGCGGCGTGCTCTCGGGCGGGCAGCAGCAGCAGCTCGCCATCGCCCGGGCGCTGGCCGCCAACCCCAAGCTGCTGCTGCTCGACGAGCCGAGCGAGGGCATCCAGCCCTCGATCGTGGAAGAGATCCACGCGGTGATCGCCAGGCTCAACCGCGAGCACGGGCTGACCGTGATCCTGGTCGAGCAGAACATCGACTTCGTCCGCGCGGTCGCCCACGGCTTCGTGATGCTCGAAAAGGGCCGCATCGCCGCAGGCGGCCCGATCGAGACGCTGACCGACGAGCTGGTCCACCGCCACATGGCGGTGTGACCGGCCGGCCCGGCCATTCCCCCGCCTCAGAATTTCCGGTTACAGAGAGTTCCGCATCATGACCGAGACGTCCTACAAGGTCGCCGCCGTCCAGTTCGAGCCGACGCTCTACGAGAAGGAGCGCAACATCACCCGCCTCCTCGCCCTGGTGGAGACGGCCGCACAGGGCGGCGCGAAGCTGATCGTGACGCCCGAGATGGGGACGACCGGCTATTGCTGGTACGACCGCGCCGAAGTCGCCCCCTTCGTCGAGCCGGTGCCCGGCCCCACCACCGACCGCTTCGCGGTGCTGGCCCACGCCTATGACTGCTACATCGTCATCGGCATGCCCGAGGTCGATCCTGAAACGAACCTCTATCACAACACCGCGGTGCTGATCGGCCCCGACGGCGTGATCGGCCGCCACCGCAAGAGCCACTCCTACATCGCCGAGCCCAAATGGGCGGTGGCCGGCGACGAGCATGCGGTGTTCGAGACACCGATCGGCCGCATCGCCATGCTGGTCTGCATGGACATCCATTTCATCGAGACCGCCCGCCTCGATGCTCTGGGCGGGGCGGATGTGATCTGCCATATCAGCAACTGGCTGGCCGAGCGCTGCCCGGCGCCCTATTGGATCACCCGCGCCTTCGAGAACGGCTGCTATGTGATCGAGGCCAATCGCTGGGGGCTGGAGCGGACGGTCGAATTCTCGGGCGGCAGCTGCATCCTGGGGCCCGACGGCAGCATGGAAGCGGTGCTCGACTGCGGCGACGGCGTCGTCTACGGCACGGTCGACCTGGCCCGCGCCCGGGCGCGCAAGGTTCTGGGCGAGCCGGTCTTCACCCAGCGCCGGCCCGAGCTTTACGCCGAGCTGATGACCAACACCTTCCTGTGGAATCCGCTCGACTTCTTCCGCCTCTATGGCTACCGCGCCCTGCCCCAGGGCGGCGTGTTCGAGGTTGCGGCCGCACAGTTCACGCCGGGCAACGACACCGCCGCCAATCTGGAGCGGGCTGCCTGGCATGCGGCCGAGGCTTCGGCCAAGGACGCGGTGCTGCTGGTTCTGCCGGAATATGCGCTGACGGGCACCGCCCCCGCAAATGCCGTCACCCTCGACGGTCCGGAGGTGGCACGGCTGGTCAGCATCGCCATCCGGCACCGCCTCCATATCGTTGCCGGCCTGATCGAGGCGGAGGGCGAGGCCCGCTATTCGACCGCCGTACTGGTCGGCCCCGAGGGCATCGTCGGCCGCTACCGCAAGATCCACCTCACCACCGCCGAGGCCGGCTGGGCGACGGCCGGTGACGACTGGGCGGTGTTCGACCTGCCCTTCGGGCGGCTCGGCCTGCTGATCGGCCATGACCTCGCTTTCCCCGAGGCCGGCCGCGTCCTGGCACTGCGCGGGGTCGACGTGATCGCAGCACCGGCCGCCATCGCAGGGCGGATCTCCTTCGGCCATCCGGGCAGCAAGGTGGCGCAGAACCCGCCGATCCCGACCGGCGCCGATCCGCATCACTGGCTGCTGTTCCGGGTGCGGGCGGGTGAAAACAATGTCTGGCTGGTCGCCGCCAACCACATCGACGAGGCCAGGGGCTTTGCCGGCAAGAGCGGCATCTTCGGCCCCGACAGCTTCGCCTTCCCCCGCAGCGAGGCCTTCATCCCCGAGGGCGAGGGTCTGGTCACCGCCACCATCGACACCGGCACCCTGCCGGGCTCGCCCTATCCGACCAATGTCGTGCGCCGCAAGGATCTGGTCGCCATGCGCCAGGTCCATCACTACCTGCCGCTGGTCCGGCAGGACTGAAGATCGAGCCGCCGCCGGGCCTCTCCGGCGGCGGCATTCTTGCCTTACGAGCCGGGATAAACGCCCGTGAGGCAGATGCAGAAATTCAGGGCGAGCAGGGGGGAGCGGTTCTCGTGCGGCTGACCGCCGCCGGTCGTGCCGATCGCCCCGGCATCCAGGGTCACGGCCGCCGTCTGATCATAGGGCGCGAAGACATCGCCCGAGACCGGCGTGGCGATGACCGAGACATTGGCCGTGGGCGTGGTCTGGATCGTGGCCGTGGTCGAGGTATCGACCTGAAGGCCGTGCGTATGCGCCGGCAGCTGCGCCGTGGTCAGCGTGACCGAGACGGTGCCGGTCATGCTGCCGAGCGTCCGGTTGGTGAGGCCGGTCCCCTGCCCCGCCCCCATCGGCGCGGTCCCCTGCAGATTGGGAAGATAGAAAAACGTCCCGTCCGCCGGGCCGTAATAGCTCTTGATCACCGAGAACAGGGCCTTGTTCTGATCGATCAGCAGCCTGCCGCCATTGCAGAAGGCCCAGTCCTGCGGGGCATAGTCGAAGCTGTAGACCCGGATTTCTCCGGTGAAAGCATCTGCCATGGTGGTGCCTGCTCAGGATGTCGCCGCGGTGGCGATGCTGCCGGTGATGGCGATGATGTAGTTGATCGCGGTGGACGGCATCACGTTCGGATGCGCCTGACCGCCGCCGGTGCTGCCGATCGCCTGGGGCGCCAGGGCACCGGTGGTGCCGGGCTGAAGGGGTGTATCGGTATAAAGCCCGGTGAACCCCGACTGCGCGGGCGCTTCGGCCAGCATTGCACCGGCGGGCGCCGTAGCGTCAGCCGTGGTCGCCGCGACCTCGAAGCTGTGGCTGTGCGGCGGGATCTGCTGCGTGGTCAGGGGCACCGTCTCTTCCCCGAAGGTCTGGCCCAGACGGTAGTAACTGTCCACACCCGGCCCCTGGCCGATATGGACGGGGATCCGGCCCCGTAGATCCGGAAGATTGAAGGTCTTGATGCCGTCGCCACCGTATTTCGTGGTCAGCACGGTATAGAGTGCGGGATATTCGGTCATCGACATGGCCTGGCCGTTGCAGAATGCCCAGCCGGATGGCGCGACGTCGCCGGCGAAGAGCCGGATCTCGCCGAGATACTTGTACATGAGGCTCTCCCGATCGGCGTCAGCTGCGCTGCGGCCAGTTGCCGGTGGTCGCGATGCAATAGAAGAGCGCAAGGCCCGGCTGGCGGTTCTCATGCGTACCGGCGTCACCGACGGAGGTGACGGACCCGGCGGCAAGGGGAATGGTATCGCCGCCACCCGCGGCATAGACCGCAGGCTGCGTCGAGGCGAAGACCTCCCCCGACGGTGAGACCGAAGAGGCCGCGGTCGAGACTGCGACCAGCGGATGGTCGTGCGCCGGAATTTCAGAGGCGGCGAGCAGGACGCCCTCGACGCCGGCCGTCTGGGCGATCTTGTAGCTCACCCCCTGGACCGGCTGACTGGTGATGCAGACGGGCGTGCGGCCACGCAGATCCGGCAGCGCGAAATATGTCCGGCCGTCGCCGCCATAGCGATCGCCCAGAAGCGCAAAGAGATCCTGGTGCTGCTGGATCGACATCAGCTGGCCCTCGCAGGGGGCCCAGCCGGTCGGCGGTATGCCGCCGGCGAAAATGCGGATCTCTCCGATGAACGGGTCCATCCCCGTTCCTCCTTCATGCATGTCCCGGGCAGGCGGTACCGGCCCGGCAGGTTGGCATAGCCCGGGCATCGGACAGAGATGGACGGCCGGGTTGATGGATCCCGGCCATCATCGCCTGATCATGCTTTCAAGTCACTACATATGTGCAGAAGAATGAGATCTATTCTGCGCCAAAATGCACCACATCAAGAATTGATATTCAGAGCCGGGCCGTCATCTGCCGATCACGTCAGATCCGGCGACCACCAGCGAGGCATTGATGCCACCAAAGCCGAAGCTGTTGACCAGCACCGGCCGGCCGGGATCGATGTCCCGCGGTGCGCCAGCCACCACGTCGATACAGGCGGTGTCCTCGGACGGGGCCCGGAACCCCGCAACCGGCGGCAGACGGCCGCGTGACAGGGCGCCCAGCGCCGCCACTGTGCTGACCGGCCCGTTGGCGGCGAAGACATAGCCGGTGGCGCCCTTGACCGAGGTGACCGGCGGACGATGGCTGCCGGTCAGCTCCGCGATCGCCGCCGCCTCGATCGCATCGCCGGTGATCATGCCCGAGGCCTGGGCCATCACCGCGCCCAGATCGGTCGGATCGACGCCTGCATCCTCCAGCGCCAGGCGCATGCAGGCCAGGCCTTCGCGGTCGGGAATGCGGGTCAGGTCCGGCGCGCCGGAATTGGTGGCATAGCCCAGAATGCGGCCCAGCACCGCCCGGCCGTCACCGGCATCGGCCCGGTGCAGCAGCAGCATGGCGGCGGCCTCGCCGCAGATCATGCCGTCACGCGCACCATCGAACGGCCGCGCTGCCGGCCCCTCGCCCGCTCCCTCGCCAGCCCCTCCGCGCGAAAGCGCATGCATTGCCTCGAAGCCCGACCAGGTGATGGGGGTGGTGACGGCTTCCGATCCGCCGGCCAGCGCCCAGTCGATCCGCCCGGCCCGGAGTTCGGCAAGCGCATGGCCGATCGCCTGGGTGCCGCTGGCGCAGGCACCGGCCAGCGTCACCTGCGGCCCCTCGAAGCCGAGCCTGAGTGCGGTCATGCTCGCCGCCATGTTCGGGATCAGCGAGGGGATCAGGAAAGGCGTGGTCTTGCGCGGGCCCGCGCGTTCCTGCTTCAGCACCCCCTGCTCGATATGGGGCAGGCCACCCATGGCGACCCCCATGGCGATCAGCCCGCGGCCTTCGGGCAGGCGTGGCCGGCCGGTCACGGCCGGATCCGCACCGAGTGCGGCCATGGACGCATGGACCGCGAGCCGGACGAACAGGCTCATCCGCTCCAGCTCGTGCGAAAGATGATCGCGGGCAAAGCGCAGGGAGGGTTCCGGCACTTCGGCCGCGATCCGGCAGGCAAATCGGGCGGGATCGAACCGGGTGACGGGTGCTGCCGCCACCCGCCCCGCGGCCAGGGCGTCGTCGAGAACGTCCCGCCCCAGGCCGAAGGCGGTGACGCAGCCGATGCCGGTCACCGCGACGGCGCGGGTCCCGGCCGTGATACGGGCAGGATCGCCGGACGGCAGCGGGTCGTCTCCGGCGGCCGTCCGTCGCCAGGGCCAACGCATCGGCTTCATGGCTGAGGCTGCCTCCGTCAGGCCGCCGCGGCGCGCTGTTCACGGATATGGTCGACGAGCCCGCCCAGGGTGTCGATCCGATCCATCACCGCCTCGTCGAATTCGACCCCGAAACAATCCTCCAGATAGAGGATCATTTCGAACATCTTGAGCGAGTTGAGCCCGTCGATCGAGGTGGCGAGCTTGGAGTCGGGCGTGAGGTGGCTCACATCGGTTTCCAGATACTCGCCGATGCGGGTCACGACATCGTCGAACAGCGTATCGGTCATGGGGGATCTCCTCCTTCCGGCCGCCGGCTCCGCCGGTCGGCAGTTTTCGGGCGGGCCCGCAGGCAGCAGCTCAGCGCCGCTGCAGCACCGCCAGCGACACCACCGCCTTGGACACCCGCACCGGCGTGTCGTCCCTGACGGCGAAGACTTCGGATTCGCACACCACCAGCCGGCGCCCCGCCTGCAGCACCGTCGCCCGGCAGCGCAGCTCCGTGCCCAGCGCCGCCTTCAGCAGGCTGGTGGTGAAGCTGGTGGTCAGCACGAATTCATCGGCGGCGATGGTGGTGAAGGCCGCCGCCCCTGCGGTGTGGTCGGCGATGGTCATCTGCACGCCGGCATGGATCACGCCGTCATGCTGCATGTGCCGCGGATGGATGGTCACACGGCTTTCGACCAGCCCCGGCTCGACCACCACCGGCTCGATGCCGAGATCGGTGATGAAACCGGCCTGACCGAAGATGGCACGGGCGGCTTCGGCGAAAGCGGGGTTGCGGGGTTCGAACATCGGCGTCTCTCTCCGGCTTGGGAAAAGGCTCGTCTGCGGAGCCCTGGATGGGTCAGGGTGCGATCGCGGGCAGCAACCGCTCCGCCAGCTTGGAGAGCGACGGGCTCTGGGTCAATTCTATCGCAGGTGTCTTCACGCCCAGATCGTCCTCGATCAGGCAGCTGAGTTCGACGGCCATGAGCGAATCGAGCCCGAGTTCGGCCAGCGGCTGGCCGGTATCGAGCGTTTCGGCACTGGTGCCGAGCACGGTGGCGAGCCGTGCGGCCAGCGCCGCCTCGACCATGGCCTGGCGATCCTCGGCCGCGGCCTCGCGGATCCGGGCCAGGACCTGATCACCCTCTCCGCCGCCACCGCCGGTGCCACCGGCGCCTTCGGTCAGCGGCAGGTCGGCATAGCGCGGGTTGCGCGCCAGTTCCGGCATGTAGCGGGCCCAGACCGCCCAGTCGATGTCGATCACGCCCGAGGCGACCGCTCCCGCACCAAGCAGGGCTTCGAGCGAAGCCAGCGCATCCGGTGCCTGAACGGGGGTGAGGCCGTGGCGTTCGAAATGCCGGGCAATCTCATCATGGGCCGCGACATAGCCCACGCCCCCGATCGCCCCCCAGTCGACCGCCAGCGCCGGCAGCCCCTGCGCCCGGCGGCGTTCGGCCAGTGCCACCAGATACTGGTTGGCGGCGACGTAATTGGCCTGGCCGGGATTGCCGACCATCGCCGCGAAGGACGAGAACATCACGAACATCTCGACCGGGTCGTCGCGGGTCGCCAGATGCAGGTTGAGCGCGCCCTCGATCTTGGGCGCCGTCACCCGGTGCAGACGATCGCGATCGAGCTTCAGCACGAAATCGTCGTCCAGCACCATGGCCGCATGCAGCACGCCCCTGAGCGGCGGCAATTCGGCCCGGATCCGGCCGAGCATGGCCTCCACCGCCGCCCGGTCGGTGACGTCGCAGCGTTCCACCCGGACCCGGGTGCCGCCGGCGCGCAGCCGGTCGACCGCGGCCTGGGCCTCGGGCGTGGCGGCGCCGGACCGGCCGGCCAGCACCACCGTCCCTGCACCTTTGGCCACCAGCCATTCGGCGACGGCGAGGCCGAAGCCACCCAGACCGCCGGTCATCAGATAGGTGCCGTCGGATTTGAGCGGCAGCGGCTTCGGCAACGGCCGGGCGATGCGTGCCGCCTCGTCTTCCATGGCGAGCACGATCTTGCCGATATGGCGCGCCTGGGCCATGTGGCGGAAGGCCTGTTCGGCCCTGGACACCAGCCAGACCCGCCGCGGCAGCGGCTGAAGCCCGCCCTCGGCGAAGGCATCTGCCACCTCGCCCATCAGCCGTGCGGCCAGCTTCGGCCGCTCGCGGAACACCCGGTCGAGGTCGATGGCGAAATAGGAGAGGTTGTTGCGGAACGGCCGGAGACCGATGCGGGAATTGCCGTAGATGTCGGTCTTGCCGATTTCGAGGAAGCGGCCATAGGCCCTGAGCAGACCGAGCGATTTCGGGATCGCCTCGCCGGCCAGCGAGTTCAGCACCATGTCGACGCCTTCGCCATCGGTCGCCGCCATGATCTGGTCGGCGAAGTCGAGGCTGCGGCTGTCATAGACATGGGTGACGCCCAGGCTGCGGACGAAATCGCGCTTCTCGGGCGAGCCGGCCGTGGCATGGATCTCCAGCCCCGCCCGCTGCGCGACCTGGATTGCGGTCAGACCGACACCACCGGCGGCGGCATGGATCAGGATCCGCTCCCCGGCCTCGGCGCGGGCCAGATGATGCAGCGCATACCAGACCGTAACGAAGGTGATCGGGATGGTGGCGCCGCCCTCCAGCGGCACCCCGTCCGGCAGCTTCGCCACGAAGCCGCGGCCGACCACGGTGCGGCTGGCGAAGCCGGGGGCGATCGCCATCACCCGGTCGCCGGGCGCCAGATCATCCACCCCCGGCCCCACCCGCCGGATGGTGCCGGCGACCTCGTCGCCCAGCACCAGGGGCTCGTCGCCCTCGGTCGGGTAGATGCCCATCACCTTCATCACGTCGCGGAAATTGAGCCCGGTGAAGGCGACGTCGATCTCGACCTCCCCCGGCCCCGGCTCGCGCAGACGAGCCTCGGTCAGCATCAGATTGTCGAGCGCGCCGGTCTTGAGGGCATCGAGCCGGAAGGCGGTCCCCGCCGCCGCCGGCCTGGGGTCGAGCGCCCGGCGGCGGAGCCCGTCGAGCGTCTCGGCCCGGATGCGGGCGACATGGGTCCGCGCGCCGCGGAGCGCGATTTCGGTCTCGTCGCCGGCCCCCTCGGCGCAGATCCGGGCCAGCGCCTCGATCTCGTCGGTCATGTCGGGTGATGCGGCGGCCGGCAGGTCGACCATCACCGTGCCCAGTTCGGGATGCTCGTTGGTCAGCACCCGGGCAAAGCCCCAGGCCGGCGCCTGGGCGGCCTCGGGCGCCGGATCGTCGGGCCGCACCCGCCGGGCACCAGCGGTCGCCAGCACCAGCCGTGGCGGATTGCCGAAGCTCGGATCGGTCACTGCCTGGACCAGCTCCATCAGCACCGCGGCCCCCGTCGCCTCCACGTCCGTCATGTCGGCCGCTTCGGTCGGCCCGGCATCGAGCGACCAGAGATGCAGAATGCCGCCCACCTCGGGCAGATCCATCAGCGCCCGGTCGACCAGGCTGCGAATGTCCACCAGGCCGCGGATGTCGGCGACCTCGCCGGCCGTCACGGTCCTCACCGGATGGCCCCGCGCCTCAAGTGCTGCGGCAACGGCCGCACCGACGCCACGACCATCGGCCAGCACCAGCCAGCCGGGCTTCGCACGGGTGATGGTGCTGAGCCCGAGCAGGGCATCCAGCTCGTCGGTCCCGGCCACCGGCGCCTCGCCGGCGGTCAGGGCGGTCTCGGTGGTCGACCGCCGGGCCAGGATGACGCTGTGCACCGTGGCTCCGCCATCCTCGCGGTCGTCGAGCGCCGCCACCGCCGGGCAGCCGGCGCGCATGAGCGCCGCTTCCCAGGCCGGCAGGGTCATGCAGGCATGGTCGGGGCGGGTCCCGGCGTCGTCGAAGGCCCACCAGCCCTTGAGCATGCCGAAGACCAGATCGAACCAGGGCGGCGGCGCGGTCAGCTCAACCAGCGCCATCAACCCGCCCGGACGGAGCAGGCCGGCGGCATGGGCGATTGCGGTGTCGATCGCCCGGGTCGCATGAAGCGCGTCGGTCGCCACCACCAGGTCGAAGCTCGCCGGGGCGAAGCCCTGGGCCGCCGGCTCCTTCTCGATGTCGAGCAGGCGGTAGCGGACGAAATCGAAGGCGCGGAACTTCTGCTCGGCCTTGGTGGTGAAGGCGGTGGAGATATCGGTGAAGACATAATCGGTCCGGCTGGCCGGCAGCACCGGCAGCAGATGGGCGGCGGTGGCGCCGGTGCCGGCACCGATCTCCAGGATCCGCAGCGGCCGGTCGGCGGGCAGCCGGTCGACCAGGGCGCGGACCGCCTGTTCCAGAATGCGGTTATAGGTGCCGAAGCTCGGGCTGTCGCGATAGACCCGCTCGGCATCGGCCTGCGACCCGTCGGGGAAGATCAGATCCAGCGGATCCTGCGCCCCGGTCAGCACCCGGGCCAGCGCCTCGCCGCAGCGGCGGATCAGCACCATTTCAGGTGCCAGGCCGGGATGACGGCGGTCGATCTCGGCACCCGGCACCTCGGGTTCGGGCAGCGGACCCGTGGCCGTCTCGGTCCTGACCACCTGGGCCAGCCGCGCCAGCAGCCGATGATGGACGGGATCGACCCGCGCCGGATCGGGCGTATCGGCATCGATGCCCAGTTCGGCGAAGGCGCGGGCGGCATAGGCGGCCGTCAGCCGGTCGAGCAGCGGCTGCGCCTCGGCATAATAGCCGGCGCGGTCGAGCTTGCGGATCAGCGGCAGCACCATCGGCCGGGTCTCGGCCACAAGATCGGCCGGATCTGGCAGATCCGCCGCCACCACACCCGCCGCCTGCTCCACCCAATGTTCGGCAAAGAGCCTGCGATCGATCTCGCGGCCGGCACCGCGGCCGCCTTCGGCCTGATCCAGCGCCATGCACGAGAAGCCCTGCACCTCGGCCAGCACCCGGCCTGCGGCATCGGTCAGGCGGATATCGGCATCCAGCTGCTTGGAATTGAGCGTCAGCAGCCGGGCATGGGCATGAAGTTCGGCACCGTCATCGATCCGCCCCGACAGCCTGAGCCGCTCCACCGCCACCGGCAGATAGGCACCGGCGGCCGCGCTGCGGCTGTCGATCGCGCCAAGCACCGCCTGGAAACAGGCATCCAGCAGCGAGGGATGGAAGAGATAGCCGCCGGCGGCATCCGGCGCGCCATCGCCCGCCCGTGCCGCGGCCGGCAGGGCCAGCCGGGCCAGCGCCTCGGCCGGCCCCCGCGACAGGGCCGCGATACCCTGGAAGGCCGGGCCGTAATTCAGCCCGCGCGCCGCGAAGGCGCCATAGCCACGATCGGCCACCGCCTCGGTGCAGCGCCCGGCCGCGGCCTCCAGATCCACCGCCTGGGCCGGCAGCGCGCCCTGGGGCTTCAGCGTCATCGCGGCATGCAGCGTCCACGGCGCCTCGTCCTCGCCGAGCGGCCGGGAGAGCACCCGGGCGCCGCCGCTCGCGGGATCGAGCGCCACCTGCAGCTTCACCGCGCGGTCGGCGCCCAGGATCAGGGCCTTCAGAAAGCGCACATCCTCGACCGCGGCCGGGACGGCGCCCATGGCCACCGTCCAGGCGGCGAGCGCCGCCTCAATGAAACCGGCGCCGGGGAACAGAACCGAGCCGCCGACGGCATGGTCGGCCAGATAGGGCAGCCGTTCCAGATCGATGCGGATCTCGTAGAGCGGCAGACCGGCCGCAATCCGCCGGCCGATGAAGGGATGGGCCGGCATACCGGCGCGGCCGTCCAGGCTTTCCGCTGCCTCCTGCCAGTAGCGCTTGTCCTGCCAGGGATAGGCGGGCAGCCGGACCGGCCGCAGCCGGCCGGCGCCCGAAACCGCCTGCCAGTCGACCTGGTGGCCGGCCGCATAAAGCTGGCCCAGATTGCCGAGCAGCACCGCACGCTCTTCCGTCTGACGGCGAAGCGAATGCGCCGTCATGACCCGCTCGCCCAGCTCGCCCGCGGTATCGTCGATCGAGGACGAGATGACCGGATGCGGTCCCACCTCCAGGAAGGTTCGATGGCCGTCGCGGATCAGGCTGCGGATCGCGTCGGCGAAGCGTACCGGCTGGCGGACATTGCGCCACCAATAGGCGGCGTCATAGGGCAGATCCTCCGCCAGATCGCCGGTGACGGTGGAATAGAGCGGCAGGTCCGCCGCAGCCGGACGGATTGCGGCGAGCGAGGCTTCCAGATCCTCGCGCAGCGGATCCATGTGGTGGCTGTGGAAGGGCACGGCCACGGTCAGGAAACGGTTGAACCGACCCTCTGCGGCAAGACCCGCCGCGATGGCCTCCAGCGGTTCGGCATCGCCCGCGAGCGTCAGGATGCCGGGGCCGTTCATGGCCGCGATCGACACCCGGTCGGCCACGGGCGCGATCCGCTCCAGCGCCTCGGCCTCGGTCAGGGCCGCCGCCAGCATGCGGCCCTTGCCGCTGGCCCGCTGCTGCACGCGTGAGCGGTGATAGATCACGGTGCAGGCGGTCGCGAGGTCCAGCTGGCCGGCGACATGGGCGGCGGCCGCCTCGCCGGTCGAATGGCCGACGATGGCCGCGGGCCGGATGCCCCAATGGCTCCAGAGCCGGGCGAGGCCGACCTGAAGAGCGAAGTTCGACGGCTGCGAGATATAGGTCTCGGCCATCAGGCTCTGCGCCTCGTCGCGGCACATCTCGTCCATCAGCGACCAGGGCGCGCCGGCCGCACGCAGATGGGCATCGCATTCCTCGATCGCGGCCCGGAACAGGGGTTCGCGCTCGATCAGCTGGCGGCCCATCGCCCACCATTGCGGGCCCATGCCCGAGAAGACATAGACCGGGTTGCCGGGCGCGGAACGGGCCCGACCGCGGCCGGCGATGATGCCGGGGCCGGCCGTGCCGGCGGCGGCATCGCGCAGCCGTTCCGCCGCCTCGGCATGATCGGCCGCCACGACCGCCAGCCGGTGATCGTGCTGGCTGCGCCGGGTGCCCGCCCAGGCGGCGACCTCGGCGAGGGGCCGGTGCGCAGCCGCCTGGTCGCCATCGGTCAGCGCCTCCGCCAGACGGCGGGCGGCCTCGGCCAGCGCCTCGGCGCTGCGGGCCGAGACCGGGATCAGGACGGGTGCGCCGGTCCTGCCGGCATCGGGGGCGATGCCAGGCGCCCCCTCGTCCGACAGGGCCGGGCGCACGGCTTCGGCGGGTGCCGCTTCCAGCACCGCATGGGCGTTGGTGCCGCCGAATCCAAAGGAATTGACGCCCGCGCGGGGCGGATGGCCGTTATCCGGCCAGGGCCGGTCGCTGCTCGCGACCTCGAGCTTCAGCCCGTCGAAATCGATCTCGGGGTTGGGGCTCTCGAAATTCAGGTTCGATGGCACATGCCGGTGATGAATGGCGAGCGTCGCCTTGATCAGCCCGGCAATGCCCGCCGCCGCCTCCAGATGGCCGATATTGGTCTTCACCGACCCGACCAGGCAGCGATCGCCATCCGGCCGGCCCTGTGACAGCACGCGGCCGAGCGCGCGGGCCTCGATCGGGTCGCCGACCGGCGTGCCGGTGCCATGGGCTTCCATGTATTGCAGCGTGCCGGGCACGATGCCGGCCCGGGCATAGGCGGTCTCCAGCATGCGCGCCTGGGCATCCTCGCCCGGCACGGTCATGCCGTTGGTATGGCCGTCCTGGTTGACGACCGTGGCCTTGATCACGCCATAGACCGGATCACCGTCGGCAAGCGCGGCCGAAAGCGGCTTCAGCACGACGATGCCGGCGCCCTCGCCGCGGGTATAGCCGTTGGCGCGGGCATCGAAGGTCTTGCAGCGGCCATCCGGCGCCAGCATCGAGGCGCGGCTGAAGCCGATGGTCGGCTCCGGCTTCAGGATCGCATTGACCCCGCCCACGATCGCCGCCCGGCTTTCGCCTGATCGCAGCGACTGACAGGCGAGGTGGAGGGCCACCAGAGACGAGGAACAGGCGGTGTCGACCGCAACGCTCGGCCCCTTGAGGTTCAAAAGATACGAGATGCGGTTGGCGGCGATCGAAAGCGCGAGGCCGGTATTGGTGTGGCCGGAAATCAGCTCGCGATTGGCCATGCCGTGCTGGATTTCGGCATAGTCATAGGCCGCGATGCCGATGAACACGCCGACATCCGTGCCGTCGATGTCTTCAAGCTTCAGCCCGGCATCGTCGATGGCGTCGACGGCCGATTCGAGCAGCAGGCGCTGCTGGGGGTCCATCAGCTGCGCCTCGCGCGGCGAGATGCCGAAGAAGCCCGGGTCGAAGCGGTCGATGCCGTCCAGGAAACCGCCCATCCGTGTGCCGACGGTGCCGGGACGGGAGGCCGGATCAGGATGGTGGAACAGGGCCGCGTTCCAGCGATCGGAGGGCACCTCGCGGATGGCATCCACCCGGTTGCGGAGCAGCGACCAGAAGGCCGCCGGGCTGGAGGCGCCGCCCGGCAGACGGCAGCCGATGCCGATGATGGCGACCGGCTCGGCCACGGAGGAAACCACGGCGGCGGCCTCTGCGGCGGCCATATCCTTGGGCGCATTCATCCGGTGATCCTCCCTGGGGCGGGTGTCGTCTTGTTTTTTGAGGCCGCGGCCTGACGGTCCGCCAGGCGCGCGGCCACGATCTCGCGGCAGCGGAAGCGCTGAACCTTGCCGCTGGGGGTGCGCGGCACCAGGCCGGCGGCGATCCAATGCGTGCCGATGCCGGTCAGGCCGAAAGCCTCCGCCAGGGCATCGCGGATGCGCTGGGCGATGGCGGGGCGCGCCTCCTCGGGGCCGAGGCGGGTGTCGAGCAGCAGATGCAGGGTTTCGGTGCCGATGGTCTCGTCGGTAAGACCCACGGCAATGACCGCGGGCGTGATCGCGGCATCGGCCGCGGCTTCGGCCACATCTTCGATCTGGGCGGGGGTGAAATTGCGCCCGCCCAGGATCAGCAGATCCTTGGCCCGGCCGGTGACATGCAGCCGACCATCGGCCAGATAGCCCAGATCGCCGGTGCGCAGCCAGCCGTCGGGCCGGGTCAACCGGGCGCTTTCGGCCGGATCCTGCCAATAGCCACCGACGGTCGCGGGGCTGGCGACCTCGATCTCGCCGACCCGGCGTTCGGGCAGTTCGGTGCCGTCGGGCGCGGTGATACGGATCGCGGCCCCCGGCACTGCCGGCCCAAGGGTGACGGCATGAAGCCGGCGCCCGGCCTCGTCTCCGGCCGGTGCGGCCACCCCTTCGGCCGCCAGCCGGTCGGCATCGACCGGGTCGGTCACACAGCCGCCCACCGGCGGGATCGCCACTGCCAGCGTTGCCTCGGCCAGGCCATAGACCGGGCGCAGGGTCTCGGGCGCGAAACCGTGGCTGCCGAAGGCGGCGCTGAAATCCTGCAGGGTGCGGGCATGAACCGGTTCCGCCCCGCACAGCGCCACCCGCCAGGCCGAGAGGTCCAGCCCGCGCGGCGGGCGCAGCCGGGCCAGGCGCGCGCACATCTGAAAGGCGCTGTTGGGCGCCGGCGACAGCGTGCCCTTGTGCCGCGACATCCAGGCCGGCCAGTTCATCGGGTTGCGGACGAATTCGCCGGTATCGGCCAGCACCATCGGCACGCCCCAGCGGAGCGCATAATTGAGCCCGACCAGCCCCATATCGTGGGAGAGCGGCAGCCACGAGACCAGAACATCGCCGCCCACACCCTCGGGCCCCGGGCAGATCGCCGCCGCGATCTGGGCGAGATTGGCCGAGAGCCGGTCGTGATGCACCACCGCGAGCTTGGGTGCGCCGGTCGATCCCGATGTCTGCTGAAGATGCGAAATGCCGCGGGGATCGGCGGTCATCGCCGGCAGGGCTGCGCGCACCCCCGCCGCCAGCAACCGGTCGGCCGCGGCAACCGCCAGACCGGGGGCCTGCGTGTCCAGGCCGTCGAGCGCCCCGGCCGGTTCCGCCTCGGCGATCAGCAGCCGGGCCCCCGCCCTACGGGCAATGTCGGCCAGATGGGCGCGGGCGGGATCCGGCACCGGCACGGCGGGCGGCGCCACCACCACCGGCAGGGCACCGATCGCACCGGCGCCCAGATGCAGCGCCAGGAACAGCCGCGAGGCCGGCAGCGCCAGCACGATCCGATCGCCGGCGGCGATGCCGGCCGCCGCCAGAGCCCGGGCGCCGGCGGCGGCGAGCGTCGCAAGATCGCCCCGGGTCAGCACCGCCTCGGCACCGCCGCGTTCGATCACGCGCAGGGCGAAGCCATGGGGCGCGGTCTCGGCCCCACGGGCCACCGCCTCCCAGGTGGTGGCCGCGGGCAACGCGTCATGGAAGCTGCGGAAATGCGGGTCCGCAGGAGAGGTCGCCATGGTCATCTCGGGCACGCCTCCGCGGCTCAGCGGGCATAAGCCTTGGCGAAGGCCGGCTCGGCCCCGCGGGCCGACCGGGCCAGCCAGTCACGGGTGGCACCGTGCCGGGCCTCGAAATCTCCCAGCAGCAGATCCTCTTTCAGCGTGCCCTCGCGGGTGTAGTAGGGCGTCTCCAGTTTCTCCAGGAAGCCGATATGGCGTTCCATGCCGCCGCGGCTCTGGGCGACGCTGCGCTGATAGGATTTCAGCCGCATCCGCCGCTGCGGCCGGGTCTCGACCTCGAATGCGCGTTCGAAGAACACGTCGTAGCTGTCCAGGATCGACCGCTGCAGGTCGGACGGCCGCATATGGCGCGGGAAGATGCCGACAAAGGAATAGTGCTGATAGGTCGGGACCTCCATGATGATCCGGTGGTCCTCGATGTCCTGGCGCGCGCCGAACAGCAGGTTCTGGAAGGGATATTCGGCCAGGCACACGAAGGTCGGATGCACGATCCGGGCATCCGCGCACCAGCGGGCGGTGCGGCGGATGGCGCCCTGATCCTGGGCTTCCAGCCCGAAGATGATCGCCGAATGGATGTAGACGTCGTTCTCGGCGAAGCGCCAGAGACGCTCGGTCTGCTCGCTGGCATCGACCTTCTTGTTGAAGGCGCGCAGCACGCCCGGATCTTCGGATTCCACGCCCAGGCAATACTCGTCGAAGCCCGAGGCCTTCATCTCCAGCACCAGATCCATGTCGTCGGCATGGTTGATCCGGCTCATCGAGATGAATTTATAGGGCCGGTCGCGCACCGCCTGGGCCACCTGCTGGCAGAAATCGCGCCGGGTGGTGAAGTTGAGATCGGTGACATAGAACCGGGTGCAGCCGGTCTGGGCATGGATGCCGTCCAGCTCGGCCACGATATCGGGCACGGTCTTGGTCCGGAACCGCCGGCCCAGCAGGCGGATGGCGTAGCAGAACGAGCAGTCGAAGGGGCAGCCGCGCGACATCGACACCGTCGCCCAGTGCAGCCGCGGCGCCCGCGCCAGCAGTTCCGGGCGGATGGCGGTGGAGACCTTCTCGAACCGCTTTACGTCGGAAATGGCGAGCCGGCCGCCGTCGCCGATCCAGGCGATGTTCGGAATGTCGTCGATCGGGCCGCCGACGCCGCCCACGGCACGGCGGGCGATCAACTCCAGCGTCGGCAGTTCGCCCTCGCCGATCACGGCCACATCGGCATATTTCAGCGCCTCGTGCGGGGCAAAAGCCGCATGCGGCCCGCCCATGATCATGAGCGAGTCCTTGCGCCGCCGCCGGGCGATCGTCTCAAGGGTCGGGATGTTGGACCAGAAATGGGTGGCGAGCGCCGAGACCAGAATGACGTCGTAGCTCTCCAGCGGAAAATCGGCCGGGTTCTCCCCCCAGAACATCTGGCACATGTCCAGCTGCGCCTCGGGGAGCTGATCGGCGACGAAGGAGGCGACGTAATAGATGCCGTCATTGTAGGTGGTGGCGAGCGTCGACACATCCGGATAGTCGGGATGGAAGCCGAGCTGAATGGCCAGGATCTTGAGCGCGCTCATCGGACGGTCCCTCGGACAGGCCCCCCGTCGCCGCCCGCCCTTGCGGCGGGCGGGCGGCAGACGGATGGTACCGGGCGTTTCGGCAGCAGGCGGAACAGGTGGTCCGGGCGCCGGTCAGCGCTCGGGGGCCGCGAAGGCGCCGGCGGCCATGCCGCCGCCCAGCCGCGACGGCCGGCTGCCGATCGGCAGCTGCCCGCGCTTGGCCGCCATTTCGCGGCGCAGCTTTTCCTTCATGTCCTGCTTGATCTTCTGCGCCACGACGCCGGGGTCGTTCACCTTGCGCTGGGCCCAGGCCATCAGGTCGCGGGCCTCTGACGGCGACATCTTCGGGTGCTTCCAGACCAGGTTGTAGAGGTCGAATTTCGACAGGTCCGGCTCGTTCACCAGATGCTCCATCTGCTTCCACAGCTTGGTGCCGTGGAAGGGCGTGAGCAGGGTCAGCTGGCAGGCGAACAGCCCCTCATCGGCCAGCTGGGTGATGTCGTATTCCATGTCTTCGATGCTGTCGTCCTGGAAGCCGACCATGAAGGTGCCGAGGGCACGGCGGCCGTTCTTGATCAGCTCGCGGACGGTGGCGCGGACGTTGTAGACGTCGTCGCGCTTCTGCACGTCGGCGATATTCTTGTCGCGATAGCTTTCGATGCCGATGATCGCACCATCCATGCAGCGATCGGTGAGTTCCGAAATCCGGCCGCGCAGCAGATCGGCACGCGTCAGGCAGATCCAGCCGAGGCCACGCTTGGCCAGCCCGTCGACCACCCGCTCGGCGATGTCGTTCTTCAGGAAGAACGACTCGTCGTAGATGATGACATGGGCGACGCTGTTCTCCTTATAGGTGTCGAGCGCGTACTCCATGTCCTCCATGAAGATCGCGTCTTCCTTCGGATTGAACACCGGCGTCGAACAGAAGGTGCAGCCGATGTTGCAGCCGCGCTTGCTGTAGAGATAGCCGACCTTCGAACTCACGCCGCGGAAGCCCGACTCGCCCATCATCGGCGGATGGGTGACGTGCTCCAGCGGCCGCCCGTAGACGTACTGATGCAGCACGTATTCGCCCGGCCCCTTGATCAGCCGGTCGAAATGCGGCTGGATTCCGGGCGTGATCGCGCCGTAATTGCCGCCCCAGACCTCTTTCACCCCGTATTCACGGGCGAGTTTCGCCATCTGGATCGCGACCGGCACAGACCAGGTGTAGAAGCTGATGCCCACCATGTCCCACTTCTCGGAGCCGAGCGCCTTTTCGTATTCGGCCCAGGTGGGATATTCCAGAACCTCGACATCCGGCACGTTGGCCTTCAGGAAGTTCAGACCGGTGGGGGGACAGGTCACCGACAGGCGGTCGGCGAGGTCGTTGGCGCAGGTCCAGGCCATGTAAGTATCGGTGCGATCGTACCAGTTGCCGCCGATACCGTTCATCTCCACCAGCGCCTCCTTGGGCGCCGTGGTGAGAAGTACCCGTTTCATGGAACATCCTCCCTGGCGGATCTCCGGGCGGGGGCCGGTCGAACCATCTCGGGCGCCTCATGCGTCAGAGCACGGTTCGGGGGGATACGTCCAGCTCCCTCACGGGGCTGCTGGAAGCTGGCACCTCGCTACCATCCGTCTCGTTCTGCAGCACTTCTTATCCATATACGATAGTCGAACGACCACCCTAACGCATCATGATTCTATAATAATCGCGGAACGGTTTAGTAACACCGTTACGGCATCCGAGTGTATGCAGTCATACTCCGCATGGCGGACGCGGGTTGCCGCAGCATGTCCCGTCCCGCGGCGCCGGGCTAAGCTCTGGCAGGCGCATCGCTGAAAATCATCATGACCAGCCGGCCAGCAGCGCCGGCCCGGCTGGTGGAGGAACCCCATGTCTGAACTGCTTGAACGCATTGAAAACGGCGTCGCCTGGCTGACGCTCAACCGGCCGGAACGGCGCAATGCCATGTCGCGGCCGATGCTGGCCGCGCTGGTCTCGGCCCTCACCCGGCTTGCCGCCGACGATGATGTGCGGGTGGTGGTGCTGACGGGTGCCGGCGGTGCCTTCTGCGCCGGGGGCGACGTCAAGCGCATGGCGGAAACCGCCGAGGCCGAAGCCGCGAAGTCGAGCGAACGCCGGGCGACGGAACTGCGCCAGGTGATGGAAGCCTCGCGCTGGCTGCACGAGATGGGCAAGCCGACCATCGCCGCCCTGCCCGGGCCCGCGGCCGGTGCCGGCCTGTCGCTGGCATTGGCCTGCGACATGCGCATCGCCGCCCGCACCGCCGTGATGACCACCGCCTTCGCCAAGGTGGCCCTGTCGGGTGATTTTGGTGGCAGCTGGTTCCTGACCCAATTGGTCGGCCCCGCCAAGGCGCGGGAGCTTTACTTCACCGCCGAACTGCTCGACATGGCCGCGGCCGAGAAGCTGGGCCTGGTCAACCGCGTGGTCAACGCCGAGGCCCTGGAGGCCGAGACCCGCATGATCGCCGAAACGCTTGCCCGCGGGCCGGCGCTGACCTATGCCGCCATCAAGCGCAATATGAACCTGGCACAGACCGGCACACTGTCGGAGGTGATGGATCTGGAAGCGATCCAACACACCCGCTGTTCGGAAAGCGCCGACCACCGCGAGGCGGCGCAGGCCTTCGTCGAGAAGCGCGCGCCCCGCTTCATCGGCCGCTGACGTCAGGCCGGGCGCGCGTCGTCGATCACCAGACGCGCCGCCGCATCCAGATCCGGCGCCCAGAGATCGGGTGCCGGATCGGACGACCGCGCCGCCGCCTCGTCCCCGATCAGCACGGCCATGGCCCCCACCGCCCGGGCAAGGCCCATATCCGACGGCTTGTCACCGAAGACCACCGCCCGGGTCGGATCGAACCCCAGCCGTGCCGCCGCACGCCGCACCATGCCGGGCGACGGCTTGCGACAGTCGCAGCCCTCGTCGGGCCCGTGGGGGCAGATCTCGATCGCATCGAAGCGGATGCCGTGCGGTGCCAGAAGCTGGCACATCCGATCGTGGATCGCCTCCAGCGCCTCGGGCCGGATCAGGCCGCGGGCGATGCCCGACTGATTGGTCACCACCACCAGGCCGAAACCGGCGGCGACAAGCCGCTTCAGGCCCGCCAGCGCCCCGGGCAGCAGCTCGAACCCGGCCGGATCGGCCAGATAGCCGGTGTCGAGATTGATGGTGCCGTCACGGTCGAGCAGGGCATAGCGGCGGGGCTGGATTTCCGGCATCTGGAGGCGTCTCCGGCGGCGTGATCGGAAGGTGTTGCCGCAAACGGCAGGGCGCGCGTATGGTGAGGCGGTCCGCGCCCTTCCGCAAGGGTCGCGGGCGATACGTTCTCGGGGCGGGGTGGAAGTCCCCACCGGCGGTAGGCAAACGGGCCCGAGGCCCGTTTGCGAGCCCGCGAGCGCCCGCCAGAGGTTCAAGGGCCGGTCGGCCGGAACCGATGGCGGGGTCAGCAGATCCGGTGCGATGCCGGAGCCGACGGTTACAGTCCGGATGGAAGAGAACGGAGAGGCGCGTCCCCGGCGGGACGGGCGGCGGCGCGCTTGCGTGCCCGGGCCGCCCGTGCGGCCAAGGGGGCGTTTCCCCGTGCGCCCTGATTCTGGCAAACCGGTATCCCGATGAGGACCGCCATGAATCAGATCAGTCAGACGACCCCCACCACGATCCACCAGGACGGCGAGGTCACGCCGCGTTTCGCCGTGTTGCGTGCGCGCTGGCATGCCGATCTGGTCGACCGCGCCGTCGACGGCTTTGCGGCCCGCATGGCCGAACGCGGCATTCCCGCCGACGCCATCGACGTGATCGACCTGCCCGGCGCCTTCGAAATCCCGCTGGAGGCCAAGCGCATCGCGGAAGCCGGCCGGCATGTGGCCGTCATCGCGGTGGGCTTCGTGGTCGACGGCGGCATCTACCGCCACGACTTCGTCGCCCGTGCGGTGATCGAGGGGCTGATGCGCGTCCAGCTCGACACCGGCATGCCGGTGTTTTCGGTGGTGCTGACACCGCACCACTTCCACGAGCATGATGTCCATCAGGCCTTCTTCACCGGCCATATGACCACCAAGGGGCACGAGGCCGCCGAGGCCTGCCTTGCCACCCCGGCCGTGCGCGACCGGCTGGGCGACCATGCCACCCGGCCAGACGCCACCAGGCCAGACGCCACCAGGGCCGACGCCGCCTGACCTGCCGGCCCGCCCCGGAGACGGGGCGGGCCCCATCGAGCCATTGCGGAGATCCCATGCGCCACATGCCACACCTCCTGCGCCAGATCGTGCTGGCCGCAGGTGTCGCCACCACCCTCTTCGCCCTGCCGGCCGAAGGTCAGGCCGCCGATCCGGTCTGCTGGGTGGATGTGGACCGCACCAACGCGCTCGCCACGCGCGGCGCCGCGCAGGATGGCGATTTCGCCGCGGCGGTCCGCAAGCTTCTGGCGCGGACCTGCAAGGCCGGCAATCCCCTGCGCGGTTATGTTCCCTATGCCGCCAATGCCCCGGCCGGGGCCGCCAAGGCCGACCGGACCTACGCCGCCTATCCCGACTGGACGGCGGCGGGCAATATCGCGGCCGCAGCCTGCGACATCGACGCGACCATCGCCTTCACCCCCGAAGTGCCGGGCTTCGTCTGCCGCTTCGTCGGTGAGTAGGGGGCAGGAGGAAGAGCAGGGTTCAGACCGGACGGGCCGGCAGGCGCCAGCCGGCCACGACCGCCGCCAGCAGGGCCGCCAGCGCCAGACCGAAGGGCAGCGCCGCCCCCACGACGTACAGCCCGCCCACGGCCGATCCCGCGGCATAGCCTGCGGTCTGGGCTGAATTCAGCAGGCCGGCGCGGGTGCCGCGCAGGCGGGGATCGGCGGTGACGCGGGCGAAGAGCATCGCCACCACCACCGCCATCCCGGCGCCGGTCAGCATCGCGGACGCGACGAAGGCCCACCACGCCCCGCCCCACCAGCCGAGCGCGATCGACAGCGGCAGCAGCACCAGGCCGGCCGCCCAGGCGCGCGCCGCCAGCGCCGGACGGGGCCCAAGCCGCGGCAGGACGAGGGTCTGGACCCCCAGCATCACCACGGCCGCCGCCGCCATGACGATCGCCACCAGCTGCGAGGCCGCGGGCGCCGCCATGTCGAGCCGGGCCATGGCATGCAGGCCGAACACGAACTGCATCATGCCCATGGCGAAAGTGCCGATGCCGACCACCAGAAAAGGCCGCATCATGCCCTCGGTCGCCCGGGGCGGGCGCCCGGCTGCGACGGCCGGACCGCCACGCCCGGCCGCCGCGGCGGCGCCGCCCAGCCCCACCACGACCAGCACGGCCGAGGCGGCACCGATCGCCGACAGCCCCCAGAGCGGCGCCACCGGCCCGACCATCAGCAGGGCCAGCGCCACCGCCGGCCCGGCCAGGCGGCCGACGCTCAACCCCGCGGCCAGGGCGCCGGCTGCCGCCAGGCGCCGCTCGGGCCCCGCCAGATCCACCGCCCAGGCCTGCCCGACCGGATAGATGGCCGAGCCCGCCACGCCGAAGATCAGCCGCGAGACGATCATCACCCCAAGGCCGGTCCCATGGCTGATGCGTCCTGCGGCGAGAAGATCGGCGGCGCCCGCGAACAGGGCATGGGCCAGGGCGGCCCCGACCAGCCCCGCCAGCAGCACGGGTCTGCGGCCGAACCGGTCGCTCAGCCGCCCCCAGAGCGGTGCTCCGACCATGAAAGGCAGCACGCCCAGGGCCACCAGAAGGCCGAGTGTGGCGGCATCGATGCCGGTGGCGGCGATCAGCCCGGGCACGATGGCGACCTGGATGGCCTGCCCTGCCCCGATCACCGCCACCGCAGCCCCCAGCAGCCGCAGGGCATGGCGTGGAACGGCACCGGCAGGCGGTGCAGCGACAGCGGGCGTGGAACCGGCGGAGGATGACCCCGGCATGGACGATACCTTCATCACCTGGGGATGACATTCAACCCATGATGAAAGGAATGCTGAACGCTTTGCGCCTGCCGCGCAATGCCCCTCATACACGACGCACGTTCCCTGTTGATGGATGAAAAGTATCCGATCCTGGAAAACAACTGGCGTGCTGCACCGCAACAGGCTAGCGTGCCGGTCACGCGCCTCCACCCAAGAAGAGGCGCCGGCCATGATCGCCAGAGGAGACCGCCGCTACCATGTCCTCGCCCTCCCTCGCCGCTGCATCGAACCCCGCCGTCGACATCGTCCGGGATCGCGCCGATCTGCGCGGCCGGGTGCTGCGCTGGCGCGCCCAGGGTGCACGCATAGCCCTGGTGCCCACCATGGGCGCCCTGCATGACGGCCATCTGAGCCTGATCGACATCGCGCGCGCCCGGGCCGACCGGGTGGTGGTCAGCATCTTCGTCAACCCCACGCAGTTCGCACCCGGAGAGGATTTCGACCGCTACCCGCGCGACGAGGCCGGTGATCTGGCCCGGCTGGCGGAACGGGGTGTCGATCTTGCCTGGATGCCGGCGGTCGGCGACATGTACCGCCCCGATGCCGCCACCACCGTGCATGTCGACCGGCTGACCGAGGGGCTGTGCGGCCCCTGGCGCCCCGGCCATTTCGACGGCATGGCGACGGTGGTCGCCAAGCTGCTGATCGGCTGCGGGCCGGATGTGGCCGTGTTCGGCGAGAAGGACTGGCAGCAATTGCAGGTGATCCGGCGCATGGTGACGGATCTCGACATCCCGGTGGAGATCGTGGGCGCCCCCACCAGCCGCGAGCCATCGGGCCTCGCCCGGTCGTCGCGCAATGTCTATCTCGACGCCCGCGAGCGCCCGGCCGCCGAGGCACTGAACGGCGTGCTGCACGAAACCGCCGCGGCCATCCTGGCCGCCGCCGCCGATGAAGGTGATGCGGTCGCAGGCGCCCTCACCCGCGGCCGCGCACGGCTCACCGATCTCGGTTATGGCCGGGTCGAATATCTGGATCTGGTCGATGCCGAAACCCTGGCGCCGCTGGACCGGGCGCCGGTGCCGGGCCGGCCGGCCCGGCTGCTGGTCGCGGCGCGGCTGGGCAGCACCCGGCTGATCGACAACATTCCGGTCGAGACCCGGACAACGGCGTGACCGATCCGTGTCCCGGCTTGGCTGACCTGTCGGGCGCCCCACCTGACAGGTCATGCGCCCTGCACGCCTGATCCTGACCGTCCTGATCCTCGGCCTCGCCGGTGCCGGCCTCGCTCTGGCTGCCGGGCTGGTGCGGCTGCCGGATCGCTGGAACCCCTTCGCCCCGCCGGTCATCGCCGACGCCCCGAACCTGCTGACCGACTGGAAGATCGCCCGGCTGAAGGACGCGCCCGACCAGTGCCTGACGGTGCTTGAGACCGGGTCGCTGGCCTTCACGCCGGTGCCCGACCGGCAGACGGCAGAAAGCTGCGGCTTCCGGAACGCCGTCCGGGTCGGTGGTGCCGAAGATCTGCGCTTCTCGTCGGGCTTTACCGCCAGCTGTCCGCTGATGGTCGCCTGGTCGATCTTCGAGCGCCACATTCTGCAACCCGCCGCCCGTCGCCATTTCGCAAGCCCGGTTGCGCGGGTCGAACATCTGGGTACCTATGCCTGCCGCCCGGTGCGCGGCGGCAGCACCCCCAGCCAGCATGCCACCGCCAATGCGATCGACATCGCCGGCCTGGTGCTCGCCGACGGAACCCGCATCACCCTGGCGCGCGACTGGTCGGGCGACGACGCCCGCAAGCGCGCCTTCCTGCGCGAGCTGCGTGACGGCGCCTGCGAGGTGTTTCGCGGCGTGCTCGGCCCCGACTACAACGCGGCCCATCGCGACCATTTCCATCTGGACATGGGGCGCTGGAGCATCTGCCGCTGACCGGCGCTCAGCTGTCGCCGTCGCCCTTGCCGGTTGCCGCCATCACCCGCGCCAGAAGCGGCCGGTCTTCGGCCCGGGCCAGCGCCATCATGATGGTCGAGAAATCATCGGCATGGCGCGGCCCCGCCGCGCGGATCGCGGCCGAAATCACCGCCTCCTGACAGGCAAAGGCGGCCCGCTCCATCCGGATGCCCGCCTCGGTGAGATAGAGCCGCCGCCGCCGCCGGTCGCCGCGATCGGTTTCCTGGTGCAACAGCCCGTCATCGAGCAGCCGGTTCAGCACCCGGGCCACGCCCTGCGCCGTGATCCCCAGGATGTCGAGCAGCTCCCCCACCGTGATCCCCGGCAACCGGGCCGCGAAATACATCACCCGGTAATGGGCGCGGCCAAGCCCGTGCTCGCGCAGGAAGCTGTCGGCATCGCCGGTGAAGCCGCGATGGGCGAAGAAAAACAGCTGCGCGACCCGATGGGCGGCGGCGGTCGCATCCGCCAGATCGCCGAGCGGCGCGCGCTTCGGCAGCTCCGGGCTGGACGGGTCTCGCGGGGTGTCTGACATCGGGGCTCCGGCTGGCGGCTTTGAAACATCCTGCGTCCCGCCGGGGGCCGGGGTCAAGCGAGCCATGTTTCAAACCAAATAGCACAATAATATTGTGTTACTATGATCAGCTGATAGTCTCTCATCCAGAACCGACTGATGCGGCAGGCAAGACCGCAGAGGTCACCGACCCCCGGGAGGATCCCAAGGATGATCGCGCTCAAGACCCCGCTGACCCGCCTGATGGCCGCGGCCCTGCTCGCCGGCACCGCCAGCCTCGCCCTCGCCGCCCCGGCCATGGCCGGCGCCGATGGTGCCGTGAAGATCGGCATCCTCAACGACCGCTCCGGTCCCTATTCCGACGCCACCGGCGAAGGCGCCGTGGTCGCGGCCCGCATGGCGGTGGAGGATTTCGGCGGCAAGGCGCTGGGCAAGGACGTCGAGATCGTCTCGGCCGACCACCAGAACAAGGCCGATATCGGCTCGTCGACGGTGAACCGCTGGCTGGATGTCGAGGGTGTGGACGCCATCTTCGACGTGCCGAATTCGGGCGTGCTGCTGGCGCTGCAGGAAATCGTCCGCAACAAGGACGGCATCCTGGTCTCCTCGGGCGGCGGCGTGTCGAAGTTCACCGGTGAGGCCTGCTCGCCCTACGGCTTCCAGTGGAGCTACGACACCTATTCGGTCGCCAATGCGCTGGGCCGCGCCACGGTCGCGGAAGGTGGTGACAACTGGTTCCTGGTCCAGGTCGACTATGCCTTCGGCGAGGCCCTGGCCAGCGATCTGACCAAGGCGATCACCGAGGCCGGCGGTAAGATCGCGGGTTCGGTCAAGCATCCGCTGAACACGCCGGACTTCTCGTCCTACCTGCTGCAGGCCCAGGGCTCGGGTGCCAACACGGTGGCGCTGATCAATGCCGGCGGCGACACGGTCAATGCGCTCAAGCAGGCGAAGGAATTCGGCCTCGCCGACTCGGGCCAGAAGATGGTCGCCATGCTGTTCTTCAATACCGACGTGCTGGCGATCGGCGCCGACGACCTCAAGGGCCTGACCGCGATCAACGGCTATGAGGCGAGCCTGAATGCCGAAACCCAGGCCTTCGGCGAGCGCTTCGCCAGGCTGCACGGCACCTGGCCGACCTCTCTGCAGATCGGCGTCTATTCGGCGGTGAACCACTATCTGAAGGCGGTCGAGGCCGCCGGCACCGATGCCCGCGATCAGGTCGCGGCCAAGATGCGCGAGATGCCGGTCGAGGATCTGTTCGTGAAGGACGGCAAGGTCCGCGCCGACGGGCTGATGATCCACGACATGCTGCTGACCGAGGTGAAGCCGTCGTCGGAGTCGAAGACCCGCGGCGACGTGTTCAAGGTGGTGCGCGCGATTCCGGGCGACGAGGCCTTCCGCCCGCTCGACAAGGGCGGCTGCCCTCTGGTCAAGTGATCCCGGTCCTGCAGCAGGAACCAGGCCCACAATAAGAAACCGGGAAGGAACCGCCCCCCATGCGCATCATCGATTTTTTCGATCGGGGGGCGGCCATCGCCCCCGATCGTGAGGCCCTGGTCTCGGCCGGGCACAGCCTCACCTATACCGAAGCCCGCACCCTCACCTGCCGCATCGCCGCCGCCCTGGTCGCCCGGGCGGGCGGCGATCCGGCAGCGGTCGGCACCGTCGCGGTCTGGAGCCCCAATCACGCGCTCGCCTTCGCCTGCCTGCTCGGCGGCGTCAGGGCCGGCGGGGTCTGGGCGCCGATCAATGCTCGCGGCCATGCCGACGACAATATCGACTTTCTCGACACCGCCGACTGCCGGACGCTGTTCATCCATTCAAGCTTCGCCGGCTATCTGCCGCGGATCCGCGAGACGGTAACCACGCTCGAAGACGTGATCTGCATCGACGGCCCGCTCGACGGCGCCCTCTCGCTCGACGATCTGCTGGCCCGGGCGGAGGGGCTGCCGGTCCCCGATCTGCGTCCCGATCCGAACCGCCTGGCCGCCCTTTTCCCCACCGGCGGCACCACCGGCCGCTCCAAGGCCGTGCGGCTGACCGAGGGGGTGTGGACGGCGCTGATTGCAATCACCCACGCCGCCATGCCGCCGGTCGACCGTCCGGTCTATCTGGTCGCCGCCCCGATGACCCATGCCGCGGGCGCCATGGCCTTCCCGGCGCTTGCCGCCGGCGCCCGGGTGGTGATCATCGAGCGCGCCGATCCGCTGGAGGTGATGGAGGCGATCGACCGCGAGAAGGTCACCGACCTCTTCCTGCCGCCGACCGTGATCTACGGCATGCTCGGCCATCCGCGGCTGCGCGACTTCGACTACGGCTCGCTCCGCCATTTCATCTATGCCGCCTCGCCCATGGCACCCGACAAGCTGGCCGAGGCGATCAGGGTTTTCGGCCCGGTGATGGCCCAGACCTATGGCCAGGCCGAAGCGCCGATGCTCTGCACCTTCCTGTCGCCGGCCGAACATGCGGCGGCGGCAGCCGATCCCGCCCTCGTCCACCGCCTCGCATCCTGCGGCCGCCCGACCCTGCTGACCCGGGTCGAGATCATGGATGACGACGGCAACGTCCTGCCCCGGGGCGAGCGGGGCGAGATCGTGGTCCGCGGCGACCTGGTGATGGCGGGCTATCACAAGCGCCCCGAGGCGACGGCAGAGGTCAGCCAGTTCGGCTGGCACCATACCGGCGATGTCGGCTGGATGGATGCGGACGGTTTCGTCTACATCGTCGACCGCAAGAAGGACATGATCATCACTGGCGGCTTCAACGTCTATTCGGCCGAGGTCGAAAACGTGATCCAGGGCCATGCCGCCGTGCAGAACTGCGTCGTGATCGGCGTCCCCGACCCGAAATGGGGCGAGGCGGTGACCGCGGTGGTCGAGCCCGTTCCCGGCGCCGAAGTGACGGCGGAAGAGCTGATCGCCCTTTGCCGGTCAAAGCTCGGCCCGGTCAAGACACCCAAATCGGTGCTGTTCGAAGAGGCCCTGCCGCGCAGCCCGGTGGGCAAGATCCTGAAACGGGCGGTCCGCGACCGCTTCTGGAGCGGGCGCGACCGGCTGGTGTGATCCCCTCACCGGCGGCGCCGGCCGGTCTCTTCCGCCCGGGGCAGCGTCACCCGGGCAGCGAGACCGCCCAGTTCCTCGCTCGCGGTCAGCGCGAGCGTGCCGCCATAGATCTCGACCACATCCGAGACGATGGACAGGCCGAGCCCCGATCCAGGCACCCGCTCGTCCAGCCGCCGGCCGCGCTGGAGGGCTGCCCGGGCCTGATCGGGGGTCAGGCCCGGGCCGTCATCCTCGATCAGGATCAGGAGCATGTCGCCGTCGGCTGCCGCACCGCTCACCCGGACGCGGGCGGCGGCCCATTTGCAGGCATTCTCCATCAGATTGCCCAGGATCTCTTCCAGATCCTGACGCTCGCCGCGGAAGTCGAGCTCGCCACGAGACTCGAGATCCGGGGCCAGATCGACGGCGATGGAAAGCGGCGGGTCGCGGCGGGCGAACATCCGCTCCAGACTGCGGGCAATGTCGGCGGCAACCGGCGCGACCGGCGTCCGGGCCCCGATCACCGCGGCATTGGCGGCGGCAGAGGCGCGGGTCAGATGACGCTCGACGATCAGCCGCATGGCGTCGATCTGCCGGCGGGCAACCTCGCGCCGGTCCTCGGGCAGATCGGCAATGTCGGCCGCGAGCAGGGTCAGCGGGGTCTTGAGCCCATGGGCGAGATTGCCGGCCTGGGCGCGGGCCCGGCGCACCACCTCGGCATCATGGTCGAGCACGCCGTTCATCGCCCGGACCAGCGGCAGCACCTCGCGCGGGCGCTGTTCGTCGAGCCGGGCCGCCCGGCCGGCGCGGATCGCATCCAGATCGCCCGAGAGCCGCCGGAGCGGCGCCAGCCCCCAGCGCAGCTGAACCAGCGTCAGCAGCGTCGCCACCAGCACCAGCCCGCCCAGCATCAGGATCAGCAAGCGGTCGAAACGCCGGGTCTCCAGCCCGATTTCGGCCGCATCGGCCGCCACCGCCACCACCAGCGGACCGTCATGATCGGGGAGCGTGATGGTGCGGGCGACCAGACGCAGCGGCACGCCTTCGGTCGGCCCGTCGACGATCTGACGGACGGCGGCCGGGCCGGAGCCCGGGGTGCCGGCGACATCCAGCGTCTGATCCCAGAGCGAGCGCGAGGCGAGCACGACCTCGTCGGTCATGCCTTCCTGGCCGACCTCTTCCACCTGCCAGTACCAGCCCGAAAAGATCTGGTCGAAGCGCGGGTCACCGAGGCCGCGATCGAGACCGATGGCACCGTCGCGCCCCACCCTGAGCGCCGCGACCAGCGCCCGGTGCAAGGCTTCGAGCCGCTGATCGAACGCCGCCTCGACCGAGCGATGGAAGGCATGGGAGAGCGCAAAACCGCCGGCGGTGACGGCGATCAGGGTCGAAACCAGGGCCGCCGCGGCCAGGCGGAGCGCGATCGACCCCGCGCGGCGGGGCGGGGGTGCGGAGCCGGGATCCTCGCTCAACTGGCGCCCGCCTCCAGCACCCAGCCGCGGCCGCGCACGGTGCGGATCAGCGGCCGGTCGAGCTTGCGGCGGATGCGGGCGAGCAGCACGTCGACGACGTTGGAATCCGGATCGGCATCGCGTTCATAGACATGCTCGACGATTTCGCTCCGGCCGACCACCCGACCCTGATTGTGCATCAGATAGGCGAGCAGCCGGTATTCCTGGGCGGTGAGGTCGAGCCCGGTGCCGTCGATCCGGAAACGGCCGGCGCGGATGTCGAGCACCAGCGATCCGCAGCGCAGATCCGCCGCCGCATGGCCCGAAGCCCGGCGGATCAGGGCATGAAGGCGCAGCACCACCTCGCCCATTTCGAAAGGCTTGGTCATGTAGTCGTCGGCACCGGCATGGAAGCCGGCCTGTTTTTCCGACCAGCGGCCGCGCGCCGTCAGGATCAGCACCGGCATGTCCAGCCCGTCCTCGCGCCAGCGCTGCAGCACGCTGACCCCGTTCATGCCCGGCAGGCCCACATCCAGCACCACCGCATCATAGGTTTCGGTCTGGCCCAGATATTCGGCGAGCGTCCCATCGGCGGCGATGTCGACCGTGAACCCCGCCTCGATCAGCACCTTCTTAAGCCGGTCGGCAAGCTCGGCATCGTCTTCGGCGAGCAGAATTCTCATCGGATCCTCGCAGCCTCGATCCCCCGGCCGGCGACTTCCAGAAAGGCGCCATCCGAGGCCCGGAAGCGGAATTTCAGCACGGTTCCGGCCTCGGTCAACAGGTCGACGACATAGATCATGTCGTCGTCGTCATCGTCGTCGCGTTCGAGTTCCGCCTCGATCACCCGGCCGCGATAGCGCTCGCCGATCCAGGCGACGATGCGCGAGAGCGGCACCACCCGGCCTTCGCGCACGGCTTCGCGCAGCGCCCGGCGATCCCCGGGCGGATCGGCAAGGCCCGGCTGCGGGGCGAAAACGGTCAGCGCCACCGGCACGGCAAGGGCCAGGGCGGTCGAGATGCGGCGCAGGTGGCGGTGGAGACGGATTACGCGCATGCGCGTGATCCTGCCCGATCTTCCATGAACGGTACATGAACGGATCGTTCAGTTTCCGGCGAGGGCCGGGCTGCCATGATGGCTTCATCGAGACGCGCCGGACACGGCGTGTGGAGACGCAGAGGAGTGACGACATGACCGCCAGGACGACGCGACGCCGCCCGATCGCCGCAGCCACCTTCGGGGCCGCGGCACTGGGGCTGATCGCGGCCACCCTGCCCGCCGCACCGGCCCGGGCGCTCGACACGCCGATCGGCCAGCTGGATCTCTATCGCGAGATCACCATCGCGGGCACCGTCACCGGTGTCTGGGGCAACGACTTCGTGCTCGAGGATCCGAGCGGCAAGGTGCTGGTCCATGCCGGCCCCCACTGGTACCACGATGTCGGCGTGAAGGAAGGCGACCGGCTGACGGTCACCGGCCGCATCGCCGGCCCGAATTTCGACGCCACCACCATCACCTGGGATGACGGCCGCAGCTTCACCGTCCGCCCCGCCGACGGCCCGCCGCCCTGGGGCGGGAAGGAGCGGGAGCGGGGCGATCGCGACCGGGGCCCGCGCCACGACCGGCCCCATGACGGCCCCGGCCCGCGCCCGGCCGCCGAACTGGATCTGCGGGTGCTGGGCGAACGGCTGGCGGCAGGCGGCTATACCCGGATCACCGATGTCGATCTCGACCGTCGCCACATTTCGGCCGAGGCCGTCTCTCGCGACGGGCTGCAGGTGGAATTGCATATCGATCCGCGCAGCTACGAGGTCATCCGCGAGCGCCGTGACGACGGTGACCGCCGCCCCGACATCGCGCTGGATCTGCCGGCCCTTGCCCGGATGCTCAGCGACCGGGGCTACGCGACCATCACCGATGTCAGCATCGATGACGGGCTGATCGAGGTCAATGCCGTCGCCCGTGGCAATGAGCGCGTCGAGCTTGAGATCGACCCCCAAACCCTGAACATCCTGCGCGAGCGCCGCGACGACTGATCCGGCGCCCGCAGGCCCCTGCCCCCCAGCCAGCCCCTGCCTAAGGAGGCAAGCCCATGTCGGACCCACAGCCTGCCCGTCCGGCATCCCCCCGGCGCCGTCCGGCTGCCGTCGCGATCACCATCGCGGCGGCGGCCCTGCTGCTCGGCGCCTGCGTCCCCCATGAACGACGCAGCTGGGGATATGGCGACCCGCCGCCGCGGGTCTATCATGCACCCCGCTATGGCTATGCCCCGCCGCCACCGCCGCGGGTGATCTATGTGCCCCGGCCGCCGGTGCGGGTGGTGACGCCGCCGCCGCATCACGGGCCGCGGCCGGGGGAGTATCATCACCGCCCCCGGGACCGGGACGGCCGCGGCCGCGGCGATGGTCGCTGGGATGACGACCGGCCCCACCACCGCGATCGGGATCGTGACCGGGACAGGGATCGCGACGGCTGGGGCCGGGGCCGGTCCTGACCGGCCTCAGCCGGCCGTGCCGCCGGTGACCAGGGGGCACCCACCCTGGTCGAGCGGCCGGAAGGCCTGATCGCCCGGCACCGTGCGGATCAGCTTCAGATAGTCCCAGGGACGGGTGGATTCGCCCGGCGCCTTCACCTCCAGCACATAAAGATCATGGACCATGCGGCCGTCGGGCCGGATATGGCCGTTCTTCGCGAACATGTCGTTCACGGGCGTCGCGCGCATCTGCGCGTTCACCGCATCGGTCGCATCGGTGCCGGCATCCGTCACCGCCTGAAGATAGTGGCGGACCGCCGAATAGGTGCCGGCCTGGCCCATGGTCGGCATGGCGCCGTGGCGGGCGAAGAACCGCTCCGACCAGGCGCGGGTCTCGTCGTTCAGATCCCAATAAAAGGCCTGGGTCATGATCAGGCCCTGGGCGGTCTCCAGCCCGATCGCATGGATATCGGTGATGTGGAGATAGAGCCCGGCGAGCCTGAGGCCCGATGCGGCCAGGCCGAATTCCGCCGCCTGCTTGATTGCGTTCACCGAATCGGCACCGGCATTGGCAAGGCCGATCATCCGCGCCCCCGACCCCTGCGCCTGAAGCAGGAAGGACGAGAAATCCGAGGTTCCCTGCGGATGGCGCACACCGCCCAGCACCTTGCCGCCGGCAGCCTCGACGGCAGCTTTCGTGTCGCGCTCCAGCGCGTGGCCGAAGGCGTAATCGGCGGTGAGGAAATACCACGGACCCTGATCCGCCAGCGGCAGGCCGGTACCGACCGCAAGGCCGTAGGTGTCATAGGTCCAGTGGATGCCGGTGGGCGCGCAGGCCTGGCCGGTGAAATCCGACGAGCCGCCCGTGGAGGCCAGCACCAGCCGGTTCTTCTGCCGGCCGATCTCCTGCACCGCCAGCAGCACCGACGAGGTCGGGATGTCGGCGATGACATCGACCTGTTCCTCGTCGATCCAGCGATTGACCAGGGTCACGCCGATATCGGGCTTGTTCTGATGGTCGCCCGAGACGATCACGATCGGCTTACCCAGGATCGCGCCGCCGAACTCTTCGGCCGCCATTTCGGCGGCAATCACCGAGCCGCGGCCGGCCATGTCGGCATAGATGCCGGACATGTCGTTCAGCACGCCGATCTTGATCACCCCGTCGGAGATCGCGTCATCCCCGGCGGCCATTGCCGGCACCGCCGCCACCAGCGCGGCGGCCACCGCCGCACGCACGCCGAAATTCGCCATGAACATATACCCCCGCATGCGTCCGGACCCGCTCCGGAATTCCGCAGGGCGGTTCATACGATTTCACGTCAGGAGGCGTCAAATCAATATTTATTTAACGAATATATCATGTAGATATAGGAACAGCTTCATCGTCGGCGGCGCCGGCAGGCTTTCACCCGCGGGCGGTATCCTCCCCACGCTCCGATGCCGGCAGTGCCGAAATGCTGTCGGGTCCAAGCCGGCTGCCGCAGATGGGGCAGTCCATCAGCGCCAGCGCCTGTTCGATGCGCTCGGGCGTGGCGCCCTGGCGGACCATCTCGGCACGCACCTCCGCACGGAAGGCCAGATGCCGGCGCTGTTCGGCCAGCGCGTTCTCCAGCACCGCCCCCGCCGTGCCGGTCGCCGGCTCTACCGTGAAGGCAGCTGCCGGCCGGCCGGCGGCCAGCATGGCCGCGCCCGCCGCACCGGCGCCGAGCCCTGAGAGAAAACGCCGCCGCCCCGTGGACGGCTTGTCCGAACGATCGGTCATTCTCCGGTCTCCTGATCCGGATGGGGGCGGCTCGCGATCACCCGCGCCGCCTGGTCGAGATAGGCCTGTTCGCGCGCCCGAAGATCGGGCAGCCCGACCAGCTGGTTGAAGCCGTCGAAATCGAGCATGCGATCGGCAAAGGCCGTGGTGATGCCGTCGCGGCGCAAGGTCGCGAACAGCTCGCGCGCAGCCCTGGCGACCGCATAGGTCAGGGCCACCGGATGGGTGACCACGGCATAACCGATCTCCTGAAGCGCGGCCGCGGTCAGCATCGGGGTCAACCCGCCCTCGATGTTGTTGGCCAGCAGCGGCGCCTGCACCGCCGCACAGATCCGGCGCATCTGCTCCACCGTGCGCGGCGCTTCGACGAAGACCATGTCGGCGCCCAGCTCGCGATAAAGACAGGCGCGGTCGATCGCCGCCTCGATCCCGTCCACGGCAAGCGCATCCGTCCTGGCCATGATCACCAGATCCGGATCGCGCCGCGCATCCAGCGCCGCCTGCAGCTTGGCGACCATGTCCTCGACCGGCACCACCGCCTTGCCGGCCATGTGGCCGCAGCGCTTGGGGAAGACCTGATCCTCGATGAACAGCCCGGCGACGCCGGCCTGTTCATAGGCCCGCACCGCCCGCCGGGTGTTGGTGACATTGCCGAAACCGGTATCGGCATCGGCAAAGACCGGCACATCGACCGCATCGCAGATCCGGGCATAGTGGTCGGCCAGTTCACGCATGGACAGCTGCGAGGTGTCGGGCTCGCCGATCAGCGCCGCCGTCGAGGCATAGCCGCCGCAGGTGACCGCCTCGAAACCGGCCTCGGCGGCGATGCGCGCGGTCAGCGCATCCTGCACGCCGGGCATTTCCAGAATCTCCGGGGCCTCGACGAGGGCCCGGAAGCGTGAGGTGCGACGCATATGGGTACCGCCAGTCGGTTCTGTTTCAATGTTCCTTCAACGGTATAGCGCAGGACGACTGTCTCTGCCAGTCATCCGGCCCGGCTGCGGAAACGCAGGCCGTCCCGGCCAAGCTGATCGATCGAGGTGCAGCCCATCAGCTTCATGTCGCGCTCGATCTCGATCCGCATCAACTCCAGCGCCCGTTCCACCCCGGGCTGACCGGCGGCGGCCAGCGGGAAAAGATAGTAGCGGCCCAGCCCCACAGCCTTGGCCCCCAGCGCCAGGGCCTTCAGCACATGGGTGCCGCGCTGGACGCCGCCATCCATCATCACGTCGATCCGGTCGCCCACGGCATCGACGATCTCGGCCAGCTGGTCGAAGCCGGTGCGCGACCCGTCGAGCTGACGGCCGCCATGGTTGGAGAGCACGATGCCGGTGCAGCCGATCTCCGCCGCCCGTTTCGCATCCTCCACCGACATGATGCCCTTCAGGCAGAACTGCCCGCCCCAGTCCCGAACCATGGCGGCGACATCGTCCCAGGTCATCGACGGGTCGAGCATCTCGGTGAAATAGCGGCTGATCGACATGGTGCCGCCGCCCATGTCGACATGGGCATCCAGCTGGGGCAGGCGGAAGCGTTCATGGGTGAAATGTTCGATCGCCCAGCGCGGCTTGATCGCAAACTGCGTGATCCCGGCCAGGTTCAGCCGGAAAGGAATGGCGAAGCCGGTGCGCTTGTCGCGTTCGCGATTGCCGCCGGTGATGCTGTCGACCGTCAGCATCATCACCTGGACGCCGGCATCGCGGGCACGCTCCATCATCGCCCGGTTCAGGCCGCGATCCTTGTGGAAATAGAACTGATAGACCTGCGGGCCGTTTGAGATCCGCCGCGCCTCTTCCAGGCTGACGGTGCCGAGCGACGAGACGCCGAACATGGTGCCGAACTTCCCCGCCGCGGCGGCCACCGCCCGCTCCCCCTGGGGGTGGAACAGCCGCTGCAAAGCGGTGGGCGAGCAGTAGACCGGCATCGCCAGCTTCTGGCCCATCACCGTCACCGACATGTCGACCGCACCCACGCCACGCAGCACCCGGGGCACCAGATCGCAGTCGTCGAAGGCGGCGGTGTTGCGGCGCAGCGTCACCTCGTCATCAGCGGCGCCGTCGATATAGTCGAAGATCGGCCCCGGCAGGCGACGGCGGGCCATGCGGCGGAAATCGTGGAAATTATGGCAGTCGGCAAGGCGCATCACGCTCTCCAGGGGATGACGGCCGGGCCTACCGGTCGTATAAGAGAACCAGAACTGATATCTTGGTAAACTCATTTTACCAAGAATGCAATGACAAGAGCCATGCGCAACAGGACGGACGTGATGGAACAGGACGAGGGCAAACCGGCCGCCGACGGCGCGGCGGCGCGGACCGCCCGACAGATCGAGACGCTGATCCTGGAGGGGGCGCTCAGCCCCGGTGATCCGCTGCTGCCGGAGCGGGAACTGGCCGAGCGGCTGGGCGTCTCTCGCCCGACATTGCGCCAGGCCCTGAAACTGCTGGAAAGCCGCGGTCTGATCCTGGCCGATCAGGGGCGACGGCTGGTGGCGCCGCTGGGCCGCGGGCTGACCGATCCGCTGATCGCGCTGATGGCCGATCACGGCGAGGTGGTCGACGACTATCTGGAATTCCGCGCCACGGCGGAACGCATGGCCGCGGGCCTGGCGGCACGGCGGGCGAACGACGTGGATCGCGCCCGGATCGGCGAGGCCATGGCCGCCATCGACCGGGCCCATGACACCGGATCGGAACCGGCCGAGGCCGCGGCCGATGTCGCCCTGCATCTGGCGCTTTACGAGGCCTCGCACAATCTGGTGCTGATGCAGGTCATGCGCGCCCTGACCGGCCTGCTGCGCCGGGGCGTGATGGACAATCGCGAAACGATGTTCCGCCGGCCCGAAACCCGCGAGGCGCTGCGCGCCCAGCATCGTGCGATCCACGACGCCGTGCTGGCGGGCGATGCGGCCGCGGCCGAAACCGCGGCAGAGGCCCATATCCGCTATGTTCATCGGGCGCTGGGCGAGATCGCGGCGGCAGAGGCCCGGCTCGCCACATCGCTGCGCCGGCTGGACGGCGGCGGGATCGCCCGGCGCGGCTGACGCCACGCCGGGCGATCATGCGTCAGGCCGCGGCAGTGTCGCCGATATCGTCGATGCGCTGCTGCAGCGACAGCCGGTCGAGAGCCGCGATCGAGAGGTTGGCGAAGATGCCGATCCGGGTGTTGAGCATGCGGAAGGCCTCGGCCACCGCCAGGGCACGCTCGGCATCGCTGCCCTCGACGGCCGAGGGGTCGGGCACCCCCCAATGGGCGGTCATCGGCTGGCCGGGCCAGGCCGGGCAGGTCTCCCGCGCCTGATCGCAGACCGTGAACACGAAGTCGAAGCGCGGCGCGTCGGGGCCACGAAACTCGTCCCAGCTCTTCGAGCGCAGCCCTTCGGTCGGGATGCGCGACCGTTCGAGCAGGGCCAGCGCCAGCGGATCGGGCGCGCCGGCCGGGTGGCTGCCGGCGCTGTAGGCCCGGAAACGCCCCTTGCCCAGATGGTTGAGCAGGGCTTCGGCCATAATGCTGCGTACGGCATTGCCGGTGCACAGGAACAGCACGTTGTGGATGCGGTCAGGAGTGGGTGCCGTGTCGCTCATCAGAAACCTCGGATCCGCTGGAGCGCGCGGGCCCCAAGGGCCCGCCGGTCCGCCGATCCTGCCGCCGGGCTCCGGACCGCTCCGTGACCGTCCGGTGACCGCTGGATGAAACCGCAGCGACGTCCCGGTCAGTGGTCGACCGCGGCGAGCGTCACGAACCAATGAGGCGTGCCCCTGACCGGGATCGGCCGTCCCGCGGCATCAGCCGGGAACAGGCTCATCGCCACCCGATCCCGGACATTGCCGCCGATCGCCGCGATCGTGCCCGGCCCGACCCTGACCACCAGATCGCAATGCATACCCCGCGGCCGCGTATCCCAGCCGCGGGCGCGGGCATCCAGCACCTCCCGCGCGCGCTGGTGCCAGTCATCGAGTTCGGGACCGCCTTCCGACCGGCCGCGATCGGCGCAGAGCAGATCGCCCGGCCGGATCGAGGTCTCGTGCGGATCGGCCGGCACGAAACGGGCGGTGAGGTCGCCCTGGGCGCCGAGGGCCCGGAAGATCACATGGTCGACATAGTCCAGATGCCGCGAGGCCGGCGGCAGATCGGCCGGAGAGATGCCGGCCATGCAGGCGACATAGGAGATGAAGGCCGCCGACCAGGGCGACAGCTCCGGCACGTCGGAGGCGCCCATCTTCAGGCCGTGATCATCCGCCGCCGCCCGCCAGTAGAGCTGAAGCCGGCCGCGCACCCGGCTGTCGGTCTCGTCCAGGCCCGGCGGGTTCAGCGACGGGGCGCCGCCACGGAAATCGACCACCGGGCTGCCGAAGGCCCGCCATTCGCCCTCGGCCACATTGACCATCGCCGCAACCATGCCGCCCGGCGGCGGCTCCGCCGCGCAGACCAGAGGTGCCGCCCGCGGCGCATCGGGCCCCGGAATGCTGCCGCCCCCGCAGGCCGCGAGGACCAGGCTCGCGATCAGCCCGGGCAGGATCCGCAGCCGCCACCCCATGGCCGGCCTCAGGCCCGCATGTCGATCGGGAAGGGACGGCGGCCGTTATACGAGATCATCTCGCGGATCTCGTCGATTTCCTGATTGGTGACCGCCAGGCAGCCGAGCGTCCAGCTGCGGTCGCCGCGGGCATGAATGCTTTCCCACGGGCCGTCGCCGGTGCCGTGCAGGCCGATCGCGCCGCCGAGCTTCAGCCGGCCGCCGGCCGCGGCGGCACGCGCCTTGTCTTCGGCATTCGGATAGCTGATCGGGATGAACCAGCGGAAGCCGTCGAGGGATTCGCGCCCCGGCGGCATCATGTGATAGCGGCCCTCGGGGGTCAGGGCGTCGCCCTCTTCCCGCTTCGGGCCCGGGCCACCGCGGCCGATGGCGACCGAATAGCGCTTCACCTCGCGGTCGCCGTCGAAGAAGACCAGGCTGCGCTCCATCTTGCTCAGCACCGCCCGGGTCGGGAACAGCGGCATGCCCGGCACGACCTCCTGCGGCGGCAGGGTTTCGGGCATCGGCGCCGGCTCGATCACCGTCATCTGGCGGGGGGCACGCGCCTCACAGCCCGCAAGCAGGCCTGTTCCGGCCACGAGCCCGGCCACGCCGAAACGCAGGAAGCGCCGCCGTCCCGGCGTCGCCGGCCCCTGTGGCACAGAGTGCTTCTGATCCTTCAGATCCGTCATCGGGTTTTCCGTCTGTCCCCTTGGCCCCACAATGGTTTACGTTGCCACGCGGCAGGGGGCAAGGCCCCAATCGCATGCCGCCGCCCCACGCCTCTTCCGCAGCCGTCGCGAGCCCGTACATGACCACCTCCCCACCTCTCCGCCAGCGCGCAGCCGTCACCGACAGCCCCGTCGATCCCGCCACCCTGGAACGGCTGGTCGCCGCCTTCTACGATCGTGCCCGCCACGACGAAATGCTGGCGCCGGTCTTTGCCCGGGTCGCCGATGATGCCTGGCCCGACCACATCGCCCGGGTGGTCGGGTTCTGGCGCTCAGTGCTGTTCCACGACGGCAGCTATAAGGGCAGTCCGATGCGCACCCATGCGGCGATGCCCGAGCTGACGCCGGGTCATTTCCACCGCTGGCTGGCGATCTGGCGCGAGACCGCGATCCGCACCTGCCCGCCGGTGGCGGCGATGCTGATGATCGACAAGGCCGAGCGCATGGCCGCGGCGCTGGCCGGCGGCCATCCGACCGCAGGGGCGGCACGCGACCCCCAGGACACAGCGGGCCGGACATAAGGATCAAATCGTCGCAGGATCAACGGATTCGGGGTTGGATTGCGCGACATTTCGGCGCATCCTTTGCCCGGCTCTAGCCGCACCCCGGCCCGGACACTTCGTCCCGGCCCGCGTGCCGATACGGAGATCGCCGATATGTCCGCCCTGATCGCCGCCGCTTCGCCCGCTCGCACCGCCACCGCCACCACCGTGACCGCGACCACCATCGCGACCATCACCCTTGGTGCCGCCGTGACCGTGATGACCGTGCAGGCCGCCCGCAATCAGGGTCGCGACCGCAATTGGTTTGGCGGCTGGCAGGCCGACCATGCCGATGGAGGCTCCATCTCGCGCCGTCAGTTCGACCTCGACGGTCGCCGCGGCAAAGATGACAAGCGACCGGGTGGTACCGTGATGCATCCGCAGCACGCTGCCACCCCGACCGCCCGGCATGGCGCCGTCACGCCGCCGGCCTCCGCCCGTTCCGGAGTACCCCGCGCCGCCTGAGTGCGGCGGGTTCCGGCCCAAGCTCCCCTTATCCGTCAGTTCAGACCGCCTTCGACCCGGCATCCGCCTGAGGCCGTTGGTTCAGCCATCCCGTTTCTCTTAATGGAGAGACGGATTGCCGGACCGGCCGCGGATGGTGCGGACAGGCTGGCCGGCCCATCATGGTGATCCCATGATGCGGACCGCACGCCCCTGACCGCCCCGCGCTGCCCCAGAGGCCCAGCGGATGCCGCCCGGTCGACGCCAGATCCGGAGCGTCCTGCCATGTCACGCCGTCGCCTTCCCCCCCTGGGTGCCCTGCACGCCTTCGAGGCTGCCGCCCGCCATCAGAGTTTCGCCCGCGCCGCCGAGGAACTGCACCTCACCGACGGCGCCATCAGCCACCGGATCCGCGATCTGGAAGACCGGCTGGGCATGCGGCTGTTCCGCCGGCTGCACCGCAAGGTGGTGCTGACCGAACACGGACGGCGGCTCTATGCCACCTCGCGCGAAATGTTCGACCTGCTGGCCCGCGGGCTGGTGGAGCTGGACGGCCTGCCGGCCGAGCCGGTCCGCATTGCGGCACCCGCGGTGATCGCCACCCGCTGGCTGCTGCCGCGCATGGACGAGCTCGAGGCCGCCGTGCCCGGGATCGAGCCGCATCTGATGGTGGAAGGCGCCCCCGATGGCGATGCCCCGCCGCCCGACCTGATCCTGAGGATCGGGGCCCGGCCGCGCGGCAGCGAGCGGGTCGACCGGCTGGCCGGCGACATGCTGGTGCCGGTCGCCGCCCCGGTCTATCTGGCCCGGGCCGGCCGGCCGGCGGCCCCCGAAGCCCTGCTGCGCTACCGGCTGCTGCGCGGCCCCGAAGATGCCTGGGACCTGTGGTTCCGCAGTGCCGGCATCTCCCGCGCCGAGCCGCCGCGCGGCCCGGTTCTGGGCGATCACGACCATCTGATCGGCGCCGCCATCGCCGGCCATGGCGTGGCGCTGGCACCGAACCGCATGGTCGCGACCGACATCGCCGCCGGCCGCCTGGCCCGGCTGTTCGCCACCGCCGTGCCCTGGACCGACGCCTACTGGCTGATCCACGGGGAAAGTGCGGCCGACCGGCCCGAGATCGAGCGCGTCGCCGCCTGGCTGGAACAGGCGATGACGGCCGATGACGGGCTGCCCGGCCGGTCCACACTGCCGGGCACCGACTTGCGCCGCATACCCGAGCGGCCTACCGTCGACTGAACGGAACCGCGCACGGAAACGACGCCCCAGGGAGGACAGGATGGCAGGCGATCATCATGACCATGCCCATGATCACGATCATGATCACGGACATGACGGGCAGGGGCACGCGCATGCGGCCCCGCCTTCGCCCATGGCGGCGCGGGTGAAGGCGATCGAGGCGCTGGCGGTGGCCAAGGGGCTGGTCGATCCGGCGGCGCTCGACCTGATCGTCGACACCTATGAAAGCAAGGTCGGGCCGCGCAACGGCGCCCGCGTGGTCGCCCGCGCCTGGACCGACCCGGCCTACAAGGCCCGGCTGCTGAGCGATGCCACCGCCGCCATCGCCGAGTTCGGCTTCACCGGCCGCCAGGGCGAGGACATGGTGGTGCTGGAGAACACCGACCGGGTGCACAACATGGTCGTGTGCACGCTGTGCTCCTGCTATCCCTGGACGGTGCTGGGCCTGCCGCCGGTCTGGTACAAATCCGCCCCCTATCGCTCGCGGGCCGTGCTGGACCCGCGCGGGGTGCTCGCCGAATTCGGCTGCACGATCGGCGACGAGGTCGAGGTCAGGGTCTGGGACAGCACCGCCGAACTGCGCTATCTGGTCCTGCCGCAGCGCCCCGCCGGCACCGAGGGCTGGGACGAGGACCGGCTGGCGGAGATCGTCACCCGGGATGCGATGATCGGCGTCACGCGCATCGCCGATCAGACGGCGGAGCTGCGGCCATGAACGGGGCACAGGATCTGGGCGGCATGATGGGCTTCGGCCCGATCGGGATCGAGGTGAACGAGCCGGTCTTTCATGCCCCCTGGGAAGCGCGCGCGCTGGCGGTCACGCTGGCGGTGGGTTTCCTGGGCCGCTGGTCGATCGACGAGGCACGCCATGCCCGCGAAAGCCTGCCGCCGCCGGTCTATCTGACCAGCAGCTACTATGAAATCTGGCTGCGCGGGCTTGAAAGGTTGATGGTCCGCCATGGCCTCGCCACCGACGCTGAATTTGAAACGGGGGTGCCCGATCCGGCGGCCCCGGCCCTGCCGGCCGATCTGAAATCCGCCCCCGATGCCACCCAGGCCGCCGCCATCCTGGCGCGCGGTGCCAGCGCCCGCCGGGAGGGCAGCGGCCGCCCCGCCCGCTTCAAGGCCGGCGACCGGGTAAAGGTCCGCGATATCAACACGCTGGCCCATACCAGGGCGCCGCGCTATGTGCGCGGCCGCGTGGGCACGATCGAGCGCCTGCACGGCGATTTCGTGCTGCCGGATGCCGCCGCCGCCCGCCGCGGCGAGGATCCCCAGCCCTGCTATGCCGTGCGCTTCGCCGCACGCGATCTCTGGGGCGAGACCGCCCATCCCAATGACTGCGTCCACGCCGATCTGTGGGACGACTATCTGGAGCCGGCATGATGGCGACGGAGCATCAACCCCCCTCAACACCCCGCCCCATCACCGTGGTGCCGGCCGGTGCTGCCCGCCCCGCGGCCACCGGCACGCCGGATGCCGGCGCCCACGGCATCACCTGCACGCCGCCCGCAGCCCGGCCAATGCCGCCCCTGCTGCTGGGCCAACCGGCCGATGCCGAGGGACCGGTCTTCCGCGAACCCTGGGAAGCCCAGGCTTTCGCCCTGGTCGTGTCCCTGCACGAGGCCGGCCTGTTCAGCTGGAACGAATGGGCGGCGACCCTGTCGGCGCGCATCGTGACCGCCCAGCTGGGCGGCGATCCGGATCTCGGCACCACCTATTACCATCACTGGCTGGCGGCGCTGGAAGACATCACTCGCGCCAAGGGCCTGGCCTGATCCGGCCCACCATCAACCCCCACCATCAACCCATAGAGTTGATGGTGGGGTTGCCCCCGCCCGGCCCCGTCTTCAGCCTCCCTCCAGCCGGTAGCCGACGCCGGGTTCGTTGACGATCAGCTTCGGATCGGCGGGGTCGTCGCCCAGCTTCTGGCGCAGATGGCCGACATAGATCCGCAGATAATGGGTGTCGGCCTCGTGCGCCGGCCCCCAGACCTCGCGCAGCAGCTGGGCATGGGTCATCATCCGGCCGCGATTGCGGGCCAGGATGCGCAGCAGGTCGTATTCCCGCCGGCTGAGCTTCACCGGCTGACCGTCGAGCGTCACTTCATGGCGGGGCTGATCGATGGTGATCCGGGGGCCGATGCGGATCAGCGCCTCGTCATCAGGCGCGGCCGGGATCTGCCCCGGCTGGGCCGGTGCGGTGCCGCGCGCCCGCAGCGTCGCCCGGATACGGGCGGTGAGCTCGGCGATGCCGAAGGGCTTGGTGACATAGTCATCCGCCCCCCGATCCAGCGCCGCCACCTTGCCGGCCTCGTCGGCCCGCACCGAAAGGACCAGGATCGGTACGCCCGACCAGTCGCGGATCCGGCCGATCACCTCGGTGCCGTCGATATCGGGCAGGCCCAGATCCAGCACGATCATCGCCGGCGCCCGGGTCGCCGCGGCCCGGACCGCCTCCTCCCCCGTCGCCGCCTCGATCACCTCGAAGCCGGCGGCACCGAGCGCGATCTTGAGAAAGCGGCGGATCTGGGGTTCGTCATCGACCACCAGAATGCGGGCGGTGTTCATGTCGACGGGCATCGTCTCTCCGATGAGGGGGCGTCACTCGGCATCTTCGGGCGGCGGGGCCGGCGGCTCCGCGACGGTCAGGCGGATCACGATCCGGGTGCCCTGGCCACCGGCACCGGCCTCGGCACGGATCGTGCCGCCATGAGCCTCGACGAAGCCGCGACAGATCGCAAGCCCGAGCCCGGTGCCGGCGGGCTGGCTGTCGCCCGCCTTCACCCGGTGGAACATGTCGAACACGGCCTCCCGATCCGCTTCGGGGATGCCCGGCCCGTCATCCTCTACCCGGATGTCGATGCTGCGGCCGCGATCGGCAAGGGCGGCGGCGATGGTGATCCGGCCATCCGGCCCGCCATGCTTGACCGCGTTGTCGACCAGATTGACCAGCACCTGTTCCATCAGCACCGCATCGACATGAAGCAGCGGCAGGCCTTCGGGCACCACCACGTCCAGCTGCCGCCCGCCCAGTTGCCGGGCCAGCCGGCCGCGCACCCGCCCGGCCAGTTCCGCCAGATCCACCCAGTCGCGACGCAGTGCCAGCGCGCCATGGCCGAGCCGGGTCATGTCCAGCAGGTTCTGGACATAGGCATCCAGCCGCCTCGCCTCGTCGTGGATGGTGTCGGCCAGCTCGCCGCGGGCGCCGGGATCCAGCGCCTCCCCCAGGCTCTTCAGGCTGGAGGCGGCACCGATGATCGAGACCAGCGGCGTGCGCAGATCATGGCTGATGGATGAGAGCAGGGCCGCCCGCAGGGCATCCGCCTCGCCCTTCAGCCGTTCCCGCTCGATATCCGCCGCGAGCAGGGTACGGTCGACGGCAAGCGCCGCTTGATCGACCACCGCCTCCAGCAGCCGGCGCTGTTCGGGGCCCAGCTGTTTCGGCCGGCCGTCGCGTCCGCCGAACGAGACGCCGACCAGCCCCACGGGCCCCCGCGCGGCCTTCATCGGCACGAACAGCCAGTCGGATGCCGGCAGCGTGTCGGAAGACCAGCCCGCCGGCCGCTCGTGCCGCCAGGCCCATTCCGCCGCCGCCCGGTTGGCGGGGGTCAGCCGGTCCTCAGGGGGAAAGCCGGCGCCGATCCTGAGCCCGCCATCGGGTTCCGGCAGCAGCAGCACCGCATCGCATTGCAGCGTGCGGGCGACATGGGAGACCACCGCCCAGGCGACATCGTCGACATCGGCCGCCCCGGCGGCCTTGCGGGCGAAATCATACAGATTGCCGACCCGCCGCGCCGCCTGCCGCTCCGCCTGCACCCGCTCCCGCAGCCGACCGGCGAGATTGCCGGTCAGCGCCGCCGCAATCAGGAAGAAGACGATGGTCAGGATGTCCTCGGTCCGCGACACCTGAAAAGTGTGGTGGGGCACGGTGAAGAAGAAATTGTAGGCGAAGAAGCTGAGCACGCTGGCCGCGATCGAGGGCCAGAGCCCGCCGCGCACCGCCACCACCAGGACCGCGATCAGGAAGACCAGCGACACATTGGGCAAAGGCAGGATCATCTCGACCAGGGTCGAGACCAGGGCGGCGGCGGCGACGGACACGCCGATCAGCGCCAGTTCCCGCGGCCCGAAATGCGGACCCGGGGCCTCCGCCTGCAGACGGCCGGGTTCGGCTGCGGCGGCGGTCGCCCCGGTCTCGGCGGCGATGACGGTCAATTCGAAGCCGGTCGCGCGGCTGACCAGCGCCTCGGCCAGCCCGCCGCCTGCCCCCAGGCGCCGCCACCAGGGCCGGCGGGGTGCCCGGCCGATCACGATCCGGCTGACATTGCGCTCCCGCGCCAGCGCCACCAGCTCGTCGGCCAGCCGCCGGGCATGGACCGGCCGCGGCAGCACGGTCACCTCCGCCCCCAGCCGCTCGGCCAGCCTCAGTGCCCGGTTGGCGCGGTCCTGGGGGGTGTAATCACCGGCAGACGCGGCGCCGGCCCCGGTCTCGACATGAACCGCGATCCAGGGCAGCCGCGCGCGGTCGGCCATGCGCCGGCCGGCGCGGACCACCGCCTCGGCCTCTGCCCCCGTGCCGATACAGACCATCAGCCGTTCCCGCGCCGGCCAGGGGCCGGGCACGGCATGGGCGCGCATATAGCGGATCATCTCTTCATCGACCCGCTCGGCGGCCGCGCGCAGCGCCAGCTCGCGCAGCGCCGTCAGATTGCCGCGGCTGAAGAAATGCAGCACCGCCCGCCGCGCCTGGTCGCCCAGATAGACCTTGCCCTCGCGCAGGCGCCGGATCAGATCGTCGGGCGGCAGATCGATCAGCTCGATCTCGTCGGCCATCGCCAGCACGTCGTCGGGCAGGGTCTCGCGCACCCGGATGCGGGTGATGCGCTGGACGATGTCGTTCAGGCTTTCCAGATGCTGGACGTTGAGCGTGGTCAGCACGTCGATGCCGGCATCGATCAGTTCGGCCACATCCTGGAAGCGCTTTTCGTGGCGCGCCCCCGGCACGTTGGTATGGGCGAATTCATCGACCAGGGCCAGGGCCGGGCGGCGCGCCAGCACCGCATCCAGATCCATCTCGGGGAAGCTCCGGCCGCGATGGGTCAGGATCCGGCGCGGGATCACCTCCAGCCCGCGCAGCAGCGCCTCGGTCTCGGCCCGGCCATGGGTCTCGACCACCGCCACCGCGACATCGGTCCCTTCGGCGCGGCGGCGCTGCGCCTCTTCCAGCATCGCATAGGTCTTGCCCACGCCGGGGGCGGCGCCCAGGAAGATCTTGAGCCGGCCGCGGCGCTCGCGCTTCGCATCCTCGATCAACGCCTCGGGGGCGGGTCTGTCGGCGTCTCTGGTCATCGGGCTCTCCACGGCGGAGCTTCAGGCTCAGCCTGCCCCGGGGCCGGCCATGGCGTCGAGTGCCATGTTGAGCCGCAGCAGGTTGACCCGCGGCTGGCCGATCAGCCCGGCGACCGGCCGCTCGACATGGGCAGCCACCAGCGCCGCCAGGGCATCGGGCGCCATCTGCCGGGCCTTCGCCACCCGCGGGATCTGCAGCCGCACCGCGTCGGGCGACAGATCCGGGTCGAGCCCCGATCCCGAGGCCGTCACCAGATCGCCCGGGACCGCGCCGCCCGTCCCCGTCTCTGCCCTGACCGCGGCGATGCGGTCGCGGATCTCTGCCGCCAGCGCGGCCGAGGTCGGCCCGAGATTGGAGGCGCCGGCCGCCGCCGCGTCGTAGTCGACGGCAGAGGGGCGGCCATGGAAATAGCCGGGAGAGGTGAACGCCTGGCCGACCAGCGCCGAGCCGACCACCCGCCCGGCCGCATCGGTGACCGGGCTGCCCGCCGCCTGCCGGGGCGCGATCGCCCCGGCAAGGCCGGCCATGGCCAGTGGATAGCCAAGGCCGAGCAGGCCCGAGAACAGCGCGAGCGGCACCACCGCCCGGCGGATGTTGCGCAACATGGGGTGCAGCATAAGACTGTCTCCCTCGCTCAGACCAGACCGAGGCCCGAGACGATCATGTCGATCGCCTTGATGCCGATGAAGGGCGCGATCAGCCCGCCCAGGCCATAGATCAGCAGGTTCCGGCGCAGCAGGGCCGCGGCCGAGCTGGCCCGCGCCGCAACGCCTTTGAGCGCCAGCGGCACCAGCGCCACGATGATCAGGGCGTTGAAGATGACCGCCGAGAGGATCGCGCTTTCGGGGCTTGAGAGCCGCATGATGTCGAGCGCGCCCAGCGCCGGATACACCCCGGCGAACAGCGCCGGGACGATGGCGAAATACTTCGCCACGTCATTGGCGATCGAGAAGGTGGTGAGGGCACCGCGGCTGACCAGCAGCTGCTTGCCCACCATCACCACCTCGATCAGCTTGGTGGGGTCGCTGTCGAGATCGATCAGATTGGCCGCCTCCTTGGCGGCCGGCGTGCCCTCGTTCATCGCCACGCCGACATCGGCCTGGGCCAGCGCCGGCGCATCGTTGGAGCCGTCGCCGCACATCGCGACCATTCGGCCCCTGGCCTGTTCGGCGCGGATCAGCTCCAGCTTGCGTTCGGGCGTGGCCTCGGCCAGCACGTCGTCGACACCGGCTTCGGCCGCGATCGCCGCCGCCGTGATCGGGTTGTCGCCGGTGATCATCACCGTGCGGATGCCCATCCGCCGCAGTTCCGAAAAGCGCTCGCGAATGCCGGGCTTGATCACATCCTTCAGGTGGATCACGCCCAGCGGCCGGTCGTCTTCCGCCACCACCAGCGGCGTGCCGCCGCTGCGCGCGACCTGATCGACCAGATGGCCGAGCTGGGGCGGGACGCTGCCCTTGGCCTGTTTCAGGATCGCATCGCCCGCGCCCTTGCGCAGCCGGCGGCCGTCATTCAGGTCCGCCCCGGAAATCCGGGTCTGGGCGGTGAACGGCACCATGCGCGCCACCTCCGCCGCCCCGGCATGGAAGCCATGGGCCTTGCGCGCCAGGTCGAGGATCGAGCGGCCCTCGGGCGTTTCGTCGCCAAGGCTGGCGAGCGCCGCAACCTCTGCCAGCTGCGCTTCCCCCACACCGGGCAGGGGCAGGAAGGCATCGGCCATGCGGTTGCCGAAGGTGATGGTGCCGGTCTTGTCCAGCAGCAGCACGTCGACATCGCCCGCCGCCTCGACCGCGCGGCCCGACCGGGCCACGACGCCGGCGCGGATCAACCGGTCCATGCCCGCGATGCCGATGGCCGAAAGCAGACCACCGATGGTGGTGGGGATGAGGGTGACCAGCAGCGCGATCAGGAAGCCGACCGGGATCAGCCGGCCCGAGAAGGCCGCGAAGGCTTCGAGGCTGGCCACCACGATCAGGAAGATGAGCGTCAGCGAGACCAGCAGGATGGTGAGCGCGATCTCGTTCGGCGTCTTGCGCCGCGTCGCGCCCTCGACCAGACCGATCATCCGGTCGAGGAAGCTTTCGCCCGGCCGCTGGGTGACGCGGACGACGATCGCATCCGACACCACCCGGGTGCCGCCGGTGACCGCCGAGCGGTCGCCGCCGCTTTCGCGGATCACCGGCGCGCTTTCGCCGGTGATGGCGCTTTCGTCGACCGAGGCGATGCCGGCGACGACCTCGCCATCGGCAGGCACGATGTCGCCCGCCTCGACATAGACCAGATCATCGGGGCCGAGATCGCGGGACGACACCGCACGCCAGTCATGGATGCGGGCATCGCCGCGCGGCATGGCCGGCAGCAGCTTTGCCGGCGTCTCGGACTGGGTGGCGCGCAGGCTGTCGGCGCGGGCCCGGCCGCGGCCCTCGGCCAGCGCCTCGGCGAAATTGCCGAACAGCACCGTCGCCCAAAGCCAGAGGCAGATCTGCGCCAGCACCGCACCATGGGGGCCGCCGCTTGCAAGATCGATCACGGCCAGGATGGTCGCGACGGCTGCGACCACGGCGGTGGTCAGCATCACCGGATTGCCCGCAAGGGCATGCGGTGCGAGCTTGGTGAAGGCCTCGCGGGCGGCGCGCGACAGCAGCGCCGGGTCGACGAGGCGGATGTCCTCGGATGTACGCATGGGAGCGGGTTCCGTCAGAACGTCCGGCCGAGGAGCATGGACAGATGCTCCGCGACGGGGCCCAGCGCGAGCGCCGGGAAATAGGTGAGACCGCCGATGATCGCGACCGTGCCGATCAGCAGGCCGATGAAGAGCGGGCCATGGGTCGGCAGGGTGCCGGCAGTGGCCGGGATCTTCTTCTTGGCGGCCAGGCTGCCGGCGATTGCCAGCACCACCACCACCGGCAGATAGCGGCCGATCATCATCGCGATGCCGACGGCGATGGCATGGAAGGTCTGCGCGGCGCCGAAGCCCGCGAAAGCCGAGCCGTTATTGCCGGCCGCCGAAGCATAGGCATAGAGGATCTCGGACAGGCCATGCGGTCCGGCATCCTGCACGGCGGCACGGCCCGCGGGCAGCACGGCCGAAAGGGCGGCCGGGACCAGCATCGCGACCGCGAGGCCGATCAGCGCCAGCATCGCCAGCGTCATCTCGCGGGCCTCGATCTTCTTGCCCATGTATTCGGGCGTGCGGCCGACCATCAGCCCGGCGGCGAAAACCGCGATCACCGCGAAGATCACCAGCCCGTAAAGCCCGCTGCCGACGCCGCCGAAGATCACCTCGCCCAGCATCATGCCGATCATGGCGACCATGCCGCCGAGCGGCGTGAAGCTGTCATGCATGGCATTGACCGAGCCGTTGGACGCGGCCGTGGTCGCCGCCGCCCAGATGGCGCTGTCGGCGGCCCCGAAGCGGACCTCCTTGCCTTCCATATTGGGACCGGCGAGGCCCAGCGCGTGATGGATCGGGTTGCCGGTCGTCTCCGCCCAGACGGTCAGCCCCACAAAGACGGCGAAGGGGATCAGCATGGCAAGGAACAGCGCCCGACCCTGGCGCGGATCGCCGGCAAGGCGGCCGAAGGCGAAGGGCATCGCCGCCGGCAGCGCCAGAATCGCCACCACCTCGATCAGGTTCGACCAGGCGGTCGGGTTTTCCAGCGGATGGGCGGAATTGACGCCATAGAAGCCGCCGCCATTGGTGCCGAGCTGCTTGATCGCCACCTGCGAGGCCACGGGCCCGAGCGGAATGGCCTGGGCATGGCCGTCGAGACCCATGGATGCCAGCGTGCCGGTCATCACCTGCGGCACACCCTGCAGCACCAGAAGGATGGTCACCGCAACCGCCAGCGGCAGCAGCAGGCGCAGCGTGATCCGGGTGACGTCGGTCGTCAGGCAGCCGATGGTCGGCGTCTCGGCGCGGGCAAAGCCGCGGGCCAGCGCCACCATCACCGCAATGCCGGTGGCCGCCGACAGAAAGTTCTGCACCCCCAGCCCGAAGGCCTGCGAGAAGGAGGACAGCTGCGCCTCCCCCGAATAGGCCTGCCAGTTGGTGTTGGTGACGAAGCTGATCGCGGTGTTGAAAGCGACCGCCGGATCGAGCGGCGGAATGCCGGCCGGGTTCCAGGGCAGCACGCCCTGGAGGCGCAGCACCCCATAAAGCAGCAGAAAGCCGGCATAGTTGAAGGCGATCAGCCCCAGCGCATAGCCGAGCCAGCTGCTTTCACGGCCGGCACGGACGCCCGACAGGCTGAGGATGCCGGCCTCGACCGGCGCAAAGACACGGCCCAAACGGCCGGAGGAAGACGCGGCGGCGACCGTCCAGCGGCCGAGCGGCACCGCGATCAGGGCCAGAATCGCGAGATAAAGCGCGATCCGCCCGAAATCCGTCGATGTCATGGGATGGCGGGATCCGTCTCAGGGGCGGGATCAGCGATCGGGGCGGATCAGAACGGCGGTGAGCCATGCGGCCAGCGCCACAACGGCCAGGCCGCCCAGAATCAACCCGATCAGATCGATCAGCCCCGGTTCAGGCAGGGGGGTCATAGCCGTGCGATCCCGACGGCTGCGAGAGCGGCCAGGCCGAACAGCCCGGATCCCAGCGCCAGCATCAGAATGTCCATCATGGCTCCGATCCTTGATGTGCGGAGCGACCGCAAGAGGACGCTCCCGTCAGGATGGAGTGTCGGCCGGAGGGCCGTAAAATCGCGATGGCGATCCTGGTCCGACTGCGTAAACGGGGCATAAAAAAAGCGCCGCAGGGCCGCCGGCCGGTCTCAATCCTCCGGCGCGCTCGCCAGGCCGAAATCCCTGAGGCTGGCGGTGATCGCCGGCACGTGCTGCTCTTCCGGCAGCACGTCGCTGCTGGTCCACGAGAACACCAGCACCGTCCAGTCGGTGATGTGCGAATAGCCGTAGACCGGGCCGGTCGCGTCGACGAAGCGGCCGTCATGGGCGTCGTAGGCGACGGCGGCGAGCTTGACCGTGCCGCGGCGCTCGTCGCGCTTCACCAGGGCCAGTTCGGGCGTGCTGACATCGCTCATCGGCACGGGAATGTCGATCGCCGGCAGGCCGAGCAGCGAGCTTTCGTCATCGATCGACAGCGCACCCGAACGGATCTCGATCACGACATCGGCAAGCGCCCGGTCGGGCATCAGCCGGGCGCCGCGGCGCAGCAGCTGTTCGCGCACGGCCCCGATCGCATACTTGCCGTCGATGGCCTCGAAATTGGTGGTGTCGAGGAAGACCGGGGCATCCTGCGGCAGGTCCAGGGTCAGTTCCTGCGCCGCCCTGTCGACCGCCGACGACAGCAGCAGCTGCTCGGTCGCCGTCCTGGACGGCAGGCTCTCGCGCGAGGAGGAACAGGCCGCAAGCGCAAGAGCTGCGAGCAGGGACGCAACGAGGCTGCCGACGCGCATACCGGTCCTTCCGGATGATGGGCCACATGATGCGGAACGACGAGAAACCTCGCCCATCTGCGCATCATCTTCAAGTGTTGCCCATTCGATCGTGTGCGGCTGGCACGTCTTTTCACCAATTGATCACGGTGTCAGTTCACCGTGCGCGGCAGATCCTCGGCCAGGGCTTCGACCATCTGGCGGACATTGGCCAGATAGGGGTTGAGCCGGAGCGCGGTTTCGAAGGCGGCGAGTGCCGCGGTGCGATCGCCGCGGCGCATGCAGATCTGGCCGAAGCCGCAGATCGCCCCGAAATGGCGGGGTTCCAGCTCCAGCGCCGTGCGGATGTCCTCCAGGCTCTCCTGGTCGCGTTCCTGCATGTAGTAGAGCGTGGCGCGGCGGTTCCAGGCCTCGGCGAAATCGGGCCAGCGCAGCACGGTGCGGTCCAGCACGCCTTCCGCCACCACCAGCCGGCCGGCGACCATGGCATCGATCGCCCGCGACAGCGCACGGGTCGCATCCGGGTCGTGATGCTCGCACCACAGCGCCCAGATCATCGCCTGGATGTCCTCGGGATCACGGTCATCCGTGGGCGTCTGCAAGGCGCGGAACAAGGCGTCCAGGCGCCGGGACATCACCGGCGACGGTCGTCTTTCGGCCCCGCTAAGGACCAGCTTCAGAACGTCGTTGACCATCGTCAGGCATCACCCCGCAAGGCAACGTGAACGGGCGGATCCGCACCCCCATCAGAATAGGGCGGATCCCCCGTTCGCGCCACCCCGCCGGAGCGGTGGACCCGCAGCCGTGACGGCCCGTCAGCTGCGGGTCAGCGTCCGGCGCACGGCATCCTGCCAGCCGCCGTAAAGCCGCTCGCGCTCGGCCTCGGCCATGCCCGGCTCGAAGCGCCGGTCCAGCGCCCAGCCTTCGGCGAAGACATCCGGTTCGGGGTAGACGCCGGTCGCGAGGCCGGCCAGATAGGCGGCCCCCATCGCGGTGGTCTCGCGCAGCTTCGGCCGGTCGACGGGGGTTGCCAGCATGTCGGCCAGACGCTGCATCAGCCAGTCGCTGGCGACCATGCCGCCATCGACGCGCAGCACGGTTTCGGAAAACCCGTCCCCCTCCCAGTCGCCACGCATCGCCTCGACCAGATCGCGGGTCTGATAGGCGACCGAATCCAGCACCGCGCGCGCAATCTCGCGCGGGCCGGTGGCCCGGGTCAGGCCGAACATCGCACCGCGGGCATCGGCATCCCAATGCGGCGCGCCGAGACCGGTGAAGGCCGGCACCAGATAGACGCTCTGCGCCGGATCGGCCTCTGCCGCCAGCACTTCGGTCTGGGCGGAAGTCTCGATCAGTCCCAGCCCGTCGCGCAGCCACTGCACCGCGGCGCCGGCCACGAAGATCGAGCCTTCCAGCGCATAGCTGCGCCGGCCGTTCAGCTGCAGCGCGACCGTGGTCAGCAGCCGGTTGCGCGACCGCACCGACTGATTGCCGGTCACCAGCAGGGCGAAGCAGCCGGTGCCATAGGTCGCCTTGACCATGCCGGGCCTGAAACAGGCCTGGCCGGTGGTCGCCGCCTGCTGATCGCCGGCGACACCACGGATCGGCACCGGCACGCCCAGCAGGTCGGGCAGGGTTTCGCCGAAGTCACCGGCGCTGTCGCGCACCTCGGGCAGCATGCCCATCGGCACGCCGAAGACCTTGCAGAGATCCGGGCACCAGGCGCCGCGATGGATGTCGTAGAGCATGGTGCGCGAGGCGTTGGTCGCATCGGTCGCATGCACCCGGCCGCCGGTCATCCGCCAGATCAGGAAGGCATCGACCGTGCCGAAGGCGAGTTTGCCCGCCTCCGCCGCCGCCCTGGCACCCGGCACCTTGTCCAGGATCCACGAGGCCTTGGTCGCCGAGAAATAGGGATCGAGCAGCAGGCCCGAACGGTCGCGAACCAGCTGTTCATGCCCGTCGCGCTTCAGATCGCCGCAGATCCGCGCCGTGCGCCGGTCCTGCCAGACGATGGCCGGATGGATGGCCCGCCCGGTCTCGCGATCCCAGACCACCGTGGTTTCACGCTGGTTGGTGATGCCGATACCGGCAAGTGCTGCCGCCTCCACACCGGCCTTCGCCAGCGCACCGCGCATGGTCTCGACGCTGGTCCGCCACAGATCTTCGGCATCATGTTCGACATGGCCGGAGGCGGGGAAGTGCTGGGGAAATTCCTGCTGGTCGGTCGCGACCACCTGCATGTCCTGGTTGAACAGCATGGCGCGGGTCGATGTGGTTCCCTGGTCGAGCGCCAGGATCAGACCTTCACGGGCAACATCGTCTTTGCGGTTGGCGGGCATGGGGACGGCGATCCTCCTCGGAAGCTGTGCCGGCCATGCGAATGCTCCCCCCGCACGCCCGGCACGCCGGGGCTTGGGCCGCCCCGGTCGTTTCAGGCGTCAGTTTGGGCCGGGGGACGGGGCCCCGGCAAGTCCGGTGGTGCCGGTTGCCCGGGCACCGCTCTGCTGCAGCCGCACGCTCACGCCGCAAGACGCGCCGAGCGGCGGGCCTGCATCCAGGCATCGAGCCGGCGGACACCCGCGGCATCGATCCTGAGACCCAGCTTGGTGCGCCGCCAGAGGACATCCTCTGCCGTGCGCGCCCATTCATGATCCATCAGCCAGGCCACCTCGCGGGCATGGAGACCGGCCCCGAAATGCTCGCCCAGCGCCGATGGGTCGGCCGCCGCATCGCCGATCACGCGATGGACATAGCCGCCATAGGCGCGGGCCAGACGCCGGCGGGTCCGTTCGTCCAGCACGGGATGGCTGAGCGCCAGGCTCTGCACCAGCGCCTCGACCCCGCCGGCGGGCAGGCGGCCGCCGGGCAGCGGCGCATCGGCGGTCCAGGGGCCGCGCAGCGCCCGGCCGTCGGTGCGTGCCGGCAGCAGCGGCTCCAGCTTCGCCAGCGCCGCCTCGGCCAGACGGCGATAGGTGGTGATCTTGCCGCCGAATGCGCTGATCACGGGTGCGGCCGCGGTGTCGACCGTCAGCACATAGTCGCGGGTCGCTTCCTGCGCCTTGCTCGCCCCGTCGTCATAAAGCGGGCGAACACCGGAATAGGTCCAGACCACCATCTCGGGCGTGACCGGGCGCCGGAAATAGCCCGAGACCGCCCGGCAGAGATAGTCGACCTCTTCGGGCGTGATCGCGACCCGGCCCGGGTCACCCTTGTGATCGGCATCGGTGGTGCCGATCAGGGTGAAGTCGTCCTCGTAGGGAATGGCGAAGACAATGCGGTTGTCGGCATTCTGGAAGATATAGGCGCGGTCGTGGTCGAACAGCCGGGGCACCACGATATGACTGCCCCGCACCAGGCGCACCCGCTCGGGCGTCTTCACCTTCAGCCGGTCGACCAGGGTCTCCGCCACCCAGGGGCCGGCGGCATTGACCACCGCCCGGGCGCGGATGATCGAAACCTCCCCGGTCTCCACATCGCGCAGCGACAGCGTCCAGAGATCGGCGCCGCGATCGGCGGCGGTGAATTCAGTGCGGGTCAGGATGCGGGCGCCGTTTTCCTGCGCATCGAGCGCGTTCAGCACCACCAGCCGGGCATCGTCGACCCAGGCGTCGGAATATTCGAAAGCGGTGTGGTAGTCGTCCTTCAGCGGCAGGCCGGCCGCATCCCGCGACAGATCCAGGCGCCGGGTGCCCGGCAGCTTTCGCCGCCCGCCATTGCCGCCGGCCAGATGATCATAGATGAACAGGCCCAGCCGGATCATCCAGCGCGGCCGCAGGCCCCGGTGATGCGGCAGCACGAAGCGCAGCGGCCAGGCGATGTGGGGCAGCGCATCCAGCAGCACGGCGCGTTCCTGCAGCGCCTCGCGCACCAGCCGGAATTCGCGATGTTCCAGATAGCGCAGCCCGCCATGGATCAGCTTGGTGCTGGCGGACGAGGTGGCCCCGGCAAGGTCGCCCTTCTCCACCACCACCACATCCAGCCCGCGGCCGGCGGCATCGCGGGCAATGCCGCAGCCATTCACGCCGCCACCGATCACCGCCAGATCATACACATGCCCGGACATCGTCGAAGCCCCTCTGCAACCGGTCGGGTCGCGCTGGGCAGGCTGCGGATCACCCGCGCCGCCCCGTCAAACGAAATATGTTCGCACCGAAGTGAAAGTTCAAACGAAACAGAACGGAAGATCTCCGGGGGCTGCCCTGCACCGCCTGCACATCCCTCCGGCATGGGGGTCATGCGATCGCCCCCATTGCAGCCGGGCGTCCTGCCGGGCATAGTGGCGGCCTCTTGATCCCGTGATCGGAACCCGCCCCGCCATGGCTCTGCTCGTCTCGGCCTATCTCGAGAAAATCAGCCGCCGGAAGGTCTGAGGCCCGCACGGCCCGGTTGCCGTGCGAGCACCTCCCGCCGCCCGCCCCGCCCCGACAGACCGGCGCGGGCGATGATGTCGTGCATCGACAGGCGGCCCCGACCATTCCCGCAGACGGGTTTCGTTTTCCATGTCGCTTCCCATCGAAACCGCACTCGAAGGCTTTGCCCTCGGTGCCGGGCTGATCATTGCGATCGGCGCCCAGAACGCCTTCGTCCTCCGCCAGGGCCTGATCCGCGCCCATGTCCTGCCGATCGTCGCCTTTTGCGCCGCCACCGACGCGCTGCTCATCGGCGCCGGTGCCCTCGGCCTCGGCTCGCTGATCGCCGGTCACGAGGTCCTGCTTGGATACGTGTCGCTCGCGGGCGCGCTCTTCCTTGGCATCTATGGCCTGATGGCCGCCCGCCGCGCCCTGCATCCGGGCCGTCTCCTGCCCTCCGAAGCGGCCCCTGCCCCGCTTCTCGCGACGCTCGGGACCGTCGCGGCGGTCACCCTGCTCAACCCGCATGTCTATCTGGACACGGTCGTCCTGCTGGGCAGCATTTCCGGGCGCCACCCGATGCCGGAGCGGCTGTGGTTCGTGGGCGGCGCCGCGCTTGCCTCGATCAGCTGGTTCTCGGCGCTGGGCTGGGGCGCGCGGCTGCTGGTGCCGGTGTTCCGCCGGCCCGCCGCCTGGCGGGTGCTGGACGGGATCATCGCGCTGGTGATGTGGGCGATCGCCGCCCGGCTGGTCGCAGACGCGGTCACGCTCCTCGGCTGATCTCCGGAACCGGATGGCCTATGCTGGATTGCGGGACGAGCCCCGTCCTGCAACCGGCCCTGCCGCCGCCGCATGCGGCGGCGGCATGAGAAGCCATTCCGGAGACAACGCCCGATGACCCAGATCCTGCGCACGCCCGATGCGCGCTTCCTGGACCTGCCCGGCTGGTCCTATGTGCCGCATTACCTCGACGATCTGCCCGGCTATGAAGGCATCCGCATCGCCTGTGTCGACGAGCCGGCCGCCGTCGCCGATGCCGGGGCCGACGCGCCGACCTTTCTCTGCCTGCACGGCCAGCCGAGCTGGAGCTATCTCTATCGCCGCATGATCCCCCAGCTGGTCGCGCGCGGCCGGGTGGTGGCGCCCGATCTGATCGGCTTCGGCCGCTCCGACAAGCTGACCGACGACCGCGCCTATGGCTTTCTGTTCCACCGCGGCATGCTGGTGGAGCTGATCAAGCGGCTGAACCTCCACAACATCATCCTGGTGGTGCAGGATTGGGGCGGGCTGCTGGGCCTGACGCTGCCGCCCGAGATGCCGGAACGCTTCCAGGGGCTTCTGGTCATGAACACCGCCCTCGGCACCGGCGACCGGCCGCTGGGCAAGGGGTTCGAGGCCTGGCGCGATTTCGTCGCCAACAGCCCGGATTTCTCGATCTCGAAACTCTTCCAGCGCGGCTGTCCGCATCTGACGCCGGAAGAGGCCGCCGCCTATGACGCCCCCTATCCCGACGACAGCTATCGGGCGGGTGCCCGAGTCTTCCCGTCGCTGGTCCCCGATCATCCGGATGCCGAAGGGGCGCCGCTGTCGCGTGCCGCCCGCGACTGGTGGCGATCGGACTGGTCGGGCCGGTCGTCGATGGTGATCGGCATGGCCGACCCGGTGCTGGGCAAGCCGGCGATGACCGCCCTGCATCAGGTGATCCGGGGCTGCCCGCCGCCGATCGAGGTCGAAGACGGCGGGCATTTCGTCCAGGAATGGGCCGATGCCTTCATGCCGCAGGCGCTCGACCCGCTCTTCCCCCCGAAGTGATGCCGCGTGGCGCGGCCGAAAGAAGGGCTGGCCCCTATTCGGCCGCGACCATCGCCCATACCGCGGGGTTAAGATAAGTATCGAAACAGGTGGCGACACGCTGCACATCCGGTGTCATGCCCGCCGGCACCGTCAGCCGCCAGCCGTCGCGCACCACCACGCCCCGCGCCTCCAGCGGGGCCAGCCGCGCGAAGGCATCGGCAAGCTCCGCAGGGTCGCGGCCCTGCCCGGCGGCGACCGCTGCCACATCGACCGCGTGGTCGCACATCAACCGCTCGATCACCGCCCGGCGCAGCAGATCGTCGGCGGTGACGGCGACGCCGCGCACCGTGCCGAGCCGGCCGGCGGCGATCGCCTCGCGCCAGGCCCGGACATCGGTGGTGTTCTGGACATAGCCGCCCGGCAGATCACCGATGGCCGACGGGCCGAAGCCCAGAATGGCGGTCGCCATGTCGGTGGTATAGCCCTGGAAATTGCGCCGCAGCCGGCCTTCACGCTGGGCCACCGCCAGCGAATCCTCAGGTCGGGCGAAATGATCGAGGCCGATGCCGGCATAGCCGGCCGCGATCAGCCGCCGCGCGGCCGCCTCGGCCTGTTCCAGCCGTTCGACCGCCCCCGGCAGGGCATGTTCGGGCACCAGGCGCTGATGCGGCTTCAGGGTCGGCACATGGGCATAGCCGAACAGCGCCACCCGATCGGGGGCCAGGGTCAGCACCTGATCGACGGTGGCGATCACGCCCTCGACGGTCTGGTGGGGCAGGCCGTGGACCAGATCGATGTTGATCGCATGGATCCCGCGCGCGCGCAGTTCCTGCACCGCCTGTGCGGTCGCCTCGGCCGGCTGGATGCGGTTGATCGCCTTCTGAACCTCGGGATCCAGATCCTGCACACCCAGGCTCGCCCGGTTGACGCCAGCCGTCGCCCAGGCATCCAGCCGCGCCGGATCCAGGTCGCGGGGATCGATCTCCAGCGCAATCTCGGCCTCGCTCCCGATATCGAAGGCGCGAGTCAGTGTCCGGAAGATCAGATCGATATCACCCGGCTCCAGGATGGTCGGGCTGCCGCCGCCGAAATGCAGATGGCTGACCCGATGCCGCCGGCCCAGCATCCCGGCCACCATCTCGATCTCGGCCACCAGGCTGCGGACATAGGCCTCGATGGGTCCGCGCACATTCACCACCCGGGTGTGGCAGCCGCAGAACCAGCACAGCGTGTCGCAGAACGGCACGTGGACATAGATCGACACCGGCTCGTCCGCCGGTACCGCCCGCATCCATGCAGCCGCCTGATCGGGACCCACCGCAGCATCGAACTGCAAGGCGGTCGGATAGCTGGTGTAGCGCGGCAGACGCGCGGCCCGCAGGGCCGTCTGCGCAACCTCGGCGCGGCGCGGCGCGGCGGGGGATGTCTGCACGGCAGGGCGGAGTTCGACGACGGTTGCCATGGGCGTTGACCTCTCCGGGCGTGACCTTGATTGCCGTGATCCTGCCCGGCCCGCCGCAGGGCTTCCTTGCGCAAGATCAAAAACGGCAATTCCAGAACGGGGCGCCAACAGGCAGCGCGACATCCGGTCGCATCCATGCCGGAGGTTGATCCAGATCAACGCCCGAAAAAGGACACAGGCGCTTTATGGGGCCATCGACCGGTGACGTATCGGAGAGTTCCGGACCACCGGCTGCAGGGCGGGCCGTGCATGACAAGGCCGCCGCAGTCCGGCCGGTGACCGCTGCCAACGAAGGCCAGATCAATGACCACCACGCTCAACAAAGCCCCCCGCGCCCTGAAGGCCGCCGGCCTCGCCGCCCTCGTCGCCGCCGGCACCCTTGCCGGTGCTCTTGCCGGTGCAGCGCCTGCCGCCGCCGAAGACAAGAGCCCCTGGATGCTGCGCGTCCGCGGTGTGGCCGTGGTCCCCGACGAGGGCGCATCGATCAGCCCGATCGGCGGTGACGTGTCGATCGACAACTCGGTCATCCCCGAGCTGGACATCACCTATTTCGCCACCCAGAACATCGCCTTCGAGCTGATCCTGGGTACGACCAAGCATGACGTGAAGGCCAAGGGCACCTCGGTCGGCGGTGTGGATCTCGGCAGCGTCTGGCTGCTGCCCCCCACCCTGACTGCGCAGTACCACTTCATTCCGGACGGCAAGATCCGTCCCTATGTCGGCGCCGGCGTGAACTACACCGTGTTCTACAACGAGGACACCCCGGCCGGCATCGACATCGACTATGACAATGGCTTCGGCTTCGCCCTGCAGGCCGGTGTCGACTTCGCGATCGACGACCATTGGGTCGCCAATATCGACGTGAAGAAGCTGTTCCTGAACACCGACGTCACGATCAACAACTCGATCAAGGCCGATGTCGACATCGACCCGTGGCTGTTCGGCGTGGGTGTCGGCTACCGGTTCTGAACCAGCCATCGGCTGACCACCACGACGAACCGCGTGCGGCCCCGACACTGCCCTGTCGGGACCGCACGCGGGCCCGCCCGACCCGTTCCGTCAGCACAAGGGCCGCCAGCACAAGGCGATGTGCCCCCGGAACGGATCGGTACATCGACCATAATCGCCTCAGGCGGCTGGTCGATATGTGACGAGCATAAGGCGTCGGTCAGACCGGCGTCTTGCCGTCGCGTGTACAAAAGCTTTCGACCGGGTGACCTGAAAGGCGAAACACCGTTCGTGTGTGATGCAATATGCATCATCACGGCGTTTGCCATTGCATGCTCTTTTCTCCACGACATCCAATATGCCGTTGGCACTTGTTCAGGTCGTGGAGCGCAAAGTCATCATGGGGGTCCGGATCCTCGACCTGGATTGCCGGTCACTACCAGGTGTTGAGCGGTGGCGCGAAGCGGTCACCGACATCTATTGCTCGTTCGACGTCATTCCCGACCGTCAGCCCTTCCATGCCCGGATCGTCGAAAGACGGGTCGGGCCATTGTCGCTGACCAGATTCACCTGCGACGACTGCACCGTGATCCGCAGCGAGGCGCACATCCGGCAGGACGAGGTGGCCGGGTTTTCCGTGTCGATACCGGTGTCGGGCCGGATGATCCATTGCCAGGGCGACCGATCCGGCTATGTCCGCCCGGGCGAGGCGCTCGTCACCGATCTGTCCCGCCCTTACGGTTTTCGATGCGTCGAGGGCCTGACGAGCGTCTGCGTGAAGATCCCGCCGGCGGTGACATGTGCGGGCGGCGGTTTCGCGGTCGCACCCGCCGTGACCGACGGGCAGCGTGCCGCAGACCCTGCCCTGCTGCAGGCGGTGACCGCCATGATCGACGCCCTGCTTGAGGCCCCGAAACCGGTCGACCAGCGACGTGCCGAACACGCCGCCCGGGCCCTGCTGGACCTGATCGCCCTGATGTTCGCAGCACCCCCCGCCGCCGCCCCGCCCACCCCGGGGCTGACCGCGCTGCGCCGGCGGGCCGAAGCCCTGATCCGCGCCGAGGCCACCGATCCCGGCCTGACGCCCCAGGCCGTGGCGGAACGGCTGGGCATCAGCCCCGGCTATCTGCATCGGGCGATGCGCGGCAGCGGCCATACGGTCCAGACACTGATCCGCGAGACCCGGATCGCCGCCGGCCTCCACATGCTGATGGATCCGGGGACGAGCGATCTGACCATCGCCCGGATCGCCTATGAGGCCGGTTTCGCCAGCCATGCCGCCTTCACCGACGCCGTCCGCCGCCGCCACGGCCGCACCCCGCGCGAGGTTCGCGATCAGGCGCTGCGCCGTGGCGATGTCGGCTGAACCGGTCGCCTGGACCGCGATCAACGCTTCAGCAGCGTGTCGCGCACTTCAGAGACCGCGGCGGCATGGGCTTCGAAGCCCTCATAGCGGGCGAGCACGCCGGCATGGCGGGCAAGCTCCGGATAGGCCCGGGCGGTGACATAGCCGACCGAGGACCGCTTCATGTAGTCGAAGACCGACAGCGGCGAGAACGTACGGGCCGCAGCATTGGTCGGCAGCACGGCATTGGGCCCGAGCACGAAATTGCCGAGCGTCACCGGGGTACGGTTGCCGAGCAGAATCTCGCCCGCATTCACCAGTTGTCCCAGATGAGCGAAGGGCTCGTCACCCAGCACTTCCAGATGTTCCGGCGCATAGTCGTTGATGAAGGCATAGGCCGCCTCCAGATCCGGGGCCAGCACCACGCCACCGCGCGGGCCGGTGAGCACGGTGGTCGAGAAGCCGCGGCGCTGCTCGCCCATCTTCGCCCAGTAGCCGTCGAGAGCCGCGATCGCATCCTCGGCGACCTTGCGGCTGGTGGTGACCAGATAGGCCGAGCTGTCGGGGCCGTGCTCCGCCTCGACCAGCAGGTCGAGCGCCGCCAGCCGTCCATCCGCCGTATCGTCGGCGAAGATGATCGCCTCGCTCGGCCCGGCGGGGATGCCGGGATCGATCACATCCGACAGCAGGCGCTTGGCCGCCACCACCCAGGGGCTGCCGGGGCCCACGATCTTCACCGCCTTGCGGACGGTTTCGGTGCCATAGGCCACCGCCGCGACACCCTGGGCGCCGCCGCATTTGTAGACCGTCTCGACACCGGCGAGCCGTGCCGCAACCAGCGTCGCCGCATCGACCTCGCCATCGGGACCGGGCGGTGTGATGATTGAAATCTCGGGCACGCCCGCCACCACCGCCGGCACCGTGGTCATCATCACCACGCTCGGAAACGAGCCCTTGCCCCGCGGCACATAGCAGGCGACCGACGGGATCGGCAGGAAGCGGTCACCGGCAAAGGCACCGGGGCGCACCTCGTGCAGCCACATCTCTTCGGGCTTCTGGTCCTGATGGAAGCGGCGGATGTTGTCGACCGCAAAGCGGATCGCCTCGATCACCTCGGGCTCAACCTGATCGAAGGCCCGATCAAAGGCCTCCGGCTCGACCTTGATCCGGGCCGGATCGACAGGCGCCCTGTCGAAATCACGGGCGAAACGGGCCAGCGCCGCATCTCCCTCGGTGCACACCGCTTCGATGATCGGCCGGACCTTGTCGAGGAAGGGGCCGAGATCGCTTTCGGCGCGCTTGAGCAGGTCGGCGCGGGCGGCGGCGTCGAGGGTCGAAAGGTCGTGGAGGTTGACGGCCGGCATGGCGCAGGACTCCTCAGGGAGGTAGATGCTCATTTTGAGCGCAGGAACAGGTCGAGCCCGACCAGCTTGTCGAGAGCCCGGATGGCGAGGGCGGCGACCAGGATATAGACCACCGACACCGCCGCGAGATCCGGCGTGATCACGCTGCGGATCGAATTATAGATCTGCACCGGCAGGGTCACGATGCGCGCATCGACCAGCAGCAGGCTGACCAGGAACTCGTTGAAGGCGAGCACGAACATCAGCAGCGCGCCGGTGATCACACCCGGCATCACCGCGGGCAGGGTGACGGTCAGGAAGGTCTGCACCGGCGGCGCGCCGCAATTGGCCGCCGCATTCTCAAGATCGGGGTCGAGCGCGTTCACCGAGGCGCCCACCGCCCAGATCATGAAGGGCAGGTTGATCACCGCACAGGCAAGCCCCACCGGCCAGAGCTGGCCCAGAATGCCGATCCGCCCGAAGAGCAGCATCATGCCGATGCCCGAGGCGATCAGCGGCACGGTGAAGGGCAGCAGCAGATAGACCTGAAGCGTCCGCCCGAAGGCGATCCGCCAGCGGGCGAGCGCGATGGCAGCCAGCGTGCCCGCCGGCAGGCTGATCAGCGTGCAGACCACCGCCACCCAGAGCGACCGCCAGAAAGCCTGACGCAGTTCGTAGGCGCCGACCACCTTTTCGTACCATTGCAGCGACAGGCCGTCGGGCGGGAAGGTCACGATATTGCCGGCGGTGAACGAGGCGCCGAGCACGATCAGGGTCGGCAGGGCCAGGATCAGCAGATCGAAGCCGATCACCGACCAGAGCAGCAGCCGCTTGGAGCGGGGGGTATTGCCGGCAGCGCTCATGCTCCGCCTCCCTTTGCAGGCGCCCGCCCGCCCATGCCGAGCGTGCCGGCCCCGGCGATCGCCAGGATGATGCCGACGATGGTGCTGCCGAGGAAGGTGAGCACGATGGCGAGTGCCGCCCCGAGCCCGCTGTCCGAGATCCGGAAAAAGGCGTCGTAGATGGCGTTGGCCGCAAAGTCGTTGGTGCCGCCGCCCAGGATGTTGGGGATGGCGAAATCGGTGAGGGTGAGCGTGAAGACCACCACCCCGGCCGCGATCAGCCCCGGCCGGGCCATGGGCAGCACCACGGTCGCGAAGCCCCGCCACCAGTTGGCGCCGAGCGAGGAGGCCGCCATCTCCACCTCCTCGCCGATCGCGGTGATTGCGGGCGCGATCAGCAGCACGGCGAAGGGCAGCATGTACTGGACCAGCCCGAACAGGATGGTCTCGTAGGTATAGATCAGCTTCAGCGGCTCAAACCCGAGCCCGGTGATCGCGCCGTTCACGATGCCCTTGGCACCCAGGATGATCAGCCAGCCATAGGCGCGGACCACCTGGCCGATGAAGAAGGGCAGGAACAGGCTGATCAGCAGCACCCGCCGTATCACCGGCGAGGGCGTGCGCACCATCACATAGGCATAGGGGAAGGCGAGCAGCAGGGTCGCCGCGGTCACGATCACCCCCGCCAGCAGGCTGCGCCAGATGACGGTCGCATAGATCGGCCGGTCGATCAGCTGGGCGTAATTGCCGAGGCTCATCGCCTCGGCCGGCAGGAAGGTCGCCGTGTCGAGCATATGCAGGCTGTCGGATGCCATGTCGACCAGGCCCCAGACCAGCACCGCGACCAGCAGGATGGCGGGGGCAAGGAACAGGGCAGGCACGACCAACTCGGGCCGTTTCGGGCGGATCAGCCCCACGGCCGCCTCGGCCGCATCGAGCAGCCGCCAGGACAGCGGATAGGCGCGTTTCGACGGGCGGAGCATGGCGGCGACCGGCATCCTCGGAAGATGTGTCACGGATCGGGCGGCACCGGATTGCGCCGGTGCCGCCCACAGGGTGTCAACCCTGCATGACCTTGGAAAGCACAGGGCGTCAGCCCTGCATGATCTCCTTGAAGGTCTGGAACCATTCGCGCTCGTGCTCGACCAGCACCGGGGTCGGCACGCTGATCAGCCGGGCGAAGTCTTCAGGCGTGGTCGGATAGGCCGGGTCGCCCGCCAGGTCGGCCGGCGGCGTCAGGCCGGGCTGGACGCCGGGAAGACCCAGTTTCTCGGTCCAGGCCTGCTGCGCGCCCTTGGAAATGGCGTGGTTCACATACTGCTTGGCCCAGTACAGCTCGCTTTCGGGCAGACCCTTGGGCACCCAGAGCGCATCGGTATCGACCTTGGCACCCTCTTCCGGCACGGTCCAATCGACCTTGATGCCGTTCTGCTTCGCTTCGCGGGCATTGGAGATGATGGTGCAGGCGACGTCGATCTCGCCCTGCTGGAACCAGTTGGTGAAATCCGGATCCTCGCCCAGCAGCGGCTGCTGCGCCTTCAGCTTGCGGATGAACGCCCAGGCCGGCTCCATGTTGGCCGGAATGTCCGACACCTTACCGCCGCCCGCGACCTGCGCCGCCGGGTGGAAGCCGATGCCGTCATTGTAGAGCGCGACCCGGCCCTTGAACTTCGGGTCGAGCATCACCGTCCAGCTCTTCGGCGCGCCGTCGGGGAAGGCTTCGGTCCGATAGGCCAGCACGTAGACATAGGAATAGGTGTTGACGATCGGCCAACCCTCCAGCCCGACCGGCTTCGCCACCGGCAGCAGCTGCGGCAGGTTGGACAGATCCGACAGATCCTCGGTCACGCCGCGCAGCGCCGACTTGGTGGCGTTGGTCGAGGTGTCCCAGTTGACATGAATCGGCGGCACCCGCTTCTGCGCCACGGCAGCCCAGATCTTGGGCTGGATCTCGTTGTCCTCGGTCAGGTCGTGGCGCACACGGATGCCGGTCGCCTCGGTGAAGCTCTGCGACACGCCCTTGTCCAGCGCCTCGACCCAGACACCGCCCCAGGCGCGGACGATGATCTCGGCCGGCTTGGCCGGCTCGGCGGCAAAGGCCCGGCGGCCCAGAACCAGCGCCGGGGTACCGGTCAGCGCCGCCCCGGCCGCGGCCATCATGCCGCCCTTCAGCACCTGACGGCGGCTGGCGCCGCGCATCGCGTCGTCATGCTTGGTCATCGCCCTGTTCCCTGTTCTTGCAGGCCGCATGCGGCGGCCGTCCCTGGATCGTGAAGTCTTAGGCCGGGGGTCGTCGTAGGCCGGGGTCATCGCTCACGCCGGATAGACCAGCAGGTCGCGCGCCGTCCAGCCCAGATGCACCGACTGGCCGGGCGTCCAGGCGCGATGGGCGGCGGGATCATGATCGAAGACCCGGAGCACCGCATTGCCGAGCGCAGGCACCCGGGCCGCATAGACCGACCGCTCGCCCTCGAAGATCGCCTCGGTGATGGTCGCCCGCACGATCACCTCCAGCCCGCCGCCGGCACCGTCGGTGTCGAGCGCATCGGCATCATCGGCGATGCGCAGCTGCTCGGCGCGGATCGAGACCGTCACCGGCGTACCGGCTGCGATCTCGCCCGTCCCCACCGGGGTGGCCTGGCATTCCAGATTGCCGAAGGCGACCATCTGGCCGCCGGCGGTGAGGGCGCGGCCCTCCAGCAGATTGGTGACGCCGATGAAGCCGGCGACGAAGGGATTGGCCGGGCGGCGATAGGTCTCCACCGGTGCCGCCAGCTGCTGGGTGCGGCCGCCATCCATCACCAGGATCTCGTCCGACATCACCAGCGCCTCGCGCTGATCATGGGTGACGTTGATGGTGGTGACACCCAGTTCGCGCTGGATGCGGCGGAATTCCAGCTGCATCTCCTCGCGCAGCTTCTTGTCCAGCGCCGCCAGCGGTTCGTCGAGCAGCAGCAGATCGGGTTCGAAGACCAGGGCGCGGGCGATCGCCACGCGCTGCTGCTGCCCGCCCGACAGCTCGTGGATCCGCCGGCCGCCATAGCCGCCCAGCCGGACCAGTTCCAGATAGCGTTCAACCCGATCCGGAATGGTGCGGGCGTCGAAGCGGCGCATGCGCAGCGGATAGGCGACGTTCTCGGCTGCGGTCATGTGCGGGAACAGCGCCAGCTTCTGGAACACCATACCGATCGACCGGCGATGCGGCGGCTCGGCCGAAACCGGCCGGCCACCCAGCACGATCTCCCCGCCCGTCGGGGCAAGAAAGCCCGCGATCATGCGTAGCAGCGTGGTCTTGCCCGAGCCGCTGGGGCCGAGGATGGTGAGGAAACGCCCACGCGCCAGCGTGAAGGACACCTCGTCCACCGCCTTGGTGCCGTTGAAGCTCCGGCTGACCCGGTCGACGCGCACCATCTCGGGCGTCGCCGCTGCATCTGCGGACATCGATGTTCTGCTCCAGGGAAGGGTTCGGCGGCCAGTCCACCGGATCGTCGGAAAACTGTCAAGATCGCCCGCCCGGCCTGCCGCAGCATGCGGCACGGGCGGTTTCCGTCAGGGGGTGACGGCGTCCAGCATGGTGGAGAGCGGATCGGCGGCGCCGCCCGCAGGCTCCGCCCCCATGGCGACCGCGATCGCAAGCCCCAGCGCCGAGGCGGCGGGGCCGTGATGGCCACCATCGGGGCCGGCCCGCAGGTTCATCACCAGGGTCGGGCAGCAGAACAGCGCCAGCTTCACCACCCGTCGCCAGTCTGCATCAAGCTGCCCGCGTGCCGCCAGGGCCTGCAGCAGCGGTCGCCAGAGCAGATCCCCCTTGGCCGCCAGAAATGCCCGGCGCAGGGGGCCCGGATCATGATCGTGATCGATGGTGATCCCCCGCCCGTCGGCATCGAGCCGCGCCCGCACGGTGTAAAGCCCCTCGGCCACCGCCGCGTCATACAGCCAGAAGGGATGGGCGAAGATGTTGTGGAAGGTGGCCTTCACCTCGGCCAGCAGAGCCGGCACATGGGCACCGGCAAAGGCCGGATCGAAGAAGACCAGCCGGTCGGCCATGCCGTCCGCCCCGGTTTCGAACCAGACATTGGCATTATGGGCGTCACCATGGGCAACGACGCCGGCCCCGGCGAAGCGGGCCGGCAGCAGCCGCGCGCGGGCCTCGTCGAACAGCGCGCCCAGGCCCCGGTCATAGGTGATGCCGCCCACCGTCCAGCGCAGATCCTTGAGCTGATGCCAGGACAGGGTCAGGTCCGGCACTTCAGCCCGGCCGCCCAGATGAAAGACCCGGCTCTCGTAGAACCGGGCCATCCGCCCGCCCGGCCGCTCCGGCGCGCCGTGATCGATCAGCCGGTCATGGAACAGCCGGTGCAGCGGCTCGGCGGCGGCCTCGTCTGCCGTGATGTCGTGAAGCGTCGCCAGATAGCGATCGGCGACCAGCCGGTCGGCATCGGCCTGGGCGGCAATCAGCCGCACGGCCGCAACCGGCGCCGGCCCGCCGATGCCGCGCGCCTCCGCCTCCACCGCGCGGGCCAGATCGGCCAGCCGCGGCTGATCGCGCCGGGCATAGATCAGGATCTGCCGGCCGACCGCGCCCGAGGCGACCACCGGACGGTCGACCGGAAATCCGGCCCCGGCCAGCAACTCGGCGCGGTAGTATTCGCCCACGGTTTCGGCCTCGTCCTCCTCCTGGTGGAACTTGAAGAAGAAGGACCGGCCATCGGCTGCCTCGACGAAGCCGTTGACCGAATTCAGGCTGTAGCCGTCGCGGTTGATGGTCACCCGCGCCGGGGTGAAGTCCGCCACCTCGGCCACCAGGCCTGCAATCACCGCCTCGGCTTCGGCGATGCGGCCAGCGCGGGTCAGATCACGAGCGAGCGCGGTGGGAGCCTGTGCGGCAGAGGACGTGGTGGCGGCGGTCGCAGTCATCGGGCAGGCCTCGGGGTCATGGGCGATGCCGGCGATTGCCGCCGGCACGCGATGGAAGGATTGATACCGCATCGCCCGCGTCCGATCATCACCCGAACGCCACCCTGTCCTTCAGCGCCCGGGATCGTCTTTCATGTCAGAGACCGCCACCTCCGTCCTCTCCCGCTTCTCCCTGGCCGGCCGCAAGGCACTGGTCACCGGCGCCAGCCGCGGCATCGGCCGGGCGCTGGCCACGGGCCTCGCCGGGGCCGGGGCCGCGGTAGCGGTCTCGGGCCGCGATGCGGCGGCACTCGAAGGGGTCATCGCACGCATCATCGGCGCCGGCGGCCGCGCGGTCGCCGTGCCCTTCGACGTCTCCTCGGTCGAACAGATCCGTGCCGGGGTGGCGCAGGCCGCCGAAAAGCTCGGCGGGCTCGACATCCTGGTCAACAATGCCGGCATGGAACAGGTCTGCCCCTCGCTGGATGTCGACGAGGCCCTGTGGGACAGGATCCAGGACACCAATCTCAAAGGCGCTTTCTTCTGCGCCCAGGCGGCCGCCCGGATCATGAGCGGCGCCGGCGGCGGCGCGATCATCAATCTCTGCTCGCTCACCTCCGAGGTCGGCGTGCCGACAGCTGCCGCCTATGGTGCCTCCAAGAGCGGTCTTCTGGGCCTGACCCGCACGCTTGCCACCGAATGGGCCGGCCGCGGCATCCGGGTCAACGGCATCGGTCCCGGCTATTTCCGCACCGACATGACCGAGGTCTTCTTCGAGGACGAGGCCTGGGCCGACCGCATGCGGGCCAGCATCCCGGCCGGCCGCTTCGGAGAGGTCGACGACCTGATCGGCGCCGCCGTCTTCCTCGCCTCGCCGGCCGCCGCCTATGTCACCGGCACCCTGCTTTATGTCGATGGCGGCTACATGGCCTCGATCTGAGGGCGGCCGCCTCGGACACGCGCATCGCCCACCTCGGCGGCGATCCTGACCGGCACCGATTTGGCTGCCGGCGTCAGGCTGTCGCGCTCGTGATGAGAGAGCGGCACCAGCACGTTGCATTCCGGGTAATAGGCGGCGAGACAGCCTTTGGGCACGTCATAGGCCAGCAGGGTGAGCCCGGCCTTGCGGCGGGGGATGCCGTCTTCGGCAACCGTGGTCAGCTCCACCCTTGCCCCCGACACCAGCCCCATCCGGTCGACATCCTCAGGGTTCATCATCACCACCATCCGCGAACCGTCGATGCCGCGAAAGCGGTCGCGATAGCCATAGATCGTGGTGTTGAACTGGTCGTTGGAGCGGAGCGTGATCAGCCGGAAGACGGTGTCGTCGTCATCCGGGTCGAAGCTGGCATTGAGCGCGGCGGGGGTCCGGAAATTGGCCTTGCCGGTGTCGGTGTTCCAGCGCCGGTCGCGTGCCGCCAGCGGGCGGGCGAAGCCGCCGGGGGTGAACATGCGCGCATTCATGTCGTGGAAGTCTTCGGGGAAGGTTCGGGCGATGGCATCGCGGATGCGGCCGTAATCCGCCACCCAGTCGTCCCAGGGCACCCGTGCGGCTCCGGAAAGCGTGGCCTTGGCCAGTTCGGCGACGATCCGGATTTCCGACAGCAGATCGGGGCTTGCCGGCCGCGCCCGCCCGCGCGAGGCATGGATATGGGCGGTCGAATCCTCCATCGTCACCACCTGCGGACCGCCGGCCTGCACATCCTCTTCCAGACGGCCCAGACAGGGCAGAAGATAGGTTTCTTCCGCCGTCACCAGATGGCTGCGGTTCAGCCTGGTCGCCACATGCACCGCCAGCTTCAGCCGGCCCCAGGCGGGTTCCATCCGCGCATGATCGGGCACCGCGCGCAGGAAGTTGCCGCCAAGGCCGATGAAGGCGTCGACGCCGTCCTCCAGCATGGCTTCGCAGGCCTCCACCGTGGCGAAGCCCTTTTTTCGGGGCGGCGCAAAGCCGTACATCTCGCCCAGCCGGTCGATCGGCACCAGTGCCGGGGCGTCGGCGATGCCGACGGTGCGCTGCCCCTGCACGTTGGAATGGCCGCGCACCGGCAGGATCCCGGTGCCGATGCGGCCGATCTGCCCCCGCATCAGCAGCAGATTGACCAGCATGCCGACACTGTCGGATCCAAGCCTGTGCTGGGTCAGCCCCATGCCGTAGATCGCAATCGCGCGTTCTGCGCGGGCATAGATGCGGCCGGCATCTTCGATCGCCTCGCGGGTCAGGCCGGCATTGCGCTCGATCTCGTCCCAGCCGGTCTTGCGGACCATCCGTTCGAAATCCCCGAACCCGTGGCAATGCTCGTCGATGAAAGCCTGGTCGAGCACGCGCGGCTCCCCCGCCGCCTGCGCGGCATCGTCCAGCGCCAGCAGCGTCTTGGCCATGCCCGTCATGACGGCGATATCGCCCGCGGGCCGCGGCTGATAATAGCGCGAGGCGAGCCGCGTGGGCCGCCCCGCCAGCATCTGCCCGGGGTTCTGCGGATCGACGAAGGTCAGCCAGCCCCGCTCGCGCATCGGGTTGAAGACCAGCATCGAGACCCCGCGCTCCGCCGCGCGCTGCAGGGGGTGCAGCATCCGCGGCGCGTTGGATCCGACATTCTGCCCGAAGGCCAGGATGCAGTCGGTGTGCTCGAAATCATCCAGCTCCACCGTACCGACCGGCACGCCGATGCTCTTCGGCAGCGATTTGGACGTCGTCTCGTGGCACATGTTGGAACTGTCGGGCAGGTTGTTGGTGCCGTAGATCCGCGCGAACAGCTGGTACATGTACGAGGCTTCGAGCGAGGCCCGCCCCGAGGCATAGAACACCACCCGGTCGGGATCGAAGGTCTTCAGCCGGCGGCCGATCGCCGCGAAGGCCTCGTCCCACGACACCGGCAGATAGCGGTCGGTTTCGGGGTCGTGACGCATCGGGCAGGTCAGCCGCCCCTCGTTCTCCAGGTCGAAATCTTCCCACCCCCGCAACTCTTCCGTGGTGTGGCGGGCAAAGAAATCGGCCGTCGCCCGTTTCGAGGTCAGCTCCCAGAAGGTCGCCTTGGCGCCGTTCTCGCAGAACTCCGCCGCATGGGTCTCGGCCGGCTTGGCCCAGGCGCAGCTGACGCACATGAAGCCGTCGGGCTTGTTCTGGCGCGGCAGTTCCCCAAGCGCACTGCCCCAGACCTGCTGACGGCTGGCATGGCGGACAAGCGACTGCATCGACCCCCAGCCGCCCGAAGGTGCGTCATAGGGGTGATGGCGGAGCGGGCGGGACATGGGCGGAACCTCCATCCGGTTGTCACCCGGCGGTGACCTCTCCGGCGAACCGGTGCCCGCGCCGATGGTTCCGTCACCCTGCCGGTGTCGCTGGTGCCGCCTTCGGCACCGGTGCCGCCGCCCGCTCCAGCACCCGGATATGCTGATCGAGCAGGGTGACGGCGCGGGCGCCGTCGCGCGCCTTCAGCGCCTCGAAGATCTGCCGGTGGGCAAGATTGGAGCCGGGCCGCCAGCCGGCGCTGCGGTTGGCCGACAGGATGATCCGGGCATTGGCCAGTTGCAGATCCTCGATCATCGCGATCAGCCGCGGCATCCGGCAGGGGGCGGCCAGTTCGCGGTGAAAGGCGCGGTTGGCGCGCTCCCATTCCGCCATGGTCCGGGCCTCGTCGCCCGCGATCAGCGCCCGCTCGATCCGCTCCAGCGCTGCGGCATTCAGTTTCGGCACGGCATATTTCAGCGCCAGCGCCTCCAGCGAGGCCCGGATCTCGGTCATTTCCTGCACCGCGGCCGCATCCAGCGGCGCGACCCGCATGCCGCGCCTGGGCTCCGACACCAGCAGCCCCTGGGCCTTCAGCATCTGAAAGGCCTCGCGCGCCGGCACATGGCTCGCCTCGAATTCCTCGGCGATGCGGTCCTGCCGCACCGGCATGCCGGGCGCCAGCTCCCCCGACACGATCCTGTCTCCCAAGACACGGGCAATGCGTTCTGCGGTGGTCTCTGCCATGGCCTCACTCATAGATTATCTATGATAATAATGGATGCCCCCGTGGATCTGATTGATATAGTCATTTTAGCGCCACATCAATAATAGATTATCTATGATCTGATCCTTCGGAAGTTCAGACGCTTCAGCTGCAAGGTCGGATCGAGGAGGATGCCATGCATGCCGAAATCTTCTCTTCCCCCGCAACTGACAACCGAAGCACCGCCTGCTGGACACACGAGGCCGCGCGCGAGATCCACGACCAGCCCTTTGCAGATCTGATGTTCCGGGCCCAATCGGTGCATCGGGCGCATTTCGATCCGAACCGGCTGCAGCTCAGCCGGCTGCTCAACATCAAGACCGGCGGCTGCCCGGAAGACTGCGGCTATTGCAGCCAGTCGTCTCGCAACGCCACGGGCCTCAAGGCCGGGCGGCTGATGGCCGTAGAGCAGGTGGTCCGCGAAGCGCGCAAGGCCCGCGATGGCGGCGCCACCCGCTATTGCATGGGGGCCGCCTGGCGGGGCCCCAAGGATCGCGACATGGACACCCTGGTCGCGATGGTGCAGGCGGTGAAGGCGCTCGGGCTCGAGACCTGCATGACGCTCGGCATGCTCTCAGACGATCAGGCCGACACCCTCGCCGCCGCCGGGCTCGACTACTACAACCACAATCTCGACACCTCCGAGCGCTTCTATCCCGAAATCGTGACCACCCGCAGCTATGCCGACCGGCTGGACACACTGGCGCGGGTGCGTGCCGCCGGCATCAGGGTCTGCGCCGGCGGGATTCTGGGCCTGGGGGAAAGCGCGGCCGACCGCATCGACATGATCGTGACGCTCGCCAACCTGCCCGAGCCGCCGGAAAGCGTGCCGATCAACATGCTGATCCGCATGCCGGGAACGAAGCTCGCCGATGCCGATCCGATCGACCCGTTCGATTTCGTGCGCAGCATCGCGCTCACCCGGATCCTGATGCCGCGATCCCATGTCCGGCTGACGGCGGGGCGCAGCACGATGAGCGACGAGCTTCAGGCGCTGTGCTTCCTGGCCGGGGCCAATTCGATCTTCGTGGGCGATACCCTGCTCACCGCCGCCAATCCGGGGGAAGACCGCGATGCCGCCCTGCTGCGCCGGCTGGGCATGACCGCGGAGACGGCGGGATGATCCTCGCCCGCCATGCCGACCGGCTGGCGCAGCTGGCAGAGGGCAGCCGCCGCCGGACGCTGATGCCCCGCGGGGGGCTCGACTTCACCTCCAACGACTATCTGGGCCTTGCGGCTGCGGAGCGGATGGCAGCCGCGGTCGCCGAGGCCCTGGCCCGGGGCGTGCCCGTCGGCGCCGGAGGCTCGCGCCTGCTGCGCGGCAATCATGCCGAGCACGAGGCGCTCGAAGCCGAGGCCGCACGGTTTTTCGGCGCCGACCGGATGCTGTTCTTCGGTGCCGGCTATGCCGCCAATCAGGCGGTGCTCGCCACCCTGCCGCAGGATGGCGACCTGGTGGTGCATGACAGGCTGATCCATGCCAGCGCCCATAGCGGCCTGCGGCTGGGCCGGGCCGCATCCGTCGCCGTCCCGCATAACGATGCCGGGGCGGTGGACGACGCCATCCGCAGCTGGCGCCGGGCCGGCGGCACCGGCCATCCCTGGATCGTGGCCGAAAGCCTCTATTCGATGGATGGCGATACCGCACCACTCGCCGATCTGGCAGCGATCGCCCGCGCCCATGACGGTTTCCTGTTCATCGACGAGGCCCATGCGACCGGCGTCCACGGCCCGGACGGGCGCGGCCTCGCCGCCGGGCTGGAGGGCCGGCCCGAGGTGATCGTGCTGCACACCTGCGGCAAGGCGCTGGGGGCGGCCGGTGCCCTGGTCGGCGCCGACGCCATCCTCTGCGACTATCTGATCAACCGGGCGAAGCCGTTCATCTATGCAACCGCGCCCTCTCCGCTTCAGGCAGCCGCGGTGCGGGCGGCCCTCAGGATCCTGGCCGACGAGCCGGAACGCCGCAGCCGTCTGCATGGCCTGATCGCCACCGCCCATGCCGCCGCCGCCCGGCACGGTTTTGCGACCGGCGCCACCCAGATCCTGCCGGTGATCCTGGGCGATGATGCCCTCACGGTCCGCGTCGCCCGACGGATGCAGGCGGCCGGCTTCGACATCCGCGCCATCCGTCCGCCGACCGTTCCCCCGGGCACCGCCAGGCTGCGGATTTCGATCACCCTCAACATCGATGCCGCTGCGATCGAAGCGCTGTTCGCCACCCTCGCCGTTGCGGTGGCCGAGGAGACCACGCCATGACCCGACATCTGGTCGTGACCGGCACCGATACCGGCATCGGCAAGACCGTGGTCGCAGCCGGCCTCGCCGCCGCCCTCGGTGCCGGCTACTGGAAACCGGTCCAGTCGGGGCTGGAGGGCGAGACCGATTCCGAGGTGGCCGCCCGGCTTGGCCGACTGCCACCCGAACGGGTTCTGCCCGAAGCCTGGCGGCTGACCGCCCCGGTCTCGCCGCATCTGGCGGCCGATATCGATGGCGTGGCCATCGACCCGGACGCCATCGACCCGCCGACGACGGCCGGTCCGCTGGTGATCGAAGGGGCGGGCGGCGTGCTGGTGCCGCTGACCCGGCAGGTGGTCTTCGCCGATCTCTTCGCCCGCTGGCAATGGCCGGTGGTGCTCTGCGCCCGCACCGGGCTCGGCACCATCAATCACAGCCTGCTGTCGCTCGAAGCCCTGCAGGCCCGCCGCGTGCCGGTCGCCGGCATCGTCTTCATCGGCGAGGCCCGGCCCGACAGCGAAGCCGTCATCACCGCGCGTGGCGGGGTGCCCCATCTGGGCCGCCTGCCCCGGCTGGACCCGCTCGACGCGGACACGCTGGCGCCAGCCATTCGCCAGGGGATCGATCTCGCCCGTCTTGAAAGGATCAGAGGATGACCGCGCCTGCCCCCGTCTCGTCTGCCCCCAACTCGCCTGGCCCCGCCTCGCCAGTCTGGCATCCGTTCCGCCAGCACCTGACAGAACCCGTCACCCGCGCCATCGCCCGCACCGAGGACGCCCGGCTGATCGATGCCGAGGGCCGGTCGATCTTCGACGCGATCTCGTCCTGGTGGGTGATCACCCATGGTCATCGCCCGCCGGCGATCATGGCCGCGATCCGCGATGCGACGGAGCGTCTGGACCAGGTGATCTTCGCCGAATTCACCCATCAGCCGGCCGAGGATCTGGCCCGGGGGCTGATCGACCTCGCCCCGCCCGGCCTTGCCCATGTCTTCTATTCCGACAGCGGGTCGACATCGGTCGAAGTCGCCCTGAAGATGGCGCTGGGCTGGTTCCACAACCGAGGCGCGCCGCGATCACGGATCGTGGTCATGGACCACGGCTATCACGGCGATACCATCGGCACCATGTCGGCCGGCGCCCGCGGCGTGTTCAATGCCGCCTATGCGCCGCTGCTCTTCGATGTCGACACCATCCCCTTCCCCGAACCCGGCCGGGAACAGGCGACGCTGGATGCGCTGGAGGGCTTCTGCCGGACCGGCCAGGCGGCGGCGCTGCTGATCGAGCCGCTGGTTCTGGGGGCAGGCGGCATGAAAATGTATCCGCCGCATCTGCTGGCCGAGTTCCGCCGGATCACCGAACGCCACGGCACGCTGATGATCGCCGATGAGGTGATGACCGGCTGGGGGCGGACCGGCACGCTCTTCGCCTGCGATCAGGCCGGCATCACCCCGGACATCATGTGCGTGTCCAAGGGCATCACCGGCGGCACCCTGCCGCTGGCGGCGACGCTGTGCACGGGGCCGGTCTTCGAGGCGCATCTGTCCACCGACCGCGCCCGGACCTTCTTCCACTCCAGTTCCTACACCGCCAACCCGATCGCCTGTGCGGCAGCCCTCGCCAATCTCCGGATCTGGCAGGAGGAACCGGTGGTGGCCCGCATCGCCGCCCTCGCCCGCCGGCAGGAGGCCTGGGTCACCCGCTTCCGCCAGAACCCGCGCTTCCGCAATGTCCGCCGGACGGGCACCATCGCAGCACTCGACCTCGACGTGGCGGAAGCCGGCTACCTCTCGGAGGTCGGGCCAAGGCTGCGCGCCTTTTTCCGCGACCGCGACCTGCTGATCCGGCCGCTCGGCAATGTGATCTATCTGATGCCGCCCTATTGCAGCACGGCGGAAGACATCGATCGCGCCTGGGAAGCGATCGCCGAGGCGGCGGAGGTTATTCTACCCCAGGCTGGAGCCGCCGGATGAGCGGCAGGGCCGCAAGCGCCAGGGTTGCAGCGAACGCAAAGAAGACGCCATAGCCCAGATGCTGCGCCACCCCCCCCGCCGTCAGGCCGGCGAGCATGCTGACCGACGCGTCCATGCACTGGAACAGGGTGAAATCGACCCCCGCCTGACGGAGATCGGACCAGCGCATGAACTGGGCATAGAGGGCCACGAAGCCGATCGGCATCACGAAGGAGGCACCGGCCAGCGCCAGCCCCATCGCCGCCTCGCGCGGCAGCAGGCCGGTGACCGCCTGGACGGCGAAGCCCGCCAGCACCAGGGCCTGGAGCAGAACCGCCAGGATCATCACCCGGCCGATGCCCAGCCCGCGGACCAGCGCCCCGCCGGCCAGCGCACCGGTGAAGCCCAGGACCAGACTGCCCAGCCCGTTGAGCACGCCCACCTCGTCGAGGCCGATGCCCTGGTCGATCAGGAAGGGACCGACCATGCCCATGGCGGTCTTCTGGGCGATGACGAACAAGGCGGTCAGCGCCAGCCCGCGCCGCACCTCCGCCCGCCGGAGCGTGGCGCGAAGCGAGGGTGTATGGCCGGTGCCGGATGGCCTGCGTCCCGCCCGATGGCGGGCATGGGCAAGGAAGGGCAGACCGAGCAGGGCCACCAGGGCCGCCATAGTCCAGATCCCCGCCGGCCAGCCGGCCCGGTCGACGATCACCAGCAGCAGCCCGCCGCCGAGTGCGGCCCCCACATAGGCGCCCCCGACCTGGGCGGCATTGCCCCAGCCGAGTTCCGCCTCGCGCAGGCTTTCGACCGCATAGCCGTCGCAGGCGATATCGACGGTGGCGGTCGCGAAGGCGACCGCCAGCAGCACAGCCAGAACCGGCAGCACGGGGGCCGGCCCGATCGCCCCGACCAATGCCAGGCCCACCACCGAAAATCCGCCGCCGGCCGCGACCATCAGCGCGGACCGGTCGCCGCCTCGGGCGGGCAGGCGCCAGCGCTCTGCCGCCGGGGACCACAGCACCTTCAGCGCCCAGGGCAGAACCAGCAGCGAGAGCAGCCCGACATGATCGAGCGGCAGCCCCTCTGCTCTCAGGATCGCCGGCAACCCGGTCCAGGTGACGCCGCCGATCACGCTCTGCGCGACATAGAGCCCGCCGATCGAGCCGATCAGCGACCAGAGGCCGCGGCGCGCCATCAGAAGCGATAGCGCAGCGAGGTGGTGACGACGCGGCCCTCGTCGCGATAGCAATAGCCGGCACTGCAGCTCTGGTCGTCGGAGTCGAAAAGATTGCGGGCGTTGAGCTGGATCTCTGCGCCCGGCTGGCCCAGGTTGGCGAGATTGTAGGAGATGGCGGCATCCAGGAAGGCGCGGTCGTCATTCTCGAAGCTGTTGACGTCGTCGCCCCAGCTCTTGCCGAAATAGCGCAGGCCCGCCCCCAGGCCCAGCCCGTCCAGAGCCCCGTCTGCAATGTCGTAATGCACCCAGAGCGAGGCGATGTCGTTGGGGGTTGCCGACAGCTCCTTGCCTTCAGCGCCGACGATGCCCTTCTCGATCTTCACCCGCTGATGGGTATAGGCGGCGACCAGGCTCCAGCCGTCATCCAGCGAGACCACGGCTTCAAGCTCGATGCCGCGGGAATTCATGTCGAGCTGACGCTGCCTGTTCACGCCGGTGGTGGCGTCGAAGACCACCCCGTCCTCCTGGTCGATATCGAACAGCGCCGCCGAGAGCAGGCTGTTGGTGCCGGGGATCTGGTATTTGACGCCGATTTCCTTCTGCAGCGCCCGGGTCGGCTCCGCCGCCCGGCCGGTGCCGGTATAGGGGTCGTCATAGACCAGGCCGATATTGGGCGAGAACGAGCTGGAGACATTGGCATAGGGGGTAAGGCCGTTCTCGAAGGCATAGGACACCCCCAGCCGGCCCGAGAAGGCCTGGTCGTCCTGGTCCGAGCTGCTGCGGTCGGCTGCCACGACCCTGGTATCGACCCGGTCGTATCGGCCGCTGGCGAAAACGGTCCAGCCGCCGAACACCATCTGGTCGTGCAGATAAAGGCCATACTGGTCGGTTTCCTGACCGCCGCCATAGCCGAGCCGCGCCGCGGCCGCGGCGGCAGACGAAACGGTACTGCCGGCAGACCAGGCATCATAGCTTGCCCGGGTATAGTCGAACCCGGTGACCAGTTCATGGGTCACGCTGCCGGTGTCGAACACCATCTTGGCCAGGGTGTCGACGGTCACCGCGTCCATGGCCTCGCGGTAATGGCCCCAATAGGGAAAGGCGAGCCCGCCCACCTGATAGCTGCGATATTCCAGGTCGGAGGAGACGTCGGTGTAGCGCAGCTTCTGCTCCAGGGTCAGCACGTCGTCGACCCGATGGCTGAACTCATAGCCGGCCCGCCACTGGATCTGGTTGAAATCATTGTAGTCGGGATCGCCGGCATAGCGGTGAGAGGCGACCCCGTAGCTGGGATTGTAGAAGACCGCGGTCCCGCCCACCGTCGCATCCGCGTATTCCCCGAGAAGGGTGAGCTGCGTGTCCTCGTCGAAGCGGATGGTCGCGGCCGGCGCGATCAGGGTCTTGTCGTCGGGATAGCCGTCGAGCGTGGTATCGCTTGCGCGGGCAAGCCCGGTCAGGCGGTAGAGCACCTGCCCCTCGTCATCGACGGGGCCCGACAGGTCGAAGGCCGCCTGACGCCGGTCGTCGGTGCCGCCCAGCAGTTCGATCTCGTGGAAGGGCTGATCCTTCGGGCGCTTGGTGACCAGATTGACAAGCCCGCCCGGGCCGCTGACGCCATAGAGCGACGAGGCCGGCCCCTTGAGGATGGCGATGCCCTCGACCGTATAGGGATCGTTGCGGAACCAGGCCGACGGGCCGTTATACTGCCGCAGCCCGTCCCGGAACATGCCGGTGTAATGGGCGGGGAAGCCGCGCAGCTTGAAGGCGTCATAGCGCGTGTCGAAACCGAAGGTGCCGGTATCGACGCCGGCGGAATAGCTGATCGCCTCGCTCAGCGTCCGCGGCTTCTGATCCTCCATCTGCGCCTGGGTAACGGTCGAGACCGCCTGTGGAATCCGGGCGATCGGCGCATCAGCCTTGGTCGCCTGCTGCCCCTGGATCGCGACATAGCCGTCCTGCTGCAGCGTCTCGCCGCTTTCGGATTCGACCATCAGCGGCGCCAGCATGGTGGCACCGTCTTCCGCAGCGAAAGACAGAGACGGGGCGATGAGTGAAAGCGCGGTAGAGGCGAGGAGGAGGCGGCGCATGGTCAGATCCCGATCAATTGCATGACCTGCCCCGAAAACGGGGCGTCATCCTGGCCCCTGAATGCCATCGCATCGGCTTGAGTTGCAATTCATTTTCATTCGCAAAATATGTGACCCCATATGCCCCGACACTGCGCAGTCTTTGGCCTGGACTGCGCATTCTCAGATACGACGGTGCAGCTGGGGGCTGGATGTCCCGCCCCGCGCCATCTACCATCGCCTGCACCCCTGCGTATGCTGGCGCGGCGATCCGGATCGTCGCGCCGCAAAGGGGAGTCTGCGCGTGATGCATGTCTATATCGATGGCGCCCGGCAACCGCTGGGCGCCGGGTTCGACGACTATCTGAACCCTGGCCGCACGGCGGTGGTATCGATCGATCTGCATCGGGGCCATCTGGAGGATGATCCCGACTGCCCCTGCCCCGCCCCCAGGGCGCGGGCGATCGTCGGGGGCGTGAACCGGTTTCACGCCGCGGCGCGTGCCGCCGGCGTGCCGGTGATCCATGTCCGCAGCACGCTGCGCAAGGGTGGCGTCGACGACATCGCCGGCATTCCATCGGCCTGGCGGCGGGTGTTCCCGCTTCATGTCGGCCCGATCCCCAATTCCGACGGCCATGCGATCGAAGGCTCGCGCTGGACGGAGTTCGTGACCGAGGTCGACGATCGCGATCTGGTGGTTTCGGGCAAGAAGCGGCTTTCGGCCTTCTACCCCACCGATCTCGACTTCCTGCTGCGCAATATGGGCGTCGAGGCGCTGATCCTGAACGGCTGCCTGGCCGATTGCTGCGTGCTCAACACCGCCTTCGACGGCTCCAATATGGGCTATCGGGTCACGGTGCTGCGCGATCTGGTGGCGGGCACGACGGAGGATCTGGAAGCCGCATCGCTGAAGATCGTCGCCATGCATCTGGGGCTGGTCGCCGATGCGGAGGATCTGCTCGGCGCCTGGCAGGAGCGGCAGCCCCCCGCAAAAAAACGGGCGGGATGATCGCCATCCCGCCCGCGAACCCGAAGGCAGACCGGCTTAAACCGCGGCCGGTGCCGCGGGTTTGGCCACCGGCTTCTTCAGGATGCGCAGCGTGATCGCGGTCACCACGGTGCCTGCGATCAATGCGACCAGATAGCCGCCGAGCGAGACCACGGCATTGGGGATCGGCAGCACGAAGATGCCGCCATGGGGCACCTTGAGCTGGGCGCCCACCGCCATCGAGATGGCGCCGGCAAGGCCCGAGCCGACCATCAGCGACGGGATCACCCGGAACGGATCGCGCGCGGCGAAGGGGATGGCGCCCTCGCTGATGAAGGCGAGGCCGAGCACGGCCGCAGCATTGCCCGCCTCGCGCTCGTCACCCGTGAACCGGCCGGGGAAGAGTTTGGTCGCGAGCGCAATGCCGAGCGGCGGGGTCATGCCGGCCGCCATGGCCGCCGCCATCGGCCCGTAGATCTCGGAGGCGATCAGGCCGGTGGAGAAGGCATAGGCGGCCTTGTTGACCGGGCCGCCCATGTCGAAGGCCATCATCAGCCCGATGATCAGGCCGAGCAGGATGGCGCTGCCGCCCTGCATGTTGCGCAGCCAGTCGCTGAGGGTCGCCAGGAGCTGCGCCACCGGTTCGCCCACCACAAACAGCATCAGCAGCCCGGTGAGCAGCGAGCCCAGGATCGGCAGGATCAGGACCGGCTTCAGCCCCTCGAGATTCTTGTGCAGGCGGATGTTGCGATTGAGCCAGGCGGTGCCGTAGCCGGCGATGAAGCCGGCCACGATGCCGCCCAGGAAACCGGCACCGATCTGGGTGGCGATCATGCCGCCGATCATGCCCGGCGCGATGCCCGGCCGGTCGGCGACCGAATAGGCGATATAGCCCGCCAGCGCCGGCACCATCAGCGCGAAGGCGCCCTTGGCGCCGATCTGGAACAGGGCATAGGCGAGCGTGCCCTGATTGGCGTCCTCATAGGCATAGATGCCGCCCAGCGCGAAGGCGATCGCGATCAGCAGGCCGCCCGTGGTGACGAAGGGCAGCATGAAGGAGACGCCGGTCATCAGATGACGATAGGGACCCGTGCGGCCGGATCCCTGTCCGGCGGCCGCCTTCGCCGCAGCCGCATCATCCGGGGCCGCGGCGCCCTTGCCCTGAAGCTTCGCCTCGGCGAAGGCGCGGTTGATCAACCCCTGACCGTCATTGATCGCAGGCTTGGTGCCGGAGAGATAGACCCGCTTGCCGTCGAAGCGCGACAGGTCGACCTGGGTGTCGGCGGCGATGATCACCAGATCGGCGGCGCGGATCTCCTCGGCGGTCAGCCCGTCCCGCGCCCCCACCGAGCCCTGGGTCTCCACCCGCGCCTCGTGCCCCAGCGCCTTCGCTGCCTGAAGGATGCCCTCGGCGGCCATGAAGGTATGAGCGATGCCGGTGGGACAGGAGGTGATGGCGACGATCCGCCGGCCGCCGGCGGGGGCGGCCGAGGATGCCGAAGCCGGCACCGCGTCCCCCGCGAGCGCCCGGGCGAGCACGGCCGCCGGATCACGCAGCACCTCGTCGACCGCTGCTGTGGTCACGGCCTTGCCGGCAAAGCGCGGCTCGCTGCCGCTGCCCCCCACCGCCAGCACCGCATCGGCACCGGCAATGGCGGTGGCCTCCAGCACGTCGCGTGCCGTCTCCCCGTCATGGAATTCGATCGCGATCGCGTGACCGCCGTCATGGGCATGCTTGCGCAGCGCTTCCGCCGCCAGCACCGCCCGGGTGCCGAGCCGTTCGGTCCCGGCCTCTTCGGCCGTGATCACGGCCACCAGTTTCGACATGTTTCCCCCTTCTGCCGCGAGATGCGGCAGCGGATCAGTTCCGGACCTGAAGACGGTCGGCGATATCGGCCTCGGCCAGATGCACGCGGGCCATGGCCGCCTCGACCACGCCCCGCCCCGGCAGATGCGGCCCCACAAGGCCAAGCTTGGTCGCGGCGAAAGCGGTGCCGGCGCGGGCGATCCGTTCGAGATCCCCCCCCTCCGCATGGGCAGCGACGATGCCGGCAACCATGGCGTCGCCCGCCCCCACCGTGCTCAGCACGCGCTCGGGCGGCAGGCCGGCATGGATCGCGCGGGTGGCGGTCACGAACAGGGCCCCCTCTGCCCCCATCGAGACCACCACCAGCGCGATCCCCCGCGCCACCAGGCCCTGCGCCGCCGCCAGCAGATCGGCCCTGGTTTCGAGCCGCCGGCCGGCCCAGGCGGCAAGCTCGTCCCGGTTGGGCTTCACGCAGTCGGGCAGCGCATCCTCGTCGGCCCCCAGGGCGGTGGCGAGCGGCGCACCGCTCGTATCCAGCACCACCCGGGCGCCGCGGGCGCGGAGCCTGCGGCAGAGATCGGGATAGATCCCGACCGCCACCCCAGAAGGCAGACTACCGGCCAGCACCACCACCGATCCGGCCCCCGCCACCTCGTCGAGCACGGCGCGCAACCGGCCGAGATCGGCGGCCCCGACTGCCAGGCCGGGCAGGTTGATATCGGTGGTGTCTGCTGCGGCCAGATCGGCCAGTTTCACATTGACCCGGGTCTCTCCGGGCACCCTGAGAAAGCGGTCGGCGATGCGGCCGGCGGCGAAGATCTCGTCGAAGGCGGCGGCATTGTCGCGCCCCAGAATGCCGGTCGCGGTGACCCGAAGCCCCCAATCGGCCAGGCAGCTTGCGACATTGACGCCCTTGCCGCCGGGGCTGCGTTCCACCCGCTTCGCCCGATGAACCTCTCCCGGCACCAGATGGTCGATCACGATCGTCTGGTCGATCGCCGGGTTGAGGGTGACGGTGATGATCGTGGCCGTCATGCGCCGAGCCTCGCCTCCAGCGCCCGGACATCGGCGGCGGTGCCAGCGGCCAGGGCCTCTTCGGCCAGCGCCTTCAGTGCGGCATGGTCCAGCGCGCGCAGCCGGGCCTTCACCGCCGGGATGTCGCGCGGCGTCATCGACAGCTCGCGCACACCGAGGCCGGCCAGCAGCGCGGCGCCGAAAGGATCGCCGGCAATGCCGCCGCAGACACCGACCCAGCGGCCGGCACGGGCGGCGCCCTCGACCGTCATCCGGATCAGCCTGAGCACGGCCGGATGCAGGCTGTCCGCCTCGGCGGCCAGATCCGGATGCTGCCGGTCGATCGCCAGACCGTACTGGGTGAGATCGTTGGTACCGATCGAGAAGAAGTCGACATGGGGGGCGAAGACGTCCGCCTGCACGGCGGTTGACGGCACCTCGACCATGATGCCGAGCGGGACCTCGGGCGCATCGAGATCGGCGCGGATGCGGTCGGCGATCCGGCGCAGTTCCAGCACCTCGCCCAGCGACGTGATCATCGGGAACATGATCGAAAGCTTCGCGCCCTCGCGGGCGGCGCGATAGAGCGCACGCAGCTGGGGTTCCAGCAGATCGGGCCGGCGCAGCAGCAGCCGGGCGCCGCGCACGCCGAGGAACGGGTTCTCCTCATGCGGCAGATGCAGATGCGCCACCTGCTTGTCACCGCCGATGTCGAGCGCCCGCACGATCAGCGGCCGGCCGTCGAGCGCCGCAGCCATATCGCGATAGAAGGCATACTGCTCGTCCTCGTCGGGCGTGCGGTCGCGTTCCAGGAACAGGAATTCGGTGCGCATCAGGCCGACGCCCTCGGCCCCCTGATCCAGCGCCAGCGGCACCTGATCGGGCCGGTTGACATTGGCCCCGATCTCGACGGTATGGCCGTCGGTGGTCCGGGCCGGCAGACCCCGTTCCTCTGCCGCCCGCGCCCGCAGGGCCGCCTGCTCGTCGGCCCAGGCGCGGGCAAAGGCGAGCGCCGCATCCGACGGCTCGACATAGAGCCGCCCGGCCTGACCATCCAGGATCACCTGGGTGCCGGGGGTGATGTCGAGCAGCGCGCCGCCCCCGGCCACCATCGCCGGCAGGCCCAGGGTGCGCGCCAGGATCGCGGTATGAGAGGTGGGGCCGCCCTGGGCGGTGGCGAGGCCGATCACTTTCCCCGTATCCAGCCCGGCCGTGTCGGAGGGCGAGAGATCGGCGGCCAGCAGGATCACCGGCCCCTCGGGCAGGTCACCGATGCCGCCCTGGGCGAGGCCCGGCTCGATCCGCAGCAGCACCCGCCGGCCGACATCGCGCAGATCCGCGGCCCGGGCGGCAAGGACCGGATTGTCGGAAGCCGCCAGCCGCCCGGCCAGCCGCTCCACCGCTTCGTGCCACGACCAGGCAACGCCATGGCCTTCGACCATCAGCTGGCAGGCAAGGGTCACCAGATCGGCATCGTTCAGCAGCTCGGCCTGGGCCTCGAAGATCTTCGCTTCCGCGGCCCCCAGCCGGCGGGAGGTGTCGTCGGCCAGAACCTTGAGCTGTTCGCGGGTCAGCTGCAATGCGCCATGGAGCGCATCGCCCCCCTCGATCAGCGAAACCGGCCGATCGGGAACCGTCATCGGCCCGGACGCGAGCACATGGACCCGGCCGATGGCAAGGCCGGGTGCGGCAGGCAGGCCGGCAACCGGCACCAGCCCGGCATCGGCGGGCGGGGTCCAGCCGGCGACCGGCGCGGCGGCCCGCTCGGCCGCGCGCGCCGCTGCCGCCCGCTCTTCCTGGCCCAGCCGGTCCATGACCGCCTTCAGCTGCTGAAGTGCCCGGGCAGCATCGGCGCCTTCGGCCGAGACCCGGACGGTGTCGCCCTGTTTCAGACCAAGCTGCAACAGCGGGATCATGTTTTTGGCGTCCGCCGCCTCGCCGCCATGGCGGATGCGGATCCGGGCCTGGAACCGCCGGGCCGTATCGGCCCAGACAGAGGCGGGACGGGCATGAAGGCCGGTCGGGTAGTCGACCGTCCAGTCGAAGCCTTCGGCGAAATCGGTTGCCTCTCCCGCCGCAGTGGCGGGCAGATCCTCGCCCGACAGTGCCCGGATGATGTCTTCGGCACGGCTGGTGCGGGTGAGTTCGGCCAGCCGCGCCTCGTCGTTCAGCAGCCGGGTCAGGCGGCGCAGGATCGCGATATGGGCATCGGATCTGGCGGCGATCGCCACCACCAGGCGGGCGGTCTGGCCGTCATTCCAGGTCACGCCCGCAGGCACCTGCAGCACCGCCACCGCATTGCCATGGACCAGCGCGCGGTCGTCGACCATGCCATGGGGGATGGCCACGCCGGAGCCCAAGAAGGTGTTCGCCACCGCCTCGCGCTTCAACATGCTGTCGACATAGGCCGGTGCGCAGATGCCGGCGGCGACCAGCATCTGCGCCGTCTCGCGGATGGCCGTCGCCTTGTCGGCAGGGGCGGCCCCCAGCCGGATGAGATCGCGGCGGATGGCGGCGGCGCCGTCGGCCGGCGGCGCGAAGGGCTCGGGGGCTGGCGTCATCGTCTGGTCTTCCTCCCCTGCCCGGCCGTCTGGGTCCGCCCCTGTTGTCGGGGCCACCGGGCGTGTCGACAGGCACGGCCCCGGCGGCCCGCGGGGCCGGCTTGGGGCGTGCGGAATTTTCGTGCCGAACGGCACTTCGGGGTGAATTGAAATCGATTACACAAACACTGTCAAGGCAGCACCCTTTCACACATATGCTGCACTGCAGCAAATGCTTGCAATCCGCCAGCCGATGGGCGAAAATCCGGTTTACGGAACTGAAAACGATTTCAGGCTATGTCCACGCTCAAGGCCAGAATCAAGGATGTCGCCCGCGAAGCCGGGGTCTCGGTCGCAACCGTGTCGCGGGTGCTGACCGGCGGCCCCGTCAGTACGCAGTTGCGCGACAAGGTCGATGCGGCGATCCGCGCCACCGGCTATCGCCCCAATCTTTCGGCCCGCCGGCTGCGCTCTCAGCACAGCCGGACGATCGGCCTGATCGTGTCCGACATCCGCAACCCCTTCTTCACCGCGGTCAGCCGGGCGGTGGAAGATGCCGCCTACGAGGCCGGCATGCGGGTCATCCTGTGCAACACCGACGAGAACCCTGAGAAAGAGGCGATGTATCTGCGCCTCATGCAGGAGGAACGGGTGACCGGGCTGATCTTCGCACCCACCCGCACCTCGGCCGAGGCCCTGTCGCAGACCGCGCTCGATTTCCCGGCGGTGCTGATCGATCGCGTCGGCCCCCCGGGCCTGCACGATGCCGTGGTGCTCGACAATGCCGCCGCCGCCCACACCCTGGTCTTGCATCTGATGGAACAGGGTTATCGCCGCATCGGCGGCCTGTTCGGCAACACCAGCACCACCGGCATCGAACGCCATGCCGGTTTCGCCGCGGCCCTTGCCACCCGCGGTCTGCCGGCCCCTGCCCGTTTCGTTCCACCCACCGCCGATGCGGGAGAGGCGGAGCTGCTGGACTGGATGCAGTCGGCCGATCGCCCCGATGCGCTGATCGCCAGCAACGGCCAGCTTCTGCTGGGCGTCGCCCGTGCGGTCCGCCGGCTGGGGCTCAGCATGCCGCATGATCTGGCGGTTGCCGGTTTCGACAACGAGACCTGGACCGGTCTGGTCGGCCCCGGCCTGACCGTCATCGAACAGCCGGTGCACGAAATCGGCACCACCGCCATGTCGCTGCTGTTCGACCGGCTGCAGCGCCCGGGCGGCCCGGCCCGCAAGATGGTGCTCTCGGGCCGGCCGATCCTGCGCGGCTCCACCGGGGCCCGGCTGCGCGCCGTCGCCAACTGACCCTGCCGCGACCGACCCCGCAAGCCCGGCCCTGCCGGGCTTTTCCAGGCCTCGACTTATCCTCTCCAGGGGGATAGGATAAGCACCATGACAGAGCACCTGCATATCCATGCCACCCACCCCGAGGTGGTGAAGCGCCTGAAGCGTGCGGAGGGCCATTTGCGCAGCGTCGTGCAGATGATCGAGGCCGGTCGGCCCTGCCTCGACGTGGCCCAGCAGCTCCATGCGGTCGAAAAGGCGGTCGCCCAGGCGAAGCGCACCCTGATTCAGGATCATCTGGACCACTGTCTCGACGATGTCGCAGCCCCGCTGGACGGGCCGCGACGGCAGGTGCTCACCGAATTCAAGGCGATCGCGAAGTATCTCTGAGCACCCGACATCTCTGAGCATCCGACATCTCTGAGCACCCGGCGCACGCCCTGCCGACTGCCGCCGGACCCTGACCGGAGGAGCCGTTCCATGGCAGCCCTGCCCGCGAACCGCATCTGGCGCCGCCTGTTCCTGGCACAGATCGTCGCCCTGACGGGCACCGGGCTTGCCACCGTGGCGCTCGGCCTGCTCGCCTGGGATCTGGCCGGAGCCGGCGCGGGTACCGTGCTGGGCACGGCGCTGGCGATCAAGATGATCGCCTATGTCGGCGTCGCCCCGCTTGCCGCAGCCCTGGCGGAACGGCTGCCGAAACGGCCGCTGCTGGTCGGGCTGGACATCCTCCGGGCCGCAATGGCCGCCTCCCTGCCCTTCGTGACCGACATCTGGCAGATCTATCTGCTGATCTTTCTGCTGCAGTCGGCCTCGGCCGCCTTCACGCCCATGGTCCAGGCGCTGATCCCTGAGATCCTGACCGATGACGGCGAGTATACGAGGGCGCTCTCTGCCTCGCGCCTCGCCTATGATCTGGAAGCGGTCGCAAGCCCGGCACTGGCGGCCGCCCTGCTCACCATCACCGGTTTCCATGCCCTGTTCGGCGGGACCGCGGCAGGCTTCCTGATCTCGGCCGCCCTCATCGCCGGGCTCGCCCTGCCTGGCGGCCGGATGAAAGGGGCGCGCCCCGCCCTGGGCCGGCGCAGCCTCGACGGCCTGCGCATCATCTTCGCCACCCCCCGGCTGCGCGGCCTCGCTGCGATCGATCTGGCACTGGCAGCCGCCGGTGCGATGGTGATCGTCGACACGGTGGTGATCGTCCAGGGCCGCTTCGGCCTGGGGGAAAGCGAAACGGCGGTCATGCTGGCGATCAACGGCGCCGGGTCGATGCTGGCCGCCCTCGCCCTGCCCCGGCTGCTCGACCGGCTGCCGGAGCGCGGCGTGATGCTCGCCGGCACGGCAATGCTCGCCCCCTGCCTTCTGGCCGGGCTGCTGGTCTCGGGTCCTCCGACCCTCGCCATCCTCTGGTTTGCCCTGGGTCTGGCGTCGGCGCTGGCCCAGACACCCGCCGGCCGGCTGCTGCGCCGTTCGGCGGCGCCCGAGGACCGGCCCGCTCTGTTCGCGGCCCAGTTCGCTCTTTCTCATGCCTGCTGGCTGCTGGCCTATCCGCTCGCCGGCTGGGGTGGTGCCGCGCTCGGCCTCGGGACGACCTTCATGCTGATGGCGGCGATCGCCGGTGCCGCGACCCTGGCCGCCCTGCTGTGCTGGCACCGCCATGATCCGGATGTGATGGAACATGTGCACGTGGCCCTGCCGGAGGGGCATCCGCATCTGGCCGATGCCCGCCCCGGCCCCCGGGGCCACGTGCACGCCCATGCCTTCGTGATCGACCGTCACCATCGCCACTGGCCGAGGTAACGGGAGGGCGTGATCCCGACCGCATGGGCCCCGACAGGTCAGTCGGGAACCTTCACCACCGGCACCAGCTGATCGCCCCAATGGCCGGCACCGTCATGGATGCGGCTCACGCGGTGCAGTTCGACCGTCGCCCCGGCCTGGACCGCCACCGAGACGGCGTGGTTCAGGCGGTGGACCTGGTCGGCGAGGCGGCGGATGGCGGTATCGCGATCGGGGGGATGCGGGCAGGAGCCGCTGCCCGGGATGGCGATCATCTCGGCGTCGTACATGGCAGGATTCTCCTCACTCGGCGGCGGATTTGTCGAACTGCGCGGCTTCGGTCGACTCGGCCATAGCCGTGGTCGACGACCGGCCGCCGGTGATGGCGAGCGACACGGCGTCGAAATAGCCGGTGCCGACCTCGCGCTGATGACGGGTGGCCGTATAGCCCGCGGCTTCCGAGGCGAATTCTGCCTGCTGCAGCTCGGCATAGGCCGCCATGCCGCGGTCGCGGTAGCCGCGGGCCAGTTCGAACATCCCATGATTGAGCTGATGGAAGCCGGCCAGCGTCACGAACTGGAAACGGTAGCCCATCGCCCCCAGCTCCCGCTGGAAACGGGCAATCTCCGCCTCCGACAGCTTTGCCCGCCAGTTGAACGAGGGCGAACAGTTATAGGCGAGCAGCTTGCCCGGATACTGCGCGTGCACCGCCTCGGCGAAGCGGCGGGCATCATCCAGATCGGGATGGGAGGTCTCCCACCACAGCAGATCGGCATGGGGCGCATAGGCGAGACCGCGGGCGATGCAGGCGTCGACGCCGTTGCGGAAGGCATGGAAGCCTTCGGCGGTGCGCTCACCCGGCACGATGAACGGCCGGTCGCGTTCATCGATATCCGAGGTGATCAGCTTCGCCGCCTCGGCATCGGTGCGCGCCACGATCAGGGTCGGCACGCCCATCACATCGGCGGCGAGGCGCGCCGCCGTCAGATTGCGGATGTGGGCTGCGATCGGGATCAGGACCTTGCCGCCCAGATGACCGCACTTCTTCTCCGACGCCAGCTGGTCCTCGAAATGGACACCGGCCGCCCCCGCCTCGATATAGGCCTTCATGATCTCGAAGGCGTTGAGCGGCCCGCCGAAGCCGGCCTCGGCATCGGCCACGATCGGCGCGAACCAGTCGTCGACGCTGCGCCGGCCTTCGGCATGCTCGATCTGGTCGGCGCGCTGCAGGGTGCGGTTGATCCGCCGCGCGAGTTCCGGTCCGGAATTGGCCGGATAGAGGCTCTGATCCGGATACATGGCACCGGCCTGGTTGGCATCGGCGGCGACCTGCCAGCCCGAAAGATAGATCGCCTTCAGCCCGGCGCGCACCATCTGCATCGCCTGATTGCCGGACAATGCCCCCAGGGCATTGATGTAAGGCTCGTCATGGAGCAGCTGCCAGAGCCGGTTGGCGCCACGTTCGGCCAGGCTCAGGGCAATGCGCACCGATCCGCGCAGCCGCTCGACATCGGCCGCGGTATAGCTGCGGGTGATGCCGTCGAAGCGGCCGGCAGGAGCGCCGGGCACCAGGGTGTCGAAGCTGGTCATGGATGAGGACTCCTCGTCGATGGGGAGGTGGTCGTCGATGGGGTGACGGGCGTCGATGGAATGAAGGACGTCAGGCCGCCGCGGCGGTGATCGCGCGATAGGCCGGCAGGGTCAGAAAGGGCAGCGGCCGGTCGCCGCCGCAGAGGGTGAGGAACATCGCTTCGGCTTCGGCGCCGCGCGGCAGGGCCGCCCAGTCGGCGCGCAGACCGGCCGCTTCGGTGGCGAGCCGGGCGGCGGTGACGGCGACGCCGTCCTCGGTCCGCACCCGATGGCGTGCCCATTGCCAGAGCTGGACGCGGCAGATCTCGGCGGTGGCCGCATCCTCCATCAGCCCGTCGAGGGCGACGCAGCCGCGGCCGTCCAGCCAATGGGCCAGATAGCGGATGCCGACCGAGAGACTGGTCCGGAGCCCGGCGGTGGTGATCGTCCCTTCCGGGCGCTGAAGCAGATCGGCCGCCGTGATCTCCGGCCCGTCATCGGGCCGGTCGAGCTGGTTCTGACCGGTCATCACCGCATCGAAGGCGGCGCGGGCCTCGGCGATCAGTCCCGGATGGGCCACCCAGGTACCGTCATGGCCAAGCCCGGCCTCGCGGGCCTTGTCCGCCCGGACCCGGGCCAGCGCACGGGCATTGCCCTCGGCATCGTCGCGCAGCGGGATCTGGGCCGCCATGCCGCCCATGGCATGGGCGCCGCGACGATGGCAGGTGCGGATCAGCAGCTGGGCATAGGCGGCCAGCGCCGGCGCGGTCATGGTCACCTGCGCCCGGTCGGGCAGGATGAAATCCGGCCGTGTGCCCAGGGTCTTGATCATCGAGAAGACATAGTCCCAGCGGCCGCAATTGAGGCCGGTGACATGGTCGCGAAGCGTGTGGAGGATCTCGTCCATCTCGAAGGCGGCGGGCAGGGTCTCGATCAGCACCGTGACCCGGATGGTGCCGCGGGCGAGGTCGAGCCGGTCTTCCACCCATTCCAGCACGTCACGCCAGAGCGCCGCCTCGTGCCGGTTCTCCAGCTTGGGCAGATAGAGATAGGGGCCCGTACCGCGGGCGACCGCCTCGGCGGCATTGTGGAAGAGGAACAGCCCGGCATCGAACAGTGCGGCCGATATCGCCGTCCCGTCGACCTTGAGATGCGTCTCTTCCATATGCCAGCCGCGCGGCCGCACGATCAGCACCGCCGGCGTCGGGGAAAGGGACGTCTCGCGACCGGTCGCCGGGTCGCGATGGGTAAGCGTGCGGCGCACCGCCCGGTACAGCACCGCCTGGCCGGTGAGCAACGCCCCCCAGAGCGGGGTGGTCGCATCCTCGAAATCGGCCATGAAGGCATTGGCGCCCGAGTTCAGGGCGGAGACCACCAGCTTCTCCGTCACCGGCCCGGTGATCTCGACCCGCCGGTCGACAAGATCGGCCGGCGCCGGCCGCACCCGCCAGTCCGCGGCACGGATTGCCGCGGTCTCTGCGGGGAAATCCAGAGGTTCGGCGCCTGTGGCGATGCGAACGGCGCGAGCCGTGCGCGCCACCAGCAGCTCGCGCCGCCGGGCGCCGAAACGCCGTTCCAGCCCTGACAGAAAGGCAAGCGCATCCGCCCCGAGCAGGGCGGCGGTCTCCACATCCGGGGCCGGTGTCGCCTGCACCATGCCTGCCCCGTCGATCCTGGTCATCGCCGTCATGGCCCCGTCTCCAGTCGTCATTTCCTCGTGTCACAGGATTGACAGACCGGCGGCGTCCCTTCATCACTGAAATCTGGAAAAAGGTTTTCAAGTCAAAATGTTGACCTTATTTCCCTTCGGTTTGTAAAGTTTGTGAAAGTCGCCGCGACGTATGGACAGAAAGATCTTCGCAGGCGCACGCATGCGCCATCTCCGCGAAAGCCGCGGCCTCACCCAGAGCGCCATGGCCCGCGACCTCGGCGTCTCGGCAAGCTATCTCAATCTCGTCGAACACAATCAGCGGCCGCTGACCGCGCAACTGCTGCTGAAGCTGGCGACCACCTATGCCATCGACCTGCGTGACCTCGGCGGCGAGAACGAAGCCCGGCTGGCCTCGGAACTGGCGGAAGCGCTGGCCGACCCGGTGGTCGCCGATCCGCGGGATCCGGCCGGCCGGCCGGGCCCCGCCGAGATCAACGACGCCGTCACCTCCAGCCCGCGCATCGCCCGGGCGCTGGTAACGCTCTACCGTGCCTGGCGGCGCAATGCCCGGCAGGCCGACGACCTCGCCTCGCTGGCGCTCGGCCGCGACCGCCGACCGGTCGCCGATGACGACCGTTTTCCGATCGAGGAAGTGCGGGATTATTTCCATGCCCGCGGCAACCACATCACCGAACTCGACACGACTGCCGAAATGCTGGCCGCCGGGCTCCCCGCCGGTGACAGGATGGCCGGGCTGATGGAGCGTCTGCGCGACCGCCACGGGCTGGCCGTGACGGTCCTGCCCATCCATGTCATGCCCGACATGCAGCGACGCCATGACCACCACACCCGCCGGCTGTTCCTCTCGGAACTGCTGCCCCGCCCCAGCCGGTGTTTTCAGGTGGCGGTGCAGATCGCGCTCATGGAGCATGGCGCATTGATGGACCACATGGTCGCAGAGGCGGGGCTTCGCACCGAAGAGGCACGCCGCCTCTGCCGGATCGGCCTTGCCAACTATTTCGCCGGCGCCGTGATGATGCCGTATATCCCCTTCCTGGAAGCCGCAGAGCGCTGCCGCTACGACGTCATGGTACTGGCCGCCCGCTTCGATGCCAGCGTGGAACAGGTCGCCCACCGCCTGACCACGCTTCAGCGGCCGGAAGCGCGCGGCATCCCCTTCTTCCTGCTTCGGGTCGACAATGCCGGCAACGTGTCGAAGCGCTTTGCCGCCGGCGGCTTCCACTTCGCCCGCCATGGCGGCACCTGCCCGCGCTGGCGGGTCCACGATGCCTTCGCCACCCCTGGCCAGACGCTGATTCAGCCGGTCGAAATGCCCGACGGCACGATCTATCTGACGGTGTCACGCACCGTCGACACCCTGCCCGTGCCCCATCCCGGCACCCCCCGGCGGCTGGCGATCAGCCTGGGCTGCGAGATCGGCCATGCACCCCGGGTGGTCTATGGTGACGGGCTGGACCTGGCGAGCCCGGCGGCGGTGACGCCGATCGGCGCCACCTGCCGGCTCTGCGAGCGCCCCAACTGCACCGCCCGTGCCTTCCCGCCGATGACCCGGCCGCTGGTCATCGACGGCAGCCGCAAGAACCTGTCGGCCTTCGAATTCGGCTGACACGCCTCCGGGCAGCGGTCAGCCGGCCTCGGGCCGGGTGAAGTGCTCAAGACGCACCACCTGCACGTCCGAGATGAACATCACCCCAGACTGCTTGCGGAAGAGCGGCGCCAGGCCGGCGGCGATCCGGCGGATGGCATTCTCGGGCGCCACGGCGAGCAGCATCACCAGGCTGGCCTGGTCGTTGAACAGCAGCCGCCCCTCCTGGAAGCGATGATGCCCCTTGCCGGCGACGTCGCGGATGAGGGTGTAGCCGGAGACGCCGGAGTCATCCAGAAGACGCCGGACGAAGGGCTCGGTCTCACCGGTGACGATGATCTCGATCTTCTTCAGCGGGTGGAACAGGATCTGATCGGAAACAGCTGAGTCAGTCATGGGTACGTCTCCTCGGGATCGGATCGGGGTCGGATCTGACATCGGTTCAGGCCGGAATCGGGGTGGCGGAGGCGAGGGCACCACTCTCGGACATCGCCTCGGGTGCCTGTTCGGGCAGCGCCTGCAGCCAGGTGCCGCTGCGGTCGCGCCGCCAGCTGCATCCGGTTTCGGGATCGAGCACCGCGAGCGCGACCCAGCCATTGTCGAACAGGGTGGAGAGCACGGCATGGCGTTCGATGGCCGCCTCCACCCGGGCGCGCGGCGCCTGGACCACGGCCATCAGCCGAAGCGGCTCGTGCCGGATCTGCCCGTCCGCCACCATCACCGACTGGAGCGGCAGACCGACGGCGAGATCGGGGCCATTGCCCTTCAGCACGCCGAGACCCGCCACCGGATCGTGGATGGTCTTCGACCCTGCCCCCCAGGTGTCGTTGTCGAGCGTCGAGAACAGATACTGGGTGTTGATCCACTCCGCGACCACCATCGGCGCGGTCAGGATCACCTCCAGGAGCCGGCCGTCGGCATCCGCCTGCCAGTCATAAGAATGCAGGAAGGTCCGCCCGCCAAGGTCGAGATGGCGGGTGAGCGCCCGATCGCCGACGATGAAGGCGGCATTGCCGGCCAGCGCCCATTCAGGCCGGACTTCGGACCAGTCGGCGGCCCGCTTTTCCACCGCCCGGACCGGATCGGCCGGATCGGCATCGGTCAGGTGCGACGCCCGCTCGGCAGCCGCCGCCCGCCGCGCCCGGTCCAGATCGGCCTGCAGCCGCCGGAAGCTCTGCCGGGACGCCGCCACCGGATCGGGATCGAGAGAGACCCGATCGGTGGTGGTGTCGTGCTCTGCCGACAGGAAGCGGGTGGTCTCGGGGATCACGATGCCCCGCTCCACCAGCGCCGCCCGCACCGCCGGCGCATTCAGCAGCGCCGCCAGGATCCGGGCGTTGGGCCCGCCCCGATTGCCGCCGCAGGCGCCGCAATCCAGGCCCGAGGCGAAGACGTTGTTGACCGTATGACCGCCATGACCGCAGAAGACCACCAGCTCGGCGAAGCCCTTGGTCAGGCCCATCACCCGCAGCGCCCCCTCGGCGAAGAAGGCCTGCTCGGCAGGCGACAGCCCCAGGATCAGATCCTCGGCGTCGTCATGGTGGTGGTGATGATCATGGTCGTGATCATGGTCGTGATGCAGATCCAGGCCCGGCACCACCGACACCTCAGGCATGACGGCCCGGCCGAAGCCGGTGGACAGCCGCTCCGCCAGCCGGGGGCTCAGCGTGCGCAGCATCATGGCCGCACCATGGGCAAGGCCCGTCGCTTCGATATAGCCGAAGCTGCCGGCAACGCCCGCCTTCAGCTCCTTGACCAGAGACTTCAGCCCGCCCAGCCGCCGCCGACCGGCAAGATGCCGCGCCGCCAGATCCGCCGCCTCGGGCAGCGGGTGTTCGTCGACCAGATGACGGGGCCGGAGCAGCACCGGGCAGGAGGCATGCGGGTCATCCTCGCCGAAGGGCCGCACCGCGACCGGGACGCCGAAGAAGCCGGCGAAGCCCAGCGTCGCCCAGGGGCCCGTCGCCTCCAGATGCCGCCGCAGCACTTCCGAGCGCACGTCGATGCAGAGAACGATCTGGCCGAGAGGCTGGTCCGCCCCCGCAGCATCCGCCACGGGCGGGGTGGCGGTCAACATGGTCAGCAGCCGCTGGCGGTGGCTTTCCTCCCAGGCTTCCAGCGCCACCAGACCGGCCGGCGCGCGCAGCCGCCTGTCCGCGGGCCCGGCCGGCGCCGCGACCGGCGGCAGGGTCACCCCCAGCAGATCCGCGAGCGCCAGCCGCACCGCCACATAGTCGAGCAGAGAGGCGGGAGCGACGGCGTTCCAGGGATGATGCCCCCCTTCGGCCACCCGCCAGCGCAGATGCGCAACCCAGCCCGGCAGGGCCACCAGATGGGCCCGGATGATCCCCTCGCGGGTTGCGATGTCCAACCCGGCCAGCCGCTGGTGGACCAGCACCGCCGGATCGTCCGGCAGCTGGTCGATCCGCCGCCGCTCGGGGATCGCCCGATCATGGCGCGCCAGCCGCCGCCAGGCCCGGTAGAAGCCCAGCTCCCGATCCGGCATCGCCCATGTCGCCTGCCCCTGGTCGAGGAAGGCCGCGAGCCAGAAGCCGGTCAGCCGGTCGAGATCTGCGGCGGCGCCGGTGGCCGCCCGCCGGCCGGGCACGACCTCGTGCTGCAGGGCCTTGATCAACCGGTCGGGGTCGGCCAGCTCCGGCCGGCCATGGCGCAGCGCCGCAACCGTCAGCACCGGGGCCGAGATCCGGCCATCCGCCAGGGCCGGGGCCACCATCCCGGCATCGGGCCAGGGCCGGCCGCCGAACAGCCGGGCCGCCTCGGCGGTCGCCGCCTCGAAGGGCAGATCCTCAAGCCCCTGAAGGGGGTTGATGGCAATCATGGTGTGGAGGGGCCGCCAGGGAGCGATGCAGGCGGCAGCGGCTTCGATCTCGGCCAGGAGCCGTGCGGTCTCAGGCATGGGAAGCACCCTTCGTGACGGAGGAGGTGGTGGCAGCGGCGGGCCGTGCCGCCGTGGCGAAGAAGGTCCAGGCAGCGGCGGCCCGGCGATCGAGGCCGAGGGCGATTCCGCCCCAGCCCATGAGCAGCGCCACCGGCAGCAGAAGGTGATACAGGGCGAGCGGCTGCGGTGCCGCCGCGACGCCCGTCAGGGCATCGACGATCAGGATGACGGCGCCGTAGAGACCGCCGGCGATCAGGGCCGCCACCGGCAGCGCGAGCAGCACCACCATGGTCCGGGCCCCGGTGCGCAGCACACCGGTCGCGAGCTGCAGCCCGGCCAGGCCCGCGATCGCCACCAGGATGGCGCCGGTATCGGCCCGGCCCCCAAGCGTGGCGTCGAGCTTGCCGGTCACCAGGGCGAAGCCGGCGCCGGCGGCGATGGCCGCAGGCCAGGCGAGCATCAGGCGGGACGCCGTCACCGGCACCGACGCCCGGGGTGCATGGGCACCGGCCAGCGCCGAGCCCGCCCCCAGGAAGAGGCTCGCCTTGTAGAGCCCGTGCAGCACCAGATGGGCAAGAGCGGCGCCGGGGAAGCCCAGCGCGGCCTGGACCGTCATATAGCCCATCTGCGCGCTGGTAGAGGCTGCCAGCCCCCGCTTCACACCCGTCTGGGCCCGGGACGCGGCCGCCCCGATCAGCATCGCAAGGCTGCCCATGGCGAAGGCCGCGACGGTTGCCGCCGGCACCGCTTCAACGACCGGCAGGGTCCGCAGCATCAGGATGCCGCCGGCATTGACCAGGCCCGCATGCATGAAGGCGGAGACGGGGGTGGGCGCGGTCATCGAGGCCATCAGCCAGCCATGGGCGGGCGGCAGCGCACACTGCACCACCACCGCAGCCACCAGGGCCAGCGCCGCCAGCGCGATGATCATCGGATCCGCAGCAGGCAGCCCGGCTGCGAGGCCTGAGAAGCGGTGCCCGCCCGTGGCCAGCCAGAGCAGAAGCAGGCCACCCCCCAGAAGCACCGTGCCGCCGATCAGGCTGCGGCGCGCAAGGGACGCCGCGGCATCGGCGGCCGCCCAGCCCCGGGCATGGCCGATCGCCCGCGGCAGCACCAGTGCCACCACCGACCAGGCGGCCAGGAAGGCCAGCATGTGGTCTGCGGCGGCCAGGACCAGGGCGGCAAGCGTCAGGATGCCGAGCCGGAGATCGAAGCCGCGACGGTCGCGATCGCCGTCCATGTAGCGCCAGGCGAAGCCCTGGACCAGGGCGGACAGGCCCAACACGGCCGTGGCCAGGAAGAGCGCTGCCCTGTCGATGGTGAGCGGGCCGAGGACGATGCCGTCCCCGACCGGCAGCGCCACAAGCGCAACCACTGCCGCCAGCGCGGCAGCGCCGGTCAGATGACGAAGCCCCGGGCGACGGCCGGGAGCCTGCGGCAGGGACTGAACGCTGCGGGTCGCTGTCTGAAAACCGGTCATCTGCGGACACCTCCATTGCGTGGGGACGTGACCGCTTTTCGCATATGCAGAAAAATCCGTGAAACGGATTTATCTAATCAATCTTATCACGTTTATCGATAAGTCTGGACCCGTTCCCGGATGAAGCCGGCAAGGGCATCGGTGGCCGGATCCGGCCGCGGCACCGACAGCAGGCAGATCTCGGCATCGCTGAGCGCCGGCCATCCGCGGCGGGAATCGAACCCCACCAACCCCTCGGGCACCATGGTCCGGGGCAGCACGGTGAAGCCCAGCCCCGCCTTCACCGCCGCGACCGCACCGGCAAAACTCGGGCTGGAATAGGCCACCGTCCAGGGCAGGCCGATTTCGGCCAGCGCGCGGGTCGCACGGGCCCGGTAGACGCAGGGCGGCGGCGACAGCACCAGCGGCAGCGGGTCGGACGATGCCGCCTCGGCCACCTCGGCAAAGGGGGTCTCGGGGCTCATCTCCGGCCCGCCGACCCAGACCAGATGTTCCCGCCAGAGCCGGATGCTGTCGGCATGCAGATCGTCGGGATCCTGCTTGATGACGATCAGGTCGTAGCGCCCGGCCTTCAGCCCGTCGATCAGATGCAGGGTCAGATCGCAGTTCACATCCAGCCGGATGCGGGGATGGGCGGCCGCGAAGGCCGCCAGGATCTCGGGCAGATAGCGCGTGGCAAAGTCTTCGGGCGAGCCGAAGCGGACCTCGCCCGCGATCTCGGGCGTGCGGAACCGGTCGAGCATCGTATCCGACAGCCGGATCATCTGGCGGGCATAGCCCAGCAGCACCTCGCCCTCGCGGGTCAGGCGAACATTGCGCTTGTCCCGGTCGAAGAGGGTGCAGCCGACCAGATCCTCCAGCTTGCGGATCTGGGTGCTGACGGCCGATTGCGACCGTCCGACCCGTTCGGCGGTGCGCGAAAAGCTGCGCGTTTCCGCCAGAGAAACGAAACTGCGCAGCAGCGCGGTGTCGATGTCATGCACCGGAGACATGCCTCCCCGGATCTGCGGGGTCAGCCGCTGTTGCGCAGCCCGGCCGAGATCCCGTTGATGGTGAGATGGATGCCGGAGAGATGGCGGTCGCTGCCCGCCTCCGACCGGTGCTGGCGCAACATTTCGACCTGAACATGGTTCAGCGGATCCAGATAGGGGAAGCGGTCGCGGATAGACCGCGCCAGCTGCGGCGTCCGCTCCAGCACCATCGTCTGACCGGTGATCGCCAGAAGTGCCGCCTCGGACGACTGCCATTCGGCACGGATCCGGCCGAACACCGCCTCGCGCAGCGCCTCGTCGGGCACCAGTTCGGCATAGCGGGAGGCGATCGCCATGCTGGTCTTGGCCAGCACCATCTCCATGTTCGACAGCAGCGTGGTGAAGAAGGGCCAGTCGCGATACATCCGCCGCAACCGGTCGAGCCCGGCATCGCCATGACGGTCACGCCAGGCGGTCACCGCCGCCCCGAACCCGTACCAGCCGGGCAGCATCGCCCGACACTGCGACCACGAGAACACCCAGGGGATCGCACGCAGATCCTCGATCCGCCGCGTGCGGCTGCGCGAGGCCGGACGGCTGCCGATATTGAGCGAGGCGATCTCGGTGATGACGGTCGAGGCCCAGAAATAGTCTTCAAAGCCGGGCGTTTCGTAGACGAGGGCCCGATAGGCGGCAAAGGCGGTGTCGGACAGCTCTTCCATCGCCGCCATGTCGGCGTCGAGATCGGCGCAGGCCGGCTGCGGCAGAAGGCTCGCTTCCAGCGTGGCGGCGACGAAGGTTTCGAGGTTGCGCCGGCCGAGGCCCGGATTGGCGTATTTGCTTGAGATGATCTCGCCCTGTTCGGTGACCCGGATCCGGCCGCCCACAGCGCCGGCCGGCTGGGCCAGGATCGCGTCATAGGCCGACCCGCCGCCCCGGCCGACCGACCCGCCGCGCCCGTGGAACAGGCGCAGCGCCACCCCGGCCTCGCGGAAGCAGGCGACCAGCTCCGTCTCCGCCTTGTAGAGTTCCCAGCGCGAGGTGACGAAACCGCCATCCTTGTTGCTGTCGGAATATCCCAGCATGACCTCCTGCATCTCACCGCGCGAGGCGACGAGGCGGCGATAGGCCGGGCAGGCAAAGACCCGCCGCATGATCTGCGGTGCGGCCCTGAGGTCGGCGATGGTTTCGAACAGCGGCACGATATTCACTGCGGCGGTTCCATCGGGCCGCACCAGCCCGACCTCCTTCAGCAGCAGCGCCAGTTCCAGCAGGTCCGAAGCCCCATCGGTCTTCGAGATGATCACGTTCTCGATCGCCTGGGGCCCGAGGCGGCGATGGGTCGCCGCCGCCTCTGCGAAGATTGCGAATTCGGCCGTGGTCTCTTCGCAATATTTTGCGAAGGGTGACACCAGCGGCCGGGTGGTCGCAAGCTCGCGCTCCAGAACCGCGATGCGTGCCTCCTCGTCCAGCGACAGATAGTCGGTGCCGGGGGCGGCCACCTCCAGCAGCTCGGCCACCGTGCGTTCATGCACCGCCGAATTCTGGCGCAGATCAAGCACCGCCAGATGGAAGCCGAAACAGTCGACCGCCCGCCTCAGACGCCGCAGCCGGCCGCGGGCGAGCAGAACCGAGCCATTGGCCACCAGGCTCTCATGAACGATGTCGAGATCCCGGGCAAGCCCGGCCGGATCGGCATAGCGCGGCGCCGCGGGCACCGGGCGGGTCACCGCATCGGCCGCGTCGAGGGCCACCGCCGTCGCCGCCATCCGGGCATGAATGCCGGCCACCGCCAGGCGATAGGGTTCCTGGCGCTGATGTTCGGGCGTCACCGGCGAGGCCGCAGCCAGCGCCGCCAGATCGTCGCTCACCGGCACCAGCGTCGCCGACAGCGAGAGTTCGGCCCCCAGCTCGTGCAATTCGGCAAGATAGAATTTCATCGCCTGGCGGGTGTGCAGCCGCATGGTCGTGCGCAACACGTCGGCGGTCACGAACGGGTTGCCGTCGCGGTCGCCGCCGATCCAGCTGCCCATCTTCAGGAACGAGGCGACACCCGCCCGCGCCTCGGCGGTGCTGCCGGCGCGGCGGGCGAGCATGTCTTCCACCCGGGCGTGAACGGCCGGCACCTCGGTCAGGAAGGTCTCGTCGTAATAGCTCAACCCGTTGACCACTTCGTCGATCACGGTCAGGCGGGTGCGGCGCAGCATGGCGGTCTGCCAGAGGGTGAGCACCGCCCGGGTGACCTCTTCCTCGATCGCCGCCGCCTCTTCGCCCTGCGGCCGCTCGCGGTCGCGGCGGTCGAGCAGGCGGGCGATTTCCGCCTCACGCGTCAGCGTGCTCTTGCGGCGCACCTCGGTCGGATGGGCGGTCAGCACCGGCCCCACCCGCGCCGTGTCGAAAAAGGCCGCCAGCCGATCGGGATCGAGCCCGTCGGTCGCCGCGCGCGCCATCGCATAGTCGAGCGTTCCGGCCGCCGGACCGTCGCCGTCGGGCATGCCGGCGCGCGACTGGCGCAACCGGTCCTGATCCTCGGCGATGTTGGCGAGATGGGAGAAATAGCTGAAGGCGCGGACGATCTTCAGCCCCTGCACCGTGTCCATGCCACCCAGCAGCGCATCGAGTTCGTCATGGGCGGCACGATCCTCGTCGCGATGGAAGCGGATCGATGTCTGGCGGATCCGCTCCACCAGATCGAAGACCTCCGCCCCCTCGTTGAGGCGGACGATGTCGCCCAGGATCCGGCCGAGGAAGCGGATGTCGTCTTTCAGGGCTGCGTCGGACCCGTTGCCGTTGGCCGCCCTGGCGGGACCGCGCGTCATGCCGTCGTCGTCGCTCACACCCTGCTCCCTGCTCTTCCGCGGGGTCGTGCCATCCGCCACCGCCTCCATCTATTGGTAAGGCTGCCGGCGCGGCATCACAAGGCGGAGACTTGCTCCTTTCGCCGCAATGCGGCAGAGAAAGCTTCATGCCAGCCACCGTCACCGGAACCCGATCATGGCCACCACACCGCCCGCCATTCTGTTCGTCTGCCTGGGGAATATCTGCCGCTCTCCTCTTGCCGAAGCCGCGATGCGCCGGGCGGCCGCGGCGGCGGAGCTGGAGGTGGTGATCGACTCCGCCGGCATCGGCGGCTGGCATGCGGGCGAGATGCCCGACGGACGGGCCCGGGCCGTGGCCGCCCGTCACGGCATCGATATCAGCGGCTATCGTGCCCGTCAGGTGAAGGGATCCGACTTCACCCGCTTCACCCATCTGGTCGCCATGGATCACGAGAATCTGGAGGCGCTGCGCCGCCTAGCCCCCGCCGGGGCCACGGCAGAGATGTCGCTGATGCTGGATCATGTCCCCGGCCGGCTGGGGCAGGCGGTGGCCGATCCCTATTACGGCGCAGACGCAGGCTTCGACCTCACCTGGGCCCAGGTCACGGCCGGGGCCGAGGGGCTGGTGGCGCGGCTGCGCCAGGGCTGATCCCTCACCAGGGTGAATTCCGCTCAGGCTGCCCCCCGGCCGATTTGGGGGTGACCCGACCGTCCGCTTCCGCTCTGCTGCGGGTTTGCCGCCTTGCGCGGCAGACCGCAACCGGGGAGGACGATCCATGGAATACCGCACGCTCGGCGGTTCGGGGCTGAAGGTCCCGGCACTGATCCTGGGCACCGCCACCTTCGGCGGCGGCACCGAGTTCTTCCGCAAATGGGGGGAGACGGGGGTGGCGGAGGCCACCCGGCTGGTCGATCTGGCGCTGGATGCCGGCTGCACCATGTTCGACACCGCCGACAGCTACTCGCTCGGCCGGTCGGAAGAAATCCTGGGGCAGGCGATCCGCGGCAGGCGCGACCAGCTGCTGATCGCGACCAAGACCGGCATGGCGCTGGGGCCCGGCCCCAATGATCTCGGCACCTCGCGCAGCCGGATCATCGCCTCCTGCGAGGCGAGCCTGAAGCGGCTTGGCACCGACCGGATCGACCTCTACCAGCTTCACGCTTTCGATGCGGTGACGCCGGTCGACGAGATGCTGCATGCGCTGGACACGCTGATCCGTGACGGCAAGATCCGCTATGCCGGGGTCTCGAACTATTCCAGCTGGCACCTGATGAAGATGCTGGCGGCGGCCGACCGCCTGGGTCTGCCACGGCCGGTGGCGCACCAGGTCTACTATTCCCTCGTCGCCCGGGATGCCGAATGGGAGCTGATGCCGCTCGGGCTCGACCAGAAGGTCGGCACCCTGGTCTGGAGCCCCCTCGGCGGGGCCAGGCTCTCGGGCCGTGTCGGCCGCAACCGCCCGGCACCGGCCGACAGCCGGGCCGCGACCGATGCCAGCTGGCAGGTGCCGGACGAACGGCTCTATGCCATCACCGACGTGCTCGAGGCCCTGGCGGCCGAGACGGGGCACAGCATTCCCCGCCTCGCCCTCGCCTGGCTGCTGGGCCGGCCGGGGATTTCCGGACTGGTGATCGGCGCCCGCACGCCGGAGCAGCTGGCGGCCAATCTGACGGCAGGCGAGATCATGCTCGACACCGACCAGATTGCCCGCCTCGACGCCGCCAGCGCCGTCAGCCCACCCTATCCCTATTGGCATCAGCAGCGGACCATGGCCGCCCGCAACCCGCCGCCGGTGCCCTGAGCGCGGGGGCCCGATCAGTCGCCCGCGCCGGCGTTATGGTCCGAGATATGGTCGGCGCGGTGGCGCACGTCCTGAATATGCGGCCGCCATGGGGCATGCGGATGCCAGGGCTGCCAGGCATGATGCCCTTCGGGCTGGCCCTCCCGCGCCTTGCGCGCCGACCGGCGCTCGTCATGGCGCTCGATCGCGCTGGTCAGCACCGCCACCACCACGGCGGTGGTCCAGCCGAACAGGATGATACCGTTGACCGAGGCCATCGCCCCCAGCAGCCGCCACTGGTGGTCGAGCACGATATCGCCATAGCCAAGCGTGCTGAAGGTCACCACCGAGAAATAGAGCGCGGATTCGAGGTTCGAGAACTCACCCAGCCAGAGCAGCATCACCGCCCAGCCCCAGATCTCGATGGTATGGGCGACCAGCATCCCCAGGGTGGCGGCCGCAACCATCATCGGAACCGCAATAAAGGCATCGCCCAGAAGTTTCGACATCGTCGGCTCGAAGCGCCGGAGCCCGGCGATCACTGCAACGGTCGCAATTGTATGCAGTGCGATATTGCCGAGGATCGCTGCCGTCGCAACCACGAGCTGGAGGCTGACGCCAATATCGGGGGCAATGTCGACTTCGGTCATGAAGGGCGGCTCCGGGCACGGGCGATCTGCCACCGGCAAGGGTGGCTCGACAGCCTAGCGCCGTCGCCACCGGCCGCAAAGTGCTGCCGACCAAGGTGCATGCGATCCCGCCTTTCCAGGCGTCCCCTGCCGAAAAAAACCGCACCGCCGCGCGGGGCGCGGCGATGCGGCGACAGCAGATAGGGGTAGCCGGGCGGAGCGGCTCAGCGGCGCCAGCGCTTGCGGCCGGTGACCATGGCTGCGACCAGATTGACCCGGCCGAACAGGCTCTCCAGGATCGCAACCGCAGCATGGACCAGGGCGAGCGGAATGATCGCCTCGGCCGCGGCCTCATGAAGCCCTTCCACCCACTCGATACCCCAGAAGGTATCGGTGGTCGTCATGATGCCCGTCACCGTGACCACGGCCAGCAGGGCCATCAGCGCCAGCATCATGACCGCACCCGCCGGATTGTGTCCGACATAGTCGCGCGCGCGTCCGGCCAGAAGGTCCCGGAGATAGCCGGCAAGCCGACGCGGCGCGGGGATGAAGTCGGCGAAGCGCGCATGACGCGTGCCCACGAATCCCCAGAGGATCCGTATGGCCAGCACCCCCGCCAGCACATAGCCGACCAGACGATGCGGAGCTTCGCCTTCTTCAAGCAGCCCCAGATCGAGCACGCAGCCCACGACCGTCATCCAGTGGAAGGCACGCACGACCGGATCCCAGACCCGGACCCCGGGCCCGCCCGGCCGTGCGGCCGCCTCGATCCCCGCAGCCATGGCTCAATCGATCTCCTGCTTCACGATATGGCCATCGGTCGGGTCGAAATAGACCTCGACCTTCCGGCCTTCCTTGTCGTGGCCATAGATCTCGTAGCAATTGCCCTTGGTGGTCTTGAAGGTGCGGATGTCCTTGTAGCCCATCTCGGCGATCTTCGCCTTCATCTGGTCTTCGGACATCCACTTGTCCTTGGGGGCACTGGTGCAGGTCGTGCTGGCCAGGGCCGGTGCGGCCAGGATGGTCAGAACCGCGGCGGGGGCCGCGACGGCGGCAAACAGACGGGCAAACGACATGGGGAGAGACTCCAGAGGGCAGTTGGGAAGCTGATCCGATGTGGCGGCGCAGACGGCACCGTCCCGCGCCACGTCATCAGCCTACCCATGCGGGCTTTCACCCCACTTACCCACGGCTTGCGCGATCCTTACGGCCCGCGCCCGGGACGATCTCAGCGCCCCAGAAGCCCCTTCAGCGCATCGCCGAAATTGCCCGAGCGCACGTCGTCGAGCGCCTTGCGCCTGGCGTCGGGATCTTCGAGCGTGCGCTTGACCGTCCCTTCCAGATCGGGCCGGAACGACAGGTTGTCCCAGGGGCCCTGAACCAGAACCGGCACCATCACGCCAGAAAGCCCGGTCTGTCCGCCCTGGCCTTCCAGATTGGCCACGGCCTTGGGCTCGATGCGATAGTCGATCCGCCGCGCCGGCAGATCGACCGTCCCCTGCCCGCCGACCCGCAGCAGCGGCGCCTGCATCTCGGCGTCGCGATTGGTCAGGATGCCCTTGTCGAGGGTGTAGGTCCCGGCCAGGCGGGCGAAATCGGTCTTGCGCGCATCGGACGTCTCGCCGCGCAGGGCACCGGTCGGATCACGGATCAGCGCCGCGATGTTGATGCCGCGGATCGCGCCGTCGGTGAATTCGAACAGCCCCTTGCCGCCGAGCGCCCCGATCAGGGCACGCTGGCTGTTGCCGCGCGCCGTCAGATCGGCCTCCAGCCGGCCCTTGCCTTCAAGACGGTCGAAACCGGCGGCCGCCTTCAGCAGCGGTAGCATGTCGAGACCGCTGAAGGTGGCCTTGACGTTCATCGACGCAGGCGCCGCCCGGCCGTCCAGGCCGATGGTCGCCGAACCGCTGCCGCCATAAAGCGTGGTCTTCGGCACCTCGATCCGCGCCCGCCGGTCATCGAGGGCCAGGCGGAGCTCGGTCGCCCCCAGCTTGGTATCGCCGAGGCTGACCGAGGTCGCATTCAGCGTGACATCGGCATCGAGCAGCCCCAGGGCGGAGAGATCGATCGGATCGTCGCTCCAGCCGCCCGCGGCCTTGTCCGTCCCGGCCGCGCCGTTCCCGGCACCGGCCTCCGATGATCCGCCTGCGACATAGCGATCAAGCACCAGATCGCCGGTGGTCAGGCCGGCGGTGATCTTCGGGCGCGGCCCTGCGATATCGGCCGAGAGCGAGCCCGTGGCCTCGATGTCGTCGACACCCAGTTTCATGTCGGTGAGGGCGACCCGCGTCGCCGTGGCGTCGATCCTGCCGTCGAGGTTCAGCCGGGTGGCGACGCCATCCGGCAGGGTCGGCCCGGGGGCCGCGGCGGCGATGATCGACCGGAGATCGGGCAGCGACAGCCCGGCCGTCCCGTTGAAGCCCGGAGAGGCACCAAGATTGGCATCGCCTGCGAGATGGATCTTGCCCTCACCCAGGCCGAGATCCAGGCTGACGGGGGTTTTGCCGCCTTCAAGCACCGCCCGGGTCTGCCCCGCCTCGGCCGAAATCGTCACCGGCTGATCCCGCCAGCTGGCATCGCCCGCAAGCGTCAGGCTGCTCTCGAGATCGGGGGCGGCAAGGGTCAGGTTCACATCGTCGAGCCGCTCGTCGGTGCCGCTCATGGCATCGGTGTAGATGACCGTGCCGTTGGTGATCTTCACCTCGCCGAGGCTGAGACCCGAGAGCCCGCCACCGGAAGACGGCGTTGCAGCCGGGGCAGCCGGGGCCGACCCGCCGGCCGCGGGTGCCGCCGGCGTCAGGGTGCCCGTGCTCGTCTGTCCGCCTGCATGGATCTGCCAGTTGGCCGCGCCATCGGCGTTGCGCTCCAGCCGGATCACCGGCTCGTCCAGCACGAAACGCCGAACCTGAACATCGCCCGACAGCAGCGGCCAGAGGGCGAGTTCGACCTGAAGCTGGCCGATACGCGCCATGTCGCCGGCATCCGACCAGGGGGCATTGGCGAAGCGGGCGCCGTCCACCCGGACCGCAAGATCGGGCAGAACGTTCAGTCCGACATCCCCCTCGATCACCAGCTTGCGCCCGGTGCGGGCCTCCACCTCGGCGGTAACCCGCTGCACGATCGCCTCGGTCGGGATCAGGAAGGGAGCCGCGATCGCGGCGCCGGCCAGCACGACCACCAGCACCCCAGCTGCAATCAGGATCTTCTTCATCATCCGCGCCTCTCTCCCCGGGGACCAGGATACGGTCTGTCAGATGTTCCGAGCCCACCATGCCTGATCCCGGCCCGGTTGTCCGGTGACAGAACATGTCACGGCCCGAATGGCTGCACCCGCACCGTGAAACCCGCAGGGCCACGTCCCCCGACGAAAAAAGGGTGGACCCGCCGGAGCGGATCCACCCTTTCTGTCGTCTTCGCGATCTCCGGCCCGGTCACCCGGGCCGGCATCGGTCAGGATCCGCCGGGATCACTGCGCCAGACGGATGATCACGACGCGGTTGCGCTGCTCGCGCACGCCGTCGGCGGTCGGCACCGGCACGTCACGCTCGCCATGGGCAACGGCGGTGATCGCGTTGCGCGGCACGCCCAGCTTCACCAGCTCGGCGGTCACCGACTCGGCGCGGCGGGTCGACAGCCGGTCGTTGTACGGGATCGGGCCCGAACGGTCGGTGTGCGCGTCGAGACGCAGCGCGACCGACTTGCGCTCCTTATAGGCCTGGGCCGCATCACGGATGATGTCATAGGCCTGGCCGTGCAGCTGGGCGCTGTCCCACGGGAAGAAGATCTGGAATTCGACCGGCTTCACCACGGCGACCGGCTGCGGCGCCGGGGCGGCCTTGGCCTCGAGCTCGGCCATCGCATCCTCGAACATCTTGCGGCAGGCCGCGATGTCCTCGGGCTGATGGTTCTCTTCCTGCTCCTGGACCCAGCAGTCGAAGCCGGCCTGGGCCTTGGCGGCCGCAACCGGCTTGGCCGAGGTGGCGCCGCCGTTCAGCTGCGTCATCAGGCGCTGACGGGCCGAGGACAGGGCCGGAACCGAGGCGGCCGGCAGGTACCAGTCGGAGAGCTGCTCCGGCGGCACCATGGTGCCTTCGCGGGCCCACTCGCCCTTCTGCGCGAAGACGTCGCCGTCGACCCAGTCGAACTCGGCGCGCTCGGCGCGGGCCAGCGCCAGATACTCGTCCGACAGCGCCGCCAGGAACGGATCGGCCGGGGCCGGGGTCTGCGCGATGCTGTCGGGGTCGATCAGACCGCAGGCAGAGATGCTGCCGGCAACGAGGCCGACCACGGCAATGCGGTTCAGCGCGTTCATTATGGATTACCCTCCTTGGTGAAGCCGTTGGGGTGGTTGCCGGGCATCCTATCGAATACGGCAGATGATGCCCGAGTCATCGTCGTGGCTTTTTCGTCACCCTTGATGCCCACCATAGAACACGGCCTGCATCAGGGCTTCTGGCGCGTGATTTCCGGTATCCGGCCGGGTTTCAGACGGTCGGGCACCGCAGCTCACGCTGCCATTCGGAGATCATGCAACCCCCGCTGTGCTTCGCGAGCCTGCACCTTCTCCACGCCGCCCGGCGAGGGGAATGGCGGCAGGCTTCGCACGAAGGCGCGGCTTCGAGAATACTCCCGAAACCGGCCGGGAAAAACAGGCAACCGGCGCCGTTCCGGCCGATCGGGCTTCGCGACGGGCGGCCTCCGGCGTGCCCTCCGTCGCTCAACTCCTGCGGCCGTTTTACGATCCATGATGGGCGGACCGGATTGACGCCACATATTGTCACAGCATCCTTAATGTTTCGCGACACGGGGTCAGGTCAAGGGTTGCGTCGAATGAGTCTGAGCTTGGTGCATCATTCCTGCTACACTGTGCCCTTCCCGCCACGACACCGTTTCCCGATCGGCAAGTTCGCGGCCCTGAAGGCGCATCTGGACCGGGGGCCGTTCGCCAACAGGTTTTGCCATATCGTGCCTGAACCTGCCGAGGCGGCCCTGCTGGAGCGGGCCCATACGCCCGATTACGTCGCCGACGTGCTGGCCTGCCGGCTGGATCCGACGGCGATCCGCCGCATCGGCGTGCCCGTCACCCCGCCGGTGGTGATGCGGGCGACGGCATCGGTGGGCGGCACGGTCGCGGCGGTCGAGGCAGCCCTGGCCCGCGGCATCGCCAGCAACACCGCCGGCGGCAGCCATCATGCCCATGCGGGTTTCGGTGCCGGGTTCTGCGTGTTCAACGACGTCGCCGTGGCCGCCTGTCACGCACATGCCACGGGGCGGGCCGGACGGGTGGTGATCATCGACCTGGATGTTCATCAGGGCGACGGCACCGCCCGCATTCTGGAGGATCAGCCCTGGGCGGTGACCTTCTCGATGCACGGGGCCCGCAACTTCCCGGTCCGCAAGGCCCGCAGCACCATCGATATCGAGCTGCCGGACGGCACCGGCGACGCGGCCTATCTCGATCAGCTGGAAGACGCCCTGCCCGGGCTTCTGGACGCGCCCCGGCCGGATCTGGTCATCTATCTGGCGGGGGTCGATCCGCATCGGGACGACCGGCTGGGCCGGCTGGCGCTGACCGATCGCGGCCTGGCCGCCCGAGAGCATCTCGTGCTCGACCGGTGTCTCGCCCGTGGCATTCCGGTGGCCACGGTGCTGGGTGGCGGCTATGACGAGGATGTCGAGGCCCTGGCACGCCGCCATGCGCTTGCGATCGAAACCGCCGTCAGACTTGCAGAGGCCTACAGATTGTGATGGACGACGAGGCGAAGACCCCCGCTGCCGGCAATTCGGTCGCGGGCATCGCGGCCATGGTGGCCGCCGGAACCAGGCGGATGCTGGAAGAGGCGATGGATATGGCCGTGCTCGCCGAATTTCCGCTCGCCTCGGGTCGGCGGGCCGATCTGATGGCGCTCGACGCCAAGGGGCAGTTCACGCTGATCGAGATCAAGAGCGGCGCCGCGGATTTTCGCACCGACCGGAAATGGCCGGAATATGCCGGCTGGGCCGACCGTTTCCTGTTCGCCGTCGCCCCGGATTTTCCGCAGCAGATCCTGCCCGAAGACGAGGGGCTGATCCTGGCCGACGCCTTCGAGGCGGCGATCCTGCGCGAGGCGAAACCACGCCCGCCGCTCGCCCCTGCCCGCCGCAAGGCGCTGACCCTGCGCTTCGCCCGGATTGCAGCGCGGCGGCTTTCGGGCGGCACGATGCCCCGGGACGTCTGAAGGGAGCCTGGCCCTCTGAAGGGGGCTCAGTCCAGTCTGGCCTGCCGCCGAGGCAGGACGGCTTCGATCGCCGAGACGATCTCACGATCGGTCGGCTCCACCCGCGAGGGCCAGCTCTTTACCGCCCGGCCCTGGGCATCGATCAGGTATTTGTGGAAATTCCAGCGCGGCGCCGCGTCGTCGCCAAGCGAGGCGGTCAGCCAGCGAAACAGCGGATGCGCCTCGTTGCCGCGCACCGTCTGCTTTTCCGCCAGCGGGAAATCGACGCCATAGGTGACGGTGCAGAATTCCCTGGTGCGACCGGCCTCGTCGTATTCCTGGCCGCCGAAATCACCCGAGGGGACGCCGACCACCACCAGGCCGCGGTCGCGATAGTCCTGCCAGAGCTTCACCAGCCCTTCATACTGCCGGGTGAAGCCGCAGAGCGAGGCGGTGTTGACGATCAGCAGCGGCTGGCCGCGCCAGGCCGCCATGTCGATCGTGCCGCCATCGATCGCCGGCAGGGAAAAATCATAGGCCGTCATGCCGCCCACCTCCGCCGTCGCCTGTGTCGACGCCTCACCGCCGGTGCTGCGCGGCAGGGCAGAGGCCGGCAGCACCGCCACAGCCGCGATCGTGGCCGCCGCGGTTACGGCGATACCTGCCGCCAGGATCCTGCCGATGGTCATGATGCGCGCCTTTCCGGCTGAGACACAGAGCCTGAAACGTCAAACAAGCCTGAAACGTGAAGGGCCGCCCTGCCCTCTCCCGTCAGGGGAGAGAATAGGACGGCCCGTCGGTCGTTCAAGCCCGGAACCGGGGGTGCGACCCCGTGAAGCCCCGGGGCTCAGCTCTGCTGGCGACGCTCGGCGAAATAGTTGCGGGCATTGACCAGGATCTGGCGCCGGCCGACATGGTCGGGCGGGCTGATCATGCCCTCGGACTCCATCCGCTCCACCAGCCGGGCGGCACGGTTGTAGCCGATCTGCAGATGGCGCTGGATGAAGCTGACCGAGACCTTGTCTTCGCGCAGGATCAGCGAGACTGCCTGGGCGAAGATATCGCCGTCATCCTCCCCCTCGGCCGCGACATCGTCGGAGGGCAGCCCCTCGACCGGACCATCGCCGTCATCCTCTTCGGTGACGCTGTAGACATAGTCGGGCCGGCCCTGGCCGCGCAGATGCTCGACCACCTCTTCGACCTCGCGATCGCTCACGAAGGGCCCGTGGACGCGGGTGATGCGCCCGCCGGCCGCCATGAACAGCATGTCGCCCTGGCCCAGAAGCTGCTCGGCCCCCGCTTCGCCCAGGATGGTGCGGCTGTCGATGCGGCTGGTGACCTGGAAGGAAATCCGGGTCGGGAAATTGGCCTTGATGGTGCCGGTGATCACGTCCACCGAGGGCCGCTGGGTGGCCATGATCAGATGGATGCCGGCGGCGCGGGCCATCTGGGCCAGCCGCTGGATCAGGGTCTCGATCTCCTTGCCCGCCACCAGCATCAGATCGGCCATCTCGTCGACGACCACCACGATATAGGGCAGGTGTTCAAGATCGACGATCTGCTCCTCGAAGATCGGCTCCTGCTTGGCCTTGTCGTAGCCGACCTGCACCCGGCGGGTCACCTGCTCGCCGCGCTCGGCAAGCTCGGCCACCCGGCCGTTATAGCCTTCGATGTTGCGCACGCCCAAAAGCGACATGGAGCGGTAGCGGCTCTCCATCTCGCGCACGACCCATTTCAGTGCCGCGACCGCCTTGTTGGGGTCGGTGACGACCGGGGTCAGCAGATGCGGGATCTCGTCATAGACCGACAGTTCCAGCATTTTGGGGTCGACCATGATCAGCCGGCACTGTTCCGGCGGCAGCCGGTAGAGCAGCGACAGGATCATGGCATTGATGCCGACCGACTTGCCCGATCCGGTGGTGCCGGCGATCAGCAGATGCGGCATGCGGGTCAGATCGACCACCACCGGCTCGCCGCCGATATTCTTGCCCAGCGCCAGCGGCAGGCGGTGATGCGCCTGGGTATAGGCGGGCGAGGCCAGGATTTCGCGGAGATAGACGGTCGCCCGCGACTCGTTCGGCAGCTCGATACCGATCACGCTGCGTCCGGGTACCACGGCGATGCGCGCGGTGATGGCGCTCATCGACCGGGCGATGTCGTCGGCGAGGTTGATCACGGTCGAGGATTTGGTGCCGGGCACCGGCTCCAGCTCGAACAGGGTCACCAACGGTCCGCGCCGGACCTCCATGATCTCGCCGCGCACCCGGAAGTTCCTGAGCACGGTTTCAAGCTTGCGGGTCTTGTCGGCCAGCACGCCCTCGTCCAGCGCCGGATCGTCCTCGGCTTCCGAGGTCGCCAGCAGGGCCAGGGCAGGCAGGACATAGCCGGCATCCTGGCCGGCGTCGTCCCAGCTCTCCGGCTCGTCCTCAGCTGCCCCGTCCTCGGCTACCCCGTCCTCACCGGCCTCTTCACCTGCGGCCGCCACGTCATCCGCCTCGGCCTCGAAGGCATCATCGGCGTCCGCGTCGTCGAGATCGTCATCAACGATATCGTCGAGAGGATCCGCCTCCTCGTCCGCAGAGGCGTCATCGAACGCCGGATCGGCATCGACCGGCGCTTCGGAGACATCCTCCGCCGCGTGCTCGACCGCGGTGTCCTCGTCCGCCATATCCCCGGCAGGCTCGACCGCATCCGTGTCGGCATCGTCATCATCGAGGGTATCAGCGACGGGTGCCGTCTCAGACTCTTCGGCGACGGGCTCTTCAGCGACGGGCCCGGCCATATCGACCGCCTCTGCCTCGGCATCTGCTTCATTGGCGGCGGCCAGCGCCTGGAAGTCGAAGACCGGCTCTTCGCCCGGGATCACCTCGGCGGTCAGCAGTTCGCCTTCCATCAGCGGCGGCGGCAGAACCAGGGGCATGGACAGAGCCAGGGCGAGAGCTTCCGCCTCGTCGGGCCAGTCTTCGCCATCCTCGGGCTCCAGCGCCGGGGCAAGGGCCGCTTCCGACCATTCCACCCCCGCCAGGAAGCCATAGGCAACCGCCAGCGCCTGCGCCTCGTCGATGGTGCCGGTGGCATAGATGACGGCCGCCTGCTCGGTGCCGGGATGGGCTTCGATCGCCCATTCCGGCTGACCGCTATCGTCCAGCGCCAGCTTGATCAGACGGAAGGGGCGGTCGGTCATCGCGCACCACAGGCCGAATTCCTCGGCACGCGGCGGCATGGCGTTGTCCTGCTCGGGCTCGCGGCGCGGGTCCAGATCGGGCAGCGTATAGGGGCGCCGTGCGGTCATGCGTCCACCCTGTAGGCGGCGACGAGGAGCTTGCTCACCTCGCCGTCGAGATCGAAGAAGGGCAGCACCAGACGTTCCCAGGTCTGCTGCTCGCCGTCGAACATCGCCGTGTACACCCGCGAGACCGGCAGCCGGTCGGCGCGCACCGCATCGTATTCGGCGGCAAGCACGGCGGCCCGGTCGGCCGCGATCCGGGCCAGGGTGCAGCCGGTCAGGTCGCCGCCGAAGGCGGATGCATAAGCGGGGCTGTAATAGCGATAGACGTAACCGCCGGTTTCGTCCAGACCCAGGATGGCCATGTTGTCGAGCCAGGGCCTGAGGTCGGCCGGCGACATGCCGTCGAGAGCGGGAAAGCTGCCGCCGGCGCACAGCCGGAGCCAGAGGCCATAGAGGGCCTTCAGCTTGGGATGCCGCACGACGAGCGCCAGAGTGGATGAGGACATCGCGGAACCGATTACGGTTGGAGAGACGGAACGGAAAGAGGTCGACGCAACGCCGAAGACGGCCGCATCCGGCAGGCCTGCCGGCCACGACCGTCGCGGACGATCCGCCGGATCAGGCCTTGAGCTTCCAGCCGCGGGCCAGCGCCCGCCAGCAGGCGATGCCAAGCACCAGGTCGACGCCGGCCAGCACGGCCATGCCCGCCAGCACCGACCCGTCGGCATGGCCGGTGATGCCATAGCGGAACCCGTCGATCATATAGAAAAACGGGTTGAGATGCGCCGCAAAGCTCCAGCCTTCGGGCAGGCGCTCGACCGAATAGAAGGTGCCCGACAGGAAGGAAAGCGGGGTGATCACGAAGTTGGTGATCGCCGCCATCTGGTCGAACTTGTCGGCCCAGACGCCCACCAGAATGCCGATCAGCGCCATCATCGCCGAGGCGGCGACCAGGTGATAGATCACGAAGCCCGGATGGGCGAATTCGAAATGCACGAAGGGGCTCATCGCCGCGATGAGGACGATGCCGACGGTCACACCGCGGGTCACCGCCCCCAGCGCATAGCCCAGCGTCATCTCGACGGCCGAAAGCGGCGCCATCAGAACGTCGACGATATTGCCCTGCACCTTCGAGATCATCAGCGACGAAGACGAGTTCGCGAAGGCGTTCTGGACCACCTGCATCATGATCAGGCCGGGCGCCAGGAATTCCAGATAGGGCACGTCGCCCACCGTCTCGACCGCCCGGCCGAGGGCGAGCGAGAAGATCGCGAGGAACAGCAGACCCGTCACCACCGGTGCGGTCAGGGTCTGGCCCGCCACCTTCACGAAGCGGCGCACCTCGCGCAAATAGAGGGTCGCGAAGCCCCGCCAGTTGACCGCTCCCATCTGTCGCGGCTCGCCCATGTCGTCACCTCGCTTCCACCGGACCCGACGGCACGCGCCGCCGCCCCCCTGCTTCCGGCCGTTCACGAGCCGGATGGGGCCGCCGGAGGATAAGCGCCATGGGCCGGAGGGGCAAGAGCGGGGCGGGAACGTCTGTCGTACACGCCGGCCCAGGCCTCAGCGTGAGGGTTGGGAGTCGCCTCCCGCTTCCCCCGAATCCTCATCGATCCGCGGCGGGCGGCGGCTGTCTTCGTCGCCGGGCACCGCATGAACGTCGCGCCGGTCCTCGGGGTCCTCTGCCGCTGTTGCCACCGCCGGCAGCTTGGGGGCCGCATGTCCCGTCGCACCCGAGCGCCAGGAGCCTTCGGTCTTAAGCACCTGCACCGGCGCAGCCGGCGCCTTGCCGTCCTTGCCTACACCGAAATAAAGCGTGGTGTGCGGGAAGGGGATCTCGATGCCGCGTTCGTCGAAGACCTGCTTGATGCGGGCGAAGAAGGCGCGCTTGATCCCCCATTGCTGGCCGGGCTTCGTCATGATGCGGCCGCGGACGACCACGTCACTGGCACCGAAACGGTCGAGCCCGAAAATCTCGATCGGCTGAAGGATCAGATCCCGGAACTCCGGATCGTGCCCCATGGCGAGCCCGACCTCGCGCATCATCTCGGCCACCTCGCCCACATTCTCGCGATAGGCGACGCTGATATCCAGCAGGGCGTAGGAGAAGTCCTTGGTCAGGTTCTGGACGATGTCGACGGCGCTGAACGGGACGGTCCGCACCACACCCTCCACATCGCGCAGGCGGATGGTGCGCACGGTCATGCGCTCCACCGCGCCCGTCTGGCCGGCGACGGTCACGACGTCACCGACCGAGATCGTGTCCTCGAACAGGATGAAGGCACCGGTGATGAAGTCCTTGACCAGCGTCTGGGCACCGAAACCGATGGCGAGGCCGACGACGCCGGCACCGGCCAGCAGCGGCGCGATGTCGATGCCGATTTCCGAGAAGACGGTCAGCACCACCACCAGGGTCAGGATGATCATGACCACATTGCGCAGCATCGGCAGCAGGGTCTTGGCGCGTGTGGTGGGCGCGCGATCACCATCGGACTGCAGGCGCCGCGAAATGGCCCCGTCGACCATTTCCCAGATCACCGCGGCACCGACCACGAAGACCACGATCTTGACCAGCGCCCCCACCACCCGGGCGCCGGCGTCGGAGGCGAGCCAGGCCAGACCGCCCAGACCCCAGACTTCCAGCAGCGCCAGCACAGCGAAGACATGGATGAAGCCGACGATGGCGGTTCGGGTGATGGACAGATAGCGGTTCACCCGGGTTTCGATGCCGGGATGGCGCAGGATGAACTCGTCCGAGACCGAGAACAGCCGCTCCAGCATCCGTTCCGCCGCCATCACCGCCACCCGGTCCAGCAGCAGGATCAGGATGGTGGCGCCGGTCGCCTGCGCCAGAAAGGTGAAGCCGCCATCGACCCCCAGCAGCCAGATCCCGGCCGCAATGGCGACATAGGCCAGCGCCAGCACGTGCCAGACATCGGCGAGACGCGCGCGCAGGGTCGCCATGCCCATGCGCGTCACCTCGCGCGCACGGTCGGCGGCCGCAGCGGCGAGATCGGGGGGAACATCGTCGTCGGTGGTCCGGACATCCGCCTCTGCCGGCGTCACCCCGAGCGGTGCCGAGCCGTCGCCGGGATCGGCCATCGCCGCCTCGGTGCCGGGCACGTCGTCGGCAGCGAACTGGAGCGGCCGGCGGCCGGCGATCACATCGGCGACCTCGCGGCGGTTCTGCAGCACCACCACCGCCGCCAGGCTGGCCACGAACAGGCCGAAGACCTTGGACGCGACCAGCAGTACCGGCGGCGAGACCCCAAGCGTGCGGGCGACATCGTACAGGAACCAGCCATAGACGGTGATGCGCGCGAAGCGCTTCAGCCAGATGTAGAGATAGGCGGCGGTTTCGTCAGAGAAGGGCAGCGGCCGAAGCCGGCGCACCTGCGGACGAAGCGCCATGCGCCCGGCCGCCAGTATGGCGCGCACGGCGATATTGGCCTGCACGACGGCGATCGCGATCATCGCCGCATCGCCGGTCGGGCGCACCAGGGCGGTTGCCGCGGCAGCACCGCCCGCAAAGCCCGCAATGCCCAGAAGATCGATCAGCAGCAGGCAGATACCGCGTGCAGCCCGGCGCCAGCGCGAGGCCGGCGGATTGGTCCCAAGCCGCAGGCGGGGGCGCGACAGCAGCGCCTTGACGATCCATTCCAGCAGAAAGCCCGCCGCAACCACCGCCGCCAGGCGGCCGATCAGCTCAATCCACTGCTCCCGCTTCCGGTCGTTGGCAAGGCCGCGGCCGATACGCTCCAGCTCGTCGGGCGTATGCGACAGCGCGACCGCCGCCTTCTGCAGGTCGCGCCCCAGCGCATCGAGGCGATTGGCGATCACCGTCGCCGGGCCGTCGAGGAAGGGCATCACCAGTTCGGCCGCCAGCTCCTCGCCCTCTGCGGGTGTCGCAGGGGTTTCGGCCGCCTTCAGGCGTTCGATCAGCTTCTCCCGACCCTCCGGATCCTCGAGCAGCTTGATCAGCGCATCCACCTCCGCCTGACCGTCGCTGGCCGCGGCGTCGGCAGATCCGGACCCCGTGGAAGGCAGTCCGGGCAGGGTCTGGGCCTGCAGCGGGGCGACGGCGACCGTCGTCAGAAGAAGCAGGCAGACCAGAAGAGCCGGAACGATCCGGCGCAGGCGGGCGAAGGCGGTAAGGCGCGGCATCATCGTCTCGCTCGACACGAATGGAACCGTGCCTGAACCGGCACGACCGGGACTGTGGAGACCGTATGTAGCCCGCATCCCGGCGTCAATCATTGCGCCGCACGCCCTGGAAACGTCACGGCCGCCCCCGCATGCTTCGGTGCCGCCGCCCGGCTCAGACAACTGCGTTGCAACGCCCGGATTCGCGTAATTCGGGATGGATATGCGAAACGGATTCAATTAAAGATATAAAAACAACGTATAAGGCGATTTATAAAAAGTATCATATCCCGATACGAGAAAACGCCGAGGCGAGCCGGACCCGCATCCGCATCGATGCGCTCCGTGGGATGGAGCGAAGAGGGGGAGAAGAGGGGCAGATGAGGACGAGCATGGGCCGCGCATGGCGCGGCGGACTGGCAGCCACCCTGAAAGCGGCTGCCGGAACGATGGCCTTTTGCGCCTGGGTGGCAGCCGGCCTGTCACCGATCGGGCCGGCCGCAGCCGCAGACCCGGTTGAGGTCAAATTCGCGACCATCAGCAATACGTCGGATGAATACGCCCTGGGGGTCACCTGGTCCACCCTGCTCGACAAGACCCGGTCGGGCATCACCATGGAAGTGGTGGCCCATGGCGGCACGCCGAAGCTGCTGCGCGGCGTGGTCGACAAGGATTGGGATATCGGCATCATCGCCTCGCCGCATCTGCTCTATGCGCGCGACGGGCTGTTCATGTTCAAGGGCAGGGCCGAGGACGGCAAATACTATGACGACGTCCGCGTGCTGCTGACGCTGGAAAGCGGTGTCGCCCATTATCTGACGCGCGCCGGATCGGGTATCCGCACTCTCGCCGATCTTCGCGACAAGTCCATCGCCGTCGGCACGCCGGGCGGCTTCTCGGGCACGGTTAATCTCGCCCTTCTGGCGGCCCATGGGCTGGATCCGGCCAAGGGTGAGGTGAAGGCGCAATACCTTGAATACTCGACCGCCATGGACGAGCTGCGCAACGGCATGCTCGATGCGGTCTATCTCTGGGGCGGCCTGCCGCAGGGGGCCGTCGCCTCGGCGGCGCTGCAGAGCGACCTCGCCTATGTGGGCCTGGATCCGGCCGCCATGGAAAGCTGGCGCAAGACCTTTCCGGCCGCGGATTATTACGACCTGGTCACGCTGACCCCGGAGCGCATCTCGACGGCCTATGACGGCCATCTGAAGCCCGAGGCGCCGGTGGTGAGCTGGACGACGCGCATGCAGATCATCGTCCATCGCGACATGCCTGACGATGTCGCCTACCGGCTGGTCAAGACGCTGTGGGAGAACATCGACGAGGTTCGCCAGGCCTCGCGCGAACTCTCGATCATGTCGCTCGATCAGGCGGTACAGAGCGCCAGCGGCATCATCCATCCGGGCGCGAAACGCTTCTACGTCGAAGCCGGGGTGATGAAGCCCCAGTCCTGATCCCGGGTGCGCCCCCGCCGCCCGCGACCGCCACGACGGATCCCGAAGACGACCGACCGACCGACCGGCCCGCCCTTTCAGGGCTCGGGCCGGTCGACCGGAAGAGCTGCGTCTTTGATCAGCACCCGAGGACACATCCGATGAGTGTCATCACCGACGGTCCGGCCCGTGCATCGGCGGCCCGTTCCGACACCTGGACGCGGACCACCCGCGGCCTCGCCGATGCCTGCGGCCTCGCCCTCATGATCTTCATCCTGGCGACGATCGCATTGGGGGAACTGCCACTGCCCGTGCAGCGCGGCGCGGTGTTGCTGCTCGGCGCCGCTGCCATCCTGTTTTCCACCCCCACCCTGCCCGCCACCTGGCGCAGCGGACGAACCGGCCGCCTGGCCGATCGGGCACTGACCATCGTCTTTCTGGCCGCCATCCTGGCAGCGATGATCTATGTGTTCATCGACTGGTTCGAGATGTTCTCGTACCGCATGGGCTTTCCGCTGCCCGAAGACGTGATGGTGTTCTGCGCCACCCTGATCGTGACGCTGGAAATCACCCGTCGGGCCTGCGGCATGGGGATGGCCCTTCTGGTGGTCGGCTTCATGGGTTTCGTCTGGGCCGGTCCCTGGCTTCCGGGGGTGCTGCACCACTCCAGCGTGCGGCCCGAAGTGGCGCTTGAAGAGATGTTCGGCCAGGGCGGCATCCTGGGCTCGTCGCTCGGCCTGATGGCATCGATGATCTATGTCTTCGTGCTTTACGGTGCCGTCCTGCGGGCCAGCGGTGCCGGCGAATCGATCATCCGTCTTGCCGGCCGCGCCACCCGGCGCGTTCCCGGCGGGCCCGCCCAGGCCGCCGTCGTCGCCAGCATGGGTTTCGGGTCCCTGTCCGGCTCGGGCCCGGCAAACGTGCTCGCCACCGGCTCGTTCACCATCCCCTTCATGATCCGGGCCGGCTATCGCCCCGCCTTTGCCGGCGCGGTCGAAGCCTGCGCGTCCACCATCGGCCAGATCACGCCGCCGGTGATGGGTATCGTGGCCTTCCTGATGGCCGACATCACCGGCATTCCGTATGTCACCATCGTCGTCGCCTCGGTTCTGCCCTGCCTGCTGTTCTATGCCAGCATCTCGCTCAGGGTTCTGTTCGCGGCCCGGGCGCGCGGCATGGAAGCGGCCGATGCCCGTGCTGCCGCCGAACTGCCGCCGGTCGACCGCGGAGACGTGATCCAGGGCCTGACCGTCGCCGCATCGGCCGGCGGCATCGTCGCCCTGCTCGCCTCGGGCTATTCACCCGCCTATGCCTGCCTTGCCGGTATCGCGGTGATCTTCCTCGGCGGCATCTGGCATGCGCCGATGCGCATGGGGCCGCGGGTCGTCATCCGCGTTCTGATCGAAGCGGCCCGCGACGGGCTGGGCCTGCTCGCCATGTGCGCCGCCGTCGGCATCATCCTGGCCGTGGTCAACATGACCGGCATCGGCCTCGCCTTCAGCAAGCTGGTTCTGGCGGTCGGCGGCGACGACCTGTTCATGGCGCTTCTGGCGACGATGGCCGCCTCTCTGGTGCTCGGCACCGGCCTGCCGACGACGCCGGCCTATCTGCTGCTCGCCTTCACCGTGGTGCCGGCCCTCACCCAGCTCGGGCTGTCGGTGATCACCGCGCATCTGTTCATCTTCTATTTCGGCATCATGTCGGCGATCACCCCGCCGGTGGCGCTGTCGGCCTTCTCGGCCGCCTCGATCTCGCGCGTTCATCCGATGCGGCAGGCCATGGCCGCGGTCCGGCTGGGGGCGACCGGTTTCATCATCCCCTTCCTGATGGTCTACCATCCGGGAGTGCTGATCGTGGACCAGGCGCCGCTCACCGTCCTCACCTCCACCCTTGCCTGCCTGGTGGCGGTGACGGCGCTGGCGGCAGCCGATCAGGGCTGGCTGATCCGCCGGCTCCATCCGGGCTGGCGGTTGCTGCTGGCCGCCGCGGCCTTCGGGCTGATCCTGCCCGAGGCGCTGTCCACCGTTGCGGCCGTGGCGGCGCTCACCCTGGTGATGACGGTCCAGATCGTCCTGGCCCGTCGCGAACGGGCCGCACGGCCGGCGGCACTGGCCGCGGAATAGGGCGCCCCCGATCCCCAGGCGTCACAGGTTCCGGCGCTGCGACCTACAGCATGTCGCGGAGCCGGAACCAGGCCATGGTCGCGACCAGCAGGGGGGTCCGCGCCCAGCCGCCGGGAAAATCGATGTGGCGCAGGCCGTGGAACAGATCGAAACGGCTGCGATCACCGGTCACGGCCTCGGCCGCCAGACGCCCGGCCAGCGCCGTGGCGGCCAGGCCATGGCCTGAAAACCCCTGCAGCACCAGGATCTCTGGCGTCACCGCGGCGAAATGCGGCGTGCGGTCATGGGTGATGTCGACGAACCCGCCCCAGACCTCGGCGGTCGGCACATCGGCCAGATCGGGGAAGATGCCGATCATGGTCCGGCGCATCGCGGTGTCCAGGTTCAGCGGCTCCAGCGTCGAATAGCTGACCCGGCCGCCGAACAGCATCCGGCGGTCGCCGGCCAGGCGGAAATAGTTGAGCGCGAACTTGCAGTCCGACACCGCCACCCGGCCGGGCAGCAGCCGCTCGGCCAAGGCCGGATCCAGCGGCTCGGTGGCCAGTACATAGGTGCCGACCGGCATCACCTTCCAGCGCACCTCGGGGATCAACCGGCCATTCTCGTGATTGGCGGCGGCGACCACCGCATCGGCGGTGATGCTGCCATGCGGCGTCTCCACCCGAGGCGGCGCGCCCCGGTGGAGGGCGGTGGCCGATGTCTCCTCGAAGATCCGGACTCCCGCCTCTTCGGCCACGCGCGCCAGACCGAGCGCATAGGCCAGCGGATCGAGATGGCCGGCGCCGCGGTCCAACATACCGCCGATATAGCGCGGGCTGCCGACATGCTCGCCGATATGGGCGGCGGGGATCAGCTCCGACCGGTCATAGCCCCAGGCGCGTTCGCGGGCCAGCTCCGCTTCCAGCCCCCGCATATGGCGGGGCTTCAGCGCGGCCATCAGAACGCCCTCGGCAAAGTCACAGTCGATTTTATGACGAGAGATGCGATCGCGGACCAGGTCCAGCGCCTCGACGCTCATGCGCCACATGGTGCGGGCCTTGTCTTCCCCCACCTTGGCGATCAGCCGGTCGGTGCCGGCCGCGAAGCCGTTCAGCAGCTGGCCGCCATTGCGCCCCGAGGCCCCCCAGCCGATCCGCCGCGCCTCCACGACCGCCACACTGAGCCCGCGCTCCGCCGCCTCGATCGCCGTCGACAGCCCCGCCAGTCCGCCGCCGATGACACAGAGATCGACCCTGAGATCACCCTCCAGCGGCGGCCGCCGGCGCATGCGCCCCAGATTGTCTGCGGCATAGCGCGACCGGACATGCGGTTCGGGCGCAAGCGCCGGGACAGGGGCGGTGGTGACGTCGGCGCACATCGGGGCCAAACCTTCCTTCTGGCAGCACGAGGGCGCTCCGTTTCCGCCGGGAGGGAAAAGAACGCCCGGCGAGAGTAGCCCGGCGAAAGTATCGGGCGCACCCGCAGGCCGGTCAAGGAAGCCCCGCGGAGGGTGTCACGACGCCGGGCCGGCGGCAATCTCCAGCAGCCAGTCGCGCACCGCGATCACGTCCGGTGCCGATCGTTCCGTTTCCGGGATCAGCAGGTGATAGCCGTCCCCCGGCAATTCCGGGCCGAAGGGCGCCGTCAGCAGGCCGGCGGCAAGGTCGTCGGCGACCAGGGTCAGGCTGGCGATCAGCGCCCCATGGCCGGCGATCGCCGCCTGGATGGCATGGGCGTCGTCGGTGAAGCTCAGCACCGCCGTGCCCGCGGGTTCCGGCCTTCCGGCGGCGCCGGCCCAGGCCCGCCAGTCGGGCACGCGTTCCTGCCGCCGCCAGTCGACCCTGAGCAGCGGCACCTTCTCCAGATCCTCGGGCGACCGCAGGCCCAGCCGCGGGCTTGCCACCACGCCGAAGCGATCGGTGATCAGGGTTTCGGCCACGAGCCCCGGGAAGGGCCCCCGGCCGTAGCGCACCGCCAGATCGGCAATGCCGGTGCCAAGTTCGACCACATCATCCGAGGCGTGCAGGCGAAGCTCGTGACCGGGGAACCGCGCCCGGAACCGGCCGAGCGCCGGGATCAGCCGCTTCGCGGTGAACAGGCCGAGTGCGGTCAGTGTCACCGCCCGCCGCGGCGCCGGGGGGCGAAGCGCCGCCACCGCCGCCGCCATGGCGTCGAAACCGTCGCGCAGCACCGGAAACAGCCGGTCGCCGGCGGGGGTGGTCACCACCTGCCGCACGCGCCGTTCGAACAGGGGCAGGCCCAGCGTCTCTTCCAGCAGGCGGATCTGATGGCTGACGGCGGTGGGGGTGACACCAAGCTCGGCCGCGGCCAGCCGGAAGCTCTGATGGCGGGCCGCCGCCTCGAAGGTCTTGAGCGCCTGGAGCGGCGGCAGCCTGCGGGAAGGGATCATGGGTGAACTGATCTTCATTATCGGCTGAGGGATACGATTTTGTCAGCCGCCGGAATTCAGGGCAATTCTCATGTCATCCACACTCCACGGATGAAGGAGATGCATCATGGTCCGGCTGCTGCAGATCGATGCCAGCGCCCGCCCCGGCCGCTCTGGCACAGATCCCCATGGCTCTCACACCCGCCGGCTGACCGCGCGTTTCGCAGATCGGTGGCGGCAGCATCGCCCCGACGACGAGATCATCTGCCGCGATGTCGGTCTCGCGCCGCCGGCCCCCGTCGATGCCGACTGGGTCAGGGCTGCCTTCACCCGGCCCGAGGCGCGCGACGACGCCATGCAGGCAAGGCTTGCCGAAAGCGACCGGTTGACGGCGGAACTCCTTGCCGCCGACATCGTGGTCTTCGGGGCGCCGATGTATAATTTCGGCCTGCCGGCAGCGCTCAAGGCCTGGATCGACAATATCGTGCGGGTCGGTGTCACCTTCGGCTTCGACCGCGCCCGCGGCGACACGCCCTATTGGCCGATGCTGCCGGCTGGCAAGCGGGCGGTGGTCCTGACGGCGCGCGGCGACCTGGGATATGAGCCGGGCGGCATTCAGGCCCATAACGAGCTGGTGGTGCCCGGGCTCGCCGCCCCGTTGCGCTATATCGGCATGGGCGCGGTGGATGTGGTGGCGGTCGAGGGCGACGAATTCGGCGACGACCGTCTTGCAACTTCGATCGCCGCGGCGGAGGCCGGGATCGATACCCTGGTCGCGCGTCTCCAGACGCAGGCGGTCATCGGTCGTACCTCTTGAGCACAGGAAGCGCTTGCAGCGCCCTGGCCCTCTGTTAAGAATGCCTCGCAGTTGTTCCGTCCCGGCAGGTGGAGCTGCGGCGATTTGCCCGGCCGATCTCCTTGAAACAGACGACGCTCCTGCCAGGATCGGGGCTCAGGACTCATGATCAGGGATTGCCGATGATGGCCGTGACCCGCCGCGAACTCCTGCTCGGCAGCGCCGCCGGCCTCGCCATCGCCGCCGGCACCAGCCTGATCACCCGCCGGGGCATGGCTGCCGCCGACCTGACCCTGCCGGTGGGCGGGCTCGACCATCCGATCGTACCGGGCACGGTCACCCGCGACATGATGAGCTTCGCCACCGACGGCCCGCCGCCGGTGCTGCGCATGCGCCGCGGCCGGCCGTTCACCGTCGATGTCGTCAACAACCTGGCCGAGACGACCGTGGTCCACTGGCATGGCCTGCGGATCGACAACGCCATGGACGGCGTGCCCTATCTGACCCAGGCCCCGATCGATCCGGGACAGAGCTTCCGCTACACCCTGACGCCGCCGGATGCCGGCACCTTCTGGTACCATCCCCATTGCAACACGCTGGAACAGATGGGCCGCGGCCTGACCGGGCTGCTGGTGGTGGAAGAGGACGAAGATCCCGGCTTCGACGGGGATCTGCCGCTCAACATCCGTGATTTCCGCCTGGGTCAGGACGGCCAGTTCATCGAATTCTTCCGCGCCCGTGCCGCCGCCCGTGGCGGCACGCTGGGCACGGTGTCGACCGTGAACTGGCAGGTGGAGCCGGTCTACGATCTGCCGGCGGGCGGGCTGATCCGCCTCAGGCTGGCGGTCACCGACGTCACCCGGGTCGGCCTCTACGAGGTGACCGGCGGCGAGGCGCAGGTGATCGCCCTCGATTCCAACCCCCTGCCCCGGCCGCTGCCGCCCCGGGGCGTGCTGCTGGCCCCCGGCCAGCGGGCCGATATCGCGCTGCGCATGCCCGACAGCGCGGACGAGATCGTCACCCTGGCCCTGCGCCTGCCCCAGGGGCCCCAGCCCATCGCCCGCTTCCGGCCGGCCGGCAAGAGCGCCCGGCGCAGCCTGATAGAGCTGAAGCCGCTGGTGGCGAACCCGGTTGCAGAGCCCGATCTGGCCCGGGCGGAGATCCTGGAATTCGTCTTCGGCTGGTCGCCCGGCGGCAAGCCGCCGGTCGCCAGCATCTGCGGCACGCTGGGCTACACTTTCTGGTCGATCAACCGCATCGCCTGGGAAGGCGATACCCCCGACCCGATGGCGCCGCTCGCGGTTCTGAAACAGGGGAAGCCCTATGTGCTGCGGCTGCGGAACGAATCGCCCAACGACCATCCGATCCACCTTCACGGGCTGACCTTCCGGCTGTTGCGGTCGGACAAGCGCGAGATCCTGCCGCTGCTCACCGACACCGCCCTGCTGCAATCGGGCGAGACCATGGACGTGGCCCTGGTCGCCGACAATCCCGGCGACTGGGCCTTCCACTGCCATGTCATCGAACATCAGAAGACCGGGCTGACCGGCTATCTGCGCGTCGAGGCCTGAGGTCAGCCGCCCGCCAGTTCCACCCCCACCCCGGCCACGGCGAGCAGGGCTGTGATCGCGGGCGGCGGCGGGGTATCGGTCACCACCAGGTCGACCTCGGTGATCACCGCCAGCGAGACCAGACCACGACGGAAGAACTTGCTGCCGTCGACCGCCAGGATGGTACGCTTCGCCTGCTGCATGGCCGCGCGCACCGCCTGCACCTCGCCATGATCGTCATCGCCCATGATGCCGTGCTCGTCGATGCCGCTGACCGAGATCACCGCGGTGTCGAAGCGGAAGGCGCCGATGAAATCGACGGTCTCGTGGCTGAAGACGCCGGCATCGACATGGCGGACGAACCCGCCCGGAACCGCGACGGTGGCGCTTTCCACCTCGCTCAACAGGGCTGCGCTGCGCAGGCTGTAGGTCACGACCCGCAGGTTCTGCCGCCCGGTCAACGCCTGCGCCACCGCTTCGCAGGTGGTGCCGGTATCGAGGAAGACCGCCGATCCGTCCCCGACCAGCTCTGCCACCCGCGCACCGATCCGGGCCTTGCCGTCGGCATTCTCGACCCGGCGCTGACGATAGGTCGGCGGGTCTATGGGCGGCGCCGCAAGCGTGCCGCCGCCGTGGAGCCGGCGGACCAGCCCCGCCTCTTCCAGATCGATGAGATCGCGGCGCGCCGTCTGGGTGGTCACCCCGAAGCGGGTCGAAATCTCGTCGAGTGAGATGAAGCGATGTTGCTGAAGATGCGCGACGAGCTGCGCCTGCCGTCGGCTCTTCTTGTCCGTGTCGTCCATTCGTCCCCCGAAACCGGCTGAGGTCTCGCGTCGATGAGACCTCACTATATACGCGGACGGGGAGGGGGTGTCCCCCTCCCCGTCCGTTCTGACGACGGTGGCTGCGATCAGAACTGAATGCGCAGCTTCGCCGTGACCGAGTGGTCGGTGACATCGCTGCCGAACTGGCCGCCATAGCCGACCGACAGGGCGGTGTCGTCGGTGAGCCCGACCTCGAGACCGGTGCGCAGGACGGCGGTGTTCTCCGCAATCGCGGCACCGGTCACGCCGAAGCCCGAGCCGCCGGCGGCGAAGCGCAGATCCGCATCGGGGTCGACATCGCCGAAGGCATGACGCCAGCCCAGTTCCGCCCGGAAGGCCGCCGGGGTCTCACCCAGGCCGAATTCCTGCACGGTGCGCAGGCCGAGGGTCGTGAAGGTGGTGCGCATGTCGACGCCATCGCCCGCGAGGGCCGCAGCACCGCCGGTCTCGGTGAAGTCGTCGCCCGACAGGCTGATATGGGCCACGCCGGCGAAAGGCTCGAAAGCGCCGTGGCTGGTGTCGAAGCGATAGTTCACCTCGCCGAAGACCTGGGCGGCATTGACGTCGTAATCCGCGGTCAGGGTTTCGGTGGTGCCGGCATAGGCGACATGGCGGGTGGTCTCGGCGTTGTTCAGGCTGTAGGCCGCACCCAGATGCGCGCCGAAGCCGCCCATGCGGGTCGCGGCATAAAGACCGACATGATAGCTGTCGGCATCGAGCTTGCTCCCCGTGCCGTCCTGCTTGACCGAAGCCTGACCGAAGCCGGCGAAGGCACCGATCCGCCAGCTTTCGCCGACCGCGGCATCCAGGCCGAACAGCGTGCCCGAGGTGTTGCGGTCGATCGAGGTGACGTCGTCGCCATCATTCGAACCCCAGGCGCCATAGGCCTGCAGCCACATCCGCCCGGCACCGAAGGCCGCCGAAGCCGGGGCCTCGATGCTGGCGCTGCCGGCGCTGAGCGCGCCCTGGGCGGCGACCACGTCGCCGACCGCCATCGCACCCTGCATCAGCGCACCGGCCGCCGAGGCATGCAGCTCGCCCGACAGGCTGTCGAAGGCCGCACTCGCCGTCCCGGTGTCGGTCAGAACCACCGCATCATAGACGGCATTGCCCATGGCGAGGCTTTCGACCGCGGCGGCCGTGGCGCGCTGATTGGCCGTACCGGCCACGCTCCTGAACGAGGTGTCGTTGCGCTCCAGGCGGAGCGTGACGTCCTTCGCCCCATAGCGGAGCGTCGGGTCGAGGAAGGCCAGAGAACTGGTCACGGTGCCGAAACTGCCGGTCACACCCTCTTCCGCGGTCAGGATGGTGTAGTCGGTCAGCGGCGCATAATTGCCGCCCGCCGCCATCGCCAGCACCGAGCCCGCAAGGGAGGCGCTGCCGGTGACGTCGACCCGGTCGGCCTTGCCGTCGGCATCCACCTCGACCTCGTAAACCGAGCCCTCGGCCATGGTCAGGTCACCTGCGACCTTCAGCGTGCCGATCGACCGGCCCGGCGCCAGACGGCCACCCGAGGCAAGGGTCAGATTGCCGACGGTGCCGGTCCCGCCCAGCACGGCGCCGTCCTGAACCGTCGTCAGGGTCGAGCCCGCCAGCGAGCCGTCGACATTCAGCCGACCGGCCGCAACCGTGGTGGTACCGGTGAAGCCGTTCGCAGCCGTCAGCGTCAGCGTGCCGGCGCCGGTCTTGGCAAAGGCGCCCGTGCCGCTGAACACGCCCGAGGCGGTGACCGCCGCATCGGCATCCGCCACCTCGATGAAGCCGCCGCCGGCCTCGACCGAAACATTGCGGGCCAGCGTCGCCATCTTTGTGCCGGCAATCCGCAGCCCGCCATTGTCGAGCCGGAGCTGCGCCGTGGCGTTGCCGAGTGCCGCGTCCTCGTCCACGATCACCGTGCCGCCATCGGTCACCAGGGTCTCGCCGATGAAGGAATGGTCGTCGATGCAGTATTCCTGGATGGCAGCCTGGAAGCGCGGATCGTCGCTGGCGCAGTCGAGCAGGGTCTTCTTCTCAGTCTCGGTCAGGCCCGCCAGAACCGGCATGCCGTTCTCGTCCGAGATCTGGCCCAGATAGAGATCGGTCCGCATGTTGTTGCGGGTGAGGTAGAAGACCTTGCCCTTCTCCTCGAAGACCGCCGCAGCGCCACCCCAGACCAGCCGGGTCGCCTCGGCCTCGTCTGCGGTGCCGGCGCCGGTGGTATAGGTTTCGAGCGCCGGGCCGACCCATTTGACCACATGGGCCACGGGCTCGTGGTCGGAGAGCGGCGTGGTGCCGTCATTGGCATAGCCGGTGTCGTCGAGCACGCCGGTGTAGGCGTCATCGGCGGCATCGGCCAGGACCTGCCACTTGCCGAAGGGGCGCGAGGCCATGAAATGGTCGATCGTTACCCGGTCCCAGCTGGTCCAGGTGTTGGTGTGATCCTCACCCGCCGACGGCCAGGTGGTGCTGCCGTCCGCCAGGTCATGGGGCGCGTAGGTCTCGCGCTCGCTTTCCTTCTGCAGCAGGATGTACTGCTTCTTCAGGATGTTCATGGTCTGCGGCGTGTTGGCGGCGACCGGATAGGTCTCGTCCTCGAAGGTCAGGCCCTTCCCGGCCATGTCCTTGGCGACGATCTGTTCCCATTGCCGCCAGCTCATGCTGGAAATGCTGTCTATCCCGGGGAATTCGTCGCGATGGGTGTCGAAATAGCCCTGAATGACATTGCGGTAATGGGCGCTGCCATTGCCGTCCACCGCCTGCATGGCGGCAACATAGGCCTCGAAATCGGCCTCGCGGCCCTCGGGCGTGTACTGCTGGGCCAGCTGCCGCCAGAGCTCCGAACTGCCGCCGTCGATGATCGTGCGGGCAAAGAGATAGGACTGCTGTTCGGCACGATGCAGGCCACGCTCCGACAGGTCGCCGGCATTGAAGTCGCCGGTGATGATGATCGGCTTGCCCTGGGCCCGGGCCCAGTCGTTCAGCGCCTTGGCCTCGTCGATACGATAGGTCGGCTCGTCGTAATAGTTCAGATGCACCGTGCCGACGATGGTCTTAGGCGTCCGGTTCTGCGCCTCGACCGTCTGATACGAGATCCGCACGCCGTTCTCATAGGCGCCATGATCGCCGGCGAGCCGGGAGGCGAGGCCGACATCCCCGATCTGGCCGGTGGTGTAGGTGCCGAGCCCTTCGCTCTCCAGCAGCGGCGGAATGGTCGCGAGGTAGGTCGTGCCGCCGCGCAGCTCCTGGAAGGTCAGGATGTCGTAATTGCCGTTGACCAGGAATTCCGACATCGCCGCCGCCGGGTTCGGCTTGAAGCGGTCACCCCAGGTGTTGAGCGACAGAATGCGCAGCTCGCCGTCCTCCGCATGGACCGGAGTATGCAGAAGCGGCAGGATCGCCACCGTGGACAGAAGCAGCATCTGCAAGCGCCGGCGGGGCGGCCTTGCGCGAAGGTCGGAGCGGGTCATCTCATCTTTCCTCACATGCGGCGCCGGAGGGGAGGCCGAAGCCGGCGTCGAATGTAAGGATAGCGACTCTTAATGTAGGAAAGATGACATTCCGGACGATCAGGCGACTCTCATACTCCCATACCCTTGTATCGCCTCCGGAACATCGGATCAGGCTGCCGGGCGCCGGCGGCTCCGGCGCCGCCTCGCCGCCAGATGCATCAGAAGCACCAGGGCCAGAAGTCCCAGCCCGGCAAGTTCGCTCATCCGATCCGGGGTCATGATCAGCAGCCCGGCCACGAAGCCGGCCACCCGCTCCGGACCGCTGATCCTGCCAAGCCCGTAGGCATAGCCCTCCAGGGCCGAAGCCAGGACGATGATCGCCGCGGCCGCGGTCGCGATCGAGGGCAGCACCTCCGACGGCGGTCCGTCCAGCAGCAGGGCCGGCTCCAGTACGAACATGAAAGGCAGGATGAAGAGCACCGCGCCCAGCTTCATCGACATCACCCCGGTCTTCAGGGCCTGTGCTCCCGAAATCTGTGCGGCGGTGATCGAGGCGAGCGCCACGGGTGGGGTGATGTAGGACAGCATGCCCCAATAGAGGATGAACAGATGCACCCCCACCGGCGGCAGCCCAAGCTCGACCAGAGCCGGCGCCAGCACGGTGGCGAGGAAGATGTAGCAGGCGCTGACCGTCATCCCCATGCCGAGCACAAAACTGGTTGCAGCTCCCAGGATCAGCAGCAGGACGACGTTCCCGTCGCCATAGAGGATCAGCTCCCGCGAAAAGGCACTGCCGACACCGGTGATGGCGAGCGACCCCACCACCAGGCCGATGCCGCAGAGGGTGGCGACGAGATAGGCGATATTGCCGGTCAGCTCGCGCAGCAGCGCCAATGCCCGGGCCAGACCCGGCAGGCGACGATGGCGGATGAATGCGAGCACGAGCATGAGCGCCGTGGCGCAATAGGCGGCACGGGCCGGCGACACGGTGAACAGCAGCACGACCAGGGCCGCGAGCGACAGGATATGCGGCCAGCCATCCGCCAGGATCCCGCCGAGCGGCCTCAGACCATCGAGGCTCCCCGCCTGAAGCCCGTGACGTGCGGCGTGGAGATCGACCTGAAACAGCAGGATCATGTAGTAGAGCACCGACGGCACCAGGGCCGCGAGCATGATGGTGGTGTAGGCGGTATCCAGGAACGAGGCCATGATGAAGGCCACCGCCCCCATCACCGGTGGCATCAGCGTGCCGCCGGTCGACGCACAGGCCTCGACGGCCGCCGCATAATGCGGGGCATATCCGGCCCGCATCATGGTGGGGATGGTCAGCCGGCCGGTGGTCAGCACGTTCGAAATCACGCTGCCGGACAAAGACCCGAACAGCGCGCTCGAAATCACCGAGACCTTGGCCGGCCCGCCGCGGCTGCGCCCCATCAGCGCCAGCGACAGATCCATGAAGAACCGGCCGCCGCCCAGGCCGCTCAGGATGCAGCCGAAGATGATGAAGCCGACCAGCGTGTCGGCGACGACCCTGAGCGGAATGCCGATGATGCTTTCGGTGCCCATGGCATGTTCGGCTGCGGTCTCCACAAGGCTGAGCGACGGCCCCCAGAGGAAGCCGGGCATCATGTCGGCGAACAGCGGATAGACCGCAAAGACGGCGCAGATCACGAGAAGGAGCGGCCCGCCGAACCGGCGCACGGCTTCGAGCGACAGCAGCACCAGCGCCCCCGACACGATACTGGCCGGCAGGGGGGCGACGACGGCCCAGCCCTCGGTGATGATCGCTTCGGCATTCCAGGCCAGGAAGCCGCCACAGATCAGCGCCATCGCCGCAAGCGCCAGGTCCAGCCACATCGTCGCGGTCCGGTGGAGACGCCCGGGCCCGGCCAGAAAGGCCGCCGTCAGGAAAAGGCCGATCAGGACGTAATAGTAGCGGGTGGCCAGAAGCGGGAAGAGACCAAACAGGTGGATATTGAAGGTCTGGAGCAGGATGACCACAAGGCCGGTCAGCCCCACGGCCGCAAGCATGCCGCTGATGAAACCGGGCAGGCGCCCGGCCGTCCCGGCCGCGGGCGAAGGAATGTCGGTGGCGGACATGTCAGAGACTCCGGCAGGATCCAGGGCGGGCCCGCCGGCGGCAGATCCGGCGGGCCGTGACGGTCACTGGCCGATCGCGCGGCGCTTTTCCGTCCAGAAGGCGCTCCAGTCCTGATCCGACATCCCCTTGTCCATCGCCTCCTCGCTGGCGGTCTGCCAGGCCTTTTCCACCGCCTGCAGGCGCGCCAGCCGCTGGTCGTTCCAGGCCTGATCCGCCTCGGTCCAGACACCGATGTCTTTCAGGTAGCGCACGGCACCGGGGTGAAACGGCGCATCGGCAGGCGTGGTGCCGGCCTCGCTCAGTTTCCAGTGCGGCATCGCCGGCGTCGCCTTGGCATACAGACCATAGGTCTCGTCCAGCGCCCTGGTGAAGGCATAGACCTCCTGGTCGTCGGTATCGGCATAGACCGTGATCATCGGATAGCGCACCGAGAAGATCTGCGCCGGATGCTCGGCAGAGATACCGGCCCCCTGTGTCGCCATGGCGGGGGCGAAGAAGCTTGCGACCGACCTGATCGCCGCCCAGCCGCGGTCATTGTCCGGCGGCATGGGCACCCAGCTCAGGCCGCGCGGAGAACTCTCCAGCTCATAGAGCGTGGCGGCCGTGGGCGTAGATCCGGCGGCATCGACATCGCCATCGACCAGCGCCCGCAGCGCCGCACCGTAGGACGGCATGTCCACCACCTGCACGTCATCCCAGGTCAATCCGCCGAAGGCCATGATGGCCTCGACCTTGATGTTGATCGACGGATTGGCCTTGATCCGGGGCACGCGCTTGCCGCGCAGATCTTCAATCGTCGCGATGCCGGCATCGGCGGCGGCGGCAAGTCCGAAGGTCGACGGCCGGCCGGCCACGACACGCAGATCCTGCGGACCCCATTCACGGGCCGCGAAATCGTAGAGACCTTCGGTGGCGAAGTAGAGTTCATTGGCCAGCCAGCCATATTGCGCACGCCGGGTTTTCAGGGGCAGCAACCGGCCGATCGAGGTGCCGGACGGTGTGATGCGCACACGCACCCCCGCCTCCCGCCCCATGGCATCGGCGATCGCAGAGGCCTCGGCATAGCCGCTGGACCCCACATCATAGGTCGCCCAGACCATGGTACGCGGCAGGGCATCGTCTGCAGCATGGACGGGCGCCGCGCCCAACCCGCAGGCAAACCCTGCCAGCAGGCCGATGACCGGAAGCATCTTCCTCATGATTTCCTCCCCATATCCTTGTTGTCGTTCAGGTCTTTGTCGTCCCGGGCGCGCCCTTGTTCCCCGGCGTCGCCTGCCGTCCGGTCCGGCGTCTGGTGGGGGTCACCTCCGATGTTTCGAGCGCCGTCACCTCGTCGTCCGAGAACCCGTGCTGGCGCAGAATGTCGGCCGTGTGCTCGGCAAAACCCGGCGGTCTCAGACGATAGCCGGGGGGCGAGCGGCGGGGCCGCACCGGCGCACCCAGGCCCCGATAGCCGTCGATCTCGATCGTCATGCCCCGATGGACGGTGTGGGGATGACGCAGGCTTTGGGCGACGTCCAGGACCGGACCGGCCGGCACCCCCTGATGGAGCAGGCGGTCGGCCAGTTCCACGCCGTCATGAGCGGCGAGCGCCGCTTCCAGCGCCCCCCGCAGCGCATCCCGATGGATCACGCGATCCCTGTTCGACCGAAAGCGGCTGTCCTCCGCAAGATCGGCCGCCCCCACAGCCGCGCAGAGGCGCGCAAACTGACGGTCATTGCCGACCGCCAGATAGATCGGGCAGCTGCCTGTCCGGTAGGTCGAATAGGGTGCGATATTGGGGTGATCGTTGCCGGTTCGCTGCGGCAGGGCACCGGACAGCATGTGGTTGGCGGCATGCGGGTGCAAAAGCGAGATCGCCGAGTCGAACAGGGTGGCGTCGACGAACTGGCCCCGCCCGCTCTGGTGGCGCGCCTGAAGGGCCAGAAGCACGCCGATCACCGCATTCAGGCCCGTAACCATGTCCACCACCGGCAGGCCTACCCGGGTCGGATCGCCTCCGGCCGTGCCGTTGACGCTCATGATACCGCCCATCGCCTGGAGGATGGCGTCATATCCAGGCATGCCGCCAAGCGGGCCGTCGCTGCCGAAGCCGCTGATGCGACACTGGATCAGCTGCGGAAAGCGGGGCGCCAGCACCGTCTCGAAATCCAACCCCCAGCCTTCAAGCGTGCCGGGCTTGAAATTCTCGACCAGAACATCCGCCCCTTCGAGCAGGCGAAGCAGAACATCGCGGCCTTGCTGCTGCCGCAGATCGAGCGCGATCGCACGCTTGTTGCGGTTCAGCCCCAGAAAATACGACGCCGTCTCGCCCTGAAAAGGCGGCCCCCATTCACGGGTTTCATCCCCCGCCGGCGGCTCGACCTTGATGACATCCGCCCCATGATCCCCCAGGATCTGGGCGGCGAGCGGTCCGCCGAGAACCCGGCTCAGATCAATCACCTTCAGTCCGACAAGCGCGCCGGTCGTGACCGCCGCACTCATGGCCGGGCCTCCGCCGCCATGGCGACATCACGCAGGGCAGCATCCAGCAGCACTTCAGCCGCCTCGTCAGACCCGGCCATCGCCAGCGGGTCCCGCGGCATCAGCTTGTGACGCACCACGTGACCTGCCATCACCAGGCGGTCGCCGCCCTGATCATTGCACAGGCTGCGAATGCGGGCATCTTCCCAGGCCATGATCACGGCGGAGGTGGCGTTGTAGACGGCAGAGGCCGCCCGGCGGACATCCGCCTCGGCATCGCGGCTGTTGGCGACCTGGTCGAGGAAACCGGCCGCCCGATGGAAAGCCTCCGCGATGGCAGAAATGCCGGCCCCATCTCTCGCCGCCTCGTCGAGCAGTCGCTCCGCATGCCTGGTCAGGGCGGTCAGCGCGTCCTCGCGGCGGACGGCGCGGGCGACATCCAGGGCGACGATGTTGCTGGTCCCCTCCCAGATGGAGCCCAGATGGGCATCGCGCAGCACCCGGGCATCCGACCATTCCTCGATATAGCCGCAGCCACCCCGGGCCTCCATGGCGTCTCCGGCGACCTTGCGGGCATCGCGGCAGGCGCGAAACTTGATCAGTGGCGTCAGGATCCGCAGGACCGAGGCCATATGCCGATCACCGCCATCCGCCGCCTCGAGCACCCAGGCGGTATGGAACACCATCGAGCGCGCCTGCTCGGCGGTGACCATCATCTTCAGGATCTGCCGGCGCATCAGCGGCAGATCCTGGAGCCGCCGGCCGAACGCCACCCGGTTCCGGGTAATGAACAAGGTCTCGAAGACCGAGCGGCGCATCAGCCCGGCGGAGCGCACCCCGTTGGACAGCCGCGACATGTTGATCATGTCGGTCATCTGTCTGAAGCCCTGGCCGGGGTCGCCGACGAGATGGGCAACGGCACCGTCGAGCTGAATCTCGCCGCTCGCCATCGAGCGGGTCCCGAGCTTGTCCTTCAGCCTGACGATGCGATACGCATTCCGCGCCCCGTCCGGCAGATGACGGGGCAGGAGAAACAGCGACAGCCCGCCCGTGCCCGCAGCACCGCCTTCCGGACGCGCGAGCACCATGGCCAGCGCGGCATCGGGATTGGAGCAGAACCATTTGTCGCCATAGAGGCGCCACACACCGTCCTCCAGACGGGCAACGGTGTCGATCGCGCCGACATCCGACCCGGCGGCCTGCTCGGTCATGAACATCGCCCCCTGATACAGCGCATCCATATCCTGGCTGGTCAGGCGTTCGGCATAGCGCGCCACCAGATCCGGCGCGCCGAACTTCATCAGGGTCCGGGTCAGCGCATCCGTCATGCTCAAGGGGCAGCACAGCCCGAACTCCGCCTGAGCGAACAGAAAGACCAGCCCGTACTTCACCAGCGGCGGCAATCTCTCCCCCGCTCCGAAGACACCCGGGCGATGCGACATGGCCGCCAGACCGAAGGCGCCGAAAGCATGGGCCTCCATCTCCAGATAGGCGGGATGCTTCTCGATCCGCTCGTCGGGCATCCCGTTCCGGGCCCGAAGATGCAGCACCGGCGGGTTGCGGTCCGCTGCGAGCGCCAGCTTTTCAAGCCGGTCGCCGACCAGCTTCCCCATCCGTTCGAACTGCGGCAGAACCCGTGCCTGCACGGATGCGCTCAGATAGGCCCTGAGCAGGTTCTGCAGGCTCCTGTCCGCCTCGAAGACGTTGGTGCCGCGGCTGTCGGGGATGTTGCGGTGGATGGCGCTGCCCATCGGGGTCCTCCGGTTGACATTTTCTTACCGAAAGCCTCCTCGATCATTCATTTGCGTTCCAATACCATGTGCAAATAGTTCGATAGCACTATTTGAATGACAGATGCGGATGGCCATCACCTTCAAGCAGTTGCGCTACTTCCTGGTCCTGGCCGAGCAGCTGCATTTCGGCCGCGCCGCACAGCAGCTCAACATCTCTCAACCGCCGCTGAGCACAAGCCTGCGACAGCTGGAAGAGACGCTGGGCTTCGCCCTGATGGAACGCAGCACCAAGGCCGTACGGCTGACGCCGGCCGGCGCCCTCTTTGCCGAACATGCCGCCCGTATCCTGGGCCAGCTGGATGCCGCCTGCGTCCTCGCCGAACAGACGGCCAAGGGGGTGGCGGGTGAGATCACCGTCGCCTTTGTCCCCTCAATGCTGTTCCGCCGGCTGCCGGCCACGCTTCAAGCCTTCCAGGAGGAACACCCCACCATCGAACTGCGCCTTCAGGAGATGAACACCGCCAGTCAGATCGAAGAGCTGATCAATCACCGCATCGATGTGGGCTTCGTGCATTCGGTGGCGCTTCCGGACGAAGTGTCGGAGATCACCATCGAAACCGAACGCCTGGTCTGCTGCGTGCCCTATCAGCACCGGCTGGCATCCCGCAGCCGCATCAGCCTGCACGAACTGGCGGGGGAACGGGTGCTGGTCTTCGCCCGCACCTTCGCAGCCCATTACCATGATCGCATCGTCGGGCTGCTGAGGGCCGCAGGCGTCGACGTCTATCCGCACTACCGGATCCAGCACTGGTTCACCGTGGTCGCCCTGGTCGCGCAGGGCATGGGCGTCTCTCTGGTCCCCCATTCGCTCAGCCGCAGCGGCTTCGATGACGTCGTCTACCTCGAAATCGAGGAGCGTCAGGCGGAGCACCGGGTCTCGCTGATCTGGCGGACATCCGGGTTGAGCAATGCCGCGCGCGCCTTCGTCGACCATGTACGATTGCGGACGAGTATTTATCGATGAGAGGGGTAAGGCGCCGCCCGAACGCAGCAACGCCGCCCGCGGCGAGATGCCAAGGGCGGCGTTTGCTTGAAACTTGGTTGCGGGGGCAGGATTTGGCCGAGAGCGACATTCGCTAACAGTTGCAATATGATCAATGGCTTGGGAGGTGACAGACAAAGTGCTCCGCTTAATCTCCTCAACCGCCCGTGAAGGGGCGCCGCTCCTGTGCTCGAGGCGATCGGGCTGTCACCGTTGGGTCGATCTGACCGGGTTGATCTGACA
>MDTG01218227.1_pt1 | contig 223548 bp, 208 predicted proteins | sample 811421 | NCBI WGS metagenome assembly MDTG01 (sample SAMN05326645, study PRJNA326480) | marine metagenome | isolation source: seawater | place: Pacific Ocean: South East | collected 2011 | reverse complement strand
GTTACCGAGGCCTATTATCAAAAAGTCCCTCTGGTGGTAATTACTGCTGATCGTCCCCGGGAATGGATCGGTCAAGGTGCCGGGCAAACCATTATGCAAGAGGGTATATATGGCAAGCATATTTTAGGAGAAGCAAACTTGATTCGTGAACCCCAAGACGATCTGGCTCGGCAGTATAATTTGCGCATCAGCCAGGAGGCTTTACTTAATTTACACAAAGGGCCAGTACATATTAATGTACCATTTGATGAGCCCCTATACGATGAATTTGAGGGACCCGAAGAGCAATTTCGGATTATTCGTCGCCCGGCTACCGAACGTCATTTGAACGAGGCCGACCTAAGTGAATTAGTCCAAAGCTTTGAGCAGGCTAAGCGCCCAATGATCTTGGTAGGGCAGATGAGTCCGGATCCGGCATTGGAACAAGCCCTGGCTTCACTGTTGGAAAAAAGGCCTTTTTTGCTCCTGAGTGAAACGCTTTCCAATCTAAATCATATTCCGGGGGTACACAGTATTGATCGGATGGTTAATACGCTTGGTGAGGAAGAGGCGGCCCTATTGCAGCCCGATTTACTGATCAGCCTGGGTGGAGAAATTGTAAGTAAAATGGTGAAAGCCTATTTGCGAAAATCAGGAGATTTTCCGCATTGGCATTTTACCGAAGATGAGATTTTTAAAGATACCTTTCATAAGCTCACCCTTAATTTAGATTGTAAGGCCAGTTGGTTTTTTCAGCAATTGAGTGAACGTGTACGAGCCAAAGCTAATACTTGGGTGCAAAAGGTTTGGGCACTGGAAGAATCCAGAGCTCAGTTGCATAAAGACTACCTTGAAAACTGTGAATACAGTGATTTAAAGGTCTATGCCGAATTACTGCAACATTTACCTCAATCTACCGTACTGCACAGTGCCAATAGTGCCGGTATTCGCTATGCTCAATTATTCGATCATCGGGATGATGTACGCCATTATGCCAATCGAGGCACCAGTGGTATTGATGGCAGTACTTCTACCGCCATTGGTCATGCTTTAAATACGCAGGACCCCGTGGTATTGATTAGCGGTGATGTAGCTTTTCAATACGATAATGCCGCTTTTTGGAATGACCGTTTACCTCAAAACCTTAAGGTGATTGTCATTAATAATGAAGGTGGAAATATCTTCCGCATTATTAAGGGCCCTGATAAAATTGAGGACTTTGAGCGTTTTCAGGAAACGCAACACCAATTAAACTTGTCGGCAGTAGCCAAAATGTATGGCATAAGCTATCAAGAAATTAGCAGAGAAGAAGATTTGGCCAAAGGCATAGAAAGCTTCTTTGCTTTGGATGGATTAGCCATTTTGGAAATTAAAACCCCCAGGGTGGAAAGTCCAGATGTATTAAAAAACTATTTTCAGTTTCTAAAATCGAACTAGATGCTGCTCGAAAATTTAAATCTTAAGCTTCACGATATTCCTCGTTTAGAGGATCGAGATTTTAAAGGCCTGGAGAGGGATTACCTTTATTATCGTATCACCGGAAGGGTTCTTTTTTTGCTATTAATAAGTGGAGTAGGGGCCAGCATTAGCCTTTTCGGAAAAATGCATTTTGGCTATTGGCTATATCCTGTATTGGGAATATTGTTTCTGGTATTGGTATTGGAAAGTGTGGGCTTTAAATACCGAGGTTATTCCATACGCAGCATGGATGTGTCTTTTCGTCGCGGCTGGATTGTACATCGAATGACCACGGTTCCCTTAAATCGGGTGCAGCATTGCGAGTTTAGTCAGGGCCTTTTAGGGCGCCTTTTTGATCTGGCTACCGTTAGAGTTTTTACTGCAGGTGGGACTTCCAGTGATTTGGATATTAGAGGTTTGCGGAAGGAAGATGCTATTAAAGTGCGCGATTATATTACCAAGCTTAGCGCTGAGTATGAATAATCTCGATTTACACGAACCCAAGCGACAAGCAACACTTGGGGTAGCCATCATTTTCTTTCAAAACTTAAGGCGCGCCATCAATTTTGTACTGGCCGTAGTAGTGGTTAACCTGGGCCGCGATTTTTCGGTATTGGGAATGGGCTATCAAGGCTGGGGTGTGATTCTGGCCCTTTTCTTTTTAGTTTACAGTTACCTGCAATACCTCAAGTTCTACTTTTATGTAAGTGGGGATAATTTCATCATTGAAAAAGGGATCTTAAAGCAAGAGAAGATTACGGTTCCTTTTGCTCGGATTCAGAGCGTAAATACCAAGCAAAATGTGCTACAAAGGATTTTAAACCTGGTGGGTTTAAAGATTGATACCGCAGGTAGTGTAGCCCAGGAAATTAATATTCCGGCCCTTTCTAAGGAGTATGCCGCAAGTCTCAGGGAATTCCTCATGCAAAGGCGCTATGACTTAAAAGAGGAAGATGATGCAAGCGAGGAAACAGCAGAAAAGGAGTTGCCACTAAAAGATCGGCAGCCTTTATTACGCCTTTCCCTTCGTGATTTGATGAGCGTAGGACTTACCCAAAATCACCTTCGATCCGGCTTATTACTCTTTGCCATCGTAAATGGTTATATCTGGCAATTTGAAGATTATTTGATTAAACCTTTTGAACCTTTCTTTAAGGAAACGGCTAATGCCTTAGTTACCAAATGGGTGATCTTATTGCCAATAGCCTTTTTAGTCTTTTTGGTGATATCGGTAGTATCGTCGTTGATTGTTAGCATTTTGCGTTATTATGATTTCCGCTTTTACCTGGGAAAGGAAGGTTTGGATATAGAGTCGGGACTCTTTAGTCGCAATAGCTTTAATGTGCCCTATGAAAAAATTCAGTATTTCTTTTGGGAGTCTAATCCTCTGCGAAAGATTTTAGGCTATCGCACTTTAAAGGTGAAGCAGGCCGGAACCCAAGGCGTAAACGATCGGAAATTAATAGGCATTCCTGGTTTAAAAGCCAGAGCTTTGCTCAAAATAATTCAAACGCATTATCCCAATCGTAAGGGCTCAAAGTACAGTTACTATAGTCCCCATCGCATTTTGTTCATTCAGCGGAGCCTGTTTTTCGGTTTGATACCCGCTTTGATTCTGGCGGCGATATTCTATCTCGAGCAGGTAGGCATTATCTTTTACGCTCCCTTACCATTATTTGTGCTTTTAGTGGGCTTTTTAAGCTACCAATACTGGCGAAGCATAAGTTTAAGAGTAAATGCCAATTATTTGGAAATTCGACGGGGTTATGTTTTTCCCAAACGAATATTAATTCCCAATTACAAGCTTCAAAATTTAGGATTAAACCAATCTTTAATTCAGAAGTATCGGGGGATCAGCAGTTTTCAGTTTCATACGGCAGCAGGCACATTAAGGATGTCTCATTTGCCGGTAGAGGCTAGTCGGGAGCTTTATGATTACCTGGCCTATTGCATCGAATCCAATAAGGATAAGTGGATGTGATTCTAAGGTCTATATTTGCGTTTCAAAATTTAGGATGTCGGGGTATAAGGTATGGATTGCAGCGGCGAGACTTCGCACGCTGCCATTGGCTTTTGCAAGCATTATTCTGGGTAGCTTACTAGCTTATTCTCGGGCTAGCTTTGATATTTGGGTATTCCTTTTAAGCATACTAACCACGCTATGCTATCAAGTATTATCGAATTATGCCAACGATTATGGCGATGGTGTAAAGGGTACTGATGCCGATCGAATTGGTGAAGCCAGAGCGACGGCCAGTGGTTTAATTTCGGTGGCCGCTATGCGAAAGGCGGTAGTACTTTTTAGTGTTTTATCCGTATTGTTCGGTACCACTTTGAGCTTCTACGCTTGTCGGGATTTAGGTTTCTATTATCAATTAGCTTTTACGCTCTTGGGTTTGTTGGCTACCTGGGCAGCAATTTCTTATACGGTAGGGGATAAGGCCTATGGTTACTCTGGTTTAGGAGATGTTTTTGTCCTGCTCTTTTTTGGGATCGTAGGTGTAGGTGGTTCCTATTACTTGCAAACCGGTACATGGGACTATAGCATTTTATTACCTGCTGGAAGTTTGGGCTTTTTGGCGATGGCCGTTTTAAACTTGAACAATATGCGCGACCGCGAAGGGGATGCCCGCAGCGGAAAAAACACCCTGGCCCTTAAACTGGGCGAAAGGGGAGCCAAAGGCTATCACTTCTTGCTGGTGATTGGAGCCTTTGATCTGGCATTTTTATACAATCGTATTCACCCCACTACCAATTGGCAAAACCTTTACTTCTTAACTTTACCGCTGTTATTCCTCAACCTCAAAAAAGTTTTAAAAGCGAGCCGCCCTCTCGATTATGAACCGCTTCTGAAACAAATGGCCCTCACCACTTTGTTTTTTGCTTTGCTGTTCGGCTTGGGTAAAGCTATATGAAGGCTAGCTGGACCAAATATACGCTCGAATTTAGGCGGCCCGCGGGTACTTCTCGGGGAACCTTAGGCCTGAAGGATTCGTATTTTATTCGTCTCGAAGGTGATGGGATAAAGGGTCTGGGTGAATGCGGGATTTTAAGAGGTCTCAGTGCTGACGATCGCCCGGATTATGAGTCGAAGTTACATGAGGTTTGCAAACAGATTGATTCTTACGATCGTGCCTTGAGTTTGATTTCCGAACTCGATGTTTGGCCCAGCATTCAAGGTGGATTGGAAATGGCTTTATTGGATTTCAAATCTGATAATCATATTCTTTTCCCCAGTGATTTTACCGATGGCTTCGAACGCCAGCCGATTAATGGTTTAATATGGATGGGGGAGCCAGACTTTATGTTATCCCAATTGGAAGAGCGCTTGGAGCAGGGCTATCTGGTTATTAAGATGAAGATTGGTGCATTAGACCTTGAACAAGAAATTAAGCTTATTGAAAAGGTTAGAGAGCGTTATGGTCCGCATGAAATTCAATTGCGGGTAGATGCCAATGGTGCCTTTAGTCCTAAAAATGTAATGCCCATCCTGCAGCGATTGGATGATCTTAGAGTACATTCTATTGAGCAACCTATAAAAGCGGGTCAATGGAAGGATCTGGCCCGAATTTGTAAAGAATCGCCATTGCCCATTGCTTTAGATGAGGAATTAATCGGAGTTTTTGAGGGGCAGCGAAAAGAGGAAATGCTGGATAAAATTCAGCCGCGCTATATCATCTTAAAACCTTCTTTTCTCGGAGGCTTCAAAAAGGCTGAAGAATGGATCGATGAAGCAGAAAAGCGCGGTATCGGTTGGTGGGTAACTTCGGCCCTGGAATCTAATTATGGCTTGAGCGCAATTTCTCAGTGGAATTATAACCTATATGGTCATATGGCTTCCGGTTTGGGAACCGGATCTCTCTATACCAATAACTTTGAATCGCCTTTGCATTTGGTACGAGGTACCATTGCCTATGATCCCGAAAAAGAATGGGATTTGAGCAATTTGCAATTCTGATAGGGGCTAAAAATAAAAAGCGCCGTAGGGAAACGGCGCTTTCTAACTAAACAGGGTACTAATGGTTGTTAAACCAATCTATAAGGAACTGTACAAGAGAAACGGAGGCGAGTTGGTTTAGGTTGGGTATAGGCCTAAAAAAAAGTTGAAAAACATCTAAAGTCTTGAAAATCAAAATAAAAAACTTTGCATCATCAGCCTACCTTCAAGAAATTGAAGCCTTGCATGCTTGGTTTTTGTCCGATGAACCGGAATTTGTAATTAGCAGCTCGGGCACAACCGGTCCCGCTCAAGACATGCGCTTTAAGCGTGAGGCTATATTAGCTTCCGCCTATTTGAGTGTCGACTTCTTCGCCTTAAATAACCAAAGCCGAATTTTACTCTCCTTGCCCCTGAATAAGATTGGGGGAATGATGCTTGCCATAAGAGCCTTTTTGGCAGATGCGGAAATAGTGGCGGTAGATCCGGTTCGAAATCCTTTGGCGCAAATTCCAGCGGAAATGCAGATTGATTTTGTTTCGATGGTGCCCAATCAGTTTGTGGCTTCTCTGGAACATTGGTCGCAGGTAAAGACCTTCTTAATTGGCGGCGGACCACTTTCTAATGCTGCTCTTCGCTTATTGGATGATATAAAGCCTTCCTGTGCAATTTGGCATAGCTATGCCAGTACTGAAACCTTATCGCATGTCGCTTTAAAGCCATTGTACCCTAAAAGGGCAGAGGCTTATCTGGCAATGGAAGGTGTGAGCTTTGGTGTGAATGAGGAGCAATGTCTTCATATAACAGCAAAGGCACTAGGCTTGGATAGACTTCAAACCAAAGATGTGGTCGATCTGATTGATGCGCAGCATTTTATCTGGAAAGGACGCAAGGATAATGTGATTTTGAGTGGTGGCTTAAAGTTATATCCAGAAGAAATAGAAAGTCAATTGCATTTAGAAGCCCCCGGTTTTTTATGGGGACATGAGGATCTGGAACTGGGCCAAAGAATGGTATGGGTAATGGAGGAATCCGACTTTAATGACTCTGTCTCAAGCGCTATTAAAAGCCAGGTGCAGGGACCCAATCGCCCCAAGGCCATCTTATTGGTTCCAAAACTGGAATTTACGGCTACCGACAAAATAAAGCGAGAGGCCAGCCTTCAAAAAGGATTTAAGTCGATTGCTCTTTAAGGGGTATCGGATCACTGGGCTTTTGAGACCAATAGCCAGCTAAAGCCAGGCCACTTATAATATGCCATATGCCCCACCAAGCGGCGACCATGGCCATACCACCCAGTCCTTCAAAAAAGGCAAAAATTAAGACCAGTCCTAAACCGGAATTTTGAATACCGGTTTCGATGGCCAGCGTTCTGCGGTCCCGAATTTCCAATCCGCCAATAACTCCCACTGCATAACCACTGACTAAGGCCATCAGGTTATGGAAGAACACCAGGGCCAAAACCAGGTGAATATGATCTAAAAAGACCTGGAAATTGTTCTTGAATGCAATTAAAACAAAGCCGATAAAAAGCAGGATAGATCCTATTCGGAAGAAAGGCGCCATTTTCTTTGCGGCTGTAGGAAAGCGATACTGCACCCATAGGCCTATAGCAAGTGGTGCGAGTATAATGAGAAAGACGGTTTTCGAAACATCCCAAAAATCCAGCTGTATTTGATTTAATAAGGAGGCGGTAGGCTCATATAGAGAGCCATAGAGCTTAAAATTAAGGGGGGTCATGATTAAACTCAAAAAGGTAGCCACTGAGGTAAGTCCAACCGATAAAGCTGCATTGGCCCTTCCCAAATGACTCATAAAATTTGAGATATTACCTCCGGGACAGGCTGCGACCAGAATCATACCCAAAGCTATACTGGGTTGAGGTTCTAAAAGGCTGATCAAAATGAAGGTAAGGAAGGGGAGTAGTAAAAATTGACTAAAGAGACCAAGTACGGCGGGCTTGGGGTTCTTAAGAATGATTTTAAAATCTTCAAATCGAATCTCCAGAGCAATGCCAAACATGATTATGGCCAGGCAAATATTAAGAAGGAATAATGAATCGGCACTGAAATTCAGCCGAATAGCATCAATGTCTTGCATGTTTGGTGGAATAAAACCCCAAATTAGGCTTTCGCGCTTAGAATGCCAATTTTATTGGGCTTTCAGCTTGCGACTAATTTCAAATACAGCCGGACAGAGCGAGGCGTTTTTCTCTGTTAAATTGAGGATTTGATGCATGCGATTGCGATCGGTATGCGGGTATTCCCGACAAGCTTTTGGTCGAACCTCATAAATACTGCAATAATTATCAGCACCTAAAAAGGGGCAGGGCAGTTGATTCATTACCCAGTCGCCATCCTCATCTACTTTTACATACTGATCCATAAAGTCGCCGGGCTTGAGCCTTAAGTGCTTGGCCATGCGATCAATATCATTTTGAAGAAGCCGAGGGCCAGCTGTTTTACAGCAGTTCGCGCAATTTAAACAATCGAAATTGGCAAACACCTCATCATGCGCAACAGCGAATTCTTGATCCAGAATTTTCGCTTTACGCTTTTTTAGATCCAAAAAAATTTTTCGGGTTTCCTTCTTTTCTTGTTTGGCTTTCGCCTTGAAGGCTTCGAGATCGAATTTATTTTCCACGGCCCTGTAATACGATGATTACCGTATAGATAAGGATTTTAATGTCGTTGAGCAAAGACATATTTTCGATGTAAATCACATCGTACTTAAGGCGCTCTACCATTTCATCCACATTGGATGCATAGCCAAATTTCACCATTCCCCAGGAGGTAATACCTGGTTTTACCTTTTGCAAATAGCGGTAATGAGGGGCATGTTGCGAAATCAGCTCCATATAGTATTTACGTTCGGGACGGGGACCCACAATCGACATATCGCCGGTAAGGACATTGTAAAACTGGGGCAGCTCGTCCAAACGGTACTTACGCATAATTTTACCCCAGGGGGTGATGCGTTCGTCATTTTCGCTACTTAATTGGGGTCCATTCTCTTCGGCATCTACCACCATAGAACGGAACTTATACATGTAAAATTCCTTGCCCTGAAAACCAACCCGCTTTTGCTTGAAGAATACCGGTCCTTTATCACTGATTTTGGTAATCAGCATAACCGTAAAATAGAGGGGAGACAAGAGAATTAAAACCAACGCGGAGGAAACGACATCAAATATGCGTTTTAATACCATTTGCCAAACCGGCATTAATTGATGGTTAATCTCCACCAATGGAATCGAACGCATAGATTCCATCCGCACCTTGCCCGAAATGATATCGTATGTATCTGGGATCATCTTAATCTTAACGGGCTTTTCTTCCAGGAGGTTGAGTACCTCTTCCATTTTATGGTGCTCCGAAGATTCGATGGCAATGATTACTTCTTCAATTTCCTTTTCCCGAATGATGCTGGGCAAGGCCTTGTGATTTCCTAAGTGCTCCAGGTTTTTTTCGAGTAGGAAGCGAATATTATTATCGACACTTACAAAGCCCACAAAATTATGTCCGGTCTTTCGATTGCTTTCACTTTCGAGTTTGGCATACAGTTCGGCGGCCTTTTCATTGCTACCGATCATGATACTGTTAAAGGCAATATTACCGCTGCGAATACGGTAAGCAGTGCGGGTCGTTAATAAGGTTCTAAATAGGGCTGTAAAGAAAAAGTGGCTACTGAAATAGACTAAAAAGCCGCGGTAGTAATCGGTGTAGGAGGCCACACTATCATCGAGAATCAGGGCAAAGAAAATGAAGATACTGCCCAGCAGGCTGGTATTGAAAGTGTAGAAGAGATCTTTTAACCGCGAACGGCGATAGATATCGCGGTAGAAGTCGGTAACATGATATACGGTTAGCCAGAATACCGGAATCATTAATAATCCGATATAATAGCTTTGAGTAAACTCCAGATGGCTCAGTCCAAACTTTTCGGCTTCCACCACTAGTTTTCGGAATACAAAGAGCGAGGTATAGCTTAGGATGGCCGCAATGCTATCCCAGAACTGATACTTAAATCTTTGGATCCGTGGATTTTTCAAGGGATATAGACCAGTTTAAGGTTATCAAGGTAAATCCGCGCCTGATCTACATTATCGGGTTTTTGGGCCCTAATTAAGATCTGATAACCATCGGCACCAGGAAAGGCTTGGAATTCTGTTACCAGATTGATGTAAATCTTACTCCATTCTTCTTTAGGAAGTACCCCTGCTGTAATATCACTTTGATCACCGGTTGCTAAGTTGGCCACTAATCCAAAACCTACCAAAGCATTGGTGCGATAGCTAACTTCTAAAAATATGTTTTGGGTACCTGGAGGAATTTTATAGCTCACCACGGAGCTAAGCTCTACTTGTGGATTTAGGTCATCCAATATGATAAGTCCCGAATTGTTATTGGGTTCTGCCTGATTGGAATTAAAAGGTTGAAAATGAAAGATAGAATCTGCATCATCCACCTTGATAAAGTTGGTGTCGCTAAAATTGGTGCGCTGGAAGTTTAATCCGGGATCATCAAAATCTTCAACAATGGAAACCTGGTAGAAATCCCGATAATGGGTAATTAAATCGCCCTCTGGGATAACTATCGTGTCTGGTACTTCACCGGTCGACTGATAATCCAAGGTATACAATATCGGGTCGAAGGAGGTATTAATCGCTCGGAAAGAACTAATGCCATTGGTATTGATTCCGGCACTGATCCGTAATTCGTTTTGCCCTTCTTTAAGTACTACAGGTATTAAGGCAGGTAATTCGAAGGCGCCTATAATCTCACCATTGGCACTCAGCCAAACGGTAGAAATATTGGTATGGGCCGTACCTTCTTCGGCATAATCGGTTTCCAGATGGAGGGCGTCGATTTGCAAATAGGTAGGTTTGGCAGCTTCGTCGGTAGAGCAACTGCTAAGCCCGTAAAAGAGTGAGCCTAAAAGTAGGCTCCGGAGTATAATTTTTGCCATCTCTTGCTATTACGCAATGAGGTTGAGGTTTAGTTCGATCTTGTGAAGGATTTCATGGGCCACTTGCAAGGCACGATATCCATCTTCAAGACTAACGCTCACTTCCTCTTTTTTATTGATTGCGGATGCAAAAGAATGTAATTCTTCTTGAATAGCGTTGATTGGAGCGCATTCTGGTTGTTCAAAATAGATTTGTTTCTTCTTTCCATCCCCTAAATCCATGATCATAGCATAGGGATCTTCCATATCTATTTCGTTTTTCATTCGAATGAGTTCGCTTTTCTTTTCCAGAAAATCTACCGTGATATAGGCATCTCTCTGGAAGATACGGGTCTTACGCATGTTTTTTAAGGAAATGCGACTGGCCGTAAGATTGGCCACACAACCATTATCGAATTCGATGCGGGCATTGGCAATGTCCGGACTGTCACTTAAAACTGCTACTCCACTGGCGGAAATTTTCCGCACATTGGATTTAACCGCATGTAAAACAATATCCAAATCGTGAATCATGAGGTCTAAAACTACCGGAACATCTGTACCGCGAGGATTAAATTCAGCCAGGCGATGTGTTTCGATAAACATGGGATTCTGAATCTGATCTTGCACCGATTGATAGGCAGGGTTAAACCTTTCCACATGACCAACCTGCGCTTTTACGCCTGCTTCTTCGCTCAGCTTAATTAGCTCACGGGCTTGCTCCGGAGTTTCGGTAATGGGTTTTTCAATGAAGAAATGCTTCACCTTTCGAGCGGCCTTAACTCCTAAGTCGAAGTGATTAAGGGTAGGGGTCACGATGTCTACTACATCAGCGGCATCCATTAAGGCATCCATATCAGTATAGGCTGGAACGCCTAATTCTTCACTCACAATCTGAGCCCTTTGTGCATCCGGGTCATAAAATCCTACGAGATGGTATACTTCAGCTAAATTCTGAATACATTTCAAGTGAATTTTCCCAAGGTGCCCGGCACCTAAAACTCCGATTTTTAACATGCTTCTAATTCTGCCTCAAAGGTAAGGTAAGGCTTTCACTTGTTCGGATGCAGGCTCTTGGAACTGTTCACAAAAAGCTGTTTATTTTTATAAATCAATGAAATTTCTTCGGGGGGGAATTAGGATTTTTGTGGAGTGGGAGATTTAGCACGACATCGCGGCAAACGCAATAAATTGGTGAAGCTCTTAATTGAGAAGGGCATACGCGACCGAGAAGTTTTAAAGGCGATCGGAAAAGTTCCGCGTCACTTGTTTATCGATTCCAGTTTCGAAGAATTCGCATATCAGGACCAGGCATTTCCAATTGCCGCCGGCCAAACCATTTCACAACCTTATACCGTTGCCTTTCAATCTGAAAAACTGGCTCTTAGCCCGGGGCAAAAGGTTTTGGAAGTTGGCACCGGAAGTGGGTATCAGGCTGCAGTGCTCTGCGAAATGGGGATGAAAGTTTACAGCATTGAAAGACAAAAGGAGCTTTTTGATGCGACACGTCCCTTATTGCAAAAGCTAGGCTATACGCTTTATTGCAAATATGGAGATGGCTATGCCGGTTTGCCTAATCATGGACCCTTCGACGGGATTATAGTAACTGCCGGCGCTCCCGAAATTCCCAAAGCCCTCTTGCAGCAGCTTAAAGTAGGTGGCCGATTAGTAATTCCCGTAGGAACCAATGTGCAAAAAATGAAAGTCCTCATCCGCCAAACGGAAAAGGACTTTGAATTACAGGATCATGGGGACTTCCGTTTTGTACCCATGCTGCACGATAAAAATCACTAGAAATCTTCGTCGATTCGGGTGCCGATAAAGAGCAGACCCTTGCCATTGTAATAGAGCTCGTAGTTGAGATCAACCATGGTTTGTACTCCTTCATGCTCAAATCCAAAGCGCAAATAACATTGGTACCAGTTTTTCCATTTGGGATGTGGAGCATAACCGCTTTCAAGAAAAGTGAATTCGGCGCCTTTTAAACTGGCATCACGATATTCTTGAACAAGAAGTCCTAACTTTTTTTCAAACTCGATTTTTTCATTGGCATAGGAATCCTGGATGCGAAGTTTCCACTCTTCTTTTTCGGCCGATTCTAAATCTTGCTCGTCTATCAGTTGCTTCCAGCTTTTAATGCGGATATACTCCAAATGAGGATAAGATCCGGTATCGCTAATCAAGCTGAAAATACCGGCGCCAAACTTTTCGAAGTCGGCCTCGGTCTGAGCTTGAAGCTGTGAAACAAAAAGGAATAAACTGAATAATAGGGTCTTTCGTAGCATTAATTATCTCCGTCTAATAAGTCTCCGAGGCCGCCTAAGATACTACCTTCTCCTTTGCGGCTTCCACCTACTCGGGGAGCAGAGGCAATAATTCGATCGGCCAATCGACTAAAAGGCAAAGATTGTATGAAAACCTTACCTGGCCCTTTTAATTGGGCAAAAAAGAATCCTTCACCACCAAAAAGACTGTTTTTAAGCCCGCCAATAAATTGAATGTCGTAGTCAACGCTAGGCGCAAAAGCCACTAAACAACCGGTGTCCACCCTTAAGCTTTCTCCCGGAGCTAATGTTTTTTCGATAATGGTTCCGCCGGCATGTAAAAAAGCCATGCCATCGCCTTCCAGCTTTTGCATGATAAAGCCTTCACCTCCAAAAAAGCCCACGCCTAATTTCTTGCGGAATTCCAAGCTCACACTTACTCCCTGTGCGGCACAGAGGAATGCATCTTTTTGGCAAATGATTTTTCCACCTTCTTCTCCCAGGTGGAAGGGAATAATTTTACCCGGATATGGGGAGGCAAAGTATACTTTCTTTTTACCCATACCTTGATTGCTATAGGCGGTCATAAAAAGGCCTTCGCCAGTAAGGGCTCGTTTCCCGGCATTCCAAACCTTACCAAAGAAACTATCGTTGGATCCAGAACCATCGCCAAATATGGTTTCCATGGCAATGCCATCTTCCATCATCATCATGCTCCCGGCCTCGGCAATCGCGGTTTCCTGAGGGTCGAGTTCTATTTCTACCGCCTGCATTTCTTCACCAATGAGGCGGTAATCTATTTCGTGTGCTTTCATATTCGGTTTTATTCAAAATTAAAAAGGAGGGGCATGCAAAATTGTGCTCCTCCTTAATTATTGATCTTAATAGCGAAGATTTAATAAAAGCTCGTAGCTCTGACCTTCTGAATCCTCGGGTAGATATATAGTCAGTTTTTCCAATGCTTTCTTTAAGAGTAAATCAGCAACTCCATTACCACAGTCAACAGATATTACTTTTAATTGATGGTTTTTACCAACCTCTACTTGCACCAGGGCTTGCTCATCATGCATTTGCCCTACCAGTTCAGAAGGTATTTGAAAACGGGAACTGATTTGGTTGGCAATTTGATTTTGAACTTTCTGTTCGGTGCTTAAGCTGTCGTTCCCAGCAAATGCGGTACCGGTACTTAGGCATAAAGCCAAGAAGAAGATTTTAAGTGATTTCATGTTTTTTAGTTTTCTATGCTGTTAGTACTGGTATGACACCAATAATTACATTCAAGGAGCTCAGATTAGTGGCTTTAGGATTTTTTTAGGATTTGAGCCTCAACTGATAGCTTTCTGTTATGAGCGTTTTCTTTGCCTTGCTATGCCAGTATTAAGAAATACTTTTGCAGCATGGATGCAGCGATTAAGGCTCAAGTAGAAGCAGGAACCATGCTTCCTTTAATGGAAGAGTTTTATACTATACAGGGCGAGGGATACCATACCGGTAAGGCCGCCTATTTTATTCGCATTGGTGGATGTGATGTAGGTTGCCATTGGTGTGATGTGAAAGAAAGCTGGAATGCAGATTTGCATCCGCCTACCGCTATTGAGCAGGTGGTAGAAAATGCAGCGCATTATTCGAATACGGTGGTAATTACCGGAGGAGAGCCCTTAACCTGGAATATGGGACCTATTACCAAAGCTTTAAAAGCGAAAGGATTGCAGGTGCATATCGAAACCTCCGGTGCCTATCCGCTAAGTGGTACATGGGATTGGATTTGTCTTTCTCCCAAGAAAACAAAACCCCCGGTAGCCGAGGTTTATGAGCAAGCCCATGAATTGAAGGTGATCGTTTTTAATAATCACGATTTTAAATGGGCTGAAGAGCATGCTGCAAGGGTATCGCCCGATTGTAAGCTTTTTTTACAACCCGAATGGAGTAAAAGAGAGCAAATGCTACCCAAGATTAGCGAATATGTAATGGCCAACCCTCAGTGGCAAATTTCGCTGCAAACCCATAAATACATTGGTATTCCTTAGCGGCCGTAATGCTCCTTGATTTCAGCTTTGGCCAGCTTATAGCAAGTGCATTCCGGATCGTGAGCGCCTGCTTTAAAACCGCTACTCATCAGAAATTCATTGACGATTTCGGGGCCGGTAAACTTGAAATGTTGCTTGAAGAGCTTTACCCAAGCCTTGATATCCTGTTCGCCTTGATTAAGCAGCCATTGCTTAAAGCTTCCGTATTCGGATTGAATTTTCTGAATAGCTTGGGCATTGTATATCGCAGCTTTAATCTTAAGTCGATTGCGAATAATCCCGGCATCACTAAGTAAACGAGCCTCATCTTCTTCATCAAAGGCAGCTACAGTATTGATGTCATATCCGGCGAAAGCCGCCTTAAAATTATCCTGCTTCTTAAGAATGGTGATCCAGCTAAGGCCCGCCTGGTTTATCTCTAAAATCAAGCGGCCAAAGAGTGCATTGTCATCTTCAAGGGGAAATCCGTATTGTCTATCGTGGTATTTGCGGTGCAAATGATCTGCAGGTAGGTCCTGCACATAGGCACAATAGCTTTTAGGATTAAGAGCCATTATCCGTTCATACTAGCCAGGAACTCGGCATTGTCCTGGGTTTTATTCATGCGATCGTAGAGGAATTCCATGGCTTCTACCGAGGTCATATCCGCTAAATGGCGACGCAGGATGTACATTCTTTGCAATACATCGCGATCCAATAGCAGATCTTCTTTACGGGTGCCGGAACTCATCAGGTCGATGGCTGGCCAGATACGACGGTTGGCAATGCGGCGATCGAGCTGCATTTCCATATTACCGGTTCCTTTAAATTCTTCGAAGATTACTTCATCCATCTTGGAACCGGTGTCGATAAGAGCCGTAGCTAAAATGGTTAAAGAACCACCGTTTTCAATTTTACGTGCTGCACCAAAGAAGCGCTTTGGCTTGTGCAAGGCATTGGCATCTACACCACCGGAGAGTACTTTTCCGGAAGCAGGAGATACAGTATTGTAAGCACGAGCTAAACGGGTAATGGAGTCTAATAAGATCACCACATCATGACCACATTCGGTCATACGCTTGGCTTTTTCCAAAACGATATTGGCCACTTTTACGTGACGGTCCGCAGGCTCATCGAAGGTAGAGGCTACTACTTCAGCATTTACGCTGCGGGCCATATCAGTAACTTCTTCCGGACGTTCATCAATCAATAGGATGATCAAATAACATTCGGGGTGATTAGCAGCAATGGCATTAGCAACTTCCTTCAATAAGGTAGTCTTACCGGTTTTAGGCTGGGCTACTAATAAACCACGCTGGCCTTTTCCGATAGGAGAGAAGAGGTCGATAATTCGCGTGGATAAAGTGCCACGACGATGGGTAATATTGAATTTTTCTTGTGGGAATAGCGGGGTTAAATGCTCAAAGGCCACACGATCACGAATCCAATCGGGTTCGCGGCCATTGATGCTTTCCACTTTAACCAGTGGGAAATATTTTTCGCCTTCTTTGGGAGGGCGGATTTGGCCTTTAACGGTATCACCGGTGCGTAGGCCAAAGAGCTTAATTTGATTTTGGCTTACGTAAATATCGTCGGGAGAGTTTAAATAATTAAAATCGCTCGAACGTAAAAAGCCGTAGCCATCAGGCATCATTTCCAATACCCCTTCACTAACTACAATCCCGTCGAAATCATATTCCTGACGGCGATTGCGGTGTTGGTGGTTATTGCTGTTTCCCTGATTGTTTCCTTTTTGATTGGAACCGGAATTAGGGTTGTTTGAATTATTGTTGTCGTTGTTTTTTTGACGACGTTCCCGATGTTGATTCGGATTATTCTTGTTTGAATTTTGTCCCTGGCTCGGATTCTGTCCTTGATTCTGATTCTGTCCTTGATTGGGGTTTTGCCCTTGATTGGGGTTAGAGCCAGAATTCGAATTTTGGTTTGAACTGCTAGAATTAGAGTCTTTATCTCCTCTTCGACGGTCCTCATTAGGATTGTTGCGGTTGCGATTGCGATCCTGATTTTCAGGATTTTCATTCTGTGGACTGCGTTTGCGGGGACGACGGTTTTGATTCTCTTCTGGTTTAGCTTCTGCAGAATCCTTGGCTGGTGCTTCCGGGCTATTCGCTTTTACTTGATCTTCAGAAGTAGCCTTTTCATCCTTAACAGGTTCTTTTATGGCCTTAGGATCAACTGCTTGCTTATCGAGAATGGCGTAAACCAGATCCATTTTTTTCATGGATTTGAAACGCGAAATTTTAGAAGCTTCTGCGATTTGCTTTAACTCGGGCAGCTTCAAGGCCTTTAATTGGTTGATGTCGTACATGGACTAAACAAGAAATGAAAGAAATATTCTTAATCGAGAGAGATGTAAGTCTGATTGGAGAATTTCTACCAGTACCCTTGCGTTCAGGGTGTTTGAGAAATTTGATACTGGCAATAATACAAAGAATTGCTCAAAACAAAATAGGCTCGCAGTTTTTTTAGCAATTTTGGAGTCCCAAATCCAATTCGATGATTCAGCGCATTCAATCGCTTTATTTTTTAGGAGCTGCTCTTGTGAGTGGCGGTCTATCCTTCATGGTTTCCTTTTTTGCCGGTGACAATGGCCCGGTTATGCTCCATGATGATTTTATATTTTTGAGCCTGTTCTTAGCGGTGGCTGCCTTGTCGCTGGGAGCCCTTTTTTCGTACAAGAAACGTCGCAATCAGGTAGTATTGGGACGTTTAGCAATCTTAATTTCCTTTACCGTATTCGGTTTTATGTTATACCACTGGTACGAAGTTTACCAAGCGGCTTCCGATCGTTTGGGGATAGGTGTATTCTTACCCTTATTGGTGATTATTTTGCTATCGATGGCCAACCGCGCGGTAATGAAGGACGAATATAAGGTGCAGGCGGCAGATCGTTTCCGTTAGTTCTTAGGCCATCGTGGCCATTCCGCTACCGCCAATTCCGAAATTTTACCCTTTTCAATTTTAAATTGCAGAAGGGTCCTTACTTGATGGAAGCCTTGTAAACCAATGGCTCCAGGATTCATGTGCATATGCCCGAATTGAGGATCGCGCATCACTTTAAGGATATGGCTGTGCCCGCAGATAAATAGATCGGGTTTTAAATCGCTTAATAGCTTTTTTGCTCGACCATTGTATTTATTCGGATAGCCTGCGATGTGGGTCATCAATACCTTGAGACCTTCAATTTCAAAGCTATTGTTTAAAGGGAATTCTTGGCGCAATTCCTGGCCATCGATATTACCATATACCGCTCTTAGGGGGGCGATATTTTGTAGTTTTTGAGCGGTTTTTAAATCACCAATATCACCGGCATGCCAGATTTCGTCACTTCCTTTTAGGTGTTTAAGGATGGCTACATCAATATGTGAATGACTATCGCTTAATAAACTTATCTGCACCATGCTTCGCGTACCGATTAATACCTTTGCGGCAAAGAAACGGCCTTTGCGATATTTTTTAAAATTAGCGTACCGCGGCACTGCCTTTCACGGATGGCAAATTCAGCCCAATGCGATTAGTGTACAGGAACTTATAAATCAAAAACTTTCTTTGATTTTAGGCCAGCCTGTAAATATCGTGGGGGCGGGACGTACCGATACTGGAGTGCATGCTCGTGAGATGTATGCCCATTTCGATTGGGAAGAGCCTCTAGTGGATAAAGGCAAATTGCTCAATGGCCTAAATAAAATGCTGTCGCCGGATGTGCTTATCGATGCAATTTTTCCGGTAAAAGAGGATGCTCATGCGCGCTTCGATGCCACGGAAAGGGCCTATGAATATCGTATCCAGCGCAAACGCAGTCCTTTTTCCGGTGATTTAGCCAGCCCCATTTTTATCCCATTGGATTTTGAAGCCATGCAATCGGCAGCCCAACGATTAATTTTTAAAGGCGATTTCAGCTCCTTTTCTAAATCCAAAACCCAAACTAAAACGAATATTTGCGAGCTTCGCGAAGCCTATTGGGAGCAGCGAGGAGACCTTTGGATTTTCCATATTCGAGCCGATCGATTTCTACGAAATATGGTGCGCGCCATTGTAGGAAGCTTATTGGAAGTAGGGAAGGGGCGCATGACCGAGGCGGAATTCGTTGAAATGATTGCCGCCAAAGATCGCCGCTTGGCCGGTGAATCGGTTCCGGCTCAAGGCTTATATTTAACCCGGGTAGTATACCCAAACGATATTTTCTTAAATGGCTAAAAGCGTTAGCGGTAAAGCATTTGATCTACATCTTTTAGCAAAAATCCTAAAGTATTCGAAGCCTTATCGTTTCGTGTTTTATGGATCTTTTGTGCTCACCCTGGTATTAAGTGCCCTTTCTACCACGCGTCCGATATTGATCCAATATGTGATCGATAACTTTATCAGTGAGGGCAATTTGCAAGGCTTAACAAATTATATGCTCATCCTCACTGTTTTATTGGTGATGGAAGCATTGGTACAGTTCCTCTTTATATTCGGGGCCAACTATTTAGGGCAGAGTATTATTCGCGATTTGCGAGTACAGCTTTTTGAACATATACTTTCTTTCAAGCTGAAGTATTTCGACCAAACTCCCATTGGTACCCTGGTTACCCGTGCGGTTAGTGATATAGAAACTATTGCGGATATTTTTGCACAAGGTATTCTCGTAATCTTTGGCGATCTGCTTAAGATCCTGGTTATGGTAAGTGCCATGTTCTATTTCTTCGATTACCGTTTGGTTCTAATCTCCCTTTCGGTGGTTCCGGTTTTATACTACGCTACACGCTTGTTTCAATTGAAGATTAAATCTGCTTTCCAGGACGTACGCACCCAGGTGGCCGAACTCAATGCTTTTGTACAAGAGCACATCAGTGGGATGAATGTGGTGCAGATTTTCAATCGTGAGAAGGCCGAGCTCAATCGATTTAAAGAAATAAATGCCAAGCACCGTGAGGCGAATATTCGCTCCATTTGGTATTTCTCTATTTTCTTACCAGTTATTGAGATTATGAGTGCCATCAGCATTGGGCTGGTAGTTTGGTATGGAGGTTTGGAGGCCGCTAGCTTATCGGGCAAGCACAGTTTACAGATTTGGATGTATGATAGCTTTGATTGGGATACCAGCTCCTTGATTCGAGAAATCACTTTAGGTGAAATCACCGCTATCATCATTTTTGTGAATATGCTCTTCCGTCCCTTACGACAATTAGCGGATCGCTTTAATACCCTGCAAATGGGGATGGTAAGTAGCGAAAGGGTATTCAAAATTTTGGATACCAAAGATCGTATTGAAGATAAGGGCGAATTGGAATTATCGGAGGTAAAAGGCGAAATCGAATTTCGCAATGTCACCTTTGGTTATAAAGAGGGCGAGCCTATTATCAAAGACCTAAGCTTTAAGGCGGAGCCTGGTAAAATGTTAGCCATTGTAGGAGCTACCGGGGCTGGAAAATCGACTTTAATAAACCTTCTCGGGCGTTTTTATGAAATCTGGTCCGGTGAAATTCTTTTGGATGGGGTAGATATTCGCAAGGTGAAATTGAATAGCCTACGCGAGCATTTGGCGGTGGTATTGCAAGATGTATTCCTCTTTAGTGATAGCATTCGAAATAATATTACCCTCAATAAAGATATCTCTCATGAAGAGGTTACAGAGGCTGCCGAATTTATTGGGGTAAGTGACTTTATCGAAACCTTACCGGATCAATACGATTACGATGTACAGGAGCGGGGAAACATGCTTTCGGTAGGTCAGCGCCAGCTACTTTCCTTCTTAAGGGCTTATGTATCCAATCCTTCGGTATTGATATTAGATGAGGCTACGAGTTCTATTGACACTCAAAGTGAAAACCTGATTCAAAAGGCCATTGAGAAAATCACTAAGGGCAGAACTTCCGTTGTGATTGCACACCGCTTGGCAACCATTAAAGCGGCGGATAAGATTCTGGTGATGGATAAGGGGAGAGTAGTGGAAGAAGGCAAGCACCAGGATTTATTGGATAAAGGAGGATATTATGCTCGCCTGTATCAGATGCAGTTTAAATCGGAAGAAGATTCTCCTGCTTAAGTTTGTAGTATCGATAGTTCAGATCGCAAATACAATTCGGATTTAAACCTGGCCTTTTGGTTTCACGTGTTTATTACCCTTTTAGCCTGGATAGGGCCTTTTCTTTTTTCCTGGTATTTAATGGTGAGCGCTTATGCCATTGTCCAAATCCAATTTTGGGTATTTGGTCGTTGCTTGCTTAATAAAAGCCATGGTCTGGAAGATCAGAATAACGCCACTTTTTATTCCGTGCTATTCGATATGATAGGAATTAAGCATAATGCTGAACGATTGAAAGCACAGGTACGGAAATGGATCTACCCATTACTGGCTTTATTTACCTTGATTTTGCAATGGGGCTTAAATTGGAAACCTTTGCTATTCTAAATATAAAGGATGGCGCTTAGGCTACCAATGCCGATGAATAGCCAAAGCAAGAGTCCCAGTAGTAATGCTCGCCAGCCCGCAGATTTAATTTTCTCAATGGATATACCAGCACCTACCATGAAAAGGGTAGCTGTTAGGATACGTCGAGCAATCATGCTAATTCCTGAACTCAGCTCTTGGGGAAGGCCTACATAAGTGTTGATAAGCATGGCCGCTAAAAACAGAAGAATGAAATAGGGGAATTTCACCTTTCCCCCTTTTCGTAAAAAGAGACTGGTAATTAAGGCCAGAGGAATTATCCAGAGGGCACGCACCAGTTTGATAGTGGTTGCAATTTCCAGGGCCTCTTCACCATAGGCGGAGGCGGCTCCCACAACTGAACTGGTGTCGTGGATTGCAATGGCAGCCCAGGTTCCAAAATCTACCTGACTAAGATTTAACCAGGTTCCAATACTTGGGAAAATTAAAAGAGCCACGGAGTTTAAGAGGAATACTGTACCCAGCGCCATACTGATGTCTTTCTCTTCTGCCTTTAAAATGGGCGACATGGCTGCAATGGCGCTACCACCGCAGATCGCTGTGCCGCTGGATAAAAGATAGCTACTGGTGAAATTCAGCTTAAGGGCTTTACCTAAGATCCATCCTAAAAGTAAGGTTCCAGAGATGCTGAAGATGGTAAGAACCAGACCTTCACTGCTGCTGGCTAATGCCTGACTAGCATTAATACCAAAACCCAAACCTACAACGGCGGATTTTAAGGACCAGTTGATGGCATCTTTGTTTTTAGCTCCTAGTGGGTTGGAGAAAAACAGTTGATACAAAAAGCCAAATACCATGGCTAAAGGTGGGCCAATCCATGGACTTAAACTTAATATAAGCAGGATCAGGAAAAGTGGAGTACCGATTTGTTTTTTCAAGATGGAACTTTGTGGCAAAGGTAAGCGCCGGAATGGAAAGCCATAAGTGACCTATATCCCGCAAGATTTAAGGCCGTAGGTTCTAGAGTCTTTTTGAAACGCCCATGCGTAATATCCCCATTATATCAGGACTGGCGGTAGTGCCTATTAAGCCATCAATATCATCGGAGAAGGTAGACCGGAAGCCCATATTTAGGTTAAAGGACCATTGGGGATTAATCCGAATTTTAGCACCAAATCCAATTTCTACCACCGGCAGAATCAGGAAACCATCAACACTGGGGTATACGAAATTATCACTGGGCTCTAAAGAATTAGATTGGGCTATAATTCCGGTAAGAATTTGCATATAGGGTCGAAACGGCTGATATAAATTAGCCACATTATGACTATTATTCAGATAAATATTTAGACCTCCACTTACTGAAAACTGGTTCATAGTAGCCCTCAAAATGGAAATATTGCTTGGATCTACATCATTGATATAATCCAGATTAATCCAGAGGTAGTCCCCTTTTACTGCAAATTCGAATCGAGGATTGGCAAAGGGGAAATCATAGCCCAGTCCGAAGCCTAGGGCGATATCATCACTTACCACATTACCCCCTGAGGCTTCACCCTGGACCACCATTCCATTAAGGTTGTAATTTACCGTGTTTTGGGCATGCAAAAGGCAGGTGCTTAGGCATACTAAGCCGAGAATCTTTAAAAAGCTATTTTCCATCAAATCCGTCTTTAATCCCTCCTTTGACAAATCTAAGGCATTCGACTTAGTCTTCCTCTTTCATATCTATGAAAAAAAATAAGTTAGGGGAATTTCTCCCACTGCGGAAGAGATTCCCCCTCTAAACTTTTATTCACCTCTTATGGATCAGTAGGTGAAAATCTGATTGATAGTTTGTCTTATTCTGGTTTGATGTTTTGATTCATCTCTGCCACTTTATTTCCAACTGCGAAAGATGAAACCAAATCATTTAACATATTACTAGCTGCATTAGGACTATTAGGTAGTAAAATTAAATTACTATTAGTTCCCTCACTTACGGCGTGTAAGGTGTCATAATGCTGGGTGATTACAATCAGTGCTGAGGCTTCCTGAGAATTAATTCCTACTTGGTTTAATACCTCTACTGATTCCTCCAGTCCCTTCGCAATTTCGCGACGTTGGTCTGCGATACCCTGGCCTTGTAAACGCTTACTTTCTGCCTCAGCAGTTGCTTTGGCAACAATGCGAATTCTTTCCGCTTCACCTTCATATTCGGCAGCCGTCTTCTGGCGTTCTGCAGCATTAATGCGGTTCATGGCACTTTTAACAGCGTCATCCGGATCAATATCAGTAACCAGAGCTTTGATAATTCCGTAACCATAGGTATTCATTGCTTCTTCCAATTCACGACGGATGGCAATGGCGATATCGTCTTTTTTCTCGAAAACATCATCTAACTTAAGTTTGGGAACTTCGGCACGAACCGTGTCAAAAACATAACTGCGAATTTGCTCATGCGGATTATCCAATTTATAGAAGGCATCATAAACCGCATCCTCCAGCACCACAAACTGAACCGAAACTTTCATTTGTACGAAAACATCGTCTTTAGTCTTGGTTTCAACGATTACATCAAGCTGTTGAATTCTCAAGCTCATTCGACCTGATACCCTGTCGACCATTGGGATGAGTACATGTAAACCAGGTTTGCGAATAGCAATAAATTTCCCAAATCGTTCTACAATAGCTACTTGCTGTTGCTTAACAATGAACAAACCGAAGATCAGTAGAATCAGGCCGACAACGACCAAAATAATGTATTGAGCCATTTTAAAAATTTTAGCTCAAATTAGGAATTACCGCGCTATCCCTGCTTTAAAGGAGCATTATTTTTTCAGGAATTATTGCCAGAAATCGAAGGAATAGGATAGGCCAATTCCACTGGAAAAAACCCAATCGTTCAGATTGGAGGTTCCTTTAAAGGCATCCCAATTATCACTGGTGCCATATTTTAAAGAAACCTGGGCCTCCATACTCCAATGCGAGTTTAGGTATATACGATAGCCTCCTTGAATCATATTGCTGAAGGAGAGTCCCCATTCATTTGTGTAAAAGGGATTATCCGCAGTAAATTCATTAGGAATTCGATATTGGTTCTTATTCATGCTTATACCCGCATAAAGAGCCAGAAAAAAAGCATCCTGGTATTTCTCGGGAACATAGTCTTTCAAATCCTGGTCGAAATAATAGCGGATACCGACCATTGGACTTAGAATAAAGGAGTAAGCCTGCAGTTCCGGTATATTGCCTTCGCCTGCCTTAATACGAGAATTCATGGCATTGATATCCAAAATGCCGCTGATCTGCCAACGCTCATCACGGGGAATCCACTTATTATAAACGGCGGCTAGATGAATACCCGGTTCACTTAGTAATTGTCCTTCGGCTGTGGTTTCACCTCTAAAGAAGGAAGCACCCGAATTTACTCCCAGACTGTAGTATTGCGCCTGTACTAGAACAGGCAGCCACAAAAAGCTCAGAAAAATCCATCTTCTCATAGTACCTTATTTATACATTTAGCGTTCAAATTAGCCCCTTTAGTATTTCGAGAACCGCTATTTCCTTGGAGAATTATTTTAAGATTCTTGGTTTAAGTCCTGATGCCGACCTGCAGGAAGTCAAAAAAGCTTATCGCCGATTGGCGCTTAAGTACCACCCTGATTTGCAGAGTGGGAATGAAGAGCATTTTAAGAAGATAGTTGAAGCCTATGAAATGATTCGTGCGCATTTCAACTCGCGATCGAGTAGAAGGGAAATGAGTCCGGAGGAGTTGGCGCGTTTTTATGAGTTATTGAAGGCTGCGGCTGAGGAAAAGGCAAAGCAAAAAGCCTTCGAACGGGCAGCCAGAGTGCGGGCTAAGAAGATTGAAGATCAAAACAGAGCTTATAGCCTGGCCGTTTATTCCTTAATTGGAGTTTTGGTCTTGGCCTTTTTTTCCTACAAGTCTTATTTCTGGTTTATTGATTATCAAATTGAAAGCAATCCGGCTGAAACAATGGCAAAAGTGGTGGGGATCGAAAATCATCGCGTGGTCTATCAGTTTGAGGTGGGAGAAGAGCTTTTCGAAGAACGTGCCTATGTTAAGGGCAGCGGTGTTAAAATGTATGCCGCTAATGGAATGCCTTTAAAGATTGGTGATCAGTTTGTATTGCGCTATCGAATGGATAATCCGAGCTATCATGATTTAAATACCTATTCCGTAGCCAGTCATACTTTTAATCGTTATATCGATTTGGCAAGTGCAGCCATTTTGCAGTATTCCTATAATACAATGGAGGAGGAGCCTGATCTTATAAAAAAGGTGGAGGCTCGTTGTATGGCCTATTTGATTTATCAGAAATTCGGAATTGAAGGCTTGGCAAGTTGCTACCATTTTGATACTCATCCCTTTGATCATTTTAAAGACAATAGTCTAAGCTGGTATTTCTTTTGGGATAAGGAGGAAGTAAAGGAAATCCGCGAAGCTTGCCGGATTCCTCAAGCATGAGGCCCGAATAATTGGCTAATTTTGCGCCAAATTTTAGTTATGGCCTCTAAAGCATCCAACCCTCGAGGTACCCGTGATCTTCTTCCCGAAGTAATGGTCCAGCGAGAGTACATCCTGGAAATTTTAAAGACTACCTTTAGGAAATATGGCTTTTTGCCAATCGAAACTCCTGCCTTAGAAAAGTTGGAAACCCTTACTGGTAAGTACGGTGAGGAAGGAGATCGATTGATTTTTAAGGTACTCCCACGAGGAGATAAATTTGAGAAAGCCTTCCGTGAGGGGGATGCTCAGGAAGCACGTGAAAAATTGAATCATAATTTAGAAGAGGCCTTGCGTTATGATTTAACCGTTCCCTTTGCTCGATTTGTGGTACAAAATCACAATGCACTGCACTTCCCATTTAAACGCTATCAAATTCAACCCGTATGGCGTGCGGATAGGCCTTCTAAAGGACGGTACCGCGAATTTTATCAATGCGATGCAGATGTAGTAGGTTCTTCCTCCCTTTGGCAAGAAGTGGATTTTATCGGAATCTATAAGCAGGTCTTTTCAGAATTAGCTTTACCCATTCGGGTTAAAATGAACCACCGCAAAGTTTTACAGGGTTTAACGGAGAAGTTCGGAGTGGAAAATGATTTCCAAGCTTTTACCGTGGCTTTGGATAAACTTGATAAGGTAGGTTTGGAAGGCGTTCAGCGAGAGATGAGCGAGCGGGGTTTGGCCCAAGGCGCTTTGGATGCATTGGCATTTGTGGCAGGGTTAAGTGGCAGCAATGCCGATGTATTGAACCAATTGGAAGCGGAGATTGCTGAAACTAATTCAGGTAAAGCCGGCTTAGAAGAAATCAAATTTGTGATTGATGCCTGCTCTGAACTAGGTCAAGAGGATGTTCTGGATTTAGATTTTACTCTGGCTCGAGGCCTGGATTATTATACCGGTGCAATTTTCGAAGTGAAGGCCGTGGATTTGGACTTAGGCTCCATTGGCGGCGGTGGTCGATATGATGACCTTACCGGTATCTTCGGACTAAAGGATCTACCGGGTATTGGGATTTCTTTTGGATTGGATCGTATTCAATTAGCCCTGGAAGAAAAAGGTCTCTTTCCGGCCATGACTCATTCCGGTACCGATATGTTGATGGTGAATTTTGGTGATAAAGAGGCCCTTTTTGCCAATAAGCTGGCAGCACAGCTGCGGGAACTAGGAATTAAAACCGAGCTCTATCCGGATGCTGTGAAAATGAAAAAGCAATTGGATTATGCTAATAAAAAGGGCATACGTTATGTCTTGTTAATAGGCTCTCAGGAAATGGAAGAAGGCTTGTTTACCCTTAAGGATATGCAGGAAGGAAGCCAGAGAAAACTCGGAGCCATCGAATTATTAGAAGCTTTTAATCCCTCTCAAAATAACAAACATGCTAAGCACTAATTCAACTTTCAAAATAAGCGCCGCGCATTTAAGTCTTTCGGACCTTCATCGCCTTTTTCATGCTTCGCATGATGTGGAATTAAGTGAAGAAGCTCGCCAAAAGGTGGACTATTGTAGAAACTATTTGGATCAGAAAATTGAAAGAGAAGAAAACCCTGTTTATGGTATTAATACCGGTTTTGGCTCTCTTTGTAATGTCGCTATTGAAGGCAAGGATTTAAAGCGTTTGCAATTAAATTTAGTGCGTTCTCATGCCTGTGGGAGTGGTGATAGAATTACTCCGGTTTATGTGAAATTAATGCTTCTACTAAAAGCGCGGGGATTGTCTTACGGCCATAGTGGAGTTAGTCCTTCTACCATCGAGCAACTCCTGTTCTTTTACAATAATGAAATTATTCCGGAAGTCTTTGAACAAGGTTCACTCGGCGCTTCAGGAGATTTAGCTCCCTTGGCTCATTTAAGCCTGGCGCTTATGGGAGAGGGAAGAGTGCATTATCAAGGTGAATACCGCGATTCGGCAGAAGTTTTAGCTCGATTTGAGAGGCCTGCTGTTGACCTACGATCTAAAGAAGGCATTGCCCTTTTAAATGGTACTCAATTCATGCTGTCTTTAGGTATTATGGCCAGCTTCGAATTACGTAAGCTTGCTTATTTGGCCGATCGTATTGCTGCCTTGTCATTGGAGGCATTCGATGGACGTCCGGAGCCTTTTGATGATTTAATCCATGCCGTTCGTCCGCATAAAGGACAAAGAGATACGGCTGCTCAGATTCGGGCTATATTAGAAGGCAGTGAGATGATTAGTCGGAAAAAGGTCCATGTGCAGGATCCTTATTCTTTCCGATGCATCCCCCAAGTACATGGAGCAAGCAAAGATGCTTTAGCTTATGCTGAGCAAGTTTTTGAAACGGAATTGAATTCCGTAACGGATAATCCTACCATATTCCCGGATGAGGATAAAATCATTAGCGGAGGTAATTTCCATGGCCAAACTTTAGCCTTGGCTCTTGATCATTTAGCTTTAGCCAGCGCTGAATGGGCTAATATCTCTGAGCGTAGAACTTATTTATTAATTTCCGGACAAAGAGATTTACCGGCATTTTTAGTGGCCAAGCCGGGCTTGAATAGCGGTTTGATGATTGCTCAATACACGGCAGCATCCGTAGTGAGTCAGAATAAGCAATTATGTACGCCAGCCTCAGCAGATAGCATTGTTTCTTCTAATGGTCAGGAAGATCATGTAAGTATGGGAGCCAATGCCGCTACCAAATTGCAAAAGGTGGTAGACAATTTGAAAACGGTTTTAGCCATTGAGTTGATGACTGCTTCTCAGGCTTTCTATTTCCGTAAGGAAAAGACTTCTGATGAGTTAAGTGCCATGCTGAAAGCCTTCCGAGAGAAGGTGCCTTTTATAGATGAGGATCGGATTTTACATCACGATATTCAAGCAGCAAGAAGTTTTATTGAAGAATTTGAGGTAGAAGCTGAGCAGATTTACGCTTAGCGAATAAGACTTACAAAGCCAGTTACCTTCTGGTCCTCTTCTAACAGGATATAGGTATAAACCCCGGAAGGTGCTTGCTGGCCATTGAAATTGCCATCCCAAAATTTTTGGTAGGGTTCATTCGTCTCATAAACCAGCGATCCCCAACGATTGAAAATGCGGAGGTTTGCCCCGGTTTCACAAGGATCTCCGTAAATCTCAAAATGGTCATTTAAGCCATCTCCATTGGGAGTGAAAGCGTTGGGGGCAAATACTTCATTGCGCACCTCTCTTAGGTCGAGTGTAAACGTTTCTGTAAATATTTTGGAACAAAGGGTATCAATTACCGTAAGGAAGATTTCTTTGGATCCAGGCGTTTGATATCGAATTCCAGGGGCACGACCTTCATAATATTGACCTTCGGTTTCCCATTGATAAAGCAAATTACCTCGGTCATTATCTAAGGCGATATCCACTTCTCCATTACTACAGCTGCTGATACTGGCTTGAACAACCGGCGCCACAGAGCTGTCTACAAAACTGATGGTTCGATAAGTGGTATCACTGCGCATACAAATGGTATCGAAACCAATTAGCTCAATTTCATAGGTGCCAAAACTAGGGAAGGTATGGCGTGGATTAGCTTCGTTTGAAATAGAGCCATCACCAAAACTCCACTGATAAGCGTCTGCGATGATGCTGAGGTTCTGGAATTTAGCTTCCAGATTCTGATCGCAACCAGTGTAGTTCGTTAAGAAATCTGTAATTGGTTTACGAGCGGTTCCGTGCTCAATATTGATATAAGCGGTGTCTGTGATTTGGCAAACAGTATCGTAAGCAATAAGCTGTATGGTATAATTACCTAATTCTTGGTAAGTAACGGAAGGGTTTACAGCAGTGGAAGAATCGCCATTACCAAAAATCCATTTGTAATTGGTGGCATTGCTTGAATTATTCAGGAGGTTCACAATCAATCCATCACATAGGCTATCTACCGCAGTAGAGTAACTAATCTGCGCTTCGGCAGCAAGGATTTGATTAAAGCTGAATTTAAACACGGCCAGATTACAGCCTGGTGATCCTGAACTTTGAGAATAAGCACCCGGGGTAGTAGGGAAACTCTTATTATTACAGTTAGAGCATACAGCTTGGTAAATGGTGCCATCTTTACTAAACCGGCTGGTACCTCCGTCTACGTGCTCATTATCTCTACCCCCCAAATAGCTACCGTAAAGCAACTTACTGGCATTGTGATCAAAAATCATAAAATAGAAATCACTACCATCGGTATTATTTTGGAAGGCATCAGAGGTGACCGGCAGGCCATAGGTATCACCATTCTGCTGTGCAGGGAATCCCACCGAATTAGAAATGCCATTCCAACCTGAGAAGTAAATATTTAAGCATTCATCCACCATAAAGGCACTGGGAACCAAATCTTGTTTGCTTTGGCCACTGCCAATCATGGTTTGCCATTTAAGGTTATTTAGTGAAGAGTCAAGTTTGGCCATAAACTGACGTGATCCGGCACTGGAATATACATTAGGACTGATAGGGAAGACTCCTTTGGTTTGTCCTACGATGTATACATCACCATTATAATCAACATCCAATAAAAAGGCTTGATCATCCAGGGTAGTGCCAAAAAAGGTGCTGGCAATCATATTACCGGTGCCCGACTGGAATTTGGCCACAAAACCTTCATCTTCACCAATGTAATTGCTTTTGTATGCATTGGGAGTGGTGGGGAAATCAGATCCGGTGGTTGATCCACAGATGTATATTACCTCATTAAAAGTTTTAACGGAATAACCTGCATCAGCATTTACACCCCCAACATAACGCCCCCATTGTAAGTTTCGTAAATCAGAGGAGAAAACACCTAATAGCGCGTCTTGTGAGTTTTGATTGCGATCTTGAGCATTGATGCCGGTCAGAGGAACATCCATACTAAAGGTGCTACTTAATACGACAATGCTTCCGTCATTAGTCAGCACCACTTCACCACGATAGTGGTCGCCATAATTCTTATAAATGTCCCGGTTAAAGCCATCATTGCCAGAGCCTCCCCAGAAAGTGGAGCCTAATAAGCTAGTTCCATCCTTGCTGATTTTAGAAATAAAAATGTCGGTTCCCCGATTGTAATCATTAAAGGCAAAGGAACTCTGGAATGTACCACCACCAAAGCTGCCCTGGAAAGTATTGGGGGTAACAGGGAAATCAGTAGATCCGGTATTTCCCATTAAAATTAGATTCCCTTGATCATCGCTTATTAAAGAATGTACAATTTCTATATCACGTCCTCCCAGGTAAGTGGCATAGAGCAACTGACGACCATCCGCAGAAAACTTACTGATGGTAACATCTACATTGAAAATACTATCGCCGGCAAAAGAGGCTTGAAATACACCATTGGTAGTAGGGTAGTTTGCGCCAAAGTTCACACCTGCACCGTACATAGTACCATTATCTCCATAGGTGGCACTATTGCCAAAATTGAGATCACCCGATCCGGAGAAGGTGGCAAATTCTAAAACAGGGTCAATAACTAAGGGATAGCCCTTTTTATAACCTTTAAGTTTAAATCCTACGGTGTCATTTCGCAGTTCATAGCTTACTTGAACATTAACTCTCTCTCCGTTAATGATTTGGTAGCTGTAAGGAATACGTTCAATTACTTCTCCAAAGGCGGTACTTAAATGCAGAGCTCCCTCTCGAATGCTAATGGCTTCTAAACCCCGGTAAACGATTTTTAAGTCTTTGGGGTTCGCTTCGGCATCTAATTCCAAATCGTATTTCAGAAACTGAGCTTGCTCGTAAAAGTTAAGGTCGATTCCGGGAAGGATATCATCTAAATGGTTTTCGGAGTAAGAACCCAGGTTCTTCTGCCATTTAGAAGGATCATTGCCCAAGATATAATTCCGAGGATAGGCCGATTCACCACCTGGTTGCCATTGATTATTGGTTTTGGCACCGATGTACTCTGCTTCAAAAGCCAGAGCGCGTTTGGGGTGGTGGTTACCACTTTGGTGGTGATGATCGTGATGAGGGTCGCCTTCGTATAAGAGGAATTTGTAACCAGAAGATTTGAAGAAAACCGCTCCTTGCTTGAGCTCCAGCTTGGCGCTGAAGTCTCCGGACCATTGTCCGCGGTTCTCCACAAAATAGGCTTGCGCCTGGAGATTTTGGGCATAACTTATCCCAACAAAAACTAAAATTGATAACAGTACCCTCACAGTGGGTTTAAAAATAGAGAAATTTTTGTTTTTGAATAGCTTGAGGAGCAGTCATTTATCCACCGTTCCTTTCCAATGATGGAACGTAAAGGGAAGCTTCAATAAAAACGGGCTTGCCAGATTGTTTGGTGGCAATTAGATAATCTTTGGCTCCTTTCGCTTTCAGCTTGAGTTTACGGCTGATAAACTCCGGGGAATCCGGGAAATTTCGACTAATAACTTGTAAGGCTTTGGAGCGAAGGCTTTTAGCATAAGCCTTGTGAATATCTTTCAAAAGAAATATTCGGCCGGGGAATTTTTCGATGAGTTCAGGGGAGCTGTAGAGATGTGAATTAGGGTCCAATTTCCCCAATTTAAGATCCTGAGCCACTTGATCTTGAATACCCGCTTTTAGTATGCTGCTATTCGGTAGGTAGAGATATTGATGAATTTCACTCAGCTCAATATTAGCTAGCTCTCCCCATTCTGATTCATATTTCTGTTGGCCTTCAAGGAGTAAATTGTAAGTACGGATTTTTACGCCTCCTTTTGGCTCTCTGCCAAGCAGGAAGCCAACTTCCTTGCATTCATTACGCTCCGAGAGTATCCATACTTCCTGAGTTTCCGGTAATATTTGCAAGTATTCAGGAATGCTGATCATGGGACTCATCTTCACATAAACTTGCTTACTCAACTTGAGTAGCTCCGATTTTATAGCAAGAATATTTGGCTGGTATTCTTCCGGTCTGTAGAGTGGTCGATGGGCTAAATCTCGGCGGGAAGGGTCCAGGTAAATGAAATCGAATGGCGTTTTATTCTGTTCAATGAAGCTTTCTGCAGTGACTGGATAAAAATGAATTTCCTTTTGCGGCAAAAGCCGGCGCAGGTTTAATGAACTCATTTCGCATAATTCTTCATTGGGTTCCACAAAATGGCCCTGCTCGAATTTTTGCATTAAATAAAGAAAGTCGATTCCGAATCCCCCGCTGAGATCAGCCAGGCTTTTAGCCGCGGGAACTAAATCAGCCTTAAGCTTGGAGATAGCCTCACTGCTGCTTTGTTCCAAATTACCCTTAGGAGGAAATAGCCTTTGGAGGTCATTATAAGCCTCGGGTAATTTTTTACGGATGGCCTGACGTGAGGCGATTTGCTCAATTAAAAGGCGCTTATCCTCGTCCTTGGCAAATTTGAATAATAAGCTGCTGGTATCGGCTTTAAGATTTTCGAGAATGAAGTTCCGATTCGCCTCTTCTTGTACTAAGCTTTTAAGCCGGGAGGTCTTCATCGTTGAGATCATTCTGCGTAAGCCAGCGAACAAACTTCACCTGCGGGAAAAATTCAGCGGCTAAGAGACGGATTACGCTGTAAACGGGTACCGCGACAATCATTCCTGATATACCAGCAATAGAGGCCGCAAAAGAAATCACTAAAAAGATTTCCAGCGGATGGGCTCGTATTGAGGTTGAGAATACGATCGGTTGGGTGATAAAATTGTCGATCAATTGTACTACTGCGAAAATGCTGAGGATTATGACAAATGCCGATCCCAGTTCCAAATTGGTATTGCTTATGGTTTGCGCCAGACCCAATAAAAGACCAAAGGCCAAACCGATAATAGGCCCTAAGTAGGGGATCACATTAATAAGTCCGGCAAAAAATCCAATTACAATGGTATTGTGGAAGCCCGCAATTTTCAAACCTACCGAAACTAAGGTGGTAATAATAGTGATTTGTAAAAGCAGACCAGCAAAATAGCGGGTTAAATTGTTGCGTAAACGTGGGGTTACCTTATGCACGCGATCGTCGTATTTATCCGGAATCAGCGAAAGCACAATATTCCGAAAGAGAAATTTCTCTCGTAAAAAGAAGAAGGTGATAAATAAGATGCTGAAAATGGCAAAGGCTGTGTTTCCTAAGCTTCCAATTAAATTCGTGAAAGTGTCACTCACCTTATCAAAGCTTAGTGCTTCGACCACTTTTGATCCAACGCGACTGCTCTCGATGCTGTTTACCGAATTACTGGTGTCCATTCCCAAAGAAGATTGAATACTGATAATCTCATTCTGAATTTCCTGATACAGCGATTCGTAATCTACATTAGCCAATACACTCAGCTCATGCATTAAAGCGGGGATAAAGATGGAAAAGAGTACCCCAACCAAGGTCATCATAATGAGTAGGGTAAGGGCAGCTGCCAAACTCCGATTGATCTTCAGTTTGGGCCATCGTTGACCACTTAATGCATCCACCAGTGGTTTACCGATTATAGATATTACGGCCGAAACCAGCACATAGGTTAAGGTATAGCGTACTTGCCATACCATGTATCCCGACCATACAATCAAGGCCAGGTAAAAAACACTGAGTAATACTTGGCGGGTGACCTTATTCATAAGAAGGATCCATTAAATGCATAGTGAATCAGGTTTGCTCCCATCTTTAATGCTTTGAGGCGAACATCCTCAGGATCATTATGTACTTCCGGATCTTCCCAGCCATCACTTAAATCACATTCGTAGGTATAAACCAAAGCCAAACGACCATTAATAAACAAACCCCAAGCTTCTGGAGCCTGGCCATCGTGCTCATGGATTTTAGGTAATCCATCCTGAAAATTGAAAGGCCCTTTAAAAATGGGATGATCGGCACTTAGTAATTGCAATTTTCCCTCTCCAAAAATGCGGTTCAGCTCTGGGCGGATGTACTCATCCATACCATAATTATCATCAATATGTACAAAGCCTCCCGCTTCTAAATAGCGCTTCAGGTTATCGGCTTCTTGTTTGTCAAAGATGATATTTCCATGACCGGTGAGATGTAAAAAGGGATATTCGAAAATTTCAGTGGAGCCCATCTCAACGGTAGCATAATCCGGATTTAGGCTGCTACCGATCTGACTATTGCAGAACTCACTAAGGTTGCTCAGTGCGCTGGGATTTGCATACCAGTCGCCCCCTCCGCGGTATTTTACCAAAGCCAGTTTTTCCGTTTGGCCATTAGCTATGTGGAAGCTTATTGCAAGAAGAAGAGTCAACAGATATTTCGGCATATAGCAAAAGTAATTTTTTATTCGGGCTGCCGGGCTTCATATTGAGCGATGGCAGCTATTTGTACTGCTGCCGTTTCGGTTCGCAAGACTTCTGGGCCCAGATCTAAATGTTTGAAGCCTTGTTTTTCGGCCCAAGAGACTTCCTGCGGACTAAAATCACCTTCGGGTCCAATCAATATCAATTGAGGTTGCTTAAAGTCAATCTCATTTAGGGTAATACGCTCTGAACTATTTAAGGATGCGATATAGCGCTGCTCCGGCAATTCCAGTTTATCTAAGTTCTTAAGCTCCATAATTTCGCTTAAGTCCGGCATAAAGCCTTTGTGACTCTGCTTGAAAGCGGCCTCCATAATACGCAGACCTCGTTCTCTTTTGTAAACCTTCCGCTCAGAATGCTCGCAAAGCAAGGGAATGATTCTTTGAACGCCTAGTTCTACAGCCTTTTCAATAAACCACTCAAAACGATCATTGCTCTTGGTAGGGGCAATGCCAATTTGTAAAAGGGGGGACTTTTGTCTTCGTCTTTCCTTTAAAACTTTGAATTGCAGGCTTTTCTTTGCGATAGTCTCAATTTCAGCTTCATATACAATGCCATCGCTATAGCTAATGGAGATGTGCTCTCCGGGGCTTAAGCGTAAAACCCGACTGGCATGATGACTGTCGCTTTCATTTAAAAATCCTTGATTGCTGTCGCCTTCTCGCGCTAAAAAGTGATTCATGCTTCTAAGGGTTTTCGGGCCGCAGCTACCACACTGAGGTCTGCAAAGTTTTGCTTTTGATATTGATAATAGCCACTAATGGCAATCATGGCGCCATTGTCAGTAGTATATTCAAAGGAAGGAAGGAAAAGCTCCCAGTTTAAACTGGATTTTCGTTCTTCCAGCGCTTCTCTTAATCCTGTGTTGGCAGAAACTCCGCCCGCAATAGCAATCCGTTTTATTCCATATTGCTCAGAGGCCAATTCGAGCTTATCCATTAAAATACTTACAATGCTATTTTGGATGCTGGCACAAAGGTCATTTAAGTTTTCCTGGATGAAATTCGAGTTTTCCTTCATTTGCTTTTGCAGGAAATAGAGAATGCTGGTTTTTAAACCACTAAAACTAAACTGCAATTCAGGCATGCGTGGTTTCGCAAATTCAAAGGCCCCGGGATTTCCCAATTTAGCCCGCCGATCGATTTCTGGTCCGGCCGGATAAGGCAAGCCCATTATTTTACCAGCTTTATCAAAAGCTTCTCCTGCGGCATCATCAATTGTGCTGCCCAAAAGTTTCATATCATAGGCTGAATTTACCTGAACAATTTGGGTATGTCCACCGCTTACAGTTAGGCATAAGAAGGGAAACTCAGGATTGGCTTGACGAGGATCTTCAATAAGATGTGCCAAAATATGGGCTTGCATATGGTTAACCTCAATTAAGGGGATGTCCAAAGCCAGGCTTAGGGACTTGGCAAAACTGGTGCCCACCAGGAGGGAACCCAATAGACCTGGGCCGGAGGTGAAAGCCACGGCAGATAGCTCATTTAGCTTAATCCCCGCTTTTTTTAAAGCCGAATCTAAGCTTGGCACAATATTTTGTTGATGAGCACGAGAAGCTAATTCTGGAACAACACCACCATATTCCGCATGTATTTTTTGATTGGCAGTTACATTTGCAAGAATTTTGCGATTTTGGACAATGGCGATAGAAGTATCATCGCAGCTGCTTTCAATTCCCAGTATTGTAATATCCATAGTACAAAGTTACGATCAGAAGACTGCTTAAAATAATCGGACGCCTCTTGCTGGTGATTGTTATCCTGCTTTTAATGCTGGCAGGAGTTTTCATGATTCCATCTGTGCAGGTTAAAGCCGCCCAAAAAGGGGCATCTTGGTTTAATAAGAAGTTCTCGCAATCCCTTAGTATAGAACGTTTTCAGTATCATTTCCCGAATGAAATCAGCTTGGAGAACGTTCTACTTCCAGACCATAAAGGAGATACTCTTTTTTATGTAGGCAGCCTCGAATTAAGTTTCAAAGCCTATGCTCAATTAAGCAGAAGCTTGTATCTCAATCACGTTGAAATGAGTGATGCCTATTGCTATCTGATCACTCAAAATGGAGATACTACCAGTAATTTAAGTGTCTTTATAAATTCCCTTTCCGGTGATGGTCCAAAGGATCCTAATCGATCTTTTAATTTAAAAATCGCCGATATCGATTTGGAAAACGGACGTTTTTATCTGGCGAATCGAAATGAACCCGACCGAATTCAGTTTCATTGGCGCCATGCCAATACGAATCTTAATTCTTTTCTTCTTGCCGGTAAAGATGTGAGTGCCACCATTGAAAGTATTCAATTTGATGACGGAGAGGAGTTCTCCGTTCAAAATGGAAAGGGACAATTTTTATATGGGCCTAAAGGCTTAGTGGTTAATGGTTTAGAATTAACTACAGGAAGAGGGCATTTAGCAGGGGAATTAACTTTTATCACCAGCTCCGCTACTAACTATTCAAGCTTTGTAGACTCCGTACACATGCTGGGGGCCATTGAATATGCGGCGGTTGCGGCGGAGGATATACGTTATTTCAGCGATGCTTATCCGCAATTTCCTACCGCTTTGGTTAAAGGACGATTTGATGGTACTGTAAATGACTTGTACCTGGAAGACCTGGAGATTGAAGCTCTGAGTCACTTGGAAGCTAGAGGTGATTTGCATTTGACCAAAACCACTTCAGGGGTCAACCTTCATTTGGAAACTCAAAAGCTTTATCTCCAAGGACAAGCAGAAGAAGCCAAACAAATAATCGGCATGTTCCAGGACAGCCTGCCGGAAATCATTGATCGCTTGGGCTTAATTCAATGGCAGGGAGCTTATAATGGAGGCGTCTATGATTTTGTTACCCAAAGTTCCTTTAAGTCGGATTTAGCCGATATGGAGCTCAATATTCAGATTGGGAATTTGCGAAATCCCCAATCCCTGATTTATAAAGGTAGGGTAGATGCCAGCCGAATAAATATTGCTGCCCTCACCGGAAATTTTGGTGATTTTAAAACAGCCGAATTGGATTTGGAGCTGGATGGTAAGGGCTTTGATCCACTGACCATGCGCAGCAAGGTAAAAGGAGCCATTCATCATTTCTATTATAATGGTTATCGTTATCAGGGGATGGCGGTAAATGGTCAAATCGCCGAAAGTAATTTCAAAGGTCAGTTTAGAATTAAGGACCCCAATCTTAGCTTTCTTTTTGACGGGATTGCCAGCTTTGGTACCGATTCTTCGGAATATGATTTTACCGCTCAGGTAGATTCAGCCAATCTCTACGCCCTTCATTTGGTAAAGGATAGCTTGGCTCAGTACCGTGGGGCCATGGATATTGATGTTTTGATTCTCGATCAAGACCACTGGGCAGGAACGGTAGATTTATTTGATCTTAAATACCGCAATTCCAGTCAGACTTACGATTTAATGGATGTGGCGATCGAGGCCAGTGGATTGCAAGAGGAAAAACAGCTTCGGGTTCGATCGGATATATTGGAGGCCAACCTCGAAGGTCAGTACACCTATCTGGGGATGTCTCGGATTTTTAGCCATCATTTTAAAAAGTACCTCATACCGGAGCGTTATCGCGATACCCTCCAATCGCCAGTGAATTTCAGCTACGACCTTACCTTTAAAAACTCATCGGCTCTAAGCCAGGCCTTAATTCCCGAGTTGTTGATTGAACCGGGTACCCATGTGCAAGGGGAGTACCGAGATGGAGAGAACCTCTTGCGAATGAATCTCAATTCCGATGGAATTCGGTACGGCGCGAATCTTTTCCAGAACCTTGACCTGCAGTGGTTATCCGGTGCGGCCGACTTATTAAACCTTACTTTGGAGCGCTATCAGTATGGTGAAGGAAGACATATTGATAGTATTCAATTCGTTAATGTCTTTGCCGGGGATAGTATGAACTACAGCCTGGATATGATCCTCAGAGATAGCATCGACAGCTATGGCAGCTTTGAAGGCCTCATCGCTATTTTGGATAGCAATGCCTATCGCATGCAGTTCGACAGAGGGGATATGCTTTTCGGCAACCGTAGTTTTAAACTGGATACTGGTTCCGTAATGCGAGTAGATAGTTCAGGATTTTCCATTGATTGGCTGAAAATCAGTGGACCTTCCTTGGCGCTTACCGCGGCTGGGTATATCAGCAAAGACCCGAATCAAATTTTACGTTTGAACGTAAGGGGCCTCGATCTGGATTTCCTCAATTATTTTCAGGAAAGCCGAAAAGCCTTCATCCAAGGGAATTTGGAAGGTAATATCATCGCCACCGAATTACTAACCAATCCGCGTTTTGAAGCCGATATTGAAGTGGATAGTCTGCAATTGAATCAAGTACACATGGGGCGCCTGGACTTGCGCAGTGACTATAGCTATGATGATAGTAAGATTAATATTGACGCTCTGCTGAAACTGGGTGAATTAGAAATGCTGAATGCCAATGGTTTTTACGATAGCCAGGGCATAGGTAATATTGATTTGACCTTCAAATTCAATCGCTTCTATTTGGCAGCTTTGGATCCCTTTGCTGCGCCAGTGGCCGAAAATTTACGGGGTCAAGCGAGCGGAACCGTTACCATGAAAGGGCCGGCTCGCAAGCCTGATATCAAGGGAGAGTTCTTACTACCTAAAGCGGGTTTAACCATCTCCTTCCTGCAAACCGATTATAATTTAGTTGGACAGCCAAAGCTTCTATTGGATAATGAAAGTATTCGTTTCCCCAACCTCAAATTGGTGGATGCCAATCATAATGTAGGCTATCTTAACGGGGAAGTGCGTCACCGGGCCTTTAAAGACTTTTACATTGATTTAAATATTGATGCCCAACAACTCCTGGTACTGAATACCGGTCCCGATCGAGAGGATGCCTATTATGGTACTGCATTGGCCTCCGGAAATTTAAAAGTACAGGGGCCTCCATCCAGAGTTAAAGTCTACGCCGATGTTCGAAGCGAGCGCGGAACCCAATTTAATATCCCCATTGGCGGCGCTACCGAGGTGAAGCAAAGTGGTTTTGTAAACTTTATTGCCCCGGAAGATTCGGAAGAAGGTTTAAAAATTCTAAATACCCAATTTGCCTTGGATGAAGGGGTTTCCCTGGATTTTGATATGGATATTACGCCTAATGCTCAGGTGAGCATCATTTTAAATGAGAGTACTGGCAACCAATTAGATGGCAAGGGTAGTGGCCTGATTAAGATGAAGTTGGAGCCCAATCGAGATTTGGAGCTTTTTGGTACCTATACGGTAGATGAAGGGGAATACAAATTCAATATTGATGGCTTATTCGCCAAAAACTTTGAAGTGCAGCGAGGTGGTACCGTGGTTTGGAATGGTGATCCCTATGCAGCTCGATTAGACCTCACCGCTATTTACCGAACTAAAGCTAATCCGGGTATCCTGACGGGCGAGAGCAATGGTATCAGCACCGCTGTAGATATCTACCTCTTTATTAAAGGGGAGCTAACCAATCCGGAGATCAATTTTGCGATTGAATTACCCCGAGCTACATCCTCTACCCAGGCGGTATTGGCGAATCGTTTAACTACCGATCAAGCAATTAATCAGCAGGTATTCAGTTTGTTGGCCTTCAATAGCTTTACACCACCCAGTAATTTCGTAGATGGAACGCGAAATGCGATTAATCAATGGGATTTAATTGCCGGTCAGGCCGCGGCTTTCTTAAACCGCTTTACTGGCGACTATGAATTGAGCTTGTCTTATCAGCCTGCTAATCAAGGTCAAGATCCTACCACTGCAGGTAACAGCCAGGAAGAATTGGAAGTAGGAGTCTCCAAGAATTTCTTCGAAGATCGTTTAACGGTGAACTCCTCTGTGGAAGTGCCCCTTAATGAGAACAATAATAGTATCGCGGGGGACTTCGAATTAATATATAAACTAACAGAAGATGGTAAAGTTAGAGCTAAGGCCTTTAATCGATCAGTGGATAATAATCTCAATTTCAACATTGGTCAGCAGCAGCTTTACCAACAAGGTTTAGGTCTCTCCTTTAAAATTGACTTTAATACCTATAAGGAGTTGTGGCAAAGGGCTTTACGCAGTGCTAAGCGAGAAGATAAACCAGAGGTCTTGGAGGAAGATCCCGAATTGATGGGACCTCAAACTATTAAGCCTTAAGAACGATAGGAGTTTTCTCTTTCTATTTTTAATTCCCGGCTTTTGCGATCCAAAGTAAATTGAAGGCCTTCACCAGCGATTAAAGTTTTAGGGAAAACAGACTGCGCTTCAGCCAGCAGGCCATGAAAGTCCTTATAACGAACTGAGAAATGACCAATTAGCAATTGCTTAGCCTTACAGATTTCTGCAATTTCGGCCGCTTGTGCAGCAGTGCTGTGATTGGTTTTTAAGGCTCTATCCTTTTCACTGCTCAGGAAAGTGGCCTCGTGATACAGTAAATCTACCCCTTTAAAATAGCGATGTAAATGCTTTACCGGTAAGGTGTCGGTACAATAGGCATAGCTCATAGGTGCTGCATTGGCCTCTGTAAGCTCTTCGTTGGGGATGCGCTTACCATTGGCATCAATCCAATCACTTCCGGCTTTAATCCTGCGAATTTCGGCAACGGGAATATCATACTTCTCCAATTCTTCCTTGAGCATTTTTCGAGGCAGGGGCTTTTCCTGGAAAAGAAAGCCAAAGCAGGTAATGCCATGCCTGAGCGGAAAGGAGTGGACTTCTAGGTGCTTATCCTCGAAGATGCAGGTTTTTCGATCGGGGTCCAAAGCATGGAAATGCAAGGGGTAGGATATCTTCGAATCGGTGATGGCCAACTGCTGACGTACCGCTTCTTCCAATTTCTCGGGCCCGTAAATATGCAAAGCCGCATGCCGATCTAATAATTGCATAGTGGTTAGCAAGGGAATTAAGCCATAGAAGTGATCGCCATGTAGGTGACTGATCATAATATGCTTTACGCGTCCAAAGCCAATGCGGTGTTGACGAAGCTTAACTTGAGTTCCCTCTCCACAATCGATTAGGAAAAACTCATTGCCAATGCCTAAGAACTGTGCGGTTGGGCTACGATTACTTAGGGGAATGGCCGAGGAGGCTCCCAATATACTGAGGCTGAGGTGCTCCATTAAGCGCTAAAACTGATTTTCTTCTTAGCGGCGAGTAAGTACAATACGGCCATGCGAATGGCTACGCCGTTTTCCACCTGATTTAAGATAATACTTTGATCACTGTCGGCCACTTCGGTACTAATCTCTACACCACGGTTTATTGGGCCGGGATGCATAATCACAATCTTTTCTTGAAGATCGTCGAGCAGAGCTTTATCAATACCGTAGCGTTGGGTGTATTCCCGAATGCTGGGGAAGTATTTTAAGTCCTGGCGTTCGTGTTGTACCCGCAACATATTGGCTACATCGCACCATTCCAGGCTTTTTCTAAGATCGTGGCTTACTCGAACACCTAAGGAATGGATATGCTTAGGGATAAGGGTGCTGGGGCCGCAAACTTCTACTTCGGCGCCCATTTTTTGGAGGCAAAGAATATTGGATAGGGCCACACGTGAGTGTAGGATATCGCCCACAATGGCAATCTTCTTTCCGGCAAGGTCCCCTAATCTTTCGCGAATGGAGAAAGAGTCGAGTAGGGCTTGGGTAGGATGCTCATGAGCACCGTCGCCGGCATTCACAATAATACTATCTACATGCTGGCTTAGGAAGTAAGCAGCCCCCGGTTTAGGATGACGCATTACGACCATATCCACCTTCATGCTGAGGATATTGTTTACCGTATCAATAAGGGTTTCTCCTTTAGAAACAGAGGAGGAGGCTGCGGAGAAGTTTACCACATCTGCCGAAAGGCGCTTTTCGGCTAATTCGAAAGAAAGGCGCGTTCGGGTGCTGTTTTCGAAAAAGAGGTTGGCTACCGTAATATCCCTTAAGGACGGTACTTTCTTAATCGGTCGGTTGATCACTTCTTTGAATTGAGCTGCGGTTTGGAAGATCAGCTCGATGTCTTCGCTTTGGAGGTACTTAATCCCCAAAAGGTGATTCACCGTTAATTCACTCATGTTCTCCAATTTCTAAATAAACGGCATCTTCACCTGCCTTAAGGTGTGCCCAGTCTACCGATACCCGATCGCCGGCCAGGCTATCTACCTGCCGACCTACATAGTCGGGTTGAATGGGCAATTCGCGGCTAAAACGCCGATCGATTAAAACCAATAATTCTATTTCAGCCGGACGGCCAAAAGATTGAATGGCATCCATGGCGGAGCGAACACTGCGTCCGGTATACAGTACATCATCGATAAATACCACCTTCTTTCCTTCCAGGAGCACATCGATTTTAGTCATGCTTGGTTCCAGGGGACTGTTCCGACGGCGGAAGTCATCGCGGAAGAAGGTAATGTCCAGGGTTCCATGCGCCACTTTATCCACCCCATTGGCTTCGAGGATTTCCACCAATTTGTGCATTACATGAATGCCTCGACTTTGTAAGCCAATTAAAACGGTGTTTTCGAAATTACCATGATTTTCAATTAGCTGCTGGGCTAATCGATGGAGAGCAATATGAATGCTACGGGCGCTAAGGAGTTTCTTTTTCTTCATGCTCTTGATGCTTCAAAAGTACTAATTATGGCTCAAGCTTAGTCGAAAACTTTCGTCCAGTCGATACCATCAAAATTTCCGGAGCTCATCAAAACAATAATCTCATGTTGATCTTTTTGCTCCTGAATCAATGCCTCTAGTTCGGCGCTATTTAGGATCACCTTAACTTTTTCAGAGGCAAAGGCTTTCTGTACTTCATCAATGCTTAAGGCCGGCAGTTTTTTATGGGCCAGCACTTCGGGGTTAAAGTAAACGATGGCAGTATCGGCCGGATCCATGCTATTGGCATACTGCTGCATGAACTCCAGATTGAGGCTGCTAAAGGTGTGTAGTTCCAGAACGGCTAAAAAGCGACTGTTGCCAAAGGTTTCGCGGCAAGCCTGTACGCTGGCTTTTACTTTGGATGGGGCATGGGCAAAATCGCGAAAAACCTTAAGAGCTTCAGTTTCAATTAAGGGTTCCATTCGCTTGGAAGCACCTTCAAACTCTACAATTGCCTCGTAGAACTCTTCATCGGTAAGGCCCATTTGACTGCATACCCAGCGGGCACCTTCCAAATTATTCATGTTATGAGCGCCAAAAACCTGAAGTGGTAAATCGCCCTCTAAAGTCTCCAGAATAAATTGCTGGTCCTCCACTCTGTAAGTCGGAGTTTGGTAGGGGAATTTCTTCAGTTCCTGGGTAGCGGATTCCACCAGGTTCTTTACTTCCGAATCATCGGCATTGTAAATAATCTGACCACCCGGTTCAATGTATTCGAAGAGTAATTCGAATTGGTGGCGGTATTCTTCAAATTTTGGGAAAACATTGTAATGATCCCAGGCAATGCCAGAAAGCAAAGCAATATTGGGTCGGTAATGCACAAATTTAGGACGAGGATCTAAAGGGGAGGAGAGGTATTCATCACCTTCAATCACCATAAATTCATTGTGATCGGTAAGGCGAACCATAGTGTGGAAACCTTCCAATTGAGCACCCACCATATAATCACAATCGCGACCATGAAAATTGAGTACATGCAAGATCATGGAGGTGATGGTAGTTTTACCATGACTCCCAGTAATCACTACACGGGTTTTATTCTTACTGCTTTCGTAGAGATATTCCGGATAGGAAAGCACTTTCAAACCCAGCTCCAGAGCCTTTAGTAATTCGGGATTGTCCTTGCGGGCATGCATTCCCACTACTACCATGTCAATATCCTCGCTAATGCGATTCGCATTCCAACCCATGGATTCGGGTAGAATTCCGGCCTCGGCTAATCGACTGCGGGAAGGCTCAAAGATTTCATCGTCGCTACCACTCAGATCATGACCTTGTTGGTTCAGGGCCAGGGCAAGATTGTGCATGGCGCTTCCGCCGATGGCAATAAGGTGAATTTTCATGGCTGTGCTTTAGAACAAAGCTAAGCCCTATCTAGCAATTACGGAATTTCTATGCGGGCTGTTTCCGCCAAGTTATCCATAAACTTTTTAGCAATGTGGAAGTCACCCGGAACGGTAGCGCTACCCATTTCGCTATGAGTTTGAGGTTCATTACGCAGGTCAATTCCTTCGCCGGCAGAAAAGAGCTCATCAAAAACTACCTGTAAGTTGATGCTTTGAACATTACCATCTTTCAATTCCAGATTGATAGGATAAGTTACCACTTTGTACAGGCTGTCTAAGCCGGGGTGATAAGCATTAAGCACATCACTAGTGTCTCCATTTAATTGACCGGTATAATCAGAGCGACCTTCTAAAATCGCAAAGCGATATTTCAACATGGTCCAGTACATCTGATTGTAAGAAGAAAGAGGATGATCTTGAGGGAAACTTTCCGGATCTTGATCATTTTGCTGAGGATCTAAACCAAAGCCCAATCGAAGCGAGGTATAGTTTCCAGGTTTCACTTGTGCAGAGAAAGCACCGGTATTACTATTACCTACATCAGCCAATAGGATGTCTTCCATTTCAGTTTCAGAGCTGGCCGAAACTAAGGTAACATGGCTTAAATAAAGCTTGAACTTCTTCAGGTTGAAATCATATCCAGTGGACATGCGCAGGGTATCACCAATATGATATTTGGTGGATCCGCCGTCACTCAGTACAATTTCCGTTTGGAAATTAACCGTTGCGGCAGGAGGGGTTTTTCCATCCTCATCGTCCTTGCAATTGGTAATAATAAAGGCAAGAACCAGCAGAGTGAGAACGGTCTTAATACTTGTTTTCATAATTAAAAGATGCCTATGCTCAGACTATCAGCCATAGCTTTGGCGATGGTGAAATCTTGGGTATTAGTGGGATCGCTCTCCACTTCAGTAACCAGAGCCATAGGGAGTTTGTCTAATAATGGCTTAAGATCGGCCAAAAGGAAGACCCGTACTTTTTGCAAATTATCAATGCTGAAGCTACGGTTTTCACTACGGGCAGTGTCTGAGAGGAGGTAAGAGCCCAAGGTATATTCAACCGGAATAAATACAGAATCGGTAAGGGGTAGAGCTGGATCGAAAATGCGGCCTTTAATTTTGAGGTAGTTCACCCCAAAGCCATCGCGGCGCACCCATTTGGGGTCTACCGAAAGAATTTCCGCCAAGTCATCTACTGCCGCAGCCGAATCGGAACCGGCAATGGTTTGAAAATAACCATAATAACCACCAGCAGGTAAATTTCCTTCTATCTGTTGGGGCTTATAGTTGCTCAGCATAAAGTAATTGGAAGCGGTATCAATAATGGCTTCTTGATTGAAATCGTAAAAGCTTATATCGCTTATGAAAAGTTCAACCGTATCCAACATAAAATTAGCTCCTGCATTGTTTGCATAAGCTGAATCAAAATTAAATGCGCGCTCTCCATAATAGGGTACAAAGTTCCATTCGAGGTTGTCTCCGGGAGGAGCAGGATTGTCTTCAATTAAACTATCCTCTTTACAAGCGCTAAAAGCTAAAATTAGAATGCCGAAGAATAAATATTTGTGATTCATACTCATACAAAGTTGTAAAGGAAAACTGGGTTTGTCTGTAATGCAAGTCGCCAAGTTAATTATAAAACGAATGAGAGCCTTTAAACGTTGGAAAGTTCTGAGTCTTCCTCTATCTTTTTCATGGTGTTAAACTCATCACTCTGCTCAATGCTGTCCATTATTTGTTCCAAAATGGCGGCTGAATCTTTCTCGTAGTCGATGTCTAAAGGATCTTTGAAACGGATACTTAAATTCACACCTTTCTTTTTCATAAAGAGCCCTTTCTTGTCAAAAGCCCGACGGAAACCATCTACTACTACTGGAATCACGATGGGTTTGGTTTCCTTAATAATATGAGCGGTTCCTTTTCTACCTCCCACAAAAGGGGTGGTGGTTCCCTGGGGGAAGGTAATCACCCAACCATTTTCCATGGCGGTGTAAATCTTTTTAATGTCGCGTGGATCCACGCCGCGATCAATTGTTTTTCCGGCTTCCCGCCAGGTACGTTTAATCGAAACAGATCCAACGTAGGCGAAGAGCTTAGGTAAGATTCCGGCCGACATGGTCTCCAAGGCCGCAACGAAATAAATATTGATCTTGGGATTTAAAACGAAGAAGGGAAAGTTGATCCGATCGTAAACACCCCATTTGGCGCAGCAAAAAACCTGGTACATGCCGGTAACATCCGCAAAATAGGTTTGATGGTTACTTACAAAAAGCACATTCTTTTTGCGCAGACCTTTTAAAACCTTGGTGCCACTTACCTGGGTTTTATTTGCCACATTAAATCGATAATAGGCAATTAGTCCAAATGCGAAGATTAATATTCGCTTGATGATCAAGGAGTTTCCGAAGGGATCCCTAAAGCGTATTTTCATGGGCCTGTTTGTGGTGCAGGCAAATATAAGCGATTCTACAGGCTTACTTTTTCCCTGAGGACGAGCTGACGGATTTCCGAAATCATCATCGCTGTTGCACCCCAAATCACCAAGCCGTCCATTATAAAGGCTGGACTTTTGATTTTGAAGCCATTAGTCATTTTAATAGGTCGAACACTTATGGCATCTTCTGCTAAAAAGCGATCCAGGGCAATACGATGAATCGCTGCTACTTCTTTTTCCTCCGGAATCATTTTTAAGGGTCCATCGGCCCAAGCCAAATAGGGATGAACCATAAAATTGCTGGGTGGAATGTAGAGTGGACTTAATTCGCCCCAAACCGAATATTCATCGGGGGAAACGCCAATTTCCTCCAGGGTTTCCCTTTGAGCGGTAAACTGAAAATCGGGATCCTCTTTCTCCAAACTTCCTCCGGGAAAGGAAACCTGACCACTATGCGTACCGGGATATTCGGTCCTTGATGTCAGGATCAACTGCGCCTCATCGTCTACATTTTCGAAGAGAGCCAATACCCCCGCCTGGCGCACCTTAGATAGGTCGAGGTTGAGGTCAGCCATAGAACTTCGGCCCAAGGGAGCCAAAAGATTTTGCGCTTCTTCTCCCGGAAGGGACTTGGACTGCGCCTGTTCCAAGACTTTTTTAAACTTGGTAAATTCCATCTTGTTAAGGATGGACAAATTTAATAAGCGGCGCAACATTGAATAGACGTTTATTATTAATTTTGAACTATTCTTAAGAAATCGTTATGACACTTACTCAACTCACTTACCTCATAGCCGTAGATAATCATCGGCACTTTGCGCGGGCTGCAGAAGCTTGCTTTGTAACGCAACCTACTCTTTCCATGCAAATTCAGAAGCTGGAAGAGGAATTGGGCGTTTTGCTTTTCGACCGTAGTAAGCATCCGGTGCGTCCTACTACCATTGGCGAAAAATTGATTGCCCAAGCTCGTACCATTTTGCACGAAGCTGAGCGCATGAATCAAATATTGCAGGAATCTAAAAATGTACTGGAAGGGCCCTTTAAACTGGGAGTCATCCCAACCGTAACCCCTTCTTTGGTTCCTCGATTCCTGAGCAAATTCACCGCTAAATTCCCGAAGATTCAGCTGCATGTTATGGAGCTTACCACGGAAATGATTGTTGAAAAATTGCAGCGTGATGAATTGGATGCCGGTATTTTAGCTACTCCTTTGAAAGAGCGGTCTATCATTGAAAAGCCTTTGTATTATGAGCCCTTTATGGCATACATTCCCAAAGATCATCGTTTGGGAAAAGAAGCTTTTGTTACCAATTCGGAATTGGATATTGATGATATTTTGCTTCTTAATGAGGGCCATTGCTTCCGCAATTCGGTGATTAATCTCTGCAATACCAATCCAACTTTTGGGGGTAAGAATATCGACCTCGAAAGTGGAAACTTCGATATTTTGGTGAAGCTCTCGAAAAAGGGTTATGGTATGACCTTAGTGCCTTATCTCTATGCAGTGGATTTACCTAAGGAAGAACAACCTCAGGTGAAACCGATCGCGGATCCTAAGCCCACGCGTGAAATTAGCCTGGTTTATTCTCGGGCGGAATTGAAAATCAAGGTGATTGAGGAATTAGCTCGTATCATCAAAAGTTCGGTTCCGGAGAAATTATTGGAATCCAGCGAAGCAGTATTAAGTCCGGTACAAACGGTTTAAACAAAATACTACCATTGCTCGTTAAGCAATCATGGAAAAATTTCCCTTATTTCCTTTAAACATCTTTATGATGCCTGGGGATTATACCCAGCTCTACATTTTTGAAGAACGCTATAAACAGTTAATCAACGAAAGTTGGGAGCAAGACAGCAGCTTTGGCTTGCCCTTTTCCAATAAATTAAATGCCCGCAATTACGGTACTGCCGTTAAGGTGCATGAGATTGTGAAAAGGCATGCCAATGGTGAAATGGAGATTGTGATTCGGGCTGTAGGTAATTTTAGATTAGACAAATTCCACTATCAAAAAGAAGGTAAACTCTATCCCTGTGGGGAAGTGGAGTTCTTTAGCCCGGATGGAAAAGCCAAAGCTTCGGAAGGATTAGTAACTCGTTTTAAGGAGCATCTTTTGCAGAGCAATAATCTCGATGCCGAACTTCTGGCCCTGGAGAGTCCCAGTATTTTTGAAATTGCCGGGGTGCTAAATCTCAGCGATATTCAGAAAATGGAGTTTGTGGGGATTCGGGGTCTGGCGAAGATGGAGGATTATCTAATCAATTACCTTCGCTATCTGGAACTTTTACAGGAACAGGAAGCCCATGTCTATCAAAACTTTTATCTCAATTAGTGCACTGAGCATTTTAGCTCTTTCTTGTCAAAATGCGGATTCCTCGCAGGGCAAGGATGTTCAAGCCTCAAGTCCTGAAAAGGCAGAGTCAGCTAATAAGGAGAAGGCGAATAGTAGAGCATATCCTACCTGGGAGTCGGATAGCGCGGCCCAGGCCTATCTGGAGCATTATGGAGAGGAAAACCCGGAGCGAAAAATTCGGATTAAAACCGACTTTGGAGATATCGACATTGAGCTCTATAGCAATACTCCGGTGCATCGAGCCAATATGATTTACCTCATTAAGGAACATCAGTACTTCAATGGCACCTGGTTTCATCGGGTAAGTCCGAGGCATGTTATTCAAGCTGGGAATAATGATGAATACAGCTTAAAAAAGCGCCGCGATAAAATTGGCAAATATGAATTGCCGGCTGAAGCCTTGGGAAGCAATTACCATTCTTATGGCACGGTAGCCATGGCAAGATCCTATTCCAATAACCCTGAAAAGAAATCAGACCCTTTTGAGTTTTATATCAATTTGGGGAAAACCTACAGTCCGGCCCAGTTAAAATTAATGGAAGAGGAGTACGACATCTCTTTAAATGCGGAGCAAGTACAATTATATTCAAGTGTAGGAGGCAGTCCGCATTTGGATCAGGAACATACCGTTATTGGGCGCGTGGTAAAAGGGATGGATGTGGTAGAAGAGATTGCCAAAGTAGAGACCGATCAAGGGGAATGGCCATTAAAAAATATACCCATCCAAATTATTTTAAACAAATAGCGCCCAGTAAGTTGGCTCTGTCAAGTTTATTTATATATTCGTTTTCATAATAATGGCGAAACAATCTCATAGCATTAAAGACATGTACCGCACTTGGAATAATTTCCAAGCGGGGCGTCTTTGTGGGATCTGATAGAGCTAATCTAATAGGAACTGAAAAGCCCCCGCGAGTGTAATCTAGCGGGGGCTTTTTCTTTTAAAGCTATTAATACCAAATTGGAAAAGCCATGAGTGCATTTATCAGTTTATTGGAAAAACAGAAAAAGAGAGAATTACAACATCAATTCGACCTTCCTTCAAAAGCCAAAAACACCGAGTGGCTAACATTGCAGGAAGTAGAAGGGCAGGCTCAAAAGCTCTATGATCGGATTGTGGATCTTTTACCCAATAACATCAGCTTGGTGCGTCAAGAGGTGCAATTGCAAACCTACAAGACTCCCAAGCCAGCGGCCCGCATGCAAATACGTGCCAATATAAGTGCCAGTAATCACCGCAGCTATGTATTGAAAATACACTGCCATGAGCTTAATCCAAAAGGTAATATGACTAAGGTGGCGCGGGCCGAATACCACTACAAAGAGACCCGCCGCTCTATTCCATAGCGGAATTCTGTGCCAATCCTTATATTCGTGCCTTACCGATGAAAACCCTAATCCGGTTTTAATAGCACACGATTTATGAAGAAACTGGCACTTACCTTTTTGGGTCTGGGACTTTCCTTTGTCCTTCCGGCCCAAAGCTTTGTTCGTCATGCCCGGCTTTCGCCTGATGGGAAATCACTGGCATTTAGTTATCAAGGAGATATTTGGTATTGGCCTCAGCAAGAAGGAAAGCCCTATCGCTTAACCTTGCATGAGGCTTATGATGGTCCCTTAGAGTTTAATGCGGAGGGTTCGCAAATAGCCTTCAATTCCAATCGATTTGGCAATAGCGACATCTTTACCTTAGACTTAAATGGGGGATATCCCGAACGTAAAACCTATCATGCCGCTGGGGATAATCTTAGTGACTGGCATCCGGAACTAGGCATTTTGTTTAGCTCTGAGCGGGCTTATGTTACGGTAGAATGGGATTCGGAATTGCATCGCATTGATCCCAATAATGCCACACCGAAGCGTTTTATGGATGCCTTAGGTACGCATGCTGTGGCCTCTCCCGACGGTAGATATATTGCCTTTATGCGCGGTTCTTGTCGAGCCAGTCGCGAGAATTATTCCGGTCCGGCTGATCAGGAAATTTGGCTCTATGATACCAAAGATCAGAGCTATAAAGCTTTGACGGATAATACCGTAAACGATATCTATCCCCAATGGAAAGACAATAGAACCTTAGTCTTTTTGAGTGCTAAGGAAGGTCGCTACAATCTGAAAGAACTTTCTTTGGAAGGCAGCGAAAAGTGGCTGACCAATTTTAGTAAAGAAGGCATTCACGATTTTGATATTGCCGCCGGAAAGGTGCTTTATGCCCGCAAAGACCGCTGGTATCTGGCAAGTCTTGCTAAAATGTCGGAAGTGAAAACCCTGGACATCGACCTGCGTGCCGATTACCGTTTTTATCCGGTAGAGCAAGAGACCATGCGTAATCGCATTAGAAATTACAGCCTCTCTCTTGACGGGAAGAATGTAGTGCTCGAATCCCATGGAGAAGTGTTTATCGGTACCCTCGACGATGAAAAGTCGCGGACTCAAAACCTTAGTGAGCATCCTTTCTACGATCGCGAGGCTCTTTTCTTAAATGATAGCACGGTGATCTTTAGCTCCGATCGTGAAGGAAATCAATACCGATTCTATCAAGCTACCTCGACAGATCCTAAGAAGCATGATCTCTTTGAAAGCCTGCGTCATAAAACCAGTCTGTATTTCCAAAACAAGGGAGATTTGCGCGATGCTCTGCTTTCGCCCGATGGCAAGAAACTGGCCTTTATCGAAGGCGTTACCAAATTGCAGGTGGCTGAGGTAAAAGAAGATGGTAGCATTGGAACCATAACCACTTTATTAGATGCCTGGCATCGGGCCAATGGATTGGCTTGGAGCCCAGATAGTCGTTATCTGGCCTACAATAGTGATGATCTCAATTTCAATACTGAGGTATACATTCAAGCGGTTGACGGCAAGTCTGATCCGGTGAATATTAGCATGCATCCTGGTAATGATTACAGCCCAAGTTGGAGCAAGGATGGCTCTAAGCTGGCCTTTATCTCGGATCGCAATAATGACAATGCCGATGTTTGGTTCGTTTGGCTGAAGCGTGAGGATTGGTTGAAATCTGAAGAAGAGCGTGAAGAAGGCTACTATTTTAATGAGGAGCCTGAAGCGGAAAAGAAAGAAGAAGATAAAGAGGAAGACAAGGATAAAAAGAAGGAAAAGAAAGAAGAGGTAAAAGCCCTGGAAATTGACTTTGAGAATATCTATGATCGCCTTGAGCAAGTAACTTCTTACAGCGGTAATGAATCGCAGGTTTTAGTATCTGATGATGGTGAAACCCTGTACTTCACTCGCTATAGTGTAAGTAGCGAAGGCTCTGATCTCTATCAAATTAAGTTTGATGGCAGTGATCTTACTCAACTCACCAAAGGTGGAATGAACCCCAATACTATTCAGTGGGACAAAGACCATAAGGGCATCTATTTCCTAAGTCGGGGCAGCCTAAAACATCTAAATCTAGGCAATAAGAAAACCACTTCTTACAACTATGTAGAAAAGATGACTCTTGATAAAGAAGCAGAGCGCCAACAGGTTTACCAGGAGGCCTTCCGCTTAATTCGGGATCAATTCTATGATCCGAATTACCATGGTCAGAACTGGGAGAAGTTGAGCGAATATTATCAGGACTGGGCTTTAAAGGCATCTACCGATAATGATTTCACTTTCGTTTACAACCTGATGCTTGGCCGCTTAAATGCCAGCCATATGGGCTTGTATATGTTTGGCGGGGAAGAGGATCTGCAGAGAGAATCAACCGGTCGTTTGGGTATCGAAGTGAAAATGGAATCCAAAGGAGCGCGGGTTACGCGCCTGGTGGCTAATACGCCGGCCGACCGTTCCAAGAATAATTTGAAGGTAGGGGATCTTATCACTCATATAAATGGGGAAGAACTAAATGAAGCTCGAAACTTTTATTCGTATTGGACCGCCACTGTGGGGGAACCCATTTTAGTGCAACTAGAACGCAATAGCGAAAGTCAGGAGATTGTGATTCGTCCGGCGCGCAGCATTAACGGCCAATTGTACGAAGAGTGGGTACAAAGCCGCAAGGCCTTAGTGGAGAAGTACTCCAATGGTCGTTTAGGCTATATCCACATTCGCGGTATGGATAAGCCCAGCTTTGAGCGTTTCGAGCGCGAATTAATGGCCTCCGGTTATGGCAAAGAAGGCATCGTAATCGACGTGCGCTTTAATGGTGGCGGTTGGACAACCGACTACCTGATGGCCGTACTCAATGTGCGTCAACATGCCTATACCATTCCACGTGGCGCTGCTGCCAGTTTAGATGAGAACAAGAAGTTTAGTGAGTACTATCCTTATAGTGAGCGATTGCCTTTAGCCGCCTGGACAAAGCCTTCGGTTGCCCTCTGTAATGAGAGCTCTTATTCCAATGCAGAAATCTTTAGTCACGCGTACAAAACGCTTAATCATGGTACTTTGGTAGGAAAGCCTACATTTGGCGCCGTAATTTCAACCGGAGGCGCCGGATTACTCAATGGAGCCTTCATCCGTTTACCCTTCCGAGCCTGGTATGTAAAGAGTACCGGCGAGAATATGGAAAATGGCCCGGCCGTTCCGGATGTAATTGTAGAAAACCCACCTGCTAGTCGCGCTGCAAACCAAGATGCACAGCTCCAAAAAGCAGTGGAAATACTTTTAGAACAAATCGATAATCCAAATAAATAAAGATGAAGTACAGAGCTCTATTTATAGGCGCTCTCCTGGCTGGTAGTGCATCAGCTCAGGTAGACCTAATCAATAAGGTAAAAGACAATGGCGCCGATACCGCCGGATTTAACTTTACTACCGTGGTGGATTTAGAAGCCACTCCCGTAAAGAATCAAGGTCGCAGCGGAACTTGCTGGTCCTATGCCACTACCGGATTTGTAGAGAGCGAAATGCTCCGTATGGGTAAAAAGCCGGTAGATATTTCAGAAATGTTTACCGTGCGAAATGTCTATTTCGATAAAGCTGAGAAATACGTTCGCTTACACGGATACCTAAATTTTGCCCAGGGCGGTGCTTTACCCGATGTGATGTACGTGATCCGCAAATACGGAGCGGTTCCACAAGAAGTGTATGAAGGTTTAGATTATGGAACCGACATCAACAACCATGGCGAATTAGAAGCCGTATTAAAGTCGATGCTCGATGAGGTAATCAAAAATAAGAACGGAAGCCTTACTCCAGTTTGGCGCGAGGCCGTAAATGCGACTCTAGATGCCTATTTGGGTGAATATCCAGAAAGCTTTGAGTACGAAGGAAAAACCTATACTCCACGCAGCTTTGCCGATGAGTATTTAGGTATTAACCCTGATGACTATGTGCAGTTAACCTCCTTCACCCATAATCCTTTCTACGAAGAAGTAATGATTCAAGTGCCTGATAACTGGGCTTGGGGTAAAGCTTATAATGTGCCTTTAGAGGATATGATGGGCGCATTAGATGTTGCTCTGAACGAAGGTTATACCGTAGCCTGGGCTACTGACGTAAGCGAAAAAGGTTTCTCTATTCGCAATGGCGTTGCCATCGTTCCCGCCACTGATTATGCGGATATGAGCAAAGAGGAGCGTGCCGCGATGTTCGAAAGCCCAAAACCTGAAAAGGAAATCACTCAGGAAAACCGTCAGGAAGCCTATGATAATTACGAAACCACCGATGATCACGGCATGTTGATTACCGGAATCGTAAAAGATCAGGAAGGCAATGTCTACTATATCGTTAAGAATAGCTGGGGCGAGAAATTAACCAACGACTTCCGCAATGGTTACCTCAATGCTTCTGAAGCATTTGTGGCTTATAAAACCATTGGCATTATGATGCATAAAGATGCACTGCCAAAAGCATTGCGCAAAAAGCTAGGACTCTAATCCATAGCTTAAGAATACTAAAGGCCTTGTTTTTCGGAACAGGGCCTTTTTTTTTAGGCTTCCGCCTGATGCGACTTAATGAAATCGGTGATTAAATAGACCATGGCTTTAGCGCTGAGCTCTGCTTCGGTGGCATTAGTGGCTAAGGCTGGTGCTCCCTCTGCTAAGTGAAAGTAATAGGGACTGGCTAAAGCAGCAGCCGTCTTAACCAGGGTACGTGCCTGGCGCATGGTAAACCCGCTGGCATTTAGGGCGCTTACCGGAAAACCAGTAATGCTGTCCATATCCAATTCTAAACCAATAGGGCCAGGACCTAACCAGCGTAAGGCATCCTTAAACAAACGATCGCGCTCATCCGTGCTAAAGGTTAAAAGCTCATCGTAGGTGAGGTAATACAAATCGGCCGAAGCTCTGAATTTCTCAAGAATATCTTGATTGTTATAGGATTCATGCATGCCAAAAACCGCATAGCGACCCAAATAACCTTCTTCGCGAGCATAACTAAAGCCATTACCACTATGGCGACCTTCCAAAGCGCGGTAATCGGCATGGGGGTCAATATTCAAAACATCGATATCCGATTTGCGAGCTTGGGAAATCCCTTTGATAATGCCAAAAGAGTTATTATGTCCACCGCCAATCACAATGGGAATTTTCCCGGCCTTGGCAATGGATTCGATTAAGGCTGAAACACTTTCATCAATTTGAGCGGTAACCTCACGCAAGCGCTGTAAATCGGCTGCTCTATTTTGATCCAGATTACGCACTTCATCCATCAGCTCCTTAAAGTCCAATACGGGACCCAAGGCAATATTGGAAGCATCCAGAAATCGATTCACTTGAATATTGCAAAGGGGAGAGAGCAGGTATTGGAAGGTTTGCGCACAGCCAGCCTTTCCCAAATTGGCGCGTACGCCAATGTCTTCCAGGATCCCTACGATCACATAACGGAAATCTTTGGAGTTCAGATCATCCAGGCTACTGATAAGATGTACTGCTTCACCAAATTTCTTTTCACCATTACGTGGAAAGGTATGGTCTCTGAGTTGGTGGCTGTCTAAAAATCGTAAATGCTTCATAATTTCTTTTCGCCTTTAAGGTAGAGGTCCATAATTAAATTATGCCCAAAATGATAGGGGATGGAAGCCAAACTAAAGCCAGGAGGAAGGGTAATAAAGTTAGCCCATTTTCCGCGTTCTAAGCTGCCAATTTCATCACTCATTTCAATGGCAGCAGCACCATTCAGTGTGGCGGCTACCAAAGCTTCTTCGGTGCTCAGCTTCATTTGGGTGCAGGCCAGGCTCATCATTAAAGCCATATTACCTCCAGGCGCAGAGCCAGGGTTAAAGTCGGTAGCCAAGGCTAAAATTCCGCCCTCATCAATTAAGGCGCGACCCGGAGCGTAGGGAATATCCAAAAAGAGACTGCAACCCGGCAAGGCGGTGGCAATGGTTTGACTGTCGGCAAGGTAGCTGATTTCCTTAGCGCTCATCACCTCCAAATGATCTAAAGAAAGTGCACCTAAATCCACCATGGCTTCTATGGCACCTAAGCTATTGAATTGATTTACATGCACCTTGGCACTTAAGCCATAAGCTTTCGCCGCTTCTAAAATGCGTAAACTTTGATCGAGATCGAAATAGCCTTCCTCACAGAAAACATCTACATAATCGGCCAGGGATTCTTCCGCAACAGCGGGTAACATTTCATCAATCACCAAATTCACATAAGCTTCCTGATCGCCTTTAAATTTCTTAGGAATTGCATGGGCTCCCAAAAAAGTGCTTTTAATATCCAGGCCCGACTTTTCCCTTAACTGACGGATAATGCGCAGCATTTTTAGCTCGCTTTCGGTGCTTAGGCCATAGCCACTTTTAATTTCCAATGCACCGGTGCCCATGCGCATTAAATCATGCAAGCGATGGTAGGCTCCATGGAGCAGGGCTTCTTCAGGTGCTTCGGCTAATTTGCGGGCCGAGTTTAAGATTCCTCCGCCAGCAGCGGCAATCTCGGCATAAGACTTACCGGAAAGGCGCATAGCAAATTCATCTTCGCGATTGGCGGCGTAAACTAAGTGGGTATGACTATCTACAAAGGCGGGTAAAACCAATTTACCTTGCAGGTCTACCGACTCATCAAAGCGCTCGCAACCTGGACATTTACCACTGCCCAGATCAATGATCTTACCGTTTTCTACCAAGATCCAGCCCTTTTCCAGAATGGGCATTTCCGACATTTCAGCACCGCGTTTGTACAAACGGCCCTGATCTTCAACTTGAATGATTTGGGAGCTATTATGATAGAGGATGGTCATGCTTAGAATTTGCATGCGAAGATACCAAAGCCTAAGCGGAGCACTCAAGGCTAGAGTGTATTTTGTAAATTGCCACAAAATAAAGCCCTTGAAGAACTTTACCCTACTCTGTTTTTTAGTTGGACTTGGGGTTCTGGTTGGCTGCAGGCCTGAAATTCAGCCGGCAGATTGGGAGGTAGATGCCCTGGTTCCCATTTTAAAAACGCGGGTAGATATTCGCGATTTAACCGATTTAGATTCCACCTTGCAAAGTAGTGCCGATGGGCAGCTGCAAATTGCCTTGCGTGAGAACCTGGCCAGCTTAAAGCCCGGTGAAATTGCACCTCCTTTTAATGAGGAGTTTGAGAATACGGCCAAATTGCAAAACATTACGCTGGGCGCCCGTACCATTCAAAACCGAATTTCCTTGGGGCAAATCGCTTTGCAAATGGGCCTTCAAGGGGCACTGCTGGTTGCTGCCAATGGAACTCAGCAGAATATTCCTCCTATTTCCAATGTAGGGCCCAGCAATTTTAATATCGACGCTACTGATTATTTCCAGAGCATGATTTTGCGAAATGGCTGGTTAGTGCTGCGCATCGAAAATAATTTCCCCATCGATATTACCAATTTGCAGTATGGCATCCAGAATGTAAATGCCGGAACTTATATCGTTCAAAACACCTTAGCTAGTTTACCCAGTGGAGCGGTGCATTACGACTCCATCCAATTGATTAATAATTTCTTGATTGAAGGAAATCTTCAGGCTTCCTTAATCAATCTGGATTCGCCTGGTAGTGGCAGTGGCACCGTTTTAGTTGATACTTCTGATGCCTTGGATTTACAAGTTACCTTGGATAAACTGGATCCGGTTTCGGCCACGGCAGTGTTCCCGGCTCAGGATTTATTTAATGAAACAGGGGAGGCCTTTATTTATCCGCCTTCAGCTTTATTGACTTCTGTGCATGTTTCGGAAGGAGATATTTATATGGATGCCTATAGCACCATTAACGACAGTATTAACCTCTCCTATATTTTACCAGGCGCTACGAATAATGGCAGCATTCTTCAATTTTTAAAAGTAATTCCGGCGGCAGCTACTGGGCAGGTAGTAAATGAATATGTAGAAATCCCGGTTCGAAATTATATTCTCGACCTCCAAGGAATGCCAAATTCGACTAATGTTCACAATACCTTCTACACCACCTTTATTGGTAGTATTGATAGTACCGGCCGTATCATTAGCCTCTCCTTACAAGACAGTGTCTATGTGAAAACCGGAATCAAAAATCTGATTGCCGACCGCGGTTATGGCTTCTTGGGATACGATACCATAATAGGTGATGATCAAGTAGAATTGGAATCGGTTTCTGAATTCTTCTCAGGTAGTATCGAATTGGATGATGTGCAATTGCAGCTAGAGGTCGAAAACTATATTGGGGCCCCCTTCAATTTTAAGATTCTGGATTTAAGCTCCCGCAATGATGACCAAACACGCAGCTTGACCTGGAATCAGCTAGCCTATAATTTTAATTTGGATCGTGCTACCGAGCCCAGCCCCGGCGCGCAACCGGTCCCCGGCAGACTGACCATTAATTTGGATAAGAATAACAGTAATATTCAGGATCTGGTCGAAATCTTTCCTAGCCATATGGCCTTTGCCATGGAGGCCTATATGAATGGCTCTACACCCGGCCCCATCTTTGATCAGTTCTTAAATACCAATTATGGAATCGAAGCCAATTTACAGGCGGTAATTCCTTTGCATTTGAGCTTGAATGATATTGCCCTCCAGGATACTATGGATTTCGAATATATCTCTGTAGATAAGGACTGGCGCATGAAAGGCGGTGATTTGATTTTGAAGGCCGAGAATTCTTTTCCCTTTCAGGCGAATGTAGATATCGTGCTCTTTAATAATGGTGGTATTCCTATCGATACTCTTTTTAGTTCGGATGCCGTTGCAGCGGCCGATGTGGATGCTAATCAACGTAGTGTAGGACCTAAATCCAGCACCGTGAAGTATAGCATTCAGGGTTCTAAGCTTCGTTCTTTACAGAATACCCACTTCATGATATTTAAAACCAGCTTCAATACCGATCCGCAAAGTGGAATGGTTAAGATTTATTCAGATAATTACCTGGATTTACAATTGATAGCTGACTTCCGCTTATCTACTGACAAAGGAGGATGAAAAAAAGCATAATTCTATTGCTTCTGGGCTTGGGTTTATCTCTGCAAGCGCAAACTGATACCAGCCAGAAGGATTTAAATATTCAAATTCCAGCCCGCTTTAAATATTTACAAAGGCCCTATTTGGAAATGAGCACTATTCAGGGGGGAGCCAGTAAGCAGTGGTCTACCAGCCAAATGCTGGAGTTTTTCTATGGTGACTTTGTGGATGATGCCGAAAAGGCTGAAATGATGTCGGCCGCATCTAGCGAAGGCCTTAGTTTGGGTTCCATTCAAAGTTGGGATTTTCGCCTGGCCTTCGAAAGGGAGAAAACGGAGCCTCGTAAGGGACCTTATTTAGATATGCCTCAGAATGCCATCTTCATCTATAATCGTTCTTACAATAGCCTGGCAATGAGTCCGGATATGTTGAGACTTTTTTTATACGGAAATCGCGCTACGGTAGGTGAGGCCCAAGATATCAGTGATTTTAAGTATCAGTCCTGGTTTTACAGTGGCATAGGTTATCAATACAGTTTTTTAATTGATACCCTCCCTGTTTCGGTAGGTTTATCGCTGGTATCGATGCATACCTTAGATGACCACAGTACCGGGCAAGCCAGCTTAACTACCGCGCCGGATGGTTCTCATATCGACTTTGCCGGAGCTTATCATTTTGGTCAGAGTGGGGCTACTACAGCCTATTCTATTAATGGTTGGGGCTTAGCTTTAAACCTTGAGACCCACGAGCGTTTTGGTAATCATGAATTTAGTTTGGCGGCCTATGATCTAGGTGCGGTAAATATGCCCAATTGGTTGCAGATTGATCGCGATTCGAGCTTTAGCTTCGAGGGTATCAATTTGGGGAACCTTTTTAATTTATCAGAAGGTTCTTTCAACAACTTAATTGATTCCCTATCTGATGGATTGCTAGGTGGCGGAAGAGCTGGAAGGTGGAAAATGCTGCCTTTTAGATTGCAATTCAAGTATCGCTATCATTTCGAGAAGCAATTCGCCTATGCGGATATAGAGTATATACATTTACCCAATTGGCTCCCCAGAGCGGCAGTGGGATATGGCTATGGTTGGAAGAAGTTTAAGGCGAATACCGGCCTGGCTTATGGCGGATTTAATGGTTTATCCTGGGATTTAGGTTTAGACTGGAAAATCAGTAAACACTGGCAGATGCAGGGCGGACTTAGCAATTTATTTGGCTTGGCCTTACCGGGCTGGTCGGGAGGAACGATTGGAAATTATAGATTACGCTACACCTTTTAATGCGGCAGGCATCAATCATACTTTTAGGCCTTATTCTGGGGGCATGCAGCGGACCACCTAAGCGTGATTTAAACACTGTTTTCCGCTATAATGAAGCGGCAGGAATTAGCAGTTTGGACCCAGCCTTCGCTCGTAATCAAGCTAATATTTGGGCTTGTCATCAGCTCTTCAACGGCTTGGTGCGCATGGATGATCAATTACAAGTTCAGGCAGATTTAGCCGAATCCTGGGAAGTCTTGGACAGCGGTCGATTGTATCTTTTTCAGCTCCGCCCCAATGTCTTTTTCCATCCCAATGCTTGCTTTGGGGAGGATAGTACTCGAGAGCTCAAAGCCTCCGATGTATTGTATTCGCTCAACCGCTTGCGCGATCCACAATTAGCGGCCCCCGGTTCTTGGGTTTTGAATTTAGTGGATTCGATAAAGATAAATGGCGACTATCAAATTGATATTCATCTGCAAAAGCCATTTGCTCCCTTCTTGGGAATTCTGAGTATGAAGTATTGCTCCGTGGTTCCGCAGGAAGCCATTGCCTATTATGGATCAGAGTTTAGCCAGCATCCGGTAGGAACCGGCCCCTTCTATTTCAAGATTTGGCTGGAAAATGAAAAGCTGGTTCTAAGAAAGAACAAGCGCTATTATCAAAAGGATGAAGAAGGGAATTCCTTGCCCTATTTGGAAGCAGTAGCGGTAGATTTTATCAGCGATAAGCAAAGTGCTTTTTTGGAGTTTCTAAAGGGCAATTTAGATTTCCTCTCCGGTTTGGATGCTTCCTATAAAGATGAATTATTGAGTCCGGAAGGTGAATTGCGCCCCAAATATCAAGAGGGCTTCACCTTGTATCGTCAGCCTTATCTCAATACCGAGTATTTAGCCTTTTTAATGGACCCCAAAGCAGGCTTGCCTGAAACGCAGTACTGGCAAATCAAAGAATTGCGCCAGGCTTTGAATTTCTGTTTTGACCGTCGCAAGATGATGCGCTTTCTTCGCAATAATGTGGGCACCGCCGCCGAGCAAGGGATGATTCCCAAAGGTTTGCCGGCCTATGATTCTAGCGCTAATTATGGTTATAGCTATCAACCGGAAAAGGTGGATTCCTTATTGGCAGCGGCGGGTTTTCCCGGAGGCAAAGGATTACCCGAATTGCGATTGCAAACCAATAGCTCCTATTTGGATTTATGTGAATACCTGCAAGGGGAAGCAGCCAAAAGTGGGATTCGGATTAAAGTAGAGCTAAATCCGCCCAGTACCTTAAGGCAGGCGATGGCTACCGGTAAGAGTCCATTCTTCCGCGCCAGCTGGATAGCTGACTATCCCGATGCGGAAAACTACCTCTCGCTTTTTTACAGTCCTAATCAGGCACCCAATGGACCAAATTACAGTCGTTATAGCAGTACGGCTTTCGATTCACTATACGAAGCCGCTTCACGCACTGCCAATGATAGCCTACGCTTAAAACTTTATCAGCAAATGGACTCGCTGGTGATGGCGGATGCACCCGTTATCCCCCTTTACTACGATCAGGTATTACGCTTTTACCCCAATAGCATTGAAGGTTTGGGAGGCAATGCCCTCAACCTATTAGACTTGACCCGAGTGCGAAAAGGGAGGCCCTGATATTTCTATCCATGAAGAAGAATTGGAGATATTGGTTGAGCTTTCTTTGGCCCCTGCGTAAAAGCTATCCCTCTGAATTAAGCGGTAGACTGGAAATTAACTATATCGATGGGCAGGTGATGCTCGATTCTCCGGAAGCGAATTATTCCTTTGGTTCTTTGCAGGAAATCCTCGAAAAAGGTCTGGAGCCTATCGATATGGCTAAGGTTAATAGCGTATTGCTTTTAGGTTTAGGAGGAGGGAGCCTAATAGAATCCTTGCGGGCAAAATTTGATTTTCAAGGCGAGATTGAAGCGGTGGAGCTCGATCCTGTGGCTATTGCTATTGCTTGCCGCGAATTTGGCATTTGTGCGGATGCCAGGCTTAAGATACATCAGGCGGATGCCCTGGCCTTTATGCAGCAAAACCAAAAGACCTTCGATTTAGTGATTTGTGATCTTTTTATCGATCGGCATATACCCGCTCAATTTCTAACAGCTAACTGGGCTCAATTGCTTTTAAAAGGACTCAGTAGCCAAGGCCAAATTTTGATTAATCTGGGCATTCAATTAAAACCGGAAGCAGTGGAATATGAATTTTACCATGCCCTGCAAGCAGCTGGCGATTTGCATTGGACGCGAATGGAGAAGGTGATGGAAACCAATACTTTAGTTATCGGTCATAAATAAGAGAACAAGCACAAAATCAAAACAGGATACCAATGATTATTAGCGGAATACGGAAATACACCATTTACTCAGAAATAGACCATAGCTTTGAGTGCCCCCATTGTCATGACCATGAATGTGGGATTGAGCTCGAAATCTATAAGAATATAATTGTATCGGTAAGCGATTTTTAAACCGCCTCTTTAGGCGCTACCAAGCGACGAATCTTATATCCTATACCCGCGACAATTAAGGTCATAATGGGGCTAAGGTAATTGAAGACCGCATAAGGCGCATAGGCCGCGGTATCTACTCCTAAAACGCCACTTTGATAGGCACCACAGGTATTCCAGGGAATAAGAACCGAGGTTACCGTGCCACTGTCTTCCAGGGTCCGACTGAGATTTTCGGGCGCTAAGCCTTGTTTTTTATAAGCATCGGCATACATGCGACCGGGGATTACAATGGCCAGGTATTGATCGCTGGCCGTAAAATTCACCACAAAGCTGGTCGCGAAGGTGGTGGCAATAAGGGAGAATACCCCTTTGGCCAAGCGTAATAGGGCAGCCGATAAACTCTGTAAAAAACCACAGGCCTCCATGGCACCACCAAAGATCATAGCGGCAATAATCAACCAAACGGTATTAAGCATACCCGCCATGCCCGATGAATTTAGAAGTTCCACCAAAATGGAATGTTCGGCAGGAATACTCACATCTACAGTTAAAGCATTCATTAGAATTTTATAGATCTCTTTAGCGCTATTGGAATCGGCCAGAGACACTAGTAAATCGTATTGGAATATTAATGCAGCCAGTAGGCCAGCTAAGGCACCAATTAGGATAGCGGGGAGGGCCGGCATTTTACGCACGATTAAAACAATAACTAAGGCTGGTACCAGAAAGAGCCAGGGACTCAAATTAAAGGTTTGCTCCAGTTCCAGTAAAAGGGGATCAATTTCGGCTATGCTACCCTGTCCATCTTGCATAAAACCCATAATAGCAAAGGCAATCAGGGCAATGGCGAAGGATGGAATAGTGGTATAAAGCATGTACTTGATATGGGTAAAGAGATCAGTACCGGCCATGGCGGGCGCCAAATTGGTAGTATCGGAAAGGGGAGAGAGTTTATCGCCAAAATAAGCACCGGAAACTACCGCCCCAGCTACCATGGCTTCATTCATCCCCAAGGCCTGACCAATCCCAATCAGGGCAATACCTACCGTAGCACTGGTACCCCAACTACTGCCGGTAGCCAGGGAGATTAAGGCACAGATAATGGCAGTGGCGGGAAGGAAAATTCCGGGACTCAGAATCTTTAAACCGTAATAAATCATAGCCGGAATAACCCCGCTAATCATCCAGGCGCCAGCGAGGGAGCCAATCAACAAGAGGATTATTAAGGCTCCGGTGGTGGATTTTATCGAATGTGCAATGCCTTCAATAAGATCATCGAAACTGGTACCGCGTAAAATGCCAATCAAGCCGGCCACGGCGCCACTGAGGATCAGGATCATTTGGTTGGATCCGTCCAATGCAGAATCGCCAAAAACACCCAGCACATTTATAGCCAGTAGACTGATAAGAAAGAGAATGGGGATGAGGGCGAGTCCGAGAGGCGCTTTTTGATCCATAGTGCGTATTAAGGCCGGCCATAATACGAAAAAAGCGGCATTCTTAGGGCCGCGCTTTCAGGTAGTTTACGATTCGATGGCTAGGTAAGCCCATTACCGTAAAAAAGGAACCTTCAATGGCTTCGATGGCGGCCAGGCCAATCCACTCCTGAATACCATAGGCACCGGCCTTATCATAGGGTTTATAGGTATCTACATAGTATTCCATTTCCGCTTGATCCATCGCTCGGAAGCGTACTTTGCAGACATCGGAAAACACTGTTTTACCTTCGGGGGCAATGCAACATACTCCGGTTATAACTTCATGCTCACCGCCGGAGAGGGCGGCTAACATAGCCAGGGCTTCTTCGCGATTGGCCGCTTTTTCTAGCGATTGCCCCTTATTCCAAACCACGGTGTCGGAGCAAATCAATATTTCGTGGTCTTGCCTTTCGGCGGATAGGAAATCAGCTTTGGCTTCAGCTAAAAATTCAGCGATCGCTCCGGCCTTAAGTTCAGCGGGATATACTTCATCCAAATCCGCTTTGCATTGCCGGAATTTGAGTCCCAGGTCCTTGAGTAATTGCGCCCTGCGTGGTGATTGTGATCCCAGTAAAATGGGACTTTCCTGCCATTTTAAGGCCATTGATACAACAGTGATAGGGTGAAGATAGGCATGCTAAGGATGCCTAATAGCATCACAATTTTTGTGAAGCTACTAATGCGATGAAAGTCGGCCGCAGTACTGGCACGCATCAGGCGAAAGCCTACAAAAGCCAAGGGCAATGCTACGGCCAGCAAAACATAAAAGGCAGAGCTAATATTTCCGCCCATGCTCAATAAATCCTGAGCGTACCAAATAATGGGCGCTAAGGCCACTGCAATAAGTAAGATAAGTAGGGCTTTTAGACCTCGCTCTGGCATAATGATGGCCAGAGTTTGATAGCCAGCCATGGTATCGCCCTTGCGGTCTTCCATATCTTTTACAATCTCTCGAATCAGCGTAAGCCAGAAGGCAAAGGCAGAATAATTCAGCAATACCTGAAAGCCTTGTTTTACCATCTCGGCATTTTCTTCGGTACCCGCAGGTAGGAGATCAAAAATGGCTACCAAAAAAACCGGCATGGCGCTGAGGAGTGATACCAAGACATTGCCAATTAAGGGTCTTTTCTTAAGATTGGTTGCGTAGAGGTAAAGTAGGATGGAAGCAAGTGGAGCAACCAGCCAAAGACCTTCCAATTCTACTTCCTGGGCCAGAAAATAGGCAGAAACGGCCGCCAATATCACGGTGGCAAAATAGAGGTACCAGGCCCGGTCTTCGCTAATTCCCCGGCCAATAGTAATGCGTTTGGGTTTATTGGCCGCATCGGTTTCCAGATCGAAAAGATCGTTTACAATATAACCGCCAGCCGCTAATAGTACTGAGCAGAGAACCCCCAAAGCATAATACCAAGGATCCAGAGCATGCGGCATATTAAGGGCCTCAGTAAAGCTAAAGCGGATCAGGTATTGAATAAATACGATCATCAGCAAATTGGGCCAACGTATCAATCGAAGAATTTTCACCATCTAAAATCGTCTTCCAGCATCCAGTTATCCTGCACCTTGAGGCATTGTTCAATTACATCGCGAGCACAGCCATCGCCCCCTAAATGAGGAGAAACATAATCTACCAATTGGCGTACCTCAGGCACACCATTGTGGGGGCAGCAAGCCACACCGGCTTCCTTGAGAACGGGAATATCAGGAATATCGTCTCCCATATAAAGGATGTTCTCCGGCTGCAGGCCTTCATGCTCATAAACGGCTAAAAAGTCGTTCCAGGCCTCCAATTTATGAGGGATGCTCATGTAAATATCAGTCAGGCCTAAGCCTTGAAGTCGGGTTTTAATACCTGCGCAGGAACCTCCAGATATGAGGCCCACTTTATAACCCTTGCGCACGGCCAACTGTATGGCATAACTGTCTTTGCTATTGAGATTGCGGATGGGTCTACCATCTTGACCGATGGCCAGATTTCCGCTATTCAGAACGCCATCCATATCAAAAATAAAGGCCTTGATAGGGTGGAGGAGTTCCTTATAATTCTTTTTCATTGCTCTGTTGAATGAGGGTACTTAGCTTTTGATAAAGGTCTGCAAGTTCAGGATTTTCCAAGAGTTCCTGATGGGCTTTAATGGTATTGAGATCACCACGTACGGCCGGACCGGTTTGATTCAATATAGGATCGGCAGTACTGAGGCCTTTCACCTGTTGGCTTAGTAAAGGCTTGAGAATCTCAAAATCGATATCCGCTTTTTGAAGCACTTGCCAGGCCCAGTGGTAGAGGTAATTACTGAAATTATGGCTAATCACTGCCGCCAGATGTAATTGCTTGCGCTTTTTACTGTCGATCTCGTAAAAGGAAAGATCTAAGGACTGCGCCCAGCTTTCTAATTGATTGAGAATTGAATTGGAGGAGGCTTCCAAGCAAAAGGGAATGCTTTGGATATCTACCTCACTTTCGGCCTGAAGACTCATCAAAGGATAGAATATGCCACGATGAGGATGGCGAATATCCAGGGCTTCCAGGGGTACCGTTCCTGAACTATGGGCTAAAATGCCTTTTTGGGCTGGTATACATTTGGTAAGCTCCGCAATGTTTCGATCGGCAATGCAGATTAAACAGAGGTCAGAATCATCACCTAATTCACTAAGCTTTTTTTGCGCTGCTGATTTGGGATTTCGCGCATAAACACTCACATCCAGGCCCATATCAGCGAAGGCTTTCGACAAAAATGTGCCTACCTTACCATTTCCAATGATGGCGATTTTGTGAATCATAGCTCAAAAGTACGCATTGGACCGGGCTCTTCCTCACGCTTAAAAATAATCCTATCTTCACGATCCCTAACCCTGCCTAAATGAAGTTATTAGAACGTACCGGATTTCTATTGGTCCTGTGGCTGCTCTCTGTCAGCTCTTTAAATGCCGCTCACCTTATTGGTGGCGAAATCACCTATAGTTGTCAGGGTAATAATCTTTATACCGTTTCCTTGCGGGTTTACCGCGATTGTGCCGGTGGTGGTGCTGCCTTTGATGGCAATGCCAATGTGGCCATTTACGATATTAACAGTCAGCTGATTCGCACCTTATCCATTCCCCGCGGTCAAATTATTTCTTTGAATAATAGCCTGTCCAGTGATCCCTGTGTTTCGGTACCCGCTAACCTTTGTGTGGAATATGCCGATTATGTGGATACGGTTAGCTTACCACCGGTAGTTGGAGGCTATACTATTGTGCATCAGCGTTGTTGCCGAAATGCCATTATTGGGAATGTGAATAATCCCGGTAGTTTTGGCAATACCTATTCCGTGCGCATCCCTAGCATGGATACCACTTGTAACAGTGCTCCGCATATTGTGAGTCCGCCTGATAATGTACTCTGCCTGAATCGTCCGGCCTCTATCAATTTACAGGTTACTGAAGCGGATGGTGATTCGATTAGCTATGATCTTTGCCAGATTTTCGCCGGTGGGGGTAATGCCGGTGGTGGCAGTGGCAATTGTTTTTCGGTAATTCCCAATCCTCCTTGTCCACCGCCTTTTACGCCCTTAACTTTTGCGGCGCCTCAAACCTTTTCCAATCCTATTCCGGCTTCTACGAATTTCACCATTAATCCGCGTACCGGGCAACTTCGCGGTACCGCCAATCAGATTGGGGTGTATGTAGCCGGTATTTGTATTACCGAATGGCGCGATGGGCAGATCATGAGTACGGTACGCCTCGATTATCAATTTGCGGTAACCCAGTGTACGCAGAACATCATTAGTGATATGCGTACGCCTTTGGAAGACCCTACCATATTATGCGATGGGCTTACGGTTCAGTTTGAAAGTGAAACCAATAATGCCAATGGCCTGCTTTGGAATTTTGGTGATCTTAATACCAATAGCGATACCAGCAGATTAGCCAATCCTACTTATACCTATCCGGCTCCAGGTACTTATTATGTGCGATTAATTGCCAATCCCGGTGAAACCTGTAGCGATACCACCTTTGCTCCTTTTAAGGTAACCGCTCCGGTGCAGGGTGACTTTCTTTGGGATGGGGTGCCTTGTTATGAAGTGCAGGGTTTACAATTTGAAGCGATTGGAACCAATATTCGCCCCAATACCCGTTATGAATGGGAGTTTGGCGCTGATGCTTTAATTCCGACCGTTACGGGACGTAGTGCTTTTGGAATTAGCTGGACGCAGCCAGGGCCTAAGCCGGTTAAGCTCACCTTGTACTGGGATAGCTGCTCGCAGGAAATTGTGGATACCATCGACATTGTTCGCGGAAATGTATTTGCCGATGCTGGCCCGGATACCGCCATTCAACGTGGTTCAGAATTGCGCTTGCATGCGAATTACGGCGCCGACTATTACTGGTATGCCAGCAGTCCGATTGAAATTGATAATCCCTTTTCCCGCAATCCAACCTTCCGTTTCAGGGAGCGCGATGATACGGTGATGGTCTATTTGATTTTAACCGATCAATACGGATGTAAGGGCAAAGATTCGCTTTGGGTTTATATCAGTGATGATCTAGATGCCGCCGTCTATAATATCATTACCCCCAATGGAGATGGTATCAATGACTTTTTCGACATCAGCTATATCAATCCATCCGGGAATTGCGGACTTTATATTATGAATCGCTGGGGTGCCGAAGTGTATCGGGATAATGCTTACAGCAATGATTGGTTTGGTACCGATCAGGATGGCAATCCCTTACCGGATGGCACCTATTACTATGTGGTGCAATGCGGGGTGGAAGTGCGTTCCACCGGACCCATCACCATCAATCGCTATTACGACTAAGATCGCTTTATCCTTTGCCAAACGGCGATAAAGCTGCCAATTACCATTAAGATCGATCCCATCCAAAGGATATTGATCATCGGGAAAACGATGGCCTTTTGCACGATATAAGGCTTTTCAATTGGATCCACTTTGGTCCAGGCGCGAATCTGAATTTCGTTCTTATCCGGATCTACATCCTCAAAGCGAAATTTGAAGCCTTGCATTGCTAATACCGTATCGCGGAATTCCTTGAAATCGTTTTCCACCACAAAGGCAGGTTGTATGGGGAATTCAGTGCCCATTGGATTGATTAACCTCAGGTGTGCCGTAAGCTTACCGGCTAATATTTCCTGGCGTTCTTCATTACCTACGAAATTGGCCAGGGTACTGTCGAGCACCACAAAATGTCCTTCATAAATAGCGGTGTCCCCCTGACCTAGACTTACTTCTGCCTCATTGCCAAAACCATCGGGGCTGGATACTTCCAATTCGGAGGAATAGGTGATGTGGGTATAAATGTCATAATTCCAATAATGCTTGGTATCCGGATTGGGATTGGGACCCATTTGATCACTAAACTGCAGGAAGGGTCTCAGTTGGAAGAGCGGCTCGCTATCCCCGGGATTATTAAAGTAGGATACTTTGTAGAACTGTTTTTGGCCTTCCATTTCCACGCCTTCGTAAACGCCGGTATAGGGACCCAGTTTTAAACTGTCGCCTTGCAACATTTGGATATTCTCATTAGCCGCCTGATTCTCGGTGAAAACCTGACTGCGACTAATCACCTGCTTGCGTCCATTGGAGATAAGGGCACCTACCAATATGAGGGCGAAACCGATATGAGCCACCGAACTACCGGCAAAGCTCCAATTAGCTTTTCCGGAAATGAGCCAATACCAAAGGTTGGAGAATACCGCGAAAAATCCGCTGTAGAGTAAAGCTAAATAGAGGGGCTCCGACCAGAGATAGTAGACCTGTGCGGTATAGGAAGCCAGAGCAATGCTGAGGATTAAAGCAATGCTAATGCCGCGCCAGAATACTTTGCTGGCGGTTTTACCATAGCGCAGGAATTGGCCAATGGCCATTAAGATGGCGATCACCAAAGCAAAGGGCAATTGCCAGCTGTGGTAATGGGCAATAGGATCTAAGTGGGGCGCCTTGTTTTCGCTGAGGATCGGGATTAAACCTTCGGGGCCAATCAGTTTATTGATCACCGGTAGTGAGGTGCTAAAGATGATTTGAAAGGCCGAGATAAAGAGAATCAGGCTACCAATAAACATCCAGAACTCGCGGGAGCTCAGATCATCATCGCTCTTGCTTTTAGGGATCTTTTTATAGCGCCAAAGGAAAAGGCCCAGGGCCAAGACACTGAAAAAGAGGAGGTAGATTAATAGCTGACCACTTAAGCCTAAATCCACAAAGGAGTGCACGGAGGAGTCGCCTAAAATTCCGCTGCGGGTTAGGAAGGTAGAGTAGAGGATCAAGATAAAGCTGAGTAGGCTCATGATGAAAGCAGCACTGAGGCCCGCGCGTTTATTGCGGTAAATCAATAATAGGTGGGCTGCACCAGCCATAACAATCCAGGGTACCAGAGATGAATTTTCTACCGGGTCCCAGGCCCAGAATCCGCCAAAGCTCAAAGCTTCGTAAGCCCAGGCACCTCCCATTAAAATCCCCAAGCCTAAAATGCCCACACTAAAGAAAGCCCAGGGCAAGGCTGGTTTTACCCAGGATTTAAAATCACCTTTAATTAAGGCCGCCATTGCCAAGGCAAAGGGAACCAAGGTAGAGGCAAAGCCCAAGAAAAGGGTAGGTGGATGAATGGTCATCCAATAGTTTTGGAGCAAGGGATTTAATCCGGTACCATCCATAAAGGCTGGAAAGCGCTCCAGATAATTTGCCAATTGAGTCCAAGGTAGACCAATATTTTCGGCGGTTTCCCGCATCAATACAAAAGGGCTGCTGCCAATTTTTAAGCCTAAGGGGTAAACGCCTAAAACCATGGAAGCGATAAAAGCCTGCACGGCAGAGAAGACCATCATGCTGTGGTTTTCCCAATCCTTAGCCTTAAACATCAGGATGAGACCTAAAACGGCATTCCAAAAGAGCCACAGGATAAAGCTGCCTTCCTGACCTTCCCAAAAAGCACTAAAAACAAAGCGGGGTTCCAGGTTTAGGGAGGAGTGCTTCCAAACGTAGTCGTATTCGAAATAATGGTTGAGTAATAAGTAGAAGAGGCTTAAAACAATGCCAAGGGTGGCAAGGCTGTGCAGGCCAAAGGAATAACGGGCAATTTTGCGGTAGCCGGCATTTTCGTTGCGGGCATTAAGATAGTAGGCGACCATCGCCACCAAGGCACTTACAAAAGCCGTACTAACAGAAAGGCGGCCGATAAAGCCGGGGAGGAGGTGTTCACCAATGTATTCCATCCAAAAGCTTAATTCACGTAGCTGTTTTGATTACCAGCCATTTCATTCTTTTCATTGTATTTGCTGGGGCACTTCATCAGAATTTCTTCGGCGATAAAAGCGCTGTCGGTAGCGAAACCTTTCATGGTAATTTCTTCACTACGCTCAAAATCCTGAGGCTTGGGCTGATGGTAGATCACTTTTTGCTTGGAGCCATTTTTATCTACCGCTCCAAAGCTGAAGCGATTGGCCTGCGCATCGTAATTCATGGCCGCCTCCTTATCCAAATAGCCAATTACCGTGTATTTGGTACCGGGATTTCTTTCGGCCTGTTCGAAGTTTACATAGGTAGAAGCATCGCCCAAGCTTACCATAATGGCGCCCATGGCTACGGCAATAATTATGATGAGCGCAATATGCGTACGTTTCATAAGGACTTTTTCAGTTTGTTGACTTTACGGTCGAGGTGAACTAAATAGAATACCACTCCCAGGAATATGATCGACATAATAGCTACAACCACATAGATCTTTCCGTTGGAGCGAAAGAACTCGGCCATTTCCGGTTTTGCCTTCTGCGCCTGCAGGAAGAAGGGCAAAAGAAAGACTGCCAGAAGATTAATTTTCTTGCGCATATTTCAATTTTTGGATGCGAATACTAAGGGAGCTAATCCAAAGTCCCATGAGCATCCAGCCTACAACGGCCGGATAAAAGACCCTTCGCATATTATCATCTAAATCGTATTCATTAAAACCGGGATTGCCACCCATACCCGGGTGCAGACTGTCGGTAATGCGAGGAAGTATGCCAATAAAGACAATCATCATCACAAAGGCGAAAATATTGTAGACCCCCGCCAGGCGACTGCGTTTATGCGGATCTTCTACGGAATTCCGCAGAATGAAATAGGCTAAATAAGTTAGGATGGTCACTGCGGTACCTTGCAATTTGGGATCATTGGTCCAAAAGGCTCCCCAGGTAAAGCGGGCCCAGACCATGCCGGTTGTAAGGCCTAATAGGGCGAGCAGAAATGCGGTCCGCGCGAATTGCTCGGCATAGATATCCCATTTAAGATTTCCCCTTAAGGTTTTAATGCTGTAAATGAGGCTGAGCAAGAGCATCAGAATCATGGAAAACCACATGGGAACGTGGAAATACAAAACCCGAATGGTTTCATTGAGCACATCTAAAGCCGGAACCGGACCGAGTAGTCCTTGAATTATGGAATAGAGCACTAATGCTACGCCAATCGCTTTCCACCAAATGCCTTTCATAGCCGATTTTAATCGCGCCAAAGGTAGGGAAATAAGAGGAAGGCCAAGAGGAGCGAGACCAATGCCAGTAAGGCGATAACTAGAATCAATCGGGCATTTATTTCCCAGTCAAATCCAGTTAAACTGCGCTCACTTAAATGGCTTAAAGTGAGGATTTGAGGGTAGAGCAGGGGGATGCTCAGAATGGCGGGTAGAGCCGGATTATTTCCTGCTTTGGCTGATATACCCGCTACTAAAGTGAGGATGGCACTAAAGCCTAGGGCAGATAAACTCAAAATCGTAATAAAGGCCCAGGGATCTTCGATGGGAAAGCCAGCGAAGAAGCCAAAAACGGCGGTGGTACAAAGGGCTAAAATCCAGAGATAGATGAAGTTATAGGCGATTTTCCCGAGGATAAGATGCTCCGGTTTTAGCCAGCCATAATAAAGTAGAAAGCGTTGATCGGCCTCATAGCTAAAACTGCGGTAGGCGGCTTGTACGGCGGCAAAGAGAAAGATGACCCAGAAAAAGGCATTCCAGCTTTGCACGGATAATTGCTCCTTAAAAACAAGATTGCTGAGGTACACGGTAGAAAGCACATAGATCAAGAGGGAAAAATAGGAGCGGCGCTCCGACCATTCCAGTTTAAAATTGAGGACTACAATCTTACTAATGCTTTTCATGAAGGGCAAAGGTAAGGTGCTAAGGCTTGAAAATGACAGAGTCCAAGCGTCGACTTATTGCAGTATTTTAAAACGATCATATCGAAAAACCCTTGCGGCCTCTGGCTTTTGGGAAGTGGGCTTTTTATAATCACGCGATATACCTGGCTGCTGATAAAAGCTTCCATAAAAGCGAATGGCCTGCTGGGAATTATAGAGGGAATCCGGTAAAAGATTTTGCGCTGAGGCCGCTTCAATAAAAAGGCAATCCTCTGCCTGGATTTCTTCATTTTCAGTTTGGGGAAACTTCACTATTTCCAGCCAATTGGCACAGGCGCAGGCCCAAATGATATAGCTAAGATCCAGACTGTCTTTTTCTTCTTCCAGTTGATAGCTGTAGTCTAGAAATGTAATGGGACCTTCTTCCGCATTTTTCAGGATATGCCAGCCCATCCCGCCGCCTAAAAGCAGTAGAATCACCAGAATTGAAAAGATCCGTTTTCGGCTAAAGGCCATGAATTTTATGCTTTGGCTTTACTTTCATTTTCCTTCACGCGAAAGCGGATAATATCTGCTATTAAATCCAAGGGTAGCTCTTGATCTAAAGGAAATTGCACTGATCCTTTCCCTTGTTTGTAGGAGGCTAGTTCTTCTTCGAAAGCCGCATGTCCACTGGGGGTAGCGTATAGGCCAATATGCTTTTTAAAGGCGGCAAAATAAATAAGTGGCTTGCCAAAGGTCTTGTAGGCGGGCATGCCATAAGCGATATTTTCCTCGGCCTGTGCTGCCTCTTTCAAGATCAAATTGCGGATTTGATGCAGCTGCTCCTGCACCTCGGCGGGAAAAGCGGCAATGTATTCTTCCACTGCATTCATAGGCCTAATTTAGGGGAAGGCCTGGATTTAAGATTCAATCACCCGGAAATATTCGTGGTGAAAGATTTTGAAATATTCCTCGGCCTTAAAGTCTTCGTAATAGGGAAGGAATTTGCGCAGATTACGCTTCACATTCTCAGGGTAGGCGCGTAAATAGGCCATTTTGGTTTGGGCTTGGGCCTGAATGTCGATTTGCACAGTGGGGGCCGGCATGCCTTCTATGCCGTACATTTCATTGGCAATCTCACTGGGATTGGGATAGCCGTATTTTTCCATTTTCGCTTTAAGCCAGGTATCCACGATTTCTCTTTCCATGTGATCGGTAAAAACGGATTGGTAAATGCGCTGGCAATCTAATTTTCCGGACTGGAAGAGATCGAGCACCAATTGACTGATATAGATATGTTCCGGATGTCCATAGCCACCTTTTACATTGTCTAAGGTGAAAATGACGCTGGGCTTAAATTCATTTACCTTTTCGATCAGGGCCGCAGTGATTTTCTCCTGGTAAAATTGTGGGGCGATTTCCGCATAGGGAATAGGCACATAGGGATTTTGCATGGTATCTAATCCCTTGCGGTAGATTCCATCTTCTACAATGGGCAGATTGCCGGCACAGATGATAGAGGCGGCATTTTCCTTTTTCCCGGGCATTAAATGGATTTGAAAACTCATTTGCTGGATGGTCCAGCCGGCGGCGGTGAGCTTGGCGATGGTTCCCGACATGGCGCAATCATCATCGTCGTGGGCCACAATTATAAGGGCCTTTTTATGGCTTTCTTGGGCCAGAAATTGATCTTCGGGGAATTGCTCGGTAGCGGCGAAGTTTTGCAGTTCTTCGAGACTGGGCTTGTGGGAGCAAGCGCTAAATAGCAGGGCTAGGCTAAGCAAGCCTAAGGATTGGATGTTTGACATTAGCGAGGTTTAGTAAATCAATAACGCCTTTATACTCAAAACGATATGAAGACTCATAAAAAAAGCCTCTGAAGAGAGGCTTTTGAATAGGGTTTGGAGTCGAAATTTATTTACCCATGGCAAAGGCTACGATTTCTTCATCCAGGGGATTGGTGCGACTGCCATGATGGGCAATCCACTTTCCATTTTCATCGATTAAAAATTTATTGAAGTTCCAGCTCACCTTGGCATCATCCACACCATTTAATTCTTTGTCGGTTAGCCACTGGTAAATGGGGGCTTGCTCATCGCCTTTCACATCAATCTTATCCATCATGGGGAAGCTTACGCCATAGTTCTTCTGGCAGAAACTAGCGATCTCCTCATTGGTGCCCGGCTCCTGCTTGCCAAACTGATTACAAGGGAATCCAATAATGGTGAATTTCTCACCGCCATGCTTTTCGTTTAAGGCTTGTAAATCTTCGTATTGTGGGGTAAAACCACATTTACTGGCGGTATTTACAATCAATACTCTTTTCCCTTTTAGTTGGGAAAAACTGAATTGCTCACCATTGAGATCGGTCACGGTAAAATCGTAGAAGGAGGGACTTTCAGCTTCTACTTTATTGCTAGCCTCATTTAAAGCCAGTTTTTCACTTTTAAGGGCCGTCACGCTATTCTGATTACAGCTGGCCAATAAGCCTAGAGCGAGGAAGGACAGGAGGATGCGTTTCATGTATTTGCGTTTTGGGAAATAACGAGCTAAAGGTAGGAAAGGTTCGGGGTTAAAGAGGGGCTTGGGTATTAGAGACTTTAGAAGTTAGACTATAGACGATAGATTTCGTGATGCCGCTTAATGGGGCAGTGTTAATCTGGAAGGGGTATTCTCAATGCCCTTTGTAAATCATCTGTGGTTTTTTTAAGAAAAGATGGGATTGGGGATTAAGGTTTTAAGGAAAATAAATTTTATTTTTAGGGAGTTTTGACCTGAATTTAATCACAAGCGAATCTTCTATATTTCCTCAGGCTGGATTTTGTGATTCTTTATTTCAGGTTGGTATATAAGCAAGTTGTGGATAATTTGAAAAATGACGAAACACGCTACAAATTCCGTATTTACACCGACTAGTCAGGCCAAATTGACTTTTGTCGAGCGAGACGAAACTATTAATTCAGAGATAGTTGATGCTCTGATGACTCCAGGAAAACAAATGATTCTTTATGGTCATTCCGGAACAGGGAAATCAACACTAATAGTCAATAAGTTAAACCAAACGTATGAGTCTGTCATTATTTCCAGATGCACTAATTCTTCAAGCTTTGACGGGCTTCTTTTGGATTCATTTGACCAACTAGAGGTTTATTATGCTGACAGTAAAACAGCTAGTTCGAATAGTTCTATTAGCGGGACACTAAAAAGTTCTTATTCATTAATTAATGCCCAAATAAAAGCGGGAAATAGCTCATCTGAGTCTACTACCGAAATGAGAATTGTTCCACCTCAATTAACTGCTCAACGATTGGCTCAATTTTTAGGGGCCGCAAAATGCTGTTGGGTCATAGAAGATTTTCACAAATTAAAAGATGAAGAAAAAGTGCGATTTTCTCAAAATATGAAAGTATTCGTAGATACGGCCACTCAATTTCCAGAGGTGAAAATGATCGCTATTGGAGCAGTGGGAACTGCAAGAGAGGTTGTTGAATATGACTCTGAGTTATCCAATAGGGTCTCAGAAATTCTGGTACCACTATTAAGTAAAAATGAGCTTCACCAAATTTTAGAAAAAGGTGAGAAATTATTGAATATCGAGTTCGAACAACAAGTGAAAAATAAGATAGTTGAGTTCTCTAATGGTTTGGGTTCAATTTGCCATCAGTTGGCCTTAAACATATGTTTCTCCAATAACCTTTACGAGACTTCTGATGAGCTTATAAATTTTAGAGTTTCTGATTTGAAGTTAGCCTTGGAAAAGTTTATAAAATCTAACTCAGACACATTGAAAGGCAGATTTGAAAGAGCAACCAAAGTTCAGCGAGAACGAACATATAATAACGGAAGAATTATCTTGAAAGCACTTGCGAAATCAAAAAAAGATGGGACAAGTCATGCTGAACTTCTTTCTATAATTAGGCAAGAACATAAAAAATATCCACCGGCAAACCTTACTTTATACTTAAAAAAATTACAAGAGAATGATCGCGGGAATGTAGTTTGTCAAAATATCGATAATGGCTTATTTACATTCTCGGATCCATTCATAAAAACTTATGCTCAATGTGTCTTTGATTCAAAAGATGAACTAGAGGAAGATCCATTAGAAATAGAAAGACAAGTGACTGCAATTTTCGAGAAGTTCATTGAGAAAATCACAAATAGAAACTAATCTCAGCAAAGTCAACTCGAAATGTACTTCGGCTCACTGCGCATGGCCTTAACGTTAGCTTACTATTAATAAGGGTGAAATACAATTTATGATTGGAACAGTTCATCAACTATATTTTCTACCATGGATAGGATACTTCAGTAAGCTGTATTTCTCAGACTCTTTTGTCGTATTTGACACAGCAGACTTTAGAAAGCGTCATTTCTATGATCGGGTTAAAATAATTGACACGCATGGAAAGCCAAACTACATCAGTTTACCAGCAGGACAGAACTATAAAATTGGCTGTAATAATGTTACCATAAAGGATATTGGCAACCAAATGAGAGAAAAAATCATTCGTACAATTCAAGAATCCTATGCAAATGCTAGATTCTACGATTCTGAATGGAAACAACTTAAGAAAATAATATCTAATTCACTCTACTATTCCAACAATTTGACCGAAATAAACTATCAGTTAATAGCAAACATATTCGAGTATTTGGGCTTAAGAATGCCAAAGGTTTTTTTTACTAGTGAATTAGACCTTAAATATCATGACGCGACTGAAATGCTGATTCAAATTTGCAAACTCTTGGACATGAACAGCTTACTACTTGGCGATGGAAAGAGTACAGAAATACATGATTTGGAGAAAATAAAGGACAATGACATTCAAATCTACATTCAAGAGTATAAAACGCTGCACCCTGTGTATGAACAATCCAGAAGGAAACATGCAGGTTTTGTTCCGTGTTTGTCAATTGTAGATAGCATCTTGAATGTTGGACGTGAAAAAACTTCTGACTTCATTTCCAACAAGAAATATGAACCCCAAATTCATAAACTTAAAAATGTCAATTTGAAAAAAAGCTAATTATGGAGCAACAAATAGAATTTAAGTCGTCAATGACAAATCAGGTTTTGAGAGGACGATTTATCAAGAGCGAAAATCCTAATAAAAAGTCCCCAATTGTGTTCATGCTTACAGGGGATGGAGGAAAAGGAACAAAAAGCCTGAGTTGGGTGAATATGCCACCAAAACTTGCAGAAAAAGGCATTTCGTCCTTTCTATTTGACTTTGAAGGCTTAGGGTATAGTGATGGCACAAGGGAAACACTCTGTCTGTCAATTGGTATAAGCAATTTGCTTGATGCATTCAAGGTAATAGAAGAACAAGAATGGATTGATTCAAACAAGATTGGCTGCTTTGCAGCAAGTTTTGGAGCGGCCGTGTTATTGGCAGCGCCTGAAATTGCTAACAAACTCAGCATAGTAGGATTAAAATCACCCGCAGCCTTCATTGCCGATGCATATTTCAACGAAATTGGATTTGATGAATTTGAAAATTGGCGCAAAACTGGCTTTTCAAATGAAAATGGCTATAAGTATGAAGTCTTTCTTGATTGTCTGCGTTACAACATTTTCGAGACCGCCACTCGAATAACCACTCCATGCTACATTACGCAGGGCGATAAAGATGAGATTGTTCCTTTTCAACAAACGGTCTTTCTCTATGAGTGCTTGAAGACAACTGAAAAGGAGCTGAACATTTTTAAGGATGGCAATCATTCATATTCAAATAACAATGATTGGGATAAAATGGCTAGTTACTTTGTTGAGTGTTTTCATAAGAGCCTATGGTAGATATGAAACACATTAGTAAAATATCCTTTGCGCTGACAGCGCTTGTTGCAATTGTCCTAACAGTGCTAAACATCTTCAATCTTTACATTTTCGATTTTAGTATTGAGAAGGTTATTCTAATTCTTCTTTGCCTACTATGTATATCGTTTGTCACGCAGCACTTCACAAACGAGAAGGCATGGAAAAACCTCGAATTAAGTGTTAAATCCATTAAGCAAATCCCTGAAAATAATCTTGTCTTTTTCGATGATTCAGTTGAAATCGAATCAGCCCTTGCTACTGCTGTTCTAAGGGCAAAAAAATCTGTTTGCGATTTGACTTGGAAAAATGTGATAAGCTCTGGATTTGACTCAAATAAAAGGAAAACATCTCACTTAAATCTTGAAACTAATATCACAAAAGCAGCCTCCAACATATTGTACAGAGAGATTTTTATATTTAACGATCCTAGACGAATACGGAAATTAAGGCGCAGATTAGCAGAGAATATGGACGGTTACTCGTGTAAATTTTTTAAAAAAGATAATATTATACCTCGCCTTCAATTTGTAATAGTTGATGATGAACAGATTTTCTTTTTCGCTTCATCAGCAAATTCGCCACTCTGTTTAATAAAAGATTCTAGGGTTTGTAAAGTATTCGTGACATACTTCGAAGAATTATGGTCAAAAGCAACTTTCATCAAAGATGGCGCAACAGTATTTCAAAAGGAAGTTGACTACATAGAAAAGACGTTAAAAAAATATTAACCGATACTAAAAAAATTATCGTTAAAGGGTTTGCATAGAGATTAGTGCAATTAATAAACTTTCCGCTTGATGATAAAGTGCTCATTTAGCCTTTTTTAAGCTGGTACCAGCCTTTTATATAAATGAAATGCACGTTTGAATTAAATAGTAAAGGATTCATTAAGCAAAGAGAAAGTTTTGACTTGGAGTTTAAAGAAGCATTTCATTACGGTGACTCATTAGCGGAGTACATAAGGTCTATTGTTGGAATGGCTAATAATAAAGGCGGTGAGATAATTTTTGGGATTAAGGATCGACCAAGAGAACCAAAGGGACTTCAAAATGACAAATTCGATAATTGTGACCCAAATAAAATAAACCAGTTCATAAGTGAATATTTTTCACACGAAGTTCTTTGGAATATGGAAACTCACGAAATCAATAGGAAACAGTTTGGTCGGTTATGGGTAGAAGAAGCACCTTAAAAACCAATAGTCTGCTCAAAGACCTATAAAAAAATACTAAGAGAAGCGGCAATATACTATCGCTACCGTGGTGAAACAAAGGAGATTGGCTATACTGAACTATCGAGAATATTGAGTGCTGAACGTGAAAAGGAGAAATTACTTTGGCTAAGGCATGTTGAAAAAATAGGTCAGGTTGGACCTCAAAATATTCATCTTATTGACACTTTTAATGGTGAAATTCAAACAGGTCAAGGACGCATTCTTCTTGATAAGTCTATAGCTAATAAATTGAAATTCATCAAAGAAGGAGAATTTTCAGAGAAGAATGGAGCTCCAACGTTAAAATTAGTTGGAGAAGTAACAGGAGTTGTTGACACGACAAATATCCCAAGAACAGATGTGCTTTATCCCTATAGATTTGGTGACTTTAAATATAAATTTGGGATTAACAACTACGAATTTCAAGCTATACTCTGGAAGTTGGACGTTAAAGGAAATTCAAAATATCATACAGAAATTTCGATAGGTAAATCTAGTTCAACACATAAGTACAGTAAGGAATTTTCAAGAAGACTTAAATCTATTTTAGACAGATATCCGAGTTGGCTAAAAGAAACTAAAGAAGAATATAAAGTAAATGGCAGGTAAGATTATGCATAGAACATTGTGCAATCATTGGGTATTGCTAGTTAAGGTCTCTAAGCAAGCATAGTACGAGCCTCCAATATGTTCAGCGTATCGTACAGAAAAATATTGGGCATAATAAAACCGAGATGCAAAAAAAGCTTCGGAGAAATAGGTGGTTGAGTTGTATTAATGAGTCGACCTCAATAAAACTTCAAAGTCTTGCCAGTAGCCCATACCATAAAAGAACCAAAAACCTTCCCAAGACTCTGCAGGCATGCAAATCCTTAGACATCTAAATATAAACTCCCTGCTATTTTATCAAAAACATCAGGATTATTTAATCCTAGCCTCCCTTAACTTAGAAAAAGAAGCGGAGGTTCTTTTTTAACCCTGCTGATCTTCGCTCCCAAACATGCTGATGTTTGACTTCATTCATGCGGATGTTTGGATTAAAACATAAGCATGTTTTTAAAGAATGCTCCAATATGAGGCTTTTGCTTGTCCGGAAGAGGCGGGGAGGCTTGTTTTTAGGCGGCTTCCGAGCCGAAGACGGATGGCCAATATTCATTTATTGAATGAACAAGGAACTGGCGATTGAGGGCCTCGGCTAGGCTTTATTGGAATATAATGCTTTTTAAGACTGGGGAATGAGATGGGATAAATTGTAATTTTAAGGAGCTAAAACTTGAAATTAATCGCAATCTAGAATCTGCATTTTTCTTAGATAGGATCTTGTTGTTGCTGGACTTGGATCAGAATATGTGCGAGTTGCTAGCAATGTGAAAAAGAACAAACATGAACCTAATTCCATTTAAAAACATAGATGAACAAGACGAGTTTTGGTGTGGTGCAAGATTTGTCAAGAAAAAAAAGGGATTAAGATTGGGGGATTCCGAACAAGATTATTTTGAATTCATGCTTATTGGTGCCAGTTCAATGGAATGGATGATTTGTACACATATTGACCAATTTGAAGCAGGGGCTGTTATTTCTCACGTAAAAACGACTACACTTGAATCTCAGCGATATACTGTAACTGCTAAAGAATTTAGGAGAAGTAATATCCTTGACGATGAAATAGACTTATGGTATTACAGCTTTACTAAATATGACCGGTATTGGAGTCAGGACATTAAATCGGTAATCAAAAAGCTAGATAAAATATCCTTCCATGATATTGAAGTAATAGGCTTGAATATCAACTTTAGCTATTCCTTTGTATCTATCGATTTTGAGCTTTACAATGAGATTGTAAAGGACTATGAAAAGTGGACTATTGAATTCCAAAAGTTCACTGATTTCAAGTCCGATAGTTTGCTCTTGAACTCAGATTCAAGTGTGGAAATCACCAGCTTTGAATACGAACTGATTGAATTATTCGAAGGGAAAATGACATTTTTACTTGGCTCTGAGCAGCCCTCATTCGAGTTACTATTTAAATGCGAAAAAGTTAAATTATTGAAAAGCTAAAGGCATGAAGCTATAGACCCAATGCCTTCGAGACATTAATTATTGCTACTAATTAAAATGAAGAATCTAATTGCCATAATTTTCATTCTTTTCTCTGGTTCTGCTTTTGGTCAAACACCTTGTCAAGAAGAGATGATCGATGGTAAATATTTACTCAGGCTTGAGCCTAAAACGGAAATAGGAAAAAAGCTGCAGTTCAGGTTGATAGTATCGCTGGTTAACTCTTCTGGATTAGCTCTTAGTGGAACTAGAATCCAACTTATAGGAGAATATGGGATTATTTATGACGAGGCTTTAACGGATGAAAAAGGAAAGGTCTTATTGACCAATATTGACAATGAAAAAGAGTTTTTTGTTAAAATCCTTAGACAGGAACAATGCTTAAAAGAGAAGGTGAACTTTTTCTTAGGCGTGCAGGAAAATTTGGAAAAGGAAATCACTGTAATTTGGAATTAGAACTTGTGCCAATAAAACATATAGCTGATGATAAGCAAAGTAGACCGCTTTGGTATTAAGAGGACATTCTGTCGCTTCGCATTGGAGAAAGTCCTTGGTTTTGAAAATCAGCACAGCTAAACCGCCACAAGCCATATGCAAACCCCTGTTCTTAATTGGAAAAAATGAAATTCCTGACCATCATCCTATTGCTTCTCACTTGTAAATGGGTCGACGTACAGCCCTCAGACCTCGAAGTTAAGTACGTAGAAGGCGCAATGATGGGCGATTTTGAAAAGCTGGAATTTACCGGCATTTGTGGTGGGACGGAAGCAATTGAAGCTCATTTTGACCAAATCCAGTTTTGCAAGAAACTCCACCAACTAAAAATAAAAGGTAGGATTACAAGCAATTATGGTGAACCCTATCCCTACATGAGCTTTGTTACAGGAAAGGAACAGCGGAACAAAATATTTCGCAATTCTGAAATTTTGACTTCCGATTCCACCGGAACTTTTGATTTAAGCATCGACTACAAAAAGGGAGATGAGCTTTTCATTTACGGAGTGGGAACCTATATTTTGAGGACCAGAATAATAGGAAAATAAAAGCGGACTTCGCACCTTCAGTGAGTTTATGGCTCTCCTCATTTCAAGTCAAGATGCTTGAAAGATGTAAATTGGAATACCCTATCCGAAAAGGTAATAGTAGGCACGCCAACTTAGTCATTAAACACTAACTGCTTTAGCTAATTGACATGAATCCTAAACTCAAAATAGTCTTTGGAGTACTATTGATCGCTGGCCTTTCCTCGTTCATTAGATCAGAATCAAAGCCAATTCCTGAAAGGAAAAGGTTTTATACCAATGAATTACAGAATGGCGATTCATTAGTAATAATTAGTTCTTTTTCGGGATGTTTTTCTGAAAGCGGTTTTACACTTGAAATTTTCATGGAATCAGATCAGTTTCACCTTTCCTATCAGGAAGGTGGCAAGTCTGAAATAATAAGCAAAACGCTTCCGCTTTCCTTCAAAAAGGAACTTTCTGATTTTGAGTTAAGGACAGTTCCAAATATGGCCTATGGCATAGGTACTAGCTGTAAGATGATCTTTAAGTTTAATAATGAACGATTCGATACCATCAGGGAGTGCCCTCAAGAGAAATACTATTATAGGCTTCTAGAAAGAATAAAAAACTAGTCACAAGGCTAGGCTTTTGGAAGTTGAATGGAATAAAGGACAAGGACATGGATTCGGTTCCATGACTTGGAGTTTAGACCTGAGCTATAAAGGTGCCTGGAAATAGGATCAGCAACTTGGAAAAGGTGTAATCATATAACTGGCGGGTATTAAAAGACAAGTAAAATGGAAACGAGACCACATAAAAATGAATTTTGAACTAGCCGATAAATTGACTGAACTCATAGAGGTCAAGAAGCTTGATGAAGCTATAGAACTCGCTGAAGAAGAACTGAACAAAATTCCAGAAACGGACTTTCACAAAATCATTGGAAAGAACTTAAAGCATTTAAAGCTTGACTTGAAAAAGCATATTGCAGACTTTGACCAAAGCACAACAAATGAACTTAGAAAGAAACAGGGATTCTTTAAATCAATATTGGGCTCAGGGAAAAAAGTGAAACCACTTGCGTTTTACTGTGAAATGAATGGATTCACAATAAATTATGATCGATGGTATATCGACCTATTTTCATTTGAAAATTATAGCTTAACCGATTGGGATTGGTTATCTGACTTTTATGATTCAACAGTAAATGACCTAACTATAACCGGTTTTGAAGACATTCAAAAAGCATTTGAAAAGGTTCATGAAAACAAGATGTTTGAAGAACCGCATATTGACCAGGCATATGAAGTTTGTGAATTACTTGTTATTCTTCGATTACAAGAGCTTTTTCGAGAGACTTATAAGGACGAAGAAAGTGAGTGGAGTAAAATCCCAATGTTTGTGACAGCTCACGACTACGAAATGATTTATAAAGTGAATTGAAAAAAGAAGGCAGCCCTTTACTCCATGCACAAACCGCTGTTCTTCAAACAGAAAATAAAATGAAAGATCCATACTTCCACATAGAATGGATAATTGATTTGATTAAGGAACAAGAGCATGACAGGACTGACTTAATCGAACAATTGAAAAAGTCGAACAGAAAGAAATGGATAAGGCAAGCTTATATTCACTTTGTATCAGGCGCCAGACCAAATCAGCCTGGATCAGAGTGGCAATTTGATGAGAGCATTGCTTTAGAACATGAAAGTGAAGGAACCATTGTTATCGATATTCTTAAAGACGGGAGAATTGGTGGAATTGAGTTTGTAAATCAAATCTGGGATTAAATATGGAAAGAGAGTTTTCGGTTTAACTAGACTCAAAGAATGATGAGCTATTAAAAATAGGCCTTCTCCGAAGTCGTGAGCATTTTATCGATACTACTGTCCCCAAATCATTGATTCCCAACGATTGTATTAAATTCAATCGCTTAATAGGCCACTGGCAGGTAATATCCGCAGAAATGAAAATCAGATCCTTAATTGGTGCATTAGGCTTTATCTATGCTTTAACGGCTTGCGAGGGCAGTGCCAAAAAGAATCCTGATTACAGGATCTATCATTCCAGGATTATAGAAGCGGAAGAATTAATTAGTCAGGAAGAATATCAAGCAGCTTTGATCCAGTATGAAGCGTTGTTTGCCGACTATGATTTCATTTTTCTGCGTGACTATAAAATAGCGGCTCAAATTTCCTTCCTGATTGGAGATAAGGAAAAAGGCTTGCTCTACCTTAAGAAGGCAATCGCCAATGGCTGGGAATGGACGGAGCTCAAAGAGCAGAAATTCTTAAACCAGCATCTTTCAGCTGCTGACTGGAAATCCATTGAAGATCAATATGAGGACCTGCATGACCAATTCCTAAATAGAGTGGATGCAAGCCTTAGAACAAGAGTTCAGGCTATGTTTGAAAAGGATCAGGAACTCGCCTATGAGGCCTACATAATTGAAGATGAGCAAGAACAAGAGAAATTCATAGTGGAGAATTTTCCAAAGCATAGTGAAGCACAATTAGCTAATCTTTTGGAGATTCTGGAAACGCAGGGCTACCCCGGAGAGTTTCTAATAGGCAATGATTTCTGGGTATCCACGATATTAAGTCATCACAATTCCCAGGGCTTGGAATATGTTAGAAAGGACACCTTATTTGATTTGATCAAGCCAAAACTGAAGCAATACTTAAAACTTGGCTATATATCGCCCTATGAAAATGCATTGCCTGAAGATTGGAAAGGAACAATACTATCTGAAGGGAAGGATTCACCTTATGGCTACCTGGTTCCTCCTAAGACCTCCAATATTTTCCAAATAAACAAGGCAAGAAGGGCAATTGGCTTAGGCTCGGTTGAACTAAGAAATAAATTGATAGCTATTGAAGCTAAAACGGGCATGAGCCTTTATTTGCCTGATTGGGTGGAGGGGAAAATAGAAGTCCAAGAGAATTAATTACTTGGCAGCTTTACTTATTAGATTGAATCAGAATTGAAAATTGGATCGAATTTGCAATTCTAATTGAATCGAATTTGCAATTCGATTCTTCTCTAATCCAAGGATTTTAGATAGTTCACTTGTTCCTCTGCTTCCTTCTTGGCTTTGCTTTTCCATTCCCTAATTTGATCGAATTTGTTATTCGAATCTTCCCAATTGGGGTTTTCGGCACTGAACTCCGGAGGGGGAGGAGGTGGCAGAAAATTCCAGGGTTTATTCAAAGAAAGGCTTAATCCGCAGTCGTTCGCTTTAAAATGCTGAGCGTAATTTCCTAAAAAGATCCAGGCTCCGCTTTCAGAAACATAGGGTCCACAAAGGCCTTCGTTTATGCCCTTAATGATTTGCCCTTTGCTAAGATCTCCTTTGATTACTTCCACAACCCGAATTTCAAAGCTGCTGGAATCGGCGCTAAAGCTTAGCACCTCGCCTATAAATACCGCATTGGAAATACTGTATTCCCGGCTCAAGGCCTTTTCCCGGTTTTTAATGGGAATGCAATCGCAGGCCAGCAGGCAAAGGCTTTGAGAGAGGAGTAAGAGGCTGAGGAGAACTTTCAAATTTGGAGACTTTAGTATTGAGTATTGAGTATTGAGATTTGAGAAATTCCGAATGAACTTAAGATTTCCATTTTTCTGTGGGAATCTCGTTTAAAGATTTTCGAAGTTGATCAATCAGCAAGACCTTAGGATGATCTTCATTTCCTAATCGTTCATAGTCCTTAATCCTATATTCAATAGACTGATTTTCGAATTGAATACGAATCAGCTCAAAGGCATAGGCACTTAAAACATAATTAGGAGAGCGCAGACTGCTATCAGCAATGCTCTTGCGATTTGCCATTAGATAGCTCATTGGTGGCTCATAGTCTTTCAAAGTTTGATAGCGCGCCTTAGAGGTGAATTTCCGCAAGTTCCATTGCCCTTCGGAATACCAGTAGATAGCATATAGTCGGTTGAAATTTCGAGAGCAATCGCTGCATCCGCTATAATAGGCGATAAGGCTGTCGCTGCCATTGCTAATTAAACTATCAATAAATTGATCACCTTCAATTCTGGAGTTCAAGTGCACCACATTTTGGATTTGCGACTTCTTAGTGGAACAAGCAACCAGGACCAGGACTAAGGCAATTAATTTTAGGGCAATGCGCATGGAGGATTGTTTGAGGGCTGGAACTGCTTAAACAGCTCTTTGCTTTGGTGATTGGTGTATTTTGGGTTCAGGATAGAAGCAATTTTTTTGCCAGAAAAAGCTCACACCATTTTCTCTGGATTCTAAGACAAGAAGTTCTTAATAGTATAAAATGATTTCTTCGCTTTTCGACTCAATACTGCCTGTCCAAACCTTGTACTCTTTGGCTTCTGAACTTTTGCTAATTTTAAAGAGAGCCGTCATTTTGCAAGTTATTGGGGTGACAGGGAGGCTTAAGGGGGAATCAGCCCAATATTCTAGCTGACTAGAGTCATTAGCAAAGTTCACCTCAAAAACAGTATGGCCATGGGGCGGTATTTCCATCCAATCTGGAAAGTTCTTATCCCAGGCAGTCCTTTGTTTCTTTGGATAGAGAATTTTTCCATCCGCTAATTCGATCTTAAAAGAAAGGGAAAAATAACCCCAAGAACACCATTCCTTCCAAATCCGAATGGGCTTTTCGCTGTTGTTACTAAGGAGGACGTAGAATTTTTGTCGTTCTGGATAATAAAGTGAGATCGATGCCGGATTAAAGTTATCGGCGTATGTATGAGGGATAATTTCGAGGCTTAACTCAGGGTTTTTAGGGGTGCAAATAGCAAGATCATTTGAACTAATAGCGGATAGGCTAAGGAATAAGCTGAGTAGATATTGAGCGAAGATCATAAGCAAGAAATTTGGTTATCTAATCTTAAATTCACCATTAATTAAATCGATTTGCAAATTAATCCAGAAGGCCTTTTCGGGAAGTTCTAAATGCCTAACCTGGTATTCAAGTAGTCCCTTTCTAAGCATATCTAAGCACAACCAATCTTCAGAGTCAATATAAAACATGTCTTGAAGCTCAATATCAACAAATCTTCCTTCTTTATTGAATTTAAGTTTGAACTGCCAATGACAATCAAGGTTTTTCCAATTTACAGTATCCATAGAAGAGTCTAAATACAGCCCTAAAGAATCAATTAAATATTCCTTGATAAACTCCTCCTTATCCTGATTTGCATAATAATCTACTTCTTCTTGATTCGATTGAATATATTTTGAATTTACAATGCCATTTTCAAATTCAATTACCGTATGGTTTGCATGTAAGGGACGAATACACATATAGCAAAATAGTGGCTCGCCAATGGGAAACTCAACGCTTTTTGTATACCAAGAAGCAAATTGTCGACCATTAAAAAGCAGATGTTCTGAAATATCAGTATTGGAACAGAAATATCTGCCGCTTATAACTTTAGTAAGAAAAAGACTATCGTTTTCGAGGGTCCAATGGGCCAAGTATCCTCTTAATAAAGCGGAGTTCCAACATCTATTATCGCCATTTTTTATACGGAAACCACTTTCTAGCAAGGGTGAAATTTTGAAACTAAATGTGTCAGTTCCAATGATTAGCAAGTCTTGCATTTGCATTGTGGCTTTTAGCCCACTACAGGTGCTTATTGAAATGAGCAAGATGCTGAGGTATTTCACTTCTAATCTTTTTCTATCCTATTAGACTAAATTTTAACTCTTCAGTTGTCCTTGTTTAAGAGCAATCATCTGTTTTCCGAAAGAATAAATGCGCGAATCAATCAGCTAATTTTTCTGTGGAATGATCTCCAAGGATTTCAGAGAATGAATCAGCGCGGACATTCTGACCTTTAAACTATCATTCTCCGCCGCCACAGCACTTAAGTAGTAATAGGAAGAGTCATTCTCTGTATTCAAAATAAAGGTAATGACTCGACTTCTCTCACTCCCTTTCTCTAGTACTAGGCTATGAATGAAGTAAGCTTCATAATTTAAAATTTCAGTGGGCCCAGATTCTAAAATCTCTATTGGAAAGTATCCACTTTGCAGGCTTTGCAGTGCATAATTATATTTCGAACCTAGAGATATCGAACTATTGAAGCTTTTAATTCTTTGAATCTGAATATATTCCAAACTATCCTTTAGGTATGATGGAGCTTGAAGCTTTAAGCTGAATTCTATGCTTTTAGATTCAAAATTTTCAGGATAAACTTGAAAGGACTGGGGTAGTGCGATCCTGATTTGATCATGAATCTTCTGGCTTTTACCGCTTTCGGACGGACTAAACTTGAAGTCATCCAAATAAAGCAATTGATTAGTGCAGGAGCCCAAAAGGAATAAGACCAGCAGTATTAGATATCGGGGCATTTAGCTCTAGTACAGGAATGAGTTTCATGTGTGTTAAGTAGCAAAGACTTAGCGATTATCAGTAAGCTCAAATATCGCATTCTTCGGTGGCTATTCAATAGAAATCCATAATATCTTCCCCACCCATCCATCCCTCCAATTCCCTTACCTTTGCCGCATGGAAATGAATGGGAAAAAGGTGGCTTTCCACACCTTAGGATGTAAACTGAATTTTTCAGAAACGGCAACCATCGCCCGCGATTTTAAAGATCAAGGTTTTGCCCAGGTAGATTTTGAGCAAGCAGCTGAGGTTTACGTAATTAACACCTGCTCGGTAACCCATAATGCCGATAAGGAATGTAAGCTTTGGATTCGCAAGGCCAAGGAGGCCAATCCTGATAGTTTGGTAGTAATTGTAGGTTGCTATGCCCAATTACAACCCGAAGAAATTGCGGCCATGGAAGGGGTTGACCTAGTTTTAGGAGCTACCGAAAAATTTAAGATCACCGATTACCTTGATGGCCTCACCCAAAGTGATAAAGGGGAGGTGCACTCCTGCGAAATCAACGAGGCCGATTTCTATGTAGGCGCCTATTCCATTGGCGATCGCACCCGTGCCTTCTTAAAGGTTCAAGATGGCTGTGATTATAAATGTACCTATTGTACCATTCCGCTGGCTCGCGGTATTTCCCGTTCTGATACCCTGGATAATGTGCTGGCCAATGCCCGCATGATTGTGGAGGAAGGCGCTAAGGAAATTGTTTTAACCGGGGTTAATATTGGCGACTATGGTAAAGGGGAGTTTGGCAATAAACGCCATGAGCATACCTTTTTAGAATTAGTGCAAGCCCTGGATGAAGTGGAAGGCATCGACCGTTTCCGGATTTCATCCATTGAGCCTAATCTCCTAAAAAATGAGACCATCGAATTTGTAGCACAGTCCAAGCGATTTGTGCCGCATTTCCATATTCCACTACAAAGTGGAAGCAATAAGATTCTCAAGAAAATGAAGCGTCGCTACCTCCGCGAACTCTATGCAGAGCGGGTAGCCAAAATTCGTGAAGTTATTCCCCATTGTGCCATCGGCGTTGATGTAATATGTGGCTTCCCTGGCGAAACAGAGGAAGACTTTATGGAAACCTATAACTTCCTCAAAGATTTTGATATTAGTTACTTGCATGTCTTTACCTATAGTCAGCGTCCCAATACGGAGGCCGACGAAATGGAAGCGCAAGTACCATATGGTGAGCGAAAAAAGCGCTCCAAAATGCTACGTGTTTTGAGCGCTAAAAAGCGTCGTTCCTTTTATGAATCGCAATTGGGCACGCAGCGAGAAGTACTTTTTGAGGATAATTTTAAAGAGGGATACATCACTGGATTTACCGAGAACTATGTGAAAGTAAAAACCACCTGGAATCCCGAACTCATTAATCAGAAAGCCAAAATCAGCTTAAAAGATATTGATGAAGATGGCCTGGTTCGTTTTGACTACCTCGATAATGTACCTATCTTAGTCTAATGTTCGCAAGCCTGATCCAATACCGCCTTAATCCGATTTTTAAAGCCGATTTTTTCCGCTATTGGAAAGAGCATCGTCAGCATTTAATGGATCTTAAGGTATTGGAATATGCAGTTTTACATCGCGAAACGCCGATTTCCTATCTAAGCTATTCACATTGGTCGGATCGCAAGGAATTCGAAAATCACATCATCGACCCCCAAGGTCCTACCTGGACATTTCAGCAAAAGATCGAAGAATGCTGTAATGATGTGCGGGTTTTACACAGAATGGATATTATCAAAGATTCTCCCCACTATGAATCCTAACTGGAAGCTGCTCCTGCAAGAGGCCGCTGATCTCTGCCAGGAAACCGGTCAATTTATCGCCTCCCAACGTCGCCAGGTAAGCGGCAATCAGGTAGAAGTTAAGTCCTTAAACAGCTTGGTTTCCTATGTAGATCAGGAAGCGGAACGTCGCCTGGTAGAAGGCCTTTCCAAAATATACCCTGAAGCGGGTTTTATTACTGAGGAAGAAACGGTGGCTCAGGAGCGCAAGGAGTGGAATTGGATTATCGACCCCTTGGATGGTACCACCAATTTCTTATTCGATCTTCCCATCTTCGCGGTTAGCGTAGCCTTGTATCAAGGCGATCGTCCGCAATTAGGGATAGTTTATGAAGTAGGTCAGGATGAGATGTTCACGGCCGCCGCAGGAATGGGAGCCTGGTGTAATGATCGACCAATTAAGGTTTCCGACGAAAGTGAATTCAGCAAAACACTCCTGGCTACCGGCTTCCCTTATTATGATTTTGATCGCCTGGAGCCTTTCAATAAGCTCTTAGCGCATTGTTATACACATACCCGTGGGGTGCGCCGATTAGGCTCAGCGGCTACCGATCTGGCTTATGTAGCGGCCGGTCGTTTTAATGGCTATTTCGAATACGGACTTAGTCCCTGGGATGTGGCAGCCGGAATTCTCTTAGTGCAAGAGGCAGGAGGGAAGGTTACGAACTTCAGCGCTGGTCCGGATGCGGTTTTCAGCGGTGAAATTGTAGCTTCCGCGGATGCGATCTTTAATGAATTTCAGGGCCTGGTAGCCGAGTATATGCTTCCCTAAGCGATAGGAAGCCAGTCTTTATGCCAGCTATTGCTGATAATGGTTTCCCATTTCTTTTCCATCTCACCTTTGGTGGCTATCAGATTATTGAAAACCACCGTATTTTGATCTAAATCTCCGTTTTCCAAAGCGGCACGGAAATCCATCATATGCATGGTTTCAATCATGGAGTTGTGATCGCGGAAGGCAATCTGAGTGCGATCCAATAGAGAGATATTCAATTCGCGCTCCAGGTTTTGCATATGCTGCACCAGCTTGTCAATACTACAACCGGTCGCTTGATACGAAGCTTCATCCAGACTCACCACGATAAAACGATCGTAAATGATGGTAAAACTGGCATTTAGCGGATGACCGTGGGCCTTCCAATCATCGAGAAAATTCATGAGGCGGGCGGTAATGCGCTCCACCTTTTCAAACTCCAGGAATTCCGTGCTTTGGTAAATCCAAATACGGGCATCCTCATTCATTTCGTCAAATGCTGAATACATAGTCTTCGTTTAGAGGTCTTCGGCGCTAGCGATTAATTCGGCAAGGTCAAGTACGGGTAAATCGCCTTCACGGGCACTGTTTTTCACTCCGTCGGTCATCATGGTATTACAGAAGGGGCAACCGGCCGCGATGATATCGGGCTTGGTTTCCAGGGCTTCCTCGGTACGCTCAATATTGATGTCTTTATTACCCGCTTCGGGCTCCTTAAACATTTGGGCACCACCGGCACCACAGCATAAAGCATTGCTTTTACAACGACGCATTTCTACCAGCTCGGCATCCAATTTTTGGATAAGCTCACGCGGAGCTTCGTAAACTCCATTAGCCCGACCTAAATAACAAGGATCGTGGAAGGTGATTTTCTTGCCTTTGTATTGGCCTCCTTCTATAGTGAGGCGACCATCTTTTAAAAGCTGATTGATAAATTGGCTGTGATGTAATACTTCGTATTTCCCACCTAATTCAGGATATTCATTGGCCAGGGTATTGAAGCAATGCGGGCAAGTAGTTACAATCTTCTTAACCTCATAAGCATTTAAGACCTCAATATTCTGCATGGCTTGCATCATAAATACAAACTCATTCCCCGCTCTTTTAGCGGGATCTCCGGTGCAGGACTCTTCGGTACCTAATACACCGAATTCAACGCCGGATTTATGTAAAATCTTAACAAAAGCCTTGGTGATTTTCTTAGCACGGTCGTCGAAACTACCGGCGCATCCCACCCAAAATAATACTTCGGGGAGTTTATCGCTGGCGGCCAGTTCGGCCATGGTGGGGACTACTAATTGTTCTTCCATTAGTCAATCAATTCATAAAGTTTACCACTTTGGGTTCTAAAACCCACTAAGCCTTTGCTTAGATTAAAGTAGTACATCCTGTTTTCGGAGGGATCTTGCACATTAGGACCAAAAACCTCGGTAAAGGTTTTGGAAATTAAGCTTAAAGAGTCCGCATAAAAGACATTAGCTGAATTCAGATAGAGGCTATCATTGCGATAGCTGAACTGAATTTGATCTGCTAAAACACTGCTGGAATCTTGTAGTTCCAGGCTTAAAATATCAGAATAACCTCGGTCATCACTGGCCGTAGATTGGAGGTAAAAGCGATAGGTGAAATAAATTTCGGGATCGCTATTATAGAGCTGATAAGTTCGCTTTTCGGCCTCAATCCGATCGGTAGTTCCAAAGGACCCTAATTGGGTGGAGCCTTCAAAGTTTTCGAATTCCTGTAGATTTTTGATCAGATTCAGGGAGGTAGTATCGCCCTCATCATTAGCAAAGCGCTTACTGTACTTCTTGGCGGGTTTTAGAGAAAGAAAGGCATTATTGAGCACTAGGCTTTGACTCGATTCGGTTTCACAGGCAGTGGCCGAAATCAAGATACCCAGTATCCAAACGAATATGCCCAGCCTATTTTTCAAAAACCTGAATCTTTACTTCGCGTTCTACTAAATCGGTGAATTTACCCTTATAGCGAGTGGCTTTTACCAGGTGATTGTCAATCCAATGGTAATTTCCTCCGCGAGGTTTACCCATCAACATGCCATGGTATTTAAAGCCCTTTTCATTGAGCCATTTTTCCGTTACTTCTCGGTGTTCCTCGGTTCTAGAGGTAAAGAAATAAATGATATGTCCCTGGTCGTACCAGCGGTTTAAGGTTTCTAAAGCATCGGGATAATGATTGGCAGTAGCCATTCGCTCTGGCTCCTCATTAGGGATATCATCGCATACAGTGCCATCGATATCAATGAGGTAGTTTTTAATCCCCTTGGGTAATTGGGGACTTAACTTTTTCCCATCGACCTCCAGTTCCTCTAATTCTACATTCTCTTTGGTCTTGGACATATCTCTGATTTATTCGTTGATCCAATTGGCACGATCTGCCTGTGCATAGGCCCAGGGCGCCGCATTGTTCTCAATATTGGTCATCATGGTGTTGAGCGCAGGATTGGCAGCAGATTCTTCCATCACCAAATAGCGACGCATTTCAACAATGATTGACATGGGGTCGATGTTCACCGGACAGGCCTCAGCACAAGCATTACAAGTGGTGCAGGCCCAAATTTCTTCGCGGCTGATATAATCGTCGAGCAGGCTTTTACCATCCTCCTCAAATTTTCCTTTGGCGTCTACAATGGCACTCACTTCTTCTAAGCGATCACGAGTATCCATCATAATTTTGCGAGGCGATAATTTTTTCCCCGTTTGATTTGCGGGACAAGATGAAGTACAACGGCCACACTCTGTGCAAGAATAGGCGTTCATCAATTGTACTCGGTGTAGGTCTAAAACATCTTTGGCGCCAAAGCGTGAAGGTTCCTCAGTAGCATCACCTTCCGCCGGAGCGGCAAAGGGATCTGCATTGGGATCCATCATTAATTCTACTTCCTTCTTCACGCTTTCCATATTCGTGAACTGTCCGGCAGGCTCTAATTTGCTGTGCCAAACATTCGGAAATGCCATAATGATATGGAAGTGCTTGGAGTAGGGGAGGTAATTTAAAAAGGCCAAAATGCCCAGGATATGGAACCACCAGGCAAAGCGCTCAATGGCATGCAAAGTTCCTTGATCCATTCCACTGAAAATGGGCGCCAATTGGGAGCTTACTATCCATCCGTCCACACCATTGCCCTCAATATTGGCTTCTGCCGCACCTAAAAGCAAGAGGGCAGTCATTAATACCAATTCGATGTAAAGGATATTATTACCGTCTCTTTTAGCCCAGCCTTTTAATTCTTTAAAGCGATCTACCTTCTGAACATTTCTTCTCCACAGGAAAACCAAGCAGGCGATGATCACCATAACCGCCAGGATCTCAAAGAAGTGAATAGCGGCATCATATACCGGTCCTAAAAAGGGACGAAACATGCGATGACTGCCTAAAATGCCATCCAGTAAAATTTCGGCTACTTCGATATTGATTAACAAGAAACCGGCATATACAATTACGTGAAAGAAGCCGGCAATCACCTTGCGCTTTACCATTTTGCTTTGCCCCAGTGCTACTCGCGTCATCAGCGCCCAACGCTCATTGGGGCGATCATTACGCACAACAGGTTTGCCTAAATTGATATTACGCCAAACCTTCCCGAAATTTTTAGCAAAAAAATAGGCTGCCAGGCCCAATGCTACCAGAAAGAGGATGTTTTGGATGCCGAAATGTAGTTCCATATACCTTAAATTTTACAGTCCCTATTTAGATGAATCCTCGCTTTGCTCACGCTTGGCTTTGGCCTCTTCTTCTTTGGCCAGGATTTCCTCCTCACTGTATTCATCACTTCTGCCGAAAAGCGAAAAATGAACATAGCGTTTGGGATTGTATTTCAGATCGAGTAATACCAAATTAAGCTGTTCGGTAACCTTAACCAAATTGGCGTAGAGCTCCGGATCATTTACCAGGGCACCTGCGCTACCGCTACCGGCATCAATCTTGGTCATTACGGCATTGGCCCGCATTAGGGTGCTATCCAAATTTTCTACGGTGCGCTTGAAGTTCACCTGCGCCAAACTATCACTCAAGGAAGCTAAGTTGGTGAAAATCGCATCCAAATTGGCGCGGTTTTCTTCTACAGTAGAAGTGATTTTACTCAGATCATCTACGGAGCTAACTATATCTTCTTCACTGCGTTTTACCGCACGATTTAAGCCTTCTACTACCTCTTGTAATTTACCAAAGGTGCTGCGGAAATTATCGCGAGTTTCTTCATTTAAAAAGGCAGAAGCCAATACCATAACAGTATCTATAGAGCCTATAAGTTTTTCGGCCTTCTCCTTAATCGGGCGTACCTGCTCATTTACTTCATCGGCTAAGCTTAATTGAACTTTAGATTCCAAAGTATCGCCGGCAACCAAAGCATTAGAACTTTTACCTAAAATCAACTCGATCGAACGATTACCTAAAAGATCGGAGGAGATAAGGGCCACACTATTATCAGGAATCGGGAAGTCGGTGGTAATATTCATGGCTACCATTAAGGCTCCGGAACCATTGGGGTGGAAATAAATCTTATCTACCTGACCTACTTTTAAACCGTTTATGGTAACGGGACGCGCAGGGGAAAGACCGTCAACGGTCTTATATTCAGCGTAAATGATGGTTCTTGAACTAAAAAGGTCCTGACCTTTTAAGAATTCGATACCCCAGTATAAGGAGGCGATAGCGGCTAAGGTGATTAGCCCTACTTTAAGTTCGCGAGATAACTTCAAGAAGAAAGCTTTTTAAGCCCACAAAGATTAAAAATTTAGCGCAGCTTTTTACGGGCTTCTGTGGCACTAATTTTCTTCCCATTGTCTAAGCCTATTACAAAGGCCCCTTTAAAACCCAAGGCTTGCATGCGTTTGGCTGTAGCTTGAGCCTCATTAAAATTATCCGTTAGACCGATATAATATTTAAAGAGTCCACTCTCTTCAATTTGACCAATGCCTTTTTGCCCTTTAAAAACAGGGTCTCCCGCTTTTTTAGCACTACTTAGAGTGAGTATTTGCACCGCAAATTTAACCCCTTGAGTATTGGGTTTTCCTTCTTCTTTTTTAATAGGTTGAGTATGAGGTTCCACCTTTAAAGGTTCTTGGGTCTTGGGCTTTATATCCTCCTTGGGTTTATTAGTATCAGTATCAGTACTGGTTTTTTCTTCCTTTGGCTTTTCGTCGGATGCGCCTTCACTGGCACCTTGGTTCGCAATGGCATCGGCGATTAGTAAATCCTGTTTTTCTTTGAAATCGCGGATGGCACGGAAGATGGCAGAAGCCATATAGGATTGTCCACGTTCTGAGTTTAAGAAATCTTCCTCGGCGGGGTTGGTTAAAAAGCCTAATTCAATCAATACGGCTGGCATGGCGGTACGACTGGTAACATATAAAGGCTGTTGTTTAACTCCGCGATCCTTGCGCTGTACTCGCTCCCGAAACTGATACTGAACCGCACTGGCAAACTCTACACTCTCATTTAGATAGGTTTGTTGCATCAGGTTCAAGCCGATATAGGACATGGGATTTTTGGGATCAAAACCTTCGTAACGTTGCTCGTAGTTTTCTTCTAAAAGAATCGCAGAGTTCTCAATAATCGCAATCCGGTTTTCATCATCGTGGTTTTTCCCTAAGACAATGGTGGTACATCCGTTTACAGAGCTCTTGGTAAAGGAGTCACAATGGATACTGATAAAGAGATCGCCCTTTGCCTCATTGGCAATTTCCGCTCTTTTCTCCAGGGTAACTGATTTGTTGGTGGTACGCGTGTATACCACTTTAACGTCGGGTAAATTCTCTCGGATATACTCTCCCAATTTGAGCGTAACTGCCAGAGTAATATCTCTTTCCACCGTTTTATAACGTTTGGTTCCGAGGTTTCCGGGGTCACGACCTCCGTGCCCGGCATCTAGCACAATAGTGCGTATCCCGCCTAAGTCCTGTTGTGCATAGGCGGGAACCCAAAAGCAGGATAGAAAGAATAAAGCGAGGAATAGCGTCGTTCTAGAGTTCAATGGCGCGAATTTTGATTAGTTTTGGCCTCAATTTGCGGCAGCATATTTAATAGCAAATTTACCTTCATATTGCGTCCTTCGGCCCTTAAGATTATCATTTTATTAACGTGTCTTGTTGGCATTTCTGATGCGGCTATGGCTCAGAAAGACACGTCGGCTCGAGCTCGTACGGCAGCGGAGGATACTTTTGCTATTCCCGATCCGGTACCCGTCAATCCAGGTGATCCCAAAAAGAAGAAGTCTGTTTTAGATTATGATATTGTCTATGATGCTTTAGATAGTATCCCTTCATCTCCCGACAATAGTATTATTGAGCTTTACAATCAGGCCATAATTGAGTATGGTTCCATGAAGATTGAAGCCGGCTATATCCGCATCGAATTTGAGAAAGCCGAGATCTTTGCCTCGGGCCTACCAGACTCCACCGGAAAAATGACGCAGAAGCCCATTTTTGTGGAAGCGGGTAAAACCTATCGGGCCGATGAAATGCGCTATAATTTCGAAACTGGAAAGGCGCGAATTAATAAGGTTATCACCCAAGAAGGGGAAGGCTTTTTACATGGCGAGAAGGTGAAAAAGACCGGAGGCGCTGCCTTTTTCGTGAAAAATGCTGCTTATACCACCTGTAGTCATGAGCACCCTCATTTCCGAATCCGAACGCCGAAGGCCAAGGTTATACCTGGGGAAAAGGTAGTTACGCAATTCGCGTTTCTCGAGCTTTTTGATATTCCCACTCCCTTAATGTTGCCCTTTGGTTTCTTTCCTACAACCGATAAGCGGAAGTCGGGGATTATCATCCCTACCTATGGATCTTCTCAATACCGAGGTTACTTTTTAAAGAACGGTGGCTTCTATTGGGCGGCCAGCGATTACTTCGATTTAAGTGCTACCGGCGATGTATACACCAAGGGTGGTTTCGGCTTACAAGGACAAAGTAATTATAAGGTGCGTTATAAGTTCAATGGTAACTTCAATGTGCGCTATAACCTATTAAAATACGGTCGGGAAGAATTTGAATCGGTAGTTCCCGGAGCCTATGATAATCGTTCCGATTTTTCCGTTACCTGGAGTCACCGTCAGGATGCCAAGGCTAATCCCTATTATAATTTCAGCGCTAACGTAAATATTGCTACTACCCAGTTTTATCAAATTACCAGTATTAATCCGGATCAGGTATTACAAAACCGATTGAACTCCAGTGTTTCGTTTTCCCGTCGCTGGGCCGGAAAACCTTATAACCTAAACGTTACGCTGAACCACTCTCAGAACAACCAAACCAAGGATATGACCCTGACCTTACCACAGGTCAACTTTTCGGTAAACCGGATGTTCCCTTTCAAAAGTGAGGGTGGAATTGTAGGCAAGAAAAAATGGTACGAAGAAATCGGTATTACCTATACCGCCAATGCGAAGAATCAGATTCAAACTCGCATGGATAAACCTCTGTTTACCGAAACAGTATTCCGCGATTCCAGTCGCATGGGTATGCAGCACAGCATTCCTATTTCGGCTAATTATAAGGTCTTTAAGTTCTTCGTATTTAACCCATCCATCAACTTTACCGAACGTTGGTATCCCAATAAATTGGAGTATGCCTTTGATCCTGATTTAAATCGGGTAGTGGTTACGGATACTTTGAATGGCTTTTTCGCCAACCGCGACTTTAATGCCAATGCCAACCTCTCTACCAAGCTTTATGGTTTATGGCGTTACCGCGGATTTTTGCGAGCAATCCGACATGTGATGACCCCTACCGTAGGTTTAAGTTATCGCCCGGATTTCAGTACGCCATTCTGGGGTTATTATCAAGAAATTCAAAGTGACACCTTAGGCAATACTACCTTGGTAAATCCCTATAGTCGCGGTGTATATGGATCAGCGGGGCAAGGCTTAAATGGGGCAATTACCTTCGGTATTCAGAATACTTTGGAAGCCAAGGTTCGCTCCAAGAGCGATTCTACCGGCTTGAAGAAAATCAAATTGCTGGAGCGCTTCAGTTTAAATGGAAGCTATAATATGGCAGCCGAGGAATTTAAACTTAGCACCATTCGAATGGCGGCTTCCAGCAGTATGTTCGATCGCTTAATTACCCTTAACTATAATGCTACACTTGATCCCTATGCTTTTGATGAAGGATTAAATTCCCGGGTAAATGACTATGCGATAGGCAAGGGGCAAGGTCTGTTCCGTCTCACTTCCCAGAGATTTACCGCCGGTACCCGCTTAGATGCCAGCAGCTTTAAGTCCAAGGATACCAAAAAGGATAAAAAGGGGGAGGAAGAGCAAAATGATCCCAATCAAGCCGCAGCTTTGGGCATTACCGAGGGTGATATCGATTATTACCGTTTGCCGGGTTATGTAGACTTTAATGTGCCCTGGTCTCTCAATTTAAATTACAACCTATCCTATACTAAGAGTGGCGCTGCAGATCCCGTGGTACGTCAGTCTATGGATATTTCCGGGGATATGGATCTAACCCAAGGATGGAAAGTAGGTTTCCGTACGGGTTACGATTTCGAAGCGCAGGACTTCACCTTTACCTCTTTTAACTTCTACCGCGATTTACACTGTTGGACTATGAGTTGCTCCTGGGTACCTTTCGGGTTCCAGCAATCGTATATGCTTACCATTCGAGTGAAATCGAGCATCTTGCAAGATCTTAAATTAGAACGTCGTCGGGGTGTGGGAGATTTCCAGCGATAGTCGGAGCTTAATCTTCAAGCAAGTTGCCCTCGAAACTGGTGTACTGCATTTCTTTGCGAACGAAGCATTCTTCCTCTTCATCATAAATGCGACAGGAGTCTATCGGGCTCACATAGAGATGTAAGGTCATGGCACGCTCCTTACTTAAATTGTGGAGGCTGTGAAAACCCATTTCATCATTCATATAAGCCACACGGCCTTCGCGCATCATGGCTCGGCGGGTTTCCTTTAATTCATCCTGGTCCTTTTGCTCATCAATGAGTTTAAAGCGACGCTCCTCTAGTTCACCTTGAACGGAGTAAACCCAGCATTCTTCGCCATTATGGCAATGGATAGGGGTTTTCTGACCAGGCTCCCAACAGAGAAGGATAAGTTCATAATCATCATTGCGACTTACGCAATTTCGAGTGTAGGAATCCTTGTCCCAATGGGCAAAGGGCTCCAAGTCATCAGGCCCTAAGGATAGTTTTTTTGTGATATCTATAAACTCGGTTCCAGAACAGTGAGGCAGGACTTCAACCAACTCCTCTATACTACTAATAGCTTGCACTTGACGGTTTTTTGACCACCTCTAAAAATGTAGAAAAACGATGTAAAATGAGGTGATTTTATTCAAGAATGCTCAAAAATAGCTCAATTTTATTCGAAAATGAAGGGTTTTTGCTTAAAAATTAAAAATTACATTTGTCAAGATTTCCTCAAAAACAATCCATGAATCATGATTTAGACCTCTTCCGAAGCATCGTTAATGAACTGATGAATGAGGAGGAGAAGGAGCCGGTACTTCAGCCTGATGCGCCGGAAGCTCTATTCAGCAAGCTTAATATTCACCTTTCGGAAGAAGGGATCAGCGACCAGGAATTTGGTCCCTTGCTCAAGGATTTGGTCCTACATACTCCACGAACTGCCACACGACGTTTTTTCAATCAACTATTTGGCGGACGGAATTCCAAAGCCACCTTGGGGGACCTTCTGGCAGTAGTGCTCAATAATAGCATGTATACCTACAAAGTTGGCGGCCCCATGGTGGGGGTCGAAAAAGAGGTTTTGAAACAAAGTGCTTCACTCTTAGGTTATCCCGCGGAAGCGGATGGTACCTTGGCTCCCGGTGGTTCCATGACCAATTTTATGGCCATGTTGATGGCTCGCGATAAGGCTCAGGAAAGTATCCGCGCCAATGGGGTAGAAGGATCAAAAATGACCTTGTATACCTCTAAAGAATCCCATTATTCCATTCCCAAGAATGCCGCTTTTATGGGCATTGGTCGCGATCAAATACGCTATGTAGCCAGTGATGATCAAGGTCGGATGCGGATGGATGATCTAAAGAAATTAATAGCTGAAGATCGCCAAGCAGGTTTTCAACCCTTTTTAGCCATTGCCACCGCCGGAACCACTGTTATGGGTGCTTTTGATCCGATTGAGGAAATGGCCGATATCTGCGAAAAGGAAGGCTTATGGTTTCATATCGACGGGGCCTATTGTGGCAGTGTGATCTTTAGTGATCGCTATCGTCACTTGGTAAAGGGTGCCAATCGAGCGGATAGCTTTAGTTATAATGCCCATAAAATGTTGGGAACGCCTTTGTCCTGCTCCTTAATTCTGGTGAAAAATAAACGTTGGCTTTACGAGAGTTTTGCTAATGATGCCGACTATCTCTATCAAACCGATGGGGATGATTACAATTTAGGCAAGACCTCCTTGCAATGTGGCAGACGTAACGATGCCCTCAAATTCTGGAGCCTCTGGAAATCGGTAGGAAGGCGTGGTTTAGCAGAAATTGTGGATCGTCAGTTTGAACTAGCTGATCATGCTTTGCAATACGTGAAAAGCAATCCGGATTATACCGTTTACAGCTATGAGAATTCTCTGGGTATCTGCTTTAATTATAAGGATATACCAGCTGATTTACTCTGCAATCAATTGTATGAAGCCGGAGAATTGATGGTAGGTTATGGTCAGTTCCACGGCAATGAATTTGTTCGTTTGGTAACGGTAAATGCGGGCAATGAAAAAAGCGATATCGACCTCTTCTTCCAAAAAATGGAAGCCTTCGCAGATAAACTAAGTACCTCTAAAGTATAGCCTATGCTCATTAACCTCATAGTACTCGGATTGTATTTCGCCATTCTTTTTGGGATTGGCATCGCGGCTTCTCGCCGAATCAAGAATATGGACGATTACTATGCAGGGGGCAAAAGTCTGGGCTACTGGATGGTAGCATTCTCCGCTCGTGCCACGGGGGAATCCGGCTGGTTGCTGATTGGCTTAACGGCCATGGGAGCCTTAGCCGGAGTTTCTGCCTATTGGGTGGTAGTAGGAGAGGTGCTTGGCGTTGCCGTTTCCTGGTTTTTCATGGCCAAGCCCTTTAAAAGGCTTACCGATAAATACGATTCCTTAACCGTACCTGATTTCCTGGAGAGCCATTTCAAAGCTAAGGGGCATACTCTGCGGATGGTAGCAGCTCTATGCCTGGCCATTTTCGTAGTAATATATGTAAGTGCCCAAATTGATATTACTGGAAAGGCCTTTGAAACCTTTTTAAATCTGAACTACTTCACCGGCGCCATTATTGGTTTCTTGATTGTAGTGGCCTACATATTTATTGGGGGCTTTTTGGCGGTGGTTTGGTCCGATTTCTTTCAAGGGCTCCTGATGTTCGTGGGTTTATTGGCCTTGCCGGTAGTGGCTTATTTCGCCTGGGATCAGCATGCGGAGCTCTTTAGTCGTTTGGAAAACATTGATCCCAATTTGGTGAATATATGGGGTGGCAATGAAGATCCCTGGATGCAAACCGCCAAAATGCTGGGCTTTGCCTTTATTGGCTTGGGCTTCCTGGGCTCTCCTCAGGTATACGCTCGCTTTATCTCGGTAAAAAATACCGCCGAAATCAACAAAGGGCGATGGGTAGCGATTGTGTTTACCCTGATAAGCGATGCAGCAGCCGTAAGTATTGGATTATTGGCCAGAGCATTGTTTACTGATGCCGGCATGGATCCCGAGGTTGCTTTAGGCATGAGTGGAGAAGATACCTTGATGGTTCTATTAAAGGATACTTTCCCTGCGGTGATTATTGCTATTTACATTGCTATTATCCTCAGCGCCATCATGTCTACCATCGACTCCTTATTGGTTGTAGCCTCCAGCGCCATTGTACGGGATTTGTATCAAAAGGTTTTTCATCCCGAAATTAGCAATGATAAGCTTACGCGGATGTCGTCCTACATAACCTTAGCCATGGCCTTATTAGCCTTAGCGGTAGCGATGTTGGTGGCCATTAATGTGCCTGGCAGAACGGTATTTTGGTTCACCATTTTTGGTTGGTCGGGGATAGCCGCCACTTTCTGTCCGATGATTATCTATGCCCTCTTTTGGAAGAAATTCAATCAGAGCGGTGCTTTGGCCTGCATGATTAGTGGATTCCTGGCCGTTCCCTTCTTTAAATTCTACGTTCAGGAACTGGAAGGTATCGGACCTTATTTTAGGGAACTGGATGTAATGGGACCTGCCTTTGCGGTGTCCTTTATAATAGGAGGGGCCGTTAGTTTATTAATGGCAAAAAAGAATAAGCTTGCAGAAATCGCAGATGAACAGAATTAGCTCTTACCAACCTTAGGGAAGGATTCGGCTAACAGTCGGATACAAAGCTTGGAGTTGAAATCGAAATCACCGGGGTGCATTTCAGGCAGCATCATTTTAGCAAATTCCATTACCCGATCTTCTAGCTGATTCATATAATCTTGCTCGGGTTGACCGGTAACCGTAGTGGCCACTGAAATTCGCTTAAAGGTGATCAGATAGATTTTATAGCCATTAAAGTCGACCCAGTCCAGGGCCTGACCTTTACGCAAAACGGCATCTTCAACCATACGTCGAATGGTATCCAACATCAATGAAGTTACTTCCTGATCATCCACCGCATTATAGCGACTGCGCATACCTAAGAGATTACGGGCATCATTCTCGAGAACGAAGATGTCGCTGATCTGTACTTTTTCCTCGCGCTTTTGTTTCTCCTCTTGTTTGATGGGATCGCTTTCGGGCAAATCCACCTTCTCCCGGTAGAGTTCAGTAGGGTCTTTGAGTTTATTGATGCGCCCAAAGCCCAGTCGGTCGCGCCAGGAGCGGAAACGATTATTAAAATGCTCCCCGATCATATCATCAATCACCGGATGCAGGGCAGCTTTAATTCTTTCGGGGTTTTCCTGGATTTCATTTTCCAGGGTTTGATAAAAAAGATGTCCAAATTCTCTGGGGAAATCGCGACGGAAGCGCATGAACCAATCCATAAGAATGGGCTCCATATTTTGCTCCAGCTTCGCACGAACCTTAATTTCATCTTCCAGGCGCTGCAAGTCACGCTCATAGTCGTCTTGCTGAGCACGCTCTTCACGAAGAAGCAGGTCCTTCAGGATCTCCAGGCTATTGGGTTTCTCACTCATCTAACAATTGACTTAATTGTTTCAAAGTGTCTTTAATGGCTTTTAACTTAGGATCTTCTTGTGGAGCTTGTTTGGCAGCTAATTGACGTTGAGTCATATCAAACAAGGCATCCATCTTAGCTTCTAAGCGAATGTTATTCTCGTAAATCTTACGTTCCATATCGCCGGCCAGTTGCTTCACTTGGCTATCGGAAATACCGCTGCCACCAGGATTGTTTTGTAAGAAATTGATGATATCGTTTTCCAGAATATCCTGAATGCTGTTTACGCGATCTTGCAATTGAGCCTGTTGCTTATTCAATTCCACCTGCTTTTGTGCTAAGTGTTCTTGATTATCGGCTAATTTCTTCCGGCTATTGCTGGCAAAATCGAAACGCTCATTTACGCGGCCGGCTAAGCGCTCTACCAAATCTTGAACTCCATCTTCAAAAGCATCCTGACGCTGAGTCAGTTTCTGCTCCATTTTCTTAGGGTTCAAAGATTTGATTTTAGCTTCGAGGCTGCTCAAACGAGCATCAACCTTAGCTTTATCTTCAGGACGGGCCTCACGATCCAATCGACTTAATTTCTCTTGGGTAGCTTGAAGCTTATCTTTGAATATTTTGATGTCCTCAGACATGGCATTGATCTGCGCTTTGCTTTCTGCATGCAGAGGGTTGCTGGCCTTAAGGTCTTCTTCCAGGGTATTGATTCGTTCTTCCAATTGATTGCAAATTGCGGGATCGACTAAATTAAAGTCTTTTCTCGCATTCAGCAATTCTTGCATGCCCTTTTGTAATTCTTCACCAATAGGCTGAGAATTATTTCCGCGCAGCTGCATTTCGGTTTTCAGTTTTTGAAGCTCGTTGTTCAGGTCATCAACGGTAGCTACAAGATGGCCGTTAGTAGATTCTACTCTACGGCTCAATCCCCGGAAGCGGTTCTCCAATCGCTCGATCTGATTCCCTACCAGAATCTTTTTGATCGCTTTCAAGCGCTGCTCCTCTTGCGATAGCTGGGCAGGCTCTTGCTGATTGATGTCTAATTTAAATTCTCGCGCTTCCATTTTGGCTTCGTTTAGAATGCACAACAAATGTGGCAAGGACTAATGGAATTCGGGAATCTATTCGATGAACGGTCAAAAAATGCTGTTGATTTGATAATGGATGAAAATCCATTTAAATTGATGGTTTTAAATATAAAGGCTTTTTCAACAACAGTTGTATATTCGCAGCCTTAAAATCCAAACTCAGATAAATGGCGACATTAGAGCGTATCCGTCAACGTTCAGGTTTATTGCTAATTGTAATCGGTCTGGCCATGTTGGCTTTCATTCTTACTGATCTTTTTAGCTCTGGCAATTCTATGTTTCGCAATGATGCGAATATTGTAGGAGAGATTGACGGTAAAAAAGTTGATTACCGGGAATTCACCTCACGTATTGAGGAGCGTATCGCCCTCTTGCAAAATCAAAATCCGCAACAAGCGGCCAACCTTTCTCGTACGGTAGTAGCCAATCAAATCTGGACCGAGTATCAAGAGCAATATCTATTGACTGATAATTTCGATGATTTAGGTATCGAGGTTACCAGCAAGGAATTGATGGAGCGCATTATCTCCAATCCTCAAATTCAGCAACAGGAAGGTTTCCGTGACCCGGTTACCGGAAAGTTCTCTCCAGCTAAATTGAAGGAATACATCGATCAAATTCGTACCAATACTGATGATCAGGCACAACAAGCTTTCCAACAGTGGATTGGTTTTGAAGACGGAACTCGCGAACAAATCCTTAAGGATAAATATTTAAATGCCGTTCGTAAAGGCATTTACATGCCTGGCACATTGGCTGAAATGGATTACCAGCGTCGCAATGAGGCGAGTTCCATTCAGTTGTTTGGTTTGGAGTATAGCTCTATTGCCGATTCTACTATTAAGGTGAGCGAGTCTGACTTAAAAGCTTATTACAATTCTCATAAAGAAGATTTCAAAAGCGATAATAGCCGCGAGATTGCCTTTGTGAATTTCCCCGTTGAAGCTTCGGAGAAAGATCGTAATGCCTTGCGTGCCGATTTAGAGTCTTACAAACAAGCTCAGGTAATCAGCAACCGTGGTAAAACCGATACTTTGCCCAGCTTTGCAAGTGCCAAGGATGATTCTACATTCGCCGTAGGTCGTTCGGATCGTCCCGTAAATCCAATTTTCCGTACTAAAGAGCAATTTACTGCTCCTCTTGATTCTATTCTTTTCAATGAAGAAGTAGGATTTGTTTACGGTCCTTATGAGCAAAACGGAACTTTTGTTCTTTCTAAGATTTCAGATATTACCGACAAGCCTGATAGCGTTCAAGCTCGTCACATCTTAATTACTTACCAGGGAGCTAATCAAGGACGTTCGCAGTCTACTCGTCCTCCTTTGGAAGCCAAAAACTTAGCTGATAGCCTTTTAGCCCTGGTTAAAGAAGATTCTACTCAGTTTGGCGCTTTAGCTATGAAGTATAGCGAAGATCCAGGTTCAGGTGCAAAAGGTGGTCCTTTAGGCTGGTTTAAGCCTGGTCAAATGGTACCCGCTTTTAACGACTACTGCTTCTACAATAAAGTGGGAGATATCGGAATGGTAATTAGCCAGTTCGGTTTACACATCATCCACATTCAAGATCAGAAAGGTGCGAACAAGGCGATCAAATTGATTGACATCGTACGTGAGATTGAGCCTTCAGATGCTACCCGCGACAGTATTTACAATCTAGCGACAGTATTTGCGGCTAAAGCAAATGATACCAGCGACTTTGCCGCCTTAGCTGCCTCTATGGGCTATGCTGCTCGTCCCGCAGCTGGAATTGAGCCTATGCAAGAAAGCATTTTGGGTATCGGTTCTAATCGTGAGATGGTCAAATGGATTCACAATGATGAGACTCCATTAGGAGCGATTCAAATCTTTAGTCAGGATAACTCTTCTTATGTAGTTACTCAATTAACTGAAATTCGTCCATCGGATTATTTGCCCTTGGATTTGGCAGAAGATCAAGTGAAAGCTGAAGTAATTAATGAGAAGAAAGCCGCTCAATTAAGCGAGCAGATCAGTGCTAAAATGGGAGCTAATATTGACATCGCTTCTTTAGCTACTGCCTTCAGTAAAACAGTTCAAAACCAAAGTGTAAACTTCGGAACCGCTACATTAAGTAGCTATGGTACTGAGCCAGCTGTAATTGGTCGTGCTACTGCTATGGCACCCGGAAGCCTTTCTCAACCTATCGTGGGTGAGCGTGGTGTTTACGTGGTTTATGTAAACAGTCGCAATAAGGCCAATGAATTAAACAACTACGATTCAGAGCGTATTCGCGTTGAAACCGAAATGGCTAATGCCGCTGCTACTCGCGTAGTAGAGTCATTGAAAAACGAAGCTGACATCGTTGACAGTCGTAAAAAGTTCTTCTAAACAGAGCTTTCCGCAATAAAATGAAGACCGTTCCTTCCTGGGACGGTCTTTTTTTATGCGCTGCTTCTTAGTTTTGTGCAAAATCAACTTTGAATGAAAAGAGTTCTATTCTTCTTAATAGCCCTAAGCATTGGCGGATCTTTAACTGCCAAGGAAGGCATGTGGCTTCCTCATTTAATTGCCCAGCTCAATTATTCCGAAATGCAAAGGATGGGCTTGCAAATCAGTGCTGAGGACATTTATTCGGTTAATCAATCTTCTTTAAAGGATGCTGTAGTGCATTTCAATGGAGGATGTACCGGCGAACTTATTTCCTCCCAAGGACTCTTATTAACCAACCACCATTGTGGTTACAGTCAAATTCAAAGTCATTCGACCTTAGAAGATAATTACCTGAAGGATGGTTTTTGGGCCGCTTCTCGCGAAGAGGAATTACCCAATAAAGGATTGTATGCCGCCATCATCAAAGAAATTAAAGATGTAAGTAATGATGTGCTGAGTGGAACTACTACTGAGATGGCCGAGGCAGAGCGCGATTCTATTATTCAATCCAATCGCCAAATGCTATTGGCCAAAATGAAAGAGGCCTATCCTAAACTCGAATTTGAGTTGAAAGACTTCTTCTTTGGCAATCAATACTTATTGATTAGTAAAACCATTTACAATGATGTGCGCTTAGTAGGAGCTCCTCCCAGCAGTGTAGGTAAATACGGTGCCGATACCGACAACTGGGTATGGCCACGTCATACCGGTGACTTTTCCATCTTCCGTATTTATGCGGATGTCAATAATCAACCAGCAGACTATTCAGCAGACAATGTACCCTTCAAACCTGCTCGTCACCTTAAAGTGAATATTGCCGGAGTAAGAGAAGGCGATTTCACGATGGTTTATGGTTTCCCTGGAAGTACCCAACAGTATTTACCGGCCGCCGAAGTTCAGAACACCGTAGAACATTACAATCCTGCCCGTATTGCCGTGCGCGATAAGATCTTGATGATTCTGGATGAAAAGATGCGTAAAGACGAAGCTACGCGCTTGCGCTATGCCAGTAAATATGCCCGTATCAGCAATAGCTGGAAACGCTGGAAGGGCGAAATCTTGGGCATCGAAAGAACCCATGCTATTGAGGCCATGCGCAAGGAGGAACGTCTTTTTGAGCAAACTTGTAAGGCCATTCCCGAATTGCAAAGCGAACAGCATTTAGTAGCAGAAATGGTAGACCTCTACACCAAACGTCGTCCAATAAATATGGAACGCTACGCTTATATCGAGGTGGGTTATTTCGGTATAGAAGCCTTCCGTCATGTATTGGGCTATGGCAAATTAGTGTCATTGGCGGAAGCAGGGCGTACGGAAGAACTCAATGCAGAAGCGGAGCGATTAGCGAAGGCCATGGAAGGCTTTAAGAAGGATTATGATTATGATCTGGACCTTAAAGTGGCTAAGAACATTCTACCTATGTATTTAAAGGCCATTAAAACTGAGCCCGGAGAAGAAGTGCGTGAGTTGCAAGGAAAGGACATGAATGAACAGGTAGAGGAGATTGCCGAAATGTTCGAAGATGCGCCTTATTTCGCTGGTGATTTCAGTGAGAAGCTCTTAAAAGATCCCGCTAAAATGGCCAAGAAGATTGCCGACGATGATCTTTACGAATTGAGCTGGGAGATGTACGATCATTATTTCCAGGTATTGAATGCTCGTAACCGTGAGTATGAATTGAAGATTGAGGCGCTGCAAGCTCGTTATGTACGTGCTTTACAAAGAGCATTTCCCAAAAAACCTTTTTATCCGGATGCGAATTCCACATTGCGTGTAGCCTACGGTCAGGTTAAGTCTTACGAAGCCCGCGATGCCGTGATCTACCAATCTCAAACCCATTTAAGTGGGGTAATGGAAAAGTACATTCCAGGTGATTATGAATTCGACCTGCCACAAAAGCTTATCGATCTTTATGAGAAAAAGGACTATGGTCGCTATGGCAAAGATGGCGAGATGCCGGTATGCTTTGTTGCTACCAACCATACCACCGGTGGTAATTCCGGGTCTCCGGTATTGAATGCTCGAGGCGAATTAATCGGATTGAACTTCGATCGTGCCTGGGATGGCGTTATGAGTGATATGTACTTCGACCCCAGTATTTGCCGTAATGTAATGGTGGATTTGCGCTATGTGCTTTTCATTATCGACAAACTCGGTGGAGCCGGTTATTTAGTAGATGAAATGGATTTGGTAACTGTGCACCCTGATGATCAAAAAGAAATAAAGGAAGATGCGGTCGAAAGTGAATCAACCGAAACCTTAAAGAAAGCTGGATAAGCTTCTAATAATTTAGCCCCGCCTTGTGCGGGGTTTTTTGTTAAAGGCCCTTTCTAATTTTATACATTGCTTAGTGAATCCTACAATTTCAGCCTATATGCGAATCAAATACTCTTTACTAAGCATCCTCTTTTTTAGTAGCCTGGGTCTTAAAGCCCAAAATGCTCTTAATTTCGATGGGGTAGACGATCGCCTTACTTGTGGCAATGATGCTTCTGTACAATTATCAGGTTCGGCCATTAGTCTGGAGGCTTGGATTTTCCCCACTGCTTGGACCGCTCAGGTATGGCAAGGAAACATTATCAATAAAGAGAATAATTCGCCCGACTACGGTTATATGCTACGCTGTGGCGATAATGGCAAATTGAATTTCAATTTGGGCAATGGCAGCTGGAATGAATTAACTACTGCCGCTAATACCTTAAGCTTAAATACCTGGCAGCATGTGGCCGGCACTTATGATGGTTCCATGATTCGCCTTTATGTAAATGGAATTCAAGTAGATTCGGCCAGTATGAGCATGAGCTTTTCCAGTGGATTACAGAATCTTACCATTGGGAATTGGAGCAATACCCCCGATCGGGCCTTTATGGGAAGTATTGATGAAGTAAGGATTTGGAATCTTGTACGTACTAAGGGAGAGATAGCAGCGAATATGAATGCCGAATTTTGCACCGCTCCCGCGGGATTGGTGGCCTATTATCAATTGAACGAAGGACAAGCTGGAGGCAGCAATGCCAACTTGAATACGGCTCCCGATTTAAGTGGGAATGCTAATACCGGCAACCTGAGCAATTTTGCCTTAACGGGATCAGTGTCTAACTGGGTCATGGGTTCGCCCATCAATCCGGCTTCTGATTTTGTGCAAATAGTGGATAGCACCTGTACCGATTATTTAGGGGCAGGAGGGATTCTTTATGATTCTACCGGTGTTTATTTGGATACCCTTCAGAATAGCGAGGGCTGTGATTCGATAATTGAATTAAACCTTACCGTTAACTCCGTGAATAATGCCGTAACGGCTAACAGTAATATACTGGTTAGCCAACAAACCAATGGAACTTATCAGTGGGTGGATTGCAGCAATGGCAATGCCTGGGTAAACGGGGCTAACAGTCAATTACTAAGCCCTCCGGACCCTACGCACTCTTATGCGGTAATTGTTAATTATAAGGGATGTGTGGATACTTCGGATTGTACATTTTTAGCGGGTATTGGATTAACAGAACAGAGCGGGACACACTTTGAAGTGTATCCCAATCCGGCACGGGGTCCTATTCAAGTTTCCCATCCCGGAATGCATGAAGGTAAACTGGAAGTAATTAGCCTGGGTGGAAAAACCCTCCTAAGCCAAGGCCTAAAGGGGGAAGCGAGTACAATAGATACGGAAGAATTGGAAGCAGGATTATATCTGTTGCGATTGCAAAGTGGCCAATGCCAGCAGCTTGAAAAAATTAGAATTCTCAAATAAAGAATGGAAAACAAAGACCTGAAACAATTACAATATCCCGTTGGTGGATATGATTGGCCGGAAAGTGCCTCAGATGAGCAAATTCAAGAATGGCTTCAAACCATTGCAGATTTTCCGGCGGCAGTATTAAAGATAGTGGAGGAAAGTAGCCCGGCCCAAAGGGAGTGGCCTTATCGCCCGGGAGGCTGGAATATCCGCCAATTGGTACATCATACCGCCGATAGTCATTTAAATAGCCTGGTGCGCTTTAAATGGGCTTTGAGTGAAGATTGTCCCACCATTAAAGCTTACGATCAAAATGGCTGGGCCGCACAAAGTGATTATAGTAATACCGATTTGACTTTAAGTCTCAATTTTTTAGTGGCGCTCCATGCGCGCTGGGTAGACTTGATGCGCTCATTAAATGCGGAAGAGCTCCAGAGAAAGTACAAGCATCCTGATCACGAGGAGCTTCGCACTTTAGCCGGAACCATTGGAGGCTATGCCTGGCATTGCCGCCATCATTTAGCTCATATGCGTCTGGCTATTAGTTCAAATGGTGATTATCAGTAGCTAAGGTTAAGATAAATTCCGTACCTTGACCTAGCCCCAAAATTCACCAACCATGCATTTCAATTTTAATCAGGCCCAAAACGGGTTTGGAAATAAGTTGAGTGCCCAACAAAGCACCTCCCAAATTCTAATGATCCGTCCGGCTCGTTTTGGATTCAATTCTGAAACGGCAGGCAGCAATAGTTTTCAAGAAAACCTGGGAGAAGAAACATCCCAGGTTCAAAGTCGAGCTTTGGCCGAGTTTGATGCTATGGTGGAAAAACTCCGATCTAAAGGAGTAAAGGTTTTGGTGGCCGATGACACGGATTTACCTATTAAACCCGACGCCATTTTTCCCAATAATTGGGTGTCCTTCCACGGCAGGGGGATCATGGTCTTGCATCCCATGAAGGCTCGCAATCGTCGTTGGGAAAGACGCCCTGTTTTGGTACGCACCTTAAAATGTGGTTTTCAGGTTAAAACAATTTTGGACTTAAGCGAGTCGGAAAGCCGCGGTGAATTCCTCGAAGGAACCGGAAGCCTGGTTTTGGACCGCATCCACCAAATAGCTTATGCGGCCTTATCACCTCGTACTCATATTAGTGCATTAAAGGACTTTTGCGATCACTTGGAATATGAGCTTCATGCCTTTCATACCCTCGATTTTAAGGGGCAGGAAATCTATCACACCAATGTGATTTTAACTTTGGGAACCGACTTTGCCGTGATTTGTGCGGAGGCGATTTCGGATGAAGAAGAACGAAATTCTGTGCTGAAAACTTTGCGGCAAAGTGGAAAGGACTTAATATTGATAAGTCCTGATCAAGTGCAAAATTATTGCGGCAATATGCTGGAAGTGCGCAATGAAGATGGCCGAGCTTTCCTGGTAGTTTCCAATACGGCATTAAAGGCTTTTGATTCTTCACAAATCAGGCAACTGGAAAAGTATGTTGAACTCATTCCGGTTAGCATCAAAACCATCGAGAAGGTGGGAGGGGGGAGTGCCCGTTGCATGATGGCCGAGATTTTTTAAGAAATATGTCCCAATTTGTATTGCATGGCTCATTGCGAGCTCAAGATTCCAAAGCCTTGGAATTAGCACAAATTCTTATTCAAGCTTCAGAACTAGTAGGTGCTCTAAAGGCTTGTCGCCTGTATGCAGTATCACAGCCCGCCACGGGAGGCAATGAAGTTTGGGTCACCGAAATATGGGATTCCAAGGCCGATCATCAAGCTTCCTTGCAGATGCCGGAAGTACGCGCCTTAATCAGCCAGGCTATGCCCTTATTAGATGGGGCCCCGCAAGGAGGACAGGTTTTAGATCTATTAGGAGGTTATATTCCCGCATCATCAAAATCTTAGGCCATGGTTTCTGCTTATATCGAAAGCTTACGCAAGGAATTTGAACGCTATAAGTCTTTGGGTGAAAAGACCTTCGCACAATTGGCGGATGAAGAATTGTTTTGGCATTACAATGAAGAAAGTAATTCCATCGCCATTATCGTGAATCACCTGGCTGGAAATATGTTATCGCGTTGGACCGATTTTCTAAACAGCGATGGCGAGAAAGAATGGCGACATCGCGATCAAGAATTTGAGGATAAAATAAAAAGTCGAGCGGAGCTACTAGAGCGCTGGAATCAAGGTTGGACTTGCTTATTCGAGGCCTTGGATGCGGTGAACGAAAACAATTTTCAGCAGACCATTTACATCCGTTCAGAGGCCCATAGCATCATCGAAGCCTTTCATCGCCAATTAGGGCATTATGCTTCCCATATCGGGCAGATTCAGTATATCGGTCGAATGATTAAAGGGGCCGACTGGCAAAGCTTATCCATCCCTAAAGGAGAGTCGGAAAACTTTAATGCCTATATGAAGCAAGGCAAATCCTAATGTCTGAATTTAAATCCTGGGCTAAACTTTATCGCACCGGCATATTGAAGGCCTTGGTGCTGGGACAGCTTTGCATAAACCTTCCTATCCTCATTTTTATTTTCGGGGGCTTTCCATTTTTCCTAAAGGCAAACCTAGACTGGTATTGGAAGCTAGTTTTAACCCTTTCGAACCTTAGTTTGGGATACCTGCTCGCCAAGCTTTATTGGGCCCGAATGATTACCTGGTGGCGTCTCAAGGCATTTTCATGGGTGGATCAAGAGCACTGGTTACTCCTAAAGGATAGTGCGGAGCGTGCCTATTTGATTTATCCTCAGTTTGAAGCGGGAGAAGTTTCTGAAAAACGCAGTTTTGGGGAAGCGGAAGTGATTTCCGAAATCAACGAGTTTTTGCAGCATTTGGAAGAGGTGGAGCTTACCAAATTAGATTTAGAGTCGCCCTGGCAAATGGAATTCGCCTTGAAGAAAAGCGACTTGATTCTTGAGCTGGCTTTAAAAGTTCTGTTTCTGGGCTTATCAATCTATTACCTGATCCAGGCTAATTACATTTTTGGATTACTAATCTTGGTTCTGGTTTTATTGATTGGCCATAAGCCCCAGGTCTTTAAGCTCATTCGCGGTGATGCCTATGCTTTAAAATTGAGTGAAAGCGGCCTCGACATCAATTATCCGAAACAAGTTTATATAGCCTGGGAGAAAATGCAAAGCGTAGAAATGGATGTTCATGATAGACTGTTGATATTGCATTACCATCATGCAGAACAGGAAAAGAAACAAGAAGTAAAACTGGATATGCTGAAAATTGAAGATAAGGATCAATTCTTTCGATTGATAAGCATATACCTCAGTCGATATCAAGAATATTATATACAGTTAATGGAAAATCAGAGCCCATGGAATTAAGGCAAATCAGACTATATCAACTTGTTTCAAAATCTGCTTTACTGCTGCTAATGCTTTTCCAATTAGGAGCTTGTCAAAATTCAAATAGCAGCTCAAAGTCTACGGAAAAGACGATAGCAAAGGAAGAAGGCATATCGAATGCACCAGCATTAGACATTACCGCAGCCATGCGTAAAGTAATGTGGAAGGGAGAGCTGGAGGCCAAAATTCGTTTTGATAGCCTTAATCTGGATGACTATTATGGCCTGGGGCCCTTGGAAGGATTAGCCGGAGAGTTAATGATCTGGAATGGCAAAGTTTGGGTATCTCGTTTTGTAAGTGCCGATAGTATGCAAGTGTATGAAGACAGTAGTTCTGGCGCCCCGTTTTTTGTTGCTTCCAGAGTTAAAAGCTGGCAAAAAATTGAGCTGCCATCTGAAGTAAAGGATATCCATTCCCTGGAAAAATTCTTGAATGAGCAAGCTTATTTTTCCGGTCGGCCTTATGCCTTTCGATTAGAAGGCAGACTTCCTTTTGCTGATATCCACCTTCAAAACCTAAAGCCAGGCAGCAAGGTTTCCTCTCCTGAGGAGGCTCATGCCGGGCAGGCTAATTATCAACTTGAGAACATCGATGCGGATGTCCTGGGCTTCTATTCCAAAGAGCATCAGGGCGTTTTTACCCATCATGACTCCCATTTGCATATGCACCTATTATCCAAGGACCAACAGTGGATGGGGCATTTGGACTCCGCAAATTTTAATCAGATTATTTTATTCATCCCAGAGAGCTAAGATTTGATTTTGAGTATCTTGTAGTGGTAATTACAAAGGGATGAAAGAAAGTGTTGAACTCCGAATGATTTTTCCGGTTGGGGTGGAAGAATTGTTCGACTCTTGGTTGGATGGACCCAGGCATACTGCCATGACCGGTTCTCCTGCTACGGCCAGTGATGAGCCTGGTTTCGAGTTTCGAGCCTGGGAAGATTATATCCGCGGGCGAAATTTGGAAATAATACCCTACCGCAAAATTGTACAGAGCTGGCGAACCACCGATTTTTATCCGGAGGATGAAGATTCGCGGGTCGAATTGTATTTCAAATCGGTAGAAGGAGGCACCGAACTCCATTTACTCCACACCCATATTCCTGAGGGGCAAACCCAGTATCTGCAAGGCTGGCAGGAGTTTTATTTTAAACCCATGCAGGCCTATTTTTCGGAGCGCAAGAAATAAGCTCAGAACAATAAATTCATTTTTTATGGATCAAGCTTTACAAAGCATGATTGCTAATATGCCGGAGAAAACCGGTAAATCTTTGGAAGAGTGGAAGGCCATTCTTGTCCAGGCCAATTTGTCAAAGCATGGCGAAATGCTCAAATTTTTAAAAACGGAACATGGGGTGAGTCATGGTTTTGCCAATACTATTGTTAGCCTTTATCGCCAGGACTCTGAAGAGGAGGAAGATTTGGTGGCTTTGCAATATCGTGGGAAGGAAAACTTAAAACCTATTTACGAGGCCATTATGCAATATCTTCCAAGCTTGGGCGCTGATGTGAAAATAGCTCCGAAGAAAGGCAGCGTTAGTATAATTCGCAAGCGACAATTCCTATTGATTAAGCCCGCCACTAAAAGTCGAATCGACCTGGGCTTTAAGTTTAAGGATCGGGAAATAGGATCTAGGTTAGGCACTTCAGGTCCCTTTGGCACCATGTGTAGCCATCGGGTAATACTAGAGTCGCCCGAAGAAGTAGATGATGAATTAAAAAGCTGGATAATGGAAGCTTATTCCGAAAGCATTTAAACTAATTCCTGAATCTTTTTCAGGTTTTCATCCAATTGCTCGCGCGATACAAAACCACGCGCTAATAAATAGGCTTTGTCTTTATCTTGATACACCACGGTTGGGAAACCGGTGATGCCCCATTGCTTAACCACCTCAAATTCTTTTTGAACCAATTCCAGTCGTTCTTTGTCGACCATCAGCTTCATAAAGTCTTCGCTGTTCATCCCAAAGTCTTCGGCGCAGTGGCCAAAGGTAGCAGCCTGGGCAGGAGGCAAGCCTTCTTGATAAAAGGCTTCTTGCATGCGCTTGGCAAAGGCCATGGCATTATCCGGTTGATAGGTACGTAGAGTGGCCAGAGCCAGGGCACCAGGTAGAGAGCTCAATTGCGCTTCGCCTTTTTCCAGCATTTCATAAAAAGCAGCACTAAAAGGTCTACCACTCATTTCTTCCACACGCTTAAAACCCTCCTTAACGGCATCTGGTAAATCGCCGATAGCTCCTTCACGTTCGCCTAATACCATACCGCCGCTCATAATGCGGAAGTCGATACTGTCTTTATGGTCTTCATGAAATTGATGCATGGTTTCGCTAAATCCATAGCACCATGAACAAAGAACATCAAACACATAATATACTACCGGTCTTTCCATGCTTCTAAATTGTGGCGCAAAATTACATAAGTCTGCAGGCTCTGCAATCTTGATTGACTCTCTCTATGCGGCTATATTAAAGGCCCAGGTCCTTGATTACAGTACCTACCTCTTTTTCAGTATCTCGCAATTTATCGTGACAAAATTTAAGCAGTTCAGAGGCGCGTTTCACCTTTTCACTCAAACTGTCTACCGATATTTCTTCATTCTGCAAGGCCGACATGATCCTTTGCAATTCTTCAAAGGCTGATTCGTAATTGAGTTCTTGAGCTTCACTCATTTTTTAGAATTTTTACAATTTTAGATTCCAATTGCCCATCATGCAATTGGGTTTGGAGTAGATCACCCTCTGCCAGGCCCTCTACTGTTTTTAGGCTTTGGGTACCCTTTCGGGTGATGGAATATCCCCGTTCTAAAGTACGTTTCGGTCTTAGGAGATCGAGGCGTTCGGAAAGGTTCAATAGATCTTTTTGAATACGTAGTAATTGCTGCTCCCCATCACGACTTAATTGAAGATTAAGATCCTGCAATTTCTCCCGCTGCCGACGAATTAAAGCGGGAGCTTGCTCCTTTAGTTGGCTCTGAAATCGCTCCAGGATTCTTTCATTTTCGCGAAGACCTTGTGCACTCAGGCGCACCAATGCTCCACCACTTAAATGAATCTCCCCCCTTTGCCGACGAATTTGACTAAGTGGTAAGAGTTGCAATTTCTCCCAAAAGGAGAGGAGGATTTGATCTTCTAATTTGATCAGGTCCTTGCATTTATGTTGCAGGAGCTCTGCCAATTGTTGTAGATCTCCTTCAAAGGCAGCCATCTTATCCAAAAGATAATCTGCAAGGGCTGTAGGGGTTTTATGTGCTTTTTGGGCCGTGAGGTCAATAACGGTCCAGTCGCTTTCATGGCCAATTCCCGTATGCACCGGAATCGGGATTTCGGCTACGGTTCTACAAAGCTCCTCATCATTAAAGGCATCTAAATCCAGTTTAGAGCCACCGCCACGAATCAGTACAATGAGATCGTAATCTATATAAGGAATTTGTTTTAGGCGAGCATTAATCTGGCTGGCCGCTCCGCTGCCTTGCACTGGAACCGGGTAGAGGTCAGTTTGCAAGCAATAGCCAAATTCATTTTCCTTGAGGTGCTGAACAAAGTCCTGATAGGCCGCCGCTTCAGCCGAACTAAGCACGGCAATGTTTTGGAAAACCACTTTTGGGCTCAGCTCTTTTTGTTTGTCGAGCAAGCCTTCAGCCTTCAATCGTTCCAGAGTCTGGCGTTTGCGTTTTTCCAATTCGCCCAGCATAAAGCTGAGATCCAAATCCTTAATCAAAAGCTTAAGGCCGTATACAGGATGATAATCTACCTGCACCTGCATCACCAATTCCTGCCCGGCCTTTAAAAGCTGACGGACCTCCGGGCCATGCTTGGCCAGGATTTGCTCATAATCTAAAGCCCAAATTACTGCTTGAATAGAGGCCAAACGGTTGCCATCGCGCTCTTGCACCAGCTCTAAATACCAATGTCCGCTGGCGGCTTGCTTGATTTGGGCGATTTCGGCCTTGAGCCCAAAAAGCCGGTTTCCGATTTTCTCCTGAATAAGGTTTCGGATCGACTGACTGAGCGCCAGTAAAGTATAGACTTTAGAGTCGGGCTGTGACATTGGAGGCGAAGGTACTGCATATCCCAAGGAAATTTAAGATAGGAATAAGCTAAACAAGCTATTAACTTAAGGAATACTCGTACTTTTGCCGCCTTTTATACAGAAGCTCCATGCGCGAATTTATAGCCAAGCAGAAAGCCAATTTACGGAACGATGTTTTTAGCGGATTAACCGTTGCCCTGGCCTTGGTGCCGGAGGCAGTTGCCTTTGCCTTTGTGGCGGGAGTTCCTCCACTGGTTGGACTTTATGCCGCTTTCATGATCGGATTAATCACCTCCATTTTTGGTGGTCGTCCCGGGATGATTTCCGGTGCTACTGGCGCTTTGGCGGTGGTAATGGTTCATCTGGTGGCAGAAGGAAATGCCATGGGAGGCGAAGGTTCCAATGCAGGATTGTACTACCTTTTTGCCACCGTCATCTTAATGGGCCTCATTCAAATGTTGGTGGGAGCTTTAAAGTTGGGCAAATTCGTGCGCTTAATTCCCCATCCGGTAATGATGGGTTTTGTAAACGGACTCGCCATTGTTATCTTCTTGAGCCAGTTAGGCATGTTCAAACAAAGAGTAGCTGGTGAAAAGGTGTGGTTGCAGGGCAATGAAATGTACTGGATGATTGGCCTGGTGGCTTTAACCATGGCGATCATGCATTTCCTGCCCCGTTTAAATAAAAAGGTACCGGCAGGCTTAATCGCGATTTTAGCGGTTTCGGCCCTGGTAATTTTCGGTGGTCTGGATGTAGCCACGGTAGGTAGTTTTATTCGCAATGGTGGAGGTGACGGCCTGAAAGGAGGTTTACCCGAATTCCAATCCGAAATATTTACCGCTATTCCCCTCAATTGGGAAACCTTGCAATTTATCTTTCCCTATGCCCTAATATTAGCAGCCATTGGATTGATTGAATCCTTAATGACCCTCAATTTAATTGATGAGTTAACCGAAACTCGTGGTAATTCCAATCGGGAATGTTTGGCCCAGGGAGGCGCTAATATTATAACTGGATTATTCGGTGGAATGGGGGGCTGCGCCATGATTGGTCAGTCCATTATCAATATTAAAGGCGGCGGAAGAACTCGCATTTCGGGTATTGTGGCGGCCTTAACCTTATTGGCCTTTATTCTCTTTGCTTCTCCGCTTATTGAACAAGTTCCTATTGCCGCCTTGGTAGGGGTAATGTTTATGGTAGTGATCGGCACCTTCGCCTGGAGTAGCTTCAGAATATTATTTAAGATTCCACTGAGCGATGCGATTGTATTAATCGCAGTTTCGGCATTAACGGTAATCTTCGATTTGGCGGTGGCCGTGATGGCCGGAATTATTTTAAGTGCTTTGGTTTTCTCCTGGGAGAATGCCAAACGAATTCGCGCTCGCAAGCATGTGGAAGCCGATGGTACCAAGGTGTATGAAATTTGGGGACCCTTGTTTTTTGGCAGTATTAGCGCTTTTAAGTCCAAGTTCGATCCCGCGGGAGATCCCGATAAGGTGGTATTGGATTTTATGGAATCTCGGGTATCAGATCACTCTGCCTTGGAAGCATTGTTTACCTTAGTAGAGAAGTACCAAAGTTTAGGTAAGGATATAAAAATTCGTCACCTGAGTACCGAATGTCAGCAATTGATGATTAAAGCCTCTCCTAAATTGGAGGCGGTAATTGAAGAGAATATTGATGACCCTCGTTACCATGTGATGGCTCAGGTGATGTCGTAATGGAATTAGGAAAAATCAATCAATTAAAGGCCGACCGTTTTACTCCTCAAGGCCTGTATTTAGTGGATGAGGAAGGCAATGAAGTGCTCTTACCAAATAGTCGCTTGCCTAAAAAGCCAGAATTGGGAACTCAGCTTGAGGCCTTTGTCTACCGCGATTCTCAAGAGCGACTCATCGCCACTTTGGAGCGTCCAACCGCACAAGTAGGGGAGATTGCCAGTTTGCAAGTAATGGATGTAGCGCCCTTTGGATATTTCCTCGATTGGGGATTAGACAAACAAGTTTTACTCCCTAAAAAAGAAGTGCACCACGAATTGAAAGTGGGCGATTTTGTGGGGGTATTCCTTTATGTAGATACCCTGAGTGAGCGTATTACCGCTTCTGCCCGATTGGAGCGCCATTTTAATCATCAGATCGATCACCTTAATGAGCAAGATGGGGTGCAAGCCACTATCTTACAGAAGGAACGCTTGGGTTATTTGCTAACCTTTGGCGATCGTTTTCATGGGATGATCTATGATAATGAGATCTTTACGCCTTTAAAACCTGGTCAAAAAGTAAAGGCCTATATCCGCAAATTGCGAGAAGACGGCAAGGTGGATCTCATCCTTCAACCTGAGGGCATGGACCATGTAGAGCCTAGTGCCAAGGCCATTCTCGAAAAATTGGAGGCCGCCGGTGGATTCTTGCCCTTCCATGATAAATCCGACCCTCAGGCCATTCAAGCTGAATTTGGCATGAGTAAGAAAACCTTCAAAAAAGCGATTGGCACCTTGTATCGCAAGGAGCTGGTTGTGATTGAGGAAGGGGGAGTGAGGAGGAAGTAACTTGGTATTTTCCTTTGAACATTGATTGGTTCTTCGAGAGACGGTAGATATTCGACAATAGACGATAGAGCTCTGATGGTCGATAGTCGTTGGTAGCTGGTAGTTTGTTTGAGACGATAGTAGATAGACTATAGACGGTAGATTTGATCAAAGTAGTAGTTGGAAGCTGTAAGCTGGTAGTATGTAGTTTGTAATTAGTAGTTGGTGGGATTGGGCTTCCAAGAGAATTAAGTTTTTAACTCTGTGGGCTCTAATCCTCCGTGCCTCTGTGTTGAAGCAATCCAAGCTTAGGAGTTTTATAATTCTAACTAGCAATTAGTAGTTGGTCGATGGTAGTTTGTCGTTGGTAGGATAGGGCTTTCAAACGAACTAAGTTTTTAGCTTTGTGAGCTTCAATCCTCAGCGCCCCTGTGTTGAAGCAATCATCCTCCCTGAACTCTGAGTTCTCTCTGCCTCTGTGTTGAAGCAATCTTCCACTATATGAGCTTTGCGAACCTTCCTGCCTGTCGGCAGACAGGTGTTCCTTTGCACCTTAAGCGCAGCGTGCGGTTTTATTTGGTAATTGGTAATTGGTAGTTGGTAGTTTGTCGTTGGTGGGATAAGGCTTCCAAGAAAACTAATCTTTTAACTCTGTGAGCTCTGAGTCCTCCCTGCCTCCGTGTTGAAGCAAGTCATCAGACCATTCGCCTCTTCACCTCCCCAATGATCTTATCCGCATGCACCCTGGAGTTTTCGATAAACCACTTATTCGTTTCCAAGCCCCCGCAGATCACCCCCGCCAGGAAGAGATTCGAAACAGAGCTTTCCATTGTTTCTTCATCGTACAGCGGTTTATGACTAGCTTCCGCCGAGAATTCCAGGCCAATATTTTCGAGCATATTGAAGTCGGGGCGATAGCCAGTGAGGGCCAGAACCGCATCATTAGCAATCTCCTTGTTTTGGCCTTGGTGTTTAAAAACAATATGGTCTTCGTGAATGGCGCTTAATTCGGCTTCGAAATAGGCTTTGATCGAGCCTTCTTCAATACGGGTAATCACATCGGGGCGCACCCAATATTTTACGCGGGGCGAGATTTCACTTTCGCGGATGATCATGCTCACTTCCTTGGCGCCTTTGCGATACATCTCCAAAGCAGCATCTACCGCGGAGTTAGCTGCTCCCACCACCGCTACCCGTTGACCGAAATAGGGATGTGGATCCTTATAGTAATGGGCCACCTTGGGCAAATCCTCGCCCGGGATATTCAGTGGGTTCACCAAATCATAAAAACCAGTGGCCAAAATCAGATATTGACTTTGGTAAGCATCTTTATCCGTTTTAATACTGAAACCTGCTTCGGAAGGTTGCACATCTTTTAATCGTTCTTGCAGATGAATATTGAGTTGATGCTTCATGCATACCCGACGGTAATACTCCAAGGCTTCGGAGCGAGTAGGTTTGCTGTTTTGAGATATAAAGGGAATGCCACCAATTTCCAGTTTATCGGCGGTGGAAAAGAAGGTCATGCTATGAGGATAGTGGTACAGGCTGTTAACCAAAAAACCTTTCTCAATAATCAGATTCTTTAATCCGGCATCTTGTGCCGCAATTCCGCAGGCCAAGCCAATGGGGCCGCCCCCAACAATAATCAGATCGTACATAATTAGAAAACCAAGTGCTTTTAATTTGGTTTAGGGAAGAGCAGACAAATTAAAGGAATGTAACTTCTACCACCTTCCCCTTGCGCATTCTATTGCATCTTTGTGCAAATCCTCATCCCATGTTTAAAAAGAGTATTAGTCTGGGAATTGTGCTCAGCACTTTGATGGCTTGCCAATCCGGAAGTCCAGCGCCCAGTGAAAGTACTAGCGCTGAAAAGTATAGTGCTACAGCCGAGTTTATGCGCATCAATTGTGAATCTTGTCATTCACCCACGGCCAATCCAAGTACTCGTTTAGCACCACCTTTCTTTGCTATTCGCAAGCATTATTTGAAGGAATATCCCGCCCAAGCGGATTTTCAAGCGGCCATGCAAGCCTTTTTAAATAAACCAGAAGAGGAACATGCCCTGATGTTGGGAGCGGTGGAGAAATTTGGCTTAATGCCTCCCATTTATGTGGAGGAGGAACAGCTTAATGCCATCACCGAATATTTGTTCAGCGTAGAGCAGCCGCATCCTCAGCATGAAGGCGGTAGAAAAGGCCGGGGCGCCAGGGTAAAGGAATTAGCCTTGAGCACCAAAAAGGTTTTAGGTAAGAACTTAATGGGAGCCCTTAAAGAAGGAGGGAAGGAGCATGCCTTGCCCTTTTGTAATGAAAGAGCTTTGATCCTCACGGATAGCATGTCGCAGCACTTGCATCATAAAATACGCCGAGTAAGTGATAAGGCCCGTAATCCTTTAAACCAGGCTGATTCTTTGGAATTGAGCATCCTGGCAGAATATGCTGCACTAATTGCCGAAGGTCAGGAACCAGGGCCTATAGTTCGAGAAACGGAATTTGGCAGTCGCGGTTATTTCCCTATCACCACCAATGCCATGTGTTTGCAATGTCATGGAACCTTGGGAAAGGAATTGGATGCTGATTTCTATCCTAAAATTCAAAATTTATATCCTCAGGATAAGGCGATTGGCTATGGAGCTGGCGAATTGCGAGGAATGTGGGTGGTAGCTCTGGATTCTTTGTAATTTAGGAGGAAAATCCACCTATGTTCAGAGGCCTCTTATTGGGATGGTGTTTGTTGAATTCATTTGGGGTCAAAGCCCAATCGCTAGATACCTTGATTAGTCACTTCAATCGGGATATTGCTTTGTATGAATCGGTATATCCTTTTCAAGAGCCCATACCCTTGGACAGTGCCAGATTAAGTGCGGAAGAAGCGGCAGAATTCTTTGAGAACTATGCTGCTTCAGATGAAATCTATCCACCTGATTTACAATGGGCTTATCTCAGTCGTCTTAATAAATCAATTATAGCCTTGTTTGACCATCCGGATTTATACAGTCGGGATTTGAAAACTGAACTTAATGCTGAGATTCAATTCACTGATGATGGTCGCCTCCTACAGATTTCCTTCGAAGAAAATACGGGGGGTACCTATCGCAGCCAGGTGGTTTATTATCACTATCGCGGCAGCCAGGGGCAGTTTAGCTCTATCTATATGCAGGAAGGTCCACAGAAGATTGAGTTAAAATCGGATGGTTATTCCAGCATCATTCCCCTCGGGACTAAAAATGACAGTACTTATTATTTCTTTACTGGCTATGTAAGGGGCTGTTCCTATTGTTTTGAAGAATCTTTCGGATTGATTCTGGTAACGGAGGATGGAATTAAGGAAGCGTATAATTACAGCATCGATAGCAGATCCTGGGGCGATAAAATAGATGTAGACTTTAGTGAAGAAGGAGATAGTCTAATAAAAGTGCTCTATCTGCCGGATGACCTAAATGCAGGTTGCCAATGTGGTAGTTTGGAAGAAGGTAGCACCCATCCGGATGAAGAGGGCTATCCGGCACAAGATCGCTTATGCAAATTACTATTTCGATACCATCAATTTCAGATCTATCTGATTGAAGAAGGCTGTATCTATCCAGATCCTTTGGGGCAGCCTTTAGAAGAGTATTAGAGGCATTACATAATAGCTATACACCGTAATTATGGCAATGCTGAATAGGTTAAAGACTAATCCGGCCCGCGCCATATCCTGAGTTTTAAGAAAGCCACTGCTGTACACAATCGCATTAGGCGGGGTGGCTACCGGAAACATAAAGGCGCAGCTGGCACCCAGGGTAAGCGGTACACTTAAGGCCCAGGCATCCATTCCCAATTGAGTGGCGATAATAAAGGCCACCGGGATAAATACCGAAACCAGGGCTACATTACTCATTACTTCGGTAAGGAAAATCGCAAAGGCACAGATAATTAAGCTAATAACGAATAGCGATTGCCAACCACTGGCCATTACCATTTGGGCTAAGCTTTGCACCACCTCCGTTACTTCCAAGGCTTTAGCCAGGCTTAAACCACCTCCAAAAAGCAAAATGATATTCCAGGGTAGCTTTCCTAAATCATGTTCGCGTAATAGGGCTTTTTCGGCGGTGGAAGATGGAATCAGGAAAAGGGCAACCATACCGGCAATGGCGATAATGGTATCACTTAATTGACTGAGATAAGAGATGGCATTCAGTTGTGCACGGAATATCCAAAGTACAGCCATGGAGGCTAATACAATCGCCACTCTTTTTTCGGCAGCCTGCATGGGTCCTAATTTGGCTAATTCTTCCTTTAGCATGGGTTTAATGCTACCTAAATGGACTTCCTTACTAGGGAACAATACTTTGCTCAGGAAAAGCCAAACCACAAAAAAGAGCAGGGCACTAAGAGGCAAGGCAAAGATTAACCAATCGGCGAAAGCTACTTCTCGATTCAAGCTACTGCTACTTAAACTAGCAAATACCAAATTGGGCGGAGTGCCGATTAAAGTGGCCATTCCTCCAATATTGGCCGCGTAGGCAATCCCCAACATTAGAGCGATCCCAAAATTTCGGGCCGCCTTACCAGAGCCGAGTTTTGTTTCTAAGAGTTTATAGAGGCTTACGCCGATGGGCAACATCATTACCGTGGTGGCAGTATTGGAAATCCACATGCTCAATAGGGCGGTAGAGGCCATGGTCCCCAAAAGAATGCGCTCCGGGGCGGCGCCGCTAATCAGCAAGATATTAAGCGCTATTCGCCGATGTAAATGCCATTTTTCGATGGCCAGGCCCAAAGCAAAGCCACCCAGGAATAGGAATATGATGGGATGCCCATAAAGGGAGCCTACGGTTTTAGCATCTAAAATTCCACCAAGAGGGAAGATCAACATCGGTAATAGGGCAGTAACACCAAGTGGAATCAAATTACTCATCCACCAGCTCAGCATCCAGGCCAGGGTGCCCAGTACTAAAGATTGATCGCCATTGAGTTGCGGAATTCCCTGTACTGCCAAAAAGGCTAAGGGTCCTGAACTAAGGTAGAGGAGACGTCGGTTCATGCTGGCAATTTAGTAGAAAGCTTCGACCTGAATTATCGACCATTCCTCGAATTTCAAAGCTTTGATTCTATGCATTCCTTAATTTAGTCTCAATCCTAGCGAAAATGCACCCACAAGAAATCCCTCAAGGTATTGATCTAATTTATCGCTTCGACCCGCAAGGCCGCTTCACCTATGTGAATGAGAAGGCACGGGCACTCTTTGATATGGATATTGAGGCCATTTTGGGGCAGCCCTATTACAGCTTTGTTCGGGAAGATTTTCAGGAAAAGGTGGCAGCCTTCTATGCGCTGCAAATTGAGAAGCGTCAGGCCTCATCCTATTTTGAGTTTCCCTTTATTGCAGACGGCAAAGAAATTTGGATTGGTCAAACCATTGAATTGCTTTGCGAGAATAATAAAGTGATTGAACTTCTGGGAGTGGCACGACCCATCACCGAATTGCGAAAGGTAAAAGCCGATCTTAAGGAAAGCGATGAGCATCTATTGGCCTTACTCAAGCATTTGGATGCAGCCATTTTAATTGAAGATGCCCAAGGCAAGATTCGCTATGTAAATGATAATTTCTGTCGTTATTTCCGATTGGATTCCAGTCCGGCTGAACTGGCTGGTCAAGTATGCGCCGAAGTAGGTGCTGGTATTAGCCACCTATTTAAGAATCCGGAAGCTTTTGGGGCTGGCATTGGGCGTTGTTTGGAAGAACAAGTTATTCGCCGCAGCGAGCGCATAGCCATGGCCGATGAACGGGTTTTGGAAAGGGACTATATCCCTATGCTTATTGACGAGCAAAACAGAGGGAATTTGTGGGTATACCGCGACGTTACCATGCGCTACCTAACGGAGCAGGCCCTAATTGAAAGTGAGAAAAAATACCGTGAGGTAATTCAGAATATAGATCTGGGCTTAATGGAAGTAGACAAGGATGAAACCATTCTTTGGGCGAACGATTCCTTCTTAAAAACGACCGGTCACGAATTAAAATATTTACAAGGCAAGGATGCCAAGAGTATCTTCCTTAATGCTGAAGATCTGGAATATACCAACAATCGACTTAAGGAAACTCAGCATTTGCGAGAGCGCGGTGAAAGCAGCGTTTATGAGCTTCCTATTCGCCATAAGGATGGCAGCCAATTGTGGATGCAAATTTCCGGCGCTCCCATTAAGGATATTAGTGGTAAGGTGATTGGCTCTTTGGGAATCCATCACAATATCACTCCTTTAAAGTCATTGCAAAGTCAATTAGAATATCGCCTCACCTTGCAGGCAATTCTTCTTGATTTGGCGAATGATCTGATTTTCCTGAACCCCGATAAAGAGAACGAAGTAATTCAAAAAGCCCTGGGTAGATTGGGGAGTTTCGTAAATGCCGATCGGGTCTATATTTTCGATTATCATCTGGATGAAAATTATACCACCAATACCTACGAATGGTGTGCGGAGGGTATTAGTCCCGAAATAGACAACCTTCAAGAAGTACCTTTGGAAGCCATCCCCGAATGGTTTGAAACCCATGAGAAGGGTAAGCCCATGATTTATGATCGGGTGCTGGATTTACCAAAAGGTCATCCGGTTCGAGAAATCCTCGAACCTCAAGGAATTCAGTCCATCATAACCATGCCGGTATTGGGAAATGGCAAGCTGCGTGGCTTTATTGGCTTTGATGCGGTACGTTCTTTAAAAAGCTGGAATGCGGATGAAAAGGAGCTTTTGGAATTTATGGCCCAAATGCTTGCGGCTCATAACATTAAAAATGAATTTGAGAATCGCTTAGGTGCCAGTGAGTATCGTATGCGCACGGTACTGGAGAATGCTTTGGATGCGGTAATTACCATCAACGAAAGAGGCCTGGTTGAAGATTGGAATCATCAGGCAGAACAAATGTTCAAATACAAAGAAGCGGAGGTTATTGGTAAGTCCTTAAGTGGATTGATTATTCCTGAAAAATATGCTGCTGCGCATGAACGTGGCATGGAACATTTTTTAGCCAGTGGAGAAGGTCCGGTTTTAAATCGCAGGATTGAGTTAATTGGTCATGATAAGGAGGGGCGTCATTTTCCGCTGGAGCTGAGTATTATCCCCTTTAAGATTGAAGGGCATTACTATTTCTCAGCATTCTTACGAGATATTACGGCTCGCAAGCAAGCGGAAGAAGATTTAAGCCTGGCTCTGGAGCAGCAGAAGGAATTGGCACGGATGAAGTCAAGATTGATATCCATGGCTTCGCATGAATTCCGCACCCCGCTTACTACCATTAAGGCCAATGCGGAGATGCTGGAACTTTGGGCCACTAAAATTCCGGATGAACATCGGGAAAAGGCGAACCGCTACTTGGAGCGTCTAAATCGTGAAACCAACCGACTTAGCAATATCATGACCGACATCTTAATGTTAGGCAGGCTAGAGTCGGGGCGTGTAAACTCACAATTGAAATCTTTGGATTTAGTGAGTTTCATTCACGATATGAATGACCGACATTTCTCCAGTCAGGAAGACGGTCGTGAACTTAAAATTGTATTGGAGGGGGCACCTAAATTGGTGCGGATCGATCCAGAAATGCTGGAACATATTATTCAGAATCTGGTGGGTAATGCCTTTAAGTATTCCAAAGGAAAAGCTAATCCAAGTTTGGAACTCAACTTTGGTATAGATAAGGTTCGATTAAGCGTTAAGGACCAGGGGATAGGAGTGCCAGAAGAAGATCAGAACAAAATATTCAATTCATTTTACCGAGCCGAGAATACCCGCGGTATCCAGGGAAGTGGTATGGGTTTATCGGTGGTAAAACAGATGAGTGACATGCAAAATCTTAATTTGCGTTTCTTTAGTAAGGAAGGGGAAGGTTCCGAATTTGTTATTGATATCCCTATTTACAGTTAAAAATGGAGAACCTCAAAATTCTAATAGTTGAAGATGAACCGATGATTGCAGAGAGTTTGGCAGAGATGCTGGAACTCATGGATCATACCGTATTAAGTGTTGCCGAGAGCGGTGAAGAAGCGGTGATGCAATTGATGGATCATGAACCCGATTTAATGCTTCTCGATATTCAATTGAGAGGTAAAATGGATGGGGTGGAGTTGGCTCGCCTCATTCGCCAGAAATACCATCTCCCCTTTATATTCACTACGGCCTATGCAGATGAGGAGACCTTAAATCGTGCCAAGGCCGAAGGTCCTTACGGCTATATCGTAAAGCCCTATGGGGTGAAGGATATTATGGCGGCTATTGAAGTGGCTATGTCTAATTATCGACTTTTTCAGGAAATTCAAGGTAAAGAACCGGTGGCTCCAATGCTGCTGAATGATCATTTATACTTGAAGGTAGATCAGCGCCTGGTAAAAATCCGTCAAGGGGATATCGCTTATGCAGAAGCCAAGGGTGATTATGTCTTGATCAAAACCCTCAATGAAAGCTTTATAATCTATTCTACTCTGAAGAAGGTGGTAGACAAATTAAATGCCTCTAATTTCTTGCAGGTACATCGTAGTTTTTTGGTGAATCTGGATCATATTCAGGATATCGAAGAAACCACTGTAAGCATTATTGGTAAAGTGATTCCGGTGAGTAGAGCCAATCGATCTGAGCTCCTTAGTCGCATCCGTACTTTATAGCCAAACATTCACCGGGAAAAAGATTCCATTCGTCGTGAGCGCCATCCCAATCGACTAATAATCTAATAGGGCGCAAGGTTCCAGGATACTTTAGCAGTATAAAATTACCCCTAAAGATATCTATCATGAACCGTTACGAGCAATTAAAAAGACAAGAGACCCACATCGCGGTGTTGGGCTTAAATGTAGAGGGAATTCGTTATGCCCTCAGTTTCTCCAAACGTTTTAAAACTTTGATCTATGATCAGGTGATTCCGGAAGGAGTGCGTTTGCAAGACTTCTTAATTGCCCGCAGCCTGGATATCAATCCTGAGGAGCACAAAATTGAATTAGCAAATCACTCCGGTGATTTACGTGCCGCAGGAGTGTTTTACCTCAATGGCCTTAGTACCTCCATTATGGATTGGGCCAGCATTAAAGATTCGGCCACCGAAATTGCCCGCAGTTTGAATGTTGGGGATTGGGTAGTATTTGGCCCTCATATCGATCCCGATTTAGCAGAGGTAGTATTAGTAGAAATCCTGGAGCGTAATAGCGGCCTGAAATTGGGCAGTGGATTTGAAATCGCATTTCATCCTTTGGTATTGGATCAACATAATTTCTCCAATATGAGTAATGAGATGAAAATGTCTCATAACCTGATTGTAGATGAGGTGGAGCGCATTCTCGACCTTAAGAAGAAGAATGAATTTGGTTCCAATCAAATCAACTATCAGAATCAGGAGTCAGAATTAAAAAGAATTCAAGATAAAATCAAGGAGCTGTGGATTCCCATGTTGAATGACATGACCCGGGAGACCTTTATGGAGTTTATGCAATTGAGTATGCATAATGGTTTTTTAGATGCTTATGGCCATTTGCGTTTGTCGACGGAAACTCGGGTAAACTGGAGGCGTTTTTTTAAGCTAGTCCTCCAGTTTGGAATCAAAGCAGAACTGAGAGGACTTTTAAGGCAGCAGCAAGATCGTTTGGCAGTGTAGATAGATCATTGTCAAGGGGAGGAAGGAATGCCTCTTTCGGGAGGATAACCGGAGAGTAGAAACTCTACTCAACCCAAAACCGGCGCTTGGGGAGGCGCCGGTTTTTTAAGAGACGATTCTCCTACTAACCCCCTGTAGGAGATTTCTGGGAAAGGCGGCCTTCGGGTCGCTTTTCTTTTAGATTTTGGTTCATAAAAAAAGGCCGGTATTTACCGGCCTTTTTTTTAATATATCTATAAGCTTAAGCTTCCGTTTCTTTTTCGGAATCGCCTTCTTTGAGGGCTTTTGCTTGCTTTTCAACCTCTACTTGAATTTCAGAATTTTCACCTTCTGTTTTCAAGCTGATTTTGATGGTATCACCTTCTTCGATTTCAGAATTGATGATTTGTTCAGCTAAAGGATCTTCCACATATTTCTGAATGGCTCGCGCCAATGGACGTGCGCCAAATTTTTCGTCGAATCCTTTATCAGCGATGTAAAGCTTCGCTTCTTCGGTCATTTCAATTTGGTACCCCAAATCATTAACGCGAGCGTAAAGCTTCCGCAATTCGATATCGATAATCTTAACGATATTCTCTTTACTCAAGCTATTGAAGAGAATCACATCATCAATACGGTTTAAAAACTCAGGGGCAAAGGCACGCTTTAAGGCAGTTTCGATAACTCCTTTTTCGAGATCACCTTTACTGGAAGTACGTGCTGAAGTGCCAAATCCAACGCCAGTTCCGAAGTCTTTCAACTTGCTGGTTCCGATATTGGAAGTCATGATGATGATGGTATTCTTAAAATCCACCTTGCGACCCAGGCTGTCGGTCATATGACCATCATCCAGAGCTTGCAAGAGTAAGTTAAATACATCCGGGTGGGCTTTTTCGATCTCATCGAGCAGCACTACAGAATAGGGCTTGCGACGAACTTTCTCAGTTAACTGACCACCTTCTTCATAACCTACATATCCGGGAGGCGCTCCCACCAGGCGAGACACAGCGAATTTTTCCATGTATTCGCTCATATCTACCCGCACCAAATTGTCTTCGCTATCGAAGAGGGATTTGGCCAATTCTTTTGCCAATTGGGTTTTACCTACACCAGTAGGGCCCAGGAAGATGAAAGAACCAATCGGTTTCTTAGGATCTTTTAATCCAGCGCGATTACGCTGAATAGCTTTTACGATTTTGTCTACCGCTTCATCCTGACCGATAATTTCCTTCTTCATATCGGCCCCCATGCTGGAAAGGCGCTTGCTTTCTTGCTGCGCTACTCTTTGCACCGGAATACCGGTCATCATAGCTACTACTTCAGCAACGTTTTCCTCACTTACGGTTTCACGATTTTGCTTCACTTCTTCCTCCCAACGGGCCTGGGCCTCTTGCAATTGGTTTTCGAGGTTTTTCTCATCATCGCGTAAGCGAGCGGCTTCTTCGTATTTCTGTTTCTTAACAACCTGAATCTTTTGATCGCGAATAGCTTCCAAACGTTTCTCGAGGTCCATTACCTCTTTAGGAACGTGAATAGAAGTGATATGTACGCGAGATCCAGCCTCATCCAAAGCATCAATCGCCTTATCGGGCAAGTGACGATCCGTTACATACCGGGAGGTGAGGGTAACACAGGCTTTAAGGGCCTCTTCGGTATAATTTACATTGTGGTGCTCTTCGTAGCGATCCTTAATGTTTTTAAGGATCTGAAGGGTTTCTTCAGGATTGGTAGGGTCTACCATTACCTTTTGGAAACGACGCTCCAGGGCACCATCCTTTTCAATATGCTGGCGGTATTCGTCCAGGGTGGTGGCACCAATACATTGGATTTCACCTCGGGCCAAAGCCGGTTTAAACATATTGCTGGCATCTAAAGAACCGGTTGCGCCACCGGCACCTACGATGGTATGAAGCTCATCGATGAACAAAATTATATCATCGTTCTTCTCCAATTCATTCATTAGGGCTTTCATGCGCTCTTCAAACTGACCGCGGTATTTGGTGCCGGCCACTAATGAGGCCAAATCCAGGGAAACCACGCGCTTATCAAAAAGAACACGCGATACCTTGCGTTTAATGATGCGTAAAGCGAGGCCTTCAGCAATAGCAGACTTACCTACACCGGGGTCACCAATAAGCAGGGGGTTGTTCTTTTTACGACGGGATAAAATTTGCGATACCCGTTCAATTTCTTTTTCACGTCCTACTACCGGATCCAGTTTGCCTTCTTCGGCCATTTTGGTGAGATCGCGTCCAAAATTATCCAGAACCGGAGTTTTCGTTTTGCCTTCGCTTTTGGCCTTGGAAGGTCCACTGCCAAAACGGCCGCCTTCGCCACCGGAGCCCGCGAATTCGTCATCCTCATCGCGGTAGGGGCTCTCGCTGCGTGGGCTTTTATCTTGATCCCATTCGCTGTCGAACATAGATTGGTATTCTACTTTCACGCTATCGTAGTCAATATCATATTTCCGCAGGATACGCGCTACCGGATCATCGTCGTTACGTAAAATGCAGAGTAACAAATGACTGGTGCGTATGGTGCTGGAACCAAAGAGCTTGGCTTCGAGGAAAGTTGTTTTCAGGGCCTTCTCCGCTTGACGGGTTAAAGGCAAATGTTTCTTCGTGCTTACTTGACCGGATACATTGGGAGCGCTAATCGCTTCGATTTGACGACGAAAGGCAGCCACATCTACACCGAGGTCTTCCAAGATCTTAATAGCAGAGCCTTCGCCTTCGCGAATCAAACCCAGCATTAAATGTTCGGTGCCAATATAGTCGTGCCCCAAGCGGATCGCTTCTTCCTTGCTGTAACTGATCACGTCTTTTACACGGGGGGAAAAATTCTCGTCCATAATTTATTCTCAGGAAAATTCTGTTTTGGGAAGGTACTAAGATTATGCCATTAGCAGACCCTCCCATCAAAAGTACTTTATTGGCAATAGGGGCACTCAATAATATAGAGGTTTTATCAACAGTAATGAGTCGAAATTGTGAGTAAAATTAGGTCCTACAGGACTGGAGAGCCCTTCGCATAAGGTTATATTTGACTTTTGCATAATCTACATTTAAAGTACTGACAGTATGGCTGCAGATGAGCGTATAATTCCGATCAATATTGAGGAGGAAATGAAAACCTCCTACATCGATTATTCGATGTCAGTGATCGTTTCCCGTGCCCTGCCGGATGTCCGAGATGGCTTGAAGCCTGTACACCGCCGGGTACTTTTTGGTATGTATGAACTCGGAGTTCTCTCCAATCGATCTTATAAAAAGTCCGCAAGAATTGTGGGTGAGGTCTTAGGTAAGTTTCACCCTCACGGCGATTCTTCGGTGTATGACACAATGGTGCGGATGGCCCAGCCCTGGAGCCTCCGGTACATGTTGGTAGATGGCCAAGGTAACTTTGGTTCTATCGACGGTGACCCGCCTGCAGCCATGCGTTATACCGAAGCGCGTTTGCGTAAAATCTCGGAGGAGATGTTGGCCGATATCGACAAAGAAACGGTTGATACACAACTGAACTTTGATGATACCATTTCTGAGCCTACCGTTTTACCTACGCGTATTCCGGGCTTGATGGTAAATGGTGCCTCTGGTATTGCAGTGGGTATGGCTACCAATATGCCCCCGCATAACTTAACCGAGTCTATTAATGCCATTAATGCCTATATCGATAATCGCGAGATTACCATCGAGGAATTAATGCAGCATCATATCACTGCCCCTGATTTCCCAACCGGAGGTATTATTTACGGTTATGACGGGGTTAAGGAGGCCTTCGAAACCGGTCGCGGTAGAATCGTCTTACGCGGTCGTGCCGAGATAATGGAGGTGAAGGGCCGTGAGGCGATTATCGTTACCGAAATTCCCTATATGGTGAATAAGGCGGAAATGATTAAGAAAACCGCCGATCTGGTTAATGATAAGAAGATTGAGGGTATTGCCGATATTAAGGATGAGAGCGACCGTAAAGGAATGCGCATCGTTTATTATCTGAAGCGCGATGCAGTGCCAAATGTGGTGCTCAATATGCTCTACAAATACACTCAATTACAATCGAGTTTCTCGGTAAACAATATTGCCTTGGTGAATGGCCGTCCGGTTCAATTGAACATCAAGGACATGATTCACCACTTCGTAGATCACCGTATTGATGTAGTAATTCGTCGTACGCGTTACGAACTGCGCAAAGCGGAAGAAAGAGCTCATATCCTCGAAGGTCTGATCATTGCCAGCGATAATATCGATGAGGTAATTCAGATCATTCGCTCTTCAGCCAGTCCTGATGAGGCTCGCGATCGCTTGGAAAAACGTTTCGAGCTGTCCGAAATTCAGGCCCGTGCCATTGTGGATATGCGTCTACGTCAGTTAACCGGACTGGAGCAGGATAAACTCCGCTCTGAGTACGAAGAGCTGATGAAGACCATCGAATACTTGAAGCGTATCCTTAATGAAGAGGATTTACGAATGAGCATTATTAAAGAAGAACTGGAAGAGATTCGCGAGAAGTATGGTGATGAGCGCCGTACCGACATCGACTATGCTGGTGGTTCTTTAAGCATTGAAGATATGATTCCGGATGAGGAGGTAGTAATTACCATTTCTCATGCCGGTTATATCAAGCGTACTTCACTGAGTGAATACCGCAAGCAAGGTCGCGGTGGAGTAGGTCAGAAAGGAGTGAATACTCGAGATCAGGACTTTATTGAGCACGTTTTCGTTGCTACGAACCACAATTACTTACTCTTCTTTACGGAATGGGGTCGTTGTTATTGGTTACGCGTATATGAGGTGCCCGAAGGCAGTAAGGCCAGTAAAGGTCGTGCCATCCAAAACCTGATTAATATCCCTCAGGATGATAAATTACGGGCCTTTATTAATACCAAGGACTTACGTGATGAGGAATATGTAAACTCCAATTACATTGTGATGGTTACCCAAAAAGGGGTGATCAAGAAAACCACATTGGAGGCCTATTCTCGTCCACGTTCCAACGGTATTAATGCCATTACCGTTCGCGAAGGGGATATGCTCCTGGAGGCCAAATTAACCACTGGTAACGACGATATCTTAATGGCCGTGCGCAGTGGTAAGGCAATTCGCTTTAATGAAAATGCGGTTCGCGCCATGGGACGTAATGCTAGTGGTGTACGCGGAGTAAGCTTAGCCAATGATACTGATGAAGTGGTGGGTATGGTTACCATTCCTGAAGATTTACAAGAAGCGACTTCCATCTTGGTAGTGTCTGAACATGGTTATGGAAAACGTAGTCAGTTGGATGATTACCGTATCACCAACCGTGGTGGTAAAGGGGTGAAAACCATTACTGTAAGCGATAAAACGGGGGATCTGGTGGCGATTAAAGCCGTAAGTGACGAAGATGATTTGATGGTAATCAATAAGAGCGGCATTATGATTCGCATCGGAGTTTCCGATCTGCGTGTAATGGGCCGTGCTACTCAGGGGGTGCGATTAATTAACCTCAAGAAAAATGATACCATTGCTTCCGTTGCCAAGGTTCCGGCCGGAGACGAAGAAGAAGATGTTGAATTTGATGAAAATGCAGGTGAAGCACCGGAAACTAAGGGTGAAGCTCCGGCAGAAGATTAAGTTCTAATCGATAGAATAAGGCCTCCCTCTTAAGGGAGGTTTTTTTTTAGCTTTGCTCCATAACTCTGCAAGCATGAACGGTAATCGGTTGATTTACCTCTTGGCCCTATTTCTCTGTGCTGGAGGCCTAATGGCTCAAACGTCCATTTCAGGTACCATTAATTCCTACGATAAACTCATTACGCACGGACAGGTGTCTTGTGGAGACTCTGTGGTTACTGCTGGATTAATGAACTACAATGTGGGCGACCTGCTTATGTTTTACAATCCAGGGGATGCCTTTTTTGTTTCAACAGATAATGCCAGTTTCGGAGATAGTGTGGGACTCAACCACAGCGGTAAATTCAAATTTGCCTACGTTACGGTGGCTAGTACCCCTCTTATTCAAGTTGATCGTCCTTTAGGTCCAGATTTTGGCAACTGGTCCATGATCATTAAGGTGCCTGAATTCGGCTTTGTTGAATCTACCGGAACCCTTACGGCGCCGGCTTATAATAATGGTACCGGTGGTGTATTTGTATTACGTGCCGAACGCTTCAAGTTTACTGCCGATATTGATATGGATGAAAAGGGCTTCAAAGGCGGTTTTTCATCCAGTAATATGGGGGTGGCCTGCGGAACTTTAGGCTATCGCTTTGCTTCTGGAAATAATGGCGGTGCTCCTAAAGGTGAAGGTGTGGGGATAATTCCCAGCTCCATGGCCAATGGCCGTGGCCATGCTATTAATGCCGGTGGTGGCGGTAATAATCACAATGCTGGCGGCGGTGGTGGCGGCGGTGGCGGTACTGGTGGTAATGGTGGTGACGAATGGAGTGGTTGTGCCGGTAATGTTGCCAATGGTGGTATTGGTGGTCAGGCCATGATTACTTCACACAGCCGATTTTTTATGGGCGGCGGTGGAGGCTCCGGTCATAATAATGTTTCGGGCCTAAGCTCTGAAGGGGGCAACGGCGGTGGATTAGTAATGATTATTGCCGATACCCTAGAAGCCAATGGTGGTGAAGTATTAGCCAATGGCGGCAATGGAAAATCCATTCTTAATCAGGGAGCTGAAGGCGCCGGAGGCGGCGGTGGCGGTGGTACCTCGGTACTTTCCTTTAAAATGGTAGTGGGTATGATTGTCTCCCGGATTGAAGGGGGAGATGGTGGTAGTATAAATGGCGGTCAAGCCGGCCCAGGTGGCGGCGGCGGAGGCGGTCATTTATGTGTTTCCGATCCGAGCATAGCTAATTACAGTGCTGGCCAGGTCCAAGGTTTTCAATTTGGCGGCGACCATGGTACTTTGAATAATGGTAGTGCTTATGGCAGTACCGATGGTACCTTGGGCTCTTTTGATATTACTTTGAATATGCCTTTCCCTAGCCCCTTAGGTGGTGGCGGTACTGGTTCCGGTGCTAATGTTTTGGGTAACGATACTACCATTTGTTCAGTTGACTCCATTTTACTGAGTGCCCCGGCTGGTGCCAATTCCATTTTATGGAGCACTGGCGATACCGTAGCTTCCATTTATGCTTCCAATGTAGGCTGGTACTGGCTGCAGTATACACTGGGCGGCTGTTTGTTTGTGGATAGTCTCAATATCCAGCATTTCGCAGGTGGAACTGGGTCTTTCCTCGGGCCCGATCAAACCCTTTGTCAAGGCGGTACCTTAAGCTTGTCGACCTCAATTAGTGGTAATTATTTATGGAGTACCGGCGGAACAAACAATTCCATTACGGTTACAAGTCCTGGTTGGTATTGGTTGGATATCACCATCAATGGGGCTCGTTGTCCGGTGCGGGATTCCATTTTCATTGATGAAGATGATTTTAGTACTACCGCAACCGGAGTAGATACTACCATTTGTGCGGGTGATGTTTATCAAAGAATTTACCCTCCGCAATGGTTGGCTTTTTGGCCGGATGGAAGCAGTGGACAACAGTTTAATTTCAGTGCTTCAGGAAATTATCTTATTCGTGTAGAAAACGAAAATGGCTGTGAGCGATTTGATACTCTGGAGATTAGCACCTTTGGACTGGATTCCGTAGTAGAAGTGTTTGAAGAAGTAGATACCATAGCTTGCGCTAGCGAAGGTTATCCGGTGGATCTTAGCTTCTTAAATGGCTCCGTTCTTTGGGATGATGGCCGAACCAGTAAGATTCGTACCCTCTTTCAGAATCGTCGCTATATCGTGACCTATGAGGAAGGCTGCTTATCCACCAAGGATACACTGTATCTGGAGATTATCGATTGTGATACTTGTGGATTTGCCTTACCCGATGCTTTCTCTCCCAATGGCGATGGCTTAAATGATCATTATCTGATTAAATCGGATTGTGAATTTGAATACTATCAGCTCTACATTATTGACCGTTGGGGTGAGGTGGTTTTCGAATCGCAGTCGGCGCTTGATACCTGGGATGGTACCTTTAAAGGAAAGGACTGCTCGCAAGGGGTGTATATCTACGATTTACGCTATCGATTGCCCTTTAAGCAGCAGAAACGTATCCAGGGATCTCTCTTCTTAAGGCATTAAGATTCTAAATAATCTCTTTAAGTAGCGGTAAATGCGGGCAGGCTTCAGGAATTAAAGCCTAAATGATAAATTTGCCGCCTAATATCGAATAAACAACAATTTACCATGGGCAGAGCCTTTGAATATCGCAGAGCAGCAAAAGAAAAGAGATGGGGTAAAATGTCACGACTCTTTCCGCGTTTAGCCAAAGCCATTACGATGGCCGCTAAAGAGGGGGGAGAAGATCCGGATACCAACTCTGCATTGCGCACCGCTATTGCGAATGCCAAGGCGCAAAACATGCCCAAGGACAATATCGATCGCGCCATTAAACGGGCCAGCGGTAATGATGCGGCAACTTATGTAGAAGTAAACTACGAAGGTAAAGGTCCCCATGGGGTTTTGGTTTTTGTAGAATGCGCTACCGATAATACTACGCGTACTGTTGCCAATGTGAAGTCCTACTTCAATAAAACTGGCGGTCAGATTGTACCTACCGGCTCCCTGGAATTCATGTTCGATCGCAAAGCTGTTTTCGAAATTGCCAAGCCTGAGGATTTTGATGCAGAGGAATGGGAATTGGAATTAATCGACGCAGGTTTGGAAGACATCGAAGATCATGATGAATCGGTGTATATCTACGGTGATTATACCGACTTCGGAACCCTGTCTACCGCCCTGGAAGAAAGAGGCGTAGAAGTGAAGAATGCCAGCCTTAAACGCTATCCAACCACCGATGTTGAATTGGACGAAGAACAAACCGCCGAAATTGAAAAGCTATTAGATAAGCTGGACGATGATGATGATGTGCAGGCGGTGTTTACGAATATGGCTTAGGGGGAGACTTTAGATTTTAGACTGTAGATATTAGAAGGATCCTTCACAAGGAATAGTGTTGGTGATTTTAAGGAGGTAGAATTCAATTGTTTGAACTTATCTAATATCTTTTTTGCTTCAACACAGAGACAGAGAGGTTTGGAGTTCTCAGAGGTTCTTTTTGCTGTTAAGTAGTTGGGTGAGACGATAGTATTTAGAGGGATTTTTTACAAGGAATAGCGTTGGTTTTATTTAACCGCGAAGAAGCAAAGAGCGCAAAGTTTCGCGAAGCTTCTCTGTGCTCCTCTGCGTCCTTCGTGTCTCGAGCGCAGCGGGCGGTGAGAAAGTAGTTGGTAGCTAGTCCTTGGTAGTTGGTTGAGACGATAGATATTAGACGATAGTATTTAGAGGGATCCTTCACAAGGAATAGCGTTAGTTCTATTTAACCGCAAAGTTGCGAAGAGCTCTAAGTTTCGCAAAGCGCCTCTGTGTACCTCTGTGTCCTCTGCTCCTCTAGCGCAGCGGGCGGTGAAACAACCTACTCTTCCCCCCGATGATCAAAGCTTAAAACCCTTTTCAATTTCCACTCTCCATTTTCTAAGATCCAGAGGTGAGTGAAGAGCGCGGTGCTGCTTTTATGGGCCGAGCGGTTTTTCTTCTGTTGGAAAAAGCTATGCCTACCTCTTTGGATAAAGCCATAGAGTTCCTGACCATTATCGCGATAGAGCGGAAAGATTTCCGTCGATTTGCGATCTAGTTCCCGCCAGGTTCTAAAGCCAATGCCCCGCAGATTTTGAATGGACTGCACAAAGGCTGCTTTGGAATCGGTGATGCCATGCTCATCATGGTAAAACTCAAAATCATCAGCGATGAGCGCAGCTACTTGCTGGGTATCGATATGATTGAAGCCCACCTTAAAAAGCAGGCTGTCCTTTTCGAGGATCATAAAGCTCAGGCTGTCTAACTGAAATTCTGAGGTACGAGATTCCCCGCTAGAATTGGAAGCCTGGTCACCGGTATTGCAGGCGGCTAATAGGAAAACAAAGCCAAGACTTAAGTAAAGTAATTTCATGAGGAGTGTAGAGTAGCTGCAAAATGGCAAATTTGCTTGAGATAGGAGGGTTTATTTTAAAGAAGAAGCAATGAAGGGTTTTGATGAGTTCCCTTCCATGATTTTATCTAAATCGGTATTGGAAATCTTATAACGTTGGGATTCCATATTGTCCCCAAGCACGGAAATAGGAATCACTCGGTTCGAAGGCCACTTATCTAAATTTAAACCCAAGCGGATTTCGATATTCGAGTGAGCTCCTTTAGAATCTAAATACTCAAATTGCTTGAAGCTGAGAATCTTGGTTTTGGCCTGTTCGTGAAATTCAGCGCTTGATGTGGTAAAGCCGCCACCAAAATACAGGTCTAAGTCGGTAGGAATATTCATCAGTATAACCATGTTCTTAATAAGCTGATTGGACTGATTTGAAAGCTTAAAGACCACTAGTCTTTTGTCGTTTTCGACTCGCTCTCTATTAGGAGACCAAATGGCTAGCTCCGTTTTGATCTTGGCTATGCGGGTGTCGGCTAGCATAATGGCCACAAAGGAGGCAAAGGTTGCAGCGAATCCTAGCGAAAGGTTAATCACTCCACTGATATCTTCAGGGTAGTAATGATGGTATAAAATGGGACCTGCAAGAACTCCAAAAAACAGGATGGAACTTGAGAGTATCCAATGATTTTTAAAACGTCTCATATAGCGAAATGGATTTTGAAACTCTCTCCTTAGCTTAATGTCCAAGGGGATTGTAAACCAGTTTCAGCAAACTAGCACTTTGAGTTCAATTGCGGATCTTTTAGTTTCATCTCACATCTCACATCTCACATCTCACTTCTAATTTAGTACACCCGACCTATTTTAGTATATTTGACCTAAATTAAGAAAGGGCTAATAGCGCCTTATTAGGTGCTACTGGACAAAAAATATTTGTAATGATCAGCAAGAATCAATTTCTAGCCCTATCAAAATCCATCGCCTTTATTGCTTCCTATTTAATTTTTGGAGCGATCCTGGCACAGCTAAAACCTTTCTTTCCACTCCAATATGAGCGTTATGCCCAGGGGCTGGTAGGTACTGGTGGGGCAATGCTCACTGTAGGCTTATTCTTCAAGTTGGAGAAGAAGAGCCTCAGAGATTATGGTCTGAATTGGGAGAAAAGCACTTTTTCCAAATTCATGATCGGACTCCTTTTGGGGATAGTACTGGCAGGGGGGATGCTATTTTCGCAAATTTCCTTTAGTGATTTGGAGCTTACCTTAAATGATGAAGTATCGCTTTTTCCATTTTTACTTTGGTCCCTGGCCTTTGTACCTCTGGCTTTTATGGAAGAGGTGGCCTTTCGATCTTATCCACTTCTAAAACTCAATCAAGCCTTTGGCTTTAGAATCACTCAGATCATCTTGGCGATCTTATTCGCTGTTTACCATATGTTAATGATGTGGACTCCCGAAGCTTCCTTATTAGGTCCCGGGATATGGGCTTTGGCTTATGCATTAGCCGCAGTTCGGTCGGGGGGAATCGCTCTGCCAACCGGATTGCATTTCGGACTTAATTTTGTGCAATCTCTTATTGGCGGGCAAAAGGGAATAGATCCGATTTGGACCCTGGACTATCCTGCAAATGTTTCGGATTCTGCCATTGAGGCCAATAATCAATTCGGGATCGGTCTTCATATTCTGCTTTTAATTTGCTGCATTATCGCAACGGAAGTTTATGTACGGAAGCAGAAGGCATTGAAATAGAAAAGATCCTTGTCTCAAATCCCAGTTTCCAGAATTAAAGCAATCCAGTAATTCATCCTATTTTTCAGTTCTGTTGCCAATGAATTGGAAATAACATGAATTACCAAACCTATAAACCCCATCAAGATTTAGAGTCCATAGTTAAGTTTTACTGGACCTTGGAAGTGCCTTTTGATCCCAATAATCAAAAGCAAAAAATTGTGCCTGATGGCTGCATCGAAATGACTTTCAATTTTGGAAATCCGATTAAAAGGTTCGTTTCCGGGAAGGACTTTGTTTTTCAGTCCAAAGCCATGCTGATGGGACAAAGAACCCAAACATTTGAAATTTTACCGGCTGGGCATGTAGATACATTTGCCATTTGTTTCTATCCCATTGGATTTGCCAACTTCGTGGACTTGTCATTGGATAAGTGGCTAGATCAAGAAGTGCCCCTTTCAGAGGTATTTGAAGCGGGCGAGGCCTATGTTCTGGAGCAACAAATAATGCAGGCGGCCAGTACTCAAGAGAGGATTGGCCATATAGAAGGCTTTCTGCTGCGGAAACTTAAGGAGCATGATACCATCAGTCATATTGTAAGATCTACCGTAGATAGCCTGCTTCAATCGAATGGAAGCGCCCCTATTCATACTCTGGTGAAGGAGGAGGGTGGTCAAAGAAGGCAATTGGAAAGGCATTTTAAAAAGCAAATTGGCATTAGCCCCAAACAATTGGGGAAGGCCATTCGATTGCAGACCACCTTACATTTACTACTGAATAAGAAAAATGAAACCCTCACTGATATCGCCTATGAAAGTGAGTATTTCGATCAGAATCATTTCATTAAGGATTTTAAAGACCTGATGGGCCTCAGTCCAAAGGAATTCTTAAACAGCGAACAGATGGCCTTAAGTTCTCTCTTCTATAAATAAAAACCCTGTCGCATTTCTACTATTTTGAATTGTCAGCTCCTGATAGCTTTGTCTTAAATCTAAAAAGGCTGACATGCAAATCCGGAAAATGATCCTGGCGATAATGATTAGTGCAATCTGTTGTAGCTCCTGTACTTATTCGGATCAAAGCAGTTCTAAGTCAGAACAAAAAGCAAGAACAAGCAATTCAAATGAAGCAGTGATGAGAAGCTATATTTCTATGTTCGAAATCCCGGTGCAGGATATTTCACGGGCCATTAAATTTTATCAGGCCTTATTGGATATTGAGATTGAAGAAATAGAATTCGAAGGAATGCATATGGGTATTTTCCCTTATGAGGAGCAATTGGTTAATGTGGTTTTGATTCAGGCGGAAGGATATCAAGCAAGCGGAGTTGGGCCAGTAGTATATTTAAATGCAGGCGAGAATTTAGAGCCCGTACTGGCTAGAGTAGAAAGCCATGGGGGTAAAATCCTTCTGGCCAAAACTGCACATGCCGATAATAGTGGCTACTTCGCGCTCTTCCAGGACTCCGAAGGAAATAAACTGGCCTTGAATTCTCCACATTAGGGAGCAAGGACTTTGCTACTATTTAATATCAAGGCGATTTGGGTGTATACTCGAACCGCCATTGTTTTAGGTCATACCTTCTCACATCTCACATCTCCCGCAAAGACTATATTTCGCTTTTGAACTGTTTTTTAGAAGCAAGCAAATGTACCTTTATCCAGCCCATGAATCTTAAAAACTATAAAATCCCCGCTATCCTGGCTGTACTGTACTGGATTCCTGCTACCCTCTATTTGTTTTCCGAAACCGGCACCGGTTCCAATAGCTTTTTAGTCCCAGGCTGTATTTTGGGTTTTGCCTTCGGCTATGGAGGTAGTATGCTCTTAGCATTGCTAGGGCAATTGATCACTTTGATAGTGCTCATTTTAATCGGGAGATTGCTTTATGAGCCTTTACGAAGAAGGAGAGCAGATGAAAAGTAAGGCATCGTTTAAAGCTAGCTTGCGGTTTTCTATTGTAGGCATGATGACTTACTTGATTAGTAATTTGGGTGGCAAGCTTTTAGCTTTGAATGAATTATTTGAAAATGAAACTGTCTAAGTCCATCCTCTACGGAACCATTTTATCCATCTTGGTTTTCTTTTCAACTTCATTCTTGACGGTATTTTTCCAGATCAATTCGCCATTGAATCGTTTATCTGAGCACAGTGATTTGAAAATAGGTTTTCCTTTGAGCTATTACCATGAATTCTGGCTAGAAGGACCTTATCCCAATTCTGGCTGGCAGCTTGGCAATCTTTTTTGGGATTGTCTATTGACTTGGTTAATGGTGACTGCTATATTCATAATCGCGAAAAGAAGGAAACCTAAATTGCTTTAGATGTCAGTTAGGCAGAAGGCTTTATAGCCAAATGGATTAAGGAATTTAAATATCTAATACTCTGATTGGACTTAATACCAAGGCCTTTCATTTGTAGTAGTAAATTATCTTTACGAGGGAAGGTGAGCTTGAAAGAAAGCCTACAGTCAAGTTTAAAACCTTAAAAAGAAAGCCATGAAATACATTTATTCCTTTTTATTTCTTGGAATATTGAGCTCATTAAATTCCTCTCAATGTAAATCAGAATTGAAAAATTATTCTGTTGGGTTTAAGGAGATAAAGGCTAATTCATTTTCTTTTCTGGACAGCGCGCTAAATGAGGTTAGGATTGTTGGTTATGGTGAAGATACTCATGGTACTGCGGAATTCACATTATTGGCAGAAGAGCTAATGGCCTATTTAAATCAAGTTCATGGCTTCAATATCCTCATTATAGAAGCCGGATTTGGGGAAGGGCAATATCTAAATGATTACATCCAGGGTAGAAGAGATGATTTAAAAACCATTTTAAGAGAACACAATTCAACTTGGAGGTATCAAACAAAAGAGTTTTGTCATTTAATGAATCGGCTGAAGGAATACAACAAAAGTCATCCAGATAAGATTTATTTATATGGTTGTGAGATGCAGTATGTTATTTCAGATGTCAATAGAATTCGAGAATACCTTAGCTTGGTGGATTCTGATTATGAGATATATGGCTTTGAAAAGCACTTATGGCAAGCTATGGAGGAAAGTGAGAAAAGCGATTATTACATTTCTTACACTAAACTAAAAAGACACTTTTCCGATAATTACGAAACTTTTGTAAGCAAGACATCAGAAAGAGAGTTTATGTTAGCCTATCAGCATATCGCGGTATTGGGACAATTCGTATCTGCGATTATCCAAAATACGGAGCAAAGAAAACATGACTTCCGGGATGTTTATATGGGGGAAAATATTCAGTGGATTTTGAATTATCACGGAGAACAGTCAAAAGCACTTTATTGGGCACATAATGCCCACGTTGGAGATTGGGTTGATAATGGAATTGTGGACGTTGCCGGACATCAACTAAGGAAAGTGTATGGAAACGCTTATTTTAACATAGCAACCGATTTTGGAACAGGGGAGTTTTTAGCTTTTTCGCAAGATTTCAAGATGGAAACTTATCGTTACGATCGTGTTTTAGAAAACACCTTCACAAAATGTCTGCAAAATTTAGGAAGCCCGAACACCTTTCTCAATATTCGCAAAGCAAGAGAAAACCAGGATTTAGTCGAATATCTGAATTCAGAATTTACCACAATGAGTGGTGCGGGGGCTCAAGCCAGAAAGAGTAAAACGGAAACAAAGGAGATCGGAAAAGCATTTGATGCTCTTATATATCTAAACAAATCCAGTAAAATCAACTGGATGGAGTATTAAAGCTTGGCTACGCATGTTTGGGTTTTCCGGCGTGGAACTTGTGGCTGCGTAACATCTGTAGCTTCTAAGTATTATTTGAATGCTGGAGAAAGCTACAATGCTTAAGAAGGTTCTTATCCGCACAATCTAGGTTTCGATTTCTCTAATGCCCAGTTCAGCTTTATCAGCGCTGCTCGACCTATATCCAAATTTAGATAAACATATCCCTTCGCTGATAGCTTCATGTAGGGGAAGACGAATATTGAATGCCAATCCAGGCCTAAACAGTTAAAGGTGTTTACCAATTTTTGGTAAATTTGATTCAAAGCAGGCACCATGAAAAATACCTCCGTTTCCTTAGGGACTTATTTTGATCACTTTGTTCAAAGTCAAGTTTCCGAGGGTCGATATAAGAATGTTAGCGAAGTGATCCGGGCTGGACTTCGACTTCTGGAAAATGAAGAGAACAAGGCAATCGCTTTGAAAAGAGCAATAGAAGAAGGTATTGATAGTGGAATTGCTTCTGATTTTGATCGAGATCAGTTTCTTAAAGACTTGAAAAAGTCTGCCGAGAAATCAAATGGCTAATTTTCAAATAACATATAAGGCCCTTGAAGATTTAGCCAGCATTTGGGAGTATACCCTCCAAGAATGGTCCGCTGAGCAAGCAGAGCATTATTACAATATGCTATTAAATACCTGTCAGCATATTTCAGAAAACCCAAAGCTTGGTAAAAGCTATGAAGAAATTACAGCCGGCTTACAGGGTTTAAGAACCAAGAAGCATATCATCTTTTATCGACTTATTCCTGGTCAAGGCTTGGAGATATTGAGAATTCTCCATGCACAAATGGATTTGAAGGAAAGATTGAAATCCTAAAGCGGCAACAATAGACTAAAGTTTGCCCTGAGCTTAAAGAAACTTAAGTGGAATTTAGTAGACAGCTGAATAGTATTAGTCTCCAATCCCCTCTCACTTCTCACTTCTCTCTACTCACATCTATCCCACAGGAAAATCCCCCATTCCCCAAAAAGGATATTCCCTCTTTTTAAGCAAGGTAAAATCGTAGTTTATTGGTTTTGGGTATTTTGGGGTGGTGCTAAATACAGGTGTAGGGCTGATCTATCCGCAATTGAATGAAGTATGGAGCTGTGTTCTAAGGATTATGTGAAATTTTGAATTATCCTGATATGAAGTTTTGTTTAGTATATAAAAAATGCGGTACATGTGGAGTATTTTAAGGATAAAAACAAGTTGTGTGCAACAAAAAAAAACAGCTGACGAATAAATAATTAATGAAACTAGTAACAAGAGATGATATTGAAAATTGGGCGATTACAGCTCTGTCAAAAACTGACTTGCCATATCTAATATCAAAACTGGTAAGAGCCACAACACCACTTAGTACAGAGGTAAATTTCCCTTCAGGAAGTACAGCATTCATAGGTGGTTGGGATGGAGAAGTTATATGCGAAGAAAAAACACCTTATGTACCTAAAGGAGTTTCTTTGTATGAGTTTGGAACCGAAAGTAACCCAAAAGGAAAAGCTGATAAGGATTACAATAAAAGAAAAAAGGATTCACTTGGCTACGACCCTAAAGAAAGTGTATTCATTTTCATCACGCCCAGATTTTGGAAAATTAAGGACAAGTGGGTTAAAGAAAAGCAATCTGAAGGGTTTTGGAAAGATGTTAAGGCTTATGATTCATCTGATATAGAACAATGGCTTGAAATTGCGGTATATGTCTCAGGTTGGTTTGCTAATTATCTTAGAAAAGCTCCTTTAAATGGAATTGATATTGCCGAGCTTTTTTGGAAGTATTGGTCTGAATATGCAGGAATAAATCTTCTTCCTGAAACCATAGTTTCAGGTCGTGAAAATGAACAAGAAGAAATATTTAAGTTCATTAATGACAAGCCTAATATATCCTCTTTGAAAGCAGCTACTAAAAATGAAGCTATTGCCTTTATTATAGCATCGGCAAAACTTTTTCCTAAAAAAGAATCAGAAATATTTTTCTCTAAAGCCTTAGTAGTACATACAGAAGAAGCATATAAAACAGTATCGTCCAATTTTGTTTCTCCATTGATTCTAATCCCAACTTTTGAAAACAGATTACCAATGTACTCTGCGGTTTCCAATAACCATCACGTAATTGTACCCTTAGGTGGAGACGAAGACTTTGATAAAAACACAATTACACTATCTACAGTATTCAGAGATGGACAAATCGATTCTTTGGTAAAAAGTGGATTGTCAAAAGAAGATGCTGAAAAATTTTCCAGAGAGTCAGGTAGAAATATTACCATCTTAAAAAAATTACTAGGATTCCCTCATAATAAGACAAAATGGATAGATAAAGCAGACATTCGTGAAATCATACCTGTTCTATTATTAGGAAGATGGGATCAAACTTATGTTGGTGATATCGAAATTATAGAACAATTATCTAATCAAAAATATGCTGATTATTTAGTCACTCTCGATAAATGGAAAAATTTTGAAGAATCACCAATTATTCGAATTGGAGAAACTTGGCGTTTAATTTCACCTTTAGATTTATGGACAAATCTATCAGCTCAAATTACTGAAAATGATTTTAAAAACCTTCAAGAATGTTTTTCACAAGCATTTAAAAAAGGTAATCCAATTATTGATCTAAAGGATAAAAACGATTTTACAGCCAATTTTAATAAAAAGAGAAAGTATTCTAATTGGTCAAGAGAAGGCTTAACTCAATCATTAATTCTTGTTGGTCGCTTGGGTGATAGTATAAGAATTCCGAATCTTAATAAGCCACAATATTGGGTAGATAATATTGTACTTGATTTATTATACAATGCAACTGGAGAAACTTGGGTTTCGGTAGACCACGAATTACCTCTTATTTCTGAAGCCTCTCCAGATAGTTTTTTGAAATCAGTGAATAACTCCTTAGCGAAGGAAAAACCTGAAATAATGGAAATGTTTGAAGAAGAAGAAGGTTTTCTTTACAAAACAAGTCACCATACAGGTTTACTTTGGGCTCTTGAAAACTTAGCATGGCTGCCTGAATACCTTAGAGATACAAGTTTAATTTTATTACACCTCTCAAGACTTGATCCTGGTGGTAATTTATCGAACAGACCATTAAATAGTATTACGGAAATATTTAAACCGTGGCATTATCAGACTCTCGCATCATATGATGAAAGAAAGGCAGTCTTAAAATATATAACAGAGCGAGAACAAGAAACAGGTTGGTCTCTGCTTATTCGTATGCTCCCCGAACATCACGGTATTGCTCACCCTACGCATAAAATGCGTTGGAGAATGTTTGATAAAAATACCAATCTAAAATATACGTATCAGGAAATTTGGGATACGCATTCAAAAGTAATTGAAATGCTTATTGAGCTTTTTGATTATGATGAAAATAAGTTTGCTCAATTAATCAATGATGTTACAAATCTAAGCCCTAAAGATAGAGACAGGATTTTGACTTGGGCAGATGAGGTATGCTTAAAAGTGGAGCAAAAGAGCTTTGCAACTTGGGCTACAATTAGAAAAATATTAAATCATCATAGGTCCCACCCCGACACAGATTGGGCATTGCCTGAATCTGAATTGAAAAGGTTGGAAGTCTTATACAATAAACTTCAACCATCTTCTACTTTAGAGAAATACATTTGGTTGTTTAATGACCATTGGCCTGAGTTTCCCGAAGGTTTTGTATATAAGGATAATGAGTCTGAAAAGCGTCACGAACAGCAGCAAAAAAGAGTTGATGATGCAAGAAAAGATGCAGTTACAAATTTTATCTCTGAATTAGGATTAGACAAAACCTTAGAACTCAGAAATGAAATATCTCAATTGTGGGCTTTTGGCTATGCCATGGCAGATGTGATTACTAAACAAAAAGACATTTTTACTATAAGTAAATGTCTTTATGATGAAGAAAGCAAAATATCCTTTATTCATAGCTTTATTTACCGTAAATCTATTAAAGAGGGTTTTGATTGGATTAAAGCCTTGTTTAATGATTTGCAAGAAAAGGGTTATGGTTTTCAAGCACTCTCCAATGTTTTAATTCCTATTAACCAAAATCAGGAGCTTTGGGATTTCATTTCTGCTTTAAACGAAGAAATTCAGAATCTATATTGGCAAAATGTAAGGCCCCATTTTTATCATATTTCTAATGCTGAAAAAGTTTTTGGAGTAAAAATGCTTTTAACGCATAAAAGATTTTTCTCTTCAATTGATATTGCTTCACATTTTCCTAAAGTTCTTCCAACCAATCTTCTTTCAGAAATGCTCCGAAAAGCAGGGACTGAAGAGTCAAGTGAGACCACACGCTTTAAGGGCTATGAAATTGAAAGAATATTTGAGGAAATAGATAACCGAGAAGATATTGAGAAATCAACTCTTATTCAGCTAGAATGGATATATCTCCCAATTTTAGATTCATACGGTACAAGAAGAAACCCGATAAATCTAGAAGAAGAATTAGCAAATAACCCTGAATTTTTCATTGATGTATTAAAGTGGATTTATATTCCTAAGGATAAAACTCTATTAGAGGAGGAAAGAAAAGGAATTACAGATGAAGTCGTTCAAAGTAGGGCTAAACAATCATATCACTTACTTAATTCTTGGAAAAACATACCAGGAATGAAAGACGATAATTCTATTGACGAATTAGAATTAAAAAGTTGGATTGAAAAAGTACGAGAACTTGCAAAAAATGTAAGCAGGTTGGAAGTTGCGGATATGCATATTGGAAAGGTATTAGCTCAATATCCTGAGAATATACCTGAATGGCCACAGGAAACTATTTTCAAGATAATTGAAGAAATAAATTCAGATAGTATAAAGAGTAATTATTCATCCGCATTATTTAATAAAAGGGGTTCTTCTTCTAGAGGAGCTTTTGATGGAGGTGATATTGAAAGGGAGAAAGCTGCTTATTTTGAAAAGTTAGAAAAAGACTTTAAAAACAAATATCCTAATGTGGCCGAAATATTTAAAAGACTATCTGAAGGTTATTTATCAGATGCTAAGCAAATGGATGATGAAGCTGAGAGAAACAGATTGGAATATTGAAGCTTTACAAGGAAGTATAAAAAACGCAGCACATAACAAAACCTATACGAATTACTCTTCGGGATACTGTGCATAGCCAAGCCTTTACCACATATTGAAAAAAGAACAGAGAAAAATAAAATAGACATTATGAAAGCAAGTACACAATACAATGATTTTGTAGGAACAACTGCGGCTGATATTAGTGACCATTCAAATCTCACGGACTTTTTGAATGGCCGTGGAGTTGACACAGAAAGGTATGAACCTATTGGGGCAAGCTTTTACCATGGCTATGTTGATTTTATTAGCGGTTCTATCATATGCATTGACCGCCAAGAATCAACCGATAATGAACCATATATCGTCAAAATTCATTTTGAAGCAGAGTTCACTCATGAAGAATTTTTCAGTTTATTTAAAAGATTCAATGCTGTTGTGACTAAAAAGTATGGTGGATACCAAGACCGTGAAATCGATGAAGAAATAATAATTGACGATAGGGAACAATTAGAAGAATAAAAAGCTCGTGGTAACAAAACCTATACGCAATACGGGTTGACGAGATAAACGAAAGGTCGGTGCTTATAGCCGGTCAAAGCTCCGCTGTGACTTTTTTGTTGACTAAATTTAAAAACGCAAAGCGCAGCTTTGGCCATTGTTCATGCCAAATAAAAGTTTCGGCATTAAAATCCCGCGCTGCGCATTGCCGGAGCGTTATATGCAAGCAATAAAAAAACAAATTTGCAAAAACATAAAACTGAATGACAAGAAAAATTGGATTGTTCTTTCTATCTCTTTGGCTGTTGTTTTTGTTGATAGTAATTATAACAGCGGAGATACCAGTTTGCTTTGGAGATAATTGTGAATTTATAGGATGGACTAATTTGCTAAAATCCAATATTATTCCAATATTTTGCTTGATTGCGCTTGTAATAGGCGTAGTTTCATTTTTGGATTTTCGGTATCAAATGAAAGGAACGCCAGAATTGTCGGTCAAGATTACAGAGATACAGAATATTGATTATGAACACCTTACATTTCTGACGACCTACATTATCCCCCTTGTGTGCTTTCAGTTTGAAAATCTAAGATATATCCTAACATTCATTGTCATTTTATTTGTTATTGGATTAATATACATAAGAACTGATTTGTTCTACGCCAATCCTACTCTAGCTATTTTAGGATTTAAAATTTATAAAATTTCAGGAGAGTTCAGAAAAGGAGAAATTCGGAAAGAAAAAATCTTGATTACTAAAAATAAATTGCAACTAAACGACAGAATAAAATATTTCAAATTAGACGAGAGAATTTACTACGCTTCAAAAATACATGCCGATGAATAAAGCTGAATTAAACCAATCACTCGACTTTATCAATAATCCGGAAGGAGAACTTCAAATAATCATATATGCGAATATCCAAGATGTTGAAGAACCGAAAAAATTGGACATAAGAGGAAATGATTTGCCTGAATTAAGACAAATCTTCCTTGATGGAATTAACTCTTTCATCATAGAAAAGGATGATTATTCAGTTTTAAAACTATCTGACGCTGACGAACGTGGAAAATGTTTTTACGAATATGATTTAGAAGTACCAGGCGAGTTAGAATTATTAGAAACTGTGATAGGTAATGATGACCTTCAAAACTTCAACTTTAATGATAATAACTTAGCATCTATTAAATCTCTTATTATCGTTTTAGCAGATAATGAAAATGAAGTGAGTTTATACAAAAAAATATCCCCTGTAGAAGTCATCGGAAGAGGTGGACATATCTTGAAAAGAGCCAACCAAAGATTAGAAAGATTTGAAGACCAGTTATTAAGAATTACTGCTAAATTTCAAGTTCTGCGAGTTGATGAGAAAATCATTATAACGGACTTAAATTCAATCGAAAAAAGTTTTGGTTTTCACGATGTTATAACGCGAGAGGCCACAGCAAGCTTAGACGTTATAAATCAAATGGCATTAATTCAAAATATCGAAAGCCTTCAAGAATTAGTAACTGATGTGAGTTTTGCTAGAAAGTTAACTAAAGTTGCTAAAAACTCACCAGTCATTAAAATGAATATTCCCAATGCAAGTATTATACTCTTTTCTAAACAACATCCGCTTACTAAAAGCAAAATGAGATATAGTGAAGATGATACGCAATTTACCTTAGACACAAGAGTATCTAAGGACTTGCTAATTAAAATATTGAATGACGACCTACTAACTTCCGAACTTACTAAACTATATTATGATAGTTTAGCAAAAGATGGAATTGAAATTGAAAAAGAAGAAAATGATGCAGAAATCAATGAAAATCCTGCATATATTGGTTAATAAAAAATATAGTGATTTAATCGCTAAATACAAAGAGGAATATGTAGATTAGACAACAGGTGAAAAGCAAAAGAAAGTGCGTAAAGTTAAGCTACTGTTCTTATAATTTACCGTTTTAGCCAACAGAATAATTTCAAGAATCTAGGAATTTATTAAGCAAGAGCTGTTTTATCCAAGCTTTGCTGCAAAACCTTAAGCAATATCTTTTATTCTTGGGTGCCAAGAATTCCTCTAAGAATCAAATCTCACTTCTCACTTCTCAAAATACCCTTCTCCTCAAACTCCTCCCAATCGACCAAAAGAAGGGCCGCCAGGGCATGCGGGAGAGAATTTTAAGGTCATCTAACCAAGAGCTGTCTTCATCTAAAAAGCGGAAGATGCGCGGGATGGGGTGGACCCTAAACAAGCGTTTAAAGATCTCCAGGATGGGACTTTGCTTTTTCTGAAAGAGGTTTAATAGGAGTTCATCGTAAATCCAGTATTGTCGACCATGACCCGCTTGGGGTATAGGGCTTTGTTCTTTCAAGGCTTTGGCAATGGCCCAGGAATGTTGGGCGATTTTCTTAAAGGCAAAACCAGTGGATGCTTTTACCACTCCGGCGCGTACACCGATGGGGATATACCGCTTGTTTAAAGAATGCAGCTTTTCCTTCTGGTTTAAGCTTAGGGTCATGGGGATTTTATTGATCTCCTTTTCCTCAATTTCGAAATTGCTAATGCCCATTTTTTGGAGGTAGCGCTCTATTTCGGGCTGAGCCTCCGCTTCGTTTAATATAGCTTCACCAAAGCGGGTGAGCTCAATTAGAGCTTCCTTTTCAGAGGTGGGGAGGAAATACATAAACTGCAATCCTTCACTTTGCTGCACCTCAAAATCCATTAGTCGGCAAACTTCCGTTTCGAATTGCGCCTGGGGAGCTTTAATGCGATAGCCCACAAAGCTTTGCCAAATCAGGTCGGGGTCCTTTAAGGTCGGGGGCCGACTGTCGAAAACCAAATGGGCATAAGTGCTTTGGTCCCCATCCAATTTCAGCTCAAAAGGCCTTTGATTGCTGAGCTTGCTGACTTTCCCATTATAGAAATCCAAATTGGGATAAGATTGCAGAGCATCCTTAACAAAGCGGTAGAAATCCTTGCTGCGGATCTGCACATAGCGATAAGGGGCCATGTTTTGCCGCTGGGGAAAAGCACTGTCTAATTGCGACCAGGATTTAGAAACCGAGGAGCCAAACATCTGCCAGGCGGCATCCTGCTCATCGGTCCAAAAGCACCAAGTACGGTCATTGGAATTTTTAGGATCGGGCTCGATTAATAGCACTGAATACTGATCCAATATGCCTTGTAAATGCATGGCATACAGGAGGCTCAGGCCGGAAGCGCCGCCACCAATCAGGGCGATGTCGTATTCTTCTTTCAATCGAGATAGCTTACTTTTTGGATAAAATCCTCTGCTGCCTTAAAGATGCGCTTTTTTCGCGCTTCCTCCATGCGATCCAAGGTGCCGAGCATCATGCTCATGCGATGATTTTGGGCAAAGGTCCGCCGATGTTGATCGATAAAGCGCCAATAAAGACCATCCATGGTATCGCACCAAGGACCTTTGGAATAATGACTCATCTTGCGCAAATAATTACTGCCGGCGATATAGGGTTTGGTGGCAAAGGAACCCCCATCCGCAAACTGACTCATCCCAAAAACATTGGCCGCCATAACCCAATCGGCACTATCGATATACATCTCCATAAACCAGCGATACACTTCCTGTGGATCAATCTCACAGAGCAACATAGTATTGCCAATAATCATCAGCCTTTCGATATGGTGATTGTAAGCTTCCTCCTGGCATTTCCGCAGGGCATCATCCAAAGGAGGAATGCCAGTATTTGCTTCATACCATAAGGGGCTTAGCTTGCGCTGCAGGCCAAAATGATTTTTCTCGAAATCGAAATTGCGATACATACCGCGTACAAATTCGCGCCAACCGATTAATTGCCGCACAAAACCTTCCACCGAAGGCAAATGAGAGTTCTGCTCTTGATACTGCTTTAATACCGCGGCCAAAACTTCTTCTGGCAGCAGGAGGCCGCAATTTAGATAAGGACTCAAAGTAGAGTGGTAGAGGAATTTTTGCTGGGCTTCGAAGGCATCTTCATAGGGACCAAAGAGCTCCAGTTTTTCATGGAGAAATTGATCCAGCACTGCCAGGGCTTCATCACGCGTGGTAGCCCAGGCAAAGTCTTGCACCTTCCCGGGATGTTCGCTGAAATGGTCCGCCACGAGGCTTTTTAATCCTTTTAAAATATTGGATTCGGCGAAAGCCAGACGCGGCGGTGTTTGGGCCTTAGTGGGGAGTTTCTTGCGATTATCGGCATCATAGCTCCATTGTCCGCCGATGGGCTGATTTTCCGCATCCAAGAGGATCTTTAAAGCCAGACGTTGCCTTTGATAATAGGTCTTAAGAAAAGGCTTTTTATGTTCTTGCAGATAGGCCTTAAAGTCGGAAAGGGGAAAGAGAAATTTAGGGGAGGGCACAAATTCCAATTCCCGATTGTAGCTATGGGCCCATTGCTTTAATTCTTCTTCAAAAAAGCGATCATCTACCTGATAGCAGCGGATGGAATCAAATTCGGGATGATCGTTCAGGAATTGCTCCAGTCGGGCAGTAAAGCTTTGCGGATGAATCTGATTTTGATCATCTACTAATTTTAAATAGTGCACCTCATGTTGGGCTTGCAGCAAATGTGCATGATGACGCATCGCCGTAAGGAAGAAAAGCAATTTATGCTTGTGATAGCGAAAGTGGGTGCAGAGGCCATAATCCTCAATAAAGAGAAGGTTTTGTGGGCTATCATTTCCCAAAAGTGCCGAATGGTCGGGGAAAAGGCAATCGCCCAAAATAAGGTGCAGGCTTTTCTTCATAGGCATTAAACTTCCGGGGCGCCTCGAATGTTGAGAGCCTATGAAAAAAAGTGAGCTTCCGGAGAAAATTTGTCCGGTATGTGAAAGGCCTTTTAGCTGGCGAAAGAAATGGGAACGAAACTGGGAGGAGGTACGCTATTGTTCGGATGCCTGCCGGAAACAAAAAAAAGCCGGACGGTCAAATTAAGGGGAAGAAAGTATTGGGGAAGTTTGACAGCGTCCGACTTTTCTAACAGAAACTGGGGCAAAGGAAATAAAGCTTTTCGGGCTTTAAATTCAAGATTTCATTCCCTAAAAATGGATTCAAGCAAATGCCTGCCTGCTCTGAGAAGCATGCAATAGGAAAAGCAGAAAATTCACGTATATGAAGGGAGAATAATAGGAGAGTGTGAAAAATTGCAATACCACCCGATCGGAATGGTAAATTCCCGTAAAAAATTTAGCTTATCACCGCTGAAAAATTAAAACTACTTAAATCCGCGCTGAAACCACTGCTGCAGGTCCCGAAGATTTTCAGGATTTATCCCATGACCGGAATTATATTCCTGATAACGGTGTTTGATCTGGAGCTTTTCTAAAAAGTCTACTGTCATGCGGGCAGCAGAAATAGGAATCACTGCATCTTCCCGTCCGTGGGAAACGAAGAAATCTAAATGCTGTAGATCGGCCGGACGATATTGCTCCGGCACAATTTCCTTTAAAACATAGCCACTGAGGGCCATAATGCGTTGGAATTTATCAGGATGACTAAGCGCTAATCCATAGCTTAAAATAGCCCCCTGACTAAAGCCCATCAGCCAAAGAGGATTGCTTTCTAATCCTTCCTTCGCTTGAAATTCTTGAATAAAGTGAAGCACCAAATCACGGCTTTGTGCGGCAGCATCCGTATCATAGGTTTTTATACCACCGGCCCCAAAATGTATAGGATACCAGGCAAAGCCGCCAAAACCCAAATTGATGGAGGCACGTAAGCTTAGATAATGGGCTGTAGAACCCAAAGCCAGTCTAAGCTCAAATAGATCGTTTTCATGACTGCCATAACCATGAATCATCACTACCAAAGGAGCCGATTCGGGATTGGATTTAGCTTTCTCGAAATTGTAAACCAGGCTAAGGTCTTGCATTAGTGCAGTTTTAAGGTGCCGATATTGAGTTCATCTGGCGCACCATTTTGAATACTAATCCAATGTTCCAGGGCGTGAACATTGCTGGAAAAGGCAATTTCCTTCCAGGGAATTTGATCGGCAGAAAAGAACTGAATTTCGGTGCTCTCCGGCGTAAGTTCATAATGATCCTTCAACATTTTAGCTCGGAAGAAAAGATAAACCTGCTGGGCTTTCAGAAGGTTGTAGATGCTGTGCAGCTTGATAATCTCTACTTCAGCGCGGGTTTCTTCAAACACTTCGCGTAAAGCACCGCTATCTACCGCTTCATCATTTTCTAAAAAACCAGCAGGTAAATTCCAAAGACCCAATTGGGGCTCTATGCCGCGACGGCAAAGCATTATCTCATTTTTATCGTTGAGGATAAGGCAGCCCACAATGGTTCGGGGATTCTCATAATGGATAGTTCCGCAGTTTTCGCAGACTATTCTTTTTACCTGATCATCGGCGGGGATTTTCCGCTTTAAATGATCGCTACCACAATGAGAACAATAATTCAATATTCTAAAATTGCCATCTTAAACTTAGGGCCAAATCGAGATCAAAATCATCGAAGGCATCGTTCAGCAAATTTACAGCAGGATTTACATCTAAGGCAATTTGCAAGGGAAGATCTGCCACATTTAGGAAACTATATTCCAATCCGAAGATCCCTTCTACCACCAGAACGGTTTTGCCATCATCCTCTAAAGGAACATTGTCGTAGTCTACAAATCCTAAACCACCACCAGCACCATAAAACCACTGGAAGTCGGGGCTTAGAGCATTAAGAGGTTTTACCCACTGATAATTGGCGGTAATCAATATCGCATCTACCGCCCGATTATCTTTCAAGCCCAGGTCGACTTGTAAGCGATTCATGCTGCTCAATTTGCGCTGATAGCTGACCTCTGTGCCAAAGCCATTGCTGCCGCCCAAACGGAGGCCCAAAGCATTGGGACTGATTTGTTGGGCATAGCCGGTGAAACCAATAGTGAGAAGGAGTAGAGTTGACAAGTGTTTTAACATCTGCTAAATTTTGGTGAATAATTCATCAACAGCCGAGTGCGTATTCACTATAGCGCCTAAAACATGGAGAATATTGTATATACCGAAATAAGTGCGGTTTAAATAAATGGCATCTTTCGGACCGCGGGCCGCTTTGGCCTTGCGCACCATTTTATCATTTTGATAAATCTCACTCAAGGCAAAAACCTTTTCGAAGTATGTTTTATCAGCAAAGTCGAAACTTGCACTGTAAAAGGGCTGTCCTAATAAAGACAGAATTTCAGCATAAATGTTCGCGAAATGGGAAACTTCTTCCGGACTATCCGATGGCAGCAAGAAATTGAGCTCAAAAAGCAGTTCTGTAAACCTTTCTTTTTCCGCTCCAATTCCAGGTTGCATGATTTGGAAATAGTGATCGTGGAAATCCGCGGGCAATTCTTTCACACAGCCGAAATCAATCACGCCAATGCTGCCATCTTCATTAAAGAGGAAATTCCCCGGATGAGGATCGGCATGAACCTCGCGTAATTGATGAATCTGGAAATCGTAAAAATCCCAAATAAGCTGACCTAATTGATTACGAAGTTCCTGACTGGGATCGTTTTTAAGGAATTGATCCAGATGTAAACCGGGCATCCAGTCCATGCTCAAAATGCGCTCCGAAGAAAATTCAGGGTAGTATTTGGGGAATTTTAGTCCTTCCATGTGCTGACAGGCATTAGCAATCTTAGTGGCCCTTTCCAATTCCAAATGGTAATCGGTTTCTTCCATCAGGCGGCCTTCTACTTCGGAGAGGTAATGGGCCATTTCCTGCTGACTGATATTAAACATGGCGCCAACCACCGGCTTCACCATTTTAAGATCGGAGGAAATGCTTTGGGCCACGCCGGGATACTGCACCTTTACCGCTAAATCGAGATCGCCCTTTTTGGCGCGGTGCACCTGACCAATGCTAGCGGCGGCCACACTTTGTCGTGAAAATTCATCGAAGATCTCATTGGGACCTTTGCCAAAATACTGTTGGAAGGTTTTCACTACTAAGGGATAGGAGAGCGGTGGGGCCGAATATTGGGCCTGAGCAAATTTTTGGGAATAGGCCTGGGGTAGAATTCCCTGGTCCATGCTGAGCATCTGTGCTACTTTTAAAGCGGAGCCTTTCAAATTACTCAGGGCATCGTAAATGTCGCTGGCATTTTTCTCTTGAAGGGCAGCTTCATCGCTTTCGCCAGAAACCAATTTCTTACTGTAATGCTTCAAATAATTGGCCCCCAGCTTGGCTCCGGTTTTTAGGAATTTGCCGGTTCTTTGGCTGCGACTGCTGTAAATCTTATCCTGTTCTTTCATCGGTTCTGGAAGATGAATTTGCCAAAGTCAAAGGTGGAGTCCAGGGCATTTTTCTCGATCAGGTCGAAGGAGAGGTTTACCGATTTTTCGATAGCCTCATCACTGCTCTCAAAGGAGGGGGAGCGATCCTTGCGCCAGAAATCGAGCAGGAAAAGGAATTGCAGCCAGAAGAGGTCATCGTAGACATCATTAAGCTTGGAGCGACTGGCAATTTCATGTTTTTGCTGTCCTTCGGAGATTAGGTCTTTGGCCCATTCCTTAAAGGCATTTTTGATTTCTTTTAATTCGGTGATGCCCCGTGGATTGGCAATATGCACCTCTTTTAAAATGAGCAGAGCATAGGAGCGATGGGATTTTAGGGCTTCGAAGAAACTGAAATAGAAGCTCAGCAATTTTTCGCGAACGCTAAAGCTGCTCCATTCTTCACTCTGTTCTAATTTGCCTTTGTTTTCCTCAAAAAGGGAAAGCCAGAAATGAGCGGCAATTTGATCAAAGTCGCTGAAATAGCGGTAAAAGTCGGCTTCGGAGATTTCCAGTTCCTTGCAAAAGGCATAAACGCTGGCCGGGTTTTGGCCATGCAGCAGGAGGTACTCTTTGTACTGATCGATCAAGCGATGCTTGAGATCATTTTGAGATTCGGTTTTACTTTCTGTAGTCATAAATAATCAAGTTTGAATGCTAAACGATGGCATTAAAAATCTGTTCTCAGCAGAAGCCTAAAGTTTTCTTAGAATTAATCCATTAAGGCGAAAAAGGTTCAGACTATTCTTTTAACCAATGCTGGCGATAGAGCGCATCCGGATCATAGCGCTCGGCTTGGGATGCCAGATTGAAGTAGCGGTCTTGGCGCGGATCATTACCAATTCCGGCCACATAGGTCCAATTACCATAATTGCTGCATACATCGTAATCAATCAATTGCGACTCGAACCAGGAGGCCCCCAAATACCAAGGTAGTTTGAGATCGTGCACCAGATAGGAAGCCACATTTTGCCGACCGCGATTGCTCATAAAACCAGTGTTGAGCAATTCCCGCATATTGGCATCTACAAAGTCCTGCCCGCATTGTCCCAGGCGCCAGGATTCGAAAGGAGCATTGCTTTCCAATAGAGGATCACGCTTGATCTTAAAGAAGCGATTTCCCTCCTTGGCCGCGGTAAAACGGAAGAAGTCACGCCAAAGCAATTCGAAATAAAGCCAATAGGTCGATTGATTCTGTACTCTTTCCATTTCATAGCGCTTGATTTCCCCATAAATCTCTCGAGGCGAAATACTGCCAGTGGCCAACCAGGGCGAAAATTTAGAACTGTAATTAGGGCCTAGTAAGCCATTGCGAGTTTCTTTATAGGCTTGAAGATGGTTTCCTTCCCAGAAATAAGAACGGAGTCTTTGCCAAGCGGCCTTACTACCTCCCTTAAAATGGAGTACGGCTCGGGGCTCTGGTTTTAAATCAGTGGATAGAAATTCATCCAGCGGAATTAAGGAGCAGGGCTTTAGGTCTGAGGGGCAAATGATTTGGGCTGGGGCCGGAAGGATCGAAATCTCCATAGCATACTTTTCGATCTTCTTTCGAAACTCCGTGAAGACCTTGGGAATGGCCTCTATTTCGAAGGGTAAATCTTCCGACGTATAGAGGGAGTATTGTTCAAATCGCATCAGGCGAAAGCCAAAAGATTCCAATGCTGCTTGGGCTTCTATTTCTTCAATGCTATACTCCTTAGCGCAGTAAATGGCTTCAAAAGGAAAATCGGCCTGAACTTTTTGCAAGGCTTTTAAGGTAGAGCCATAATGGATTTGCAAGGGGGCAGATTTAGCTTCCAGAGCAGATTGCAGATCGGCCACCGACTCCCAAATAAAGCGTTTGCGAATGTCACCGATTTTCGGGAAGCCCCAAGGGAATTGATCCTGAAAAGCTTCATCAAAGCAATAGAAGGGAATGATTTCATCCGCATCCAAACAGGCCTGATGAAGGGCGGGATTATCGTTAATTCGCAGATCATTCTTGAACCAAACTACTATTCTTCGCATGGCCAAATAACTCGGGATTTAGCAAAAAGTTGAAGGCTTAAAGAATTAAATTGGGAGGGACAACTTTGGGCATTTCTGAGGTGTCATATACTAAAGTCCCTACCATGAAAGCCATTATCTGTCAACGCTATGGAGCTCCTGAAAATCTGCATTTGAAGGAATTGCCCAAGCCCAATCCTAAGCCTGGTGAATTATTGATTCGGATAAAAGCCGGATCGGTGCATATTGGCGATACCCGAGTGCGCAGAGCCGATCCCTTTCTAGTGCGTTTGGTTTTTGGATTGTTCAAGCCCAAGAAGAATTTGGTCTTGGGAATTGAAGTCAGCGGGATCATTGAAGCCCTAGGTGCGGAAGTCGGCAATTTTAAGGTAGGTGATGAAGTTTTCGCCTTAACTGGCTTTGGCATGGGCGGCTATGCGGAGTACATCACCTTGCCAGCCATTCCCAAAGGAAACCCTGAATGGAAAGGTCTGGTGAACCTGAAACCTAGCAATTTGAGTTTTGCGGAAGCCGCGGTAATGCCAGCCGCCTGTTTAACGGTGATTCAGAATTTCCGCAAAGTTAAAGTGGAGGCCGGGCAGTCCCTATTGATCAATGGCGCTTCGGGTAGTTTGGGCACTTATGCTATTCAAATTGCCAAGCATTTGGGTTTATCCGTAACTGCGGTTTGCAGCGCAGGCAATAAGGATTTGGTAATGCGCTTGGGTGCTGATGAACATATCGACTATCAAAGTCAGAATTTCCTGGAAACCGAACAGCAATTCGATGTGGTATACGATGCTGTTTTAAAATCCAGTCGAAAGAAATGTCGAGCGATATTAAAGCCACAGGGAGTCTACCTTAATAATTATGGCCTACCTCGCACCCGCATTGAAGATTTGGAACAGGTAAGAGCTTGGGCGGAATCCGGGGTAGTAAAGCCGGTAATGGATCGAAGCTATGATTGGTCAGAAGTGATAGAGGGGCATCGCTATGTGGATCAGGGACATAAAAAGGGCAATGTTTCGCTGATCATTGCGGAATAAGCTTCGCCACCTATTAGAAAATCTTGCGAATTTTCATCGTCGAAAATGGCTGGAATATGCTGAAATGAAGGCTTGGTTCCTGAACAAGGAGACATTATGAATCTGCAGTTCTTGCTACATTAGCTTCAGTAAAAGACCAATATGTCTATTGAAAAACCGAATGCTCCAAGGGCTCTATGGCCTTTGATGAGCATTTTTTTATGGCTACTATTCAGTGGCTGTGCTACTAAGGAAGCGAAAATTCAAGCCAGCCTGGATGCCTATACTGAGCAAGGTGCTTGCAATGGCTATCTCTATATCAGTGAGGCTACTGAGCTTTTATATGATAGCGCCTTTCAAAAGGGTTCAGAGAATTTTACGAGGCTATCCAAAGACGATCGATTGGCCTTGGCTTCCCTTTCTAAACTGTTTACCGAAGTGGCTATACTCCGCATGGTGGATGCTCAGTTAATTGAATTGGATGCTAAGGTGATTGATTACCGTCCGGGCTTTAAGGCCACCAATGCCGGACAAATCACGATTCGCCAATTATTGGAAATGCGGTCCGGATTGGATCGAGAGTTAAATGCAGAACACCAGTTTCAAGCTTTGTCCTTGGATAGCAATGGCTTATTAGGCCCTTATTTAGATAGTTTGGAAAGCCTGCCCATGCGAGCGGAACCCGGGGCCAAAGAAGAATACAGCAATTTGACCTATTGGCTTTTAGGGGCCGTATTGGAAGCGGTGGGCCAGGCCAATTTGGATCAGGTTTTAGAGCAATGGATTTTCGAAGGTTTAGAGATGCATTCCAGCGGTTGGCGAGAAGGGATAAGCAGTATCACCAAGGGCTATCTTTTTAAGCGTGAGCAATGGTCACAGGATCCGCAGGATTACAGCTGTCGCTATGCTTCGGGAGGATTATATTCCTCGGTGGCCGATCTGGCCAAATTGGCTAAGGCTTTGCATGGCGATCAATTCTTAAGCGCTGAAAGCAAGGCATTTTTACAAAAGCAGGATGCTTTAAGCATTTACGGTTCCTTGCCCTCCAGTTCGCATCTTATACTACTGGATTGGCAAGCCGAACTCACTATTATCATGCTTCAAAATTTGGCTTTGGAGGATTTAAATCGAATTCCTCAATTTGTGGCAGAATGCAGGGATGTTTTGGATTTGACTTCCGCCGAAAGGCCTAAAAGGAAGGTGGTACTCAATAGCCTGGAAAGTCTAGCGGATACGGTGCCTTTGGAGTCGGCACTGAAGGAATGGCTAATAGCACTTAAGAAAGGGAATCCTAAGGAGCTCTTTCAAATCCTGGCTAAGCATTCTGAAGAAGGGAGTTTTAATTCGGATGATCCTACCTGGCAGGCTTTAGCGGAATTGAATAGGGATTATCCGGATTGGAAAGCTCTGGGCTATCGCTGGATAAAAGGGGAGGAGCCTGGTGGCTTGGAACTTTGGTTGCAAATGAATGCCGATTCGAAAATGGCCCTTTTGTGGATTCCATCCGAAACAAATCCAAATAGAATTGGGAACCTGTTTATCCGTCCTGATGATATGGAATGGATGGGTGAAAAGTATTGAGATGAAGAACAGCTATCCATTGATCCTTGGTTTTTTAGTCCTTAGAGTTGGATTTCTAAAAGCACATCCCACGGGAAATCTCTGTTTATTTCAGGATCAGGCTTATTGGTCTTATATCGAACCGGTAGATGATCAGGAGCACCATGCCTGCATTTGGCGCATGGATAGTACGGGAAAAAAGAGCCTCTTTAGACAATCTAAATATGCGGCCAGTGATTTCATGCTGCAGAATGCGGATACGGCCTTATATATCCTGGAACGCCGCTATCTATCGGCGCAAGACATCTTTGAATTGCGCCTTTTTAAATATGATGGGCTGGGGCCAGCAAAGCTTATATGGGATTGGTTTCGCGATCCTTTGCGAGTAGGCGAGGCGGGCTTTAAAATGCTCTCGGATCAGGAGCTGCTTTTTGTGCGCTATCCTTCGCTTTATCGCCTGAAAAAGCATGGGGAGCCTCAATTGGATCCCTCCATTAGCGATTCCCTGCATAAAATGCGTGCGGTAGGTCCTAATCAAATATTGTTTGGCGGTGATTTCTGCGCTTGGCTGCGAAGTGATGAGGGTCGGCTTTTGCAAGATTGGCCCTTAATTGGCGACCCTAATGCTGATGCCACCAAAGCCCCCATGGGACGCAATAGTATTTTCGGGATGGACTATTATAAGGGCCACTTACTCCTAGCCTATTGGGGCAAACGTCAGTTCTTGCTTTACGATCCTAAGGGCAAGTCTCGAATCTTACTGCAACATAAAGATCCTTATACCCCGCATTGGGTATGCTTTTGGGATAAGAAGGCCTTGCTTTTTGCTTCGGCTTTGTATTGGGATGGGAGGACACCGGAACCGAGCTTGGTGCTTAGGAGATGGTAGCTAGTAGTTTGTCGTTGGTAGTTTGTTTCAGACGATAGTAGTAAGACCATAGACGGTAGATTTGATTGGAGCCAAGGAAATGGGAATAGTCTTTCAAATATTGGTGCCGTGGGTTTAACCGCAAAGAAGCACCTGCCTGCCGTCAGGCGGGTGTAAAACTCTGCGTTCTTTGTGTCTCGAGCGAAGCGGGCGGTGAATTTTGGTAGCTTGTAGTTGGTAGTTTGCCGTTGGGTTTTAACCGCAAAGAAGCGGAGAAGCTAAGGTTCGCAAAGTTTCTCAGCGCATCTCCGCGTCCTCTGTTCCTCGAGCGACGAAGGAGCGGGCGGTGAAGTAAAAAAACTAATTTTTCTTCCGCACAGCTTTTTGCCCATATAAGCTAAACACCTCCATGGCATCCTCTTTCCTAAAAGAAATCATTACCCCGGTTTTTGGATGAATAAGTTGCAATCCATTAGACTGCACCGGATAGAGTTCATAGCGATCGCCATTGGGGAAAACCAGCACAATTTGCTTTTGCTCCTTATCAAATTCGAGACTAAGTTCAATTTGATTATTCCAGAAGTAATCACCCGCTAAAGCTTGGAGGCTATCCTCACTAATTTCTCCACGTCTTACCGCAGTTTGCTTGAAATGTGGCCAATCATAAACCTCAGAGGCGGATAAAAGCAGTTCATTACCCAAGTCGGCACCAATATCAGAATTGATCAAATAAACCAAGCCATTGCCGCTGGTCAAATTGATCGTCATGCCGCTACGATAACCCACATTGCCACCATAATGGGTAAGAGAAATAGCATCTCCTTCGCGCTGGATTATAAAACCATAAACATGTCCTTCTCTTTGCTGATCTAGCATCGCTTCGATTTCTGCTTGCGTAAAAAGCGCACTCTTGCCATGATAGGCCTTATAGATTTCGATTAGGAAAAGGGCCATGTCTTGTGAAGTGCTCCATAGTCCGGCCGCAGCTTGTTGAGGATAGTTATTCCATCCGCCCTTGATCATTTCGCCATTAGTGTCATAGCCTTTTGCTACACGCTGAGCATACGAATCGGGTAGGGGTTGATCAAATAGCGAATGCTTCATTTGCAGCGGCCTTAGAATCCACTGGTTCATGATCTGGGAAAACTCTGTTTGAAAAATATCTTGCAATGCCAGCTCTGCCAGGGTATAGCCACCTCCGGAATAAGCTAGGTTTTCATTAGGAGGGGAAGCAACCTGGATAGGGGGAGTATTCACCCCTGGACTGCCCTTGAGAATATCCAGATCGGAGGGAAGGGCAGAATCTTGATCATAGCCTAAATAACCCCCGCGGCTAATGCCTGAAGTATGGGAAAAGAGATTGCGAAAGGTCACTGGATTTTCAGCGCTTTGTTCTCCTTCCGGCAATTGAAAGTCCTTTAAATAGAATTCAATATCTCGGTCCATATCAATAGCCCCAGCTGCTTCCATGCGCAGGGCCGCCATAAAAGTTACGGGCTTGGATAAAGATGCCGCTTGAAATATTGTTGAGCAATCCAAATCACCCTGAGTAGCAAAGTCTGGATTTTGATAAAGCTCGCTCCAGCTGATTTCACCATGCTCGATTACACTTATTGATAGAGCCGGAATAGTGTACTCAGTCAATTTGCTTGGAATAGACTGCAATTCCTCTTCTTCATCAAGAAATTTTACTTGCTCGCGAATGCCATTTTCAAGTTCGGATTTTTTAGCGGTGGCTTCTTTTTGACAGAAGCAAATGGATTGATCCGAGCTAGCCTTGTGGTCATCTGCTTGCTCTTTGTTGAAATTACAAGATGACAGCGAAATGAAGAGGATGCTCGGAATTAGGAGTTTTTTCAAGGTTCTGGATTTGAATGGGAAGCTAGCACATTGCTGCCAGCTAGGAAAATTAACCGCAAAGAAGCACTTGCCTGCAGGTAGACGAGTGAAACGTAACGGGGATCGAATTACAAGACAAAAAAATGGAATCGAATTACAAATTCGATCCATTGGTGTGAATCGAATTATATGGCAAAATAAGATGGAATTGAATTACAAATTCAATCCATCGGTGATGGTGAAACAATCCGCAAACGTTTCTCCCTGCCTGCCGTCAGGCGGGTGTGCACCTCCGCGTCCTCTGCTTCTCGAGCGAAGCGGGCGGTGAAACAAACCGCAATGAAACAAATAAAAAAATCTCCCCACCCAATCATCAGACCGGGCAGGGAGACTTGCTTTAAAAGAATCCAAGCTTTAGATTGATACCATACTCCCAGGAAGAGAGGTCCTCTTGTTTAAAGTCTCGATCATTCTCAGCCCAGATTAATTGATAGCCACCGTAGAAGCCAATCTGTGCATAAGGACTGATATTGAAATCCCAGTTCAAGCGGGGACTAAAGACATAAATGGTGCTTTTGGCCACCTTGTTATCCAAGGCATCTTTAAGGCTCACTGCACCTACCGCGAAGGGTAAACGCAATCCGGGGATATAGAGATGCTCCTTGTTTTGAACGCTCTCAATAAAGAGACCACCATAGCCCATATTTAAGTCCAGCTCTTGGTCGAGGCCATAGGCTAAACCGCTTACCGACATTGAGTTTACGGCGCCCATCCCAAATCCACCTAAGGCGAAATAGTCTTTATACTGCACCGCTCCCTGGCCACCTACCCAAAGCGCAAGCTGTTGCATGGGGCTGCTATTGGCTACTTGAATGCCTCCAAAGGAGGTCCAATTGCGACTTTCACTGTTTTGCTGGGCTTTTAAAGCACCTTGACTGATGAAGAGTAGTCCGAAAAGAATAAGGGTTTTTCTCATGATTTGTGATTTTAGTTGATGTTATAGTTTTCAGTTAAAAATTGAAGGGCTCCTTCCAATACAAGGTCTTTGCCAGACTGGATATTTGAAGGATTATTTTTGATATTTATTTCCGGCTTGATGCCCAGCTTCTCAAAGCTGCTACCATCGGGCTGGAGGATTTTTTGAATGCTGTACTCATAGCGCCAGCCATTGGCCAGGAAGCGGGCGGGGCTTACCATCGATAAGGCACCGGCCGTACTATCTCCGATGTGATGTACTTGATCGTAGGAACGCAGGTACAGACTGAGGATCTCCGCCTCACTTACCGTTCCTCTATCCGTTAGGAATACAATAGGCTTGGCAAAATGAGGAGAGGAGGGAGCCGGACTCTTATAATCTTCTGCAGCACTAAATTGATGGGCTCCGGGACCAGATTTTATGCGGCTACGGAATACCAAGTCCTGATGCCGACTGAAATGCGCAGCGAATACCGCCGCTAAGCCATCGTATCCCCCAATACATTGTCGGAGGTCAATAAGCAAGGCTGATTTCGCATCTAAATCCAAAGCCTCCAAGGCATTGATTAAATACTGTTCATCCTCTTCCAATAAGGCCGCCACGTAGAGATAGGCGATTTTGGGGCTCAGTTCTCCATAGAGCAACATATCCCCCGAAAGGCCCGCATTTTCTAAATAATCAGCAGCAATAAGCTCAAGGCTGAAGGCTTGCTGACTGGCAATGAAGCCCTCGTCGCCAGAGATGAATACTTCCTCCGCAGCATCGCGGTAGAGCTTTATATGTTCATCGTTCAAAGCATCTGCATAGGAACATAGGGCCTGCCACAATTCGGCATCGGAGCTATTTGCATTTAAGTTCTTACGCAGGCTATAGTAGAGGGAGTCGGCCTGATGTTCATTTTCAAAGCCAGCATAATGGCTTTTCAAATCTTGATGGAAGGAATCATAGATGCTGAGGGCATCGCTATTGGCTTCTGCTAAATCGGATTGGCAGGCCAAGGCCAAAAAGAAGAGGCTAAACAGGCTTAGTATTCGAATCATTAGAAGGTGAAGTTTAGGGCGATTAATAAGGATTGACTAAAAAGGGCGAATTCGGGATTCTCAGTAATATGAATCGCTTGCCATTGATGCTTTAAGCCTAATTCCAATCTGCGGTGCAGGGCATAGTAAATGGCCGATTCGCCTTCTAATCTTTGATTATCCAGACCCGAAGCCCATTTGGAATTCGAAAAGAGCAATTGTTTTAAGCTTTCAGCATCCTCAGATCCAAAGGCATTAAAAGGAGGTCTTTTATAAGAGGAGATCAGGCTAAAGGCCAAATCGGCTTCGAGGCGCCAAGCCGAATTGCGAAACACAAAGCTTGAGGAGAGCGCTAAATTCTGCTCTTGGAAGAAGCTTAAAGCTGAGCTTAATTCATAGTTATCTTCCCATTGCAATACTTGTACATCCAAAGTATAGCGCGGACCCAAGCTAAGGTTCCAGTTTTCATGACTAAGCACAGACCATTGATAGGAGAGCTTAGCTTGAAGCTGCAACCAAGAACTTTCCAAAAATTCAAATTCGCCGGGTGTTAAGCCTCCGGTATTATATGCTATATCCAAGCGAAAGCGATTGCCTTTGCGGGATTCCCAAAATCCGGAGATTGCTGTATTCAGGCTGTTTCCTTCGTAGAGCAAGGGGGAGAAATCTGCATCCTTGATCTTCATTAAACTTAATCCGGAGCTTAGTTGGATGCGTCGATAGGATTCGGTTTCCTGAGCCAGGCTAGGGCTACTATTTAATACCATTAGCAAGCCTAGTACTTTGTAAATTCTATTTTTCATCAGCTGTTATGAGGTTTAGGGTTCCAGTTGGGACTGATTTTTAAAGCGATATGTCCTGCTTTTTCACCGCTTTCCGCTTTGCGGTGGGCCTTTTGCACTTCTTCCCAGGGAAAGACGGAATCGAGGAAAACCTGGATTTTGCCCGCGGCTATTAAATCAGCTAGCTTTTGCAGCTTAGTTTGACTGGCGCGGCTTTTCATTTTAGACACAGATCGAAATTGCCCTTTGGGATTTAGTACTCTTTGGGCATCCTTAGCCTTAATCTGCCCCCAGGCATCGATAATGAGATCATAGCATTGTGGACTTTCCCAAAAGTTTTCTTCGCGATAGTCGAGGCATTTTTGAGCCCCCAGTTTCTTCAACCAAGCATGATTGTTGCGCCGACTGACCACGGTGATTTCAGCACCCGCATTTTGGCATAATTGCAAAGCATAGTTTCCAACCGATCCGGCCGCTCCACAGATCAATACTTTCTGATCCTTGAGGGCTAAGCCTTCTATTAAGTGCCAGGCGGCTAAGGCACCATAGGGCAAGCAGGCCGCTTCCAAATAATTGAGATTCTCAGGTATTTTCACAATCACCTCGTTTTCAGGCAGGCATTTGAATTGAGCATAGCCACCAAAACCGGCACCGCTGTAAGCCATCACTCGATCGCCAGCCTTAAATGCTGTTACCTGAGGGCCAACCGAATGTACTTTTCCAGCGAACTCCAAACCTGGTACCGCCATACGCCGAGGCTTAATGATTCCATTTTTGAAGCGGCAAAGCAGGTTCTGACCCCTCCGTAAATGCAGGTCACTTTGATTTACACTACTTGCCATAATTTGGATACATAGCTGCTTGCCTCGGGCTTGCGGTCGGGCTTTTTCCTCGCGAAGCAGCACTTCCGGTCCACCGTATTTATGGGCTTTAATGATCCGCATCGTTTTCCTTACGAGCTTCGTTTACTTCTTCTTGAAAGAATTGGTACAAGCGGCGATGTCCAAAGCGTGGCGCAGCATGGTGCAGGGCCATGGCAGAAAGGAAAAACTCATAAGGCCCATAAAATTTGGCTGAGGTAAAGAGTTTTAAGCTGGCAATGATCAGCTTCCTTAAGCCATCGGGGAGATGCACAATTTTCAATTCCTTGTAATAGGCATCCAGAGCCAGGGCGGCAATTTCATTCTGACTCAATAAATCTGGTCCCCCCACATTTAATTCCTTCGCTTTAGAGGAAAGGGAGTTCACTATAAATTCGGCTAAATCGGCACCATGGATAGGATTGAGCTTACAATGCCCATCCCCGAAGAGGTAAACCTTACCCTTGGCAGCCATTTGCAGAAAATCTGCCATATCAGAGAAATAGCCGGTGGGTCGAATTACCTGAGAAGAAATGGATGATTGCTGGAGTTCTTTCACAAAAGCTTCCTTAGCCTCAATAATCTGAATGCCTTTAAGTTGATGCGCATTAAAAACGGAGACATAAACGAACTTTTGCAAACCGGCCGCTTCGGCTTCTTTTAAGAGGTTTACATTGGCTTGATAGTCTACATCCCAATAGCTCAGCCCATCTTTTTGACGGGTAATACCCAAGCTGCTAATGATCATACTCGCGCCATCCATTACACCTTTTAGGCTTTCTGCCTGGGTGGCTTCCGCCTTGATGATTTGTTCGGCCTTAAGCTTAATCTTGAGCTTTTCAGGATTGCGAACCAGAGCTTTAAAAGGGATGCCCCGATCTTTTAGTTCATGAAGTATATGCTGTCCGAGGTATCCACTAGCCCCCGCTACAATAATGGGAGCCAGCTTTTTAGATGGAGTGGGTTCCATTTTCAGTTTATGTTTTAATTAATCTGGGGCAAAGGTCTCATTGCAGGAGGCGCGGGTCGTCCTGTATTATGATTCCATACTTATTGAGATTCCGAACTTTGGTCGATAGACCGAGCCTGATTTAGAATTCGGATTTCAGGCGGCGCTGTATGATAAAGAAGAGCCAGGTGCTGAGGCCGTAAATAATCAGGATCAGTAGCAGCAATTGGGGATAATTCAGCATGCGATTATTCTCGCTTTGTACCAATATCCATCCGGCTAAAGCCGCCCCAAAGCCAGCCGCTACTCTTTGCAAGGCTGAATCTATACTGAGAAAAGAAGCACGATTTTCGGGTCGCGGTACCATCAGGCTTAAAGCCCCGGCACTTACGGTACGACCAGCCACTGAGCAAAAAAGTAGGGAGTTGAGGACCAAGATCCAGTTAAGGCCTAAATCCGAAAGCAAACTTAAAGGGATGAGCACCAGGGCTCCTAAGAGGGTACTAAGGCTGAAAATCTTGCCCTGCCCAAAGCGATCGGCCCAAAAGCCAAATAGGGGACCAAAGGCTAAACTGGACACTCCGGCCAAGCCAAAAACCGAGGCTAAATCAGCTTCTTCCAATCCTTGATTAAAGATGAAATAAGCAGAGGAGAAACTCATGAAAGCTACATCTGCCGTGATGAGCAGGAAATTATTGGCGAGGCAGTATTGTTGTTTTTTAGCTTTGAAGACGGCCAACCAATTCTGCCAGAAATGGCTATCTGGAGATTGCGTCACCTCACTGCGACCTATCAGGCTTAAAGCCAGGAAAAAGGCCAGAATAGCCACCAGAGCCAGGGCGGCATAAGCATACTGCCATTGAAACTCGGCCGCTAAATACAGGGCCAAGGGTAAGCCGGCTAATTGACCAATGCCGAAGGGAATTTGAATAAGGCCCATGGCACGACCTTTTTGCTTTTCCTCAAAATGCTCGCTGATGAGGGTAAAGCAGAGGGCGGCGATCATTCCCCCCGAAATGCCGGTGGCCAAGCGGGCTGCAATTAAGGTGTGATAATCCGGAGCTAAAGCCGAACCAATCAAACCCCCACAGAATAAAGCATAGGTAATAAGGAGCAGTTTTTTCCTTTCAATACGATCGGCAAAAAGGGAGAGTGCAAAAGCGGAAATACCGGCTGCCAGCGAATTAAGACTGAGAATTAAGGCGAAAGCTTCGGTGCTAAGTGCCATGCTTTCCAAAACCATAGCACTTAAGGCTGGCATCAACATAAAATCGAGGGCCATGCCAAAGAGCAAGAAACCCAGGCTAAGGACTAATAAGCTTTGATAGCGACTAAATGGCCTTTTCTCTGGTCTGGGAGCAGTGCTGTTCATTTAATAGCGGGCCTTCTTTTGGAAGAGCATATACAGGGTAAAACTTACTTCGCCAAGGAAGGTATAATCTGCCACCAAAAGTAATTTATCCTGAGCCAGGTAGGCGAGGCTGTCGATTAAATATCCCAAGGCCGAAAGCACTAATAGCAGACCAATAATGCGGGCCAATCCTCTTTTAAGGATCAAAGCTACCCCCGGAGGAATTAACCAAAGACCCCAGAATACGGTGGCCAGATATACTCCAAAGCGGTATTGATTTAGATAGAAGCTTATTTGGCCAGCGACCTGAGGACTGAAGCTTTGTTGTGACCAATAGCTGAGGGCATAGCTGTTGAGTTCATTGCCCAAAGAAATAAAGGCTCCACAACTTAATAGGATAGCGGTGCTGAGGGCCAGGCTCTTCGAAAATTGCCCTAACCATAAATAGCTGAAAAGCGCCAGAAAGAGACTGGCGATATTCATAAAAACGGTAGCGATAATGCCTTGGCGGTGCAGTAGGCCTTGAGCCGAAATTTGCTGATAGCTGTGCTCGGCATTGCTATAATCGAACAGGGTGTTGGGCACATAGCCCATCCCATAAAAGCCGAAGATGAAAAGGGCCAGAAAACTAATTCCGGCCCATCTTGCATAATGTCCTCTACTCTGCATATTAGAAGTAAATGCGGTACATTAAGTTAGGTAATAGTCCAAACTGAGTGGTGTAGCCTACTTTACCTGCTTGATTGGCATCGTAGTATTCGCTCAATTTTCCTTTGTTATTGCTCAAGTTTTCGAGGTTTAAGAACAGCTCGTGACTGGTGCGCTTCAATTGCCATTTGTAGCTGGCAGAGATGGTAAGGGTATAGATGTCTTCCAAATCGGTTTCGTAGGCCTTATCGTAATCCCAGTATTGACCCTGAGCTGGATTCACCGCTAAATTGCCATTCTCGTCACGCAATAGTGGAATCACCTTTTTACCTCCGCCAATAAAGGCTTTGAAATTGATTCCTAAAGTTTGATTGTTTTTAGAGCCCAAGCCTGTCCATTCTTTTCCGGCCAGGAAGTTAACAATGTAATTGCCATTAAAGCGGGTATTTCTCTCGCGGCCGTCTAATGTGGTGTATTTCGAATCGAATACCGAGGCATTGATTAAGAAATAGTAATTGTTAGCGAGGAAGCGCTGTAGGGTCATTTCCAGTCCGTAATTGCGCCCGGTACCTTTATTTACCAAGTCCACATATTGAATATTGAAGTCTTCATTAATGGTGCTGTAATAGCTATTGGCATCATTGGCCACTGGCAATTGGTAGAGGTGCTGATAATACACTTCGGTGCTCAATTTCAGATTGGAACTAAAGGCCCAGTCATAGCCTAATACAAAGTGGTGGGCTTTTAAAAGGTCGAGGTCGGTATTGCTTTGGGCATAGCTGCCATCCGCCTGTTTTACCTTAGCGAAATAGTGATTTAATCGCTCCATGCTAGAGTGCATTCCATAACCGAAACGCAGGGTTCCTTTGGGGTGATGTTGGTAGGAAGCAGAGAAACGAGGCTCTACACTATACTTGTTATTGTAGAGGATATGATGGTGATGTACCCCTGCTACCAAGCTAATCTCATCGCTTAAGCGGTATTTCATAGAAAGGTAGTTCCGTAGGGCACCTACTTGTTCTTGAATACCAATGGTGTTTTGCAAACTGCTGTCGCCGGGCATCATCATGGCCTGTTGGTAATCGAGATCAAAAAGGGTGTAACGACTGCCAATGCGGTAGCTTAAACGGTTATTCTGCTTACGCTGATAGCTGGTAGCGGCGGTATAAGTACGGTTTTGCATATCAGAGTCGAAGCTGGGAATTCCCACGCCATTGGAGTCGGCCTTTTGCCAGATATCATCTTCCAAACCATCAAGGCTAAAGCCGATGCTGGATTTTAAGAAACTCTTATCATCAATTTTAATGCTGTGGTTGATACCACTATTAAAGAGGAAACTTTGCTTATCGTAATCTTCGTACACATTGCCGCTCATCACATCATCACCGGGCGTTTCCCAATCGGCTGGGGTCGCATTCTTTAAAGCAAATCCACTGTAGCCTCCTAATCCGAAGATGGAGAAACGGCCCGCTTTTTTGGTTGGTAATACCACTTTAAAGGCTGCATCCTGAAAGAACATATCTCCATTTACATCAATGGCACCCAAGTCATTGAGTAAGGTAGCGGTAGAATAGCGATAATTTACCAGGAAGGATCCATCGTAACCTTTGGCCAGGGGACCTTCGAGGGTGAGGTCGGTGCCGATTAAGCCAATACCGAAAATGGCTTCCAGCTTTTCATTGTTCCCTTCGCGAATTTGCAAATCGTAAACCCCACTCAAGGCATTACCATATTCGGGCGCAAAGGCACCGGTAGAGAAATCGGAAGTTGCCAGCAAATTACTATTGAGAGCACTGGTAGAACCACCCACCGCTCCTTGGTCGGCAAAGTGATTGGGATTGCTAATCGGCAGCCCGTCTAATTGCCACTGCATGTATTTAGGGGCGTTTCCACGGATGATGATTTCGTTACCACCACTCCCTGAATTGGAGACCCCGGCATAATTAGCGGTTACCAAAGCCGGATCATTAAAGCTGGCGGTAAAACGATTGAGCTCTTCCATGGAAATGGAGCGACCACTCACCTGAATCATGTCGTTTTGGGCCCAGCCGCTTTTTGTCCTTGCCTTAACCGTAACTTCTTCTAAGGTGGAAAGCGATTCTTGCAATTCAATTTTCAGGACCATCTCACGGGCCGAATTCACTTCGATATTATTCAGAACCCGACTTTGGTAACCAATAAAGCTTACTTCAATTTGCAAACGACCTAAGGGAACCGCTTCAAATTTAAATTTACCATCAAAATCGGTGGAGGTTCCTAAAATGGGATCGGTCCCTAAAATAACCACATTGGCACCGGGCAGGGGCATTTGGCTTTCCTGATCGATAACGGTACCGCGCAATACCTGACTGAGGTTTTGGCTTTGGGCCTGATATCCGAACAGGATCATACAAGCCATTAGAAGGATTGACTTTTTCATTTTTTACGTTTTAGAGTTGATAGAATTGAGCTTGAATAAGGAGGCCTATGCTTCGAGCCCCCATAGGACTTAGAGCACAATTGTTTTCAAAGCGAAGGCCTAGCTCCGGCTGCTTAAATTCTGGACTTTCCGAAGCCTCAAGTTTTAGGCTAAGCAGTGATAAGCTGAATAGGAGAGTTGAACTTTTCATCTTTGCGTTTTAGCGGGAAAACCATTTTGATTTCCGGGGGCAAAGGTGAAAGTCCGGCCAAGGCCAATCGTCTTGAATTATGATTCAGGACAAATCTGTAAATCAGGAATTAGGGCGGCTTTTAAGCCAGGCGCGTGGGCTGAGACCGGTACTGCGCTTGAAGAATTCGTTAAAAACGGATTTAGAATTAAAGCCACTGTCGTAGGCCAGGGCCAGTAGGGTAAGATTGCGATTCTGTGGATCGAGGGCTTTTTCTTTAAAGCTTTCCAGTCGGTATTGGTTGATGTACTCGTTGAAATTCATCGCGCAATGCTCATTAATCAACCAACTCAGTTTATTGGGATGGAGATCTAATTTTTCAGCCAGGTTTCGCAGAGTCAGACCGGGGTCGAGATAAGCCTCCTCTTCGGTCATTAAGCTTTCCAATTCACTTAAAACGGCTTTTACTTCTTCATCCGGCTCAACTACCTCGGCACTAAGTCTGGGGATATCTTCCCAGCCTTTTTCCGGGAATTTCATGCGGGCCAGGAAATCCTCGAAGCGGGGATCCTCCTGAACTTTTTCCCAAATCCAGTAATGCTTGAGGCTTACCATCATTACCGATCTTTCTTGCCAAGCTATTTCCAAATACGAGAAGCAGGCCTCTTTTTCGCCCATTTGAGCGTATACCTGGGCGGGATCGGCCGAATCAATAAAGTGTCGACTGTTTAAGGCTTCTCTTACTTTATCGATTTCACCCATTTGCAAGCGCAAGAGCAGGCTGTTGAAATTCTGATAGGGATCTTCAGCACTTAGCTCCAAAGCCCGATCCATGTATTCTTGAGCTTCCTTTATCTTTCCCGAGAAGCCCAAGGCAGTGGCCTTCCAACGCAGGGCCTCGGTAAAGCGGGCATCCAGTTCCAGAGCCTTATTAAAGGCGCGAATCCCATCTTTAAAATTCCGAGCAAATACATAGCAGAGTCCTAATTGCCAATGGGCTTCTGCATGCAATGGATCACTTTCGAGGGCTTTCTTGGCTATACTAATTGCTTCTTGATAGTCGCCATTAAGGAAAATATGGTAATAGCTGATAAACTCATTATAGGCACTAAGTCCAAAGTGCAGCGCTTTATGATAAGAATCGCGGGCCGCCTCCCAATCCCAATCGTAAAAGAGGGAAATATAGGTAAGGAGCTTATAAGCTTGCGCTTCATAGGGGTTGATGGCCAAAGCTAATTGCGCCAATTTGCGGGCTTCTTCATGCGCTTCGCTGGTGCCGATTAATCCGTATGCCGCATGGTGAATTAGGCATTCACCGGTATAAGCATAAGCCTCGGCATAATTGCGATCAAGGCGGGTGGCTTCCCTAAAAAATTCCAGGGCTTTAACCGTGCCCTCATAGTCCTTCTTAAAGAAATAATGGCCTTTAAGGAAGGCCTCGTAGGCGCTAATATTATCGGTATAATGACTGCTGCTAAAGTTTTGGCGGAAGTAGATTTCCAGGGCCTGCAGAACCTCAGCGGCGATATCATCTTGCAGGTCGAAGATGTCGGCCATTTCCCGATCGTAGGATTCGGCCCAAAGGGTAAAGCCATCTTCAATGGCCACTAATTTGAGTCGTACCCGGACCCGACTGCCAGCCTTTTGCACACTGCCTTCCAGCAAATGGCTTACCTTGAGCTTTTCGCCGATGGTCTCCAAACTGAGCTCTTGCCCCTTCAGGCTAAAAGCCGAAGTACGGGCAATGATTCCTAAACCTTCAATCCGACTAAGCACATTGATCAATTCCTCCGTTAATCCATCACTGAAATATTCATTTTCCGGATCAGAGGAGAAATTCGCCAGAGGCAAGACCAATAGTGATTTGCGGGGCATAGTTTGGTTTGGAGCGGATCAAAAATAAGGATTGCAAACTATTGCAAAAGCGAAAATCCGGCCCGCCTCCCGAATATATATCGAGAAGCGTGGCCGGAACAATCCAACTAAAACCTAAAGTTGGCACCGATTCCCAGATGGGAGTCGCTAAATTGTAGTTGATTGGATTTAGACATTACCTGTAGATCTCCCAGATATAAAGCACTGAGAGCGAACCAGCTATTAAGGGCATACTGCGCTTCGAAACGAAGGTCGAAGGCGAAGTATTTATGCCAGCCCATAAATTGATTGGCACCGAAAACATTGTTCAATAAATCGGAATTCAGCTCGGCATTTTCAGAGGGTGCGCTGAGGTCTACCCAAGATAGCAAGGGCAGGCTAGCATCGGCCTTAAGGGTCCAGCTATTGTTTTGATAGCGAGATCCTAAGCTTAAATCAATACCCTGGCGACTGAAATGCTGGTAGGGCATGCCTTCATCAAAATTCGCTTGATCGGAAACCAAACGACCTAAGGCTTGGTAACGCAATCCGCTGGATAAGGCCCAATGCTCCGTTTGAAGGAGATTAAAGCCGTATTCTGCATTGAACTTAAATTGCATAAAGGCCAGTTCTGCTCCATTGTTGTTTTCGAGAGCTAAGCGACCACCGCTGTAATCCATGGATGCGCCCCAATAAGCCAGATTATCACTTTGACGACGATAGGCTAAAGACCACATGCGACTATTACTAAAGTAGTCGGCCGAATTACGAGCGGGATTGTTCCAAATGCCTCCACCGGCACTGCTGTACAGGCTGATTTCATTTTTAGGCATGCTGATTTGAGCAAAGCTGCTAAGAGTACCCATGGCAAGGGCGATCATAAGGGTGAATTTCATTTTCATGTTTTAGTTATTTTGAATTCGAGGGCAAAGGTGCGGGGGATGCAGGCGCCAATCGTCCGAAAATGAAATTCAGGAAGAAGTAGGAGATTAAGGAAGTTGTCGGGCTTTTAACCAGGCTCGCGGGCTTAATCCGGTTTGCTTTTTAAAGTACTCGTTAAATACGGATTTAGTATTGAAACCACTGTCGAAGGCCAAAGCCAGCAGGGTAAGGGTTTTGTTTTCCGGCAGGAGGGCGATATGCTGGAAACGCTTCAGGCGAAAGCCATTTACATATTCATTAAAGTTTTGCCCCAAACCCTTATTGATTTGCCAGGATAGATAGTTAGGGCTGCAATTCAGGGTTTCGGCCAATTCTCGCAAGCTCAGCTTAGGGTTGAGGTAGAGCTCCTCCGCTTGAATTAGCTCCTCAAGTTGTTTTAAGAATTGAAAATCCGGTTTTTACTCTGCATGAGCCTGAACCTTTCGGTTTTGGATACTATCCCAGCTTTCCAATTCGAATAGTGCTTGCGCGGAGGGATATTCTCTTAGGGGCTTTAGCAGGGGATCAAAGCGATAATTGATGCAGGTCCCAGCTTTCTGATGGATCATTTTTTGGAGATAGGCGGTGGCTTCTTTCAAATGATCAGAATGCGCCCAGAGGTAAAGGTTCCAGGGAAAGAGGCTGCTTTCTGCATCGCTGGCAGGCAGACTTAGCTTTTCCTTTTCGACGGGGGAGCCATGCATTCGCAGATAGAGCTCCTCCACTTTTTCGGGTGCATCGCAATGTTCTAAGCAGTTTTCCAGTTCTGCCTTGCGCTGCAATTGAAGTAAGATTTGAATTTTATGTCCCCAGGCCAAACTGAATTTAGGATTGAGCTCCAGGCAATAGTCATAGAGCTTCAGGGCCTCTTCCTGTTCTCCTTTAAAATTGAGGAGGTGGGCCTTGGTAAACCAGTGATTAGGGGAAAGGGGATCTATCTCCAGACTTTGGTTGATGTATTGCAAGCCTTCCTCAAAATGACCAGAAGGTAGACAGAGCTCGGCCATGCTTTCGAGCATAGTGCTGTTTTCTGGATCCAAGGCTAAAGCTTGAAGTAAGAAGGCCCGCGATTTCTTGAAATCCCATTGTAGCCAAAAGGCTTCGGTGGCCATTAGGTAGTAGTATTCAGCGGATTCCTGCACCAGACTTTTACCTCGTCGGGCATAGGAATGTACCAGTTCTATGGTTTCCTCGGGATCAATATATCCCCAGGCGATAAGCATGATATAAGACCAGGCAATTTCGAAATAGGCCTTAGCAAAGCTTGGATCTTCGGCGATGGCTTGCTTTTGATGGGCAATGGCGGTTTCCAGGTTTTCGGCGGTCCACTCCCGCATTTTATGTCGGCCTTTGAGATAATGCTCATAGGCCGAAATGCTGCTGGTGCTTTTATTAACCAGGTTATCCGAAAATTCAAGGTGCCCAAAATTCTCACGAATTCGATCGGCCACCACCAGGCTGATTTCATCTTGCAGGGCGAAGATGTCGGATATATCCCGCTTAAAGCGATCGGCCCAAAGGCAAAAGCCATCTTCTACATTAATCAATTGCAAACTGATGCGCAGCTGATTCCCGGATTTACGGATGCTGCCTTCCAATAGGTTATCTACCCCTAATTGCACACCAATATCTCTAATATCGAGGGCCTTTTCCTTAAAGCTAAAGGAAGAGGTTAGGGCACTCACCTTTAAGCCCGGAATCTTGCTAAGGGAGAGGATGAGTTCCTCCGTCATCCCATCGCTGATGTATTCATCCTCCGGATTACTCGATCGGTTCACCAGGGGTAAAACGGCTATGGAGAGTTTGCTACCTGCTTTCATTGGGGAGGGGCAAAGATGGGGAATTTGGGGATTGGAGTAGTGGGTAGATGGTATATGGTAGGTAGTCGTTGGTAGTTGGCGGGTTTAACCGCAAAGAAGCAAAGGGGCGAAGGTTTGCAAAGCTTCTCTGTGCACCTCTGCGTCCTCTGCGTCTCTAGCGACGAAGGAGCGGGCGGTGAAGCAATCGGTGAAGCAAAGAGTATCCACCCCAGTTTCCAACCCTACAGCTCCCCCAAGCATCCTTTAAAAAGAAATATCCATCTCAGCAAATACCATATATTCAAGCATACCGTTTAAAGCCTTAAAAGAACCTAAAAAGCTTCCCTATGTTAGCCTACCGAAATACTGCTATTCTCTTTTTATTCCTTTTCCTTTCAATACAAAGCCAGGCACAGCACCGAGTAGGCTTGCAGATCATGGGAGGGGTCAACCAGATGGAAACCGACTGGAATATGGAATTGGAAACCTATACTTTGCTTTTAGCGCCCTATGCTGCTTTTGGAGCATTTTATCAGTATGAATTATCTGAGCATTGGACAGTGGGTTGCGATGTACAGTTTCAGCAGCTGTATGCTAAAGAGAAAGTAGGGCTACCGCTTCGAGATCAGAATAATCAGGTGATGGGGGAGATCTATAATACCTACAATCGCCAGTTTTTATACTACTCTATGCCAGTGTACATTGCCTATTCCTGGAATGAGTGGCAATTTCAGTTTGGTTGGCAAACATCATGGCTTTTAGGAAGCAGTGCCCGCTTGAGGAGTGAATTCACTGAAAACGGAACCCTGGTTCAGTCTGATATTCGTTATGATGATGTTCCGGTTAAGGATCTGGATTTCGGTCCGCGCTTTGGGCTGGCCTATCAAATCACCGATCGTTGGCAAATAGAAAGCTTATGCTATCAGGGCATTGCTCAGGTGGCTTTGGATAATGCCCGCTGGGAAGCCCGCATTTGGCATGTGGGATTGGGAGTGAGATATGGGATGGGGGCTTTAAAGTAGTTGGTAGATAGTAGTTGGTCGTTCGTTTGAGACGATAGTAGATAGACGATAGAAGGTAGATATAATTGGAGTCAAGGAAGTATGATTTGTCTTTCAAATTTTGGTGCCGTGGGTTTAACCGCACCCGCCTGCCGATAGGTAGGAAGTTTCGCAAAGCATCTTCTTAGACCTCTGTGAACCTCTGCGTTCTTTGTGCCTCCCTGCCTGCCGGTAGGCGGGTAGCGAAGCGGGCGGTGAAGCAGCCATTAAAAGCCCTCCTTATCACTCAATAATCTATCTTCGTTCCAAGCTTCCTGCATCTTGAAAAAAACCATTCTCTTCATCTTAATCCTGCTAGGGCTGCAACTCTCAGCAACGCCCGAATTGGATTCGTATAGCTACAACAGTCCCAATCTAAAACTGGAAATTATTTATCGCTATGATAATCCCTTGGATAGAGCATTATACAAGGCCATGGCGGCAAGCTTGGATTCGTATATCGATAGCTTAAAACATAAAGGCTATTTGCAGCGAGGCCAATTGCATTTCGAAATAATGACCGCCCAATGGATGGACTCCACCAAAGGGGTAGAGATGTACCGCTATCCAAATGGCTATTACTGCTATCTCAATGGATTAAAGCAAGAAATTAGTTTGAGCTATTTGCAATCCATTGTTCTGTATTTCGGTTCTGAGCAATGGTCATCTTTCTGCTATGATGAACTTAAATTAAAACCGAGTTTGGCTTTGCAGCTCTTTAATCAAAACTTGTTGCCGGTAGATTCAATGCCTCAAACCAGTGCTTATAATCTGGAGCAAATTGGAGCTTTAAGGCTTTACTTCAAGGAAGATGCCTTATACGCTAGTATTTCTAATGAAGAAATAGGGAAGCTTCACTATCTATTACCATTTGAAGCACAGGGTTTAATTTTTATCAGTCAAGCTGATGGGATAAAGGTTTATAAGGAAGGCCGGCTTCTTCAAGAGATGACTTGGAAACCTGAAGGTTTAGCTAAACCCAATCATGAAGCATTAAGAGTGGAGCTATTTCCAAAATGGATAAATATCGCCTCCAGAGATGTTTATTTATTCAGCTATTCGATAGAAGACAATCGTTTTTATAAGCTTTAGATGGAGGATAAGGGGATTAGAATATTTCTTAGTGTGCTGTTGGTACTACTGGCATTGATCCTATATAAATGGGAAAGTAGCCCTTTACAAGGTTCTGAGGAAACTAAGGAAGTGGCACAACAGGTTTCAGAGCCCCTATTAAAAGAGGAAAAGGACAGTGATACCCTGATTTTCAGTTTGGAATCGATCCTGGGTGTATCAAATTATGATGTCCGATTGATTCAAATCGATTCGAATTTTGTGAGTGAAGACATTCCGAACCAGCGGCTTGAATTGGTTCATAAGGTGAATTCTACTTTTCATGTGATTTATAGCGATCTCATTCATTCTGATTTTGAAAAGGTGGAGTTAAAGATTTCAATAGTGATCATATACCTGACCTCTTAACACAATGTGCTTCAGATGTTCGCAGTAATTGGACCTATAATCTCTTTTTGATAGAAAAGGATGGTCCAAGCCTTAAAAAGATTGAAGGATTTAATAGGATTAAAAATCCGGATTGGGATTATGAGACGGGACTAATTCGTTCCTATGTGGTATCTGGTCAAGATTATAAGGAGCTGTATCGTATTAATCGCAATGATAGTGTAGAGCGATTTGAATGGGGGATACCTACAGAACCAAATAGCAATGAGCCATTTAATAAACCTTGTTTAATTAAAAGTAGGATTCAATAAAAACAGGATTTTTCCTGTATTTATTGAATAGATAGGGGCTGACCTTGATAAACTAATAATTTTGGAGGTTGAATTCTAGTCCTTTAGCAAGAAAAGGATGTGATTAATCTATCGAAACCAATCCAAATGAAAGTATCAAGACTATTAACCTTCATCTTCGCAGTATTTCTAACTCTTAGTTCATGTACCGAAGATGGAAAAAGCATCCTAGATCCCTGTGCTGGAATTACCTGTGAAAATGGGGAGTGTATCAATGGAGATTGCGATTGTGATCCTGGTTATTCAGGTCCTTCATGTGCAAATGAATTGAGACCGGTGAGTATTATTTTAACCCGGGTCCAAGTAACTCAGTTTCCTCAAACTAATGATCAAGGCGGTGGCTGGGATAGTGACGGAACCGGGCCTGATATTTATATTAGAGTCTATTCAGGAGGCAATGAAGTTTACGAATCAGATCATTATCAAGATGCAATTAATACAAGTAACTACACCTTTGATTTAAACCCTGATGTCAATCTACCAAGTACCTCAGATTTTGGTGTGTCACTTTATGATCGGGAGTTTATTGTTTCCGACACCTTCATGGGGGGAGTTGTTACAGGCGGAGAAGTTTGGACAAGCTATTTATTGGATAGAGGCTTTCCTTCAACAACTACATTCACGGCAAATGCTGGTTATACCTTTATTTGTCACTGGACCTATGTTCATTAATGGAGAAGAAACAAAGGGGATCCTGCCTGCCGGTAGGCGGGCAGAGTGAAGTAAACCGCAATCCACCTCTGTGCACCTCCGCGTCCTTTGTGCCTCTAGCGACAGCGAAGCGGGCGGTGAAGCAAACCGCAAAGAAACGAAGGGGCTAAGGTTGGCAAAGCATCTCCCTATCTGCCAGTAGGTCCCTCTGTGCACCTCTGCGCTCTTTGTGACTCTAGCGACGAAGGAGCGGGCGGTGAAGCAACCAAAGAATCAACCAATCCAAATCTCCTCTTATATTGCATAGCTCAATTCCTTAGCTGATTAATAATGTTCCAAAAAGATATCCAGCAAAGCAAGCTTCTCAGTTTAGTACTGCGCCATAAACCTGAGACCATTGGATTGCAACTGGACCCAAATGGCTGGGCTGAGGTAGAGGAGCTACTCCAGAAATTGGCAGCCTACAAGGCACCCATGTCAAGGGATGAATTGAAGTCCTTGGTGGCCCAAAGTGATAAAAAGCGTTTTGTTTTTTCCTCCGATGAATCAAAGATTCGGGCTAATCAAGGGCATTCGATAGAGGTGGATTTGGGTTTAAAGGCCATGCAGCCACCTGATGTGCTATATCATGGCACCGCCCTTAGGAATTTAGATTCCATTAGAGCTCAAGGCTTGCTAAAAGGCAATCGTCACCATGTGCATCTTTCTGCCGATCCGGATACGGCCAGGGCAGTAGGGCAACGTTATGGTAAGCCCATAGTATTAAAGGTAAAAGCCGCTGAAATGCACAAAGCGGGATTTGAATTTTATCGTTCCGATAATGGAGTATGGCTCTGTGATGCCGTGCCAGCTCAGTATATTGTAGAAGCTTGAAAATAAGACTCTGGCTTGAATTGCAAGTTCATACCAGTATTATGACTAGATCGAATTTGCAATTCGATCCTTAAATATTAAAGCCACAGTCATCGTAATGATGGACCGTGGCCTTAGGATTGCTATGCGAACAAATTAATCTTTAGAGAACCTGAATCTTTTGCATTTTCAGAACCTCACCGTTTTGGTTTTTGATTTGCACCAGGTATAAACCAGGATGTGCAGGGGGGAGGATATTTATTTGCTTGCCGCTGTTAGCAATTTCGCTGCGATTGATTTGACTCAATACTTGACCATTGAGGCTCAGAATTTCGATTTGGCCTAAGTCATTTTCATTCTCAAGCGTTATGCTTAAGGTTTCACCCCTTTGAATGGGGTTAGGGTAAACCTGGATATTAGAAGCTTGAATCTCTTTTAATCCAATTCCCAAGGAATTACGGGCTACGTAAGGACGGCAGAAGAAGCCAGTGATATTGTTTAGTCCGTCTAGATTATAACTTACTACGGGATAGCCCGATCCTGTTTTAGCATAAAACACTACAAAGTGGGTAGTTTGTGAATTTCCTTGCGTAATGCCAAAGGCATTCATTAAAGCTGGCGGTGCAGGTTGTCCACCCAAGAAAAAGCTATCGGTAGTGGTGTGCATTACGTCGATCATGTAAGCATCTACAGGAGCAAGGGCATTACCCATTTCATCGGGAATAATAATTTGACCTTCTCCCACTACAGAGCGGGTTTCCTGATCGGTGTTTTTGATGTATCCAGGAGCTTGGTTTAATCCAAAGCCGGCAATCGTTAAATTGAAATTTACGATACGATCATTGGAGCGGGTCCAAGTGCTTTGAGAATTTACCGGAAATTTCAAGAAATATACCGAGTCTTGAAAAGGAATTCGCTGCTTATTGATTACCAATTCATCCCCGGCATTTCCGGTAAACACGCCTAAACTCTCCCAATAATCTTCTACGTAAAAGGCGGCAACATAAAAGCCACTCGCATTAATATTATAGAATTCATAACCATCAATACTGGCTCCACTGGGGCTGGTTAAATCATCGTAAACGAAATTGTAAACATCAGGATAGCCGGTTGTACTATCCTTCGCATCAAAATAGACTAAGGAGTCGAAGGTGGTAGGGATCAAAGTAGAATAGTCCCAGGTTTGACCGCTACCCTGAGTTGCAGGGCTCACCGAAGAAATATTAGCTCGGTAGTAAACATCCGATCCGGCTGCCGGAACCGAAAAATTAGAAAAGTCGATGCTTTGAGCGTCTAAAGAGCACACTACAGTCATCGCGGCTAAAGCGGAAAATAGTAGTTTTTTCATAGGTATTGTTTTGAAAGATTTACTGCCGCAAAGGAGCGAATAGTGCCGGATACCGGATATTAAAATCGAACCAGGCTTTATAAAATTTGAAACCTGTATGTTCTTAGGTGTTGATAATGAGGATTCAGGATTGAATTACAAATTCAATCCAGTATCGTGAACTTGAACTGCACTAGATCGAATTTGTTTACTTGATCGAATTTGCAATTCGATCAATAATTTGACCTCCTATAAATACTGCCCTGGAGTTTCTTCGAATTTATCTTTAAAGCACTTCACGAAATAGGCAGCACTATTAAAGCCACAGGCAAAGGCTATCTCCGAAACATTGCCTTCCTTTTGGTGCAGCATTTCCTTGGCTTTATCCAAACGGAAATTCTGGATAAGCTTATTGGCGGATATGCCTAAGAGGGCCTTTAGTTTTCGGTTGAGATGGGTTTTACTCATGGCTACTTCATCGGCCAAATTCTCCACTCCGAAGCTTGGGTTGCTGAATTCCTTATCCAGGCAAGTCTCCAGTTTCTGTAAAAAGGCTTTGTCTACCTTATTAACAGTATTTTCCTGTACTTGCTGTAAGTTTTCCTGTGCTTGTTTTTGCAACCACAGCGCTCTTTGCTTTAAGATATTCTTCACTCTTAACAGCAGTTCTTCCGAATCAAAAGGCTTGGCCAGATAATCATCGGCGCCAGCCGCCAATCCTTCATTAACGGCCTGCTGTTCACTTTTAGCAGTAAGCAGGATAATAGGGATATGACTGGTTTGGGGATGGTTCTTTAATTTCAAGGTGAGTTCCTTGCCATCCAATTCGGGCATCATTAAATCGCTGATGATCAAATCCGGCATTTGAGCCTGGGCAATCTCCCAACCTGTGTTTCCGTTTTCCGCTAAAAGGACCTCAAAATCAAGATTTAGGCATGATTGTAAGTATTTCCTCAGGTCGGGATGGTCTTCTACTATTAATACGGTGGCCTTATGGCTCGGATTGATTTCGCCAGAATCCGGCTCTGATCGATCTTCTTCAATAGACTCTAATTCTACAAGGTCTTCAAAGTTTTCAGGATAAGGGATTTCAATACTAAAGAGGCTTCCTAGCTTGATTTGACTATCCACTTTTATGTTACCTCCATGTTGCTCAACCAGGGCTTTGCAGAGTGCTAATCCAATACCGGTCCCTGCCATGGGATTGCGAGGAGCTTCCGGATCCTGATAAAATCGATCGAAGATATAGGGTAGGGCTTTGGCACTGATGCCCGCTCCTTGATCTTCCACTTGAATCTGCACTGTCCGATTCTCCAGACTTTGCAATTTTAATCTCACAAGAGAACCTGTGGAACTGAACTTAATAGCATTACTCAGTAAATTGGCAATAATCTGCTGCATTTTCTCCCCATCAAATGGAAAGAAAAGGGGATTCTCGGTTCCTTGATATTTAAGTCGAATACCACGCTCTTGAGCCAAAGAGCTAAATTGACTTAACTGATAATTGAGGAAGGCGTTTAAATCCTGTTTCTTTAAGATAAGCTGAGGAGGATTAAACTCTTGTCTGCTTAAATCTAAAATTTGGTTGACCAGATTTTGTAAGCCTTCCGTGGCGTTCTTAGCAATACCCAGGGCTTCTTTTTGTTCGCCTTCCGGCAGATTATCCCAAACCCGCTTAACCGGATCAGCCACCAAAGTAAGGGGACTGCGCAATTCGTGGGATATGTCTTCGAAAAAGCGGCTCTTAATAGTGATCAGTTGTTGGGCTTCTCGTCGCTCTTGCTGGATTTTAGTCACCTCGGCCGCCAGTGAGAAGAAGAGGATTAATGAGAAGATTACTGTTCCGATCTGAAAAAAATAAGGACTAAAAGAGGAATTGGGAACCCAGCCCAACTCGGTGATAGTCATTAATAAAGCTCCAACAAGCAAAATCACGAAAGAAATTAATAATCGCTGGGCCGCTTCTACTTTTTGGATACTGAAGAAGATTACCATAAATAGATGCACCACCAGTACATAGGCCAGGGCATAATTAATCCAGTAGAGCAGGGGACCAAAAATGGAAATAAGCAGGAGGCCTAAGGTGATAAGGTGACTAAGGCTGAAAAACCAAAAACCTTTTTTATTCCTTTGCCTTAATTGTAGGTATTCTTCCACAAAAAGCCCTCCAAAAAGAGTTAGGAAGGAGAGTACAATTAAACTGGGTTTAAAGGGATCAATTTCTTTGAACCAGCTTAGCCAAAAGGGATTTAAATTGCTGCGAATCTGGAAATAAGGAATCCAAAAAAGCATGTGCAAGCCAAAATAAACCAGCGCTCGGTATTTGATAAGATAGGCCGCTACAAAAGCAAAGAGACCGATCAAGAGTATCATACCGGCATAGAGGTTTTGAATGCGGGTTTTTTGATAGTATTCTGCTCTTAAAGCTGAGGCTTCAAAGAGGAATAACTCTGTGTAATGGGGATTGGTATTTGAGGGATCAAAGCCCAGATAAACCAATAAGGCCTGGCCATCATTAGACGCTAACTGTAATGGTAAATAATGATGTGCGCTGGGTAGCGCATTTTTAGCCTGACCTAAACTATCAACCTGAATTCCCTTTTCCTTAAAATGGAAAAGCACAATGCGATTCGCCAATCGACAAAAGCGAAGAAACAAACTGAGATCTGCTCCACTGCGATTATCTAATTGAAAATAAAGGAATTGCCCATGGGTATGATCTCCAAGTTCTTTACTGATGAAACTGTATTGATCGGCATTTAGGGGAATAGAATCTAAATCCTTAATTACAACTAGTGAATCCCTAAAGTCGGCATTGTAGATTTCTGAATCCGTGATGCTAAAGCTCTGAATACCCTGATTTCCCTGACTCCATACGCTATTAGGCAGTAGGAAGGTAAAGAGTAAAAGCCGAAGGAGCTTATAAGGGGGCAAAGGCATGGCAGAGTTTTCCCAGCGAATTTAGCATAAATCTATGCTCAATGCCGCAGGGAAAAGCCCCATTTATTGCCTTTCAGCTTTAAGCTTGAATTATGCCCGGGTTGTAAGCTCTTTCAATGGGAGCATGGTTCGCCATTTCAATCCCCATGCTTATCCAGGTACGGGTGTCTAAGGGATCAATAATAGCGTCGGTCCACAAACGAGCTGCGGCATATTCCGGCTTCATTTGCTCTTCGTAGCGATCCTGAATTTTCTTGAGCATCGCTTCTTCCTGCTCCTTACTGATTTCCTCACCTCTGGATTTTAAGCTGGCTTTTTCAATTTGCAAGAGCACCTTCGCGGCTTGAGCTCCACCCATTACCGCCAGCTTACTGTTAGGCCAAGCTACAATGAGTCGGGGATCGTAAGCCTTACCACACATGGCATAATTACCAGCACCAAAGCTATTGCCAATGATTACCGTAAACTTGGGTACCACCGAATTACTCATGGTATTCACCATTTTGGCGCCATCCTTAATAATACCACCGTGCTCACTGCGCGATCCTACCATAAAGCCGGTCACATCCTGCAAGAATACCAATGGGATTTTCTTCTGATTGCAATTGGCAATAAAGCGGGAAGCCTTATCGGCTGAATCGGAATAAATTACTCCTCCAAATTGAGTCTCGCCCTTTTTAGTGCGCAGTAATTCGCGGTTGTTCGCCACTATACCTACCGCCCAACCATCGATACGTGCATAGCCGGTAATGATTGTACGACCATATCCCGCCTTATATTCTTCAAACTCTGAATTGTCTACCAGGCGTTCAATAATGTCTAAAGTCTTATAGGGCTTGCCATCCCGTGGAATTAAGCCGTAAATTTCTTTAGGATCTTTAGCCGGCTTTTGGGCTTTGGCGCGATTAAAACCAGCCTTAATGCTATCGCCCATTTTATCGACAATATTCTGGATGCTAGTTAAGGCATCCTTATCATCTTTGGCCTTATAATCGGTAACCCCAGAGATTTCGCTGTGCGTTGTAGCTCCACCGAGGGTTTCATTATCAATATCTTCTCCAATGGCCGCTTTCACTAAATAGGAGCCTGCCAAAAATATAGATCCGGTTTTATCAACGATCAAAGCCTCATCACTCATAATGGGCAAATAGGCACCACCGGCAACGCAGGAACCCATGATCGCGGCAATTTGACTAATCCCTTTAGAGGATAGGATGGCATTATTTCTAAAGATGCGACCGAAGTGTTCTTTATCAGGAAATATTTCATCCTGCATCGGTAGATACACGCCGGCACTATCTACCAGGTAAATGATTGGAATATGGTTTTCCATGGCCAATTCCTGAGCCCGTAAGTTTTTCTTGCCGGTAATAGGGAACCAGGCGCCAGCCTTAACCGTGGCATCATTGGCTACTACTAAGGTCATGCGGCCCTTGATATAACCCAAAACCACCACAACTCCACCACCAGGACAGCCTCCATGCTCGGCATACATATCATAGCCGGCAAAGGCACCAATCTCAATTTGAGGTTTCTTCGAATCTAATAAATAGGCGATACGCTCACGAGCCGTAAGTTTTCCTTGCTCATGTTGTTTGGCAATCTTTTTATCGCCGCCGCCTTTGTGGATTTTATGGAGTTTGGTTTTTACTTCCGAAACCAGAAGTTTCAGATGGTCTTCGTTCTTGTTAAATTCCAAGTTCATTAGTTCGCGCAATTTTCAACGGTAAATACCGCCTTGAGAGAGAAAAGTTGAGGTGAGAAGGCATCACTTTGCAAAAAGCTGAAGACATTTTGCTCTTCACGCACACTTACAAAAATGATTTCGGGCAGGCCATCACCACTAAGGTCGCCATACCAGTATAATTCGGGGATGCTGCAGCTACCATAGTCGCCCAGCACTTCTTTGAGGTCTTGTGTTTTAGCTTCGGCACCAAAGCCCATACTGGCTACCAGCTTATAGTTTTCGGCTTCCGGGCAAGGACCAGCCTTAGTAATGGAACCGGTGGCACTGAGCTTCAATCCGTTTTGGGCATCTAAGTTCCACTCCTGGCCCGGGAATAAGCGCTTACCGCGGATGCTAATTGTTTTTAGAACATCAGCTAGTTGCACTTCCTGATAAGGATAGGAACCCGGTACCCCAAATAGGAATAGGCTTCGTTCATCCTGATCCGTAAGTACATCAAATTCCATGCTTTGGCCATTCTGGTTTTTACTTAAAACCACATTTAGGTTTAAAGGTTTAATGGCCATGGCCCCGGTGGGATTAATTTCATCATCCAGAAATACCCCGTACCAATAGAGTTTGAGGTTAATATCCTGCACCGGACCGCAGTAATTATAGGTCTCGGTTAAGAATTGGAATTCAGGATTGGGGAGGTAAATATGTGGGGTTTTTAGTACTTCCTCTTGGGCTGGTTTTGTGCTATCCCCTAAGCTGTCACCCGCCAGCAATTTTTTAGAAGCTTCAATAATGCTATCGGTTTCAAAACTGAGTTCAATGCTTTCCAAAAATCCATCGAAGGAATAGCCCTGCTCACCTTTATAGTTTACCTGGCGCCAAAAGCCTTTGATTCCTTCATATTGCAATTCGCCATAGCTGCTGTCGGCACAATAATGTACGGTATCGTTTTGCGGAATAGTGCGGATAAATCCTTTACCGGGTGCTTTACGCAGAATTAAGCCACTGGGGGCGGTAACTTTAGCCCAGGTTTTTGGGCAGTCTTGTGCGAGAAGAGCGGGGCTCGCCATAATTAAGCAGAGCAGCACCGCAATGATGGGGAACCTTTGGAGCATGCGCGAAAATACAAATTATAGCTGCCTTAAATAGTCGTAAGCCGCTGGACCTTCATTGAAGATTAAATCTAAAACCGAGAGCTCTGATTTGAAAGCGGTTTTATGATCAAATACTTGCGGATACACCGGATTTTGATGTTCCGAGCGATGTTTAGGAGAGAAGCTTTCACGGAAGTCGTTTTCAGCCTGATGAGGCTCTAGCCAGTTTTCACTGAGTTTAATACTTCCATCAAAGCGCAACCATTTTAAAATCAGTTGGGTTGTAGCCAGATTAAGCTCCGCTAAATTTTGGGGTGCTTTGGCAAAGAGGGCTTCAATCTCCGGTGCCAGGGCATCAAAAAAAGGACTGCCCCCATAGGAGGTATTTAAGGCTTGCCAATGTTGCTGTGGCCAATGATCGCGATCACTGATTTGGGTATCCCGCATTAAGCCCCGACTGTTTTTGTCGATGGCCAAATTGAGCATGAGCTCGCCATTGGGACCGTCGATATAGCAACGGTTGCGATAAGTCTGCTTTTGAAAGCGATCGTATTGTTCCAGAATAACTTGATCACAGCGGATGAGCTGCGCATAATAGGAGACAGGCCCCCAGTAAGTTAAGCTGAACAGTCCTTGAATCAAGCGGCCTGCTTTTTCTTATTCCGCCAGTAACGGAAACCATAGAAAGCAGCCACTACGCCAATAAAGTACCAGAAATAAGAGCGACGTTCGCCTTCGCCACTAACGGTGGTAAATACACGGTCGGTACGAATCTTATCCATGCCACTGGCGTATTTGTCGTAGCTCATCCAAATGAATACCGGCTTTCCTACGATATGGTCGGCAGGTACAAAACCCCAGTAGCGACTATCCAGTGAATTATGACGGTTATCTCCCATCATCCAGTAATAATCTTGGGCAAAGGTGTAATGCGTTTGTTCTTGTCCGTCAATAATAAACTTATGACTCATCCCTTGTTTGGGAGAAACTACTTTAAAGTCATGCCCCTCATATACTTCAATAATACGCTTGTAGAGATGGTAATTATTGATGGTGAGCTCCACTTGCGACCCGGCCGATGGAATTTGAATGGGGCCGAAATTATCGCGGGTCCAATGATAAGGGTTTCCGGGAGGGAAGATTTGAGAACCATTGTCGTGATAAGCAGCATAATAAAACTGCAAACTGGAAGGGATGGACTTATCTAAATACTTGTGATTAAGTACAAAGAGGGTGTCGATATTCGAAATTTGCTTAAAGGTCTCAATAGCCGCATCGCTAATGGTAACCACATAATCTTGCATACCCTGAGGGATCTCTATCTGGCCTACTCGATTTCCATAGTTACGTACAATGTTTGCGTGTAATTCACGTAAATCGATTACATTGTTAGCATCTCCAGTGGTATTGATGTCGAAGTCTTCCTTAAGCTTATTTTCATTTAAATAACCCTGAGTACGCACAAAATACTGGAATTGTTTAATGGTGCGATCCGGCATTTCTTGGGTTTCTCCATTAATGTAAACCTCACCATCTTTAATATTTAATTGATCTCCGGGTAAGCCCAGGCAGCGCTTTACATAGTGCTCGCGCTTATCTACCGGATAATAGTCTTCCATGGGATAATTGAAAACCACCGGATCATTGCGCTTTACATCGCTAATCTTGGGTAAGCGTAAATAAGGAAAGGTCACCGCATCACTAAAGGATTTCACTTCGGTAAAAGGAACCTTATTGTGCATCAGCGGAAGCGAGAAGGGAGTCATGGGTAAACGACTGCCATACTGCAATTTGCTTACGAAGAGGAAGTCACCCACCATCAGTGATTTCTCCATCGATGGAGTAGGGATGGTAAAGGCTTCGAAGGTATAAGCGCGAATTAAAGTAGCGGCCACCACTGCAAATACGATGGAAGCAAAGCCTTCACTAATGTATTTACGGATGATTTGAATATCACGATCTTGATACTTCAATTTGCTGGTATAGCCCAGATAACCGAAATAGAGACCGAGGGTAATCACTCCCAATACGGTATTGATGATATTGGCGATGCGGTACATGTGCATCAGCTCAAAGAAGATCACTACCATCATTACATTACCCACCACCGGTAAAATCGCCAGGATGGTCCACCACCAAGGACGGTGAATCACCTTGGTCATGATGTAGATATTGTAATAGGGCAGCAGGGCTTGCCAACTTTTATAGCCGGCGCCAGTAATAAAGCGAAGGGCTAAAACTCCATAATATACTTGCAGGAGGGTAAGAAAAATCAGCGTAAGGCCTATACTCATGATGGTAAATTTAATACATCGCGCATGCTGTAAACGCCTTGTTTGCCATTTAGGTATTCGGCAGCAATTACAGCGCCTAATGCAAAGCCTTGGCGGTTATGCGCAGTATGGGTAATTTCAATATCGTCGATGGCACTGCTATAGCGAATGCTATGGGTGCCGGGTACTTCGTTTTCACGGATGGCTTTAATACTCAAATCAGAATCCGATTGAGTATTTTCTTGTAAAGCCCACTTATCTTTTTGAGGAAGACTTTTAATTAGGTCTTCAGCTAAACTAATGGCGGTGCCGGATGGGGCATCCAGTTTATGGATATGATGAATTTCGGTCATCTCCGCATTGTAATCGGAATAAGGAGCCATCAATTCGGCCAAATAACGATTGAGGGCAAAAAAGAGATTTACGCCTAAACTAAAGTTAGAGGCATATATCAATCCACCTTTTTGCTGCTCGCAGAGGGATACAATTTCATCGTAACGATCTAGCCAGCCGGTAGTGCCGGTTACTATGGGTACGCTAGATTCCAAGCAAGTTTTAAGGTTGCCATAGGCTGCTTCCGGAACTGAGAACTCAATGGCTACATCGGCCTTTTTCAATTCGGCAACTTGAATGCCTTCCGAACCAAAACGGGCCACAACTTCATGACCGCGATCCACTAAAATCTTTTCCAGGGTTTTGCCCATCTTTCCGTATCCTACTAAGGCTACTTTCATGGATCGAGATTTATTTTGAGACCTATGCCGACGGCCGAGAAATTGCCCATGGGGATAATTCGCGGCTCGAGGTTAAAGCTCAGGTCTTCGTTTACATTGTAGTAAAAGAGATGGGCATCTACATGGGCATCTACCACATTTAAGGCCCAAATAGCGGCGCCAATAATTAGGGATAGATCGCGCCAATCGCGGTAAATATTTTGCAATTCAACCAATTGTCGATCCGAATAAATTCCTTGATATTGATCCACACCGGAACTATCTGCTCGCATTAAAAAGGCATCCAGATACTGGCGATACAAGCGATGATTATCAATAGCGAAATAAGCACAGGCCCCAATGCCTCCATAAACGATGGGCATTTTCCAATACTTGCCATTATAGGCTTGTCCGGCTCCGGGCAATAGGGTAGAAAGCCAAGTGGCTCTGCTAACTGAATGCAGCTGAGAACTGTCTAAAGGCTCCTTACGGCTATCCTCATAGCTGAGACTATCACTGTTTTGGCCACTAAGCTGGAAGCTAGCCAAACAAATTATGATATGAAGGATGTACTTAGAAATGACCTTAGTTTTGGAGTTGCTCCAGAATACGATCCAGTTCGGCATCATTGCGGAAGCTAATGCTAATTTTCCCACGACCACGCTTGGTACGGCTAAGGTCTACCTTCATCTGAAGCTTTTCAGTGAGGTTTTCCTGAGCTTGAGCATAGTTTTCGGGTAATGGACTAGAGGTGGAGCTTGCTTTACTTTTGCTTTCCGTTTTAGAAGTCTTCAGCTTGCGAACGGCTTCTTCAATTTGACGCACACTCAAATCTTTCTTGATGGCATCATGGTAAAGCTCTACTTGTTCCTCTTCCTGATCTACATTGATTAAGGCTCGGGCATGGCCCATGCTAATCATTTTGTCGCGCAGACCCGCCTGAATCAATGGCTGTAATTTAAGGAGGCGTAAATAGTTGGTAATGGTAGAACGCTTTTTACCTACGCGCTCGCTCATGGCTTCCTGAGTAAGATCACATTCCTCAATCAATCGTTGATAGCTTAAAGCAATCTCAATGGGATCGAGTTCTTCCCTTTGAATGTTCTCCACCAATGCCATTTCCAATGTGGACTGATCATCCGCCAAACGGATATAGGCTGGAATACTTTCCAGACCTGCGATTTTAGAGGCCCTGTAACGACGTTCACCAGAGATAATTTGAAAATTATCCCCCTCAACCTTGCGAACAGTTATGGGCTGAATGATGCCGAGTTCCTTGATAGATACGGCTAATTCTTCCAGCGCCTCAGGGTCAAAAAGGGTACGGGGCTGATCGGGATTGGCCACGATCTGCTCCAATGGGATTTCGGCAATGCTGCCTAATACTTTATCTGCATTTTGGTCTTTACCGGTACTTACATTACCAGTGTCATTTAAAAGGGCGGCGAGGCCCTTGCCCATAGCCTTGCGTTTAGGTGTAGCCATTCAATACTTTTTCAAAAGGATGCTTAGGCTTCTGCCTCGATCGCTTCGTTTTTCTCTAAAAATTCGCGGGCCAAATTTAAGTAATTCTCAGCGCCATTACTGGAAGCATCATACATGATGATGGTTTCGCCATAACTGGGCGCCTCACTTAAACGCACATTACGTTGAATTATGGTATTGAAAACCATTTTACTGAAATGGGTTTTCACTTCTTCAACTACCTGATTGCTCAGACGTAAACGCGAATCGTACATGGTAAGCAGTAATCCTTCAATATCCAGATCAGGATTATGCAGGTTTTGTACGCTCTTGATGGTATTCAATAATTTACCCAAACCTTCTAATGCGAAGTACTCACATTGAATGGGGATAATCACACTATCCGCAGCTGTAAGAGCATTTAAGGTGATCAATCCTAAAGAAGGGGCGCAATCAATAAAGATATAGTCGTATTTATCCTTTACCGTTTCCAAAGAACGACGCAGCATTTGCTCCCGCTGATCTTTGTCGACCAATTCGATTTCTACCGCTACCAAATCAATTTGAGCGGGAATTAAATCGAGATTAGGATTTTTGGTACTTACAATGGCATCGGCGGCATCAATTTCATGCTCCAGGACCTGGTAAGTTCCCACTTTAACTTCGTCTGGATTAAAGCCCAAAGCCGATGTAGTATTGGCCTGAGGATCCGCATCGATTACTAAAACTTTTTTCTCCAGCACGCCCAGGCTGGCCGACATATTTACAGAAGTGGTAGTCTTACCTACGCCGCCTTTTTGGTTGGCAATGGCAACAATTTTACCCATTGATAGAATATTTTGATCTTTTTAGAGCTTCGCTTGTTCCTAATTTTGCACGACGGAACCGCCGTATCGCGCCCGACTTTTTTCGGATGCCTAAAATACAAATCTAATTGCTTAACCTTTCGATTTCGATCGGATTTACAAAGATTATTGAACAAGATGATAACCGTAATTTGTGGAACCCACAGGCCCAAGAATATAACTCGAAAAATTGTAGATAAGTATTGTCAAATGCTCCGCGCCGCTGGGCAGGAGATCAATCTATTTGAACTGGAAGAACTACCTCGCGATTTCGTTTTTGGCGATAGCTTTGGTAATAGAAGCCCTGTTACTGAGGAGATTATCAATACTAAAATCATTCCCGCCGATAAGCTGGTTATTATTAGCCCGGAGTACAATGGCAGTTACCCAGGCGTTTTAAAAGCCTTTATGGATGGTATGGATCCACGACTGTGGAAAGGGAAAAAGGTAGCCCTGGTAGGAGTAGCTTCCGGTCGGGCTGGTAATATCAGGGGTATGGATCACTTGACCCATGTTTTGCATTATCTGCGGATGGAAGTTTTCTCGAATAAAGTACCCATCTCTAAGGTTAATGGTCTTTTGAATGATCAGGGTGAATTAGAGGATGAAGAAACCTTGCGCGTATTGCAAAGGCAGGTGGATGAATTCCTAGAATACTAAATGAAAAAAGCTCCCTTATGAGGAGCTTTTTTTGTGGAATATCTTGAGCTTTTAGATGTCTTCGAAAGAAACATCGGTATAGCCAGCGGTATTATTTTCAAGGGTAGTTTCCAATGCGCCTTCTTCGTGATCGTATTCCTCAGCTCTGCTGTGGAAGTCGGGCTCATGTCGGTCGGAAATTACTTCTTCACCTCTTTTATCGATGATGTAATCGGTAGCGGCATTCAGCATTTCACTGAATTGCTCAAAGTCTTCTTTGTACAGGTAAATCTTGTGTTTCTTGTAGTACACATTGCCATTCTCGGCGGTGTGTTTCTTGCTCTCCGTAATGGTTAAGTAGTAATCGTCAGCTTTAGTCGCCCGTACATCGAAGAAGTAAGTTCTTCGCCCCGCTCTTAAAACCTTGGAATGGATTTCCTCCTGCACGTTTTTTCCTTGATCACTCATCGCAATTGGGTTTATACGGGCAAAGCTAAAAAAATATGGTTTCGTGCATGGATCGAATTTCAAATTGGATTTAGTTTGGAATCCGATTTAACATGGATCGAATTTGAAATTCGATCCAGTTAACCAACTACGAACTATCAACTACTATCTATCCGCTTCCAACTCCAACAACTGCTGCTCGTACATCTCTTGATAGTAACCACCTTCCTGCATTAAGGTATCGTGATTTCCTTCTTCGATGACGCGGCCATTTTCTAAAACCAGGATATGATCCGCATTTTTCACGGAGCTTACACGGTGACTGATAATCAAGCTGGTGCTTTGATCGATCAGTTTCTTGAGGTTGCTAAGGATGGCTTCTTCCGTTTCTGTATCTACAGCCGAAAGGCAATCATCAAAAATAAGCAGGGGTGGAGCTTTAATGATGGCTCGGGCAATGCTCACCCTTTGTTTCTGCCCACCGCTCAGGGTTACTCCACGTTCACCAACTTTGGTTTGATAACCATCAGGGAAGTCCATGATATTATCGTGTACATGAGCATTTTTGGCGGCAGCAATAATTTCTTCTTCCGAAGCGCCATCACGTCCAAAGGCAATGTTCGCTCCAATGCTATTGGAGAATAGGAAAGCTTCTTGGGGTACATAACCAATGTTCTGACGCAGAACATCCAGGTTTACCTGACGGATATCCTGACCGTCTATGAGCAGTTCACCTTCATCCACGTCGTAGAGTCGACCAATTAAATTGGCTACCGTACTTTTCCCGCTTCCCGTTCGGCCTACAATGGCCAGGGATTTTCCGGGTTCTAGTTTAAAGCTCAATTTGTCGATCGCCTTAATTCCTGTATCAGGATAAGTGAAGCTCACATCCTTAAAATGGATTCCGCCTTTAAAGGCCAAATCATCCTCGCTCGGGTTTTTAATTTCAGGTTCCACCCTTAGGAACTCATTAATACGCTCCTGACTGGCCGCGGCTCTTTGCACCAAAGAGGTTACCCAGCCAATGGAGGCTACGGGCCAGGTAAGCATATTCACATAAATAATAAATTGGGCAATTACCCCAGTTTCAATCTTCCCGGCAATGGTTTCTTGTCCGCCAATGTATACCGTTAAAATGGTGGATAAACCAATCAAAAGAATCATTAAGGGGAAGAAGAGCGCATTAATGCGGAATAATTCCTTGTTCCGATCGAAATAGTAATTGGCTTCTTCATTAAAGTCTTGTAAAGATTTATCTTCCCTTACATAGGCCTTTAAGACTCGGATTCCCGAAAAAGTCTCCTGCACAAAGGAGCTAATTGCACTAAGTTGACGCTGCACTTGCTCACTCTTCACATTAATCTTGCGGCTTACATAGTAAATGGAAGTAGCGAGTAAAGGCAGGGGAGCCAATACATATAAAGAAAGCCGTGGACTCCAATAAATCATAATAGGTATGATCAGCAATAAGGTCATACCCACGTTCATGGTATACATAATGGCCGGACCCACATACATCCGTACCCGACTCACATCTTCGCTGATGCGATTCATCAGGTCACCGGTACGATTGCGCTTATAGAAAGCCAGAGAAAGCTTTTGATATTGATCGTAAATTTCATTCTTCATATCGTATTCAATATGCCGGCTTACCACAATAATGGTTTGGCGCATGAAAAACATAAAGAGGCCTTTGAGCAGGCTGGAGCCGATGATAATTACACCGTAGAGAATCAGCTGGTTTCGCAGATCACTGTAATCGAAATCAGGATTTTTATGGTAAGCGGCAATGGCATCTTCTACAATATTGAAACTCTCGCGAACCAGCTCTGCGGGCAAGATGCCGAAGATCACTGAGATGGCAACGAACAGTAAACCAGCCAGAAGCTTCCAGCGGTATTTGTAAAAGTATTTGTTAAGACTGAGGAGGGACTTCATCAATTGTTGACTCAAAAAATTAGCCTAATTTCGCGACCGAAATAGACAGGTCGGCAAAGGTAAAAATTAGGTGGCTTGTCTTACTCTATCTCTCATAGCATTTAAAAATGAACGATCTTAAACTTACTGACTCATCCACGGTAAACGGTGCAGTTTTCTCTGCAAGCGCCTTCAAGGACCACGAACAGGTGGTTTTTTGCAATGACCGTGAGACTGGCTTAAAGGCCATTATTGGTATTCACGACACCACTCTGGGACCGGCATTAGGCGGTACTCGTATGTGGAATTACAATCACGAGTCGGAAGCCATCCGCGATGTTTTACGTCTTTCCCGTGGTATGACCTTTAAGGCTTCCATCAGTGGATTGAACCTGGGAGGAGGTAAAGCAGTAATTATCGGTGACAGCCGAAAAGATAAGACCGATGCGCTCATGCAAAAGTTTGGTGAATATGTAAATTCACTTTCCGGTCGCTATATCACCGCCGAAGATGTGGGTATTAATACTCATGATATGGAAATGGTTAAGAGCAAAACCGACCATGTAACCGGCATTCCGGTAGAAATGGGTGGTTCTGGTGATCCTTCTCCAGTTACGGCTTACGGTGTGTTTATGGGTATGAAAGCTGCCGCTGAATACAAATTTGGTTCCAGCGATTTAGGCGGTAAGCGCGTTATGGTGCAAGGTATTGGCCATGTGGGCGAAACTTTGGTGAAACACTTAACCGAGGCGGGTGCTACAGTATTGATTAACGATATCCACCGCGATCGCATGGAAGAAGTGGCCAGTCAATATGGTGCACAAATCCATGAAGGAGATGTATTCTCAGCGGAATACGATATCTATGCTCCTTGTGCTTTAGGAGCAACTGTAAATCCGGATAGCATTCAAAAATTAAGTGCTCAAGTAATAGCCGGTGCTGCAAACAACCAGTTGGCAGACGAATGGCGCGATGGCGAAACCTTGAAGCAAAAGGGTATTCTTTACGCTCCGGACTTCTTGATTAATGCCGGTGGTTTGATTAATGTATACTCTGAAATCGTAAAATACGATCGCGCAGAGGCCTTACGTCGTACCGAAAACATTTACCATACTACCTTACAAATCTTCCGTACTGCCGAATTGGAGAATATTACTCCTCACCAGGCCGCATTGAAGATTGCCCAAGAACGTATCGAACAAGCGAAAGCCCAGCGAAATTAAAATATGCTCACACGACGCCACCTGCGAATTAAGGTTTTCCAGGCGCTATATGCCTATGCTTACGACCCTCAAAGGGGATTGATTAAAGCAGAAAAGCAATTGCGTCAGTCTATTGACGAGATTTATCGATTGTATCTCTATGATCTGGCTGCTTTGGTATTAATCCATCGCTTTGCCAAGGAGCGCATTGAGATTAGCCGTCAAAAGCGATTGCCCACTCAGGAAGACCTCAATCCGAATTTGCGCTTTGTTGAAAACCGCTTTTTAAGTTGGTTAGAACGCAATCCACGTTTTAAGCAGGAGGTTGAAGATCTGCATATTAAGTTCGGCGATGAAAAGGAATTGATTCGTAAGATATTCCGTGATTTTCTGGAGGACGAGCGTTACCAGCTCTATATGGAGGCTGATCACAATGATCTGAAGGAAGATCGCAAATTGGTGAAATACCTCTACGGTACTTACCTCGCGGAGAATGAAGATTTACACGAGGTGTACGAGGCGCGCAATATGTTTTGGTCTGATGATTTAGATGCAGCCCAAGCCATGGTGGTGAAAACCATTACCAGCTTCGACTCTAAACGCGAACAAGAATCAGCTTTGATTCCTTTGATTAAGAATCAAGAGGATTTAGACTTTGCCCTTAAGCTTTTCCGCATAAGCGTAAATGAAGGGGATAAGTTCGAATCCAAGATTTTGGAAAAAGCCGAACATTGGGAAGGAGACCGTCTTGCAGCTATTGATCAGGTTCTGATGAAAATGGCTTTAGCTGAATTGGTAACCTTCAATCAGATTCCCGTTAAGGTAACCCTTAATGAGTACATCGAATTGGCTAAGCAGTATAGCACTCGCAGAAGCGGTCAATTCGTCAATGGAATTTTAGATAAGCTTCAACAGGAAATGACAGAAGCAGGAGAAATTCGCAAAATTGGCAGAGGTCTCTTGTAGCATAGTTCTTGATGAATCTTTAATATTGCTAACAGTAAAAACAACAAAATGACCAGAAGACTCCTATTTTCCGGCATGATCGGATTAGCTATGATCAGCAGCTCTTGTGATAATGCCGCCAGCAAGATTCGCAATGGTGCTGATGACAGTGCAAGTAGCCCTGCCAATACCAGCAATTCTGTAAACGCCGCAAATCAGAACTCTAATCAGGAAATCAGCGTTAATGTTGATCCTAATGCCAAACTTCCTGAATTTAAATTTGAGAAGGAGAACCACGACTTCGGAACTATCGAAGAAGGTACCTTGGCGAAATACGATTTCGAATTTACCAATACTGGTGAGGCCCCTTTAATTATTTCAAATGCCAGCGGAAGCTGTGGATGTACCGTTCCACAATGGCCTCGTGAGCCTATCGCTCCAGGTGAAACCGGAATTATTCACGTTGAATTCAATTCTAACGGTCGTACCGGAAACCAAGCTAAAACCGTTACGCTTAACGCGAACACCGTTCCTAATAAAAAGATTCTTCGCATTAATGCTATGGTAAATCCAAAGCCTAAGCAAGCAGAAGAGCAACAAGGATAAAATGATGAATTATATTTTTTTACAAGAAGCAGCTCCCGGAATGATGAACAATCAGTTGATTATGTTCGCTCTGGTGATTCTGGTGATGTACGTTTTCTTTTTCCGTCCTCAGATGAAACGTCAGAAGGAGGAGCGTAAATTTCAGCAGGAAGGTATTCAAAAAGGAATGCGAGTAGTTACTAATTCGGGCATTCACGGTAAAATTCTTGAAGTACAGGATAATATCCTGATCATTGAGAGTGAAAACAGCCGTTTGAAGATTGATCGTGCTGCTGTAAGTAAAGAGCAAAGTGCTTCTTATTTGCCTGATGAAAAGAAGGATAAGAAAGCCAAGAAAGAAGAAAAGGAAGACGAAAAATAAATCGTCTAAAGCTTATAAAGGCCTCGGCATTGCCGGGGCTTTTTTATGCAATATTGTATCTTCAACCCAGTGAAACAACAAAGCGAAAACAGAGGCTTTAAGCTGCGCATTCCGCCCTGGCTATTAGATGGAAATACCAGAGTTCGTTTGCTTTTCATCGGCCTTTCCTTAATTCTGTGGTTTTTAATTAAACTTTCCAAAAACGGCTATGTAAGCACCATCGATTTTGCTATCGATTACAGTGACTTACCCAAGGGAATGGTCTTTACTGAAAAACCACCAAAATCCCTGAAAATCAAAGTACAGGGTAGTGGTTATAATCTCATTAAGTACGCCTGGTTCAATTATCGGGATTTAGATGTGGATTTGCAGAATTTGGAGAGCAATCGCAAAGGCCAAAACTATTGGACCAGTGGTTCTTCACGTAATTATCTGGAAGCTCAACTGAGTGATGAAACTACTCGTATTCTGGAGATTCATCCCGATACGGTCTTTTTTAAAATCAGTCAATTATTAACCAAGGCGGTACCCATTAAGGTGCGGTATAATGCGCTCTTTGATACAAATGCTTATATCCTGTATGGTGCTCCAAAGCTGTCGCAGGACTCTGTTTGGGTTGAAGCTCCGGCCAATGTTTTGAATCGATTGGACTATGTTGAAACGGAGCAGGTGAATATTTCTGAAGCTCAGGATAGTCTAGCTTTTGACCTGAAATTGATTGCACCGGATTACCCACATTTACATTTAAGTAAAGAGTTAGTAGCGGTGCAATTGTATTTTTCGGCCTTAACGGAAGGGAAGGTGCAAATTCCGATTACAGCTATTCATTTGCCAGATACAGTGCAAATGGAATTGTTCCCATCTCAAGTAGAACTTACTTTCCGCTGTGCCTTGCGAGACTATAAAGACATTCGACCGGAGGAATTTGAGGTTTATGCTGATTTTGAGGAAATAGCCAAGAATCCTGAAACCCGGTTTTTATCCTTAAGTGCAGAGAATCCACCTTCTCAGATACGCGCCTTACAGTTACAGCCTAAGCGGGTAGAATACCTAATTAGCAAGCCATGATTGTGGGGCTGACTGGTGGTATTGGCAGCGGGAAAACTACCGTAGCACGAATTTTTCAGCAGCTTAAGGTGCCGATATTTGTGGCCGATGAAGAATCGAAAAAGCTGTTGGATACCAATTCGGAACTGCAGGAGCAATTAGTAGAATGGCTGGGTCCTGAACTGATAAAAGAGGGAAAGCTTGATCGTGCTTATATGGCATCGCGTATCTTTAAGGATGAAGAATTATTGAAAAAGGTAAATGCCCTTATTCATCCGGCGGTAGGCCGCGCTTTTCAATCTTGGTATCAAAAGCAAAAGGCACCTTATATTATTCGGGAGGCCGCCATTTTATTTGAGAGTGGTACCCATAAAGATTGTGCGAAAATCATTGTGGTGTCTGCTCCGGAGGAACTACGCCTGCAGAGGGTAGTTAAGCGATCGGGCGAAAGCCCCGAGCAAGTAAAGGCAAGAATGGCCAAGCAATGGCCGCAGGAGAAGAAAGAGGCTTTAGCCGACTATATTATTCATAATGATCATCAGGAAATGTTGATTCCTCAAGTATTGCAAATTCATGAAGATCTTATCCACATCGCAAACACAGGCTGCTGATCGCTATACGATTGAGCATGAACCTATTTCTTCATTAGATTTAATGGAAAGAGCGGCTCAGGCCTTGCTTAGCTGGTTTAACCAAAATATTGATCCATCCAGTCCTATAGTATTTCTCAGCGGAAAGGGAAATAATGGGGGAGATGGTTTAGCCTTAGCTCGTTTATTGAAGACTCATGGATACAGCGATCTTATGGTATTTCTGATAGATCGCAATGGATCTCCTGATTTTGAAGCAAATTTAAATCACCTGCAAAGCGATATCTATCAAGAAGCTCTTGATGAACAATTAAAGCCAGGTTTTTTTTCGGAAGACACAGTTTGGGTGGATGCCCTTTTTGGATCAGGTTTAAATCGAGTTTTGGAGGGTCGATATGTCGATTGGATTCAAGCGCTAAATAAACTGTCTGGCCTGAAAGTGTCCATTGATTTACCTAGTGGCTTAATGGGGGATGCAATTGCGCAAGCTGATTTATCTAGGGTTTTCAAAGCGGATTACACCCTTACTTTCCAATATCCTAAACTGGCTTTGGTACATCCCTATACTGCGGCTTTGGCCGGACAGTTGGAAGTCTTGGATATCGGCTTGCATGCCGATTATCTTCAATCTGCTGAGAGCAGCTTCCATTGGTCGACAGTAGCTGATATCAAGTCGATTATCAAGCCACGTAAAAAGCATAGCTATAAAGGAGATTATGGTCATGCTTATTTATTGGCGGGAAGCCCCAATACTATGGGAGCGGCTTTAATTGCAGCGGAAGCCTGTGCGCGCAGTGGTACGGGTTTAATAAGCTTAAATACCGCTAGAGAAACTTTTACGGCTTGCAACAGCCGTTTGCCGGAATTGATGTTGCAAGAGCGCGGTTCCCAAGCTCCAAGTTTAGATTCGTATCAGGCTGTTCTTTGCGGTCCCGGATTAGGTCAGGATGACGGGGTGAATAGCCTCTTGGGAGATATTCTGCAAAACTGGCAGGGCCCCTTGGTTTTGGATGCGGATGCCTTAAACCTGATTGCTAAAAATCCATCCTATTTACAATGGGCGAAAGAAAATTGGATACTTACGCCGCATCCCGGCGAGTTTAATCGTCTATTAGGCTTGGATCAGCTTGGTCCGGATCAATTGGATATAGGAATTGAATACTGTCGTAAACATCGTCTTAATCTCCTTTTAAAAGGAAGTATTTCGGTTTTGATTGAAGCGAATGGAAACTGCACTTTTTATGATTATGGTTCTTCAGCTTTAGCCAAAGGAGGCAGCGGAGATTTATTGGCAGGTTTGCTTTGTGGTTTATTGGTACAGGATTATTCTATTAAGCAGGCAGTAAATCTGGGCATGGCTTTACAAGGCAAGGCAGCGCAATTAGCCGAAAAGGAATTAGGCTCAGCCCATGCGGTATTGAGCTCAGATATTTTACAGCAAATCGGAAAGGCTTACGCTAGTTTTTAGGGGCATCCGGAAAAGGATAGCGTTCATTCGCCTCAAGTAAAATATACTTTCGACCACCCATTTCCCAGCTTTGGATGATTGTTAACCAATCAATCTCCCCGATTTTCTCTTCATTGAGTCCTGTGTAGAAAGGCACATTGTGACTATCCCAAATAAAAAGACTGGAACGATGCATTTGCTGCCAAATTTCCTTTTGTACTCTTTGCCAATTCGACTGCTCCTTAATATTGAGGGGATTATGTTCGCTCAGCATGGCTAGGTAAGGCAAATCATTTACCAGATGGCGCGACTCCAAATCGGGATAACGCTCCTTTAAAAAGGGATAAACCTGGTTACGAAGGAAGGTTTGATAGGGACCTAAATCCCAGGCAGTCTTACGATAAGGCTCGGCCCGACTATCTGTGAACAAAGTAAGGACTCCGAGAATGGCAATAAGTCCCAAAATAGCATAGCCTTGCTTAGCTTTTAATTTAGACCAAAATACTTGGAAGGGCAAAAGGGCCATTAACCAAAAGAGAGGGAAGACCATGATAAGTACTCGCTCTAATCCGGCGGAAGCATATAAACCTAAGGCCCATACCATGGTGTGGGCGGCAAAGAATCCCCAGGCACTGCCAAATAGCAAGAGAAAGTCTTGGCGCCACCAGTCTTTCTTTTTAAAAAGCCAGTAAATGCTGATGATGGAACCGGCCAAAATAAGCAGGAAATAGAAGGCGCCCATCATAATTCCCATGCGTTCAAAATAATGGCTCCAATCGCCTTTACCATAAACACTGGCCCCGGCAACATAGGCTTTTTGGTAGAACCACAGCCAATCGCCCTGATGGTAGAAAGAGCCTAAGAAGCCATACATAAAGGATCCAAGCAGGATTAAAGGCAAATAGCGAAACTGCTTATTAAGCAAGCCATACAATAAAAAGACCGGGATTAGAACCTGTGCTTCGCCCCGACAGAAGGGGAGAAAAGACACCAGGCTATAGGCTGCTATCAAGTACTTCTTATTCCCCTTGCCCAGTTCTAAAAAATAGAGACAAAGTAGGAGACACAAGGCGGCAAAGGGTTCGGTTAAGCCGCTATTGAGGTAAGAGCTGAAAGCCGGACTTAAAAAAGCTAATATGGGAATAAGCCATAAGGCTTGCCAGCCTTTTCGAGCAGCGTAAAGCGTGGCAAAAAGGGAAGCTAATACTCCGCAGAGGATATTAAAGATTTTAATACCGGTAAAGCCAAAATAGGAGAAGGGACTGGCGAATAGGGTAAAAAAAGGCTTAGCCCAGGAGTTAAATAGAGCTGCAGGATCTGTCCACACATGCTGCGCCCAAAAGAAATGCATGAGGGTATCACCCTCACCACCAACCGCCGGACTCTTAATAGCCAGAATGGCTAATATTCCGAAGATGAGGCCGTGTATCCAATAATAAAGCTTTGGCATTTACAGCAAGTCGAGGGAACCTTTGCCTTCGCGAATTATTTCCGGATATCCTTCCGTGAGGTCTACTACCGTGGAAGCGAAGAGATCACCCATGCCGCCATCCACAACTAAGTCTACTTGCTTATCGAATTTCTCGGCGATTAATTCAGGGTCAGTAGTATAGTCGATAATTTCATCTTCATCGTGAACGGAAGATGCGATAATCGGGCGACCTAATTCCTTAACAATTTCACGGGGAATGCTATTATCCGGAATCCGAATCCCTACTGTCTTCTTTTTCTTTTGGAAAATCTTGGGAATAGCACTTCCCGCCTTTAAGATAAAGGTATAAGGACCGGGTAAGCAGCGATTCAGGATTTTATAGGTAGGAGTGTCTACTGACTTGGTATAAGAACTTAAAATGCTGAGGTCGGGGAAAACCAGGGCGAACTCTGCTTTTTCAGGCTTTAAGCCTTTTAAACGAGCTACCCTTTCAATAGCCTTAGGCTTACTGATATCGCAACCGAAGGAATAAACGGTATCGGTAGGATAAACAATAACACCCCCGCGATCTAATACCTCGACTACACGGGCTATTTCGCGGGGGTTAGGGTTTTCTGGATAGATCCGAACGATCTCCGCCATTTTTTTTATCCGTTTCCTTTACGGTAATCAGCCAGGAATTTTTCTAAGCCGATATCGGTTAAAGGGTGATTTAATAATCCGGTGATGCTGGACAATGGTCCGGTAATCACATCAGCGCCAATTTTTGCGCATTCCAATACGTGCATGGTATGACGTACAGAAGCAGCTAAGATTTCAGTTTCGAAATCGTAGTTATCATAAATCAAGCGAATTTCTTCGATCAATTGCAGTCCATCGGTAGAGATATCATCTAAACGACCGATAAATGGAGATACGTAAGTTGCTCCCGCTTTGGCCGCTAATAAGGCTTGACCAGCGCTGAACACTAAAGTACAGTTGGTTTTGATTCCTTGATCTGAAAAGTACTTAAGAGCCTTAACACCATCACGAATCATAGGAATTTTTACTACGATTTGTGGGTGCAGAGCAGCCAATGCTTCGCCCTCGCGCACCATACCTTCAAAGTCGGTGCTAATTACCTCGGCACTAACATCGCCATCTACGATATCGCAAATTGCTTTGTAGTGAGCAGTGATATTCTCTGCTCCAGTGATACCTTCCTTGGCCATAAGGGATGGGTTAGTGGTAACCCCGTCTAAAACGCCCAGTTCCTGTGCTTCTTTAATTTGCTCCAGGTTTGCAGTGTCGATGAAAAACTTCATGCTTAATGTAAAATTTTAGCAAAAGTAACTATTGTTTAGCAGCTCCTTGCGGACAATCCAGACTAAAGTAAAAGACGGTTCCTAAATTTAAGCTGCTCTCCACCTGCAAGGTACTGCCCATTTTAAAAAGTAAATCCTGGCAGAAGTGTAATCCCATGCCAGTGCCTTCTTAGCCAATGGTTCCTTTGGTGCTATTCAGTTTTTCACCACCTAGTAAATTGGCAATCTGAACCGGTGTCATACCTCGACCATTATCTACGATCGCAATTTCAATTTTAGCCGAATTGATTCTTCGGCTTTGAATTTGAACCGTACCTACTTTAGGTTCCACAAATTTGATGGCATTACCAATTAAGTTTCGCAGAATTACCCTTAAGGCATTAGGGTCGGCTACGGCTTGAAAGTCCTGGTCGACCTGATTAAGGCATTTTACCGATTTCTGCTTAATGATTTCTTCCTTTTCCTTAATAACATCGGCTACCAATCGGGCAATAAAAAACTTATTTCGTTGAAGTTCCAGGCCATTACTTTGATGTTTAACCCAATCCAAGGTCTTAAAGAGTAAAGCCTTAGTACGTCCTAAACTATCATAGATCAATTGTAAATGCATACTATGATCTTTAGCCTCTCCATCCAACGATAGCCGGGCAAGTTCCATACTACTAACCACGCCTTCCTTAAGGTCATGCGCCAGGAGAGAAAGCATTTTCTCCTTAGCAGAATTAGCAATTTCCAGGGCTTGGGTTTTTCGACTTAATTCGAGGCTTCGCTCCTGGCTATTGGTAACATCAGTAATAACTGCAACTGTGCCGACCATTTGACCTTCACTAATCATTTCACGCATTGAAACTAAATGGTAAAACTTGCGGTCGTCTTTTAAGCGGGAGCTCATATTCTGAAAGCTCTTCTTATTTTGTACTTCCTGCATGCGCAATTGCCAATCCTCCAGCATTTCCTTCTGATGAATTTGTGAGAGAAAGTCTTTATTTTCTTCCAATTCGAAATTCCCGAAAAAGTGAAAGTGATCTTTTGCAGCTTGATTACTGAAAATTAAATCTCCATTGGCGTCAAAGGCAATGATGCCAGAGGTCATTTGCTCAGCGGCCAAGCGCGAACGTTCATTAATAATGCGAATATTCTTACTCAGTTTTCGAACTCGATTATTGATACGATAGTAGAGTATGAAGGCACCCAGCAGAATTAATGCAATGATGGTAACCAGCAGGATGGTAGTGTTTTGGGAAGCAATTATTCTTTCCTTCTCTTTATAGGAGACCTCCAGGTTTTGAAGCCGGCTGCGATTATCAATAAAGTCACCTTGCACTTCCATTAAGTTTTCCTGCATGGTATCCTTTATAGCTAGCAATTTTTTGCTTAAAGCAGCCACTCTGAGTAAAATACTATCTGCCTCTATGTTCAGACCATTTTGCCGATACAGCTTTTCCTTTTGATAAAGCAGGCTCAGTTCTAAATCCAAATTGCCAAAGCTTTGGGCAGTATGCATGGCTGAATCTATATAGAGTAAGAGGCTGTCTTTTAATCCTAACTCCTCAAAAAGGCGAATCTTTAAATTAAGCCAGGTAAGGTCTTTAAAGGGGGAACCCATTTCCTTCGCCTTCTGCAAATGGTAAGAAGCACTAATTAAATCGTCATCATCAAAAGCGATTTCTGCCCATTGACAATGAATATCACCTATGAACTCAAATTCACTGGAAAGGTCATTGTAAAAGGCAGCTTTTTCCAGGGCAGAGTCAGCTAGGGAACGATTCCCCATTTGCCGATACATTCTGGCCATATAGAGCATGGAATGGGTGAGCAGGAACTTATCATTTAAGCCCAGTCTTAATTCATAGGCTTTGCTAAAGTAATATAGAGCACTGTCGGGTTCATTGAGATTTGAAAAGCAGAGGCCAACATTATTCTGGGCTACGGCTTCACCATAATAATCAGCATTACGGTGCATCACCTTAGCACAATCCTTAAAGATGCCTTTGGCGTCTTCATAAAGTTTTACCTTGTAAAGCAATATGCCATAACCGGTTAGAAACCAGCCCTCTTGCTGAAGCCAATCCTGATCATTCCTGTAACCCAGATATTCAATCCCTTTGCTAAAGGCTTCTAGTGAAGAGGCATACTGACCTTTATCCAGATTCATGCGACCAGCTTGGGCATAAATGGATAATAAATGATGCTTATCGGCCAATTGCAATGAGATGATTTCTGCAATGTCGAGGTATTGAAAGCGGTCTTCGAGGGCGAGGTATAAGTTCTCCGCCAAAAGGCGATATGCATCGCAATAGCGCTCAGGACATTTCAAACTGTCGCATTCCTGGCGCAAATCAATTAATGATTCTTGCTGATAGAAAGTTGAACTGGAACTCAGTAGAGAAAAGGAAAGTATACTAAAAAAGAGAATGCTAAGAGCCTTCAAGTTGTTTTGATTGGGGGTTCCTCTAAAGTACAGAAAAATGGAAAACAAAAAGAAGGGAAGAAAATAAGGCAAGCGATCCATATCACACCGCTACGACCAATTACCCTTGCTGCGTTCCCGCCCTGGGGGAGTTCATCGGGAGCTGGTTGTATGGGACTTGCCTTATGGGGACAAAATTAAGCTAAATCCTGCGAAGGAAAAAGCCTTGAGGGTGCATTATTCAATTATATTTGCTTTTCTTCAAAACCAAGTCTTATGAACAATCGTCGACAAATCATTTGGAATTACGGATTAATGATGGGCTTATCCCTGGTATTGCTTTATGGTGTGCTTTATGCCTTAGGAGAGTACAATCTGGGCGACCAGAGTTCTAGCAATTGGGGTCAGATGTTAGTGAACTTTGGCATGGCTGTAGTTTTTCCACTTTTGGCCATGTTGAAATTAAAGTCTATTCAAAATGGCTATATCAAATTAGGAGCAGCGTTTAGCTCAGGATGGCAAGTGATTTTGATAGCCTCTATTATTGGTAGTCTTTGGATTTTAGTTTACGCGATGATTTTAGATCCTTCCTATCAGGATAAAATTATTGAAGCAGCTTATGACGAATGGGCCAAGCAAGGCCTAGGGGATGATCAGATGGAACAAGCGGAATCCTTTACTCGTATGTTTACTTCACCATTTATGATGGCAGGCATGGGGATTGTTTCATCAGCTTTGATAGGAGCATTGATTTCACTGGTTTTAGGTTTAATCGTTCAGAAACAGGACCCTTCTGAAATTTAGAATACCATATCCCTTCAATGGATTTATCTCTTGTCATTCCTCTTTTTAATGAGGATGAATCACTTACAGAATTATACAGCTGGATTTGCCAGGTAGGGGAGTCTGAAAAGCTGGATTTTGAGATCATTTTTGTCAATGATGGCTCCACCGATAAAAGTTTGGAAGTTATCCATGAGCTTGCTGCTAAGGACAAGCGCGTTCGTTTAATTTCTTTCCGTCGAAATCATGGCAAGTCGGCGGGCCTTAATGTAGGTTTTGCCGCCGCTAGTGGCGATGTGGTAATTACCATGGATGCCGACCTTCAGGATAGTCCGGATGAGATACCTGGCTTGATGAAAATGATCCGGGAGGAAGGCTTCGATCTGGTTAGTGGATGGAAGAAGAAACGCTATGATCCACTATCTAAAACCATCCCTACCAAATTCTACAACTGGGCTACTCGACGAATCAGTAAGATACACTTACACGATTTCAATTGTGGTTTAAAGGCCTATCGCAATGAAGTAGTAAAAGCGGTGAATGTACAAGGTGAGATGCATCGCTATATTCCTGTTTTAGCTAAGAATGCTGGCTTTACCAAGATTGGTGAAAAGGTGGTTCAGCATCAGGCACGTAAATATGGTACTACCAAATTTGGCTTGAGCCGTTTTATAAATGGTCCTCTGGATCTTCTTACCCTGGCCTTCGTATCCAAATTCTCCAAGCGCCCCATGCACTTTTTTGGCTTGTATGGAACCTTGATGATGATCTTTGGTTTTTTAGCCGCTTTATTCATTGGGGTGGAGAAATTAGTGGCCTTGCAAATGGGAGAAAAGGCGCGCCTGGTAACTGATAATCCATTTTTCTATTTAGCCTTAGCCACGATGGTAATAGGTGTGCAATTATTTTTGGCGGGTTTTCTGGCCGAATTAATCATCCGCAACAGCAATAAACCGGTAGAATACACCATCGAAGAGCGTATCAATTTTGAATCTTGAGCTAAGCTTAATTATTCCCCTCTATAATCGTCCGGATGAAATCCGTGAATTACTTGAGAGCCTTTGCTTGCAGAGTGATTCGGATTTTGAGGTGATTATTGTGGAAGATGGCTCCAGCTTGAAAAGCGATACTATTGTCGATTCCTTCAAGGATCGATTGAATTTAGCCTATTATTTTAAGCCCAATAGTGGGCCTGGTCAGTCACGGAACTATGGCGCTGAAAGGGCTCAAGGGAATTATTTCATTTTCCTGGATTCGGATTGTATTATTCCAGCAGATTATATCCAGTCGGTAAAAAGCTTTTTAGCTGAAAAGCCCGTTGATGCTTTTGGTGGCCCCGATCGGGCAGATGATAGTTTTAGTCCCATTCAGAAGGCGATTAACTATTCTATGACCGCTCTCTTTACTACCGGTGGTATTCGGGGAGGCAAACATAGCGTGGAGAAATTTCATCCTCGAAGTTTCAATATGGGTTATACCAAAGAAGTTTTTGAAAGAACCGGAGGCTTCGCGCCGATGCGCTTTGGTGAGGATATCGATATGAGCATCCGTATGATGAAGGAGGGCTTTAGCACTGCCTTGATTCCGGATGCCTTTGTTTACCATAAACGACGCAGCACTTTCAGACAGTTTTATAAGCAGGTACATAATTCGGGGATCGCTCGTATTAATTTGTATAAGCGCCATCCTGAAAGCTTAAAGCTTTTACATTTCTTTCCAGCTAGCTTTAGCCTCTTTGTGATTTTCAGTCTTATGCTAATGCCCTGGACTTTAATCCCGCTAAGCTTTTTAGGTTTCTATTTCCTTTTGATATTTATGGATGCCCTGCGTCAAAATAAGAGCATCTATGTAGCTGTCCTGGCTATGGTCGCTTCCTTTATCCAGCTTTTTTCTTATGGCTTAGGCTTTATTAAAGCAGTTTATCGGCGATTGATTTTAGGCAGAGCTGAATTCGCGGCTTTCGAAAAGAATTTCTACAAATAATCCTCTCGGATAAAGAGAACCACTCCATTATCGTAGGTTGCAAGTAAGCTGTAACCTGAGTTTTCCTGTTCAAGTTTTTGGATGAAATCCGCATCCTTTTCCTTCCAAAGGTAATAGGCATCGTATTCTTTATCCTGATATCCTTCTCGACTTAAAGGCGCTAGCCAGATTAAATCTTCACTTTCGCGATAGAAGTTCAAAGCTGGTTCAAAAAGCCAATTGATTCCTAATTGGAAGGATTCAGCATCTATTGCTTTGCTTCCTTCCAAATCAGCAATAGCTTCTTTGTGCGAAGCATCGTAGGTCCATTCCACCGCCTCTTTAAAATTGAGGTATCGGAAATTCAAAGCAGCACCAATTACCAATATCAGGCTTAAAGCCAATTGATAATGCTCACCATGGCGATATCGGTTTAAGCGTTGAAAAAGGAATATAAAATAGGTAAGAAGCAAAGGAGCGTAAACCATTACAGTACGTCCAATGAGGTATTCGGTTCCCAAAATAAAATGTTGGGCAATTTGAGCGCCGGCGGTAAACAATAACCAGATTAGGAGTTCGGAATAAAAATACCAACCAATTTGACTTTCCTTACGGAAATGATCCCAGGCAAAGAAAGCTGCGCCAGCGATAAGCGTTATAGCGGTAAAACCGCTGATCCATAGGCCGATATCAAAATGCTGTTTGTAGGTAAATATCCAGGCTAAGCTATGCATGCTGCTTTCCCAGAAATTGGAATCGCTACCAAACAAGTCACCCGAAATATTACGCAATGGAATCACAATCAGTAAGGCTAGAACAACCGTAACTATACCTACGGGACGCCATAAAACCCCCAGGCTCTTGTTTTGATTTTTTCCCTCCGACCAGTAAAGAATAAGAATTAAACCCACCAGGGCTACATACGAATAAAGGAAGGTAAAGTTGGCATACACTGCGAAGGCGGCAAAGAGTAAGGTTCGCCAAATATGATGACCATTATTTAAATCGCGGTAGCAGTATAAATGATAGATGGAAGCCAAACTTAAGGCCATCCCCATTCCATAACCGCGAGCCATGGCGAAGAAATCGATAAAATAGAGTTGAAAGCAAAGCAGGAGGAAGGCTAAAATCTGAATTCCAGGAAATCTAAACTTTCGAGCTAAGAGAGCGGCGTAGCGGAAGTAAATTATAGCTGCAATGACATTGGGTAAGCGCAGGCTAAAATCACTTAAGCCAAAAATTTGAACACTCAGCTTGGCTAGCAGGGTGTTTAAAATGTGATTATTTGGAATGTGGGGAGGTTTGTAGAGGATGATTCCGGCCCAGGGTTGGCGCACATAATGCAAATAAGTATAGGCTTCATCGTGCGTTATTGGAACCCATAAGGCTCTGAAAATGACAATGCTAAAAAATACAGCACTGACAGCAAACATGAACCAAAGAACATATGGCTTGCGAATCTGTTTCCCCATGAATTAAATTTAGACAGCGCAAATTTATCGATAAGCATCGTTTATGCTTTGAAGCATCCCAATTAAAGCTAGTATTTTTGCCCCATGAAGAAATTAGCACTGCTCTGCTTTATTCTTTTCCCCCTGATTATGCCAGGGCAGGAAAATCTTAGTCCTACTGATGCTCAAGGGCGTAGACATGGACTCTGGCAAAAACTTCACGATAATGGGAAGCTCCGCTATGTGGGCCGGTTTAATCATGGAACTCCGGTAGATACCTTCAAATACTATTTCGAAAATGGACAATTGCAAACCCTTAACGTCTTTAGAGGGAAGAGTGGCAATTGCATGAGTTTTCAATATGGTGAAGGAAAGATTCTGGCTGCTCAGGGTTTATATACCAATAAGCAGAAAGACAGTGTTTGGACCTATTTCAATCAGGATGGAGATGTGATTGCTCGAATCACTTTTAAGAAAGGTGTGCAGAATGGCCCGACAATTAAATACCATGCCAAAGGTAAGCCAGCGGAAAGCGTTGATTATAAGAATGGCAAGAAATCAGGTCCTTGGGTACAGTATTATGAGAGTGGTCATAAGATGTCAGAAGGCCAATATATAGAGGATAACCTTGAAGGAGAGGTTACCTATTACTACTCTAATGGCAAACCCCGATCGCGCGGGCACTATAAGGGTGGATTAATGGTAGGAACCTGGTATTACTTTACAGAAGATTTAAAATTGGATCATAAAGAGGTCTGGAAAAACGGCCGAAAAGTGGAGGATCCTAAAGAGAAAAATAAAGAAGGAGCAAATTAAATGGCTCGAGTAGTAGTAGGATTAAGTGGAGGAGTAGATAGCAGCGTGGCTGCTCATTTACTGCAGGAAGAAGGGCATGAGGTAATTGCCCTGTTTATGCGGAATTGGCATGACGAAACGGTTACCATTCATGATGAATGCCCTTGGATAGAAGATAGCAATGATGCCATGCTGGTGGCAGAAAAACTGGGTATTCCATTTCAAGTTATTGACTTAAGTGAAGAATATAAGGAGCGTATAGTTGATTATATGTTCTCCGAATATCAGCAGGGACGTACGCCCAATCCGGATGTACTGTGCAATCGGGAAATAAAGTTTGATGTATTCCTGGAAAAAGCTTTAAGCCTGGGTGCTGATTTTGTGGCAACAGGTCATTACTGTCGACGCGATGAAATTGAGGTTGATGGGAAAAGAGTATATCGCCTTTTGTCTGGTGTGGATACAAATAAAGATCAAAGCTATTTTCTTTGTCAGCTTAATCAGGAACAACTAAGCAAAGCTTTATTCCCAATTGGTCATTTACAGAAAAGTGAAGTACGCAGAATTGCCACGGAACTGGATTTGGTTACGGCCGATAAAAAGGACTCACAAGGACTTTGTTTCATTGGAAAGGTGCGACTTCCTGAATTTCTTCAGCAACAGTTAGCCCCTAAAAAGGGTCAGGTGATTGAGATTGCAGCGGAAACTGAGATCCCCAAAGATTTTAGTCGTTTGCCCGAACAAAATGAATGGTCAGAGAAAGCGGCACCTTTTGCCTTTAGGGCTGATTTGGGTTCGGTGAAAGGCGAACATACCGGAGCTCATTATTTTACGATTGGTCAACGCAAAGGATTGGCCATTGGGGGAACTCCTGAACCCTTATTTGTAATAGGAACTGATACGGAGCATAATGTGATTTACGCAGGTCAAGGTGAGTCGCATCCCGGACTGCGTAAAGAAGCTTTATTTGTAGCGGCCGAAGACGTACACTGGTTAAGGGAAGATTTAGCCTTAAAATCAGGGGAGCAGGCTGCGTACAAAGCAAGAATTCGCTATCGTCAGTCACTTTTTCCAGTGACCTTGCATTCCACAGATAAGGGACTGTATGTCTTATTTGAAGAAGCCCAAAAGGCGGTAACTCCCGGACAATTTGTAGCCTGGTATCAAGGCGAAGAATTGATAGGATCCGGGGTAATACAATTTTAAAGAATGATTCGAAATTTATTCCTGCTCCTGGCAATAGTAAGCTTAAGCCCCATAGCCGAGGCTCAGTCTTACAGAGTGTTTTTTACCGATAAAGGTTCCAGTGAGCATTTATTAGAGCATCCCGAAATGCTATTGAGTGAAGCAGCTTTGCTTCGTCGAAGCATGCAGGGTATTGAAATAGATCACAGCGATTTACCGGTGGCTCCCGAATACATCAAGCAGATTCAAAGAATGGGAGGAAAGGTTAAAGCCCATTCTCGTTGGCTCAATTATGCTTTTGTTGAAGGCCTGGAAGCGAAAGAATTAGAAGCCTTAGCTTTTGTGAAGCGATTGGAATATCCCAAAGAACATCAAAGTTATTTGGCCGGTACCCAGGCTCAGTTTGATTATGGTTTAGGAACTACTCAGGTTGAGCTTTTAAATGGAGATGCCCTCCATCAAGCAGGATATACGGGAAAAGGGGTTACCATAGCCGTTATTGATGCTGGTTTTACCGGAGCCTTGCAAGCGACAGTTTTAGATAGCCTTAGACAAAGCGGCCGTTTATTGGGGTCCTGGAGTTTTATTAATGGTGATACTAATGTGTATTCCGGCCAGGGAGGACATGGTGCCTCTGTATTGTCTGTAATGGCCGCCTTGGATACAGGCGTATTCGTAGGAACCGCTCCTTATGCAAACTACTGGTTGCTGACCTCAGAGAATGTAAGTTCTGAAACTCCGGTGGAGATGGATCATTGGTTAATGGCAGCGGAATTCGCAGATAGCGTTGGTGCCCATGTGATTAATACTTCCTTAGGCTATACCACCTTTGACGATAGCACTGATAATTTCGATTACAGTGATATGGATGGAAATACCACCGTGGTTACTCGTGCTGCGGATTGGGCTGCATCTAAAGGAATTGTAGTGGTTGCCAGTGCAGGAAATGAAGGTGCGGGATCTTGGCAACGTATTGGTGCACCTGCTGATGGTGACAGTGTTTTGGCCGTTGGTGCTACTGATGGAATGGGCAATTATGCCAATTTTAGCAGCCGCGGTCCTTCCTATGACTGGCGCGTAAAGCCCGACGTATCTGCTATGGGGGCCGGGACTACATTGATAAATATTGTTGGCCAGGTGTCCAGCGGCTTTGGAACGAGTTTTTCATCTCCTTGTATTGCTGGTATGGCGGCCTGTTTGGTTCAAGCGAAACCCAATCTGCATGGTGAGGAAATAGCATGGAGAATTCGTCGTAGTGCACATTTGTTTGCTACACCAAATAATACCCTTGGATATGGTATCCCTAATTTTGAGTTTGCCTTGAATATTGGCTTGAATGAGGATCCAAAAGTCTTAAGCGCAGAGGTTTATCCTAATCCGGTCAATGATAAAGTATATATTCAGGGTGACTTTAGCCGTGGTCAGAAAATCCAATTAGTAATTTACAATCAGGCGGGTCAACACTTAATGACGGAGGAGCGAAATTGGCAAAATCAAATGGAGATGCTGGATCTTTCTCAATTGAGTTCAGGGGTCTATTTCTTGAACATCAGTACTAATTCTATGTCACATCAGCTAAAGCTTGTGAAGAAATGAAAAATAGAATAAGGGAATTATTCGGTATTGAAATCCCTATCATTCAGGCCGGAATGATTTGGTGTAGTGGCTGGGAATTGGCCAGTGCAGTATCCAATTCCGGAGCACTGGGTATAATAGGTGCAGGATCCATGTATCCAGATATTCTGAGAACCCATATTCAAAAGTGTAAAGCAGCGGTAGGAGATAAGCCCTTCGCGGTGAATGTACCGATGCTTTATCCTCAGATTGAGGAATTAATGGCCATTATTGTTGAAGAGCAGGTTCCCATAGTATTTACGTCCGCAGGTAACCCCAAGACCTGGACCGCTCATTTAAAGGAGAAGGGAATTAAGGTAGTGCATGTAGTAAGTTCACTAAAATTTGCCTTAAAAGCTGAAGCAGCGGGTGTTGATGCCGTGGTTGCGGAAGGCTTTGAAGCCGGAGGACATAATGGTCGTGATGAAACCACCAGCTTGGTATTATGGCCTATGGTAAGTCAAGCCCTGCAAATTCCAATGATTGCAGCAGGAGGTATTGGCAGTGGCCAGCAAATTTTAGCCGCCTTTGCTTTAGGGGCTGAAGGAGTTCAAATCGGTTCACGCTTTGTGGCCAGTGAAGAAAGCTCTGCGCATCAGGCTTTCAAGCAAGCTGTTATTGATGCCGAGGAAGGGGATACCATGCTTACTTTAAAGGAACTTGCACCGGTTCGTCTTATCAAGAACGAATTTTTTCAACAGGTTCAAAATGCTTATATCAAGGGAACAACTAAAGAGGAGCTTCAACAAATCTTGGGAAGAGCCCGTGCAAAAAGAGGGATGTTCGAAGGCGATTTAATTGAGGGAGAGCTTGAAATAGGCCAGGTTAGCGGCATGATTAAGAATCTAAAGCCGGCTCAAGAAATCGTGGAAGAACTCTGGCAAGAGTTCGAAAATCATAAGCAAGCACTTATCGAAATCTGACCCTCCTAAATTGCAGAAACTAAAGTAAGTCTGGCATTTAATAAGTTATTCTTGCCAAGCCATCCGTTATAGGATATATTTGAAACAAATATTTTCGGATGTCTAAGTTTAAATTGTGGTTCGTAGCCTTATTGGCAACCGCATCATTTACCAGTCAAGCTTCGCATTTATTAGGTGGGGAGATTTACTGGGAATGTACGCCCAGTGGACAATATATATTTACGCTAACACTATACAGAGACTGTACGGGTATTCCCATTCCAACGGGTACTCAAACATTAACGGGTCCAGCTACCATTTCATGTACCTATATACCTGCCCTTTCGGGTGATGTGTCTCCCGATTGCCCTAATACAGCATTGGATTTACAATGTTCAAGCAGTGATGATGGTGCGATTGAAAAAGGGGTATACCGTAGTTCTCCTGTAAGTTTAAATGGTATTCCACCTGCGGGTGGCTGGGAGTTTGCCTGGACTTCTTGTTGTCGTCCATCGCTTGAGAATACTAATGCTTCTGGTTATTATTTGCGTTCACGGATGTATCCTTATACTCCTCCGGGTTCCAGCCAGCCATTAAACACCAGTACTTGTTATGATAACAGTCCGGTATTTGCTCAGGATGCCAATGCGGTAACTTGTCCTAACTTCTTATTTGAGTTTAACCACCTTCCTTCAGATAAGGATATTGATAGCTTAGT